>Ga0307515_10000012_pt1 | contig 582232 bp, 543 predicted proteins | sample 17_EM_MG_FD_194513 | JGI IMG/M metagenome (GOLD analysis project Ga0307515, IMG submission 194513) | Populus trichocarpa ectomycorrhiza microbial communities from riparian zone in the Pacific Northwest, United States - 17_EM | ecosystem: Host-associated > Plants > Roots > Unclassified...
TATTTTCCTTTTGGAAGTGAATGCTGCAAAGTTCTGTGCACACCACCAGTACTTTTGCCTGTTCATTACTTTTGCAAAAAGCATGAGCAAGCTTCATGGCATTAAATGCTGCGTAACACCCCATGAAATTGATACAGGTGCGCTCTACGGAATGATCTAATTTCAATCGCTTAATCAGATCGATGTCCAGGCCAGGAGCATACATGCCCGTGCAACTCACTACGATCAGATGAGTAACTTCTTCCACACGGAAGTTCCTGATTTTACTTAGACAATTTTGTACTGAATCAACACTCAAATCAATGGCATGCTTTTGAAATAAATCCAGCCGCTTACCAGTTGATGGAAATGGTTCCAGGTGTTCGTTGTTAGCATAGAAATCAAAATGATCAGCACGACCATAGTCTTCCACCACTGAGTACCTCGTCTCAATGCCTGTCGCACGATAAAGTGCCTTTAATTTACGACTGTCCTGATCACCGAGCTGCATGGCACGGATCATAAAACGGGCTATAACATCCTGGCTAAACCGGTGGCTGGGAGTGGCTACTCCGATGGAGGTGATATAACTCATTTACTCAAGATTAAGAGAAAAACTTCTAATTTACTTGCCAAACAAAATCAGCCGTACTTTAGTTATCAAAAATCAGGGCCACCTAATGTTTATTAAATCCATTCTGCTCCATCTGCGCATTCCCTTTTCATTCCTGCTTATGCCCGTTTATGTTTTTGCGCTGAGCATCTCACCAAATCTGCTGGTCAGCCAGCTACTCTGGTCCTTTATTATCATCCATCTTTTTGTCTATCCCGCCTCCAATGCATTTAACAGTTATTTCGATAAAGATGAAAAGAGCATAGGTCTTCTGAAAAACCCGCCACCAGTGAATATCGGTCTCTATTACACCGCACTCTTCCTCGACAGTCTGGCCGTGATTCTCGGGTATGTTAAAATCAACCTGCTCTTTGCCCTGATGCTGCTCATTTACATACTGGTTTCGAGGGCTTATAGTCATCCTCTTATCCGCTTAAAAAAGTACCCCGTAGGTAGTTGGGCCATAGCCGGCTTTTTCCAGGGGTTCTTTTCCTTTTTGATGAGTTACATTGGCATCAATAAGTTTGAACTCGAAAACCTGGAGCGCATGCCTATCCTGACAGCTGCCCTGCTCACCAGCCTTGTATTATGGGCCAGCTATCCCATGACACAGATCTATCAGCATGAAGAAGACACAAAGCACGGAGATACCACACTTAGCATGAAGCTGGGCATACGAGGCACCTTTTATTTTGCAATGATCTTTTTTGCGATTGCGTCTGTCGCATTCGTGCTTTATTTCAATACGTTTTATGAATTGCGATATGGATTTGCTTTCCTTTTGGTGATGGCACCGGTTGTTTTATTTTTTCTATACTGGTTCAACAAGGTTTGGAAAGATGAGTCGCAGGCAAATTTCAGCAACACGATGTGGCTTAATTTCATTTCGGCCTTGTGCCTGAATGGGTTTTTTTTCTGGCTCTTTCTTCAGATTAGTCATGTGGGCCAGTTCTGAAGCCGGCTTAAAAATCAAACAGCAGGAGAAAGCATAGATTGAATCTTTCTTTTTACGCTAGCGTGAAATTCTGTGATTGCCTTAGTATGAAAACGTGGATAGATAACCTTATCCCGAAATGCTGATTTACCTTTATAAAACGTTTCGTGTGTAATCCTGGTAAATCCCTCCGGTGTCGCCTTCAGTGTCATGTTTTGCATTCCTGCAGAAGCTCCGTGTTTTAAATAGGAAGTCTGGATCCTTTTCTCTTCCTCATTCACTTCTGTTACTTCGTGGCCTACGGCAAGGTTTACCATATTCCAGAGTACACATAAATTCAAAAACACAATCTGACCTTTCTCTATTCCCCTGTATTCATCTTCCGGATAAGTAATCTCCTTTTTATTTCTCGAATATTGCAATCCGAATTTGAGCATCGATCCACAAAAAGTTTCTGCGGGTCCTGTTGTTTTGTAAGCAGCCCACACTTTATCAATATGTTCTTCTACGAGGAATGTTTTAATGTGTCTGCTGTAACCTGATAAATCAGGATTGTGAGAGCACGAATGGTCGAGTTTCGCAAAATCATCGAGGTGATTCACTCCGCTTTTCAGAAGAAAATCTTTTACCGTTTTATACTTTAATTTACTTAAATCCATTTTCCTTTTTTCCGAGAAACAAAGATAAGATGTTTTCTCTTAAAGTGTATGGTTAAAAAGGCCTGCCATGCGTTTGGCGGATCAGAAACTGAGCAAAAGGTGACATATACCTTGCTGTATTCACCGCCAGGTTAGAAGTCCATGTGCTGCCAAAAAGATGTTGAATTTTTTTTCCTGCCCACAGACGCTGCGCAAAGGTAGATTTCCATTTTTGTTCGTATTGCTTTTCCAGTTCTTCACGCGTTATTCTATCAGCACAAAAGGAAGAAACCAATTCACTTACTATTTTGGCGGAATGAATGGCCATCGCCATACCATTTCCACATAAAGGAGCAATCAATCCTGCTGCATCGCCACTCATCAATACATGATCCTCCACGGGTGCTTTTGCTTCGAAGGAAATCTCATTAATCACTTCCGGTTTATCAAACAAAAATTCAGCATTCTCAAATATATCCTTCAGAAAAGGGTTTTTGAATAACACCGCTTCTTCCATTTCACGAATGTTTTTAAAACGCTTTACATTATCACGATGGGTAAGGTAGCAGAGATTTGTTTTTTCATTTTCAATGTTGCTCATGCCACAATATCCATTTTGAAAATTGTGAAGTGCGATGCAATCGTCCGGATGATTTTTTCTGATATGGTATTTAATCCCTACATAGGGCGAACGCTTCTGTATAAATGGACGCTTCATTTGCATATCCATCTTCGATCTTTTGCCAAATGCACCAATAACCACATCGGCTGTGAACGTTTGTGCTGAGGTGGATATCTTAAATTCCTCGTCCACAAAAGAAACGCTGTCAACCTCTGTATTTAAATGAAAGACAACGCCTGCTGTCAACGCTTTTTTATAAAGAAAATGATCCAGCTCATAACGACTTATACCCCATCCGCCCTGTGCCAAAGGCAACTCCGCAGCCTTGCCATTAACAGCTGTTAGCTGTAGCCGATGAATTTGCGGAAGTTTAAAATCGGAAGGATAGATTCCATTCGTTTTTAAAAAGGGAATGGTTTCGTTCGAAATATATTCTCCACAAACGCGGTGAAACGGATATTTTTTTCTTTCAAAAAGAGTAACGTTGATTCCTGCTTTCACTAACTGAATAGCTGAAATCAGGCCAGATAGGCCACCTCCAATAACAATTACTCTTCTCACAACAGGGCAAATAAGTGTGTGAATGACTTGTGCATAACTTGTTGAAAACCTTAAACCCTGAAATATTCGTAAATAACTTTTATAAAAGGGTTACGTTCGCAGAACTTTTTCATTAAACAAAGGTTGTAGTAAAGCTGGCTTTATGAATATCCAAACAAAAATCGCTTCGCCTTTTGAGAAGGTAAACATACTTGTAGTAGGGAATAATCCTATTGAATTAGGGCACGTTTTCGACAGCCTGAACAAGATGAAAGACAAAAATGTAATCACTGAGATTGCCTTCGATCTCAAATCCCTTTTTGAAAGATTAGTGCGCTTCAAACCTCAATATATTTTGATTGATGATAATATCGGAAAGATTGAATTAAAGAATGTTGTTCGCGCCTTGCTTAACGATCGCAAAACAAAAGATATTCCGATCACTGTTCTTAAAAACTCTAATTATCACGAAGCGATCAGTACCGGAGTGTTGAATTTTATTCTGAAAGAAAATCTTAGCGGAGATGCCTTATATAATGCCCTGAAAAATTCATTGAAGTTCCGCAAGACACAGTTGTATTTATACAGTGCTTACAAAAGAAGAAAGGGACAACTTCTTCGCCTTGTTAAATAAATCATATCTGATTTTCCAGGCGGAACGTTTTTTTTGTTCGCTCACCGGCACGGTCTATATCCAACACAATTTTCTTTCCCGGTTTCGAGTTAAAAAATCCATTCACCGTATTCAGGTCAAGCTCTCCTGAATTGATTCCATTAATTTTTAAGATTAAGTCGCCCACTTTCAAACCTGCTTTTTCTGCAGTAGAGTTTACCCGCACATCGCTTATTTCAAACCTGCGTAAGCTCGATCCCTTTGCTTTCAATGTAAGGCCGCTGAGATTGTAATAGAATTTCTTCTTATAGGAATGATTTTTCTTAAGGTGAATTTTTTCTGCAGGAAAATCAAAGATCACAGTAAACCTGCTCAGAATTTCTCCTCCAATGGATCCATGTCTGAAAATCATGCGACCGGCCTTAAGCGTATCCATGTAGCTATTCGGATCAGGGAAATTGCAAATCACCTCGGGAATACGGAAGTCTCCCAGATCAACAGAACTGATTCTTCCTATTTGCCCTGAAATAATACCACCAAGTCCTCTGCCTATAATGCTTTTAATATGACGTTCAGGCACCGTTATTTTAGAATCCGAACTCGGCTCCAGCACCAGGCCATGACTCGCACCACTATCAATTAATAGTTTCGTATTGATTTGTGTGCTGTCATTCATCTCCACCGTGGCACGCAAATATGGCTTGGTGTCTTCTATAGTGATGGGCAAGGACCTGAATCTTGCTCTTTTTCTAAAGTATTCAGGAGTTGTCAGCAACAGTCTTTTGTTTTCATAATCGATTTGCACAATAAAGCGGCTGAACAATTCATATCCCAAAATGCCATGCACATCGGTACCCAGGTAATTGCGTAACTCCAGATAGTCGGTCTCCAGTACCAATAATGCATGCCCTTCGCCATGCACACCGGGCAAATCCAGGGATACATTATTGGTTACAAATGCATCCACCACTTTTTGTCCACCCGGGCCAGATATCGTGTACTTTCTGGAATAGGTGAGATTTAAAATATCGCTGAATGTTTTTTCCGTGAGTATGGCTGTACGCACACCTGTATCCAGAATAAATTTCAACGGAAGTTGCCCGTTCAATACGATTGGCACAACAATGAGATTGTTATGTATTTCGATGGGAATTTGCACACGTTTTTGCCCATCAGCCAATGAAAAGCCCAAGCTTTGCGCAAAAGAGAAAACAGGAAAGAGTAAAACCGAAAACAGGTTTGCGATTTTTAACATACCAACACTTGGCCCCGATTAAAACTATGTATTTTTTCAGTAAAGAATAAATACTTTGAACGGCAACTTTTGCGTATGGATGCTTTTTATTGTGAACTACCCCAAGGATGGTGATGAATTTAGTAGGGCAATTGTGGAAGCGTTTTAATCAAATGTTGTTGGTACGTCTACTCAGGAGGTCAAACAATAGTTGATTTGGCAAAAGACAATTATCTGCCTTGGTGGAATGCAACAGAAGTGTAACAAGACTGAACAGATATAAAGCTTAGTGCTTTATATCGTGCTCGTTGTTGCTGACTTTGTTATTAGGAAAAAGCCATGGGGACACAATGGCCAAAATGAACAAGGCGAATATGGGTAGTATTACTGACATGATTCTTACAGTTTAAGCGAGGGCAAAGTAAGACCCGCGCCTCCACATTTTCAATATTCTGGCACAAAAAGATTGATCAAACCCCATTTTATTTCCTACTTTGGCCCACTTTCAACGCCATTATGAAAAAAGCAGTCGTTCTATTTGGTATTATCATCGTGCTTGTTGCAAGTGCTTTCATCTATTTTCGCTTCTTCTATACCAAATCTTTCAGCCCTGAAGCAGCAGTAGAATTCACTGCAGGCGATCTTACTATTAATGTCTTTTACAATCGCCCCTTTAAAAAAGGACGTGAGATTTTCGGAGGTCTCGAGCCGTTTGGAAAAGTGTGGAGAACAGGAGCCAACGAAGCCACTATATTCGAAACCAATAAGGATTTAACCATACAGGGTAAGGTTTTAAAAGCTGGTAAATACACACTTTGGACGATTCCCGGAGAGCAAACCTGGAAGATTCTTTTTAATACGGAAACCGGGCAATGGGGAATTGATTTCAACGGAGAGTCCAATCGTAATCCGGAAAATGATGTTCTTGTTGCTGAAGTACCCAGCCTGCTACAAGACAAAATAATTGAGCAGTTCACCATCTCTGTTGAAAAAATGGATGATGAAATTCAGCTTATTCTTCTTTGGGATAAAACGGTCGTAACCCTGCCAATGGCCGTTACTTCACGCTAAGCTTTACCACCAATTTTTTATTTTCGGGCACTGCTGCCACGGCATGATGTGTTAACGAAATATTGCGGGCAGGAACTCCCTGAGCCGCCAGATAATTGGCTATCTCCAAAGCCTGATACGGAGTACGATCGTTATGATATCTGTACCTGATCACCAATGAATCTCTGACGAGTGTTTGAGCAGAATCCACAGAGGTGACATCTCTATAGGATACGGGAATTTTTACCGTATCGGAAACCATCTCGGACAAATCCGGATTTGATTTTACCGAATCCTGCAGATACCCAAAAAGAGAAACATCTATCGCAAATTGCGATGACGGGTTGGCCCTTACCATGCGCGCCACCCTTCTCAGATCCTGTGCAGACGAAGGATCCAGTTCAAAAGAATTAGGGTTAAATGAAATACCACCCAATTCGATCTCATCTCCTGCGGCTACTGATTTCAGCGTTGCTGTCACCCGCTCTGCCTGAGGGAATTTATCGGTGGTTAAATTATATTCCTTTGAAAAAAAAGTAAAGCTGTCCTGCTCAGGTTCTATAGAAAGATCGTAGATACCACCTTCTTTGAGAAAAACTGTAAACTGGCCGTTCGCATTTGGCCGGCCATTGAAAACACGGGTTTGGTCCTTCTTATTAAATACCGAAACATACGCTGGTGTGTTCACTGTGCCTTCGATCTTCATCATCACTTTAGGACGTATGTCGGCAGGGAAAAGGATTTCTACAATCTCACTCTTATGCACACCCGGAGCTTCTTTCATCAGGTAGCGGCCCACATTGGTAGCGGTTACGAACTGATCATCGCCTGACGTGTTGATGAAATCAAGAGGTAACGGATTAGACCATGCCGAACCGTTCCAGCGGGTCATATATAAATCCATCCCTCCTTTATTGTTCGACATTTTATTGGAAGAGAAAATCAATGTTTCTCCATCGCCAAGTATGCGTGGGGTTTGCGAATTTCCGGTGTTAATAAAAGCCGGCATTTCAACCGGCTCTTCCCATTGGCCATTTGGTTTTCTTTTGGTGGTAAAGAGTTTGCAGTTTTCCGCCATGGTAAAGGTCATTTTTTCGCATCGCATAAAATACATGGTAGTACCATCGGCAGAAAAAGTGGGGGAACCATCATTTAACTTTGAACTGATGGGCAGGCCAAGATTTACCAGCTCACTCCAGAAGGCTCCCTTCTGTTCAGATTTATAAATATCAAATCCGCCTATACCTCCCGTTTTCATGTTGGTGAGATAGATGGTTTTACCATCGGGGCTTAATGTGTATCCTTTTAAAAAATTCAGATTGTTATTAATTGTTTTGGGCAAAGTCACCGGCTCCTTCCAGTTTACCGCACCGTCTTTTACAGCGTAGTTAATGACCAGCTTTTCATCCTCCGCATAATCGGAAAGAAAGAGAAGCGTGCTGCCATCCAAGCTTATGAAAGGTACCGAAACGTTAATGCTGGGTTGATTAATAGAAGGTGGCAATTTACGCAGGGTAGCTTGCGCATAAGAGGATGCGGGCATGGCAGCCCAGGCACATACCAAAATAAACCAGATCACTTTTTTCATAACCTAACAGCGTTTGATCCTAAAGTTGGCAAATTAATCGTAATCCTTCTCTGCAAAATATTAGCCAGACGAGGCTTATCTTTCTGTATTTGATCGTATTTTTAAATCGATAAGAAATTTGAGCTAACAGAGCATGATCCAGGTTATACCGTCCATCGCCATCCGCAAGGGGAAAGTAGTGAAGATGCGCAAAGGCGATCCTTCCAGCGAAAAAGAATACAATGAAAATCCGCTTGATTTAGCCAAGCGGTTTGAAGATCATGGTATAGAGGTCGTCCACCTGGTGGATCTGGATGGTGCGGAACAAGGTAGTCCAAAAAACTATCACGTGCTGGAAGCTATTGCTGGTTATACTGATCTTAAAGTGGATTTCACCGGAGGCATTTGCACCGATGGGGATATTGGCAAAGCGTATGAGTATGGAGCCGATTACATCACTGCATCAAGTATTGCCGTAACTAATCCCGAATTGTTTGCCTCATGGATTGTGTCTTACGGTCGCGAGAAGATGACGCTTGGAGCAGATGTAACTGACATTGAAAGTAAAAAGATCGCTTTCCGCGGATGGCAGAAGAAGTCCGAGCTCACACTCTTTGAACACCTTCAGTTTTTTTTCGATCGCGGATTGAAGTATGTGAAGTCAACGGATATTTCCCGCGATGGAGTGTTGGAAGGACCAGCATTTTCTTTCTACCAGGAAATTGTAGATCGCTTTCCCGATATGAAAGTATTAGCCAGCGGTGGCGTTCGTGGTATCGATGATATTCAGCGACTGAGCGACATTGGTGTATTCGCAGTCATCTTTGGTAAGGCCTATTACGAAGGTGTTCTTAAGCTCAAAGACCTGGAGCGCTTCCTGATAAAGACACCGTAATTCATTTCCTTTTCTTGGTTCCTGGTTGCTGATGAAAGGATCAAGTGGTATCTATATTTGTGGTGGAAAGGAAATAGATATCCTATTCTACCTCCACTACAATTTCAATCTCCACGGCTATATTAAACGGAAGCGAATTCATACCTACTGCGGAACGGGCATGCTTTCCCTTCTCTCCGAATACGCTTACCATCAAATCAGAAAAGCCATTGATTACTTTAGGATGCTCCGTGAAATCGCTATGGCAGTTTACCATGCCCAGGACTTTTACAATCCGCTTCACTTTATTCAGATCACCCAATTCGTTTTTCAGTGTAGAGAGAATAGCAATACCCGTAACTTTGGCTGCATCATAGCCTTGCTCCACGGTCAGATCTCTTCCCACCTTACCGGTAATATTTGTTCCATCCGGTCGCGATGGCCCGGTGCCCGCCAGAAAAAGTAAGTTGCCTGTGCGAACAGCTTTTACATAGCTACCCATGGGTTTACTTGCCGGAGGTAATTCAATACCCAGTTCTTTCAACTTTTTATCAAAATCAATACTTTGAGCAAAGGAGAAGGTGGAGATCAAAAGCAAAGCAATCAATACAGCATTTTTCATAGAATGGATTTTGCTCAATGTAGCCTATAGGCATCATTTTTAAAAGATTAAAATCCTATCACTTTTCTTTTTTACCTTTCTCTGCTGACATACCGTTGACTGTGGCCTGTGCTTTATTTGAGTAAAATAAACCGAACAAAAATCGATGAAGGAAATTTTTCGCTGTCCCTGGTGCTTAAGTTTTGATGAGTACGTAAAATACCACGATGAAGAATGGGGGGTACCGGTTCATGACGACCGGATTCATTTTCAGTTTCTGATACTGGAAGGTGCTCAGGCGGGACTAAGCTGGTCTACCATATTAAAAAAACGTAAAGGCTACGCGAAAGCATTTGCTGATTTCAATCCTGAAAAAGTTGCCCGCTTCACGGAGACGAAGCTTGAAAAAATTCTTCTTGATCCCTGTATCATCCGCAATCGCTTAAAAGTATATGCTGCTAAAAATAATGCCCAGCGCTTTCTGGAAGTGCAAAAGGAATTCGGATCTTTTGATAAATACATCTGGGGGTTTGTAAACCATAAACCCATTGTGAACAAGTGGAAAACAATGATGGAAATACAACCCACCACAAAAGAGTCGGATGCGTTAAGCAAGGACTTAATTAAACGGGGATTTAAGTTTGTCGGCAGTACAGTGATCTATGCGCACATGCAAGCCTGCGGGCTGGTGAATGATCACCTGATGGATTGCTGGCGGTATAAAAAAGTCTAATCTATCACTCTGCAAAGCAACACCTCTGCTTATCATTTTGATTACAACATATCTGAGAAGTAATTCCAAAAAGCATATAATCCCAATACAAGTAAAATGACTCCCGGGGTAAGCTTCACAATCATACTGTCTTTTACCAGGTGAGTGAGTTTGTTGGCAAGAAAAACAAAGATCGTTAGCAAGACCATGGCTCCGATTGAAGTTGCCAGCACATAAGTATGGACCAGGCCAGCGGTTGAAAGATCAATCCATCCATGAGCCTTGAAGTAAGCCGTGATTGCTACCCAAAACGGAATAGCCATTGGGTTAAGAATGCTCAGAACAATTCCCCTGCGGAAGCCGCTTTCCCTGAATTTAGTGGTGGTGGCAGGCGGATTCCTCACGCGCAATAAGCTAAGTATGCCTAAGGTAGTCATGACTATCGCTGTTATCAGTCTGAAGTTTTCCACTACCGATGGATTGGAGGTAATCCAGTCTTCAAACTCAACGCCAATCCAGGCATACGGATATTCGATGATGGAGATGGCTAATGCAAAGCGCAGTGCGGTTTTAATTTTTCCCTCCAGCCCCAACTGCAAAACAGATAAATTGAGTGTACCCGGAGGAATGGAGCCGATAAAGCTGGTGATGAAGCCAATACTAAAAGCTTGCAGGTAGAGCATGAAATTAAAAAGCCTGTGATTTACAATTTATAAAGTACGATTGAAAATCCGGCCATCTGAAATTTAGATGAGATCAAAAGAAAATTAAACCTGCTTTAATGATTTGAATTTTCTGTAAATCGCTCTTCCATCATTGAAGGTGATATAGGGCGTGCCTTGCTTATGATTCTGTACACTGATTTCATACAGGTTTTTCCAATGAGTGAATAAAACTTTTGTTGCCTGTAGCAACGAAGCCCCCGGATGATAGATATGTGCTGGTTCGGCTCCGCATCCGTTTAGCTCCACAATTTTCACTATTCCGTTTTCGAGATCGGCCAGAGAAGTACATCGCAAATCAAAGCGACCAAAATAAAAGCCTGGAATCTGTTTACTGATTTTGTCAAACGAGTCATTGAGCTTTGGTGTAATGAGATGATTGCTGTTTAAGAATGTGGTTCCCAAGCAATGATTGCCGATTGAAACCAATTCCCTTTTCTCATCTTTAGGAATAATATTTTGTAACTCATTTTTATACGAGATCCTTAACGTATCCCATTGCAATTTTGCTCTGTCTTTCTCCAGGATTAATTCTTGCATTGTTTTTTTTCCGTCACCCGTTACACTAAGGAAATCTTTAGCTGTGATGGAGTTTACCTTTCCTTTTTCTTCTTCAGGTAACCGAACGTAAAACACACCGAACTCCAGGGGAAGATCAACGAGGTCTTGTATAATAAAATCAATATTGATTGCTGCAAGATAATGATCAATGTCCGATCCATTTAAAATTCGCTTCACCATCCAGCCGCGTTCACCCAGGTCGGGTTTGAATACGACAGGAAATGTGAGTTCATTTTCCTTCATCACCTGAACTATTTTTTCTTTTGACGAGGGCAGCCGAACGAGGATTGTTTTTGGTTTTACTTCACTGGGTACCAGATCCAGTACCTGCGATTTTGATTCGCCAAACATACCTCCCATTAAAATGGATGGATTAGACGCTGAGAAAAAAAATAAGGAGCGCGCTTTTAATGAAAGCCAAAGCCAATAAAGGAAAAGGGGACCTTGCACAATCCCGAAAGGCCAATATTCCCAATTGGTAAGTTTGATAAAAAAATTGCTATGAACAGCGCGTTGATATAAACCCATTGGAGTCATCCACACTCAGCGAACAGTCACTGTTTCATGATGGCGAAGTGTGGAAACGGCAACACCAAAATCAAGAGGAAGCTTTACATAGTCCGCCACTTCACGTACACCGATTTTCATAATAGCCATGTGATGAACAGCGTGCTCAATATTGTATGTCAGTTCGCGAAAATAATTCGTCTCGATGGTAATACAATTTTCACTATCGTAATCATATCCTACTTCCAGTTTCAGATTTCGATCTTTGTTCTGTTTGAAAATGAAATCTCTTGTTTTCCGTATGGCCGACAGTGCAATGAATTTGTCTCCCTCAATCAATTTATCATGAGCCCGCTTATCATAATTCACCACTCCTTTATCAAAACCGGATTCAAGACAAATAAAAAATTCAAGTGTGTGGCGAAGATGCTGACCAATGGTAGCGTTGCTCAGGGCCAAAGAGGGCTTGCAGAAATCATCATCAGAAAGTTGTTTCACAACGTCTTCCAGCTGATCTAAGATGGCACCACATGCATGGGATAACTGCATATTTCTATTTCAAACAAAAATAAAGTAAAAAATAATGATTAAACGAAACAAGTACGTTGAACGGTTTTCATGGAATGATCTTTTTCCAGTTTTGATCACCCTTTGGTAAAAGTACTTTCTCGTTTTTATTCCAGCTATCGAGGGTATTGGTTCCCCAGAAGTTATAGAACAGGTAAAGTCTATTGTCCTTTATCTTATATGTTTCCGGATCTACTTTCACTTTCTCTCCACTGTCGCCCATTGCATAAGCGCACCATCCCCCATAGGCCGGTTCATATTTATCCGGTGTTGTTTTGAATTTATTGAGGTTCGTAACGTTAGCAAAAAGATAAGTGATCCCTTTATAAGCAACTGAATATTGATTGTCTCCTTCCTGTGGTTTGCTGTCGAAATAGCTAACCGGATCATATCCCTGGAGTGCTATATTCTTTTTCACATTAAAGTTCTTTTGCCTTATCCCGTAAGATTGGGGATACGTAGGATGGGCGGCAAGCAGCAACAGAAATATTATAATGGTTTGCTTCATAATCACGATGAATAACGGGAAGCCACCAAGTTCGGTTTTACGGAAGTGTCCGTTTGTCGTGAGGATTACATTTCCTCATTAAACCTTTCCGAAGTAATTTTTCATTACCTCCCAGACCAGCTCCGGCTCATAGCCCTTGCCAATCACATAGCGGGCCAGTTTATCTTTTTTCTTAAATAGATTTTCTTCCTGAATCAGTTCCGCTTTCTTCGCAATCAGCATTTCCAGTGTTTTGCAATAATCGCTATCATCTACTTCCTTTAAACCAATGCTGATACATTTTTTGGTGAGTCCCTGAGCCTGAAGTTCACGCTCTATCTTATGTTTGCCCCATTTCATTATACGAAACTTTCCGCCTGCAAAAACTTTGGCAAAACGCTCTTCGTTCAAAAAACCTTCAATGATTAAACGCGAAATGATTTCATCCACTTCATTGGAATAAAGGCCGTATTCATAAAGTTTATTTTTTACTTCCTGATGCGAACGCTCCTGGTAAGCACAATAGCGATAGATTTTAGCAAGCGCCTCAGTTGGAGAATATTTCTTTTTGGGCTTGAATTCGCTAAAATCTCCGGTCATCGATCAAATATCGAAATGACCAGAGTGATAATCAAAGAATAGAAAGAGATCCTTATTTTTCTTTCACCAGACCTTTCGTCTTTAAAATGCTGGCTACAAACTTGCGCTCATTTTCAGTGTTAAAAATTCGGAAGGGAAGGTGTATGATCTGGGCTTTATTAACGGTAAGTAAAAAATAATCTTTCCCAATTTCTGCGCGCTGAATCTGATCCCACTTCATAGGCATACCTTCGCGGGGATTTATTTTCATGATGATCTGCTGGCTGTTGATCTCGTATGAGAATTTTTCAAAAAGCATTTTACCCTGCTCGAGTTGCGTCACGCCATAAAACTGTATCCACCAAAACAAAAGGTAAAGCCCGGCACCAACTACAGCAGCTACAAACCACCAAAAAGTCTGAACCCAGACAAAACCAAGACAGATCGTCAGCACAATCAAACTTACCCACCACTGCTGGCGAAGGATTGCTTTCAGGGCAAGCTTTATATAGAGGTTTTTTTCGAGGCGATAATTTTTGGTCTTAACAATCATACGTTTTATCAGTTCTTCTTAATCCCTTTAAAGGGACGCAAAAATAATGGGGATTTGCCGGATTTACCGGATTGATGAAATTAAAAGTTCAGGAAGGCTCTGAGGATGAGTTCCTATTGAAGTATACTATTGCTTTATCGCTTTCAGGCTTAAATCAAGGCTTTTTACAGAATGTGTGAGCGCTCCAACAGAGATATAGTCTACTCCGGTTTCGGCCACCTGGCGCAAGGTTGCCTCTGTAATTCCTCCGCTGGCTTCAGTTTTACATTTTCCATCAATGATCATTACTGCCTTCCTCGTTTCCTCAACGCTCATGTTATCCAGCATAATCACCTCTGCACCACCTGCCGCCAATACTTCACCCACTTCAGCAAGCGTTCGGGTTTCTACTTCAATCGAAAGATTTTTTCCGATTGCTTTCAAATAGGATTTGGTATTGCTAATGGCTTGTTTTATTCCTCCCGCCATATCAATATGATTGTCTTTCAGCATGACCATATCATACAAAGCAAAGCGATGATTTTTGCCTCCACCAATTGCTACAGCCCATTTTTCCATCAGGCGGAAATTAGGTGTTGTTTTGCGGGTATCCTTCAGCTGGGCTTTGGTACCTGAAATCAGCTGGCTTAACTGATGAGTGTAAGTGGCTATCCCACTCATCCGCTGCATACAGTTCAGTACAAGTCGTTCTGTAGAAAGAATAGATCTTGATGAGCCTTCCACATAAAAAGCCACTTCTCCTTTTCTCACAAGGTCACCGTCCTTCTTTAAAAATTGAATTTGTAATGCAGGATCAAACTGGTGAAAAATCTTCTCTGCCAGTTCCAAACCGGCAATGATTCCATCGTCTTTTATTAAAAGCTGTGCTTTACTACGATCTGCCTTTGAAATTGAGCCAAGCGAAGAATGATCTCCCTCGCCAATATCTTCGGCCAGAGCCGTTGTTATAAATTCAGATATTGCATTATCCGTCAGGTAGAATGGCCGTGTCATTCTTTTACAAAGTTGATCTCATGGATCAGATTTACCTTGTCTACCTCTTTTACCCGAATCATTACATTATAGTTCTCTCCATTGCTTGTATACCGGCCAATAGCATATTGAAGTCCTAATTTGGAGGCACCTGTATGCACAATATTAAACTCCGTAGGCGGATGTTTTTTGAAAAAGTCGCGCAAAACAAATTCAGCCTGGGCTTTACTATACGTATCTACCGTGCCCTCTATATCCATATCTACGGAAGTATTAAAAAATTTTACTACTTCCTTCGCATTGCCCGTTTTCAGGGCGTCTTTCATAGGGTTAAAAAGTTCTGTCTGTTGGGCAAACAAATCCGTTCCGGCTATTACAAAAAGGCAGGCAAACGCAACTCTAATATTCATAAGTAGTGTTATCAGTCCAAAATTATGCCATTAAAGCGGGATTAAATCTGCATGAAATTGTTTTTTTTACCGCATCCTTCCAAGCCGATGTAATATCATCCGAAAGATTCCACGAATCACCCCTATATTTGGCAGCTTATTAACGCTCTGTATCATATGGATAAGAAAGTATTATTAATGATTTTAGATGGCTGGGGGCTGGGTACCAATCCCAAAGTTTCCGCCATTGCCCATTCCAGAACACCTTATATCAATTCTTTATACGAAAAATATCCTCATAGTAAACTGGAAGCTTCTGGTTTGGCCGTAGGGCTGCCAGCTGGCCAAATGGGAAACTCAGAAGTAGGTCATATGAATATTGGTGCTGGCCGTGTCGTGTACCAGGATCTTGTAAGAGTTAATAAAGCAGTAGAAGAAAAAGAGCTTGACCAGAATAAAATTTTGCTGGATGCTTTTGCTTATGCTAAAGCTAATCATAAAGCGATCCACCTGATTGGCCTCGTTTCAGATGGCGGAGTACATTCTCATATCGAACATCTTAAAGGTCTCTGCACGATTGCTAATAATAATGATATCAAAAACCTGTTTATTCATGTTTTTACCGATGGAAGAGATACTGATCCAAAAGGTGGAGCGGGATATATTAAGGATTTGCAAAGCCATTTGGAAAAAACTACCGGAAAAATCGCGAGCATCATCGGCCGCTACTATGCGATGGATCGCGACAAGCGCTGGGAACGCGTGAAACTCGCTTATGATTTGATGGTAAAAGGCACTGGAGAAAAAGTGACTGATCCTTTGGGTGCCATTCAAAAATCGTATACTGAAAATGTTACTGATGAGTTCATCAAGCCAATTGTTGTTACCGGTGCAGATCAAAAACCGCTGGCTACCATTCAGGAAGGCGATGTAGTGTTGTGTTTTAATTTCCGTACCGACCGTGGCCGAGAAATTACGATGGCACTGACACAACAGGATTTTCCAGAACAGGGCATGAAAAAACTGCCGCTGTATTACATCACCATGAGTAATTATGATGACACCTTTAAGGATGTAAAGGTCATTTTCGATAAAGACAACCTGGTAAATACTCTTGGCGAGATTGTTTCCAAAGCGAAGAAGAAACAAATCCGTATTGCTGAAACCGAGAAATACCCTCATGTTACTTTTTTCTTTTCCGGTGGCCGCGAAGAACCTTTTGAAGGGGAATCCCGGCTTCTGTGCCCATCACCTAAAGTGGCTACTTATGATCTGAAGCCTGAGATGAGTGCAAATGAAATAAAGGATAAAATCATCGCGGAGCTGGAAAAGAAAGAAGTTGATTTTGTGTGCCTCAACTTTGCTAATCCCGACATGGTAGGCCATACCGGAGTTTTTGAGGCGGCTATCAAAGCATGCGAGACAGTAGATCTGTGCAATCAGGCAGTAACTGAAGTGGCGCGCAAAAATGGTTACTCTGTCATTATTATTGCCGACCATGGCAATTCCGAGCTCATGATTAATGAAGATGGAACTCCCAATACTGCTCATACCACCAATCTTGTTCCGTGCATTCTGGTAGATGATCAATACAAGGGGAAAATCAAAGACGGTAAATTAGGGGACCTTGCCCCAACTATCCTTACGTTAATGGGCATTCCTATTCCAAAAGAAATGACTGGTAATGTGCTGGTGGATGCGTAAATCGGTTTCCTATTTGTTTTTTTCTTTAGGGGTAATCAGTTTCTCCTGCCAAAAACAGGCAGAATCACCCGATACTTTTTTTGATAGTTTAACGGTTGCCTCCACTCAATTTCTGGTCAACCAAAAAGCATCGATACATAAAGAAGTTCGTATAGGAAGCCGGCAGGACACTATTCAAATCCAGCCCGACTCTACTTATTGGGCTAATGATCTGGATGTTTTTCGCCAGTTAGCTGCCTTTCAAAAACCGGCTTATCGCGATGCTTACCAAGTGCAGGATGGCCTCGCCGATGGGCAAAGTAATTTAAGTGTGAGACAGTTTAAGGCCATAAAATACACACCCATTCCGGTTGTCCGGTTTTATTATCATCATCACTTCAGTCAACTGAAGAAAATAGAAGCCGATTATCATGAAGAGAATGCACTCTACACGACAACCCGTCATCTGATCATGGAGTTTGATGAAATAAACGGCAAGCCTGTATTAAATTATTACTCCATGGAGGGATTTCAAAAAATGATACTAAGTGATAGCACCCGTTATTCGATCCATTCCTCCATCTCATTTTAGAAACAGATAAAGACTAAAGAATTTTTTATTGCGTCAGTAAAGTATGGCTAAGCGAAGAACAGAAAGTGAAGAAGAGAAAAAGCCTTTAACTAAAGCAGGGCTAAAAAAATTTATAGGGGTTTTCCGGTTTGTTGCTCCTTACCGGTGGTCGTTCATTGCGGGTTTATCCGCCCTCACATTATCCAGCCTTACCCTACTTTCTTTTCCCTTCCTCGGAGGAAAATTACTTGATGTAGCTCAGGGAAAATCGTGGATGTTTATCACCAGTATCAACCAGATTGTGTTCTTATTGATTGCTATCCTGGTGTTTCAAAGTGTCTTTTCTTTTCTTCGTGTGTATTATTTCGCTAATGTCAGCGAGCGAGCGCTGGCTGACTTGCGTCATACCATCTATGAAAAAATCATCTGGCTGCCTCAGACTTTTTTTGACAGCAGACGAGTAGGGGAATTAACCAGCCGCATTACTTCAGATGTAAGCACACTTCAGGATGCTTTTTCTTTTATGCTTGCTGAGTTGCTGCGCCAATCGCTCATGCTGATTATTGGTACCATTGTTATTTTTGTTCTCACTCCAAAGCTTACTTTTTTCATGCTGCTTACCTTTCCCGTATTAGTACTGGCCGCATTGTTCTTTGGTAAATTCATTCGGAAGCTTTCAAAAAAAACACAGGATCAGCTCGCTAATGCTAATGTAATTGTAGAAGAAACATTTCAATCCATTGCCGTGGTGAAGGCTTTCACTAACGAGGTTTTTGAAGTCTTGCGCTATCGTAAATCATTGACGGAAGTGGTCAATACGGCATTGTATGCTGCCCGGTACAGGGGATTTTTTATTTCCTTTATTATCCTGACTTTATTTAGTGGAATTGTAGCCGTAAGCTGGTATGGGGCAACACTGGTTCATGAAAATTTACTTACCGTAGGCGAATTGTTTTCTTTCGTTCTATACACCGGAGTAATCGGAGCATCCATCGCTGGATTGGGCGATTTATACAGCCAGCTGCAGCGAGCCATCGGTGCATCTGATCGCGTGCTTGAAATACTGGAACTGAGTGACGAAAAAAGCAGCTCTACCTCATCTTTAAAACTTAATGGCGAAATAAGCTTCAATGAAGTTTCCTTCTCTTACCCTACCCGCGCAGATGTGAAAGTGCTTAAGTCCATTTCCTTTAATGTTGCTGCGGGCGAAAAAATTGCTTTGGTTGGTCCAAGCGGATCAGGAAAGTCAACGATCATTAATTTACTGATGCGTTTTTATCCCATTCACAGCGGATCTATAAATGTTGATGGAACGAATGTTCTGAATTATGATTTATCCTCCTATCGTAAAAACATAGGCATTGTACCACAGGAAGTAATTCTTTTCGGAGGCACCATCCGCGAAAATATTGCCTACGGAAAACCGGGGGCTTCAGAAGAAGAAATTATACTGGCTGCCCGCAAAGCTAATGCGATGGAATTTATTGAGGGCTTTCCTGAAAAACTGAATACTATTGTTGGTGATCGCGGGGTTAAACTTTCCGGAGGCCAGCGTCAGCGGGTGGCTATTGCCAGAGCTATTTTAAAGGACCCTGTTATCCTGATTTTAGACGAGGCCACCAGCTCTCTCGATGCCAGGTCGGAGCGCCTCGTACAAGAGGCTTTAGAGAAATTGATGGAAAACCGGACTACGGTAATTATTGCACACCGCTTAAGCACGATTCGCAAAGTAGATCGTATTATGGTGATTAAAGATGGCCAGATAGCCGAATCCGGAACTCATGAACGACTGATTTCCATGCATGAAGGTATTTATAGTAACTTGCTAAAACTTCAATTGGAAATTGAACCGTCATGAAAAAAACACAAAACCAGATTTTGAAAGATTTCAGATTGCGTTCCACTACCAGCCGTTCAACCATACTCGATCTTTTCATCCATAAGGATTACGCACTCTCCTATTCTGATATAGAAAAAGAAGTAGCCGCAGCATTCGATCGCGTTACTGTTTACCGCACACTAAAAACATTCCTTGACAAAGGAGTTGTTCACAAGGTGCTGGATGACGGAGGAAGTCTGAAATATGCTTTATGTAATGATCATTGCTCTTCCAATAATCATCATCACGACCACGTACACTTTAAGTGTATTAAATGTGGACAAACTAATTGCCTGGATAACGTTGATGTGCCTGCCGTTAAGCTTCCTCCTGGTTTTGCCGCGACAGAAATCAACCTTCTTATTCAGGGTATTTGCAACAAGTGCTAATAATTTTTTTAACTGGGTTTCTTTTCGGACATTGTATTGCATTAAGCACGTATGTAAGTTTTTGGGTTTACAGAATATTTGTAGCTTTGAAACTTATTAAGGGGTGATTACCAGTCTATTTGGACCGATACTCACCTCTTTTTTAACCCTTAAAAAACAAGAATAAAAAGGCATGCTTCTCTTTTCGTTGTTCGGAGATAGTCAACAAATAGAGACTATTCTTTTTGGTGTTTTTGCGTTAGTTATCCTTGTTTTCTTACTTGTTGACCTGGGCGTCTTCAATAAAACAGCTCACAGGACCACGACCAAATCAGCACTGTATCAATCCATTTTCTGGGTTATTGTCAGCACTATTTTTGGCTATCTTATCTATCGGTTTGATGCCCGGGGAACGGATGCGGCTATGGAGTATTTCTCCGCCTATCTTACTGAATATGCACTTTCTGTAGATAACATTTTTGTTATCCTTCTTATTCTAAAATACTTCTCTGTAAAGGAAGAATACTATCACAATGTATTGTTCTGGGGCATTTTGGGTGCCGTTGTATTCCGGGGTGTTTTCATCTTTGTGGGGGCTATTCTTATCCATAAATTCCACTTCCTACTTTATGTGTTTGGCGTGTTCCTTATCTATTCCGGGGTTAAAATCTATTTTGAAGATAGTGACGAAAAAATAGATCCTGAGAAAAATCCAATTTTGAAATTGTGCAGAAGGTACCTGCCGCTTACTAAAGATGAGGCCGGAGGTAAATTCATCGTGACAAAGCCCAAATTGATGTTTACACCTCTGTTCCTGGTGATTGTGCTCATTGAAACAACCGATCTGATTTTTGCGGTAGACTCGATCCCTGCAGCATTTGCTATCACACAAAACGAATTCCTGATTTATACTTCCAATATTTTTGCTGTAATGGGATTAAGAGCAATGTTCTTCTTATTGTCTGGAATCATCGACAAGTTCTATTTGCTGCAAAAAGGGCTTTCTATCATCTTATTCTTTATTGGAGCCAAGATGCTTTTGGAAATTGGAAAGGGGTCAGATTTTATTCCGGAAATTCTTACCGATATGCCTCCGATTCTTTCGTTTATTATTATTATTCTAACCCTTACTCTCTCCATTGTATTTTCAATCTACATTCCGAAGAAGGAAAATGCGGATGGTGAACACTACTAAGGTAATGCTCTAAGCTCCCAGAACTTCTGCAAAGAAATTCTTTGGCAAAATCTTCATAAGAACAGGCAGGGTTAGAAACCGTTGAGGCAACGAAATGATCCCAAAAGTTGGGATCGTCTTCAGCACTACAATAAGCATCTCTTGCATCTGTTCTTTTTCTTCTGCTGTTAGCTCACTTGAGTTTGCTTTCCGAAGTACTTCCAACATTGTCTCATTTTCCTGTATTTCTTTAATCAGTTTATTCTTGTGGTTGTTAGTAACCCTGGAGAGGCGTTTGATAAACTGTTCGCTAACCTGATCGTAATCTTTTTTATTCTGAAGCTTATTCAGCTCTTCCCAATGGTCAAGCACAAAGCCTTCAATGGCCATCATGCTATTCTCAAGGTCGTCTTCCGAAAAACCCAGATACTCACAGAGCCGCTTTAAAAACAGGAGCTCATTATCTTCTACTTTTCTGTCGGCCCAGATAGTGAGTATGGCCATTTCGAGAAAGTATTTTTTCAGGATCCACGAGTTATTGGTAGGCAGATTGATTGATTCCATTTCAATGCCCTTCTCAAAAATATCGATAGCCTGTTTCTTCTTGTCGGGTGTCAGTGCTGCGCTTTGAAGAAAATATTCCATCAGCCTGCGCTCTTCATACTCGATATTGGAATTGGCATGAGCAGCCATTGCTATAATTTTTACTACCGAAAACCGGAGTTCCTCTCGCTCATATTTAAAAAAATCCGAAACAATACGGTCCGCATTGGTATGTATCCACTGCCCGAAGATGAAGATATCGAGAAACAATAAACTGTTGTGAAAGAACATTGTCCAGAAATTATTGTCGTTCTCTCCGGCATGGTCTATGCGCTTATTCAGAATTGTTTCTGCCAGTTCAAGCGGTGATTTTTTCTTACCAAATAAGGATTTTGTTGGTGTCGACAGCTCCGGAAAAATATTATTATAAAAATTCCCAATGCTTTCCAGCGTCTTCATGGTCACGTCCGAAAGATCATCTGAATTCTTGATCGGGCGTTCGTAAAACAATAAGGAGCTGCTGATGAGGCTTTCCGCAAGAAGAATTTTCATTCTTTCTTTCTGGTCCCATCCTTTGGAGTCAGGGTGATTCAACAAATCAACAGACTGACCATACATGAGGCCCGTGGGTTGAAGCACCCGGTAAAGAGAATGCTCCGGATGGGAGGCATTTCTTCCGCTTATAGAAAGATCCTTTAACAAATCCTGTCGGAATTCGAGGTATTCTTTTAACCAACCTTTGTCACCTGGCCTCATTTATCTTTAAAATTTTAACCGAGAAGTTACGCATTTTGACAAACGGAGCAAGGTTTCCTACTCGGAAATACGCCAGCCTTTCTTTTCAATGGCACGGGCAGATTCCTCCACTTTATCTTTAAGACTCTTTTTAAACGCATCTAATCGCTCGGCTACTGATAGGTTATCCGCTCCAATGATCTGTGCGGCCAGTATTCCGGCATTGCGCGATCCGTTTAATGCAACCGTAGCTACCGGCACCCCCGATGGCATTTGCAAAATGGAGAGAATAGAATCCCATCCGTCAATAGAATTAGAAGAATGGATAGGCACCCCTATCACCGGAAGTGAGGTAAGTGAAGCGATCATACCTGGCAAGTGGGCCGCACCTCCTGCTCCAGCAATAATTACTTTTAACCCACGGGCACGGGCGCTGGTACCGTAATCTACCATGCGCTGGGGAGTTCGGTGAGCGGAGACAACAGTAAGCTCGAAAGGTATGTTGATATCGTCAAGAAACTCGGCAGCCTCTCTCATCACTTTCAGATCAGACTGGCTGCCCATGATAATGCCTACAACAGGTGTACTCATGCAATTACTTTGAGGGTGTTTTTTACAAATTTTGCTTTCTCCTTAAGCCTTTCCAGGTCTTTATCAACAATGGTGACATGACCCATTTTACGAAAAGGTTTAGTCATTTTTTTTCCATACAGATGCACATGTACTCCGGAAACAGCAACTACTTCTTCAAAACCTTTGTATTTCGCCAATCCGGAATATCCATCTTCGCCTAACAGGTTTACCATGGCGCTTGGCAGAAGCTCGGTAGTATCTCCGAAAGGAAGATTTAAAATAGCGCGAAGGTGCTGTTCATATTGCGAAGTAATATTTGCTTCAATCGTCTGATGGCCGCTGTTGTGAGGACGAGGCGCTACTTCGTTAACCAAAATTTTTCCCTCCTTGGTCACGAACATTTCTACTGCAAGCAGCCCTACCAGCTGCATTTCTTCAATTACTTTTCTGGCAATCTTCCCGGCTTCATCCGAGACAGATTTAGCGATTTGAGCCGGAGCGAAAAGGTATTCCACCAGATTTGCTTCAGGATGAAATACCATCTCCACAGAAGGAAAAGAGACTACTTCGCCTTTCTCATTCCTGGCAACAATGACCGAAATCTCTTTTTCAAAATCGATTAATTTTTCCAGAAGCCCAGGAGCATCAAATGCTTTATCCAAGTCTTTTTCGGAACGCAGCACCTGTACTCCCCTTCCATCATATCCTTCCCTGCCCAGTTTATTAACAGCGGGAAGGAAAGATTTATTTCTAATAACTTCTTCTCTGTTTTCAGTAAGAATAAATTCGGCTGTTGGAATTCCTCTTTCGAGATAAAATTGCTTTTGTATTCGCTTGTCCTTAATCAATTCGATTAACTCGGGCTGAGGGAAAACTTTCTTACCCAGTTTTACCAATTCTTTCAATGCATCGGTGTTCACATTTTCTATTTCGATGGTAATCAGGTCGCACGATTGGCCGAATTTCATCACCGTATCAAAATCAGTGAGTTTGCCATTGACAAATTCTGCCAGCTGATGGCAGGGAGCCTGCGGATCCGGATCGAGGATGGAAAAGTTAATATTAAAATCCACGCCTGATTGTATAAGCATACGGCCCAGCTGGCCTCCGCCAAGAATACCCAATTTAAAATTCTGATAAAATGCTTGTGCCATAAAGAGCCCGCAAAATAAGGAATTCTATTCGATGCCGAAGCGGAGAACAGCGAACTCAATCTTAATCGATCAAACGAATAGATATGATCTGATCACCCACTTCTGTTTCATCTACCACAGGCATACCACTTATTACTTCAGCAAAAAGTGTATAGCGTCCATCCAGGTGTGGTGTAGGGGAATGAGTAATAAACCATTGAGTCCCTTCCGTATCTTTCCCCGCCGAGGCCATACCTACAGATCCCGTTTTGTACTTGTTCATATAAAATTCGGACCGGATGGAATAATTTTCACTTCCATAGCCATCGCCCCGGTAGCAACCGGTTTGTATTACGAAATTAGGAACCACACGATGAACATTTTTCCCATCGAAGTATTTCCGGTTGACGAGCTCGACAAAGTTGGCCACCGAACCCGGGGCTTGTTCGACAAACAGCTTTAAAATGATTTTTCCTTTGGTCGTTTTTACAGCAATCCTTTGATCTTTATTGATCGTCTTTACCAGCTCCCAATTAACAGGGTGATTGAATCCGTTTTTAGGGGGTGATGGCTTTTGCCTCCCTTCGAAATAGGCAATGGCTTCTTCAAGAGGTTGCCATGTTTCATAGTCTTTAGGCAGCGATAGTTTTGCTTTTGCTACCAGCAGGAAGCTGAAATCTTTAATGCCGTTCTTATAATCCAATGTCGAATCCGCCAATGCTCCGGCTATCGTTCCGATTACTGCAGCATCGCCATCGAGAAGTGCTTTTTTATACCATTCTGCAAAAGCAGGTTTACTCTTTGAATTAAAGTTTTTAGCCCGGTTAATAGTTGTTAATGCCAGGGCCGCAGATGATTTAATAACAGGCACTTTGCTTTTGAACAATTCATCAGCGATAAATGAATCCGCCATCGGAGCTTTTGATAACGCCAAGAGAAGCGCTGCTTTTTGATAGTTATTCGGAGATGAGTTATAAAGTGTTTTAATATCGCGCACAGCGTTTTCTGACGGATCTACAGATAAAATAGCTTCATACAGATTACTCTGTACGCGCCAGTTTGCTGCTGCGATAGATTTATATACATCGGCTTTTTGTTCGACCGTAATGTTATTCTTTATGATTTCAGAACCGGCAATAGCTACATTATTACTCTTATCGGTAAGACTTTTCAGTAATAGAGAAATCGTTTCCTTCACAGGGAAAGCAGCCAGCGATCTTACAGCACTTATCCTCACACGATAATCCGATTCCCCTTTAAGTATCTGATCTAAAACGGGTAGCGCTTTCTCTTTGGATATCTTCTTCAATGCAGAAGCAGCGGCCATACGTACTTCTGCTGATTTATCTTTTTGAGCTGAATGGATAATGGATTCTTCAAAACCATGACCGGTTAATCTGGAACGTGAAAAAAAATGTGCTGCACCCAACCTTGTTTTCTCTTTATAAATGGAGTCTAAAAATTGTTTCTCCTTATTTTCAATCAGCGAATCGGACAAGTTTCTCAATCCAATCTGATAGAAGGCCCAGGCTAATCCCTCACTTGTTAGTGAGTCTGTGGTCCGATAATTAAGTAAGACGGAAATATCGTTTTTGCTTATCGCTTTGCCGAGTGCTTCAAGTGACTCACGCACCACCAAATGATTTGAGTCTTCTAATGATGGTATCAGTGAGTTAACAGCCGCGAAAGTTCCGGTTTGCCCAAGAGCGAAGGCCGCAGCTCTGCGCACTTCCGCGTCTTTGTCTTCCAGCAATAAAGTACCTAATGCCAGGGCCGCGAGGGAATCCTGCACCGATGCAAAAGCCAGGGCTGCTTCTTTTCTGTACAATGCATTTTCTGAATGAAGAAATTTCAGCAGGCTGTCTGTCGCCCTTCTGTCCTGCAAATCTGCAATCCGTACTAAAACAGAATCTGAAAATTTATTCGGTTTAGAGGGTGTGCAACTAAAAAAAATGAGGCAGGCTGCTCCGAGAAAAATAATTAAGCGCATAGTGGTAAAACAGAAAGTAAATTTATACTGCCCTGGTGGCTCTGTCCACTACATCATTAAATTCTATCCCAGCCATTTTTATAGAGTATAGTAACAGGCGTACTTCCTTAACGTGAACTGATCCGTCTACCTCCGATAATTGATAGAGATGAACAAACGCATTTAGTTTTTCTTCCTGGCTGCATTCATTAATGAGCGCTATACCTTGTTGATAAATCTCCCTTTCTTTCTTTTCCCTGATCTCCGTTTCAAATTCTTTAAAGATCGAATCGGGAATGCCTTCCTTATTTTTTATCGCAATTATCGCACTACGCTCCTTTTCATCAATCACTCCGTCCGCACTGATCAGCAGATGAACCAGGTAGAGAAGTCCAAGCTGATAGTTTTTGTTAGCTGCCATATTTATTGAGACAATATTCCTTAAAGATAGTGGAATTGCCTTTTTATAAAAGCCGGTAGAACAAGCCATTTACATCATTTGCAAAGATCCTTCTGTAATCAATGCTTCTCAGGAAAGAGACTGAAATACAATAAAAGCGGACAGGTAAGCTAATCCGGTCATGTAAGCAAGTTGAATCATAGGCCACTTCCATCCTTTGGTTTCGCGTTTCACAACGGCAAGCGTGCTCATACACTGCATCGCAAAAGTGTAGAACACAAGAAGTGAAAATCCTACTGCCGGAGTGTAACGTGGTCCGCCTGTTTCCGGATTGATTTCGGAACGAAGCCGTTCTTTTACAGTCGTCTCGTCTTCTGTACTTCCCAAACTATATATGGTAGCGATTGTACCCACAAAAACTTCGCGTGCCGCAAAAGAAGTAATCAACGCTATTCCTATCTTCCAATCATAACCCAGTGGCCGGATCACCGGCTCTATTGATTTACCAATAATTCCTGCAAAAGAATGTTCCAGTTTATAAGCCGCCACGCGGTTTTCCAATCCTTCCTTGGTTAGTCGCTGATTCGCTGATTCCGCCAACACATTCTGCTCTGCATTTTTAAGCTTATCGCCTGGACCATAGCTGGCCAAAACCCACAGAATAATAGAGATCGCCAGAATCACTTTACCTGCCTCAAACACAAACGATTTTGTTTTTTCTATGATCGTAAATCCTACATTAGACCACTTCGGACTTCGGTAAGTAGGCAATTCCATAATCAGGAAACTACGCTCCTTTGCTTTGATGATAAACTTCATCACCAGGGCAGAAAACATAGCCGCCAAGAACCCTAGCATGTATAAACCCATCAACACGATACCTTGTATGTTGAACAGACCGAAATACCTGTTTTCGGGAACAATCAAAGCGACCAATATCGTGAATACCGGTAACCTGGCGGAGCAGCTCATAAAAGGAGTGACAAAAATGGTAATGAGTCTGTCCTTCCAGCTGTCGATAGTACGCGTAGCCATAATAGCAGGAATAGCACAAGCTAAGCCAGAGATTAGTGGAACAACACTTTTTCCATTAAGGCCTACTTTGCGCATGATCTTATCCATAAGAAACACAACGCGCGCCATGTAACCCGATTCCTCCAGTATGGAAATAAACGCAAAAAGAATAGCGATCTGTGGGATAAAGATCACAATGCCTCCTATGCCCGGCACAATACCCTGACTGATCAAATTAAAAAGAGGACCTTGAGGAAGCTGATGATCCAGCCAGTCTGCAAGTTGTGCAAAACCAGAATCAATTAAATCCATGGGGATTTGTGCCCATGCAAAAATGGATTGAAACACCAGAAAAAGAAGTGCAAAAAAGATAACGTAACCCCAGACCTTATGTGTTACAATCCGGTCAATACGCTGCGATGTTCTTTTCCATTCAGTATTGGCAGCATGCACTACCACTTTGTTGAGTATCTCCTGAATAGAACCGAAACGAAGAATGGTTTCGGCACCCTGGTATTTACCCGGAAAAAGCCGGTTACGGTCGGCTATGTCTTTAATAAAGTTTTTTTCTTCACTATTTAATGACAGCAGGCTATTTGTCTGCTGCAGAAACTGGTAAGCGATATAATCATTTGATATACCAAATCGCCCTTTCACCTCTTCCACTGCCGTCATTACCTCTGCATCCAGTGCATAGAATTTTTTTGAAGAAGCTGGAAGTGAACCAGCCATTATTTTTTTCAGCTGATCGATGCCATGACCATTGCGTGCATTGATCATTACAACAGGCACATCCAGTTGAATGGCAAGTTTAATGAGATCGATGCTGAGACCGGCTTTTGCCGCCTGGTCCATCATGTTAAGCGCAAGAATAGCTGGCAAGCCAAGATCGATAATCTGGGTAAGAAGAAGAAGGCAGTTTTTTAGATTAGTAGCATCGGCAATAAGCACTACCCGATCCGGGTGTAATTCATTTTTTTTATCCGCCAGAATTTCTGTTACTACCTTTTCATCCAAGGTACGAGGATAAAAGCTATAGATGCCCGGAAGATCGATAATCTGAGCTTGCGTCTTTTCATCCAGCTGGCAAAAGCCGGTGCGTTTGTCAACCGTCACTCCTGGAAAATTTCCGATTTTTTGATTTAAGCCGGTAAGTTGGTTAAATAAGGAAGATTTGCCGGCATTAGGTTTTCCTGCCAAAGCAATCTTTAACCTGGTAATTGCACTCATCAGTTAAAAACAGAAATAGTAGCAGCTTCCTCCAGGCGAAGGGAAAGGTCGTAACCCGAAATACTAATACAGATAGGATCGCCAAAGGGAGCAGAAAAATTGAATTGAACGGCCGTACCTGGTAAAAGGCCCATCTCCATCAATTTTAGAGAAAGAAATTCGTCCGTAAATCCGGAAATCACCCCGGTTTCTCCTGGCACCATTTCCGCTACGTTTTTTAAACCCTCCCGCACCTTAATTAGATTAATTCAAAACAGGGGCAAGATAGGTGCAGCGGTAATTAGATGCAATCCGAAACGGGAATATCAATTCAATCCATTATCCAATTCTTCAGATGCCAGAACAATCAATCTTACACAGCTTTTATAGATTTCGGGGTCTACATTTTCAAAATCATCAGTTGGTTGATGGTAATCTTTATGGTCAGCTACCCCGAAATAAATAAATGGGATTTTAGCTGAGTGAAAGGGACCGTGATCAGAGGAAAAAGTCCAGTTTTCTGAGCCTTTATCCTTTTCTGGATCATCATGACCAAAAACGATTTTTACTTCATTCTGATTCACCTTTTCGATCATAGGTTTCAATTGCGGATAAAAAAATGTTCCACATGCTATCAGTTCTTTGGCATCTGCACGTGCCACCATGTCCATGTTGATGTTGGCAATTATTTTTTCAATTGCCACCGGAGGGTTTTTTACAAATGCTTTAGCCCCCTGCAAACCCATTTCTTCTGCATCAAAAGCGGCAATGATGATATCATGCTCAGGTTTGTTCTTTTTGAAATATTCGGCAATGGCAATGAGTGCGCAAGTACCGGATGCATTATCATCTGCTCCATTGTAAATTTTCTTTTCTTTAATTCCCACATGATCATAGTGTGCCGATATCACTATGTACTTACCACTTTTGGAAGATCCTTTAATCCACCCCACCAGGTTGATTCCTTTTACTTTCACACCTGAACGTGTCTCGAACTCAAAAGGAATTTCATAATTGCTGGCAAATAGTTGCACTTCCATTTTTTTGAATTGCTCTTTGACGAACGCTCTCGCTTGTTCGTTTCCTTTAGTTTCCGGCTTTCTTCCTTCCAAGGCATCGGACGAAAGAAATTTCAGGTTGTCAATCAATGCCTTTTCATTAAAAAGTTGCTGACCCGAAATGCTGTGGCACCAGATTAGAGATAATATAAAAATCAGTTTTTTCATTTCAGAACTAATTCAGAATTTAAAGTATGCAATCAGATAAAAAGAAGAAAAATAAAAAAGAAATCAAAAGTAAAAATTCCACGGTGGTCACTCCGGATAAGAATGACGAGGAGAAACCCTTGGGATTTGATTTCGGTGGATTGCCATCGCGTGATCTGAAAAAGAACCTGGGTTGTGGATAATTTCACAACATTTTGTGAGCTGACTGATCGCAGGAGGTACGTTCTTTAAAACCTTTTATCGTTAGCAAAACGGTATAAAAAGTAGGAAGTGTTAACAGATCATATCTGTCGGCACTTCCCTAAGGTTCCTTTTAAAAATTATTTATATCCCCACTTCTTCATCACTGCCAAATCCTGTTTTACGGATTCAAGTGGTGTTTTGCCCTGATACGATTCCTGTTCAATGATAAAATGGATAGTTCCTCCTGACTTGCGACCAATGTCGATTACTTCCTTCACGTTTACTATTCCGGTTCCAAGAATAGTGCTTTCGTATTTTTCGTTTCCTTTTGTGGCAGAAATTTCGTCTTTTACGTGCATGGACAGAAATCGTCCCGGATACTTTTTGGCAATATCAATGGCTTTTGCTCCACCATTATAAAGATTACCTGTATCCAGCTGTTGAATGACCAAAGAAGGATCTGTGCTTTGCATAATGATGTCATACAAAGTGGTATTGTTTAATTTCTCGCTGAACTCAAAGTCATGATTGTGATAGCCGAATTTCATTCCGGATTTTTTACACAACTCTCCTGATTTATTAAACAACTCCATGAGTGCTTTTAACTGATCATAATCTTTTCGCACACCAGAATCCATAGAGGGGCTGATTACAAACTGCTGACCAACCGTAGCAGCATCTTCTACCAAAAATTTCCATACATCGGTGAAGTCGTTGCTTGTTTCATTCCAATGGTTTTTGCTTAACACTGTATGTCCACTTGGCATTTTTAAACCCAGGTCGTCAAGAATTTTTTTAAATTCTTTGGCAGAATGGCCATAAAATTTTCTATCCACGTAATTAGCATGCTCTACATTTTTATAACCCATGGCAGCCAATTGCTTCAATGTACCGAGGGGATCCTTTTTCATGTCATCGCGTACAGAATACAACTGAACGCCAACCAATTCTTTGGAGGCCGAACCGAAGGCAAGCAGCGAATTAGATAGCAATGAAGCACTTGCCAGGCCGGCAGCGCCCTTTTTCAAAAAATCTCTTCGGGATGTGGTCATGGTTGTTTAAAAGTTAGAGGAGTAAGGTTAATAAATTCCTAACAGCATAAAAATGGTTTTTACACCGATTGCGACCATTTCATAATAATTTTTTATTCAATCTGATCCGAAATATTACGTCAGGGTTGTTTTTAGGTTAATAGAACACTTAGTGCTTGAACCTGAGGCTATTGATTTACGTTATTTGTATCGTCAACCACTACGACAATGAAACATTCACCAAAACTGGCCATTCTTCAAAGCCTTGATGCGATGGATCAACTTCAAATGGAGGAGGTCATGCAATACATCAAGGGTGTGTTGAATAAGCCCGCGCTAAGCAACGATTATCAATCGTTCAAGCGCGAAGCAATGAAGGAGATCCGGCAGGCGCTGCGTAAGGAGAAGAAAGGTTTTCAACTTACAGCCTGATTAAGATCGACCTCGCGTTTCACAAGTGCTTATCCGGCACTTGACAGGGAACTCTTCCCCATTTTCTTCTGATATTAAATTAAGATTAACCATTTGTTTCGTTAATCCTTCCAAAATCAATTACACTAATCATTTTTGAGCAGGTATTGGCGGAGGGCCATCTGGAATATAGGTTTTATACACATGGCCGCCCTTCCGCTTGTCAAATTCGGTCCGGATCTCTTTTCTTAATTGTTCGTTCTCAAATAAATCAACCATTGTCATCGCTAATGATTTTGAGGCAATAACCAGTCCCTTGTGCCCGATCGACATTCCTCCACAGGCAACCACTGACCAGCCATGCCAGGCCGTATTGGCGGGAGCAGTGGTAGCCATTAAAGTGATCTCCGGAACGATCCAGCTAATGTCGCCCACATCGGTAGATCCTCCCGTTGGATCCGGTGCTGTTTCCTTTAACGGATGGATCGCTCCGTCTAAGCCGGTTTGCTCTCCGCCACTCACTTCCTGTATTTTTTTTGCGAAAGCGATTTCTTCGGGAGTGTAAGTAATCGGCCCGAGAAGCTCCAGATTTTTCTGAAGTGCTGCTGCCCCTGTTCTGTTCACCAACAATTCGTAATCCCCTGTCTGTACAGTCACCTTTGCCTCTACACCGGCAACCATTGCAGCTCCTTTTGCAATTTCTTTCACTCTCCCAAAAACTTCTTCCACCACACTTCGCTTACTATCGCGCACCCACATCCAGATTTTTGCATATTCCGGAACCACATTCGGAACATCTCCTCCCGCCATTATCGAATAATGCATGCGAACAGTTGGCCGAACATGCTCGCGAAGCATATTCACTCCATCTGTAAAGGCTTCAAGACCATCTACAGCGCTCCTTCCATTCCATGGATCTGCGGCAGCATGAGCTGCTTTCCCCTTGAATTCAACAATGAAGTCAATCATCGCTTGCGAGCTTTGAGTACTCGCTGCAATTTCCACATCCGGGTGCCAGTCGAGACATGCATCCAGATCGTTAAACATTCCTTCACGGGCCATATAAATTTTTCCACCTACCGCTTCTTCAGCGGGAGTTCCGTAGAAACGTACCGTACCTTTTATCTTTCCCTGTTGCATCAGCTCTTTTATAGCAACAGCTGCACCTAAGCTTCCTGCACCGAAAAGATTATGACCACAGCCATGCCCGGCAGTCCCCGTTTCATATGCTTCTTTTGTTGGCTGTACTTTTTGCGAAATGCCAGGGAGGGCATCATATTCACCCATGATGCCGATGATTGGTTTTCCCGATCCAAATTCTGCCACAAAAGCCGTTGGCATTCCCGCTACCCCGCGCTTTACAACAAAACCCTGCGATTCTGCATAATCAGCCAGAACTTTTGAAGACTTATGCTCTTTCAATGCGGTTTCCGCATATGACCAGATCTTATCACTCAGATCAATAAGCTCTTTCTCATGCTTATCAACAGATTGAATAACACTCGTTTTGTTAGGATTTGCTTTTTGCTTCTGAGCAATCACTCGAACAATTGAAATGACAAGAAGAAGTATAAGTACCTGGTACCGCATGCTATTTTTTTAACGTTGATGAAAAATAATTACTCAACTGATCACTTGTCTTCGCTTTTCTTCCTCAAAGTTTCGCGCCTGACTTACCCAGTTGTCTCTCTCAATACGCCCCGGGAAAAACTTAATCGCATTGGTGATCTCATCAATAGCAGGTGGAGTGAGTTCACTGATTTGGCGGAACGAGTAAATTCCAAGTCCATTGAGCTTTTTCTCAAGAGCCGGTCCGATACCAGCTATTAATTTAAGATCATCTTTAGGTGGTAGTGTAAAGGGTTTGCTTAAACCGGAGCGAAGATGTTCAACTTCAGCCTGCGCTCTTTCAAGATCGATTTTTAAAAGCGTGTTGTTCTCTATCGTTCGTTCAAATTCTTCTTGCTTCAAATCGACTCTTCCTTGAAGCTGATTCGATTCTTCTTTTGCCACTTCCAAGCGGGTTTTTAAAGAAGCAATACTTTCTTTTAATCTTTCCTTTTCGTGCACCTGGATTTTAAAATCTTCCTTAAAGCTCTCCTGGGCTCGTGACAATTTACTTTGAATCTTATTGGCCTCCTCTTCGGCTTCCTGCATCTTTCCAATCCATCGCTTTTTCTCTTGTTTGTGAGTATAAATCTCGTTCTCCAGATTTGAAATTGTGCCTTGCCGGAGCTGCCACCCAATAGCTAAGCCGATAAAGCACGCCACCAAAAGCATCAGCAACAATTCAACAAGCCATAAGGCACCCGATATTGCCGGTGCCTGAAAAAAACCAATGCTCCTAACCTGATAGATGTATATTTCGGCACATACTATACAGGCCACCAAAAACAGAATAAGCAGCAGGTAGATGTTTCTCATTTTTTTTAGTTGCGTTACAAGTTAAATGAATTTAGAAAAATTTCCAGTCACAAAAAGTCAACACTCTTTTGTTGACTGATTGCATTGGGCTTTTAAAAATATCAATCAGCGTTTCTCATCAGCTGTTCAAAAAACCAAAGAGCGGTTTTATAGCTTTCTAAACTCACCCGTTCATCAATCCCATGAAATCCGATGGGGTCGATCATGGGACTAAACTTAATAATACCTTTTGATACCTCCCCAAAGTAACGGGAGTCTGTACCTCCAATCATTAAGAAAGGAGAGGTTACCAGTTTGCCACCATACGTACTTTTGATCGCTGCATCAATTTTTTTGTATGCATAACTTTCCTCTGATGTGACAGTAGAGGGCTCAGAAATAAAAGACTGGTAGGGGGTAATCTGAACGCGTTCATCATTAATTATCGCTCTTACTTTTTTTATAACGATTGTCGAACTGTTGCCAGGAAGCAGTCGAAAATTGATTGTTGCTTTTGCGATGGTCGGAACTACGTTATCTTTTATCCCGCTATTTATCATCGTTGGCACCGCTGTCGTTCTGATCATTGCATTTCCCGCTCCGGATTTTTCATAAATTCCAATTACTATTGGTTTAAACAACCAGATGTTAGCAAAGACCATCTTTTGTACAAAGGGCATTTCAGGTCCAAGGTTTTTAATAAAGCCTTGGGTAGAGGGAGAGAAATTCGGATCAAAAGGTTTGTCGCGAAGTTTCACGATTGCTTTCGTTAAAATATCAATGGATGTTTCAGGCTCAGGCATAGAAGAATGCCCACCATTTTTTTCCACTGACAGCTCCAGCGAGAGATAACCTTTTTCGCTTGTCCCGATTAAAGCAACAGGCTTAATCATGCCTGGCACTTTGTTCAAAGAGATAATTCCTCCTTCATCCAAAACAAGATCGGGTGTTATATTTTCAGTTTTAAAAAAAGCTGCCGCTGCCTGTGCTCCTTTTCCTCCCACCTCTTCATCATGACCAAAAGAAAAATAAATATCCCGTTCCGGCTGATAATTTTCTTTCAATAATTTTTCAGCCGCTTCCATAATGGAGATGAGATTGATTTTATCATCTGCCGTTCCTCGTCCCCAGATAAAACTGTCTTTTAGAGTTCCGGAAAACGGATCTACTGTCCACATTTTTTCAGTGCCGGCTTCAATGGGTACCACATCCTGGTGTGCCATCAATACCACCGGATTAAGTTTCGGGTTTTTTCCCTCCCACTTATAGAGCAACGAATACTTTTCCACCACCCGAAGTGAAAGTCTTTGGTGAACCAGCGGATAGGTTATTTTTAAAAACCGGTGAAATCCAAAAAACTGTGCCGTGTCAAGAAGTGAGGTATCTACGTATGAGATGGTCTTGTAATGAACAGCCTCTGTAAAATGTATAAGCGCATCGGCTGGTATTTCGGGGGCAGGTTTCAATTCAGCAACTGATTGCCGGGAAGTAAAGCGAAATGTGTTGAAAAGAAGCAAGCAAGCAAGCAACAGGATGATCGCAAGTAGGAAAAAAAGTATTCGTTTTATCATTGGGATATCGCTGAATCGACTCAAAGTAAAAATTAATAACGAGATTTAAGTATGCTATTTCATGAACTCCTGGAAAATTACCATCGGCAAGGAATAGTTACTGGCCATTTCTATAAGGCTCAAACAGCTGAAAGTCACTGAAAGAATTCAATGAGGTAATGACTATAATCAACCAAAGGACTGGTTGGCGACCGGTATAAAAATTAAGGGGATTGCTGCCAAGGTAATTTCCGGTGGACTAATTAAGATTGGTGATTCTACACACTTTGAAAAAATGAGCTAGTAAAATTTATTATTGATTGGGATGTTCCGCAAAATCTCCACGTAGTTGCCGGTATCTTTTTCTCGCTTCGGCTGCATACACGCTTCCGGGGAAACGATCGAGAAATTTCCGATACATCTCCATGGCTTTGTCTTTATTCTTCAACTGATGTTCGTTGATGTCGGCCTGCAAAAAACAGGCATCATCAGCAAGAATATCTTCACCGAAATTCTTTTCTATCTTTTCGAGAAGCATCATGGCCTCTTCAAAATTTCCTTGCTTCAATTTTATTTCCGCCTTAATCCAATATATATCATCAGTAAGGCTATGGCCAGGGAATTCTTTTTCGATCCGATCAAGCTTATCGAGGGCTGCTTGTGTCTTATTTTGTGTCAGATCCAGTTCAGCAGAAGCAAATAATTTCATTGCAGCTCCCACAGTGTCCATAGCCATATTTTCCTTTATGCGAATGCTTAATTCCATGGCATCGTTGGCAATCTCCCTCGTAGTAGCTTCTTTTAAAATATCCAGGTGTTCCTGTGCCAGTTTAAAATCGCCACGGTAATACGAAAGTTTTGCATTTCGCAATTTCGCTTCGTAGCCAAGCGGGGCATCTTTTTGTAGTTTTTCAACCTGTGAATACAGCAGTGCCGATTCCCAGGGTTCTTCTTTCAAAATATAAATATCGCCTAACTCCAGTTTTGCTCTTGCCTTCAAATTGGAAGAGATCCTGGGATTGGAAATCAAATGCTGTAGTTCAACAACTGCGGTGTCTTTTTGATCCAGATAATGAGCATGAAGTAAAGCCTGGTTCAGGCTCGCTTCGAACGAATTCGGATTGTCGGGATATTTACTAATAAATGATTTGTACTCTTCTACCAGGTAAAGAACCGAATCTTTATTCACCGGAAATCTCCGTTTCACTTTCGCTTCGCGGGCGTGAATTTGTCCAAGACGCGCAGGCAAATAATTTTCAGTATTGGAATATTCTTTGGCTACATACGAAAAGCTCCGGTCTGCATTGTCGTAATCTTTATTGTTCAAAGCGATTTGCGCAATTTCCAGCGTTTTTATATTTTCTTTTTTAAAACGCTTGTCATACGCACGAGCCTGGATGTAGGCTCCGTAAAAATTTTTTTGTTGCAGGTTTACCCATATCAACAAATCCGCAAAGACTTCTGACTCCGGTGCTTGCTGAACTTTATCGTAAAGTAATCTTTCGAGGGTCTCCAGTTCTTCCGGTTTAGACAAAAGAACCTGAAGTAAGTTTTTGATGTAATTGATGTTACCTGGTGTTTGCGTTACGTAGTTCAGGTATTCCTGTACCATTTCATCGCGCTTACTTTGAATACGATAAAGATTGGCAAGCTCAAGTGTGAATAAATTTGAATTTCCTAACGTCTTCCTCGCTTCCTGCAGAGACAAGACAGCATATTCGATGAGGTGTCTGCTGGCGAGATAATCAGATATCCCTTTCAGTTTGTAAACATCTCCAGAATTGTTCCGGATAAAATTTTTAAAATATTTATCCGCCTTTTGCAGCTCACCTGCTTTTACGTATACAAAACCTAAATCCAGCTTATAGGAAAGCCGGTCATCCATTTTATGAATTACTTTTTCTACATAACCTTCGGCTTCTTTAAACATGTTCATGTCCAGCAAAAGCGAAAGATAGTTATTATGAATGGATGGTATGTTTAAAATATTTTTTGAAAGGTCCTGATAAGCAGCCAGCGCTTTTTGCTTTTCCCCTTTTAGAAAATATTCATTGGCAATCTGAATCTCATCGCGTTCCTGCGCGCGGCCCGGAATAGTATTACAACATATTGTTATGCACGTTAACATGCATTGTATTAGTATATATATATATGTATTTATATTACTATTATTAGTAGTGTGGATATGTGTATAACTTATGGCTGAGTCTTTCATGTTGATAAAAAGAGAATGCCTTGTGGCTTAGCTTATTGATTTGAGGGTTTAATTTAAACATTATGGCTGGTTATCCACAATCACTTACTTTGGTTGATATCTGTTTTTTGGTTTTTTGGTCTTGTTAGCTGCCGTTGATAAGTTCAGAGTTATGAACTATTTCGTGAGTGGTATTTCGATTTATTTGACTTTGAGTGCTTTTTAACCGGGTGAAGTGTTTTTATTAACAAGTTGTTCAGAAGGAAATAGTTATTTCACTTTCCCAATTTGCCCTCATAGGGGTTTCGTATTTTTTTTCTCTGTCGATATAATATATTGTTTTCTCGGGCTCTTCTTTCAGTAAAATATTTCCAATGTCCCACTCTCCATTTTTATTTTTATCGATGATGATACGGACTTTGTAGTTTCCTGGCTCAAGATATTTGAAGGTATGTTTTTTTTGATTTAAGGCTGTTTGAACTACTTTGTCAGCTGAAAGAAGCTGAATGATGAAATCTTCGGGGGTTGTGGTTTTTACATCCACAGTGAGAGTACCAGTGTCTTCAACAGTTAAAAAATTAACTGGTTTACTTGAGCCTTTTATGGAGTCATTGTCAAATGTTTGAAGAAAATTTTTTCCTGTGATAAGGCTTATTTTTTTCTCAATGTCTATTGTTTTTTGGTCTATTACGGTTTTGAGTTCTATTCTCTTATGGATAGTGTCCCATCGATAATCGGTGTCTTTGAAAGTAATTCTGACGAGGCTATCGAGTTCTAAAATAAGACTGTCGGGATTAATTGACTTTATCAGTTTGTTTGCTGTAAAGCTGAATTGAAAATTTCCGGTTTCAGTTTCTAAAACAGGTGTGGTTATTTCTACTTTAAGCTTTTCTTCTATTTTCTGATTTTTACCTTTTTTGACGTAGAGCAAAGTGTCGACTTTTTGAGATAAGCTGTCAAATGCAATTACCCTTATTTTGATGCTATCAGTTTCAAGATCCTGAAGTAGTAGTCTGATTTCAGATTGATCATCGCTGAATGAGTTGAGAAGTTTTACTTTTTCTTCTGTGGGTTGTAAAGTATAACTGATGATATTTTTGTTGAATTTAAGGAATGCAATATCTCCGGTTGACCTGGGCTTGTTTATCTTAAGTTTCCTTGTATCTATTCGTATCAGTGGGATGACCACTTTTGTTTTATTCCTGCTGAGCTCTATTGGCTGTGCTATAAATCCGAATTGCTCGTTTTGACTTTCGATTTTCAGGTTTTTGTTCTTGTCTTCAAATGCATAGATATAGTAACGGTCCCGTTTCAGATTATCTATTTTAAAATTTCCTTCCTTATCGGATTTTGTGAAATAAACTGGAGCGTGTTTGAAGATATCGAAGGTATCTGACGTATAAATAGCAACAGTTATTTTTTCGGGTATCTTTTCTGTTAGGGCGTCTCTAATGGTTCCGCTGATGGAAAGTGAGTCGATTACTGGACCTGTGCTGAAAGCTAATCTGAGATTTTCTGCCGGATTGCCTTCGGTTATATCCTGTACGCCCTCACGGAAAGAAATGCTATATGTGGTATTTTCTTTCCAGCCTTCCTTAGGTTCTATGATAAGTGTGCTTGCCTTGGTTTGAAAATTAGTTTCCTTTCCTGGAGATGGGGTAATTATTATTTCTTCTTTGGCATCTTTCAGTTTGATGTCTTCATTGAATGTTAGTTCTACGGTTGGTTTTCCAAAATTCTTTTGGTTGTGTTTTGGCGTTGAGCTTATTAGTATCGGAGGTTCTTTGTCCTGAGGTCCTCCCATAGGAGTTGTTACTGTAGCGCAGCGCCATACCGACAGGGCTAATAGGATAAGGTATAGTTTGATGATCTTTTGTTTCATCTTTTGATTACGTAGATCAGGCTGGAATAATTATTTTTCTTTCGTGCGTTGATATTTGATGTCAATCCATTAATAAACCCGCGAATATATCTTTTGATAATGCTTTGATCCGGATTTTTGTATTGCTCACTAAGTAAGCTGACGTAGTAGGCATCCAGTTTCATTGGTAAGATATGATTCACTTTCATTCCGTGGTGTTTAAGAAGCATGGAGATGTTGTCTTTGGAAAAATGCCAAAGATGTCTGGGTACATCGTAAGCAGCCCAATACTTTTTGTATTTGTTCGCATCCCAGGAATTATGATTTGGTACAGCAATAAAAATGGTGCCATTTGGTCTGAGCAGCCCAATTAATTTTTCCATTATTGAATTCAAGTTATGGACATGCTCCAGTACATGCCAGAGTGTAATCATATCAAACTGATTATCAGTTACTTCTGATATATTTGGGAATATTTTAGCGTTGGTGAGCTTCTGTGCTTTAATTCTCGCTTCTGTTGACGGCTCGATGCCCTGCACCTCCCAACCATTCAATTTACATTCATTGATAAAATCGCCTGTTCCACATCCATAGTCGAGCAGACTTCCTGGTTGTGAGTGAAGCTGAATCAATTTTCTCTTTCTCTTTAAAGAGATTGATCTGGCTTTCAGGTAGATCTTATCGATAAGATTTTTAGATCCACCTGTATGTGATATGTAGCTTTCTGATTTGTAGTACTCCCCTATTTCATTACTATCTGGTCTTGGATTGGTAATAATGAAATGGCAGTTTATACATTCGGTTAAGTTGAATTGCTTTTTGCTTGTTGTGTAATCGGTACAGGTCAAATAAGCGTTGAATGAAGTGCCATGACATATTGGGCACTTCTCTGTTTTTTCGAGAGCCATTTATTTTCCAAGGTAAACGGTAACAACAGATACATCTGCAGGAGACACCCCACTGATACGGGACATTTGACCAATGGTTTCCGGACGGATGCGTTTGAGCTTTTCTTTGGCTTCCGATGATAGCGCTTTAACCCTATCGTAGTCGAAGTCTGGTTTGATTTTGAAATCGTCCAGCCCTTCTATTTTGATAGCCAGCTTTTCTTCTCTATCAATATAAGCTTCATATTTTATGAAGATTTCTGCCTGGTCCAGTATTTCGTTCGAGTATTTTTTAAGTTCTTCTTTTAATTCGGGACTACCCGTAAGTAATTCCTTGAGCCCAATCTGGGGACGCTTGAGCAAATGAGCTGCTGATACCTTTTCCTTCACCAATGCTGTATCTAATGCTGCCAGATAGACATTCAGTTTTTCCGGATCCAATTTTATTTTTTTTAGTTCTTCTATCAGGCTGGCTACGTTGCTCTTTTTATCAAGTACATTTTTTAAACGGGTTTCATCCGCAAGACCTATTTTATATCCTATTTCAGTGAGACGAATATCTGCGTTATCCTGACGAAGAAGAATTCTGTACTCTGCTCTGGATGTAAACATGCGATAAGGTTCTTGTGTGCCCTTTGTTACCAAATCATCTATGAGTACTCCAATGTATGCCTCTGACCTTTTAAGAATTAATGGCTCTTTTTCTTTTACTTTATTGTGTGCGTTTATTCCTGCCATTAACCCCTGACAGGCTGCTTCTTCATAACCTGTGGTTCCGTTGATCTGTCCGGCAAAATAAAGGTTTTCCAACAGCTGAGTTTCAAGCGTTAGCTTTAACTGGGTTGGAGGAAAAAAATCGTATTCAATTGCATAGCCAGGTCTGAACATACGTGCCCTTTCGAATCCTGGTATTTTGGTTAATGCTCTATGCTGAACATCCTCTGGTAATGAAGTAGAGAATCCGTTGACATAGATCTCAACGGTATTCCATCCCTCCGGCTCTACAAAAATCTGGTGTCTTTCTCTTTCTGCAAATCGATTGATCTTATCTTCAATAGATGGGCAATACCTTGGCCCCAGTCCCTTAATTCTGCCTTGAAACATAGGGGATTTTTCAAATCCTGTCTTTAGCTCCTCATGTACCTCTTCGTTAGTATAAGTGATCCAGCAGCTGAGCTGCTTATCCAGTGGTTTTGTGTCGCTATAGGAGAATTTTCCTGGATTTTCGTCTCCCTTTTGTTCTTCCATCTTTGAGTAGTCAAGGCTACGACCATCTACTCTGGGAGGAGTTCCTGTTTTCATTCTGCCGGCTTCAAAGCCTAACTCAATTAACTGCTCAGTTATTCCAGTGGCCGCTTTTTCTGCTGTACGGCCTCCTCCAAAATTTTTCTCCCCTATATGGATTTTTCCATTGAGAAAGGTTCCATTGGTTAGAACAACAGCTTTTCCCTTTATTTCTAATCCAAGTGCAGTTTTGACACCCACAACTCTTTTATCTTTAACAAGAAGGCTGGAAACCATTTCCTGCCAGAAATCAACATTAGAGGTTCTTTCGAGAGCCAATCTCCACTCTTCAGCGAAACGCATTCTATCATTTTGTGTTCTTGGACTCCACATTGCAGGTCCTTTGGATAGATTAAGCATTCTGAACTGAAGCATCGACTTATCAGAGATTATTCCTGAATATCCCCCCAGCGCATCAATTTCTCTTACTATTTGTCCTTTAGCAACACCACCCATTGCCGGGTTGCATGACATCTGCGCAATTGTATTCATATTCATGGTTACCAGGAGAACTTTGGAACCCATGTTTGCTGCGGATGCCGCTGCTTCACATCCAGCATGACCACCACCAACAACTATAACATCGTATTCAGGAAACATATTTCAATTTTGTTCCACGTGGAACCTTAAGTCATTTCGAATTCATTTTGTTCCACGTGGAACCTATTTCTTGCGTAAAGATAGATAAGCGTCTTCTTTTTTGCGCATTAGCAATTTTTCCGCTTTGCTCTTGTCTTTATAGCCAATCAAATGAAGAATACCATGAATAATTACTCTATGCAGTTCCTCATCCAGTGTACTCTTAAATTTTAAGGCATTCTCTTTTATTCTATCAAGGCTTATATAGATTTCTCCTTCAAGAGATTTTCTGGAAGAGGAGTAATCAAAAGTGATAATGTCAGTAAACGTGTTGTGCTTTAAAAAATCCTGATTCAGTTGTAACAGGAAAGAGTCTGGGCAAAAAACATAATTTATGGCCTTAACTGATACCTTTTCTTTCAACGCAACGGTATTGATCCACTTTGTTGTTTTCCTTGGATGCTCCAGTGTAAAATCAGCTTCCTCAGAAAAGTATCTTATAGGCATCAGGAGTTGATATAAAAACTCAATTCAACTATCCTTCCCCCCTCTTTAAAATCCACTTCATCAGAAAGATGTTTCATTAAAAAGATTCCCCTTCCTCCTGGTTTCTCCAGATTTTCGGGTGCCGTAGGGTCAGGAAGGTCGTGGAAGTTAAAACCAGCTCCTTCATCCTGAATCCTGAATTTTATAAGGCTGCTTTCCAAGCTTAATGAGAGAGAGACGTTTTTGCTGGAATCTGCGGCATTGCCGTGTTTAATAGCATTATTAACGGCCTCCGTTACAGCAATCATAATATTTCCATAGATATCATCATCCAGATGGAACTTCTCCTTTGCGTTATCAATAAAACTTTCAATCATCCTTACGTTTTCGGATAAAGAGGGGATCTGAATGTGAATGTTGTTCATGCCTGCCAACTGAGTTTAGTCTTGAGTTCCTATTCGTTTAAAATAATCGTTAACTTCCTTTTTGTAGTATGGATATAGCTTAGGAGGTACTGTTTTGAGCAATTCTAGCTCTTTTTCCTTTAATCTTAAATATTCTTCAAAAGCCCGGGGAAACTCCTTCTGATAATCCTTTGCTGTCTCTCCTTTACGCTCTTCATCCATATTTTGTTCCCGCATCGACTTCTCTGCCTCCAACAGGCGGGTTAATATTTCCTTTTGCCTGCGGATGGTTTGCTCAGTGATTTGTTTATTCACAAGCTCCATTTCTGTTTGCTCCATTTTTCCAGGGATGTCGTTGCCCAATGGTTTGCCTCCTTCCTGCTTTAATTTCTCCTGCATTTCCTGCAAAGCTCTGCGAATACGCTCTTGTTCTGCAGCCATCTTGGATAGCTCCTCAGAAAGCTCTCTTCCTGACTGGCCTCCCTTCTTAATCTGCTCAATCTGATTATTCAGCCTTTGTTGAATTTCTCCCAAGCTCTGCTGGCCTTTTTTCTTTTTCTTTCCGGAACCTGGCTTCGCATTGGCCATCATATCCATCATCATATCGAAATGATCGTTGAGCATAAGAGCCAAGTTATTAATGCTTGTCATTGACAACTGCATTTCACTTCCTGCATTTCCCTTTCTTCGCTCACGGATATTTTCCATACTCTTTTCTATATGGTCATTCAAATCTCCAATTTCCCTGGTAACAACAGAACCCAGCATTGGATCCCGTTTTCCAAGAGCCAAAAGACTATCCTCAAGAATTTTTGCATCGTCCTTTACCTTCAGCTGATTTTGAGAAAGCTGAATGTATTTAGGGTCGGTTTGCTGAATGGGTATAAAATCTTTCATGAGGCTTTCCTGATCAAATGAAAGCTTGATCAGTCCGTGAAGAATCTGCCTTAGTGATTCAATGTTCTCCATATTCATCTCCATTTCCATGGAGCTTTGCATACCCTCCAGCTTTTGCTGCATCTGTTTCATCTGCTGTACCGATTTCTTTTGAGATTCGGAGGATTTCTTTGGTTTACCCTGCTGAAGTGATTCTTTGCTTTGCTGCTGAGTGTCTTTAACATCTTTCATCTCCTGACCGGAAGGTGTTTCTCCTTCTTCATTCAATTCTTCTCCCATTTTATCCAGATCTTCAACGGCTTTCTCAAACTTTTCGAAATCTTTGCTTAGCTCTTCCTGATCCTTTGCCAGCTCATTTGCTGTATCCGGTTTTCCGCCTTTTTCTTTTTTATCAGATTCCTGATTCTTTTCTTTTGAATCTGTATCATTTTCTGATTTATCAGAACCATCTTTTTCATCAGACGATTTATTATTTCCTTTTTCCTGATTCTTCTTTCCCTCTTTATTGTCTTTACTTAGTTCTTCCTGATTTTTTTTATCGCCACTTAGCTCTTCTGTCTTTTTAAGCAGGTCTTCCTGTTTATTCGTTTGTTCTTTTATTTCGGAGATGGCTTGCTCCAGTTTGTAATCGTATTGCAGTTGCTTGAAAAGCTCCAGAGTTCTTTCTAATTCTTTCTCCAGATTGATTTCTTTACGGTCCATCTTGTCGAGCACCTTCTGCATTTGCGACATGTCTGAATTTTCTTTTAACAGTTTCTCCAGCTCGTCAAAAAGCTTTTTCGTTTCAGGATCCAATAGCTCGTTCATCAGCTTCTGTATCTGCTCGGACTTTTCCTTGATGCGTTCGCTCTCTTCTGAAAAAGATTCTTTCTTCTGATCGAGCATCTGATTTTCCTTTTTCAGATCGTTAATCGTCTGATCCAGTTTTTTCTTTTGCTCCAGTAAATCCTCCAGCATTTTCTTGTCCTGCCATTCCAGCGATTGTTTTCCTTTTAATTTTTGCTGTGCATCATCAATAGACTGTTTTAAGTCTTTCGCCTTGCTAATGCTTTGATCGATTTTGCTTTCTGCAGAGGATTGGGAGCGGGAGATTTCCGCTTTCAGCTCTTCAGTGCTGGGCAATTTAAACTGGTACATGGCCGACTTTGCTGACTTTCTTCCATTCACACCATCATTGTCCCAAACCTCTAGGTAATAATTAAGCTGGTCGCCAGGATTAAGTTTCAGAGAATCGAGATTCCATTGGTAGAAAAAACTTTGCTGTGGCTGATTACTATTCAATGGAATCCTTATTCCTTTTAGAGGTTCGTTATTTTCCTGGTTGCTAACTATCTGATAGCGAACCATTAGTTCCGTGACTCCATGATCATCCTTTGCCGATCCACCCAGTACAATATTGCTGTATAGCATCGAATCCTGAAGATGATCGACAACCAGTTCAGGGTACTCATCTTTGAGTACGTTGATGGAGTAAGTAATCTGATCACGATTATGACTATAGTCGTTCTGTAGCCGGATAGAGTACTGATCGGACTGATGTATGCTTTTTTGATAATTAAACAATTGATTATCAATCATTTGCATATCAGTACTGTCTTTTGTAGAAGCAAAACTGATTTTGGCCTTAGAAGAATTTGAAGCCCTTAATTGCCACCGGGCTATTGTACCTTCCGGCATCTCGAGGTTCGCAGCATTAGAAAGGTGTTCATTTTTCCGGTTGAGGTACTTTGGATACTGAAGCTCCACACTCAGGCCAACGAGTTCAGGACGGTTAATCAATCGGATGGCTTGCAATCCGGAATAGAAGCCGGAAGCTTCAAACTGAAAATCGATAGGGCTCTGAACTTTATCGAACGTGTAAGTAAAGACTCCCGGGCTGATACTTTCCATTTTTAACCTTTGCTGGCCAGACACGATGTAGACGGCATCGGCAATTGCATCTCCTTTTAATTTTAGGTTTAGTACAAAGTCTTCATTGAAGAAAGCGTCCAGATTTTTATTTTCAATTACAAATTGAAAAGGAGCCTCTGGCGAAAACTCCTGCCTGAAGTGAACTATGCGCGAAGTGCTTTGTGTGAAAATGCGTGAATTGAAGATCCATAGCAAGAGGATCAAGGCAAAAGGAATAGCGAAATACTTGAGATACTTTTTATTGTCGCGAAGGTCAATAGCGTTTTCGAAGGAGATATTTTCGAATTGAAAAGATTTTTGAACGATGCCTGCCTGGAGAAGCGCAGTGTGTGTTTTATCCTGAGATAACTGAATAACATTAAGCAGACGATCGTTGATAGATGGAAAAAAGGAGCCAACCATTTTAGCACTCTCCTCTTGGCCAATTCCTTTTTTATAGAGCCACCAACGGAGCGGTTCTCTTAAAAAACGAAAAACACATAAAATAACAACGAGAAAAAATGTTCCGAAGATTAAGAAGCGGGCTGTTCCGCTTAGCCAAAGATTGTATTCGATTAATGATGCGATCAGGAAATAGACCAGCACAAAAGAAAGCGTGAGTAAAGCTCCTTTTACAAAAAGACTCAGGTAATACTTTCTTCTGAAAGCCTTAAGTTTTTGCTCGATGTTATTTAACCCTTCCATCATATCCTTCTACTGAAAACGAAGAGCTCCTTCACTTAGTTTTCAGAACCAACAAGATAGCAAGCTGAATTTCGAATTCAAACCCAAAATGATACTATACACCCTGTCAGGGGAGTTGGTCCTGGCTTAAATTGATTTCCCACTGCATCTCTTTCTCGAAATACTCAATTACATGCATCTTCAGCAGCTTTTCCTGTTCCAAAAGATCGAAACGAGGCAGCTTTTTGATAAGCGTCCAATGCGGCCAGCCATCCTTATCAATACCATCAAGTGTGTAGTATCCGGCAAGGCTTAGCACTTTGCAGATGGCGATGTGCATTAAATCCTGTTTTTCTTCTTTCGAAAAAAGCTTGAAACCGCGTCCCAGCTCCTGCACTCCTATCAAGAAGAGAACTCCATTAAGATCTTTGGGTTTCTGCCCAATCTTTTCATCCATTATAGTAAGCAGCTTATGCCACTTACGCTCAAACTCCAAATCGCGATTAAACACTTTACTCTTTAGATAAATCTTCCCAATACTCAAACGCTCTTCTTAAATGCGGAACGACAATTGTTCCTCCCACCAGAGTGGCCACACCCATTGCTTCATGAACTTCGGCTGTGGTAAATCCTACCTCCTTGCACTTTCCAAGATGGTATTTTACACAATCATCGCACCGCAAAACCAGCGAACAGGTAAGGCCAATGAGTTCTTTCGATTTGACATCTAAAGCTCCAGCCTGGTAGGCATTAGTATCGAGATTGAAAATGCGTTTTATGATCAGATTGTCCGCAGCCATGATCTTTTCGTTCATTTTACTGCGATATTCATTAAATTGGTTAACCAGTTCCATGTGAAATTAAATTAATCGTGCAAAGATGGAAGCAGAAAGTCTATTTTCTGATTTTATAGCCCTTTTTTATCCGAAGTATTGCTTTGGCTGCAGAGATGGTCTGGTAAAAGGAGAAGATACATTGTGTACGAGATGCATTCTGGAGTTGCCCAAAACCAATTATCACCTCAGCATTACCAATCCCATTAAGGAAAAACTTTTTGGTCGCTTACCGCTTGAACATGCGTTGGCTTATCTCAAGTTTCGAAAAACAGGTATTGTTCAGCATTTGCTCCATGAACTTAAATACAATAATCATCCGGAAGTGGGTGTCAAGCTGGGTAAGCTTTTTGGCAGGGAATTGAAAGAAAATCAGGTTGATCAATTCGACTTAATTGTTCCGGTACCACTACATAATTCCCGGAAAAGAAAAAGAGGTTATAACCAGAGCGCCAAGTTTGCTGAAGGCTTGAGCAAGTCGCTGGACGTTCCATGGGATGAAAGCATATCGGTGCGAACTCAAAGCACAGCAACACAAACTAAAAAGAACAGGATAGAGCGTTGGGAAAATGTGAAAGATGTTTTTGCCGTGCATACCGATCAGGTGCGCGGCAAGCGAGTACTCTTGGTGGACGATGTTATCACTACCGGAGCAACCATTGAAGCGTGTGGTAAACACCTGACTGAGCATGGTTGTCTGCTAAGTATAGCCTGTATTGCAGAGGCTTGAAAATAAAAAAAGCCCTCCGGTTGGGAGAGCTTTCATAATTTCTTTTTGCCGTGTTAGTTGTTTGATCCTGCTCTGATCATGGCGCAACGGAAACCAATTGTTGCTGTTGCCGAATCCTGATCCAGGTATCTTCTGGTTCCGGGAGACATCCAGTAAGCGACATCTTTCCATGAACCGCCTTTGTAAATACGGGCATGGTCAGTAATCAATGAAGTAAATGCTGCCGGATCTTTGTCCACGTTGTTATATCCTTTGCTATCATCCAGAAAACCATCTCTTCTGATTGGGTTCAAATCATCAAAATCCTGGAAGGACATTGGGCGGTAAACATCCATTACCCACTCGCTTACGTTACCAGCCATGTTATAAAGACCATAATCGTTAGGAGGGAATTCGTAGATATAAGAAGTAATCAAGGCACCATCATTCAGACGACCTGCGATACCGGCATAGTCACCGCGACCGCGTTTGAAATTAGCCAGGAAGAAACCCATTTGTTTTCCGTAAGGATTACGAAGCGCATGACCATCCCAAGGATAGATACGCTGATGGGTTTGCATTTCTTCTAACCACTGTGTTCCAATCAAAGCCTGTGCTGCATATTCCCATTCTGCTTCTGTTGGAAGGCGGTAGGCAGGAACTACAATACCTGATTCCAAAGGAATCCGGCCATCTGTTTCCGCGTATTCTTCACCTGCATTTTCAGCAAGCTTCACGTTTACAGCACGGGTTCTCCATTTTGCATATCCGTTTGCCTGAGACCAGCTCACTCCCACCACCGGGAAATAGCGGAATCCGGGATATCTCAGATAGTGTTCAACATAAGGATCATTAAATGCAAGCTTGCCTACCCAAACCATGGTGTCAGGTAAAGCGGCTGCGTATACTTCCTGAGAAGAGTCTTTCGCCAGGTAGTGCATGTACTCCAGCCAGTGAATGTTGGCAATCTCTGTTTCATCCATATAGAAAGATGCAACAGATACTGTTCTTTCGATGTTATCGCGGTACGACATTACATCTTCTTCGAACGAACCCATTACCGCGCGACCGCCTTCAATGAATACGGTGTTTGGTGCATCGGGCTGACCCTCGAAAGGATTCACCTGAAAACCGCCTGCATCTTCATCATTGTAAGCCAGGCCGGTAGCTGTGCTCATTTGACCTGGATTTGTGGCGTTAGGCTTGCCTCCCTTATTGAAAAGGAAACAAGATGTGAGAAGAAATGATCCGCCAACTAAAAAAAGTAGACTCTTTAGAAAATGCCTCATTGATTTCATGGTTGAGTTAAAGCAAACGCTAAGATAAATAGATAATCACGTGTTTTCCAAAGCATAAGGATTTTTTGATGAATCCTTAGTCGAATTACATGGAACCGAGGGTTTAACGGTTCTATTACTCGTTTTATTGCTGAGAATGAATGATCCAAAATGGGATTTAAAATTGAGTGTATTCCTGCTTTCGTAAGTCAAAAGGTTGATTTATAAGTCAAAAAGTAAATAAAAATCGATTGGCATACTATTTCCTCTAAGGCTTATCGTAAATAAAAAACAAGTGCAGATGATTTCGCTGGATGATTTTAAGTTCGCTTCTTTTGAACGCAAGTGTGATGTTGTAACAGCTCATGCTGATTATATCATGATGCGCAAACTGGGTAATTGCAAAATTTACCTTTACCACACGGGTGAATTTTTTATAGAGGTCTATTATTCGCCTGTCTATAAGAAAGTGCTGATGATTAATGCTTTTAATGATGCTTCGGGGCTTACGCCTTACACGGATAGTATATCTCTTTCGGATTTGAATTTGTGATCGAGCATTTGGTCGAGTGCCTCCATGGCCGCTTCCACGGTCTGAATTTGCTCCACGGTAAGAATCAGTTTTCCGGCCGTATCCTTCATCCGGCATTGTTTAGGATGCTTTTGGACAAAAGTCAGAATTTTTCCAAAAATCTCTGATTTAAAGTATTCATCCTTACCAGTGACAAAATAGGCCCTTAGCTTATTGTTCTTGAGGGATATTTTTTCAAAACCCAGTTGTTCTCCCATCCACCTTAACCGGACGGAATTAACCAGCTGTCCTACCGATTCTGGTGCTTCTCCGAAACGGTCGCGGAGCGAGTCGCTGAATTTTCTAAGCTCTTCTTCATTTTTGATGTTATCCAACGTAGCGTACAACTGCAGGCGTTCGCTGGTGTTGCTAATGTAGGTTTCGGGGATGAGGATTTCCAGATCGGTTTCAATCACGCAATCCATCACAATAAGTTTGGCCTTTTCGGCAAGCTCTACAGCAAACAGATCTTTGAATACCGTTTCTTTTAATTCCTGGATAGCGTCATCCAGGATTTTGTGATAGGCATCGAAACCAAGATCGGTGATGAATCCGGTTTGTTCTGCGCCAAGCAGGTTACCCGCTCCGCGGATATCCAGATCGCGCATAGCTACTTTGAATCCATCGCCTAAATCAGAAAACTCTTCCAAAGCAGATAACCGCTTGCGCGAATCGGATGACAGGACAGAACTAGGTGGAGTCAATAAATAACAGAATGCCTTTTTATTAGAACGACCAACACGCCCGCGCATCTGATGCAAATCACTTAGCCCAAACATATGGGCCTGGTTGATCATGATGGTGTTGGCATTCGGAATATCCAGTCCGGATTCAATAATGTTGGTGGAAACGAGCACATCGTATTCTCCTTCAATGAATTTCACCATTACCTTTTCGAGCTTGTCGCCATCCATCTGACCATGAGCAATACCGATGCGTGAATCGGGTACAAGCCTGTAGATAACGTTGGCCACCTGCTCAATATCGCTCACCCGGTTATGCACAAAGAATACCTGGCCACCTCTTCTCAACTCATGACTTACCGCATCGCGGATAATTTCTTCGTGATACGAATGAAGCTCCGTAGTTACCGGCTGGCGGTTGGGAGGTGGAGTGGCAATGATGCTCAAATCGCGTGCACCCATCAAAGAAAAATGCAGCGTGCGCGGAATAGGAGTCGCTGTTAATGTAAGTACATCTACATTTACCTTAAGCTCCTTTAACCGGTCTTTTACCTTAACTCCAAATTTTTGCTCTTCATCAATGATGAGTAACCCAAGATCTTTAAACACCACGTCTTTACCTACCACCCGATGCGTGCCGATAACGATGTTGATATTTCCATTACCCACTTCCTTTACAATCTGCTTGATTTCTTTATCCGTTTTAAAACGGGATACATAATCGATCTTCACGGGAAATCCGGATAATCTTTCAGAAAAAGTGCGGTAGTGCTGCATGGCCAGAATGGTAGTTGGAACCAGCACAGCAACCTGTTTCCCTTCTGTTGCCGCTTTAAAGGCCGCTCGGATAGCAATTTCTGTTTTTCCAAAACCAACATCTCCGCAGACTAACCTGTCCATGGGATGAGGTTGTTGCATATCCTTCTTTACATCTTCTGTTGCCCGGGCCTGATCGGGAGTGTCTTCATAAATAAAGGAAGTTTCCAATTCAGCCTGAAGAAATCCATCCGGTGCAAAAGCAAATCCGGAAGCCGTTTTTCGCTTGGCGTATAAGTCAATCAGCTCCTTGGCAATGTCTTTTACTTTCTTTTTTACTTTCGATTTTTTTGATTCCCATTCGCCAGAGCCCAGCTTGCTGATGGCCGGAGGTGCACCATCCTTGCCGGAATATTTAGAAATCTTGTGCAGCGAGTGAATGTTGATGTAGAGTAGATCATCATCACGAAAAACCAAACGTATTGCTTCCTGCTCTTTACCTTCTACTTCTTTTTTTTCTAATCCGGCAAACTTGCCGATACCATAATCAATGTGTGTAACAAAATCTCCCGGCTGCAGCGTCTGCAGATCGCGAAAAGTCATTGCTTTTGACTTTGAGAATTTTTCTTTGCTGCGATAGCGATGATAGCGCTCAAAGATCTGGTGATCGGTATAGCAAACCAGTTTGATATTGTGATCTACGAATCCCTGGCGCAAGGAACATTCCAGCGGCTGAAACTTAAGCCCAGGCTCTATTTCTTCAAAAACTCCCTGAAGTCTTTCTAATTGCTTTTGCTGTTCGGCTGCTATGAAATTGCCGTAACTCTGATTTTGGTAATCGATCAGGTTGGTAGCCAGCAATTCAAAATTTTTATTGAAGGAGGGCTGCGAGGCAGATTTAAAATCAAACGTCTTTTCCGGTTGATAATACTGTCGGCTACCAAATTCAATCCGTAAAAAATCATTCAGCTTCTTTTTCAGAAAGTCCGAAGTATCAAAAAGATCTTCCGGTTTGAGTACTACTTTAGCTTGCCCGCTGTCGCGAACAATCTTATCAAAACTCTGAGTGACTTTATCAAAGCTCTTTTCAACCAGATCTAAAGTAAGCTCGGTATCCTTGATCCAGACTCGGGTATTGTTGGGGATGAAATCAAAAAAAGACTGACGATCTTCCTGCACGAGCCTGGTTTGCACATTTGGCATCAGGCTTACTTTGTCCAATTGCTCAACGGAAAGCTGAGATCCGGGATCGAAGCTGCGGATGCTATCCACCTCATCGCCAAAAAGCTCGATGCGGTAAGGCAACTCATGGGCAAATGAAAACACATCAATGATTCCTCCGCGTACGGCAAACTGGCCCGCTTCATAGACAAAATCCGTCTTTTCAAAATCATAAGTATGAAGAAACTCTTCGAGGAATTCGCGGTCCAGCTTCTCCCCTACTTTTACTACAAACGTATTTGATGAAAGCGATTTTCGTGTAATTACTTTCTCGGATAATGCTTCCGGATAAGTGATAATCACCTGAGAGTCCGGATGACTGGAAAGCTGATTGAGCGTTTCCGCCCGCATCAGGATGTTTGCGTTCTCTGTTTCGTCATATTCGTACGGCCGCTTATACGACATCGGAAACAGCAGCAGATTTTTATCGCCCAACAGATTCTGCAAATCATTTAAAAAGAAAGAGGCTTCTTCTTTATCCTGAAGGATGACGAGGTGACTGGAATGACTGGCTTTAAAAGTAGATGCGAAGATGATCGTATCCAGGCTTCCGTTTAATCCCTTAACACGATGAACAAATGGCTTGAACGTACGTATTCCTTCCGCCAGTGTTTGTACTAAACTGTCGGCTTTGTAGATGCTTAAAAAATCGGTCGCCTTCAAAGCCTTCGCAAAAGAAAGATGCAAAAGTAATCTTAGTCGTATCACCACCAAACCAGGGCGATGAGATTTTTCTAACTTTGACCTTATGTACTATGTACGACTATTGTTTTTAATGCTCGGTGCAGCCTGCATTCTTTTTTTAGTGACAGGACTTTTTAAGCCGTGGATGATGCTCTGGTGGGAAGACACGCAGAACAGAAAGAAAGTAATTCTGTTGTACGGATCATTATCTGTTTTTTTTTTAGTTGTTTATTGGGTACTCAAATTTTTCTAAAACCATGTTGAGAAAAAATAATTTTGTCCTGATCACTTTCATTGCTCTGTTGATTTCCTGCTCGACTAAACCAAAAGAACAAGAGCCTGCCCAACCGCCCCAGCAAAGCCAGCCGCAGGTGTACAACGATTTTCCGGTTATGCCAATTACACTTTTGAATGGAACGAAAGTAGAGGCAAGCGAGCTTCCTGGAAAAACAATTATTATTCTATTCTTTCCCGATTGCGATCATTGCCAGCGGGAGTCGAAAGCGATCCAGGAAAGAATAGAATCTTTTAAAGACTATACGCTCTATTTTTTATCAACAAATCCTGCCGAAGAAATTCAGGCCTTTGCCAATGAATACAAATTGAATTCAATGGCCAATGTAAAGTTTGGACAGATTGCTCCCGATAAAATATTTGTAAACTTTGGTTCTATCCCTACACCTTCACTCTATATCTATTCGGGCGAACGAAAACTGAAGAAACAATTTAATGGAGAAACGAGTGTAGATGAGATTATCCGTTTTCTTTGAGGCCTGTTAATAGTTATCCGTTAAAAGTTAATCGTAAAAAACTACTAACAATTAACTTTTAACGGATGACCACTCAACTTAATACTTAGCCGGCTGACCTTGTACAGGTGTGCTTTTCCTTATAAAGTCGCGGATGTGATCGTTAGACGTAATCAGATCTTCTGCGCGCAGGTACATCATGTGACCGCTGCGATATCCTTCAAAGCGCAACCGGTTTTTTAATTTGCCGCTTGGATCCAGTTGCCACATGGAATATTTCGCATCGAAATAAGTAGTTGCCCCATCGTAGTAGCCGGACTGAATCATCACATTTAAATATGGATTTTGCGCCATTGCCTGGCGAAGATTATCTCCGGTGTTATCATTACCTCTGTCCCACGGATGAACAGGTCCAAACATATTATAAACCAGATCGGTTTTATATTTTAACACATCGCGTAAGTAGTAATTGATAGCGGGCGTAAAAGAGTGGAGCCATGAAGTAAGTTCAGCATTATAATCGGGACCATCTCCGGCCAATTGCTTATCGATACCCAGGTAGCGGGAATCCAAACGACCAATGGTAAAACCCTTTTCGCGTAAAAGGTCCTTCCAGAAAAACTGAGTAGGTATGACTAAGTTATGTTCGAGAATCGTTTTTTCGGATAAACCGGAGTAGCGCGCCATCTTAGCCGCGATCTGTTTTTTCTTTTGTTCGTCAAGGAATCCACCTTTCGAAAGAGCAGGGATCAACTCATCAATAGTGAATGCCTCTGCTTCGGGAAGAACAGCATCAAGATCTTTTTGCTGCAAATCGGCCGGTAGTGCTTTTTGAAACCAGGCGGCAGCAGTATAGTAAGGAAGAGCAAGGGCATCACCGACAGGACCTTCTCTTTTCAAACCTAATTCCGTTGGTGATACCAGGATTACCCCATTCAAATACATCCAGTGTGAATTCTGAAGTTCGAGTGCGAGCCCGGAAACACGGGTAGTTCCATAGCTTTCTCCGATCAGGTATTTGGCGGAAGTCCAGCGGCCCACGCGCGAAACAAATACATCCAGCCACTCGGCTAAGTACTTAATGTCGGAGTTTACGCCAAAGAAAACGGAACGCTCAGCTTTCGAATCAAGAACCCTTGAAAAACCAGTATTTACCGGATCGATGTAAACAATATCTGCCACATCTAATATAGAGTTAGGGTTGTCTTTGATGCCGTAAGGCTGTACCGGAAAACCTTCATTATCTATATTCAAAATTTTTGGGCCGGTATAAGCAACGTGCATCCATACCGATGCTGAGCCAGGACCTCCGTTAAATGAAATCACCAATGGTCGTTTACTTTTATCGCCACCATCAGTTCGCTCGTAATAGGTATAGAAAAGGGAAGCAATCACTTTTCCATCTTTATCCCATACAGGCTGCGTGCCGGCAGTGACTTTATACGAAACTACTTTGCCCTTGATTGTTACCTGGCCATTGCTGGAGACAGCTGACTCCGCAAGAAGCACACGGTCTTGTGCGGGCAAAGAAAGGGTTACCGAAAAAACGATCAGAGCCAGGAAGATAAAGCGTGCTAATCCTGATCGTGTAGTTAAAATATTCATGTTGGGTGTGGGATTAGATTTGGCGGACAAAGTATTAAAAATTGGTTATTTTTTATTAGCGTATAGTGTTTACGCGAAATAATGTCGTATGGACGGTATTCAAGTTATTGATTAGAATTTCTTAAGAAAGGCACTTCTAATTTTTTTGTAATCAATTAAGCCGGTGATCACCTGTTTATTTGCGACCGTGTTGTCACGAAAAAATAATTAACACTTATGAATGACCTGAGGCTTGTTATGAACTCTCAAACGCGAGGAAGTTTCCATTCTGAAAAATGTAAGACATGCGTTTGATACTATTGCCCCTCCTTTTGCTGGCTACGCGGGCATTTGCACAAGATACGATAAGAGTAGATCTGAAAGACGCTGAACAACAGTTTTTGAAAGAAAACCTTATGCTTCTTGCTCAGCGCTATCAGGTAGATGCAAGTAAGGCATTGATTCAACAGGCAAAACTGTGGCCTAACCCGGAAGGTTATGCTGAGCTTTCGGCTTATACACCTTCTACAGGTTATTTTGATTTTGGGAAAAACGGACAAAAGACATTATCTATTCAGCAGGTAATTGTAACAGCAGGCAAGCGTCATAAAAACATTCAAATTGCTACCGAGCAAGCCCGGCTTTCGGAATTAGAGTTTTTTGATTTACTGCGTACGCTTCGGTTTGAGTTACGTCAAAATTTTTACACACTTCATTATACGCTTCTTACTTACCAGCGCTACACACAACAACTTCTTTTAATTGAAGGATTGCTTCGCTCGTTTGAGGTACAATACCAGAAAGGTAATCTACCCATGAAGGAAGTGGTGCGATTGAAAACACTTTACTTTCAACTGAATAATGACCGTACCGAACTCTTTAATGAAGTGGCCGAAAGAGAAAAAGAACTGAAGACGCTTCTTCATAGCCCATCCGTTGTTCTTCCTGTTATTGACGAGGCGAAATTATCTGCTTATCAATCCGGTCAATGGCAATTGCTCAACCTGGCGGACAGCGCGCTTACTAACAGAATGGATTATAAAATCATCCAGTCGCAAACAAAGCTGGCCCAGTTAAATTATTCGCTGCAGCGAAGAGAAGCAGTTCCTGATATTCAGATTGGAGCATTACATGATCAGGCTGGCAGTTATGTTCCTAATTATACTGCGCTTACGTTATCGATTCCGCTTCCCTTATGGAATCGGAATCAGGGAAACATCCGCTCAGCAAGACACGCTGTTGAGTCGGCCCGTACTCAGGAAGAACAACGAATGACGGAGATCACTAACGAAGTACTTTCCACCCGCGCCAAGCTGGAGCAGGTTGAAAAAGAATATCAGCGGGCCACGGAAACACTTGGTCCCGACATTGAAGAACTCAACAAAAGTGTTAATGAAAACTTTCAAAGACGCAATCTCTCATTGTTGGAGTTCGTGGATTTCTTTGAAAGTTATAACGAAAATATCCTTCAGTTTAACCGATTAAAAATGTCGCGACTGAGCACATATGAAGAACTCAATTACGTAACCGGATCAGAACTGTTCAAACAATAAACCTGGAGCACGATCAACTTTACTTAAAGTGGTCCAATAAAAAATCAGACCGATGAATTTGAAGCCCCTGACACTCGCAGCAATTATTTTTTTAGCACTGCTTAGCGCGTGCAAACGTACCGTTGTGGAAGAAAAATCGCCCGGATTTGTGTTGACAGATACCATGCTTGCACACACCCGCTTTGTTAAGGTGGCCAGGCAAAAGGTAAATAGTGAGATGAAGTTTTTTGGTAAGGTGATGGCTGATGAGGATAAACTCGTGGAGGTATTTCCGTTGGTGGGTGGCAATGTGATTGACGTGAACGTGGAACTGGGTGACTATGTAGAAAAAGGAAAAGTACTTGCCGTGATCCGAAGCAGTGAGGTAGCAGAGTGGGAACGGGAAAATGTAGATGCGCAGAGTGACTTGCAGGTAGCTGAGAAAAATCTGAAAGTAGCCCAGGATCTGTTTGAAGGAAAATTAAATTCGGAAAGAGATGTAATCGCTGCGCGCAAAGATTTGGAAAAAGCACAGGCAGAACTGAACCGCATCCACAGCGTATTGTCTATTTATGGAATTACCTCTACTTCAGAATATGTAGTGAAGGCTCCGATCAGCGGCTTTATTATAGAGAAGCATATCACCCGCGATATGCAATTCCGATCCGATCGTACAGAAAATATTTTCACCATTGCACGCATCGATGAAGTGTGGGTAATGGCTAACGTAAGCGAAAGCCTGATCTCCCGGATGCAGGAAGGCTTGAATGCAGAGATTACTACACTCAGCTATCCGGATAAAATCTTTACTGGAAAAATTGATCGCATCTTTAATATTCTTGACCCGCAAACCAAATCCATGAAAGTACGCGTGCGACTGGCCAATCCCGGCTTCGTACTCAAACCGGAAATGAACACAGTGGTTGTGGTCAATTATGAGGAACCGCTGGAGATGCTTGCTGTACCGTCCGAAGCGGTTGTGTTTGATAACAGCCGGTACTATGCCATGGTGTATAAAGATCCGAGCCACATCGAAACGCGCGAAGTAGAGGTTTATCAACAGACCGGTAAAACCACCTACATTAAGAGAGGCCTTGAGGAAGGAGAGACGGTGATCACAAAGAATCTGCTTTTGATTTACGATGCGCTGAACGACTAAAAGAGATGGAGAAAATAATCAGAAACATCACCGGCTTTTGCCTGAAGAATAAATTCTTCACCTTTTTTATGACGCTGCTTTTAGTAGCTGCCGGAGTAATCAGCTATCTGAACACCCCACTGGAGGCTTTTCCGGACGTGACTAACACACAGATCATCATTGTTACGCAATGGAAAGGAAGAAGTGCCGAAGAAGTAGAACGGTTTGTGACTGTTCCGATAGAAGTGGCGATGAATTCTGTGCAACGCAAAACGAATGTGCGTTCCATTACCATGTTTGGCCTTTCAGTCATCAAAATTATTTTTGACGATGATGTGGAGGATTTCTTTGCACGGCAGCAAGTCAATAATCAATTACGAAATGTTTCTTTGCCAACCGATGTAGAACCCGATGTACAACCGCCTTACGGACCGACAGGAGAAATATTCAGATATACCTTAAAAAGCAAACACGATGATACCCGTCAGTTGCTCACTATCCAAAACTGGATTATTGACCGGCAGCTGAGAGCAGTACCTGGCGTGGCCGATGTAGTTGCCTTTGGCGGACAGGAAAAGACATACGAGATCAGCATCCACCCGGCCAAGCTTAATAAGTATGACATTACTCCACTGGAAGTTTATCAGGCAGTAACACGAAGTAATCTTAATGTGGGTGGCGATGTGATTGAAAAAAACGGGCAAGCCTTTGTGGTGCGTGGCGTAGGACTGCTGGACGACATCGAAGACATTGAAAATATCATCATCGATAATCTTGGTGGCAACCCGGTACTCGTTCGCAATGTGGCCGATGTGCATGAGTCGAGTCTGCCACGCGTGGGACAGGCAGGATTAGATCATGAGGATGACGTAGTAGAAGGAATAGTAGTGATGCGCAAAGGAGAAAATCCGGCCGATGTGTTGGCGCGTGTAAAAGCAAAGGTGGCCGACTTAAATGAGAATGTGCTTCCGCATGGTGTGTCCATGGTTACTTTTTATGATCGTGATAACCTTATCGCCTATTGCACAAAAACGATTTCGCATAACGTCATGGAGGGAATTATCCTGGTAACTGTGATTGTGTTTCTCTTTATGGCCGACTGGCGCACTACGCTCATTGTTTCCATTGTTATTCCCCTGGCGTTGCTCTTTGCTTTTTTCTGTTTAAGATTAAAAGGCATGAGTGCCAATTTACTCTCACTTGGTGCCGTTGATTTTGGAATCATTATCGATGGCGCAGTGGTTATGGTGGAAGGAATTTTTGTAGCCCTCGACCACACTGCCCATAAAATGCCGATGGAAAAATTCAATAAGCTCTCCAAGCTGGGCTTAATCCGTAAGCAAGCAGGTGGATTAGGTAAAGCAGTCTTTTTCTCCAAGCTGATTATCATTACGGCACTACTTCCTATTTTCTCTTTCCAGAAAGTGGAAGGTAAAATGTTTTCTCCCCTGGCCTTTACATTAGGCTTTGCCTTGCTTGGTGCGTTGATCTTTACATTGACATTGGTTCCTGTTCTTTGCTCTGTTTTATTACGAAAGAATGTAAAAGAAAAAGAAACGTTCTTTCTGCGTGGAATAAACAAAGGAACATCGTGGGCATTTGATAAATGTTTTCGCCATAAAAAGATAAGTCTTGCTATTGCCTTTGCTTTGCTGGCGGCTACGCTTTTTTCTTCCAAATGGATGGGAACAGAATTTCTGCCTCAACTGAATGAAGGTGCATTATGGGTGGAGGCAAAACTGCCTATGAGCAGTTCGTTGAATGAAACCAACAAAACAGTAAAAGTACTTCGCGCCAAGCTGCTGGAATTCAAAGAAGTGAACGGTGTGCTTTCGCAGATAGGCAGATCAAATGATGGTACCGATCCAAGCGGGTTTTATTATGTGCAGATGCAAGTGAACCTGAAGCCGAAAGAAGAATGGGAAAGGAACATTAAAGTAGATCAGCTCATTGAAGAGATGGATCATCAGTTAAAACAATATCAAGGCATCATTTATAATTATTCACAGCCCATTATTGATAACGTGGCCGAAGCCGTTGCCGGTATCAATGCCAGTAATGCCGTAAAAATTTATGGCGATGATCTGGAAACGCTGAATGATCTTTCCAATCAGGTAATCAAACAAATTGATGATGTACGCGGCATAAAAGATGTGGGGATCTTGCGCAACATTGGTCAGCCGGAAGTAAGTATCATTCTGGATGAAAGCAAGATGGCGTTGTATGGAGTAACCATGATTGATGCTCAGTCGGTAATTGAGATGGCGATCGGAGGAAAGACAGCTACACAGAAATACGAAGGTGAGCGTAAGTTTGATGTGCGCATTCGTTTTAAGGAGGAATTCAGAAAGACAGAAGAGGATATATTAATGCTGATGGTGCCGAGCATGCGTGGCTTCAAAATTCCGTTGAAAGAAATTGCGGAAATTAAAAAAGTGACCGGTCCGGCATTTATTTATCGTGACAATAATAAACGGTTCATCGGTGTGAAATTTTCTGTGCGTGAGCGCGATTTGGGAAGCACCATTGCGGAAGCACAGAAAAAAGTAAAACAAAACATCAAACTGCCAAAAGGCTATACGATCTCATGGACAGGTGAATTTGAAAATCAGGTTCGTGCAACAAGTCGTTTGGCCCAGGTTGTTCCGATCAGCATCGTTGCTATTTTCATCCTGTTGTTCATCACGTTTGGTAATGCGCGTGATGCAGGCCTTGTATTGGTGAATGTTCCCTTTGCCATCATGGGTGGTATTCTTGCCATTCACATCACAGGCATCAACTTCGGGATTTCCGGAGGTGTTGGTTTTATTGCTTTGTTTGGAATATGTGTGCAGAATGGTGTGATCCTGATCTCGGTCTTCAATCAAAATTTACATAACCGTATGCCGCTGGCACTGGCTATCAGTGAAGGAGTGAAAAGCCGCATCCGTCCTGTAGTGATGACGGCATTGATGGCTGCGCTGGGACTTTTGCCAGCCGCCCTTTCAACCGGTATCGGTTCTGAATCTCAAAAGCCATTAGCCATTGTGATCATTGGTGGATTGATCACGGCCACAATTCTGATACTACTGATCTTTCCTATTATTTTCTGGTGGGCCTATCGTGGCAAAGAAAGTAACGGGATCAATGTTGCGTGAAGATGGACTGAGGATATCGGTTTTCCCAAGCAAATTTAACCTGGGATTAGCATTGGCTACTTTTACCAAATCTTTGATTAAGATAATTTTTTCGATTTAATCATGATAATCAGATAAATCATTTTGCGATGATCAAGAGATAAACTTGAAATGCGGTAATGAATTATCTACAGCGTAATCTTGGTTAAAGATTGGATTTTTTTAGATGATCATGTACCCAATCAATGTCTTTGGATAGAATGTCGCTGTCTATCCGGATAAAGCGACCAACGACATCTTTGTTTTTCAGAACACCAACTACTTTGTCTTCCACGACCAGAATGAAGCTGGCATTGGGCAGATTAGTGACTAAATTTTTCAATGACTCCATTCCTTTTGTGGAGAGATACAAATCGATGTATTTTCTTTTTTCCAGCTGCCTGATCTCGCTTACAGAAACAAAAACACTTCTATCCAGAATAGGCTTTCGTGGAACGCAGTAAGCTTGTTTGTTATCCATGGTCATGAACTTTTGAGGACAGTTCTTTTCCTTTTCTGAAATCATCACATAAAAACCGGTGCTACTCTGTTCCTGCGGATTTTGGAAGGAGAAGGAGACTATTATAAAGAGGATGACCCGGATCATGAAAAGGTGGTTCCCTGCGAAGATAAGCAATAAGTAAACACGCAAAATTTGCCGCTAAGTGCCTTTTTGATAAAGAAAAACATGAAATTGTTATGCATGCAGAATATTTTTATTATATCTTCGCTACCGTTTGCAATGAAGAGAGAAGACACCATAGACTATAATATAAAGGCCGCCTGGCACTCCATCGCCCGTATGTATAATCAGCAGGCAATGAAATATGGTGGCACAATGTCCGTTGGTTTCGCGCTACTTAATATCAATACTGAAGAAGGAACAGCTGCAACAAAGATTGCACCCATGATGGGGCTTGAAGCACGAAGCCTTACACGGTTATTGAAGTCAATGGAAGAGAAAGGATTGATCTATCGCGAGACAGATAAGAACGATAAACGCTCTGTACGCATCATGCTGACCAAAGAGGGAAGGCAAAATAAGGAGAAGGCACGCGAAACTGTACTGCGATTCAATGAGGTTTCGCGCGAACAGATTTCGCAGGAAAAACTGGATGTATTCTTTGAGGTGCTCCGGAATATTAACCACATCATTGAAAAAAATAATATTTACGAAAAGAGTAACCAGCTAACTTAGTCATTATCACAATAAGACATTCGTTACCATAATTAAACGTATCCATAGTAAATGAAACGATCTATTCGCAAAGTTGCAGTTCTCGGCTCAGGTGTAATGGGCTCGGCCATTGCGTGTCACTTCGCCAATATTGGCTGTGAAGTCATGCTTCTCGACATCACTCCCAAAGAACTTACAGATGAAGAAAAAGCAAAAGGCTTAACTCTTGAAAGTAAGGCGGTGCGCAACCGCATTGTGCAAAGCTCTTTCGACAGAACGATCAAATCGAACCCGGCTCCATTGATGAGCAAGAAATTTGCTTCACGTATCATGCTGGGAAACTTTGATGATGATATGGCGAAGATCAAAAGCTTCGACTGGACCATTGAAGTGGTGGTAGAAAATCTGGAGATCAAGAAGAAGGTTTACGAACAGGTTGAAAAATACAGAACCCCCGGAACGCTGATCACCTCCAATACATCGGGTATTCCTATTCATCAAATGGCCGAAGGAAGAAGTGAAGATTTCAAAAAACATTTTGCCGGAACACACTTTTTTAATCCTCCCCGCTATCTCAAATTATTTGAAGTAATTCCGACACTGGCTACTGATCCGGAAATCACGCAGTTCCTGTTGCACTATGGAGATCTGTATTTAGGGAAGACTTCTGTTTTGTGTAAAGACACTCCTGCATTTATTGGCAATCGTGTTGGTGTTTGGGGATTGCTTAAAGTCATTGATTCGATGAAAAAATTCGATCTCAATGTAGATGAGATTGATAAGCTGACCGGTCCGGTTATTGGCCGGCCAAAATCCGCCACCTTCCGCACATCGGATTTAGTAGGGTTAGATACGTTGGTGAAGGTAGCCAACAATTTATACGCAGGACTTCCCAATGATGAAGGCCGCGAAATGTTCAAACTTCCCGAAGTGGTTGCCAGGCTGGATGCCAATAAATGGCTGGGCGATAAAACCGGGCAGGGCTTTTATAAGAAGAGCAAAGATGCCAAAGGACAAACAGAAATTTTAACGCTCGATCTTAAAACATTAGAATATAAACCCAAGGCAAAGGCGAAGTTTGCTACACTGGAAACCACCAAGACAATCGATAATCTGAAAGATCGTTTCAAAGTGTTATTGGCGGGGAAAGACAAAGCAGGCGATTTTTATCGCGATGCTTTTTACGGATTATTCCAATATGCATCCAATCGAATCCCGGAAATCAGTGATGAGCTTTTCCGAATTGATGATGCCGTTACTGCAGGTTTCGGCTGGGAGCTTGGTCCTTTCGAAACATGGGATGTGGTGGGCATAGAGAAAACAATACAGGCAATGGAAGCAGCCAGCTATAAACCGGCACAATGGGTTTATGATATGATTGCTGCCGGTAGCAAATCGTTTTATAAAGTCGAAGGAGGCCAGCGCAAGTATTACGATATTCCATCTAAGTCATACAAAACTATTCCTGGTAAGGAAGCATTCATCCTACTTGAAAACCTGAGTGATAAAATTGTATGGAAAAACGCAGAAAGTAAAGTCACCGACATTGGTGATGGTGTGATTAACTTCTCCTGGCACAGCAAAAGCTATACATTAGGCAGCTCTGTGATTGAAGGTTTGAATAAAGCGATTGATCTGGCAGAGAAAAATCATCGTGGGTTGGTAGTGGGTCATCAGGGTCCTGATTTTTCGCTTGGCGCGAATTTAGGATTAGTATTCATGTATGCCATCGAGCAGGATTATGATGAACTTGATTTCATGGTCAGAGCTTTCCAGAATTCAACCATGCGCATTCGTTACTCTTCCATTCCGGTAGTAGTCGCTCCGCAGGGCAGAACATTAGGAGGAGGTTGTGAAATGACACTACACTCGGATCTTGCGCAAGCAGCAGCAGAAACCTATATCGGCCTGGTTGAGGTTGGAGTAGGACTTATTCCTGGTGGAGGTGGAACGAAAGAATTTACCAAGCGCGTAAGTGACCGCATGCAGGAAGGCGACATCGAATTGAATGCACTGCAAAACGCATTTATGAATATCGCAACAGCAAAAGTAGGCCTATCAGCCGAGGAAGCCCGTGAGATGGGAATACTTCGTGAACATGATCGCATCTCCATCAATAAAGATCGTCAGATACTGGACGCGAAAGCAGCAGTAATCGAATTGGCTGAAGCCGGCTACACGATGCCGGCTCATGCAAAGAACATTAAAGTACAAGGACGTTCAGGTCTTGCCTTGTTCGCAGCAGGTGTAAACGGAATGAAAGTAGGCCGCTTTATCAGCGAGCATGATGAAAAGATTGCGATGAAAATAGCAAACGTTATGTGCGGTGGAGATTTGTCTTCACCAACAGAAGTCACAGAGCAATATCTTCTTGATCTGGAGCGCGAAGCGTTTGTTTCGCTTTGCGGAGAAAAAAAGACACTGGAGAGGATACAGAGTATTTTGACTGGAGGTAAACCTTTAAGAAACTAAGTAGGCAAAGGCAGTAGGCAATATGACAGGTGTCAACAAAAGTTTTAGAGACCTTACTGTGTATAAAAAGGCATTTGAATTAGCAATGGAAATATTCGAAGTATCAAAAAGTTTTCCTAAAGAAGAAAGATACTCTCTCACGGATCAAATCCGGAGATCTTCAAGATCCGTGTGCAGTTCTATTGCCGAGGCATATCGTAAAAGAGGTTATCCCGCTTACTTTATAAGTAAATCTTCTGATTCTGATATGGAGAATAGCGAGACCCAATCCTGGTTGGATTTCGCTTTGGCATGTCAGTATATTAATAAAGAAACTTTTGAAAAGTTATTGACGAAATCTGAAGAAGTTGGCCGAATGCTTAATCATATGATTGAACATTCCGAAAAATATTTAACTCAAAAAGACAAAAAATGAATCGCGGTAAATCTATTGCCGATTGCAATTGCTTACTGCCTACTTTGACAACATTAAAAATAAAACTATGGACGCATACATCGTAGCCGGTCTTCGCACTGGCGTGGGAAAAGCAAAAAAAGGTGGATTTCGTTTTACGCGACCTGATGATTTGGCTGCGGAAGTCATCAAGAATCTGGTGAAGTCTGTGCCTGGATTAGAAAACAAAATGGTGGATGATCTGATCGTTGGTAATGCTGTGCCGGAAGCAGAACAAGGCATGCAGATGGGAAGGATCATTGCGCTGATGGCATTAGGTATTGATGTGCCGGGTATGATTGTGAATCGCTACTGCGGATCGGGTGTTGAAACAATCGCTATTGCTACTCAACGCATACAGGCAGGTATGGCCGATGTGATTATTGCGGGAGGAACAGAGTCAATGTCGCTGGTGCCTACTATGGGTTGGAAGACGGCATTGAACTATGAAATCGCCAAGAATCATCCTACTTACTACACAAGCATGGGTCTGACAGCGGAAGAAGTTTCGAAGCAATTCAAAATCACCCGTGAAGAACAGGATCAGTTTTCGTATGAGTCGCACATGAAGGCTGCTGCTGCCTGGAAGGCGGGCAAGTTCAAAGATGAAGTTGTTCCTATCACCGTAAAGGAAGTTTACCTCGATGAGAACATGAAAAAGAAAACCCGTGAGTTTGTGGTAGCCACCGATGAAGGTATCCGTACAGATACTACCGTTGAAGGTTTGTCAAAATTGAAACCCGTATTTGCTGCCGGTGGTTCTGTTACAGCGGGTAACTCTTCACAAACTTCAGACGGAGCCGCTTTCGTGGTAGTGATGTCGGAGCGCATGGTGAAGCAGTTGAATGTAAAACCCATTGCACGTATGGTAAGTTATGCGGTGGCAGGTGTTGACCCTCGTATTATGGGTATTGGTCCGGTGGCAGCCATTCCAAAAGCGTTGAAGCTTGCCGATCTAAAACTAAATGATATTGATTTGTTCGAACTCAATGAGGCCTTTGCAGCGCAGTCATTAGCGGTTGTAAAAGAATTGGGCATAGATAAAACAAAATTGAATGTGAACGGAGGTGCAATTGCGGTAGGTCATCCTCTTGGATCTTCAGGTGCGCGCTTGTCTGTGCAACTCTTCAATGAATTGAGACGACAAAATAAAAAATACGGAATGGTAACAGCGTGTGTTGGTGGAGGCCAGGGAATCGCAGGCATTTACGAATTACTTTAAGTAAGCAGATAAAACTAAGATTAAAATATTCACATCATGAGCACAACAACAGCCGAAAAAAAGGGAATCAAAGGCGGAGAGTTTCTTATTCGTGAAACCGAAGCACAAGATGTCTTCATTCCTGAAGAGTTTAATGAAGAGCAAAGAATGATCCAACAGCAATGCAAAGATTTCCTTGCCAAGGAAGTTCTTTCACGCCTGGATGAAATTGATTCGATGAAAGATCTGAAGCTGATGCCCTCTATTATGGATAAGGCTGGCGAGCTGGGATTGTTGGGAACATCTGTGCCGCAGGAGTTGGGCGGATTTGGAATGGACTTCAATACAACTATGCTGGTAGCAGAAATAATCGGAGGAGGACATTCAGTAGCCGTTGCGATATCTGCACACACCGGTATTGGCACCCTTCCCATTCTTTATTATGGGAATGAAGAACAAAAGAAAAAATATATTCCCAAGCTGGCTACCGGTGAGTACAAAGCTGCTTACTGCCTGACCGAACCGGACTCCGGATCAGATGCTAACTCAGGCAAGACAAAAGCGGTGCTTAGTGCTGACGGAAAACAGTATGTGATCAACGGACAAAAGATGTGGATCACCAACGGTGGATTTGCCGACATCTATGTTGTGTTTGCCAAAATTGATAATGATAAAAATCTTACGGGATTCATCGTTGAGAAATCGTTTGGTGGAATCACCATGAACGAAGAGGAAAAGAAGATGGGAATTAAAGGATCTTCTACGCGACAAATCTTCTTCAATGATTGCAAGGTGCCGGTGGAAAACATGTTGAGCGAACGTGAGAATGGTTTTAAGATCGCAGTAAACATTTTAAATATCGGTCGTATTAAATTAGGTATAGCTGCGGTGGGTGGATCGAAAGCGACCATCAGCAAAGCCGTGAAGTATGCTAATGAACGAAAGCAGTTCGGTGTTTCTATTTCTTCTTTCGGAGCCATCAAGCATAAGATCGCGGAAGCAGCAACTAAGATATTTGCATCTGAGTCTGCACATTATCGTGCCAGTCAGAATATTGATGATGCTTACAATGCGTTCATTGCAACCGGTCTTGATTCCGCGAAAGCGCGATTGAAGGCATTGGAAGAATTTGCTATTGAATGTGCGATCTTGAAAGTACATGGTTCTGAAGTGCTGGATTATGTGACTGATGAAGGCGTGCAGATCTATGGAGGTATGGGGTTCTCAGCAGAAGGACCGATGGATCGTGCTTATCGCGATGCGCGTATCAATCGAATCTTTGAAGGAACGAATGAAATCAATCGTCTCCTTACAATTGATATGCTGGTGAAGCGTGCCATGAAGGGGACCATTGATTTGATGAGTCCTGCTATGGCCGTTCAAAAAGAACTGGTTTCTATCCCTGACTTTGGTGCAGAAGAAGACACGGCTTTGTTCGCGAAAGAAAAGAAAGCGTTACGTAATTTGAAGAAAGCCGGATTGATGGCAGCCGGAGCTGCGGTACAAAAATTCATGATGAAACTTTCTGATGAGCAGGAGGTGCTGATGAATCTTGCCGACATGATGATTGAAATTTATGTAGCAGAGTCAACCCTGTTGCGTGTGGAAAAATTGATTAGCCAGCGTGGAGAAAAAGCCTGTGAGATACAGAAGGAAATGGCAATTATCTACCTGCATGAAGCGATTGAAAAAGGAGCTTCGGCTGGTAAACAAGCCATTTACGCTTTCGCAGAAGGTGATGAGATGAGATTGATGTTGCTCGGATTGAAACGTTTTACCAAGATCGATCCTTACAACCTGAAAGAAGCAAGACGCAGGGTGGCGAATTATGTAATTGAAAAGGGCGAATATCCTTTTTAAAGCAGAGATAACAGTGTAGTACCAAAGCCGGAAGTGATTCCGGCTTTTTTGTTTTTATGGATTTTGTTTTTCAAAAAATCAAATCAAACGATTGAACTGTCTTTTTTGATTTTAATCATAGGCAATCATTGTCAGTTAAAATTAATCCCGCACAGGATTAAATATTGATATACCCTCTCCTAACTTCGCGGCCAGTACGAAAAAACTACTTACATGACAAAGGTGGCAAAGTCTCTCGTTCAGAAAACCGATGTGGTGCTGATGGGAGCTGGTATTATGAGCGCAACGCTCGGAATAATTCTCAAAGAACTTAATCCGGATATTACCATCCAGATATTCGAACGGCTCGATAAAGCGGGGATGGAAAGTTCCGATGCCTGGAACAATGCGGGCACTGGTCACTCTGCTTTCTGCGAACTAAACTATACACCACAAAAGGCAGATGGCTCTGTTGATATTTCCAAAGCGCTGAAAATTGCTGAATCGTTCGAGGTGTCGAAAGAATTCTGGACTTACCTGGTAGAGAAAAAGTATTTGCCGAAGCCAACAGAGTTCATTACTAAGATTCCTCACATGAGTTTTGTGTGGGGCGATGATAATGTCGATTATCTGAAGAAGCGTTATGATGCAATGAATCAGTCCCCGCTTTTCAAAGACATGCTTTATTCACAGTCCACCGATGAGATTAGGGAATGGGCGCCTTTGGTAATGGAGGGCAGAAAAGCAAAACAGCATGTTGCCGCTACCCGCATGGATATTGGTACCGATGTGAATTTTGGAACGTTGACACGCACCATGATTGAGTGTCTTGAAAAGATGCCTGGTGTTACAGTGCATTATAACATGGAAGCCCGGGATCTCGATCCGGATGGAAAGAAAGGATGGGATGTGTTTGTAAAAAACCTGGAAACGAAAGAGAAGAGTAAAGTAAACGCACGCTTTGTATTTATTGGTGCCGGTGGCGCTACATTACATTTATTGAAGAAGGCAGAGATAAAGGAGCGCAAGGGGTATGGCGGTTTCCCTGTAAGTGGCCTGTGGCTAAAAAGCAAAAATGAAGAACTTATTCAAAAGCATAACGCGAAAGTATATGGCAAAGCTTCCGTTGGCGCACCACCTATGTCGGTGCCGCATATTGATACACGTATTATCGATGGAAAAAAGGAATTGCTTTTTGGCCCTTTTGCAGGATTCTCTACCAAGTTCTTGAAAAATGGCTCATTGATGGATCTTCCAAAATCGATCAAGTATGATAATCTGATTCCCATGATCTTTGCCGGAGTGCGCAACGTTCCGCTTACCCGTTATTTAATTCAGCAATTGCGTCTTAAGCCGGAAGATCGGATTGAAGCACTGAAGGAGTATGTACCCGTTGCCAAGCTTAAAGATTGGGAATTGAAAGAAGCAGGGCAACGCGTACAGGTAATTAAAAAGGACAAAAAAGAAGGTGGGGTACTGGAGTTCGGAACAGAAGTAGTGGTATCTGAGGACGGAACGGTTGCCGCATTATTGGGAGCATCGCCCGGAGCATCTACTGCCGTGGCTGTGATGCTGGGCATACTTCCGAAATGTTTTAAGAAAGAAAGCAAGACGGAGGCATGGCAGAGTAGACTCAAAGAGATGGCTCCTTCTTTCGGTATTTCTTTGGATAAAGAAGAAGCCCTGCTCAAAGAAACGCGTGAGCGTACGGGTAAAGTGCTTAACATTAAGTAAGCGCTTTTGAGTAATCCATTACTCCTGCTTCAAGGTATCAGCCGGGTTGGCAGAAGCGGTTTTAAATGTTTGTGATGATAATGTTGCCAGCCCCATCAGCAACAGGATGAGTAAGCTGAGCATGACGTCCCAAATGTTAACGGATGTGTAATAGTGTTGTATGTTCGGCAACGTAAGCTCAAGTCCTGTTATAGTAATGGGTATCGCAACGACAGATGCCCATAGCATCATTTTTATATATTCTTTTGATAGTAACACGGTGATGCTAAAATTACTGGCTCCCATCACTTTGCGAATGCCTGCTTCTTTTGCTCTGTTTTCAGAAGTGTAAACCACCATTCCCAGTAAGCCCAATAATGAGATGGAAATTGCCAGCAGCCCCAGAAAGCCTACTATCTTCAAAAGGGTCTCGTAAAAATCGTAGGCATCGTTAATTTCATCATCGAAGAAACGCGCTTCCATTTTTTCATCTTGCCCTATTCCTTTCCATACATTTTCAATTGCTGTTATTGATCCATACGTATCGTCAGAGATTATTTTCAGACTGGCCACCTGATATTCACCTGGATTAGTGCGAAAGAAAAAAGGCTTAACAGGAACCATTAAAGAAGAAAAGTGAAAGTCTTTCAAAACACTGATAAGGGGATGAAAACCAAACGTACATATAGAACAGTATAAAAAGTGCGAATTTTGCACAGGTTAAAGGTTTTCAGGGTTTCATGAAAAAACGAAACGCACCATTACCTTCCATTTGGGTTCCATTAGCCAGGAAGGTTTTTGCGTCCGGCTTCGATGAGGGTTAATCTACTCTCCACATCAATCAGGCGATTGTACATTTCACCGGGTTCGCGCATCTGACGGCTCAAATAGCTGACTACATACCATATTTCCATGATGTCTTCCGGATTAACTACGATGGGCGGGTAATCATCACGATGGCGTAGGTTATCGCTATTCAGGATCAGTTTTCCTTCTCTGCTAATGCGGTTTACCACACGCTTAACGACTACTCCATGATCCTTTGTAACTACTACATAAACCCGATTATCACGGATTTCATTGAAATTTTCAACATATCTGGCAATCATGCAATCTGACTCGTGGAAGGTTGGAACCATACTGTGACCAAAGACTTCGAACATGCGAAAGGTGCCATGATTAAGACCAGGTAAGCGGTATGCTGGAAGGGTTTGAATGAAATCAGGATCGCCATAACCGTTTAAGTAGCCAGCCCGTGCCCTAACAGGTACAAGTACTATATTATCATTGCCTTGAAAGTCTACCGTGATGACTTTGGGCATGGTCGAGGCGTATTGATACCTCGGTTCTTCCACTGCATTTTTTCTATTAGGGGTGCTATTAGAGGTGCTTTTAGGTGCGCTTTTGCCCTGATATTTTGGTTCATCGACATTATCGATTAGGTGTGTTTTTGATAGATCCGAATACAGGATGTCATCCAACCTAACATCGAGAAAGTCGATTATTTTCTTTAATGAGTCAAAATCGGGTTGAAATTTTCCCGACTCCCAAGTAACTATTGTATTCTGCTTTTTACCAATAATTTCAGCTATTTCAAGCTGCGTAAGCCCTTTTTCTTTCCGAAGGTGCCTTAAATTTTTCCCAAAGAAATTTAATTCCATAAAATAAATATCGAGTAAGTTGATAATATCGACTTAGTCGATATATATTTGCACTGTTCGCTTTAAAGGAACAAAAAAGAAGACAAAAAGCAATGGAGAAACACAACCTCGACAGACAATTAAGAGACGACACCGCCAGGATTGTCGCTGATATACATGGGGTGTCGATAAGATATGTGCAAATGATCCGTGATGGTGAGCGGGAGAATGAAGCGATCATGGAAACGCTGGTTGAATACCGGTTGGGAAAAACCAAACTGATCAAAACCCTTACTGCAAACCCTGCGAAGTATGGAAATAAGAAAAACTAAGAAGGGGAAAATCTCTTTTGTGCTGGATTATAATGAACTGGAAGTACTACGGAACCGCCTGAATGATCACCTGGAAAAGGAGAGTATTGAATTACGAAGTATTCGCTTGGTAACACAAGATGCGGTGAACAGGCACCTACAAATGTCGGTGCTTTTTGACCTGGTAAAGAAGCATTACGCGAAGCTGTATAGTAATGAGATAACACAAACACTTTCGCTATCGCGCTTTGAAGCTCTTGCACTTTTAACACAATTGAAAGACGCACAAAGTTTTTCTCTTCAACAATTGAAAGGCGGATTACACCAACTATTAAGCTAATAAAGATATGTCAATCGAAGATTTGAAAAGCGAAATCAAAATCCTTCAGGATGAACTGGCAATTGCCTATGAAGGTGGCGAATCAGTAGAAGCCTATGACCTGGAAAAGAAGATTGATGAACTACAGGCGCAATTATTCAGACAGAAATCGGCAGAGCAAGGATGAAGATAGTAGACAATATATTGTTCGTAGAGTGGAGTGACATTTTAGAGTGTGGTATTTCTGAGAACACTTTGAAGTCAGCCAAATTAAAGAAGTCGCCTTCGTGGTCTTTTATGGATGACCCCGAAGATAAGCGCAGAGTGCTTATAAAGTTTGAAACACTGAAGGACAAATATAAGGTGATGCTAAAAGCAAAGTTTGGCAACCCTTATGAGTACATGGCAAAGATGCCTATACGGAAGTGCATTAAGTGGGATAACAAAGCGGAAGAATTCTATTTGGGCTATCGCTATGACGAAGACAAAACGCTTTCGATTGAGCATGTCACCAAATACACTACTGCGGCCAACTGGCTGAATATGTTTAAAGAACTGACGGCTGATAAGAAGGCTTTGAAAAAGCTTTTGAACCTGACAATAGAACAGTTTTACCAACATGCGATTGAAATTATAGTAGCGGACAAAGTGGACTTGCCAAGTAACTACCGCAGACTATTGGAGAAGCGCAGAGAGTATGAAGAGAAGGGTTATAGCTCTTTAATAGACTGGCGATTCGGCAACAAACAGGCATCGAAGATTAAGGATGAGCTAAGCGAAAGTGTTTTGCTGGAAATGATCGCTCATCATAACCAGTTTGATGATGTGTACATCGCCATGCAGTATAACACGTGGGCGAAGGCAAGCAACTACAAGCAAATAAATCCGGCTACGGTTGGTAACTGGCGCAGGAAGAAAGAGAGTGAGATAGTAATGTTCCGTGAAGGCAATGCGGAGCTGAAAGGCAAATTTTTAAAGCAGGCAAAGGGCCATCGCCCGACTCACCCGCTCTATTTAATAGAGAGTGATGACAACCATCTGGATTTACTTTTCATTGATCCAAATGATAACACGCCTCACAAGTTTTACCACAAGTATAAGGCGATAGTGGTGATGGATAGTTTTAACGACTACCCTTTGGGATATGCGTATGCGGAAAAACTGGATACTGATCTGGTAAGAGCTGCGTATCTGAATGCGATGTACCATATACGAAGCATGACGGGCGGATGGCATTTGCCACACGAAACAAAGACGGACAGATGGGGACTTACGGAACTTCGTCCATTCTATCAGAGCATGGGTAAGTATTTCGATACTCCCGTGGGAAGTAAAAACCGTGGCTACATCGAAAACTTTTTCGGGCAGGCACACTGGAAGCGCTGCCTAAAAATAGGTGCGAACAATTACACCGGAAACAACATGACCGCTAAGGGACGCGGTGTAAACCAGGAGGTACTTGGAAGGAACAAAAAGGATTACCCGCTGATTGGTGCTGAAGCAATCCAACAGATTGAAAACTTCTTTCACCGCCTGCGCCACCTTCCGCAAAGTAGTGGAGTGAGCAAACATGATCAGTGGATGGAAGCTTTCAACGTCATGCCAGCGGAGAGTAAGCGCCCGATCAATGACGAGCAATTCCTTTTAAAGTTCGGGATTGAGCATAACGACCGTGGTAACGGAATACGGATTACGAACCGCGGTGTAGAGCCACGAATAAACGGAGTAAAGTATAGCTACGATTTGCAGGTGCCAAGCCTGATGGAATATGTAGGCAAATCGGTAAGTGTGGTTTACGACCCCTTTGATATGAGCCGGGTATTGGTGACGGACTATAATAAAGTGAGAGTGATGGCACATAGCGCACAACTGAACAGCCGCGCTTTGAAAGATGCAGATACGGATAGCCGCATATTTCTGAACAGCATACTGAATGAAAAGCGTGATGATGTAAACCGGATTGCTGCCAAAGCAACGCGCAGAAAACAAGTGCTTGAAAGTGCTGGCGTAGATGCTGAAAACCTGCTGCAAGCCGGTGTGATGGATAAGGAATTGAAACAGTATGCGGAACAGAAAGTACTTGTGCATTCGATAGGTGGAGGAAGTTACGAAGATGATATGTACGATGAGATGTAATAATAAATAGTGAGGTGGCGCAATGGTAAGACGCTGATAAACCGCTGGGGAGTACATAATCACTGCTGAAGGGCTCCAATTAATGTTTATCAATAACTGTAAGGACGCAGGGAGTAACAGGTAATGCAGGTTCGAATCCTGCCCTCACTACAGAACTTTTTAAAACATAAACTAACTACACGATGACAACGATTATTGACTCTCAGAAAAAGGAAATTCAAATGCTGCTGAAATCTTTCATTGAGCAGTACGCAAGCCAGGCGAAGGCAGTTGCCGCGCTGAAAAATGTAAGTGAGGCGACCGTGATTAACATAAGGCGCGGAGATTGGGAAAGCATTAGCGATGACATGTGGCGCAATGTGGGCAAGCAAGTGGGCCTGAATGAAAAGAGCAAATGGAAGTTTATCGAGACCACACCAGCACGCAAGCTTATCGATTTTCTGGATGATGCTCGGGAGTATGGAAATGTATTCTCTATCACAGCTGATCCTGGAACCGGTAAATCATTTGTAAGTGAATGGTATGAAAACAAACGGCCCAATGTATACACGGTGAGCTGCTCCGAGTATTTCAACCGCAAGGTATTCCTTCAACAGATACTTGAAAAGATGGGCAAGACGAACACTGGATTATCGGTGCCCGAAATGATGGACGTGATTGTTGAAACATCACTAAAGAAGGAAAGTCCTTTGCTGATTTTAGACGAGTTCGATAAAGTATCTGATTCGATCCTATACTTCTTCATCACCTTATATAATAGACTGGAAGGAAACATGGGTATCGTAATCATGGCTACCGACTACCTGGCGAAACGCATCATGCGCGGACGCAAGATGAACAAGAAAGGATATGCGGAGATCTTCAGCCGGATAGGCCGCAGGTTTATTACCCTGCCCCCGCCAACAGAGAAAGAAGTGTTCGATATAGCCAAAGCCAACGGGGTAGAGAATCCGCAGGATCTACACTCTATATATAATGAGTGCGAAGGGGACTTGCGTAGGGTAAAACGTGCGATCCACAAAAGCCGGATGAAGGCGATGAAAAAAGCCGCTTAAAAAACGCTCAAAAACGCTCAAGATGAAAAGAACACTGCAAGAGAATAAGAACGGCCGCAAAGAAAGGGCCGTGCGCCTGAAGTTCGCTGTAATGGCTTTGCTGAAATGCAATGAAGAGCAGTTTGCGACCTTCCAATACGAGCAAGGAATAGCTTATCTGAAGAGCCTTGCCTCTGGATTGCCTGCCGATGATGGACAATTTATGAATGCTATGGAGCGAAGCCGCACCTTTTGGAGCTGGTGGCGCAACCAATGGACTAATGCGGATGAGTGCTTTATACCATGTGCCTACGACCTAGACAGGATGCAAAGAGCGCAGGTTTATTATGAGCTGCATGACGGGCGGATTTTGAGCGGGAAGATTTTCCCGAATCGTATAGTAATGAAGGACGCGGAACTGATAACCCAATAACCTTTATGAGAAAGGATTTGTATAACCCGTTGCTTTGGATAGTGCTATTGATGTATGCCTGTGTAGTGGCGATGTGTGCCGCTACAGTGGCATTTAAGAAATCGTTTTGTAATGAAGTAGCTGCATTTGTAAACGCCAGGTGATGAAAAAAATTTATATGAACTGCTTATTGTATGTGGCCTTTGCGATGGTGGTTTTAATCGTGGGCTTCTTTGTGAGCGAACACATTGATGAGGTGATGGTGTATCTGTTCGCTGTAATCTGGAATGCAACTGGTTTGGTAGTAGGGATAATCATATTCAGCAACCGATGAAAGAGGGAGCGATATATGAGTGGGATTTTAAAAACTCCCACATCGTAAGAATGAAAGCCCGAATTATTGAACTGGTATGCAACGAGTTTACAGTAACGAAGGAGGAACTGTGTGGACTGGACCGGAAAAGAAAGTTACAGAATGCCCGAATGGCATACGTGTATCTGACCAACAGACACACCAAAGACACTTACTTGGTGATGGCTGAATTTTTAGAAAGACATGTAAGCAGCATATCGCACATGGTGCGAACATTGGAAAATCTGATTTTTATTAAAGACCCTATAGTAAAGAGTATACGCAACATTGAAAATCAACTTTTAACACAATAACAAAATACCCATGACAAAAACAAGAATCAAAAAAACAGTAATTGAAGAAGTTACACATGAAGAAGCTGTCCAAGCTTTTGCTGAGTTAGCCGCAGCTGATGCTGAAACAAAAAGAATAACAGCCGAAATGGATTTAGAGATGACGAAAATCAGGATGATATATCAGGATGATCTTGAAGCAAATGCAAAAATTGTTCGGGAGAAATTCGATTTACTTCAGGCATTCTTAAAACTTCATCCTGAAGTGCTTGGCGATAAACGTAGTGTTGAGCTAACACACGGCACAATCGGGTATAGACTTGGCCAGCCAGCGTTGAAAACTTTAAAGGGATTTACCTGGGGAGCCTGCAAAAAGCTTGTAACTGAATTTATCTCTGAGGACTATATAAGAGAAAAAACAGAGATTGATAAAGAAAGTCTTTTGGCTAATCGTGATCGATTAGTGACAGAAGTTCTCATTTATGATGAAACTGATCCGATATGGCAAACGCCAGAAGAAGATCGGCCATCGTTTTCAAGCCTATTTGAGAAGTGCGGTTTTAAGGTAGAACAGGACGACACTTTTTATGTCGTGCCTAAGAAAGAAGAAGCACTTCAAACTACATTATAAGGGAGATTCGGTTAGACCCTTCCCCTTGTCGGGGGCAGAGAGGCAAAGGATTCTAACTTTTATGGCACATCCCTTGGCGTCTGGTTCTGAAACCAGAGTTGCAGATAAGTGCTGATTAGTATGAATAAACCCGCCCGGATCTGGTAACAAACATTAGCGGGAATCCTTTGTAAAGACTATACCAAACCATTTAACCCTTCTCTTTTTGAGAGGGGTTAAGGTTCGGTGAATAATGAGAAAACACAGGGCTATTCGACCTGAAAGTTTCGAATAAGTGGGGGGCTTTTACCCCTCTATCTACCCACACACACACACTATTATATCCGATGAGTAATCTTCGAAAGAATGCTTACGTGTGCCAAAATCTGCACGTAACTGTAACCCAAGACCTCGAAAAGGGCACTACACCTATGTTCATCAATTGTCCTACTTGTGGTGAACCAAAAACAAGAGAGCAAGCAAATCTATTCATGGCCGGATCACTAATGTATAGAATCAATCAAAGTAAGATTGCTTCGCATGAATGGTTTATGCCTACTGAAAAAGATCTGGCAGCAATGGCAGTATCGATGAGCGAATGGGAATTTCGCGCCACAGCCGAACATGTTAAGCAGGGTGGCTTGCTTATGCGCAAGATTGAAGGAACGGAGGTGAGCAATGTCTAATTACATACCGGTTCCAACCAATAATCCAGTGATCAAATTCACGCATGCTTATAGGAAGCTAAACAACGCTGAAGGTGTACCCGTGAAAAGGGCTCGATTGCTTGATGTTGTTGAGGTGAACCTCAACTCTCTTAGCAAATCGTTCATTGCCTACGATACAGATAATGGTTTATATGCGCTGCCGAAAAGTGGTGATTATCTGATGTTGATTTTCCTGAAGCCTTTTGGTGATCTATTTACAACTCTACGTCCCACCTATAGCCCCAAGCCAATGCTGTCTAAAAGAGAATATTATAGACGCCTTATCGGACGTGAGTTTGAGATTGTGATTTTATCACAGGATAAGAAACATGTTGAAGGTTTTAAACACAAATCGCAGCATGAGGATTAAAAAATGTTACTGGCCGAAATGTCATGCTGTAGGTTGTACTAATCGGGAATGCAAAGCAGATGAGTTTGCAGCGGAAAACGAGCGCATGGATAAACGCTTTGTTGAGGGGGTATTACTCAGCATTGCATTAACTATTGCCTTGGCGGCAATCATCGGATTCATATTAATTATCTGGCCTGTTTAAAAAAAAATATAAATGGCAAGGGTACTCGGATTAAAACAACTGCTAAGCAAGAAGTATAATTTCCTGGAAGGACTACCGGATGAGATTACGCACTGCTTCGGCCGACTGGTGAATAACTTCATCATGATCATTTGGGGGAATAGTGGCAACGGCAAAAGTAGCTTCCTGATGAGCTTTATTAAAGTGCTTATGCCGTTTGGCAAAATTCTTTATGTGGCATTGGAGGAAGGATTTGAAGCGACCACGCAAATGAATGCACTTCGAAGCCTGAACGAAGATGAACACAGTGGCAAGATTGAGTTTGCCGATTGCGATATGAATTACGATGAACTTGTAAAGAAGCTGAAGAAAAAGAAATCGCCACGCTTCATTATCATAGACAGCGTTCAGTATTGGGACATCACTTATAAAAAGTATAAGGATTTGAAGCAGATGTTTAAGAATAAGACATTCATTTTTATCAGCCATGCTACAAATAAGGAACCAAGGGGAACAGTTGCGGACAGCATACGCTATGATGCTGGAATAAAAGCGCGCGTGGAAGGCTTTATGGTAGATGTAAAAAGTCGCTATGGAGGAAACAACCCTTATGTGATTTGGGAGGAAGGCGCGGAAAAGTATTGGGGTAAAAATTATCGCACTGCTATAAGCGGAGCAAAAGAGACTAAGAAAAAGAAACCTAAACCAACCTTAAAAAAGACAGATGAGGTACTACAACAAATACACCCGGCTGAGTCATTGGCAGAACCCAGAGAATCATTTTTGGGAGAACGACAAGTGGACGGAGACAGCGAAAGAATATTATCGGAATTGGTTGGCAACCATGCTGAAAACGTCACAGAAGATTTATAAGCTTCAAAAATCATAAAGAAAAAAACTATGAAATCAGTACTTCAAGATTGGGTAATGGAATTACCTCTAAGAGAGCAAGGAACTTTATTAACATGTGTTAGAGGCTGTGATGATGAGCCTAAGACATGGACAAGAACAGGTGTAGCTTATTCGCCAGGCAGAAGATTAACTGCTTTTATTCGTTGGTGTTTTATGGTACCTGCGGATGTTCGTGAGGTTGATTCGGAAGAAGGTGCCTTTATGATGAGCGATCCGCCAATGCCATTTAAGCCTTCAGAGTTCGGCCATCTTCCGCAGCATTGGTATAGCCATGCAATGCACGCTTTAGAGGTTATTGGGTATTGTCACCCCGATCAGGAGACAAGAAGTACGGCATTCATGCTTTACAGAAAAATGGTTTTCAATATGCACCTGAACATTGAGGAATCACACGAAATGATTCAAAGATTATCAGAAGATCGTTTGTTAAACAACACTGTAGTTTCATAATGAATAAGTACATCATTACATCACCGGCCTTTACTGGCGAAATAAACGTGCTGTACGGATTGGATAACAAACTGCTGTACATCGATTTTTTAAAGTGCGATTTGAGCCAGGAGCAAACGGACTATTTCAAAAGCAAGTTGCCTGCCCTCTATAGTGATCCGCTGGTAGAAGCTTTTGGCAAATCCCGACTGACCGTAATTAAGGAGGGCTACCAGGTAAGTTTTGAACAATGGTGGAACCGCTACAACCTGAAGCGTAACCGGCTGCGTGCCGAAAAACATTGGCAGAAGCTAAGTGAAGCCGATAGGGTGAATGCCTTTTTTAAAATCGGCATGTACGAAAGGCACCTGGCGCTTAACGCATGGAAGACCAAAGCAGACCCGGAGACTTATTTGAAGAGCAGATATTGGGATAATGATTGGACGAAGTAAATCTATGAGAATGGACAACTATTACAATTGGGAGAAGATGGGTTTACAGTACATAGTTTACCTAATGGTAAAATGGTTTCTCTATGATACTGTTAATATTGAAACCATTGGTAGAGTAGATGTTGAATCAGGAATATGGATTACGATCACAGTTAAAAAGGAGGATAAAGAATGGTTAATAAGTGGTCAAAGAGTTGATGTAGTTCATAGAAGATTGATTGAGTTTTTAGATAGTCAAAACATTAGACAAGATTATAAACAGAAACGCGATGAGTCAGATAAGCCTACTTAAAATCATTCTGAAAAGTGATGTATTCAGCTGCCCGGAAGCGCGTGAATTAGCAAAGAGAAATTTGGATAAGAAGCTAAAGCGGAGGAATAAACAGATTATTAAAAAGACACAATTAAAAATAGAATTATGAAAGAGTTTGAATTGAAAGTGGATTCCACAAAATTGATGGAAGCTAAGATTAATGAAATCAAAGATATCAGTACTCAATTGGAAACCTTGGGGAAACAGATCGAGGATATCGAATGCATGAAAAGACTAAATCAAAGTGAAGACAGTAAACTATTATTCATGAATACCATTTCGTTGAGAAGTGGAACCCATAGAACTGTTGATTTCCGAATTGATGATAATGAAGCTGCTCAAAAGGTGTTAGCGATAATCGAAAATCATTTTGTCAATACCCGGTTGTCATTAATTGAGAAGGCAGAAGCTTTAATGAAGAGGAAATGAAATACGAACCTTTCAAGTATTGCCCGAACTGCGGTGAGCGTTGCAACATCCGCGACCTGGAGTGTGAAATGTGTGGCGAGAGATTGTTGAACCTTAAACCTTTTATAATATGGCAACTTATACCAATCCAAACCAATTGAAAGCTATTCACGTGCTGATCGGCAAGAACCATTTGCGCGATGAAAAAGAAAGCATTGTGGAAAGCTTTACCGCTGGCCGTACCAAGCATGTAAGCGAAATGTACGGTAAAGAAGCAGCTGCGCTCATCGGGCACTTAAAGAGCCTGGATGAGACAGACAAACGCACCGAGCGCATGCGCAACAAAGTGCTGAGCATGGCACACGAAATGAACTGGCGCATAGCCGGAACGAACCGGGTAGACATGGATCATGTAAACAACTGGTGTTTGAATTATGGTTACAAGAAAAGGCGGCTGGATGATTACACTTATGAAGAATTGCCTATGCTGGTAACGCAGTTCGAACAGCTGTATAAGAGTCATTTAAAGGAAGTTTAAGTGTATGAAAAGAAAAAAAATAACAATTCAAGATGTTGATAAAATGATGACCGTACTTGGTAATAGAAATCAACGGACTGAGAAGAAGCCAGATGAACATAGGGAAAGGTTCCTATACCTTTTCAAAAAAACAGTACTTAGAGTAAGAGATAACGATACGAATCCGATTTATCTAATACGTTATTCGATTTTCACCTGTCCTTTATTTTCAATTAAAGTACACAGGATATTGATAAGCGATGATGATTGTATGCACGATCATCCGTGGAGTTTCATTTCTTTCATACTGAAAGGCGGATATGTCGAACACACACCTTTCGGAAAGAAATTGTATGGCTTCGGAAGTATTCTTTGGAGGCCAGCGCCAACGGTGCATAAACTTGAAATATTCCAGCCGGCCACTACGCTTGTGATCACTTTTAAACGAGTAAGGGAATGGGGTTTCTATCTTCCTTCCGGCTGGAAGGTTTGGTATCAATACATCAGATCAGGACATAAATGTGAATAGTGTATGTACAGACCAACAGTAAATAGTTATTTCTCCGGTGCAGGTGGACTTGATTGGGGACTAAAGGAAGCAAAAATGAAAGTTGTTCAATCACTTGAATACGATGTAAAATGCTGCGAAACTCTGAGAAAGAATTTTAAGCATACTGTTTTGTCTGCTGATATTTCCAAAAAGAGTGTATTGGATCAGGCACAAAGTGATGTGATGGCTTTTACATATCCATGTACAAAATACTCTACCATAGCTGACATACACGGATCGCGAACTGGTGATGAATTGTTTCTGCATGCTTTCCGGCATGTAGCAATGGCTTTGCCTGAAGCTTTCGTGATTGAGAATGTACCAGGTATGCGAAAGTTTGAAATTGTTATGGAGTGCTTCACTAAGATTCCCAACTATTATATCAATATGTTTTGTCCGATAGATGCTTTGAATTGGTTGCCTCAAAAAAGGGAAAGGTTAATTATTATAGGCACAAGAAAACCATTCTTAATCGAACCGCCAAAAGCAAACAGGCGAATTAAATTAAAGGACATTATTCAAAGTGGCTCCATCGTTGATATGCCAGACTATGTATATAAGCGAATGAATGGACACTATCGGGATAAGCCTATAATAAGTGATCCTGAAAAAAATGATGTCGCACCGACATGCGTTGCTCATTACAGCAAAGATGTAAGCACAAGAATGATAAAGGACGGCAAAATTGTAAGGCCATATACTGTAAGAGAATACGCCAGACTTCAGGGTTTTCCGGATAGCTTTCAATTTGCAGGAAGCAATAATGACGCTTACAGGCAAATAGGAAATGCGGTTGCTATTCCTGTAGGCAGATGGATTGGTCAACAGTTATTTAAGTACTTCAACTAAAGAATCATGGCAAAAGAATCGAAAATACAATGGACAGATGCAACGTGGAATATTGCCCGTGGATGCTCGAAGGTTGATGAGGATTGTAAGTATTGCTATATGTACAGGGAGAGCCTGGAAGCAACGCGTTATAATCCGCTGGAAATAGTACGCACTAAAACGGTGTTCAATCTTCCGATGAAGATAAAGGAACCGAGTAAAATATTTACTTCTTCACTTACTGACTTCTTTCATGAGGCGATTGATGGCTACCGAAACGAAGCCTGGAATATAATCAGGAAGTGTCCGCAGCATACCTTTCAGATTCTTACCAAGCGGCCAGAACGAATCATTGAACACCTTCCGGAGTTTTGGGAAGAAATAATAAGTCGTGTGTGGTTAGGCACATCCATTGGAAGTGAAAAATCGATCTCGCGACTTTTTGATTTGATTGCTCCAATTCAACCAGGAGTAAAATTTCTTTCAATTGAGCCTTTGCACGGGCCTGTTAATTTACAATTTGGTAGCAGTGTAGATTACGGCCATAAAGTTCATGACCTGATTGATTGGGTTATTGTAGGTGGAGAAAGTGGAAACGAAAACGGAAAATATAAATACAGGCCCTGTAAACTGGAATGGATTGAAAGTATTGTCGACCAGTGCAAACGGGCTGACACGCCCGTTTTTGTAAAACAACTTGGAACGCACCTGGCTAAAGAAATGGGTTTGAAGGATCGACATGGAGGTGATATAAATGAATTTCCGGAGCATTTAAGGATTAGGCAGATGCCTGAAAAGAATTGTGTAATTTAGACTTAACAATAAAAACCTATGGAACCCAAAAAGTACTTTCAAATCCAGACACCCGGAACAGATGGCGTATTACGACCACTTGAAGTAAACCAGTATGGAGAATCAGACAGCTTCTTTGATACTGAAGAAGAAGCGGAGCTATTTATAAGGCAAACTTTTGCCGATGCTCAAAGCCCTGAAATGAACCCGGATGATAAGACAGATCTTGTATTGATTGTGTTACCTGTATTTTGTGTAAGATTTATTGCTGTTCTTTTATTGCTAATGCTCATGGCGTGCGGATCTGAAAAGAAGGGCGAAAAGTATATTGTAAGTGGTTTGCCTAAAGGAGTAAAAGTATATGGCTTTAATGAGCAATATGACAAGCCTTATGGTCGCTACGAACTTCATTTCTTTTTGAAGAACGAGACAGGTAAAAAGATAGAGTACCCTCAGATAGATGGTGATTTGTTTTTGAACGGAGAGCTGGAAGGTAAAGTAACAGGCGGACTTGCTGAACACCTTAACAATTTAGACAGTGGTGTAATATCGTTTTCTTACATCATGCCAAAACAGGTTCCTGACTCAGTGGTATTTAAATTTGTCAACTAATGGGGTACAAAATTCAAATAAAAATGAGGACAGAAGAAGATGACCGAAGAGAGAGTATAAAACAAATGAAGGATACATTCACAAGTTGTTACGTTAATTTTCCTAAATCAGAATCTTTTGTAACTCTTCAATTTGACGAAGAAGAACTTCGCTTGCTAATAGAAGCTATGGAAAAAATGGAATAAAGAAAAACGAAAAGGAACATTTTTAAAGCTCTACTTTAAGTAGCGCTTTTTTTATGCTCAAAAACATCTTTTGAAATAAAATTTCGTTATTTGTGAACATGGGCGCACGGGGATCATTAACACTATTTCGCGATGTATTTGAACCAGAAACCGCGGAACTACAAGTAAGCAAATCGGGCCGCTCGGCAGAGCTGCACAGCAAAAGGAATGAATGTTTGGTGGATCGGTATTACTTCTACGGGAAGTATACTGAAAAGCGCTACATGGCGATTTTATCGGCTCTGAGAGAAGAGTTCTTTTTGAGCAGCGAAATTACCTTACCGCGCCTGATAAGCGATAACTACGGCCACCTGGCAGAGCTGAAGGCACTACAACCTCCGGTTGCTTATTTTAAAAAAAAATGGCCGCACTTGGTGTGGCAGTAAAAAAAGAAGCCCCGATAAACCGGGGCTTTTTTTATGACAAGTCAATTTCCTGTTGCACCTCCAGCGCTGCCGCCTGGGAAGCGTACTTGGTTACTGCGGTGTAATCTTCCAACTGTGTATTGAAGAGCAAAACACGAACCCGCAGGCCGTTGGCATCTTGCGTTCCGCTGGCGCTTAAACGCTGTTCGGTTTGCGATGAAACGCGGATGAATGGCTGTGCATAGATATTCCCTTCAAATGATGGTTGCCAGCCCTGCACCGCTTCGTATACAAGTTGCTCTATGTTGTAATACTCTAATGCCTTTTCGCGCACATCCATTGGAGCAAGAGTGTTTGCGGCACTAAAGGGAGCAAAGCCAATGCGAATGGTAATGTTAAGGTCGGCCATCTGGGCCAGCTCTGCCATGTTGCTGAAGTTTGCCTGGGCAAAATCGATAAGCGCACAAGGAAAGGCAACAGCCGGCCTATACTCGAATACTTCGAGCTGGCCAAAGTCCTGATCGATCCAGCGGAGCGATGGCACAGCACTCTTTAAATGATTGCTGAGGTCTAAATACAATTGTCCGAAAAGATTGTTCATATGATTGGAGGTAAGTCTACTGTTTGATTTGCAAGTTCGTGTGTGCAGTCACTTAGAAACTGAATGCGGCCATCGGTGATATAAGAATAACAAACTGTACTATGTTTGTCAATAAAATCTTTTTCTTCCTGTGTCCTTTCATTAGATAGCATAGTACCCTTTTTCTTTATTGAATAATCTTGCTTTCATCGTAATTCTTTTAAAAATGTTGCTGTTATAACTCTACTTATCCGCGCATTGAGGTAGGGACTATTACCCATAAACTGCCTGCGTGGAATTTTTACATTCACTCTCCGCGTATGTGCTTTAACATTTGATCCATTGCTACGCGAAAAGCTTCTGACCGATTGAATAACACTTATGCTTGCACCCTGGTTGTGAGCTTGCGCGTACTTTACGTTTGAGCCTATAGAGACAGAATCGGCAGTAATGCGTGTGATACGAATGGATCTGCGAAGCCTTCCGGTATCAATAAGCAATGCACGCCCTTTGCGCTTGTCTCTCTTCCATCCAGTTTTGCGCGTGGCCCACGGCTGGAAGGTGGCACCAAGGAAACCCTGCATCTTAAAGTTATCCAATGTAAAGTTCACGGCTTCGTTGCCAGCCAACAGCGGAACGCGAAGTACTGCTACACGGTACTTATTCATTAGCTGCTGTATGCCTTGCTCCGGAGTCATAAAAAATACGGATGATCGGGAGGAAAGATCAATTGCGCTTCGCCAAGGTTGGTTTGAAACATCCTTGGTATTTCGATGGAAGGGATCTTGGTATCTTCGGTAACCTTACCGGATGCAAGCTGGCGGATAGTACTGCGGCATAGATAGTGATTTGGCGGAGTATACCGTTTCCAAAAAACGTGATCGATAGGAAGTATAACACCATCCAGCGGTCGGCATATTTCAGTAGTGCGTTTATCCAGCACAGCATCAAATTGCAATAGCGGAAGCGTGTCGGCATTTGCTAAAATGGTTTTCCACTTCGCGGCCATTTGTGCCCCGGTTATGGCCAGGTTGTATTCTGTTTTTAAATACGTACGTAAATACTCACCGGTAATCTTCTGTGCGATGGCTTTGAACTCTTCGAAAGAAAGTAATGCACCCTGATCGTTCACCAATGCTCTGTTTAGTTCGCGAAGCATTGTTTTATCTTTTGCTGCGCTAAACTGACTTACATTGGTTTTCAATGCTTCGATGAAGGCGGCATCTTCCGAGTAATCGCCCTCTGTATCTAATCCCTTCAATACACCTTTCCACAAGTCATTGAATATAGCAGTTGTCATTTCTGCTGATTGTGTGTACAATCCCTGCGCATTGAACACCTTCATGATCAATGCTTGTATTACATCGTCCGCTACAAGATTAGGAAGCTCATCCGCTACGCATCCGCAATCGCATGGTTTATACGCATCGATTAACTCCGTATGCAAGGCGATTAAATCCATTCCCTTCAGCCCCGCTAACCGTTTGCTAACAGTTAGGGGGCCGGGTCGAAAAAATCTGCAAGCTGATTGCGTATCCAGTTAATGAACGATTCTGCATTTGTTTTTTCATCTGCGGAAAGATCTTTTGCTTTTGGCTTTGCCTTCGGCTTTGGTTTGCCTGGTGCCGGCTTGTTAGGATCTGCTTCAGATACAGGAGGATTCATTGCTGCCTGTCTTTGCTCTTCCTGTTTTGCTTTCAACTCATCGTAATTATCAGGCTTTGGTATGCCATACGTTTCATACACATAGTCATCGCTTAAAGGTGTTTTAAGTGAAACGGCAATCTCCTTATCAATGGCAACGCGTTGGGCCAGTTCGGCCAAATCAATTTCTCTTTCGTACTCAAAGCTTCCACCTTCCACAACAGGAAGAGAATAGCTTTTAAGTATGCGTATAAAGTGGTCGGAGTTAAGCATGTTTACAACGAACTCCAAATCGCTTTTCGTTACTTCAAGTTGCTGCTTGCCATGCTCTTTACTTTGCGCATATCCGGACGATTTGCTGCTGGTAGTGGTTTCCGTATTGCCTAATATGATTACGGACATTTCTGCATCCAGCGCAATTTTGAAACGTTCCTGAAGCTCTCCGGTACCGTTGCTCTGTTTGCCGTCCATCATTTCAAAGTCGGCCTGCTTGGGCACCATCAACGCTAAAGAAGAACCTGCTTCGTCTAAAACTTCGCGCAGTTCAATCTTTGTCTTTTCATCGTAGGCATCGTATTTCACAATGCGAACAGGTTGGCCAAACAGCTCAATATATTGTGCCCAATCAGCCATGTTTCCGCGCTTATAAATAGCATAAGGAGCGCATTTTAAGAGCAGGCCGAAATCATCTTTTTCACCCACTACCCAAAGGTTCGAAACACCTGCGTACGGAATTCCTTTTTCATCGTATTGCTCAATCACAATCATTTGCACTTCCGGCTTTATGTGCCGCACTGGTATTTTAGCAAACGTCAGCTTTTCACCGGGTATAAATTCCATCCCGCGAATGCCCCAAATGATGGAAAGCATGATTTCTTTGATGATGTTACGAAAGGCAATGCTTTTTATTGTTTTATCGAATTCATCCACACGCTTACCTGCGGCATTTACATAGCGTAGCTTTTTATTCAGTACTGCATCTAACCGTTTGCTGATGATGCCGGTAACATGCCCATCGAGCATTACATCTTCATACAGATTATACAGCTTTACTCGCTGTGGAAATTCTATCATTTCCGCAGATTGTAAGGCATCTTTAAAAGTGCCTATGTCTTTGCGCGAACGATCAGCGCTGATTAAGTTGAGCTGATTGACCACCAGTTTAGGCGTGGTAGTAGAACTCGTTTTAGTAACGATGCCGGTTTTTATTTTCTTCTTCGCCATAAATTAAAAATGCTGTGTTCTTTTTGGATTGCTTGAATACTGCACGAAATTGTTTTCGTTAGCTGGTGTTGTCGGATCGTCCGGCTTATAAGGCCATCCCGGATCGGCCTTGCCCATCATAACCGCTTTTAAAAAATCGATGGCATCTTTATACATGGTTCGAAACAACTCCATGTTTACATTCGGGTTTGCCAACTTCACCAAATGCCAGGCGGCAATATCTTTTACAATGTTTTGTAAATGATCGCTTATGAATGTTGGATCGTTAGCGGTATCTCCGAATAATGCAATCAAATCAAACCGGCTCATGTACGCCTTTGTTTCTGATATTGCAGCGGCAATAGCACGGTTTACCACATCATCGTCAGCGCGTGAAATCTCTTCAATGATTTCGGCATACAGATGCGTTTTGAAATCGGCTTTGGTAAGGAATGGCATAGTTTAAAATCGTTTATTGTTGGGCCTTCTTTTAATGGCTTGAATCCCGCCTACTGATTTGGTGGCCAGCATATTTTTAAGAATATGCACACCTCCTTCAACTGCATCCGGGCCGTCTATCGTTTTGCTGTTGGGCGAAACCGATTTGAATTGTACTTCCATACGCTTCATGTGCGGATCGTTCTTCTCATCGATGTTTAGCACCATTAATCCAAGTCGGTTTAATGGCTCTAAGGTTCCTTCAATACGAAAGTATTTATCGGGCTTATCGCGACTATCAGGCACTACCGGCAATACATCGTTTCGCTGTTTACCTTCGCTGAAGATAAGTGGAATTAATACCTGCTGATAAAATGGATCTTGTAGTGTGTTGTTTTCAATGTAAAACGAAACTTGCTTGGCTTTCTTTGTAAAGTCACGCGAAGCGTACAGCCATTGAATGAAATTGCTGTTAGTGGTAACATCTACCCAACACTTGTATAAATAAAACTTTAAATCTTTATGACCAAGCACAATCACAGCTTTGCAACTATTGGAAGCTTTGGAGCGAACCGTAGGACGATCTTTATTGCTTGGTGATGGATCGCCATAAACGACAACGAAATCACACTCCTGCAAAGGAGGGCATTTACCGTAAGTCATTTCTTTGAATAACTTGCCCTGGTTAATAGGGTTATTGAAATATTCTTTCTGACCCGATTCATAGCTGATCATTCCGAGCATGTCATCAATATCAGCCTCACTGTTTTTAGAAGGCCATGAGCTTACGCCAAACTCATCGCGGATATTGATGATTTCATCATCGGTAGCGTACTCTGCAAAGCGCATGGCGCAACTGTCTTCACCGATCAAGTTGTTATCAACGCAGATATAGTAATCTTTGGCAATATCTACAGTTGGCATTACGGCTTCCTGGCACCATTTAAAGCGCTGTTCAACGCGCTCCGGATTGCGGCACACTTCATCGTCATCCAAGTCATCAAAGACAATCACATTTACGCGCAACTCTTCCAGCTTGCTACCACGCGGGTTCTGCTCTGCACCTACAGCACGGAAGGCGGATTTCTTACGTGTGGTAAACTCTTCTTCCTTCCATGATCCAATACGTTCCTGTGTGCCGTAATCTGCAATCAATCGTTGATTGGCTTCCAGGTTGGCTTTGTATGGCGATAGTAAACGGATGGCGTTTCCTTCCGTCTTGCTTATCATGAGCATGTTAGTAGGAAACTTTTTAGCGAACGTCAGGTAAAAGATCTCAAACATTCTACGTGTAGACTTCGACAAGCCACGCGCCCACGCTCTGCGCTGTAGTATGCGATTTGCTTTTAAAAAGCGCTTGGAGCTGGCAATATGGAAAGATGCCGGTTCGGCAAAGGAGTACTTTGGGAAGTAGTATTTAAACCATTCCTCAGGAGCAGCTTCCAAACGTTTTATGCGCTTGGCTTTGTCCTCTTCGCTTTCATTTACATTTACTGGCGTGCTGTTCCGGATGCTATCCAGGAACTCTTCCCACTTTTGTAAAGATTGCTTTTCGGTTATTTCAATCATTTTTTAATGCTTGATTGAATGAACGAATTCCACATATCAGATACTTCCATCACCTGGGTAATGGTGCCAACCTTTTGAAGAAATTTTATAAACCTGATTCCGCTTTCTACCAGATCGGCAATAGCCAAATCCGTTTCCAGATTACGGATGGCGACAGTAAGCTTGATCAATATATCCGCCTGCCGGGTGTCGGCATGCTTACTTGTGCCTTCCTTAATGGCAATGTTCAATTGCTCTAACTGCTCGTAGAGGTTATTGATCTGTTCTTCTTTCGCAAGCAACATACGCTTACGCAGATCTTTCCAGTTCAAATCATTCACCCATTTGCTCATCGTCTTTTCACTAACGCCTACACGCTGTGCTACTATCTTTTGCTCAAGATGCTCACGGGTGAAAAGAATCTTTGCTAAGTACTGCTTATCGGCAATAGATGTTTTATCGGCCACTGGAATTTTGTTTGTTTCAATGCAAAAATGCACCCCCAAACACCTTAATAAAAGATGTGTTATCCATGATGGTAACAAAGAAACACAAAGAAGGTACGTTGTGAGGATGATGGTGAAAAGCTGATTTGTGTGAGCCTTTTGCACGCTTCACATTTGTACCCACAAGAGAGGACAATCATCCAAAAAAAATTGAGCAAGCTTAAAAAAATCGACCGTGAATTTCTGCTGACAGACGGAAGCGTTAACAGCTATGGTTATCGGCTACTTACATCAGGCTACCTCATCGATGAGTACAAAAAGAATCCTATTGGCTATGCCATGCACAGGCGCGAAGACGGTGTGTTGGTAAGATGGGAAGATTTACGAGTTGATGGAGACAAGGTGTATGGAAAACCAGTAATCAATCTCAGCCACATTAACGGACAACGTACAGTTGATGAAATTGAGAACGGTTTTTTAAACGCAGCCAGTGTAGGGCATATCGTAATGCTTGAAGCATCGGAAGAAGCTGACTTAAAATTGGACGGACAGACAGGCCCTACAGTGACCAAGTGGTTTAACAGAGAATGCAGTTTAGTAGATGTTCCATCTAACTACAACGCACTGAAGAACCTTTATGATGTAGATGATAATCTTCTCAATCTATCAGACTTAACAAAACAAAAATTACCGACCATGAAGGAAATCAAATTCACGTCTGCACAAATCCAGGCTTTGAATCTGTCTGCGGATGCAGATGAAGTACTCGTTTCCAAAACGTTTAACGATTTGGTAGCAAAGGCTGCTAAAACCGATTCATTGCAAACGCAGTTGGATACCCTTAACGCAAGCGTGACTACTGATAAAGTAAACGACCTTGTTGCAAAAGGACTTGCCGATAAGAAGGTGACTAAAGAAGTAGCCGACAAGCTGAAAGTTACGTTCGCGAAAAATCATGAAGGACTAAAAGACCTTATCGATAGCATGCCTTCGTACGAACCGGTAACGAAGCAGATCGATGAAAAGAAGGCTTCCGGTGACAAGTTCAAAGATCTTAACTGGGATCAACTGGATGAGCAAGGCTTGCTGCCTGATCTGAAGGCGAACCACTTCGATATGTTCAAAGACAAATTCAAAGCGGAGTTCGGAAAAGACTACGCTGCATAAAATAACCCCCCCAGAGAAGCCAGGTAAGTATCGGAAGACAACTGCCTGGCGAAGCTGGTGAACCCCTGAAACCAAACCATTTTTTAAACTTTTAACATATCCCCCCTCATGGCAGTTCAAAAAGAAATATGGGTAAAGTACATTATCAAACGCTTTTGGAAGGATAACCAATTCCTGAAATTCATGAGCAACGATGATGACTATGTATTGGCTGGAAAAGTCGTGCATATACCCAACCCCGGCACCAAACCGGTAGTAGCAAAAAACCGTTCCGCTTATCCCGGCACCATTGTAAGACGTGCCGATACGGATATTACTTACAACCTGGACGAGTACACTACCGATCCTACCCATATCGTAGATGCGGACAAAGTGGAATTGTCGTACGATAAAATTACCGATGTATTCGGAGATCATGCAGGCACATTGATTGAAACAGTTGCCGATGATATGCTGGTGAAGTATTTAACCACTCTTCCTGCTGGCAATATTTTAGCAACTACCGGTGCTGCTGCCGCTGCTAAGATTGCCGGACAAACCACTACCCGCAAGGTGATGGTGTCAGACGACCTGAAGTCAGCAAAGCTTAAAATGGATTTGCAGGATGTGCCAAGCACAGAGCGTTACGCTTTGCTTGAAGCTAACCAAATGGATGAAGTAGTGAGCAGCTTAACGCAAACTCAATACCGCGACTTTTCGGAATACATGGACGCTAAAGAAGGTGTGATCGGAAGATTGCATGGCTTTGACCTGATGATGAGAAGTAAGGTAGCGATGTTAACAAGTGCAGATGTAGTGCAGCCAATCGGAACAGCTGTAGGTGCTACGGATAACGTAGCCGGTTTGGCATGGCAGAAAGGAAGCCTTGCCCGTGCATTGGGTGAACGCAGGTTCTTCGAGAACCCGAACCGAGCTGAATATTATGGCGACATCTACAGTGCGCTATTGCGTGCCGGTGGAAGACGTAGACGCGCAGACGATGCAGGTGTAATAGCACTTGTGAACAAAGCATAACAAAGATAAACCCCAACCTTTAACATAGCTGTAAATCGGTTGGCCCCGTAAGGCCAACCGATTTTTACCGGAGTAATTACAAGGCATGTCTACACCCATCGGAGAAAATATAGGAGGCCCTTTAGGCGGAACCATCGGAACGATACTTGGAAGCGTATTTGGTTTACTAACCGTGCATAGCTTTTTAGAAACAAGTATCCTGGCTGTAGTAGGTGCAGTGATTGGGTTCTACATCAACAAACTTTTAAAGTGGCTTCACAAAGGCAAATGAACATCGGCAAGTTTTTCAGGAAATATAATGAACTGTGGCTTGGGCCAATCGGATTCATTGTGTGGATTTTAAGCGAAAGAATTCTGGTGTTTATTGACCAGGAGCGCGCGGCACCTTACGACATGGCCGTATGGCAGAAGGTGATTTTTGGACTTGTTGTATTTAACGTGTGTACGTTCAATGCACTGGTCGTTATCAGGCTGGTGAACCCCAATGTTTTCCAATACCTGACTCAGCAATTTGACAAAGACTTTACCAATTTAAATAACAACCCATGGGAAAAACTAAAACTCTCTTTGGCCTTGTATGCCTGCTACTTGTTGGGCTTACTATTGGCTATGCAAGTCCTATAACCAAGGATAAAAAGGATCTCATTGAAAAGGTAGCGCTTACCTACAGTTCACAGATTGGAGTAAGAGAACTTACTAACCGGAACGATGGTGAGAAAATCGATATGTACCTGGCATCTACCGGGCTTGTAAATAACAAAGCTTACCGAGCAAAAACAGGGAAGGGTTATGCGTGGTGTGCAGCATTTGTAACATGGTCGCTTAAAGAGTCCTTTAAAGACACTGATTACCAAATCAAAATTCCTTCAGGCAGTGCGTGGGCGCCTTCCTGGTTCACTGCGAATGTTATCTACATCAAAGGCAAACTGAATAAAGTGAAGCCAGATAAAACGGATGTGATCGGTATCTGGTCGCCAACAGAAAAACGGATCGGGCATGTAGGATTTGTAGACGCCTGGCCGGATGATGGAGATTATGTAATCACCGTGGAAGGTAACACGAATGCCGCAGGAAGCCGTGAAGGCGATGGCGTGTATCGAAAGCGAAGATTGAAAGCGAACATTCACAAAGTAAGTCGCTGGATTTAATTTAAAGACAACCCTTAAAACACACAAACCCAATAAAGATGCGCGTGCTTTTCTTCATAGGTTTCGCACTGTTGCTCGTGGTGACAGGATGTAGCCGCAAGGTTACATCCACTGCCACCGACACACAAGTGTATGATTCTACTTACGTGAAGATGAGCCCGCGTTTCGTTCCATTAAGTTTTCCTGGCAAGTCCGTGATTACGTTTACCCGTATCGTCATCGATAGTACAGGAAAACTTTCACCTCTTCACATTAAAGAAAAAAGCGGGGGCGCTTTCATTGACGTTACGATAAAAGCAGACGGAAGCATTATAGCCAAAGGCGGATGCGACAGTTTAAAGACCGTAACCGAGTTAATGGACAAAGAAATTTTTAAGCTGAAACATACCGTTAAGAACACTGTAAAAACGGTAACGGTTACTCAGTATAAAACACATGGCATCGATATTTTTTGCAGATGGTATTCTGGTATTACGCTGCTCGTTGCCTTGCTTCTCATTTACCTCAAATTCAAAAAAATAATCCTATGAACAAGGAAGTACTACATTATTTCAAAACTGTTCCTTCTGCCACCGAAGCATTCACAACAAGTGACGGCACGGTGTTTACACATAAGCATTATGCGGAGAGCTTTTCCAAAGAGCTGAAAGACCACAAGGTTGAAAAGCATGAGCGTAAAGATTTTGAAGATGCCATTACCGATGCGGAAGCCACCGAGTTTGCGTTGGCAGAAGCGGCAAAGGAAAAGGCTTTGCATGATGTGAGGCCTGAAGATTTCCTGCGCATGAGTGCGGAACAAAAGAGTTCTTTCATAGAGCGCATGGCAATTGATTCTATCGAGCAAAAAGAGAAGGCTAAGGCCATTGCTGATTCGCTTGATATGGCTGATAAAATCGATGAACAGAACGATTCGGTGACTCTCAGTGCTGACCCAAACCCACACCTTGAACAGGAAGCAGAAGCAGCTAATGTGGATGTATTAATGGAAGCTATTGAAACAGTAGCTGAAGTAGTCAAAGTGGAACCGACTAAAGAGGTTGAAGAAACTGGAAAAAAAACAAAGTCCAAAAACGCAAAAGCGTAAACAATGAGCTTACCCAAAGTAACCTTACTCTATACTAACGGCAACCTGTTGCAGGATGTTGGTGATATTGATGGAATTGCCGCCATCATCGGCACAGGCACTACAGCCGGTCTGCTGAATAAACCTAAAACGGTTTATAACCTGGACGATGCCATTGCGCAAGGCTATACCTTACTGGCAGAGCCTGCCATGTATCGCCACTTGCAGGAATTCTATAACGAAGTTGCAGGCAATAAAGAGCTGAAGATAATGATCGTGGCAAACACGGTTACTCTTACGCAGATGGCCGATAACACCAATAGCACCAATGGCGCTAAGGTATTAACCAACGAATTCCCTGGAAGAGTAAGGCTACTTGCCATCTATCGTACGCCTCCCGGAGGCTATACGGGTGGAGCGAACTTCATTGATGCTGATGTGGTGAGCGCATTACCTAATGCACTTACTTTCTGTCAGGCACGCCTTGCAGAGAATGCACCTTTGCGCATGATCATTGAAGGGAGGGTACAAAACCCTGCCGCTGCTAATACACTTACCCCTAATACAAGCACTAACGGATTTACTGCCGTATTACTTGGCGGAACATTGAACGATGGTTCGGCAAGTGTAGGCTTACTGCTTGGAAGAGCGGTAAAGTATGGCGCTCATATCAAAATCGGAAAGGTAGCCAACGGCCCTTTAAGTGTTAGCACGATCTACATAGGCGATAAGCTTATCAAAGATGTGGTTAACCTGGCTACACTTCACGGCAACGGTTTTATTTCGTTCATGACCTATCCCCAAAAGGCTGGTTATTTCTTCGGTATTGATCGCATGGCAAGCAATGACGATTTCCGCCTGCTGGCTTATGGCCGTGTGGTAGATAAGGCTGCTGTGATCGCTGTGGCTGTGTTTACCGAAGACCTGGAAGGTGAAGTGGATGTGGATGCAGACGGAAAGATCGCATCCTACGAAGTTACACACCTGGAAGAACGCATTAAGCAACAAATACAGGTTGCTATGGGTGATCAGATTAGCGGTGAGCCATCAATCTACATCAACCCGGATCAGAACATCATAAATACCAGTCGGCTTACCCTAAAGGGAAGAATCAGGCCGAAAGGTTACAAAAGCTTTATCGACTTTGAATTGGGCATAACTGCAACCACATAAGCACTATGGATTTTAGCACAAAAGATTGCTCATGGAGTAACATAACACTTACTCTGTTGGGCGCCAAGATTACCGGCCTTCGCGGATTTGAAGTGAAGAAGACGGTGGAGAAGGAGCATGTATATGCCAGTGGTGACGAGCCGGTGGACATTAATACAGGCAATAAAAAGTATGACGGCAATTTGAAGATGCTGAAGTACGAAGTGGATAAACTTAATGCAGCTGCGTTGATTGCCGGATTTGCCGACATCCTGGAAGTTCCGCATACGCTGATTACCTGTACGATTGATTTTAAAAAGAATCCAACGGACAAAACGCAGTACATCGTAGTGCCAGGTATTGCCTTCACTGAGTTGGGAATAGCGATGGAGCAGAACACGAAGATGACGGAAGTAACACTTCCATTCATTGCCATGCGTGTTCAACACCTGGTGAAGTAATTCGAAATTTTACAAACCTATGATAAAGACAGAAACTAAAAAAGGCGCAAGTATCAAAGAGATACGCAAGCGGGAAGCAGTGCAGAAAGAAAAAGATCTGCACGCACGTTGTGAGGCTCTTGCAGTAGAGCGGTTCACCAAGGAAACGATGGTGAAATGGAGCAACGAGAATAAAGGCTTATGGTTTTTGCCTGTATTGGATGAGACCGGAGAAGAGATTGAAGGTATCGCTATCATGCGGCCCATCACCCGTGCCATTCTTTCCTATGCAAGTACTAAGATACAAGACGAGGGCCTTTATGAATTCCTTGAAGCTGCTATGCGCGAATGCTTTGTTGCTGGTGATGATTTCATCCTGGACGATGACAACTATTTCATTCCAGCAGCCAATCAGTTCAACAAAATACTGGAAGGAAAGAAGGCGGCACTTTTAAAGCGATAAGCGGAGCAAAGAAAAAAACCGAGCAGGACTATATGTATCTGCGCGGTTTTTTTGAAACATTGATTGAGTACTATACGGGCCACGATGCTTCCGCTATGACTGATACGGCCCTTGCTATAAAACTTAGCCACATTGAACGTATTCGTAAAATGGAGGCAAAGGCTAAAGGTGTTAACTTTTAAAATCCTTTCCGATTGAATTTAGAACTCTTCATAAAACTCAAAGACCTTGTAAGTAGCGGCCTGGTAAAGATGGCTGAAACTGCACGCAAAACGTCCAACACCATCAAAGGTGCGAACGGACAACTTGCGCAGTCTTATGATGAGATCAAAAGAAAAATTTCCGACCTGGAAAGCGTTATCTCCAAAAGCCGATCTGTAGATCATATCCGGGCAGCACGCAGGGAGTTGGAACAGCTTCAGCGATTGGCAAGCCGATCTCCAGGTAATCTTTCGAGCGGTGGCGGCTTCTTCGGTGCCCTTGGCAGATCCGTGCGAAGTGTATTACCCGCACTTGGATTAGCTGGCGCATTACAATTGGGCGGAAGTGTGGTAGGCGCTGGTCTTCAGGGACAGGCCCGACAAACTTCCTTTGAAGTAATGGCCGGTAAGAGCGAAGGAACACGGCTAAATAAAGACCTCACAAAGTTCGCTCAGGATTCAATTTACGGAAACGAAGTATACCAGAACGCGCAAACCATGCTTGCCTTTGGAGCTAACTCCAAAGAGATTATGCCCGACATGAAAATGATCGGTGATATTGCTATGGGCGATAAGGACAAACTTGGAAGGTTAACCCTTGCCTTCAGCCAGGTAAGAGCCGCAGGCAAACTGATGGGACAAGACTTGCTTCAATTTGTGAATGCTGGCTTTAACCCGTTGCAAATCATTAGTGAGAAAACGGGTATATCGTTAGGCGTACTTCGAAAGAAAGTTGAAGACGGAGCAATAAGTTTTGATATGGTGAAATCCGCATTTCAATCTGCCACTGGTGAAGGTGGCCGATTCTTTAATATGACGGAGAAGATTGCAGCAACTGATTTCGGTAAATGGGAAGCATTTAAAGGACAACTGGCTGGCGTTGCATTGCAATTGGGTGGAGAACTGGCCCCCGCCTTTGGCTTTTTAATTACTAACGCACTTGTGCCGTTTGTCAATCTTTTATCAGCATCAATTGCATGGATAAAAGAAAATTCAAATTGGCTTGCACCGCTAACAATAGGTTTAATATCCGCAGCTGCCGGTTATGGCTTATTTGTACTGGCAATGAATGGTGGAGCAATGGCGGCAACTATAATGTCTGGCGCGATGAAGGTTTTAAATATCGTGATGTCACTTAACCCAGTCGGGTTGGTTATCGCGGCCATTGCTGCACTGATCGCACTGGTTGTTTACGCCTGGTATAAGTTCGATAAGTTTCGCGGTGTCATCATGGCAACCTGGGAGATTATGAAGGGCTTCGGCCAGATGCTTAAAGATTACATCATCGATAAGTTCAAAGCTATACTTGCTTTGGCTGGTGGCTTGGGCACTGCACTTGGAAAGCTCTTTAAGGGCGATTTCAGCGGGGCTTATGATACTGCTAAAGGTGCCATTGCAGAATACAAGGCATCGAGCGCGGACGCAACATCCAGGGCCAGGGATACACTAACAGGTGCCGTTAAAAATGCCGTAGGAGCTTATAAGAATGAATTAAACGGTAAGCCGAAAGGCGCTGCTGATTCAGCGGCTGCACCAGGAGGAAATAAGTTTGCAAATCCATTCTCTAATGTTACCGATGACAGCACCGCGAAAGGAATTACAGGCGGTGGCCCACGGGTTATAAATATCTACGGTGTGAAGTTTGCCGAGAAAATAGAGATCCATACCACTACACTTGAAAAAGGTTTAGATGGCATTAAAGACCAGCTGGATGAGTACTTGTTGAGGTTGTTAAACTCTGGGGCAGCAATACAATGAGCTTAGCAATTTTTGATTTCAAAAAGTTCTATCAGTATCAATTTGGGGGTAAGCCTTACCAGATAGAAGGTGAGAACGAAAACATTCCGGTAAATGATCAGATTACCAGCGATAGCGGTAACCTGCTGCAAGACAACTTCCTGGGGCGTGAGGTATGGCTACCGGTGAAGTTCTTCAACCTCGACCCAGAAATATTTGAACAAGGCGAATTGTTTTTGCCTTATTCTGTAATCAGCGTTAGCAGCAAAAAGACAATCGTAAAAACTCCACTGGCTGAACGAAGAGGCACAGTGAAAGAGCTTTACAACATTGATGATTACCAGATCAATATTAAAGGCTTTGTGATTGATGAAGGACGGAGGTGGCCAGAAAAGGAAATCACCGCAATAAAGAAGTTGTACGAAGATCAGCTGGCAGTAAGCCTGGACAACGCACTTACAAATATCTTTTTAAAAGATGATCAGCAACGGATAACTATTGAGGAACTAAACTGGCCGGAAGTGGAAGGCGGACGCAAGCACATACGACCCTTTACCATGCGTATAGAAAGCGATAGTGTATTTACCCTTGAATTGACGTGAGCCATGTTTAAGATGACCGCAGATATTATAATCGGGCCTTTTAAATCACTAAAGCCAAGCGCGATAAAGTGGAGTAAGAGCGTAGATAATTTCAGTGACAGCTGCACTATTAAGCTGCCTGCAATATCGATGCTTAAAAAGGAAGGCGATACCTACGAGCGTGTGCAAACTGGTTTGCAGTTTAAAGAGGGAATGAAGGTTGAAGTATTTGCAGGATACGATGGAGAAAACGACAGGCAGTTTAAAGGTTTTATACGCAGATTGAATTTTACAATTCCGCTTGAGGTAGAATGTGAAGGATATAGTTATCAGCTAAGGAAGAAATTGGATTTTAGCAAAGCTTACCAGGCTACCACAGTAAAAAAGATTTTGCAGGATCTGGTAGAAGGAACTGATATTAAGTTAAGCGATTCCATTCCGTTGATACCGATTGACAAAGCGACATTTCAAAATGTAAGTGGCGTGCAGCTATTGGAATGGCTGAAAGAAAAATGCCTGCTTACTGTATACTTCAATGAAGATATTCTTTACTGTGGTATGCAACAGCTGGACGTGAAGCAAACTAAAAAATTTCGTTTAGGTTGGAATGTGATTAAAGACAACGAACTAAAATTCAACGACCGAAAGGAATTTGCAGACGTACGCATACAGATTGATACACGTAAGAAAGACGGCACAAAGGAGAAAGGATTTGTGGGTAAGAAAGACGGCATGGTGAAGAAGTTTAAAAGCATCATTAAGGATAAATCGATACTTGAAAAAATTGCAGCGGAAAAAAGGAATGAGATCGTGAATCGCGGCTATGAAGGTTCGATCACTGCATTTTTAAAACCATACGTTCTTCCGGGCATGGCTGTGGATATAGATGACACAAAATATCCGGAACGCAAAGGAAAATATTTTGTGAGTGGAGTAGATGGAGAGTTCAGCACTTCCGGAGGAAGACAGAAGATAAAAATCGGAAACAGTTTATGAGCAAGCAGGAAGAAGTAAGAAAACTGTTAAAGAAAATGGCATCGGAAGTAGGCCCCGCTGTGTCTCTTCTTGCTGAAGTGAAAAGCGTAGACGAAACAGAGCTGACTTGTGTACTTACGGACGATGACGGTTTGGAATTCTTTGATGTTCGGCTTACTCCGGTAGTAGATGGTAATGTAAGCTTTACCATCATACCAAAGATAAACACCTGGGCGCTTGCGGTGCGCATGGAAGATAGTGACGACTGGCTGGTGCTTTCTGTTGGTGAGGCACAAAAGGTTTTATTAAAGTGCGATGAAGTAGTTATCAATGATGGCTCCAAAGGAGGTTTGGTAAACTGGCCCGACACTAAAACGCAACTTGATAAGAACAATGCAGTAGTACAAGCATTAGTTAATGCCGTTACAAATTGGACACCAGTACCAAACGATGGTGGATCGGCATTGAAAACATTAATGACCGCACAGCTTGCAGGCAAGACGTTAGGAAGTTATGAAGATTTGGAAGACACCAAAGTGAAACATTGATGAAGGACGTTATCGCAGACTTTGAGTTGAAAACCATTTTTATAGATGGGGACATCGCTACAGGCATTAGCGATGATCAGCATAAGAATTTGCTTTTGATGTGTGAGAAGGGAAGCTATAAAGAATTCCCGGTCGGTACTGTTGGCGCTTTTACTTACCTGGAAAGTGAAGACGTAGCCGGTTTGGTAAGAGAGGTTAGAACAAAGTTTATAGGCGATGGAATGACCATCAATAAAATTACAGTTGGCGATAAGTTAATAATAGATGCAAACTATTAAAGCTCAACCAGGGCAGACATGGGTAGACCTTGCACTACAATATGTGGGTGATGAGGAACGTATGTTCGAACTGTGCGACTTAAACGGATTTGGTATTACCGATGAAATAGAACCTGGTGTATTACTGCAATGCCCCGACAGCGATCCGAAGAAAAGAAGTATAGTAAATGTGTTGAAGGTATGCAGTAGTATGTTTTTTGGCGTTGGTAATCCGGCACCTGAAGGCATCGAGTATGAGGCAATCGAGTTAGACTTTATAGTAAGATAATTTATGGCACGCACGATAGCAGAAATTCAACAGGCAATGATAGATGCCATACAAGCCGATCCGGTGCTTGCTCCTGTTTCCACCAGTACGAGCCTTACAGCCATTTGGCGCTTATGGACGCGCATCGTTGCTACGGCTCAATATACAGTTGAAGTTTTGTTTGACACTTTTAAGGCTGAAGTGAACGAGCTTTTAGCGGTGCTTAAACCTCATTCCCTGCGCTGGTATGCTAACAAAGCAAAGCAGTTCCAGTACGGCTTTAACCTGGCATTGGATAGCGACACCTATGATAACACAGGGTTCACACAAGATCAAATTGACGCAAGCATGATCGTAAAGTACAGTGCTGTAACCGAAGCAGAAGGCCGTTTGCGAATAAAAGTAGCTACCGAAAACACCGACTTAGCACCCTTATCTTCTCCGCAAAAGGATGCATTTGCAGAATATATGAGTAGAATTAAAGATGCTGGTGTTCGCATTAACATTGAAAGCCAGGTGGCCGATAAGCTGAAGCTTGGTTTAAAAATTTATTACGATCCGCTCATACTGGATTCAGCTGGTAGTCGCATTGATGGCACAGAAAGCGAACCGGTTCAAAAAGCAGTCAATAGCTTTTTAAAGAATCAACCCTTTAACGGTGTGTTTGTTCTGGCTTACCTGGTTGATGCTCTGCAAAAAGTGGAAGGTGTTGTAATTCCTCATGTTGAAAGCTGTCTTACTCAGTATGGTGCCTTTCCTTTTGTTACGGTAAATGTTCAATACCTCCCTGATGCCGGTTACATGAGGTTTGAAAATACTGGTGATCTTACTATTGAATTTATACCACAGAGTCAGTTACAATGATTAATACTGCACGATATGTTATCAATTATGCAAAGCTGGTTACTCAACGTATACCAGAGCTATTGCGTTTTGAAGACCTTATCGCTTTTGTTCAGGCATTAGTTTCTCCTTTAGTATTCATCTACAATCAGTTCATAACATTCCGATTATTTATCATTTACAAGCTAACCATTACCCCGCAAGTGGTTTACATGGAGAAGATGTTGAATGATCAATATGATTCTGTACTACGAAGAATTTATATAAAAGATGGAGCAATTAAAGCAGCTGTTTACCTATATACAAAGGCTGAGCTTAAACCAAAATTTCTTTACACAAAACCTGAGAATAAGCCTATTTATTTGTATACAAAAGGAGAATCGATTGGGACAACTTTTGATTTTGTGGTTTATGTTCCTTCAGATATTTCCTTTAACAGCGTAGAAATGAGTACAAGAATTAACAACTACAAACTGGCAAGTAAGATTTACTCAATCCAAATATTTTAAGATGTATAAGCACATAGATTTTACTCAGCTCGAGGGCCTTCCTTTTACACAGGATCAGTTAAAATTCATGCAGGAATCCTACCGCGATGCATTCGCAGGGATTGCCGCATTTTTAGGAACAAATGTAATCGTGACGGGTGTAGATGATCTTGGTGCAAGTTACGGAGCTGGATGGGTGGCTATAAACGGTGAACTACTTCCTTTTATAGCGGGAACGAAAGCAGCGCAAATTATAATTGAAGAGACAACTACTAACGAGACGTTTGAGGATGGCATATCAAGAACAGTTTCTTTTCAACGTGTAGCGAAATGCGGTGTAAGTGGCGGTGTTAATGTGTCGTCATTCACGAGATTATCAACTATCAAACAGTTAACTGATGTTGTATCCGGGGCGCCTGGGGCTTTGGACACTCTTTTGGAGCTGGCAAATGCACTTGGTAATGATGCTAATTTTTCCACTTCAGTACTTACCCTCATTGGTGCAAAGGTTGCAAAGGCGGGCGATACCATGACAGGTAATCTATCGATACCTAATGCCACACTTGCAGCCCATGCAGTGAATAAAGGACAGGCGGATACAGCCTATTCACGACATAACCCGATCGCTATAAATCCGGGCAATGATGCAAATAATTTTTTGTCCGGATCAATTCAATTTGCACAGTCAGCCGATGTAAATACGCCATCTGCTGATGAGTATATAATTATTACATCTGGTGCTGGCACCTTACTCCGACAGATGGCGATTCAAGTTAGTGGTTCAGGTCTTGGAAGGCTTTTCGTGAGATCAAAGAATATATCAGGTGTATGGAGTGGATGGACTGTTAACAACGTGTAGACGATGGCAAAGCAAGCAATAGCAACAATTAAAAACTGGTTCAAGAAAGGCTTAAAGCCTACTGAATCTCAATTTGCTGACTGGTTAGATTCTTTCTGGCATAAAGATGCGAATAACATTCCGGTTACTTCAATTGAAGGACTTTCCACTACTCTAAATGATCTTGCGCCTTTAACCGCGATAGATGATTTAAAAGGAGGTGTATCAGTTTCTGGCAATACGTTAAAAAAGCTTTACGATTTAATTCAGGCCATCGGTGGCGGATTTGCCATTGCTGAAACCTATGCCAATATAGCGGCTCTGTTGGCAGATCAGTTAGATCAGGAAGACAACGCATGGTACATGGTTCAAATTGCTACAACTGATCCAACAGTCAGTTCAGGATGGGCAGTGTATCAATACCTGGGAACTACTGCCGGAACGCTTTCCGACTACATGAAGATCATGGAGAAGGAAAGTTTAGATGTTGTTATTAATGATGCAACTGCTTCTTTAAAAGGAATCATGAAGTTATATGTAACCGTCTCTGCAAGTAATACAGATGGTGCACCTTCGCAGGCTGCTGTTAAAACCGCTTTAGATTTAAAGCAAGATAAAATGCTTACCCGTGAAAGGGTAACAGATAATTACACATTCGTCATTTCTGACAATCATAAGTTGAAGGAAATGAATAATGCTGCGGCAAAAGCTTTTACAATTCCGCCCAATTCAGCTGTTCCATTTCCGGTAGATGAAACAGAGATACTTTTATCAGGTTACGGAGCAGGCGAGGTATCAATTATTGCAGGATCAGGTGTTACTATCAATAGCGCTGATGGTAATTTAAAACTACGAACCATGTTTAGTTTTGCAACTGCTATAAAGATCGGAACAAATGAATGGTATTTGACTGGTGATTTAAAAGCATAACCAATGAGGTCAGTTAAGATTGCCGTTATCAGTTCCCGTTTATCCGGTTTTGTCACACCTGTACTTATGGGTAGTGTAATATCGACACACGAGATTGCATTAGGGTGGAATAGTGTTTTGGCCGATAACTATGTTTTAGAGCGTGCCGAGATTTCAGACTTTTCAGATGCCGCCATTATATATTCGGGTGGTTCTTTATTCTTAAATGACGATGCTCTAACACTTGGGACTACTTACTATTATAGATTGAAGGCACAGAAATCAGGGTTTCCTGATACAGGGTATTCTACGCTCACAAGAACAACAACGGTAAGTAATATTTACGTAGGTGATCCGCTTAAAACAATTGGAGATTCTTTCACCTATGGGCAGGCAGCAACTTCTGGCAATTCATATCCGGAATTACTACAGGATTTTATTGGAGGAACATTAGATAACAAAGGTGTAGGCGGCTCTGGTGTATACAAAGCAACGCTAACATTCAATCAGGAGGTTAACCAGAATATATTTGGCGTTTTGGTGATCTATATTGGATTTAATGATTTCAGGCGTTCAGGTGTTAATTCAAGTACACTTACAAAAGTTAAAGTGGCTCATGAAATGATGCTTATTAACTCGTTCGCTAAACAATATTATTTCTATGGTGATTTTACTTTATTGTCTGGAAGTATTTCAAGTTTAGGTTTTGCGAATATAAAATCTCCAATGGGGTATAACCCCGGATACGGATCAGAAGGGTATCATTTATCTATAACGAAGCCTGGAAAAGCTTTCGGTTTTGTTTTTGTTGGAGGCACTATCGATTACTTATATGGTTCTGTCGAAATTATAATAGATAGCGTTTCAATAGGTATCATAAACCTTAACAATTGCACTGATGGTATAAACGATGGCACTAACGATAACAAAACTCAGCCCTATGGGTTTGCTGTTTTTGGTTTGTCATCGGGAAATCATATCATCGAGTTGATTTCCACCGTAGACTTGTGTCCATTTAATTACATGGTCGAATTGCTCGACCCTGTTAATGATTATTGCTCAACTGTACTTGTAATGCAACCCTCCCTCAATCCTCCGGAAGGATGGGCGACAAGTCCTTCCAACGGAAGCGATGCGATATCAGAAGCTCATTCAGCGAATATTGAAGAGGTAGTGAATAAGTTTAAAGCGGAAGGTTACCCAGTTGCTTTTGTTGGTAATAGGAATCTGGATGTTACTACACCAGTAGCAACTAATTTGGACTTTGCTGCCGCTGATCCTGTTCATCCAACAAATGCAGGTCATCTAAAGATCGCAAATAATCTAATTTCATATATCGGTTTGAATGCTGAAAATCGAGTGTTTCCAACATTGAAAGACATCGTATTTGCAAATGGATTTTACCAAAGTAAGAATGATAGCCCGTGGCAGGCATACGGGTTGAGCAAAAAATATTTACCTGCTTCTACTGATGGAAGTGTTGAAGTTTTAGTCGCTAATCTTATAGATGCAGATTTCGGTATCATGGGTTTAAATTCCTCCAATACTAATCAAGATTATAATGGTTACGAATACGGTGCGGCACTTTACTTGGGAAGTATTTATAAGCTGCTAAATGGAGCTGCTTTTGCATCTGTGTTGGCTGGCCCGTTAGCTGTAAATAGTAAAATGCGATTTGGTCGCTTTGGAGGTAATATTAAAATTCAATATGCGGCTGATGGATCAACGTTTTCGGATGTTCACAATTTTGGTGCAGATTCAGGAGTATTTTATTTAAACATTTGCCTTTATTCAGGCAAAAAAGCTTACAACGTTATTTTAAGTGGTGGATTTGTTGATATACCTTAAATTCATTCTACGAAGAATGTCTTGAATCTTTTGTCCTGGTCGGTTAGGTCGATTCTCTTCAAATACATTTGTTTGCTGATATGCTCTCTCAACGCGTAGGCCAGTAGATTATTCCAAGTGGGGTGATCTGCCGGCCTTCCTAATTTTTGGTTCAACAGAGGGTTTAAAATGCGCTGAGACTCCCTAAGAAAGTATGTTGAAGGTGCACCTTGCTTTTCCCGGTCTATCTGATCGTAAGATTCCCAAATTTGCTTAACGATGGGTCGGGAGATATTGAGCGGTAGAACCCTGTCCAATTCGGGCCATACCAGATTCAATCTGGCCTGACTAAAAACGTAATAAACCTCATGCGAAATCCCCTCAACCATGCCTCAAAATATGCCGAATTTGCGATTTTTGGAAGTGCTTGAAAATGTTCCTTTTCGTTTTTTTTTCTGTTCCTTCTCGTTTTTATGATCTTACTGATTACTTTCAATTCTTTTCCTTCCACCTTATAAGTCTGTCCAATCGCATTTTCTGCAAGATCTGTTTTAAAGGCTTTGAGGAACTGCTCATTCACAATGATAAATTTTTCGGAAGAAAAATTTTCATTCTGAAAATCAGTACCGGCTATGAGTTTTAATCCGAAGTTGTGAATGAATTGATCATCAATGAAGAGCTGTGCTACTTCAATACTGTCATTACTATCGGGATGACGAACCATGGTGGAGGGAGCACCTAATCCTAATCGGCCCGATGAAAGAGACACTGTTTGAACAGATGCAATTTTCGAAAATTCAGTTTTAACAAGCTGTGGATTGCTATGCTGAAGTTCTACATTGAGCATGTTCTCTTTGTGAAATCCGAAATCATAATTGAGGCTATATCGGTACTGCCTGCTGAACACCACAAGGCAAAGTATAAACCCGAACGTAAGAGCAAATTGAAATCCGGTGAGTGTTTTTCTTAAACGCATGCCCGAAAAAAGATTGCCCTGCAGCTGACTCTTCAATGCCTGAATGGGATTTAATCGTGCGAAGTAGACAGCCGGTAATATGCCTGCGATAGCTCCTGTCAATAAAGCAAACAACACAAACAAAGAAACATTTTCTACAGTGAGACTTAAGTCCGTGGAGGAAGCATCAACGAGCATGGATTGAAATTCTGATCGTCCTACCAGAAATAAAAACAACGCACCAGTTAACGAGATCATTGTGATGATGACCGTTTCCATTAAAAACTGAAAGAAGATCTGATCTCTTTGTCCTCCCATAGTTTTTCGCAAACCGATTTCTTTTGAGCGCTTCAATGCCCGCGCTATAGAAATGTTGGTATAATTGAAGCAAGCGGGCAAAAGAATTAATAAGGCGATTACACCAAATACCCAGAAACCGGAAGCCTCCCACTTAGGGCCAATGGCATTCCGCAAATCTTTTGTTACCAATCCATCCAGTGGTTGAATTGTAAACGCTGCTTTTATTGGAAACGATGCGTAGGTCTTCTCTGCAACGCTATTCAGATAGTTCTGCATTTTGTCTGCCACTTGCTGATCGGGTAAGTAAATATAAATGTATTGGTTACGATACTTTGTCCATTGATCTTCGGTGGACAAAGAAGGAATGGGTAAGCTGCTGTAGGAAACCAGCGCCTCAAATTTGAGGTGTGAATTTTTTGGATAATCCTTTAACAAACCGGTTACCTGAAAACTGCCAATGCCGTCCATTTCTACAACCTTCCCTACAACATCCGTCATTCCGAATAATTTATTTGCAGCAGTCTCTGTCAAAACGATACTATTGGTTTGATTGAGTACCAAAGAGGGATTTCCCTCCAGTAAATCAAACGTAAACAGAGATAAGAAACCCGGGTCTACATAATAACCGCGAAGCGGAATGTTTTCATTTTTTATTACGACTTCGCCATTGAAAGAAGAATTGATCCGCACAAGTTCTTCTACACCTACAAACTCATTTTTAATCTTATCAGCGAGTATAACAGGTGATGATGACAGATCATATTCCTCGACCCCTTCTCTGTAATGAGAGCTAATCGTGTAGAGGTGGTCTTTCTTCAGATGAAAATCATCGTAAGAGTTAACGTAAGCCAGAAGCGAGATCAATAATAATGACACGGACATTCCAATAGAGAGGCCGATAATATTAATCAATGAGAAGTATTTGTGTCGATAAATATTTCGAACAGCTATTTTTGCGTAGTTCTTTAACATAGGGAAATGAATTGAACTTGGTGCATAAGGCCCATATTGAGCATCTTTTTTTCTTTTACTGATGGCATAAGAGAAAATGAGTGATACTACTTGTTTCCAGTAAGTAAGCCGGGCACGAAAAGGTGATTTTGTTTTCAGGTTATGATAAAACACTTCCTCAATATCTCCCTGCAGATCTTCTGTTTTGGCTAATCCGCAATACCAACTGAATATTTTTTCCGCTATACGTGGAGGACGTGGCTGCTTCATTTGGATGGAGATAATTTTATTTTTGACAGACTCCACAGCTCATCGCGCATATTCTTGATCGTGGTCAACGAGACTTTTCCCGCAGCTGTAATATCGTAGAACCGTTTGCGTCTTCCTCCCCGCTCTTGTGTAGCGCCCCCCATCCAGGATTTCAGTAACCCCTTTTCTTCAAGCCGTGTAATGGTCGAATGCAAAGCACCGATACTGATTTCCCTGTCGCTTCTTTTCTCGATCGCTTCTTTTATTGCTACTCCGTAAGCTTCATCACCCAACGTGGCAATAGTAAGCAGAACCAGTTCTTCAAATTCCCCGAGGTAGACTTTCATGAATAAATATTTTTTAACGCAGTGAGTAAACAATTAATTATACCTCTGTCTTCACAGACCGAATCGATCCCGTTGTGGCATGAACCACAGTGATTTTTTATTCTGGTGTATATATACTGACAAAGCTGTTTATTTGTTTCTATTTTTAAGAACAAATAAACAAATTTTTTCTTTGTGTTCATTTTTGTTCAGTAAAAGTGTTCGGATTGCTACAGTGGATCTCTGTTTTGATGGGACGAACATTGTTTTTATAGATAAAAATCGACTTTTAAAATTGTGAATGGTTTTTGCATTTAGAGCAATCAAAACCTTGGCTATATGGCAACGCGCACTACATCTTCTTCCACCAACACCGTTTTGTTAGTCATAATTCTGCTTATCACGTTTCCGTTCTGGATTGCGCTTGGCGGAATTTGCATCGGGATAATTGCCGGAGTATTCGGAGCTTTAATTGGCGTGATGGGCGCCATCTTTGGCGTGTTGGTCACTATTATCACACTCCCTTTCCGCCTGGTTTTTGGCTGGGGAGATTGGGGCTGGCATCACCATTGGCCGCACTTCCACGGCAATGGGTTCATTACTTTGTCCATCATCATTGTTATTGCATTGATGCTGAGATCAAGAAGGAAGTAGTAATTATTCGCTGACGACCACAGCCAGCTTTTTTCCGTCTTTACTCACCGCAAGGCGCGAAATCTTTGAAGTAAAAGGAATTTGAAGAGACAAGGTCTTCCATTCTTTGTCATTATTGGGATCGATAAAATAGATTTTGGTATCGGAGCTCATCATGATTTTTCCGTCCGGTGTCCAGCATAAATCCTCGCTGCCTGGCAAAGTAGAAACAATATCGGAAGTGGCTTTTGCTGCGGGTTCAAATTTTCTGATCACCCATTCGGTGTCTGATTTTTTTAGCACATAGCTCACCGTTTCTTCACCAGGAATTTTATGTAATGACCTTCCGATTTTTTCTTCGATAATTTCATGGCTTTTGGTTTTGAGATCATAAAGCTGAAGAGTATTTGACTCACCAAGTACAAAAAGCATTAGTTGCTCGGGATTAATCCAGACATGGTAGCCAACGATTAGATCACTGATCAAAACAACAGGCTCACCACCCTTGATGGGGTATTTGCCAAGCTCCTGTGCATTGTTGTCGCGCTGAATGATACAGGATAAGTATTGCTTATCGGTGTAACGGTGGGAGAATATTCACGTTCGGAAGTTGTTGTTATATTGGAAGTAACTCCCGTTTTATAATTATAACTTTTGATGTCAGAGCGGCCTTCTTCATTAAAAGAAGAATAATAGATCACCGGTTCGTCCGGATGAAAGTAAGGTTGATTATCGTATCCTTTGTGATTGGTAATATTCTTTCCGTTTGAAATAGACAACCCACTCTTTTTATCGTTCAGATCGAAGAGGTAAATCTCAGCGCCTGCCTGTGAGAAGGAAGCGAAGGAAGAAAGGAGCAGGAGCGCAAGAATGAATTTATTCATGCTACAATTTAGGAAATCTTATCAGACAACAGCCGGAGAAAGAGGAAACTCTTTGAAAACATCCCAGGTGGTGTCGTTGTGTTTCAACAGAACAATGCGATCAGCGATAAAATTTTCAGCCAGTTTTTTCTCTTTCACTTCTTCCCAGGCTTTGGCAAAGAATTGCTTTTTTAAATCACGAAAGGCAAGCGTGATGTGCGGGTGATATGCCAGGTCGCGATAGTCAGCATGAAAGAGTTGAAAGCTTCGTTTGCAAAAGCGTTCTAATTCTTTCTGAAATGTTTCCAGCTCGGCCGACTTCTCTACATCAATAAAAATGACTCTTGGTTCAAAACAGGAGAAATCGTTTAGCCTTATGAAAACAGGTTTGTTGCTTTGCGCAAAGACAGCCAATTTCTCAACCAGCAAACCTTCTTTTTCTTCTTTCCACAAAAAGGGCATGTGCAGCGTAATGTGAGGAGGAGAATTGAGCGAAGCTTTGCTCTGATAGTGGTCTTTAAAGAAGTGCTTCCACGCCAGCGCTTCCTCATAGATAGGCGATGGCGGAATGAAAGCAAGGAAATATTTATTTTCTCTTTTTATCAAATCAAAAGACGTTAGCCGCAGATGGCACGGATTAACACAGACCTATTGTTGGATGGTAGCACCATAAAAATCTTAACCTCACAGACCGAATCGCCTTTGATTTATTTTAATTGGGAGGATATGGTCTTGGGTAATAGGAAAAGCGATCAATAATCTGAGAACAATTTGAAAGCTCTGGCTAAATCCACATTACCACCGCTAAGAATAATACCCACTCTCTTTCCTGCAAATTTTGATTTCTCTTTCAGCACCACGGCAAAAGGCACTGCGCAGGACGGCTCCACGATAATTTTTAATCGTTCCCAAATCAATCGCATAGCACCTACTATTTCCTTATCTGTAACGGTGATTATTTCCTTTACGTGTTCTTTTATAAGCGGAAACGTTTTATCACCCAGAGATGTAAGCAATCCATCGGCAATCGAACTCGACTGAGAGACTTCGATCTTACCACTTTGCATGGAACGGTAGGCATCATCGGCACCGGTAGGTTCTCCGGCAATCACGCTTGTCTTAGGAGAAAAATAATTGGCTGCCAGTGCCGTGCCGCTTAGTAAACCACCACCACCAACAGGTACGATAATAAAATCAAGTTCTTTAATTTCTTCGATCAGTTCTTTTGCTGCGGTTGCCTGCCCAGCGATTACGTCATAATTATTGAACGGATGAATTTCGGTTGCATTGGTTTTGGCGATTACTTCTGCTAATGTGCTTTCCCGTGCCTGTAAGGTAGGCTCACACTCAAAAATTTCTCCGCCAAAAGCGCGTACTCCTTTTTTCTTTACATCGGGTGCTGTGCTGGGCATTACGATGTACGACTTTACACCCAGAATTTTTGCTGCGCGGGCTAATGCCTGCGCATGATTGCCGGACGAATGTGTGGCTATTCCCTTTACTCTTTCATCATCAGAAAGTGAAAGAGCGGCATTCATTGCCCCACGTGCCTTGAAGGCTCCGATCTTCTGAAAATTTTCACACTTAAAGAAAATCGAGCATCCGGCCTCTGCATCGATACTTGCGCTGGTCAGTATCGGTGTTTGATGAATGTAATTTTTGATTCGCTCGTGAGCGGCTTCAATAGCTGCTTTGCTGGGGATGGCATTCATGGAGTTCCAATCTCAATTATTTCATAATCTATCAATAAATCATCGTACCCACTTCACTTTTTCTTCAATCGGTTTTCTTCTTCCGGCAGGTACAGCACCTTTAGGTACACCGATGTGCATAAACCCGAGAAGCTTATCTTCACTACCTAAGTTAAAGAACGGTTTGGCTTCCTCAAAGAAAGTGATACCTCCCGTGCTCAGATAACAGCCAATGCCATAGGCCGTTGCTGTCAGCTGCATGTTTTGAAAAGCACAAAACACAGCACCCACTTCCTCTACTTCAGGTATACCTTTGTTTTCGTCACGCTTCATGCCAATAGCAATAATATGCGATGACGCAGGGATGACGGAAAGCCCCAGGTATCGGTCTTCGCGGAATGTACCTTTGGCCGTTGTTACCTCTTTATAGCATTGTGCCTGAAAGTCAGCCAGTTTCTTTATCCCCTCACCGGTAAATACAACAAACCGCCATGGTTCTGTAAATTTATGCGTAGGAGCCCAGTTCGCGTTTTCCAACATCTTTTGTACAATCTCGTCACTTACTTTTTCACCAGTGTAATCTCTTGGAAAAATAGATCTGCGGGACTGGATGAGCTCATTGATCTCTTCGGTATTAAATTTCATGTATCTGTTCTTTTGTTGCGAAGATAAGTTTTATAACTTTTCGGTTATGCGCTATGTGTTGCTTTTACTTTTGGCGGCTTCCTGCTCGCCTCTTTATGTTCCTAATACCCGCAATGTTCCGCTTTTTAAAGAAAGCGGTGAGTTTCAGGCAGCAGTGTTTGCCACCACAGCAGGTGCTGACGTTCAGGCGGCCTATGCAATTACCGATCATGTAGCGGTAATGGGTAATTACTCCCGCGGAAGTTTGAAAGAAACCAGTCCGGACTATACACGCAAAAACAGCTTTGGTGAACTTGGCCTTGGTTATTATAGAGTAAAAAGACATTCGCGGCTGGAGGTTTTTGCCGGCTATGGAATAGGCAAAGGCACAAGCTATAATCAGTATTATTTCTTTGGATTGAATAACGATGTGATTGCTACCGGAAAATTCAATCGCTTGTTTCTTCAACCCTCTATTGGCACGAATAATAAGAACTTTAACCTGGCTTTTACTCCCCGGTTGTCATGGGTGAAGTACACCGAATTTTCTGCGCCCAACAATAAGACGGTTACTCCAGATGAAAAATACCAACTGTTTATTGAGCCGGCTGTTACCGGCAAGTTTCATTTGGTGGGTAACCTGCATGGCATTTTTCAGCTGGGGTTGGATTTACCAACTCCTGCTGATCCGTATTTTGATTACATGCCTCTCCAGTTTGCTTTTGGTTTACAGCTTGATACAGGCAACCGGCTTCGTACAAAGGTCTATCGATAGCCTTTGCTTATTGAATCCTAATTTGATGTTTGCGGGAAAATCTATGGATTCCACTTAGCATCTGTACTCGCTCCTGTAAGTTTTTATGCATTTGTCTTTAACCGATTAATCATCATGATTGCGCGTTCTATTCGCTTGTCGATCGATTTAGCACTGTCTACATAATGGATGATGCCTCGTTGTTTACCTGGAAGAAGCTCGTGAAACAGCTTATTTCCGTTCTCATCTTGTTCCATCAACTCTTTTAATTCCTTTGGCATTTTACGACCGTATTCACTTTTGTCGATGCGTACAGTAGCGGAGACTTTTTGTTCCAGCTTTAGTTTCGCTTTCGCGCGAAGCGGAGCAGCTACATTGATGTAAAATTCCCCACCTCCTTTTGGCCGGATGGCGCAATGAAATTCGACCTTATCATCCAATGTGCATACTACTCTCACTGGCTTAGTGCTGGTAAATTTTTTTGCCACAGCATCGGGCACATCAATGTAATACAATCCACCCTTGCCGGGAAAGCGATCGAGCACTGTGGTGAAGTGTGCCCGGTTACTCTTTTCCATTCGTTTTGTCAATGATTTCTCCAATGATCCTTAATCCGTTCAGAGTAAGATGAGGATCTACCGTATGAAAAAATTCTTTCAATGAAGTAATAACAAAAGACAATCCTCCTGTGGCGATAGCAGGGCAATCAACCTGCAGCTCTTTACGTATGGCACTCACAATATTTTTCACAAGTCCTTCATAACCAATAACAATACCTGATTGAATAGCGGTAACTGTGCTTGTTCCTAATGCAGACCTGGGCATCTCCAGTGGCACATCAAAAAGCTTGGCTGTATTTTGCGAGAGTGCACGCAATGCAGTACGAAGTCCGGGAACAATTGAAACGCCCAGGATTTCTCCTTCTCCGGAAACAGTAGTGAAAGTAAGAGCGGTACCAAAATCGACCACGATACACGTTTCTTTAAATTTAAAATAAGCACCTACCGAATTAGCGACCAGGTCTGAACCGATTTCGTAAGGATTAAGAACCTGCATAGGAAGTTTCTCATAGACAGATGGTCCCAGCACAATGGGCTCTTTCATGAATAACGTTTTGATGACACTGCGTATTTTTTCAGTGAGACCTGGCACTACGCTGCTCAATACAATGGTTCTTACCTGCTCCACCGATAGCGATGCTTCGAGAAAATGATCGCGGATCTTTATTCCATAAAAAAGTTCGGGCAACTCGGCACGTGAATTAATGCGCCACGAATTTTGCCACGAGTCTCCATCCCATAATCCGATGGTGATGTCACTGTTGCCGATGTCGATCGCAAGGAGCATAGAATAAAATTAAGTGAACTTGCTGGCAGCTAAAGTGCAGATAATTTTTCTATTTATCATGCAATGCAATTCCATTTATAGTACCATTGGCTAATCCCACATTAACAAAAAATCCTTCGTGAAGAAGGATCTTTAAGGGAATAGGTCAAGTGATTAATCTAAAACTCAATGCGATAACTGAGTACAGGTAATAATGGAACCTGGTACCAGCTTTTAATCTTACCGGTCTTTGCATCAAAGTAGGTCCCTCCCAGGTTTTCGTGGTTGGTTACATTCTGAATATCCAAAGCTAACGTGGTGGTTGATTTTGCGCGATTGCGCTTCAGGCTTATGCGCAGATCAGAACGGAAATAGTCAGGCATCTGCTCACTAAACGACAATGACTTTACATACTCGGTTTGACCAATGCGCATTGATTTTTCGATGTCGATAGGTGTGGTGCGAAGACCTCCTGACCAAATGGTACGGATGTTTATTCCGAAAGTACGATTCTTTTTCAGGCTAAAGTCTTTACCAGCTGTAAAACTTACCGCATGGTTGGCATTGTATCGGGTATTGCGCCAAATGCCATCCAGAGCTTTATATTCTGAATTATACAGCGAAGTGGAAAGCAGGAAATAAAGATTGTTATGCATGAATTGCTCAAGGGTTAATTCCAGTCCATAGTTTCTTCCTACACCTTTATTCACCAGCGGTTCTGTAAAATAACCATCTTCAATTACTAATGTGGATACAGGACTGGTAATATCATTTTCTACAGCGATGTTATATAAGTGCTGGTAGTACGTCTCGGCCTTTATGCGTAGGTATTTATTGATGGAGCGATCGTATCCCAGCACAAAATGATGCGCTTTATTAAATCCGAGATCTTGATTCGGCTTTGTAAGGCTGCCATCGGCTTGCTCCACCTGTGTTTCATAAATTCCAACAGGCTGTATCTGGCTGTGATGTCCGTAGCCAAAGCTCAGGGATTGGATATCATTGATCTCATATTTGAAGGAAGCTCGCGGATCGAGAGAAGAGGTTTGATTATTTGTCAAATAAAGAAAATGAAGGCCGGAGTTGACAGTAAGTTTTTCTGTCATACGATAATTCCACTGTGAAAAAAGCTGGAGGGTATTGGCAGTACCTTTTGAGTTCAGCCGTTCTTCAATCACCTGTGTTTCTTTATCAAACTCCCGCTGCTCGAGGTTAAAAAAATAGCGATTGAAATAAATTCCGGAGCGAATACTGTGCTGCGCATTGAATTTACGATTTAATACAGAGCTGGCAGTGATCTTTTTGTTTACATAGCTTTGACGGTAATTGAAATTGGGATTGTAATTGTTGTCCAGCTTATCTTCCTGGTATCCATTGTTGTTGCCGGAAAGAACCATAGCAGACTGTAAGTAAGTATCGATACCTAGCGTGAGTGCGTGCTTTATCCCTGCAGCTCCGGTATTGGAAAAATAGTTGGACTGATAACGCTCGTTGTCTTCCTCCCATTTGGTAGAATCTTTATCCGCATTTTGTTTCTGGTTGCTCAATCCACCAAAGCCAAATAAAGAGAAGTTCCCCAGCTTTTTTGTCGGAAGGTAAAAATTGTAAGACAAATCCTGGAAGTTGGTCACTGCATCACCAATGTTTACACCCATCTTTGAAAGTAATGACAACGTGGAGTAGCGATAGTTGATCAGGTAAGAGCCACGATAGTTTTTTGCAAACGGACCTTCTGCGGCTACATCCGTTCCCAAAAACCCGGCTTGAACAGTATATTCTCTTTTTTCATTGTTACCCTTGCGCAGGTTAAGATCAAATACTCCTGCCAATGCATTTCCGTACTCCGCAGCAAAAGCCCCGGTCATAAAATCCGAGTTGGTTAATAGTTGAGAACTAAGAATAGAAATACCTCCACCCGATGTGCCCACATTAGCAAAGTGATTGGGATTAGGAATGTCTACTCCTTCCATGCGCCACAATAAACCATAAGGTGAATTCCCCCTGATCGATATTGTGTTGTTTCCATCACTGGTGGCCACTACACCGGCAAATGATGTAACCATGCGCGATGGATCGTTGACAGCAGCAGCAAACTTTCTTGTTTCTTCTACCGAAAAGGTCCGTGCACTTACGAGTGACATATCATTCATCGGTTTATTTTTTTCGATATTGGTCTCCGATGAAATGATCACCTCGTCCATCTTCACAATATCTTCTTCTATCGGAACAGTAAGGACTACTTCCTTGCCGGAATTAACCATTACGTTAGGAAGAATCATTTCCTTATATCCCATGAAGGAGATTTTTAAAGTATAAGTGCCCACGGGTACTTTGATGAGTTTAAAATTTCCTTCAGTATCAGTAGTACTTCCAATGAGTGGATCGGTATTTAAGAGAATAACAGTAGCTCCCGGCAAAGACGTTTTTGAAATCTTATCAACGATAGTGCCCCGAAGGGTCTGGGTGAGCTGCTGTGCCTGTGCGATTGTGGCAAAGAGTATAAGAGTAAGCAATGAAAGAAGTGATCTGGGGTTTGTCATACGTTTTGTTGCGTTATGCGCTTATGACAATCGATGAAGACTTGACCCCTATGTGAGGGAATAAAAATATTTTTATTAAAGATTGTGAATGACTATCTGAGAGAGGGCCATGGAGAGTGAGATCAGCCTTTAATCTCTTTTAGTAACGTTTTGCATCTTTCCTTACGATACTCATCATCTACATCGCGAAGCGGAAGGCTAATGGCTCGTTCAAGAATACGAATGGCTTCTTCGTCTTTTCCCTCATAGTGTAAAGCAGCAGCTTTACCATATAAAATAATAATTTGATCAGGATCCAGCTTTAGTGCGATGTTAAAATTTTTAAAGGATTCTTCCATCGAAACTCCTTTGGGGACACCACCATAAAAAAGATCACAGGCTACACGCTCCACCCAGGTGAGTTTTGATAATTCGTAATGCCATTTGCCAAGAACAAAATAGCCGAGCGCATATTTAGGATCAAGACTGATTATTTTCTCTGCCTCTTCGTGAATGAGCTTGGCATCTTTTAATTTTTCTCTCGGACTTGGAGCAATTTCAGACTGTAATCCAAGCACAACCAGTAAGCTGAAATGAGCATCCGGATTTTCAGGATTTAATGTAACAGCACGCTTCGAATATTTCTCTGCAATGGCAAGCTCTTCTTTTTTCTTGGGTAGTTCTTTGATGTGTGCTGCTATGTTGGATGTCATTCTGCTGGCACGAATTAATGCCGGCACATAGTCCGGATCTTGCTGTAGTGCCATCTCATATCTTTTCAATGCTTCTGCGATCTTAAATTCTCCTTCCAGCTGGTGGCCCTCATCCATCAGTGCCTCTTTTGTTTGCGCGGTGAGGGCAATCCATGAACAGACAGACAGGATTAAGAGGAATGACTTCATCTCTACAATTTATAAAAATCTTATGCCCAATTTACCTCCCCACCACATTTTTGCATTTGTGTTATTGGAGTACGTATGATCATAAAAGAGATGTGGCTGATAATCGGTGAATAGAGTGGGGTAATCCGTAAACGTTGCTTTCGAAAGATAGCCATTCAAAGTAACCCCGGTATATATCGACAATTTTTTCAACACGTGAAAATCAAGACCGAGAGAGACCTTGTTTAGCACGCTGAGTTCTTTTGTAAAATCGCCATTGTTCACTTGCTGAGAAGAAACATCAATATTTAAATCCAGCCATTTGGCTAACCTTGGTGCAGTACCCAATCCATATCCAAACGTCCAGACGATTTTGTCATCTTTAGATAACTTGGGTTGCATTCCCGCCAGAAGAACGTTGTAAAATTGACGAACACCCGTGCGGAACGCGAGGTTAGTATAAAATACTTCGTCAGCTGAGAGTTCGATTTTGTGATAACCGTGCTTTACTATGCTAAGAAAGCCAAACGGCACACCCCCGAGGCTGTCGGCACAATTGATAAAACCAATCTGCGTCCCTCTTACTTTTTTTCCATAGTTTAAAAAAGCAGAGACCTGTGAGCCATCAATATGATTTGTTGCGATATTGCTGAACGAGGCAAACTGTGAACCTGCATAATCCTCTTTCTGTATGTTTGCAAACCCCGCTATCTGAACACCTTTTGAATAACCTCGCGTCACATTAGCGAAACCAGCTATCGATACGCCATGCACAGATTGCATATTCACATTAGCAAAACCGGAAACCTGCACACCGGTAAAATCTTTGAAGTTTATGTTAGCAAAGCCGGTTGCCTGCGCTGCAGTAGTGGTTCCACCGTTTACATTAAAAAATCCGGAAGCCTGAATACCGTATACATCTCCACCGACCAGATTTCCAAAGCCGGCAAGCTGTAACCACTTCACATTACCACGGTCGATATTAAAAAACGCACCTAATTCAATCTGGCGGGTGCCCAAAGAGTAGCCACCAAAAACATTGATGGAATAATCGTTGATCACATTACCACTCAGTAGCCCGTTGGTTCCGACAAAGGGCAATAGTGAAACCTGTACTTCGCGATAGAGTGTATCACTTATGTTTTGCACATTAGGCTCATCATCATAGGGAAGGATGAGCGTTTCCGGCTCTTTATGTTCTTCTTTTACAGAATCCGGTGTCGAAGTTACTGCCGTTATCAATACCGAATCCTTCTCAATGGGAGCGATAGAAATAGTGAGGTATTGAGTGCCAGGAGCGGTAATAGTAAGAAGCGTATCTTTATAATCCTTTTTACTGATAGCAATGGATGCGCGCTGATCTTTTTGATCCAGCTTCATTTTGAAATAACCGTATTCGTCAGTTACTACCGAAGTAATTGATTTTTTGTCGTAAACACTCGCATCGGCTACTTTCTCCTTTGTTTGTGCGTCTTCCACATAGCCGCTGATCACTACTATTGTAGTGGCGGCTTGTACTTTTTTTAACGGCACTTTAGTAAGAATAAGGTGATTATTCTTTTCTTTATAATTCATTGTTCCCTTGAATATTGTGTTCAATGCCTCGCGCACTGTTTTTTTATCAAGGGCAAGAGTTATCGTTTGCTCATCAGAAATAATGGATGAACTGTAAGAGAAAGAGAATCTTGCCTGTTGGGAAATCTGATGGAGTGCGCCAGGCAGTTTTTCGTTATTGAGTGAGAGGCTGATCTTGCGCTCGAGAATAGGTGTCTTTTGTTGCGCCAAGGCAAAATGAGAAAGGCATAGAATGGCTGCTAAGCTTAAAAATGATCTCATAGAAGGTGATTATTCGCAGCCGCGACCATCGAGAATAATTTCTTTTTCTTTTCGGACTACGGTCAGGTTCAGGGTTTCGGCAATGATATCCACCACATTTTCCAACTTCTCATTATTGAAATTCACGGTAATATGACAGCGTGCCAGCTTTTCGTTTGCTAATTTGATATGCGACCCGTACACTTCATTAAGCTTGTCAATCATACTTTGCAAGTCGGTGTTGTTGAAACTGAAAACACCTGTCTTGTATGCCAATGCATTGGTGTCTGCTTTTGGCATCTTGGAAAATTCGCGTAAGCGTTTACTATAAAAACCTGTTTCTCCGGCAACCAGATTGAGCCCCGGGTTTTTTAACGTATAGATCTGTACTTCCCCGGTTTTTACAATCACTTCCACAGTGTCACTATCCGGATATGCTTTCACATTGAAAGTGGTACCAATATCACGGACCAGTACTTCTTCTGCTTCGATCACAAAAGGTTTTTCCACCTCGTGTTTCACTTCAAAGAAACCCTCTCCTTTCAATTTTACTTTACGGGTCTTTTCCCGTGGGTTATACTCGAAAGCAACGGAAGAATTCTTGTTGAGGAATGTAGTGCTTCCATCGGGCAGCGTATCCTGAACAGTGGTTACATTTGAAACGACAGCAAAAGTCTGCACAGTTGGATTCATCCATTGGTAAGAGAAAATTCCAATGGCGAGAAGTATGATTATACCTGCCGCTATACGAAGTACCCGCCAATACCCCTGATTGATACTACGCGTTTTCGGGTTATCTTTTTCAGAGCGAACTTGCTTTTTAACTTTAGCCCAGGCTGCATCAGTGTCGAACTGAAGCTGTACATTGTTCGCGGCCGCTGTATCAAAAATAGTATTGATCTGTTCAAAATATTTTTTATTGCTATCGCTCTGGCTGATCCATTTCTGAAGCTGCACCTGTTCTTCAGCAGTCGCCTCGTGTGCGAGCACTTTACCGATCAAATCATCTATATCGTTCGCTTCCATCTCCACAGTTATATGATCCAGTCTTTCATAAAAATCAAGAACAAAGGCAGGTAGTCTTTCAGCTGAATGCGCATAATCTTCAGTGCCTTACCCATTTGGTTTTCTACTGTCTTCACCGAAATATCCATCTGATCGGCTATTTCTGCATACTTCAGCTCTTCAAAACGGCTAAGCTGAAAGACCAGGCGGCACTGCTCGGGCAATGCCTTCATTGCTTCATAGATCTTTTGTTCCAGTTCGGAAGAGATAACTGATTGCGACACCCCTTCATGCGATGGTTCACCTCCCGCCATTTCGTAAGCGGCATGTTGTTTTTTTACTTTCTGATGTTTGATCACGTTAAGACATGAATTGCGCACCATGCGATACAAGTAGGATTTGATCGAAGTTTGGATTTCAATCGCCTGGCGCTTGTCCCACACGTTGATAAAAGCAGCTTGCACTACTTCCTCCGCCTCATCTTTGTCATTCAAAAATGAATAAGCGTATTTGCACAGCGATTGATAATAGGTCTTAAATAGCATTTCAAAAGCACTTTCGTGGCCCTCTTTCAGCGCGGTAAATACCTGTTGCTCTAATAAATCCACTGCTTTTGATTATGAATACAGTGCAATTTACGGTTTTGAGCTTCCGAGGTTATGACAATTCACAAAGTGTTTACCCCTATGTGCCATAAAATTTATTTTGGACAACTAGTTTTTGGCTGATATAGCCGGATGTAAAATGAGTAACGGGGTGACGCACTGTCAGGAGTAAACCAAACCTAAAACAAATAACTCCCTTTTAACGACCGAAACGTCAACCCCGACTCTACTGAATTAAAAATTATTTCGCAGCAGGAGCTTCGTATTTATAAAAGGCAGGAAGCTCTGAATTGTCTTTGAAGGACACTTTCAGATCGTTGATTAAACCTGTTTCCAGGCTGTACACCCACCCATGAATGTAAGGGCCTCCGCGCTTTTGCCAGGCGTTTTGTATGATTGATGTCTTACTTAAATCGTGCACCTGTTCCATTACGTTAATTTCAACAAATCTATTTTCACGCTCGTGCGGATCGGCTATGGATTCCAGTTCATCCTGATGCATGCGGTAAATGTCTTTTATGTGGCGTATCCAGTTATCGATAAACCCGTATTGATTTTGCCCCATTGCGGCACGCACACCTCCGCACCCATAATGTCCGCATACAATCACGTGATCCACTTCTAATATGTTTACAGCATAATCTACAACACTTAATAAATTCATATCGGTATGAATAACCATGTTGGCAATGTTGCGATGCACGAATACTTCACCTGGTTCTGTGCCGGTAATTTCGTTAGCGGGCACACGGCTGTCGGAACAACCGATCCATAAAAATTTAGGGGTTTGAATTTTAGAAAGCCGGGTGAAGAACTCGGCATCTTCCTGGATCTTCTGTGCAACCCAGGCTTTATTTTGAAGAAGTAGCTGTTTATAGGCGTTCATGATTTTATTCGTTTGATTATAAATGAATATGTTTTAATTCTACTTGTATATTTTTTCCGCGCGATGTTTCTATAAAATCTTCAATGGTGTCCTTGATGTCATTGTCTATAAAATTGGATTGAGTTCCATCAATAACCACCGTAGAGTGTGAAGGTATTTTGTGAAAGGCAGTGCGTAATGTTGCCTTATTCAAAAACGATACGTCCTTGGTGAGTCTTAGAAGATAATTGCTTCCTTCGTTCACCATAATAATCGACTCTTTGAAGTTTGTTTTCAGTATAAAGAATATGGCCACGAGTATTCCAATAAAGACGCCCATTAAAAGGTTCGTGAACACTATGGCAATAACAGTGATCACAAAAGGCAAAAACTGAGACCATCCTTTTTTGTACATCTCTTTATAAATATGCGGCTTGGTGAGTTTAAAACCGGTTACTATTAATATCCCTGCCAGGGCAGCAAGCGGAATTAATTGTAACAGGTGGGGAATAAGAAGCACAGACAAAAGCAGCATAAATCCGTGTGTAATGGTAGATGCTTTTGTTCTCGCACCTGCCTGGATGTTGGCCGAGCCACGAACAACAACCGAGGTAACGGGTAATCCTCCGATAAAACCGGAAAGTGCGTTTGCTACCCCTTGTGCCTTAAGCTCCCTGTTAAGCGGAGTGATTCTTCGGAACGGATCTACTTTGTCGCAGGCTTCAATATTTAATAATGTTTCCAGGCTGGCTACTGCCGCAAGCGTTAATGCGGTGAAGTAGACTTTTGGATTTCCGAACTGGCTGAAATCGGGAAAAGTGAAAAATGAAAGGATGCTTGTTGCTTCCGATAACACAGGTACAGAGACCAAATGTTTTTCTGTGATGACTAAATCAGGAGCCGATTGAATAAAAAGTGTATTCAGCAAAATGCCGGCCAGTACAGCAGCCACTGCTGATGGAATGATCTTAAAAAATTTAAAGCGCTGCAAAGAAGCGTGATTCCAGCCGATGAGGATGAAAATGGAAACAGCACTTACTACAATAGCACCTGGTGTAAGATAATCCCAAGCTTCAAGAAGTTCGCTCAATGTATTTTTTCCGTCTACCTGAAAGAAGCTTTGATCTCCTTCGAAATCAACATCATAGCCAACAGCGTGAGGAATTTGTTTTAGAATAAGAATTACCCCGATGGCCGCCAGCATTCCTTTAAGTACTGCTGCCGGAAAAAAATGACCTACTGATCCGGCCCGGAGGAACCCTAATAAAATTTGAATAAGACCCGAAAGGATAACGGCCACCAGGAATGTTTCGTAGCCAAGGTCTAAAATGGCAGCTAATACGATGGTGGTAAGTCCGGCAGCCGGGCCACTTACGCTGAGGGGTGATCCGCTCAACGCTCCTACTACAATGCCTCCAATGATTCCGGAAATAATTCCGGAGAATAAAGGAGCCCCCGATGCCAGTGCAATGCCAAGGCAAAGAGGCAGTGCAATGAGAAAGACGACAATGGCAGCCGAAAAATCATATTTGAAATACTCTTTGATATTCATGAAATAGAAATGTTAAGACAAGCTCCTGCAAAGCAGAACGTGTTCTGTTAAAAAGATGTACAAAAAAAGGATGGGAGATAGAGCGTTATGCTTAAGCTACCTGTGGTGGTGGGGTAATTACCTCGAAATGGATTTCTTCAAATACGGAAAGATGTACTGTTGCCCAGCTGATCATAGAGAAAGTGATCTCGGACATGGCCAACTTTAATTCATGAAGGGCGCGAATATCATTTTGTTCCTCTTCTTCCGAATTGGTTTGTGCTTCAGATTCTTCTTCTGTCAGGGGCTGGGAGCAGGAATTTTTTTCTGACTTCTGGCTTTTTGCGGCAGAGGCTTCCACTGCTTTTCTTACCGATACATACTGAAAATAAAATGTAGTAGCCCCGAAGAGGGTTAGCAGAAAAGAGATCTGCACAGCTAATATGAAGCGTTTTATTTTCACTGGACTGCAAAGATAACCAAATAAGGCCATAAAACTGTTTACGACAGAACTTAACAAATTGTTAAAAAATCCAACTTTTATGGTTCCGGTCTAATAAGATGAGTTGCGTTAAGAAATTAAAAAGAAGCCGTGGAGCTCCTTTTTAATTTATGATGGCAAGTCAAATATCATTGAGCTATCTGGGCAATTTTTGCCAGGGGAATAGAATTGCCAAAGCCGGTGATCTCATTTTCGTTAGTATCATTTAGTTTTAATGTGACCAGCGTATTGCTTAAAGGAATCTGCAGCTCATAATTTGTTTTACCAGTTTCGGTGTCTACATTTTTATTAAGCAACGATTTGTATCCCTGGATTTTTATCACCTTTTGATTGTCGTTACTCATCATGCCGCCAAGCATGGGGTTATTTACGATGGCTCCGATAGAATTCATAAGCGGGGAGTTGTTGATGATCTCCAGTTCGGCCTGCCTTGGGGCTGCTCCATAATTGCGTTGAACAAAAAGTCCGGCTGCATTTGTTCCTCCGCTAAGGTTATCTTCTTTGACATTTGCCTTCAGGGCCCCCATTTGAGCAGGAAGCATTTTCAGGATTTCTTTTCCGATAGCCATGTCTAAGTCACGAAGCATGGCTTCCATGGCAAAGCGGGCATTCTCCAAATCTCCGGAGGAATAAGAAGTGCGTGCAGTGACCAGATTTTTATCAAATTCCTGAGCGGATGCGACAAGGCCGGTCAGAATAAAGAGAACCAGATATATTTTTTTCATGAGTAGATTTCTTTTGTAGTGAAGTTATTTCTCTCCAAGCTGTTTTTTGATGCCGTCAATATCAACCGCATTGGCTGCAGTCATCATCTCGTTTTCACTGGCAAAATTCACACCTTCATAAACGAGCAGGGAAGATTGTCCTACAGGCACGCTCAGTTTATAACCGCTGCTCTCATCGTATTCAATGATGGCGCGATTGCCTTTTACTTTGGTCTGCTTCCAGTTTTGTTCTCCTCCGGTTTGCTGTGCATAGCCCCCGGACGTGAGGTACATATTCACGGCCGACATCCACACCGAATTATTAGCCACCGTTACACGAAGTTCCTTCTCCTTGCCATCATTGTATTTCCGAAGTATCGTTAATCCTACCCAACCGTATCCTGTGCTTGTTACCTGATCGGCACCTTCTTCTTTCTTCAGTCCGCTGATTGTTTCCGGCAGAGATTTCAGAATCTTGTTGCCGATTTCAAGCTCTACACCTAACATGGCTTGCTGAACGGAATAGCGCGATTCGCCATAGCTCAGTTTTTTGTAAGCCACTTCGGCATCATCGAGATTTTGTTTTACATCAGGCGGTGTGGATACGAGGCCCCCTCCACTTTTGTTGGACGGACTGCCTGTACTATTGTTGCTTGTATCCGTAGTGGTGCCGTTTGTATTGGTGCTGCTCTGATCAGCCGGCTTTTTCTTTTTTCCACTAAAGAGATTGTCGATTGCTTCTCCGGCTTTTTGTTCTCCTTTTCCTTTCAGTTTGTTCAGTATCTGCGCAGATGCCAGTGTGGAGGTGAGTATCGTTAGCGCAAGCACTCCGATCCATCTGTTTTTTGTTTTCATTTTAGATTAATTAGGGGTTTGGGCTAAAATTACAAAAAACGAAAATCGATAGTGGGAAGTTGCCAAATCAGAAAAACAAAAAGGGGCTTTTGGCCCCTTCTAATGGATTGACACCTCGCGGACCACAGCAAAAAGTTGCTGCGCCTATGAAAACAAACCCCCGATCCGTCCGGTGTCAAAATCTTGCAATGCTTTTCCCTGCTGGATGAATTGTTTGCAAATTACGGTATGCATGCAGATTAAAATTTGTAATGAGGTTTGAAAACTTACATCAAAAACACATCACTTGTCGAATCCTATAACGCTTTGAAGAATATGACAACAATTCATCTGCAAACTTTGGTTCAGGCTCCGGTGGAGAGATGCTTTGATCTTTCAAGAAGTATAGATCTTCATCAATCCTCTATGCAGCACACTAATGAGAAGGCAATAGCCGGCAGGCAAACGGGCCTGATTGAGCAAGGAGAATCGGTAACATGGGAGGCAACGCACTTTTTTGTAAAACAGAACCTGTCAAGCATCATTAGTAAAATGGAAAGACCCTACTACTTTATTGATGAAATGACAAAAGGGGCTTTTAAATCGATGTGGCACAAACATACTTTTCAGTCGCGCAATGATTCTACCTTAATGGTTGATGAATTTAGATATGAAGCGCCTTTTGGATTTTTTGGAAGAGTGTTTAATGCCCTGGTTCTGAAAAGGTACATGATCGAACTCCTTGAGTCAAGAAATAAACAGATTAAGAAGATGGCGGAGTCTGAAGACTGGAAAAAATATCTGACCGGCTATAAATAAATGGGAGAAATCTTCCTCATTGAAAATTTCTCCCTTATTTATTATTAAGACTTGTATTAATTATCGAAATCGGGATCGTAGCTGCTTTCGCGGCTTCTCTTTCCGCCTCCCTCCTCATCATAATCTCCGCCTCCTCCATCAAAATCATCCTCATCGCCATCTCCGCCTGTATTGTCGAAGTTGTCACTTGCTGCACCTTCGGCATCCTCATTTTTGCCAAACTCTTCTTTCTCACCTGATTCTACGTCATATCCACCGTCACTGTTCTTGGTTACGGGTGCTTTCACCAGGTAAACAGCATCTTCTGTTTCCAGTGGAAAAACGAAAATAGGTTCCTTTTTAGCATTCACTATACGTGTGATGCTTGCTTCGTATCCGTTGGGATATTGTTCTCTCAACAATTCCTTCAATTCATCGGATAAGTTTTCTAAACTTTTAATAACGCGTTTCTTACTGACAGCCATATATTGATTATACAAAATACCTGACAAAGAGGAAAATAATTTTTATTACTGGCAAGAATTTTCTAAAATTTTTTGCGCTTTAGCCAAATCTTTTTACTTTTCTATTCGAATAAAATAAAAATCATCTAATCTCAGACACTATCGAGCCAAAATTCTACGTTACCTAAAGTAAGAAAGAATGATTGACAGCAGATTCAGCGACAGCCAATTGGTATCGCTCTATCAAGAAGGTAACGAAGATGCGTTTGAGATGCTCCTTCACCGACACAAATCCCGTATTTATACGGCTATTTATTTAATAGTAAAAGACCGCTACACGGCTGAAGACCTTCTTCAGGAAACGTTTATCAAGGCGGTAAATACGATTAAAGGTGGCCGCTATAATGAAGAAGGTAAATTTCTTCCGTGGATTAGCCGTATTGCCCACAACCTGGCCATTGACCATTTCCGTAAGGAAAAACGATACCCCGAAGTGGTATTGGAAGACGGCAGCCGTGTGTTTGATTCTATTCAGTTTGCTGAAGAGAGTTATGAATCGGTTCAGGTGATGAAAGATACCCGTACAAAACTGCGGGATTTCATTAAAGAGCTGCCGGTGGAGCAGAAGCAAGTGTTGATCATGAGGCATTACCTGGATATGAGCTTCCAGGAGATTGCCGATAGAACGGGTGTGAGCATTAATACGGCCTTGGGGAGAATGCGCTACGCTTTAATCAATCTGCGCAAGAAGATGACGAAACAGAACATTGCCTATGATAAAAACATTTACCCAAAACGATTTGATCAGGTTACTGTACCACGAGACCTCGGAGGAGGAAACGAAGGAGATTACTAAAGCACTTCTTTGCGATTCGGATTTACAGACTCAATACAACGAGCTTTTGTTGGCCGCCAGCGGGGCAACCCACGCGGAGTTGCAGCCGGCAGCCAGTTCAGTGTTGAATATCCTTAGCTATTCCAAAAGTTTTCAGGAAAAGCATACGTGAACAGGGCTTTAAAGCTCTTGCACACTTACTTTTCTCCAGCGCACTTTTACACCACCACCATCGTGTATTTGTAATGCTATTTTGCCTTTGCTGTTGCCTATGGCGGTATCAGTAAGGGTAATCATTTCATGACCGTTGAGCCAGGTGGTTACCTCATTTCCTTTTACCCGCACTTTCATTTGATTCCACTCACCCTCTTTTAAATATTTTTCTTTTTCGGCCGTGGGTTGAATGAGCCATCCTCTTCCATACGATTCATAGATACCGCCTGTGTGAGAATTAAGGGGAGCAACTTCTGCCTGCCAGCCTGTAACTTTTGTGCCTTCGATGGAAGAATGGAAAAACACCCCGCTGTTGCCGTTGGACTCCTGCTTGAATTCTACCGTTAGCTCAAAATTTTTAAATTCTTTTTCGGTGGCGAAATAGCCATACTGTTTATCGGGTCCGCTTTCGCAAACCAATTCGCCCTTATCCACATACCATTTTTCTGTTCCGTAAATTTTCCATCCCGTAAGGTCCTTGCCATTGAACAAATCCAATGTTTTGGAGGATTGTGCGTTTATGAAATGAACACAGCCAAGAAAAAGAGCGATTGTAACTATTTTTTTCATAAGGATTCTGTTAAGGATTTTAAACTACAAAGTATTGGAGTCTTAAAAAAATGATTGCTTGATTAATCAATAACAGGAGGTGTCATTTCTTACTGAGGACAAGAGGAATAAATGATTTTATTTGTAGCGTGAAAATTCTGATCCTTCACCAGCACTTCAAAACCCCTCAGTCCGGTGGAGCTATCCGGTCTTACTACCTGGCGAAAGCTTTGGCAAAAGACGGTCATCGCACAGTGGTGATTACTACACATAGTGAAAAAGAATACCGCCAGGAAAACCAGGAAGGGATAGAAGTGCATTACCTGCCGATAGCTTATGATAATCGCTTCCGGTTTTATGCGCGCAGCTGGTCATTTATTAAATATCTTTTTGGAGCGATACGCCTGGCTGGTAAGTTCAGAGACTTTGATTATTGCTATGCGATATCTGTTCCACTCACGATTGGCATTGCGGCCATGCGAATCAAAAGCCGGTACCACATTCCGTTTATTTTTGAAGTAGGTGATCTTTGGCCTGATGCGCCTGTGCAAATGGGGTTTGTTACTAATTTTTTTTTGAAGCAATCGCTTTATCGCCTGGAGCGCTTGATTTACAAAAAAGCTCAGGCTGTTGTTGCTCTTTCCTCCTCCATTAAAGAAGCGATAGAGAAAAAAGCACCTGACAAAAAAGTCTTTCTGATTCCTAACATGGCTGACACTGATTTTTATAAACCGGAAACAAAACGAACCGATCTGGAGGAGAAATTTAATGTGAAAGGAAAACTGGTAGTAAGTTATATTGGTGCATTGGGTGTGGCCAACGGGCTGGATTACTTTTTGGAATGTGCACGCGCTTCTCAAAAGGCAGAACTCTCTGTTCGATTTATAATCTGTGGCGATGGTGCCATGCTCGATCATCTGAAAAGAACAAGTCAGCAACTTCAGCTTAACAATTTGTCAATTCTTGCCTTTCAAAACCGGGAAGGTGTGCGCGAGGTGATGAATGTAACGGATGCCTCTTTTGTTTGCTACAAACCGATAGCTATCCTGGAAACGGGTTCACCAAACAAATTCTTCGATGCGCTGGCAGCGGGTAAACTAATCATCTCGAACTTCGGTGGATGGATTAAAAAGGAAATTGAGGAAGCAGGATGTGGTTTCTATCTTGATCCCAACCGCCCTACCGATTTTGTCAATAAAATAAACCAGGTGCTCACAGATAAAAACCAGTTAGAAGCTTTTCAACGTGCATCTCGCTCGTTGGCGGAACGTAAATATTCCCGGGAGCAGTTATCGAAGGAGTTTGTAGCAGTTTTTGGGAACGGATCGCCTGCATCATGATGGGATTTTACCCGGGTAGTAGCGTTGAAGTTCTTCAAAGAATTTTTTCTTGTAGGTGATACCCAAAGGGATAAACTCATCACCAATCTGCACTTTGTTTTTAAACACCGTGTCGATAGAAGAAAGTGCGATGATGTATGAGTTATGAACGCGAATGAATTCAGGAGGAAGTGTTTCCTCTAAACTTTTCAACACCTGAAGGCTCATGATCTTTTTTTCTTTCGTTACGATAGAAACATATTCTCGTACGCCTTTGATGTAGCGGATAGCGTTGAGCTCGATCTTCACCAGCTTTGTTCCATCTTTAATGAAAATGAAATCCTTTTTCTCGGTAGTTGATTCAGAAATTGTTCGCGGTGATTGCAGCCGCTGACTGATTTTATTTATTGATTTCAAAAAACGATTGAAGTCGAAAGGCTTTAACAGATAATCAGCCACATCCAATTCAAAACCTTGTAATGCATGTTCTGCATAGGCAGTCGTAAAGATCACAAGCGGTTTGTTATCCAGCGTTTTCAGGAATTCGATTCCTGTAATGTCGGGCATTTGAATATCCAGGAATAAAACATGTACCTGTTTTTTGCGAAGTACCTCAAGTGCTTTAAGGGCACTTGAAAAAGATCCTTCCAAATGAAGGTCTGGTACTTTCTTTATAAAATCGGCAAGCAGCTGGCGTGCATAAGGCTCATCATCGATGACAAGGCAGTGAATCATATCAGTTGAAGGGTCAGATCAATGTTGTACGTCTCTTCGTTATCGTTTACTTTAAGTAGGTATTTTGATGGATAGCTGAGCTCCAGTCTTTTCTTCACATTGTCCAGTCCAAAGCCGGACTTTAATTTATTCTGAGAATTTGCTTTTACTTTTTTGTTAGACACCTGGTACATCAATTGTGCATCGCTAATGATCAGGTTCACCTTTATCCAGCAATTTGTTTCCTGGTCGCTCACTCCATGTTTGAACGCATTTTCTAAAAATGTGATCAGCATAAGAGGAGCAATTTTTGTGTTCTCACCCGGTCCATGCACATGAAAGTCGAGTTGAAAGGATTGATTAAGGCGAATGCTTTCGAGGTGAATGTAATCATTCATGTAATCGATCTCACTGGAAAGTAACACATGCTCTTTACCCGCCTCGTAAATCATGTAGCGCATGATATTGGAAAGCTTGATGATTACTTCTGTTGCATTTTTAGAGCCGGAATAAACAAGATAATTGAGATTGTGTAGTGTATTGAATAAGAAGTGCGGATTGATCTGTGATTTGAGATAATTCAACTCCGCCACCAGCTTTTCGTTCTCCAGTTGTTTCTTTTTGTTTTCGAGCACAAACCAGTCCAACACAAACCGAATCATACCGGTGAAGATGAGGAAAGCCATCGTATCCCATACCGTGCTTACTACGCGGGTAAGCTTTATGGTTTTATAATAATTTTCGTTCGAGGCTATTCTGGCAAAGACTGGATTTTCTACCACTATGCGGAAGCAGGTAATACTCATCAGCAATGCCAAAAGCCATACTAGATAGGTACTCCATTTTTTATCGCGGAACAAGATGGGCAGAACGAAAAAATAATGAATGTAGCTCGCCATCAGATTAAAAAGCATTGGCAGCCCGGTAAACATAATGGCCTTCTCCAATCCGAGATATTCATACAGATCATAAATGCGATAGGAGAAATACAACACCCAAAAGGAAAGGTGCAGCAGCAACACTTTGTGTTTATCAACCTGTTCGCGTAAGCTCATCACAATGGAAATTTACGGATTAACTTCATTCTCCATGGTTATTCTCTACCGATTTGATGATCGGCTCAACGGATGCATGTTTCTGTTCAATGGTTTTGATCGATATGGTGTTTAATCCTGACTGCAAATCAGATTCAGGTGTCTATAGAATTAAGAAAACCTGTTCTGTGATGTATCGTTCCTTTGATCAAAACAAAACGTATGAAAATCAAAATTATACTATTCGTCATTTTATGGTTACCGCTTTTGGCTGCCGCTCAGATGGACACCATTTATCATCTTGATAACAAACAGATTAAGAAATACCTGAAACCATCCTCCAATCAATATCTCGAATTTATTCAGATGAAAAGCAATCCGCAAAAAACAATGACGTATGTCTGGAGCCGGGATGTGCGATTTAAAACAATAGATAACAAGGCTCTAATTGAAATTGAGCAAAAGTGGTACGCATCGGATACCACACGTAATCGCTATCTCTATTCACAAATGAGCGCCAACGATTTTTCTCCTGTTTATCATTATTCAAGAATGGCCAGGGGTACAGAGGCGTATGATTTTTATAATGATAAGATAGCAGGATCAGACTCTGTTGTAAACAATTCAAAGAAAGACTTCGATTTGAAACTGGGCAAGCCCCTGCTGAATTGGGAACTTGATATGGAGACCTTTCCGCTATTGGATTTGAAAATGGGGAAACATTTTGCTATCAACTTTTATCATCCTGGTGGACGTACTGAACCTAAGCTCTATGAATATAAAGTGACAGGTGAAGAAAATATTGTTACAGTGGAAGGAACACGCATTCCCTGTTGGAAACTGAAGATTGATTACGATGAAAAGAGCTGGGCAATATTCTACATCAGCAAAAAAGGAAGAGAATTGCTGAAGATGGAGGAGGATTTTGGAACAGGAACACGCTATAAAGTGAAACTCTCCAACTCGATACCAATTCGTTGATATCAAATAATCTTCTTCCGTGAAGCCACTTGATCACCACCCATCCGTCACCCAAGCACCTCCCAAGAACGACCCAAGGGAGCGTGTCAACCAGGCTTTGGCTTAAAAAGAAAAGGACAAACAGAATATTATTTTTGGATTTAATGGAAATGAAAAGACCTCCGGAATAAATTACTCCGGAGGCCCTTCATTTGAAGTGTGGCAGGTCAGGATTCTACCCGTTCAATAATCTTTCCTGTCTTCTTACTTTTTAAGATCCATTTCCTGGCACCGTAGTGAGTCATTTCTTCTTTCACTAAATAGTGATCGGCATCGTACTCTATTAAATGATTGTCTTTAGTAAGGCCTTCTTTACCTCGCCAGATGTCCAGCTTTACAGGTTCCCATTGTTTCGTCTTTGCCGATTTGTAAGCGGCATCCAATACGGCATTTACCACATAGCCATCATAGAATGTTTCTTTGGGAGCCACTCCTTTCTCCATAGAGTTAAACATATCCATAAACATGTGGTTGTAACCCAACTCATTTAATTCATCTCCCACGGGAAATAACCAGCCGGAATTGCTTTCTGCTTTTTCAGCGATATAATCTCCGCCTTTGCCAGTGGTAAACATATCGAATCCGGTGCGGAGGAAGCTATTGATCCAGATTGTTCCTTCTGTTCCCATCACTTCATCACGCAAGTCCAATCCTCCTCGGAAAGTCCAGCTTACTTCAAACTGACCGATGGCACCGTTCTCATATTTTACCAAACCAATGGCATGATCTTCGGCATCGATCGGTTTTACTTGTGTATCGGCCCAGCACATTACTTCCACCGGTTTGATGTCTTTGCCGATATAACTTCTTGTTATCTCTACACAATGGCAGCCAAGATCAAGAATACAACCTCCACCCGCCTGCTCAATGTCCCAGAACCAATCGCTATGCGGGCCAGGATGTGTCTCGCGCGACTTCGCCCAAAGTATTCTTCCGAGCGCTCCGTTCTTTACACTTTCCTGTGCTTTGATAAACTTCGGTGTGTAAACGAGATCTTCCAGATAGCCATTGAATACGCCTGCTTTTTCTACTGCTTCCAGCATGCGCTTTGCTTCTTCTGCATTGCGCCCCAACGGTTTTGTTGTAATCACAGCCTTCTTGTGTTTGCAGCAAAGCATCACAGCTTCTTCATGGAGATTGTTGGGCAATGCAATACAAACCACTTCTACTTCGGGGCGATTGATAGCCTCTTCCATAATGGTAGTAGTATGCGCTACTTTATAGTCCGTAGCAAATTTCTTTGCGCTTTCTTCCCTGCGCGAGTAGATAGACACAATTTTATCTTTACTGCGATAGCCCTGAAGTGAATCAGCATAGAAGCGTCCGATGAAGCCGGAGCCGAGCATGGCGATATTCATAATTAGTTAATGGTTATTTGTTAAGAGTTAATCGTTTCTTCAATTTATTCATCATTCGCTAACCAGATAATTATTAACGGTTAACTAACAACGAGTTTAGGCGGCTTTGACTTCTTTCTTCTCTTTGAAAAACAAAAGAAAGTAGATGACTACCACTACGGCAATGAAGGCTGGCACAAACCAGATTTGTTTCCATTGATAAGCTCCATCCAGTTTATAATAATCAGCAGTAAACCCGGAGAACCACGTGCCAATGAACATGCCTACGCCATAGGTAGCAAATGTGAACAGACCCTGCGCTGCATTCTTGATCTTGGCTCCTGCTTTTTTCTCGGTGTACATATAACCGGTTACAAAGAAGAAATCGTAGCAGATGCCGTGAAGTATAATACCGGCATACAGCATCCACATATTGCTATCTGCATTGCCGAAGGCGAAAAACACATAGCGTAATATCCATGCGGTCATTCCAAGCAACAGCATTTTCTTCACACCTATACTATTAAAAAGAAAAGGGATGGCAAGAATAAATACGCCCTCTGAAACCTGACCTAATATCATTTTACCGGCTGCATTGTTAAGCCCCACTTCGTTCAGGAATAAATTGGCAAACCCATAATAGAAAGAAAGAGGAATACAAACCAGGATGGCTGCAATGAAAAAAATGAGATAAGGTTTGTCTTTAAATAAAACAAAAGCGTCAGCACCCAGAGCGGATGATGCACTGGAATCAACCGATTTTCCTTTTGGAGGTGTATTGGGAAGAATAAAGCTGATTAATCCTAATAGTCCCGATGCAATTGCTGCCATTACAAAAGTGGAGGGTGTTTTTTCGATACCTAAAAAACCAATCGATAAACCCGCTACAATCCACCCTATTGTTCCAAATACTCTGATCCAGGGAAATTGTTTTCCCGGATCGGTCATCTGGCTAAAGGCAATACTGTTGGATAATGCGATGGTGGGCATATACATTAATGAATAAACAAGAATGACCCAGTAGAAAGCCGTGTTGTTAGAAATTTGGGTAGCAAAGAAAAGAAGTGCCGCACCGACAAGATGGAGCACACCCATAATGCGCTGTGCTGCGAAATAACGATCAGCCACCAGGCCGATAAAAAAAGGAGAAATCATCGTGGCGATGGCCAGTGCACTGTAGGCTGCCCCGATCTGAATACCAGAGGATTGAAGGAACTCGGACATATAGGTCCCCATCGTTACATACCATGCTCCCCACACAAAATATTCGAGGAGCATCATCACGGAGAGCTTTGTAAAAACAACTGGCTTCATAGATCTTACTTTTAGTTTTAAAAATGGCGAGTAAGATAGAAAACGATTGATTAAATAGGAAAGAAAGAATGGATCAATGGTTAAATCAAGTCCCCCGGCAGAGAGTGACAATGGTGATGATAACCTCTTTCTCTTCAGTTATTTGATTTAAGTCGGGGTAAAATCTTAAGTTTTAAGCCTTCGGCAATTTCACTATCTGTGGCTTATAGCCCGATTCTTTAAAAAGTTTAGCTGCGTCCGGACTTTGCATCAATTGCGGCAGCGTGACATCCGGATGAGTCTCCATGTATTTTTTTACAATCTGCCAGCCCACCCATTGGCCAATACGGCCCGGGCATTTCTCTCCTACTTCCAGTGTCTTGGGTCGCTCTGAAATGTATTTTTGTTTTTCCCTGAAGTTGGTGGAGAAAAGCACCTCGTCTTCAATAAAGCGTGACCAGATCAGGCTTTCGTTTTTGCGCGCACCTTCTATCTCTTCTTTGGTGTAGCCGATCAATGTGCTATCAGGCACACAAGGCAGCATTTGTTTGGCGAAGTAATAAGCTTTTCCATACACAATCATTTCGGCCAGCGTTGTTTTATCGGAGAAGTTAGTTTTATTGTACGTTTCGCTGATGCCATAAAGCAGCATTACCGAAGGAGTGATAAAGGTTTTGTTCATTCTTTTTAATAAGTACTCATAGAGCTGAGGTCGGTACTTTGCTCCATCACCGAGGTAATAATCCAGCCCGATAATGAGCAAAGAATCGCTCACATACAAATCACTTTCCAGCCCGGTCAGTACGGTTTCCACTTTAGGAATGGCAGCGTCCGGGTAGTAATAATTCAAATTCGTAAAGGCTCCTTCGAGTTCGGCTTTTAATGGAGTTTTGTCTCCAAAAACCTGGTGTACATTGGTTAATAAAGTATCAATACTTGGACTGGTAAACATGGCATAGCGGTCCTTAATAAAGACAGAATCATCGGGGTAGCCGGGACGATTAAAAAAAAGATCGCGCATAGCCGGGTGAGCAGTAAAAAATTGAACCAACTGTTTTTTAGTAGTGATCGCAGGAAGCGAATCTTCGAGCGATTGGAATGAAAGATTGATTTTATGGCCGGAGGGTTCGGGTATAAAAGCACATTTTTCTTCCGTTGCTTTCGAACACGAAAAAGCAATGGAAGCCACTAAAACAAGGAACGACAATGATCTCATAGCAATATTTGCCACGAAGGTAATTTTTATTGGCCACAGATGGCACGGATTGGCAGATGTTTTAATGTAAATCTCTTTTGTGTTTTTGTATAGGATGAACGTAGCTTTTTGAATTTATTCATTGATAAATCTGTGCCTCTGCGGTCAACTAAAAATTTGAATTGTGTCACGATATTTGGAATTTGCCGGCTTAAGAATTCAACGCGTGTCATCAAAAATTAAACATATCGCTATTGCCGGAAACATTGGCTCCGGCAAAACCACCCTGGTGGAAAAATTAGCAAGGCAATACAATTGGTCGCCACTGTATGAATCAGTCGATCACAATCCGTATCTGCGCGATTTTTATGAAGACATGACGCGCTGGGCTTTTCATCTGCAGATTTATTTTCTGAACAGTCGTTTCAACCAGGTGCACAAAATCCGCGAAAGCGAAAGAACAATTATACAGGACCGTACCATTTATGAAGACGCGCATATTTTTGCTGCCAACCTTTATCGCAGTGGCAATATGAATGAACGCGATTACCAGTGCTACCTGGACATCTACAATTCAATGATTAATTACGTGCAGCCCCCGGACTTATTAATCTACCTGAAAGCGGATATCCCCAAGCTTGTTCAGCAGATCTCAAAGCGTAACCGTGATTTTGAGTTCAACATTAAGCTGGAGTACTTAAAAAACCTGAATGAGCATTACGAAGAATGGATCGGGAATTATAAAGCCGGCAAACTGTTGATTATTGATGTAAATAATATCGACTTTGTGGAGCGGGTAGAGGACTTTTCGGCTATTGTGAGCCGGATTGAATTGGAACTAAATAACCTGTTTAGTGATTATTAAGGCAATAAATATTTTTTTATTAACTTCGTGGAAATGGAAATCGAAGTATTAAAAGAAGGTATTATTAAAAAAATCAATTCGATTGAAGGCAAAGATTTTCTTCCGGAACCAGAGTTGTTGCTTCAAAATTCTGATAAAAAGGAGTTTTGGAACGAGCTACCGGAAGAAGTAAAGAGTAAAATTGAATTGGGAAGAAAGGAAATTAGTGAAGGAATATTTTTTAAGCACGCAGAGGTTCGGAAAGAAGTAGGAGATCGATTCTTTCGTTCATGAAGTATAGCATTCGATGGTCCCATCCGGCTCGAATATCTTACCCGTCAATTCTTGAATACCTGGAAATCAATTGGAGTTTTAAAGAGATTGAAGACTTCAGCAAAAGGCTCGAAGAAGTAATCTTGTTTGCCTCCATCATCTCAAAGATTTATTCCCTGTCTCAAATTAAAAACACCCGGAGAGTTATAGTCACTAAACAGGTAGTCTGTTCTTCGAAATAAACGATGAGTTTGTTGGTCTGTTATTTTTATGAGATAACAGGCAAGACTCATCAACAATGAAATTATAATTATGTCAAAAAAGAAATTCAAAAAAGAAAAGGAGAAGCGCAACAAGAAAGAACGTGGCGGCCTATTCTCCTCATTGCTTGCCTTGTTGCAAGAAAATCCAAGCAAATCATTTACCGTAGAGCAGCTGATCAGGAAGCTGAGTCTTAAGAAAAAATCACTGATTGAAGATTTATACAAAGTGCTCGATCACCTGGAAGATGATGGCGAAGTGCTGCAAACATCGGAAGGAAACTATAGGATAGGTAAAGCTGGTATTGCAGGTGCAACAGGAGCGCTCACGGGAATTGTGGATCATGTTAACCCGCGCTTTGCGTACATCACGACAGGCGTGGAAGGATCAAAAGATGTCTATGTAAAAACAGCTGATCTTAATACTGCCTTGCATGGCGATACGGTAACATTCACAGTAGCAAAGAAATCTTCCGGCTCAAGCCCGGAGGGAAAAGTAACCGAAGTAATAAAGCGTTCGCGCAATCGCTTTGTCGGCAAGGTTGAGTTGTCGAAGAATTTTGCGTTTGTGGTTCCCGACTTCAAAAAAGTGTACCAGGACTTTTTCATTTACAATGAGAATATAAATGGTGCCAAAGCCAACGATAAGGTTTTATTTGAAGTAACCCGGTGGGGAGATGGTGACCGCAGTCCGGAAGGAAAAGTGATCGAGATCCTTGGAAAATCGGGCGAGAACAATGCAGAGATTCATTCCATCATGGCAGAATTCGACTTGCCCTTCCGTTTTCCTGAAAATGTGTTGAAGGAATCGGAGGCCATCGGAGAAACTATTTCGAACGAAGAGATAAAGGTCCGCAGAGACTTCCGTGATATTCTCACGTTCACTATCGATCCCGAAGACGCGAAAGATTTTGATGATGCGATCTCTTTTCGCAAACTGAAGAATGGACTATATGAAATTGGCGTTCACATTGCCGATGTTACGCACTATGTAAAATCCGGCACTGTGCTGGATGAAGATGCTTTTGATCGCGCTACTTCAGTGTACCTCGTAGATCGTACTGTACCGATGTTGCCCGAGCGATTGTCTAATGCTTTATGTTCGTTACGACCACATGAAGACAAACTTACCTTTGCTGCCGTATTTGAAATGGATGAAAAAGGGAAAGTGCACAGTGAGTGGTTTGGCCGCACCGTCATTCATTCCGATCACCGTTTTAGCTATGAGCAGGCGCAGGAAGTGATCGAAACCGGAAAAGGAACTTATCCGGCTGAATTGAAATTGCTTAACGACATTGCCATCCGCATCCGCAAAGAGCGCTTCAAGAACGGAGCGGTTAACTTTGAAACGGCCGAAGTAAAATTCAAGCTGGATGAAACCGGAAAACCACTGGCCGTTATTCCAAAGATCAGAAAGGATGCACACAAACTGATTGAAGAGTATATGCTGCTGGCCAATAAAGCAGTAGCTACGTATGTGTATAAAATGAAAAAAGGGGAGGAGAAAAACACCTTTGTCTATCGTATCCACGATCATCCCGATCCGGAAAAGCTGGAAGACTTTTCGAAGTTTGCACGGCAGTTTGGTCATAAGCTGGAAATAGAAGAGCGTACAATCTCCCGTTCGCTTAATAAGCTGATGGACGAGATTGAAGGCAAACCGGAGCAGAACGTGTTGCAATCATTAGCGGTACGTGCCATGGCCAAAGCCAAGTATTCCACTGAAGCGAAAGGGCATTTTGGATTGGCATTCCCTCATTATTCCCACTTTACCTCTCCCATACGCAGGTATCCGGATATGATGGTGCATCGCTTGCTGCAACATTATCTGGATAGCGGCAAATCGGTAAACAAGAAAGATTACGAAGACAAGTGTATTCACTCATCGGAAAGAGAAAAGCGGGCTGCAGATGCCGAACGGGCTTCCATCAAATACAAGCAAGTAGAGTTTATGGCAATGGCCGAGAATAAAGTCTACGAAGGCATTATTACAGGAGTAACTGATTTCGGATTGTTTGTAGAGATCATCGAAACCAAATGCGAAGGCATGGCGCGTCTCGCGGATATGAAAGACGATTATTATGAGTTTGATGAAAAGAACTATCGCGTAGTGGGGCAAAAGAAAAAGAAAGTCTATCGCCTGGGCGATAAGGTAGAGGTACGCATCAAAAAAACAGATGTGGATAAAAGAACTATCGATTTAACTTTTGAATGATCTGTTTGTTTCTCTGATGAGATAGCATTGTTAAATTATATTTTAATACTGACTTCCGCCTCACCCTTTCAGCCTCGGTCTGTGCCTCCACAGGCCGAAATTATTCATTTTTAAAATCCGTGGTCTGTGAGGACACAGACCACGGTAATGGATCACGTTGGGAGTAATAAAAACCTGCAGTAAAAGAATTTTTATTGTCAAATTGAAATAGATGTCTTCGTACTTACAGCTCATCGAGCGCCAGATCAAAAAACAATCCTACGGCTCGCAGCCGAAATCGCTGTATGAGCCCATCCGCTATATCATGAAACTGGGAGGAAAAAGATTGCGACCCATGCTGGCACTCCTTTCCTATTCACTTTATAAAAACGATGTAGAGAAGATTGTTACCTACGCAGTAGCCGTGGAGGCCTTTCACAATTTCACATTGATGCATGACGACATTATGGACAAAGCACCTCTTCGCAGAGGCAAGGCCACTGTTCATGAAAAATGGAATACCAACACAGCAATACTTTCCGGTGATGTAATGCTGGTAAGAGTGTATGACTTTTTTCTTTCATTAGATGGAGATAAGTTAAAGCAAGTGCTTCCGCTCTTCAATCAGTGTGCAGCAGCAGTATGCGAAGGCCAGCAGTGGGACATGGATTTCGAAACCAAAAGCAAGGTTACCGAAAAGCAATACATCGAAATGATACGGTTGAAGACTGCCGTATTGCTGGGCTTTAGTCTTGAGCTGGGCGCTTTACTGGCAAACGCTTCGGAGAAAGATCGCAAAGCTCTTCGTGATTTTGGTGTGAACATCGGTATCGGCTTTCAATTGAAAGACGATCTGCTTGATGTATATGCTGACCAGAAAAAATTTGGTAAGCAGGTAGGCGGAGATATTATCGCCAACAAAAAAACATTTCTACTCATCAAAGCTTTAGAAAAAGCAAAAGGGAAAGATAGAGCCGAGCTTCAGCAATGGATGGAGATGAAGAAGTTTAACAAGAAAAAGAAAGTAGCAGCGGTTACTTTGATTTATGATAAACTGGGCATAAAGAAAATAGCCGAAGCGAAAATCAATGACTATTTCAATAGAGGCTTTGCAAGCCTCGGGCAATTATCAGTAGGTGAAAAATCAAATGTGCTGATTCGGTTCGCAAAGGAGTTAGTTGAAAGACAGAAGTAATTACATTCGAAGCGTTGCCGCACTCCTCATTTTCTTTTGTAATACATCAGGTCAGCCGATCTGTTCCCACTGCTTTCGCTTAGCGTATAGTAGCCTTTTTCATCATAAGCAAAGCAAATGGATTCCCCCTGCGCTTCCGAATCGTACGGAAGCTTAACCGGCTTTTGCTGAAGCAGCTCAATTAAAGATTGTTCCGGCTTGCGCTTCCAGTAATACACGAGGTTATAGTTTTTCATCAGCACTTCCTCTCCGTTACGCGAAATGTTTGCGGCTACGATTTGAGTAAGATCCAAAACGGCCACCTTCTTCGCGGTCAGCAGCATGCCTTTGGCAAAAGGATAATCAACCTGATAAAGGCGCACGGAGTCTTCGCGTTTTGAAACAAGGAACAGGTTGTTTGAAACGGGATCGATCATCATGGCTTCCGTATCGCGTACACCATCGGAGAGTTGAATCATTAACGTTTCAACTTCTTTAATCTCTTTGGTTTCACTATCAAAAAGAGGTTCTTCGAAGCGATAAATGAGCTTCGTAGCGTATTGAGATAAGTTGTCTCCAATGTCGCCCACATAAATATAAGTTTTACCTTTTTTTGGCCCAGGGCCAATAGTAATGTCTTCCCAGTCGCGGTTTTTAATGCCCTTTAGTGTACACGTCATTTTAATCTTTGCCGCGCTGTCAATCAGGAATATTTCTGCCGGATTCCCGCTGTCGTTATGTGTCCAAAGCATTCCCGGATTGACGGTGCTGCTGATCAAACCGGAAGCTTCTTCTATTTTTCTGTCGACACTGCCTTGCGGAATTCCCCATGAAAACGGCCCGCTAGGGATCGTTCTTTGCTGGCATTCGATAAGGCAAAGGATGGTGAGAAGGAAGAATAGTCGCATAGCAGTAATTCGTAACGTAAAAATAGAAATTGATGGCTGTTTAAATTAACAAAATCGGTTAATGACTTTTTGTTTTACTTTTGCGCGGTGAAAGAAGATCAAACAGAGATTAATGACGAACAGGACGATGAGCTTTTTGAGCATCATCGCATCATAGCCGATCCGGGCCAGAGTTTAATACGCATCGATAAATTTTTGATGGATCGCCTGCCCAATGCCACGCGAACCAAATTACAGGATGGAATACACAATGGCTTTGTTAAAGTTAACGACAAAACCATCAAGCCCAACTACAAAGTACATCCCAATGATGTGATTGTGGTGGCATTGCCCGAGCCCCCGCGCGATACAGATGTAAAGCCGGAGAATATTCCGCTCAATATTGTTTTTGAAGACGATCATTTGCTGGTGGTTAATAAACCGGCAGGTATGGTCGTGCATCCTGCTTATCAGAACTGGACAGGTACGTTAGTAAATGCGCTGACGTATCATTTTCAAAATCTTCCGCAAATGCCGGGCAATGATGGACGGCCAGGCCTGGTACACCGTATTGATAAGGATACTTCGGGGCTGCTGGTGGTAGCCAAAACGGAAACAGCCATTACCCAGTTAGCAAAACAATTTTTTGATCACTCCATTCAGCGCACCTACAATGCGTTGGTTTGGGGGGAGATGGATCCGCCTGAAGGAACCATCAACGTAAATGTGGGCCGAAGCCTGAAAGACCGCAGGGTTACCGTGGCCTTTCCTGACGGAGACATGGGAAGAACAGCGATCACTCATTATAAAATGGTGCAGTCGTATCGTTATGTTTCACTGATTGAATGTAAGCTGGAAACGGGACGCACTCACCAGATCCGTGCACACATGAAATACCTTCATCATCCTATTTTCAATGATGTGTTGTATGGAGGTGACGAGATTATCAAAGGCACGATCTTTAGTAAGTACAAACAGTTTATCGATAATTGTTTTAAAATCATTCCACGCCAGGCGCTTCATGCCAAAACGTTAGGCTTTGTCCATCCGGCCACCAAAAAATGGGTGCAGTTTGATTCGGAGCTTCCGGAGGATTTCACACAAGTGATCGAGAAGCTGGAACACTATGTGAAGTATAATTGATTAGTTGACTATAATGTGTGTGTGCTGATGTGCCGATTGAACGGGCTTCGATTCAAGTTTAGTCTATCCTAAATTGACCAATCGGTACATTTTACCATTGATTAATTGATCAGAATCCATCATCTTCCTCACCTTCTTTCTTCTTTTCTTTTTTCTTGGAAGAAGAAGTAGAGCCACCCAGGTCATAAGGGGTTTCAATGCCATAGTACTTTTGGCGGAAGCGATTGATGAAGGCAAGCGTTTCGTCATCGCTACCTGGGATAAATACCAGCTCTCCCACTTTGGCTTTTGAAGCGTTGGTCTTTTTGGTTATGATATCATTGAAGGGTTGCAGCGAAGAGTGAATCATCAGCCGGTTGTCTTCATAGCCGAAATAATACCAGCTCTCCGGAGATACTTTATAGAAGACATGAAACACGGGGCTGCCGTCTTCATTTCTTCGTATTTCCATGAACCCTTCAAAAGCTCCGTTGATGTCATTACGACCCATGTTGCTGATCCCGAGTTTCCCTTCGCTATAAAATCCTTTCAGCGTTTGAGAATATTTTAAATTCACCTGTGAAAAAACAATGGGCTTAGCCAGTTGAGGTATAGTTGCCAGCGAAACATAACTTTGCAGCGATTTCTGCTCATAGTCTTTCACCACTTTTTCCCCGACAATGTCTGCTATTTTATAAAGCAATTCGGTTTGATCACCCATCCCGTCATCGGCTCCTTCATTCTTAATTACTTCCTGAATGTTTTTCGCCATTAAATCATAGGCGGTGGGGGGAAGATTGATATCCGTCATGATGAACGAATTCATCTTGATGTCATTGGTCTCTATATTTCCCGAACCCAATGCTGTGGCCGTAAGGGTAAAATCCTTAATGTCTTTGAAGAAATTTACAGCTCCTTCAAACCGTACTTCCTGCTTGTCTTCGTTGTAGGCAAATACTTTTCCTGAAAGCTTCTCACCTGCGGCCTTCTGCCGGTCTTCAATTCTAAACTCACCGGTTTCTTTTTCGAAGAAGAGCGATCCGCTGGGTAGGAAGAAATCATCATCTTCGGGTTGTTTCTTATCGTAAACAAAAGTGATGTACAGGCTATTGTCGGTAGCGAAATGCAAACCGGCCTCTGCTTTCTTTCCCTCTTCAGTAACCGCTTTATCAAAATCCGTGTATACATCCTTCTCATCACCACTTTGCTCATAGCGAAGCCAGGTGTTGTAATTTTTAATTTTCTTCAGGTCGAGCTTAACGTAACCGCGAAGTTGTAAGGCAGGTCGTGTGGCGTACATCACCATGTCGCCCTTATAAAAAATACGTGGCGCGAGAATGATGTTCTCCTTTTCAATCACCGCTCCATTCGCTACGGTCTGCTGGGTGGTTGTCAGATTTTTATTCCGCTTACGACTGCTTCCTTCTTCCGGGGTGATGTCTTCCAGATGGAAGTCCGTCATTTTGATGGCAAAGGTATCGTTAACCGAATTCACATATTGATAGGTGGCGTAGCCGGAAAACTCTTTTCGCGAAACAATATCCACCACGCCTTCCGTAAGACGATGATAGCCATTCAATGTATCCAATACGATGGTGGTATTTTTCAGCTGACCTATTTTAGCATTTTCCAAAATCAGTACTTCGTTTCCTTCCGGAGTGATCTTGGCATCGGCTACAATGATATAAGGTATACCACTTACTTTAAGCTGTTGTGTTTTAATATCATACTCTGCTTTCTCGGCATTGAATACGAGTGAGTCCAGGTCTTTACGCGTGGTGTAGAAATAAGAATCTTCCAGCGGAGTATCGGCATCCTTGGCCATGGAAATTTTCTGAGTAGTCAAATCCCATCGTGCATCCGGGATAGAGGTTTTAAACTGTGCATAAGGAAATTCAATTGCGGCAGCACCCTGAATTTCAGGACTGATGTCGGCATAATTTTTATCGAGATTAAATTTCAGGCGTACGTCATTACCGGCCAGCGCGGGTTTTTCAGGATTAGTCGTTTTTACTTCAAAGTGAGCGTGCCGTGCTCCGAAATCTTTGGCAGAGAAATTCATCTCTTTGGAAGTGAGCTCCGATCCCCGCGTGATCAGATCACCTTCTCCCGTCACTCCGGTTTTGGAAAGAGTCAATCGTCCATTCAGTTGCGCAGTGCTGCTGTATAATTCGAACGGATCACGAAGGTTATATAAATTAAACTTGTCCTGTTTGGGCAGCCACTTCAATTTATATTCTGCCAGCGTAGTTTGAGGAAACCATACGTTGCCGATTTGCTTTTCTTTCAGCTCTCCCACCGTTCCCTTTCCTACTACAGAGTCGGGATAGAAAACATAATCAGGAGATTCCACACTGGCGGCCAGGTATTCAATGCGACCCGTGGCACGGATACCTGCATTATCAAGGCTCATGCCGCCATAAATTTTTCCATCGCCCTGGTAAAGATTGTATCCGGTTTTTGGAATAACGTGAGTAAAGCCGAGCGATTTATCGGCCATGGTATGCAGCTTCTCTTTGAAGGCGGGAAACATACCGCTGGAAATGAAAGTACCTTCAAAGTTGATGGATGCCGGATCGGCATCGCTTAAGCTATCGAGTTTAAATGGGGGCACGACAAAAAATACGGAGCGATCGTAAGCTCCTTCAAGCACTTCCTGCCTGTCGAAATAGATAACACCGCCTGCGGAAGCATCCAGGCGTGGATAGTTAGGCACCTTGGCACGGCCCGATTTATTATCTGGCCGGTTGATGAATAAAGTGCCTGATGATTTGGATGAGCTTTCTAATCCTCCGGCTGCAGCCGCAGTAGAATCGGCCCCTACCATGGCATTGTTTACCCTGCGCCTGGTTTTCTGACCCTTGGCATTGGTCTCCGTTATATAAAAACGAATGGAGTCGATGTGATTAAGGCTGATAAAAAAGCTATCGTACTTTAGGGTGAAATCCTTACCATTGATTTCGAAATTTCCCGCAGTGATTTTTCCATCAAACTTGATGTCGCGATCTTTCAATAAAGTGATCGTACTGCTATCGGGTTTGATGATTACGTTGAGCGAGTCGCTCACTTTGAATTCCTCAACACCACGTACAGTCATATATCGCTTGGGAAAATTTACGGTGGCATTGGCAGGACCATCCACTACCGAGTGGATTTTCAGATTGTCATAATCCGCTTTGTTCTTGTTCGCTTCGAATACATGCAATGCCTTGTCTTTCACACGCACCTTACCCGTACGCGAATCGTATTCAATCATTCCTTTATCGGCAAGAAACATCATGGCACCGCGTACTTCTTCCGATTTTCTTTTCATGCTGACGGCTATGTCATCAGCATAAAACTCTTTAACTCCATTTTGGATGGAGTAATTGGCTACCATGGCCAGCGCATGGAAGGTAAACCCTACCCCACCTAACTGCCGGTAATCTTCCGGATCAAAAAAGTCGGTAGATTCAAAAATCATCGGTGCCTGGCTGCGGCCTCCTGACACCGACATGTTCATACTGTCGGATTTCAGATCCCAGCGAAGCAAGTCGGCATCGAAATCAACATTAAAAAAAGAAGAGGAATAGGGAGTGTCCTTCAATTGTCCCTTGCTTCTTTGCAGTGTTAATATCTTTTTTCCGTAGTTGTAGCGCATTTGCACCGAAGGCTGGTGGATGGAATCATTTTCCTGGAAAATTTTTACTTGCGCATTGCGGCTGATGATGGTAGAATCCTGAAACTCGAACTGTTTGGATAGCGCGGAGAATTTTTTGTCTGTATCGCCTAATACTTCCAGAGTAGCATTTTCATTGTTTACGGAAGAGCTGAAAATCCGCTTACCACTTAAAGCAAACCCTCCACGGTATTTCAGCTTGTCGTCACTTAACCCGAGCAGATTAATATTGCTTTCAAAAGACATGAAGCGAGGATAAACAGAAGATGCTTTGTCTTTATGTCTTACACTTTTAAACTCGAAAAGGCCATCCACTTTCCCTTCTACTTTGCCCACATAAGTGAGCTTCCCCACATCTGCTTTCAGGTGTGGCTGGGTTACTTTAAAGTTGTATTCTTTTAATTCGAAGTAAGCGGAGTCTGCACCCAAGCCGGCAGGGCTCCAGTCGAATGTTCCACCATCGCCTACAAAAGTATTATCCACCAGGGAAACAGATCCTTTGGTGTTTTTAAGAAAGGCGGAATCATAAGGAGTAGAGAAATTGAGCGTAACGCGATCGAACTTTAGAATCGGACCACTTAATGTAGGCTGCGGTGGTGCCATCATCCACGGTGGAACGGCAGCAACGGGAGTAGTGTCCAGGGGTGTATCCACATAGGTAGCATTATTATCCAGCTGATCCATGGGATTTTCCTGCGTGGTCGTGTCCGGGATAATGAATTCGGGAGCGGCTTTAATATATATAAACTGGTAGCTGTCATCGCTGGCATAGAGGCGGAAGGATTTTTCGTAATGAAGAGCGTGATGCTGAAAAAAGTCGCGACTGTTTTTGAAGAAGGCTGCCGCTTTAGTCGGGTCTTCGTTTTCGATAGTGCTTTGCACTACATTCATAAAGCCGGAAAGCTTGCTTGCATCAGCTGCTTCTACATTGATCGCATCGGCAATTGCGCCCAGGTAATTTTGAAAATGCGGACGCAGCTTATATCCTTTTTTTTTCATCAGCTTTGCCTGCTGGCGAATGGTTTGCTGCTGATCGGGGCCAAGGCCTCCCCATACGGTAGCGAAGCCTGCACCCACTGTTGCCGCATCTATGTTTTTGGTGTTTTCCAAAAGCACACGTAAGCTATCCTGAAAGGGCAGCTTTACCACATCAGTCGCTTCCTTGCCTTTGGTCTGAGCCCAGGAAGCTATACCGATTAAAAGCACAACGAAACAGGAGAGGACTTTCTTCACTAAACCGGATTAATAAAATGGTTATAAAGATAAGCACAGTTTACGATTAAACAGAAGGGCTTATCCCTGCTCATTTTAAACGAAAAGAGCGTGAAAAAATTAGCTTTTGCTTAACAAAAGTGCCGCCCAGGTTTCCCGTTCGTCTCTTTGCACTTCGTTCAGCCCGAATTGCCTGGCGTGGTCTCGTAAATCGTCCACATCGGTGATATAAAATCCGCTGAGAAGAAGCCTGCCTCCATCCACGAGGTAATCGGCATAGCTCTGCATCTCGGCCAGCAGCACATTCTTGTTGATGTTGGCCAAAACAATATCAAACTTTCCTGTAAAATTCATTTCGCTGATCTTGCCCTGGCGGATATGAACATTAGCGGAGTGGTTGATCTCACTATTTTCCTGTCCATTGGGCACGCTCCATTCGTCAATGTCAAAAGCTTCTACTTCTTTGGCTCCCAGCTTGGAAGCCATGATGGACAATATCGCGGTGCCACATCCGGCATCCATAACACGTTTGTTCTGATGATCAAATGTCAATTGATTTTTAATCATGAGGTACGTAGTCTGGTGATGCCCTGTACCGAACGACATTTTAGGCGTAATGATGATCTCGTAAGGATATTTCTTTTCGATCTGATGGAACTCTGCCCGTACCAGGCATTGATCTTCCACGAAAATAGGGTCTACATTTTTCTCCCACTCTTCGTTCCAGTTCTGTTTTTCTACTTTGTCCTGGAAGAAGAGCAATGGATTTACTTCCTTATACTTTTCTTTTATCTCTGCAAGAACAGTGTTATCGAGCCTGGTATCTTCCGCATAGGCTTCGAATCCTTTTTCTGTTTCCATAAAAGTATCGAACCCGGCCTCGGCAATTTCTGCCATAAGGATTTCGGAATAATCGGGATCGCAAACAACCTGAAGGCGGTGGTAATACATAGTTTCAATAGTCGATGTGCCAATTAGCCGATGATCAATCGGCACATTGACCAATTGATCATCGACTAATTAATTATGCTCCTTTAATAATATCTACGAAGTCGCGCGATTTCAATGACGCTCCCCCCACTAAACCACCGTCTACATCGGGGCAGGAAAAAATTTCGCGAGCATTGTCCGGCTTCACGCTGCCGCCATATAAAATGGAAATACTTTCGGAGACTTCTTTGCCATAGCGTTCGCCAAGATAAATGCGGATTACGGCATGCATATCCTGCGCTTGCTGCGAGGTAGCCGTCTTACCCGTGCCGATGGCCCAGACGGGTTCGTAAGCAATCACTACTTTTTGAATGGCCTCGGCAGTCAGATGAAACAGACCTTCTTCCACCTGCTGTTTTACCAATTGCTCGTGTGTTCCTTTCTCGCGTATCTCCAACGGCTCTCCGCAGCAGAAGATAGGAGTGAGATTACTGGCCAGCACCTTATCTACCTTTTTGGCGAGCAGCTTTCCATCTTCTCCGAAAAATTGTCTGCGTTCGCTATGGCCGATAATGATATAAGGAATACCAATTGACTGGATCATTCCGGCAGATGTTTCTCCTGTGTAGGCACCAGAATCATGCTCGCTGCAATTTTGTGCGCCTACCTCTATTCTTGAATTTGCCCCCAGCTGATTTTTTGTAGTAAGCAGGTATGGAAAGGGTGTACATAAAACAATTTTGGTATCGCTCTTCACTTCATCGGCCACCATCGCCATTATTTCAGAAGTAAGCGTCTGCGCTTCTTCCAGGGTTTTGTTCATCTTCCAGTTACCGGCAACAATTTTTGAACGCATGATCGTAGTTAATTTGATTTCAGATTTATTTCACCTCAAACTTAAAAACTTCTGATGGCTTATCACGCATCAGGCGGGCGCTTTTGATGGGGCTCTTGTAGGTAACGTGCACCAGGTTGGATTGATCATCGTGCACCTCGGTAATGGTATCGTTAAAAACTTCCAGGCTTTTCACTTTTTTCACGTTCTCAATTTCGAGGTAGCAGACAAAAGCAACGTCTTCAGTTTCCAAACCGAGAAAGTTTATTTTTTGTGGCTTGCCATCCAGCTTTACCTTCAGGTGATTACGCAGGTATTCGGTTACCAGCTGTTCGGTGGTCACTCCATTTTTTGGTTTGGTAATGTCCAGGTCTTCGTCTTTACGGCCCTGGCGAATGGCTAGCTCCAGATCGTCAATAAAAATGCGTGAGGTAATCTGAAGTGCTTTGTCTTTCTCGCTGTAATTAAATTCCGTAACGGAGATGTGTACCGGATGAAAGAAAAAAAACAGCGAATAAATAATGCTCACCATGAACGCTAACAGTTAATAAATAGTAACGGAACGAAAATCGTGCCGCCCGAAAGTAATGCTTTTGTGCCGGTTCAAAATTAAACCTATACTTGCAGACTTCGTAATGTGTTGATGTCCAATTGATGAGTGAGTTTGCTTTGTACTTTGTCCTTGGCAAGGACCATATCCTGGATTATGCCAACGGTTACGACCATATTTTATTTGTAGTAGCCCTATGTGCCCTTTACCTTTCCGGTGATTGGAGGAAAATACTAATTCTTGTTACAGCTTTTACGATTGGTCACTCAATCACGCTGGCCTTAGCTACGCTACAGATCATTTCCGTTAAAACAGCACTGATTGAATTTCTTATTCCCCTTACCATTTTTATTACCGCCTTCTCTAATCTTTTCAGAAAAGAAGACCATGTCTCACACCGGGCGGTGCAAACCAACTACATTTATGCCTTGTTTTTCGGACTGATTCATGGGATGGGCTTTTCCAATTATTTAAAAGCCATTCTGGGTAAAGACCACAGTATTATATCCCAGCTTTTGGCCTTTAATCTTGGTCTGGAGTTCGGTCAAATTATAGTTGTTGTCATCTTTCTTTTTTTCGGTTTTATTTTGGTGGATGTGGCCGGTGTAACGCGAAGAGACTGGAAAATGGTGATCTCTTCCGCCATAGCAGGCATCGCACTTATTTTAATGAAAGACAGAATTTTTTGGTAATAAAAATCTAAACTAACCTAAACCTGATGAAACACATTTTTACACTTCTTCTCCTGATGGCTATTGGCTTTGGCCACGCACAGGAACTGAAAAAAGAAAGCCCCAAGTGGCAGGGTAAATTTGAGCAGCTCGATCAATTACTGCCCACACCCAATGAATACCGCTCTTCTTCCGGTGCACCAGGGCCCAAGTACTGGCAGCAGCGTGCCGATTACGTTATTAATGCCGAGCTTAATGACGAGAGCCAAAGCATTACGGGATCAGAAACCATTACTTATTTCAACAATTCTCCGGATGCGTTGAAATACCTGTGGCTGCAGCTCGATCAGAACATTAATGAAAAAGGAAACAATACGCAGAAGACGGCTACCAATTCCGTAAAAGATTCGGTGGCAACCAAAACCATTGCAACCAATCTTGGTCTTTACGATTTTGATGGTGGATTTAAAATCAAAACAATAAAAGATGCATCGGGCAAAGGATTGGTTTATGCTATCAATCAGACCATGATGCGTGTGGATTTGCCAACGCCACTGGCAGCAGGACAAAAAATTTCTTTCTCAGTAGAGTGGTCGTTCAATATTAATGACCGGGTAAAAGGAGCAACACCTAATGATGGCCGTAGCGGTATGGAATATTTTCCGGAAGACGGAAATTATCTTTATATCATCGCCCAGTGGTTTCCGCGCATGTGTGTGTATGATGATGTAGTAGGCTGGCAGAACAAACAATTTTTAGGACAGGGCGAGTTTACTTTATCGTTTGGTAATTACGAAGTGAATCTGACCATACCTGCCGATCACATTATGGCCGGAACAGGGATGGTACAGAACTTAAAAGAAGTATTGACTGCCGATCAATACGCACGTTTCGAAAAAGCAAAAACATCGTACGATAAACCGGTAATCATTTGTACACAGCAGGAAGCAATTGCCCGTGAGAAGACAAAATCAAAAGAGAAGAAAGTATGGAAATTCAAAGCAGAAAATGTGCGCGACTTCGCCTTTGCTACTTCACGTAAATTTATCTGGGATGCACAGGCGGTAAAAATTGCCAACAGTACTCCACTGGCAATGTCCTACTATCCCAAAGAAGGTAATCCGCTTTGGGAGCTGGAATCTACCAAGGCAGTAAAGAACACCATTACTACTTACTCCAAATACAGTGTAGATTATCCTTATCCACAGGCTACTTCCGTTCATGCCGCTTCATTGGGTATGGAATATCCGATGATTTGCTTTAATCACGGTCGTCCGAAAAAAGATGGCACCTATGAAGACCGTACCAAGTGGGGAATGATCGGAGTGATTGTGCACGAAGTAGGTCATAACTTCTTTCCGATGATCATCAACAATGACGAACGCCAGACTACCTGGATGGACGAAGGTGTAAACACATTCGTGCAATACAGAACGCAGGTAGAGACCTATCCGGACATGCCACAACGCAGGGGCCCTGCATCCGAGATTGTTCCCTACATGAAAAGTGATGCAAGTCTTCAGCGCCCGTTGATGGTAAACTCCGAATCGGTAGTGCGCCAGAATTTTGGTAACGAACAATATGCGAAATGCGCCACGGCCTTGAACATACTTCGTGAAACGGTAATGGGTCCAGAGCTTTTCGACAAAGCATTTAAAGAATATGCCACACGCTGGGCATTCAAGAGCCCCAAGCCGGCCGATTTTTTCCGCACGCTGGAAGATGCATCGGCAGTAGACCTCGATTGGTTTTGGAGAGGTTGGTTCTATGGAACAGATAACACCAACCAATCCATTGATCAGGTAAGATGGTTCCAGGTAAAGAACGAAACGGTTAACCCGGAGAAAAAAGAAAAGAATGTGAAGAAGGGTGATTTGACAGCAGGGGCAGAAGCTAAAATGAATGATAACTTCAATAACGGTCCCGAACCATTAACCGTTATCCCTACCGATGCGCGCCTTTACGGAGAATTCCAGAATCGTGTGGATGATAAGGCGATCGTTGCAAAACTCCAGAATAAGAATATTTATGAGATCACTCTTTCAAACAAAGGTGGGTTGGTTATGCCTGTAATTATTGAATGGACTTTTAAAGACGGGTCAAAAGAAATTGACCGCATACCCGCTGAGATCTGGAGAACCAACGAATCGAAAGTGGTGAAGACGTTTGTGAAAGAAAAAGAAGTAATCAACATTGTTCTCGATCCGCAAAAAGAAACAGCCGACATCAGCATAGAAGATAACGTGTTCCCCAAAGTGGCACAGCCGAATAAGTTTGATGAACTGAAGAAAAAAAGTAAGTGAGAAGCTATCCGTTAAGAACTATCCGTGGAGGATGTATTACGATTAACGGATAACTAATAACGATTAACTTAAAATGGAGATGAATAAATTAATAATAGGAGCAATCTTTTTAGTAACGATATCTGCTGCCGCGCAGGAGCAACCCAAGTGGCAGGGAAAATTTGAGCAGCTGGACCAAACTTTGCCAACACCTAATAGCTATCGTAGCAGTTCCGGTGCGCCAGGAGCAAATTACTGGCAGCAGCGTGCTGACTATGTCATTAACGCAGAATTGAATGACGACAATCAATCGCTGAGCGGAACGGAGACCATTACTTACTATAATAATGCTCCTGAAGAATTGCGTTACCTGTGGTTGCAATTAGATCAGAACCTGATGGCGGCCAACAGCATGACGAAGCAAACGCAGAGTTTTACTGTTCGTGACTCTATTGCTGCCAAGTTTATAGCTGGCCCGACCAATGCATATGATTACAAAGGTGGTTATACGATCAAGTCGGTAAAAGATGCAACAGGAAAAGATCTTCCCAAGATCATCAACTACACCATGATGCGTGTTGATTTACCAAAGCCTTTGAAAACAGGGGAAACTTTTGTTTTCTCAGTAGAGTGGTCCTACAACATCAACGACCGTATGATGATGGGTGGCCGCAGCGGTTCAGAGTTTTTTCCTGAAGACGGAAACTATGTATACACCATCGCTCAGTGGTTTCCGCGCATGTGTGTGTTCGATGACTACGAAGGGTGGCAGAATAAACAATACTTAGGCGCTGGTGAGTTTGCATTGACGTTCGGGAATTATCGCGTACGCCTTACGGTTCCTTCGGATCATATTGTTGGTGCCACCGGCTGGATTCAAAACCCTAAAGAAGTATTAAGCAAAGAACAGATCGAACGCTTTGAGAAAGCAAGAAAGACTTTTGACCAGCAAACCTGGATTGTAACCGAAGAAGAGGCAAGAAAGAAAGAGAAAGAGCATTCAAAGAAAAAGAGTACGTGGGAATTTTATGCAGAAAATGTACGTGACTTTGCTTTTGCTTCATCGCGTAAATTTATCTGGGATGTGCAGGCTGTTAAGATCGGAGACAAAGCTCCATTGGCGCAATCACTTTATCCGAAAGAAGGTAATCCGCTATGGGCGAAGGAATCCACCAAGGCCATTAAAAACACATTGGAAATTTATTCGTCCCGCACGATTGATTATCCGTATCCTACTGCTTTCTCTGTGCACGGTGCAAGCATTGGCATGGAATATCCGATGATCTGTTTCAATTTTGGTCGCCCGCAGAAAGATGGCACCTACTCTGATCGTGTATTGGATGGGATGATCTCTGTTGTGGTTCATGAAGTTGGGCATAACTTCTTTCCAATGATCGTAAACAACGATGAGAGGCAAACTACATGGATGGATGAAGGCCTGAATACCTTTCTTGAAAAAGAAACCAAGCGCGAGCGTTATCCTAATCTGGATTTAGTGCATGGCACACCAAAAGGAATTGTTCCGTTTATGAAAGGCGATAAGAATGTGATGCGTCCCGTGATGGCCACCTCCGATAATCAGGGAAGCAGCTTTGGTGCGAATGGTTACACGAAGCCTTCTGCTGCATTAACATTGCTGCGCGAAACAGTAATGGGCCCCGAACTTTTTGATAAGGCATTTAAAGAATATGCCCAGCGCTGGGCATTTAAACATCCCAAGCCGGCCGATTTTTTCCGTACCATGGAAGATGCATCGGCTGTTGATCTGGACTGGTTCTGGAGAGGCTGGTTTTATTCTACTGACAATGTTGATTTGACCGTTGATGAAGTAAAGTGGTACAAAGTGAAAAACACTACAGTTGATCCTGAAAAGAAAAACGTAAAAGTTAAATCAGGAGATCTTTCAGCGAGTGGCGGAAGTTCCAAAGACAAAGCGAACGATTTCACTAACGGACCACAGGAATTTACTGTGATCAAAACACCGGATAACAATTATGGCGACTTCCTGAGCAGAGTAGATGACAAAGCCATTGTAGATAAGCTGCAAGGCAAAAACATTTACGAGATTACATTGAAAAACACAGGGGGTCTGGTAAGCCCTGTTATTATCGAATGGACATTTAAAGATGGCTCAAAGGAACTGGAACGTATACCTGCCGAAATCTGGAGACTGAACGAAACCAAAGTGACCAAGACGTTTGTAAAAGAGAAAGAGGTAATCAACATTGTGATTGATCCTAATTTTGAAACCGCAGATGTGAACACGAACGATAACGTGTTCCCCAAAAAAGCGATAGAATCAAAATTTGATCAGTTGAAAAAGAATTAAACTCAATAATCTAAGTAAAGCCATTCTGTGAAAGCGGAATGGCTTTCTTATTTACAGACATTAATAACAGAGCAGGATACAAACAGATCAGGTTTATAAATAATCATTCCGGTAGCTGAAAGGATTTATTTTATATACTCTTTTCTTACTAACTCCAACTGGCTGATAGCATCGGTATCCTGAGGATTGAGCTGATTGGTGATTGTAAATTCTTTTTCTGCTTCCCGGAATTTTTCTTGTTCAACAAATAACAGGCCCAGGTTGTAATGGGCTTCCGCGTGGCATGGATCGATGCGAATAGCCTGACGATAGGCATCCTCTGCTTCCGTTTTCTTGCCCATTTCATCCATCAGATTGCCAAGGTTAACATAGGCAAGTACTTCGGCTGGATAAAGTGCGATCGCCTCCCGTAAGACCTTCTCACTTTCACTTGTTCTTCCCAGTGAAGCGATGTAAACTCCGTAAGCAGTTAATATGGAGGCACGTTCTTTAATATGCTCTGCTCCTTTTTTCAGGTGAAGCAGAAATTGAAAATCAACCTCTTCCAATCCTTCAGGAGGTTTGCTTCCCCAGGTAGGGTCATTGTAAATCAAATTTACCTTTGCACTCAATCGTTTTACTTCAATATCCAGTCGTTTATCTTCGGAAAGCTCGTAGGCTTTTGAAAATGCTTGTTCTGCCATCTTGTAATTCTTTTCCGAAACGAAATCATCTCCGATGGTCACATACTGCTGAATAATTGCGCGCGCCTGGTAACGATCCCATTGATCCTGAATAGAAGGAATAAAGAATGCAAGGAGCATAACCGATGCACTTCCGGCACTCACCAGGAGCGGCCATATTCTTTTGATCACATATACTTTCGGTTTCATTTAATGGTTGGAATATAAATCAACAACTGCGTGCGCATCAATTCAGATATCGGGTTACGCATCTTCTCCGGTATCTTCCTCCTCTTCCTCGTTCTCCTCTTCTTCCGATTCACTTTCCTCCTCTTTCTCTCCTCCATCAGCGGAATGAGCAAATGAAGCAAACCAGCCACCATTAGAAATTAACTCCTGCGGAGTGCCCTGTTCCATTACTTCGCCCGCACTCAACACAATTACATGATCTGCATCGCTAACCATCGCATAGCGGTGAGCGATGATGATCACTGTATTTTCTTTTCTGATCTCCGCCACTGTTTTTTTAATTTCTGCTTCCGTAGCAAAGTCAAGATTTGCCGTAGCCTCGTCCAACACCAGAATGCGTGGCTGAGAAACCAGTATGCGGGCAATCTGTATGCGTTGTCGCTCGCCAACAGATAATCCAATACCACTTTCGCCAACCGTGGTTTGTAACCCATCGGGCAACCGTTGTAATGTGTTACTCATTCCTGCCGCTATAGCTGCCCTCAAAACTTCTTCGTTGGTGGCATCGGGTCTTTTATAGCGAATGTTATCAGCCAGTGTTCCGCGGAATATGGCACCATCGGCCGATACCATTCCAATCTGTCTTCGTATGGATGAAGAATCATGTAAGGATAATTTTTGTCCGTCAATAAAAATAGTTCCGGCTGAGGGTTCATAGAGCTTCAGCAGTAAATCAACGACAGTTGTTTTTCCTGCTCCTGAAGTTCCTACCAGCGCAGTTACTCTTCCTGGTTTTACCTGGAATGAAATTCCTTTTAACACTTCCCGATCAGGTGCATAGCTGAAGTGAACTTCTTTGAACTCGATGGCCCCTTTTTCAATTTTAAGTGGCAGTCCTTCTTTTTCTTCCGTGCCTCCATCCAACAATTTGAAAGCGCGTGCCACCGAAGCAACATTTTGCTGAAGATTCACCCACAGGCTGGTCAGGTTATCAATGGGATAGTAAAGCCGGTCCAGGTAGGAAACAAACATGACTACATCTCCCGGGGTGAGCCGATGTTCGAGCGTCAGGTATCCGCCATATCCCAACACAAGAGCAGAAGAAATCTGGGTTAATGTATTTTGCCAGAACGCATATTTATTGCTCAGCTTCGTCCGGTCAATATAATCTTCATATGCACCTATTGAGATTTTTTGAAGCCGGTCTGCTTCTCTGTTTTCGGCACCCGAAAGTTTTACAGTTTTAATACCACTGATGGCATCCTGCATGCGCGAAGAAACATCTTCCCAACGATCGTAATACGAGGACAGGCTGGCTTCTAATTTATTGGCCGAGCGCCAGGCGATTAACAGATAGAAGGGGATAACGACAACGGCCAGCAATGTAAGAACTACATTTTGCCATAGCATGATGATTAATATACCTGCCAGACTAATAATCTCAGGGAGGATCTCCTGCGAAAAGCCACTTACTATACCCGATACTTCATCGGATTGATTTACCTGTTTGGCTATGGTGGCGCTGGAACGTTTGCTAAAAAAACCTAACGGAAGCTTGAGCACATGAGTAAACGTAGTCTGAATAAATTTTTGCTCCACTAGGCAGGACAACTTCACGTTCATGTTTTCTCCGATAAGAGAAAGAATATATCCGATCACGTTAATAAGGAAGATGAGTGCTACCGCCCATAAGAGTGTTTCCATTGCCTGTTCGGGAGAGCGTTCCGCCACATGACCTGTGCGGTGAGGTTCCTTCACTTTCTTATCCGGGGGCAAATGTTTTTCGATGATGGATGTTATCGGATCATCATCGGTATCGCCAAGTTCCAGCCGGGTATCCCGTTTGGCTTGCCTTATAAATAGCCCCGCCACATCATTGATGGCCTCCCGGTAAATAAGAGGTTCAATAAGATTGGCACCGGTACCCAGCAGCCCGATGAGTACAACAACAGCAAAGCGTTTGCGCTGCGGAATAATTAATTGAAACAAATGGCTCCATGCATTGTATTTCGAATTGAGTTTCATACAGGCTTGTCAATTACTTGAGGCGTTTATTATCGCATTCCTTTTTTATTGGCGAGCTCTTCGAGGTAATCCATTTGAATCTGTTGCGATTCCATGATACGCTGAGTTTGAAAAAACATGAGGTGATCTATTTTTTCATGCAGCAACCTGATCTCCAATTCGGCTTTCAGGTTTACTTTATAGTCGTGTTCGGAGCGCTTACGGTCCTTTATTTCTTTTCTGTTCTGGCTCATCATGATCACCGGTGCCTGCAGAGCTGCAATACAGGAGAGAATCAGGTTTAATAAGATGTACGGATAAGGATCAAAGCCTTTATTCAAAAGACGGGAGTTAACTAAAATCCAAAACAGAATAATGAATCCGAACAGGATGATAAAAGACCAGCTGCCGCCAAAAGTGGCCACCTGGTCTGCCATGCGCTGCCCGGGCGTAATGTTTTCTTCTTCGCTGACTTCTATATTTTCAGAGACAATCTCGTGCTTGGAGATGGCATCCAGTACTTCCTTTTCCACTTTATCCAGCTCACCGATTTCTTCCTCCATGATGCTCTCGAGGTATTTCTTCCGGTAAGTACGCAAGGCTTCCTGGCTAACAAGAGCATCTTCATTGAAATCGGGATATTCCTTTTTAATGAAGACGGTTAAGTTTTTGCGCAGTGAACTGGCGGGAACAAGCTCATTCTTGTTTACTAATTTGCCGGTGATCGAGCATTTCGCTTGTATCATATTTTTTTTGATTTGTTTATGAACAATGATCTTAATTCAATAGAGTCGTACCGAATTCGGCATCACCGTATCGCGCACATTAAAGATTACTCATGACGAGGGCACATCGTTTTTTCACAGATCACATCATGTGATCTTCACTGATGTTAACGCCTCCCGCCACGTATACCACCACCGCCACCATGTATCCCACCCATGGAACGCATGCCTCCACCGCTGTGTATGTTTTGCCAGCCCGAGTTATGAAAGGAATTTGAATTGAAACGATTGTATCCGTTGCTGTTAAAATTGCCAGGCCGTACATTCATTTGATTGAGGTGACTATTATAACGGCTTTGATTAATCGTGCCCGTACGGGGAGATTGTACTGAATTGTTTCGCTGAGCGGACCTAACGTTCAATCCCCCTCTGTTGATGTTGGAGAAATGATTTCGGGCAGCACCATTAAATCCCCTGTACACATTCCTGTTGATGATATCAGTACGGTGAATATTGTAGTACGTATTGTAATGATTGTAAAGACGGGGATAGCGCCTGTAGCCAAATCCAAAAAACCAGTTTGCATAAAAGGGAGAAGGTAATCCGGCAATAACAAGGTTGCCACCCGGGCCATAATAAAAACCAGTTTGATAATAGAATGGAGCCGGATACCACATGGCTGTTGAATACCACGAAGGGTAGCCATACCAGTAGGGATAAGGATAATTATCGTAATAACCATTGGTAACATAGGTGGGATTCGTATCACCCTGGTCGTACTGTTTTGCAAATTCATCTGCCGCCTTCTTCACTTCTTCCTGAAGCTTGGGATCTTTTTCTACTGCTGTTTTGTATTCGTCAAGGTCTTTCGCATTTTGTTCTGTCAGCTGCTTGTTTAAGCTGTCCAGCTGTTGCGTAACACCGGCAGCATCATTTTTATAAGCTTCACCCAAACTTACCGTCAGATCGATATTATCGGTAAGCAGGCTCATTACATCCGGGCTCGAGACTACTTTTTTGAAATCGTCCTGCACCGGTACCGGGTATTTTGAAGTAATCTTTTCCAGTGTGTTTTGCGAAGATTGATAGATGCCATTCATCCTTACCATTTCTTCATAGTGGGCATTATAGACATCCAGTATTTGCTGCTGAATGTTTTGTGGATACTCCTTTAAAAGCGATTTAACCTCATCGCTGCTTTTCTTTTCGCCACTTGCCAGCTGATTAACCAGTTCAGGGAAACGTGCAGCCTCGTAGAATTTTTCCTGTTCTTCTTTCGGATAGGCAGCAATTAAATCCTGAAAGGACTGGCTGGTGCGGGCCTGGGTTCGCTCTAATTTAACCAGTACCTGTGGGTATTGAGACACATCAAGAATGGCAGATCGCATATCGGCTGCGTAAGGAGCAATCGATGAGATAATATTACTATCGTCCTGTGAAAGACTATCCACGAGGCTCTGGGCAAAAGACCAACTTGCCATCATCATGATCGCGCAGGTAATGAAGGGTCTTTTAAGGTTTACGCTGATTGTTTTCATAAGTAGAAAATCAATGGTTTAATCTTCAGAATAGTACTGTTAAGGAGATGATATTCCTGTTTCGCAAAGCAGATGATCTGTTGGGTAGGAACTGCTTAGGACGATCCGGTAATTACAGAAAAAATGTGATCACCGATAAGGTCATCATCATACCTGTTAATTAAGAGGGGAGCATCTTAAAAAAGTCACTAAGGAGATCGAATATTAGTAAGAGTATATTCTTTGTGACTTTATTTTATATGGGCAATTCTGCAAACCTTTCTTTGTATACTCCATACTGTGTACAAAAGAAATTATGACCGGAGGATACGTCAGCGAGCGGGCACTCCTGAAGTCAATAATGGTGTGCCTCAATTGAACAGAGAACAATGAGTGTTCTGTAGGTTGAAGATACACAGCTATTTGTGTGGTGATACTTATGGTTTTTTCTGCTTGTGATCGGCATCATCCAGATGAAACTGATGTAGAAAGCGATGCGCAATCGGAGCAAGAAAAACAGCTACGGTGCTCAAAAAAACCACTCCGCTAAAAATCGAATAAATGGAAGCGAACCATTTGGCCCCGTCATTGACCAATGGGTCTACAGGTCCCATTCCGGTAAGTATCATAGCGGCATTTACCAATGCATCCAGCCAGGAAAGGTGGTTGATGAAATGATAGCCTGCCACTCCAATCCCCAGCGAAATTCCGATAAGCAAAAAAGAAAACCCCGTATAACGCAATACGCGCTTATAAAACTGTGCCCGTGGCAGCAGCGGACTGGTACGATGTTCAAAGTGCATGCAGGTAATGTAAGAATAACATCTTTTAAAATTCTGCCGGGTTTGTATTAAATCCGGTAAACTTACGGAAGATGTTTTTTGTTTCTCTTTACGATACAGGCAATGTATTTTTACACTTTCTTATAAAATTCTGTGCAGCAAATTCCTAACGACTCCTACTTAGACGATCTCGACCCCAGGCAATATATTATTATTAAAAGGGCGCGTGTCAATAATCTTAAAAATCTTAGCGTTGCTATCCCCCGCAACAAGCTGGTAGTAATTACAGGTCTTTCGGGTTCAGGTAAATCTTCCCTCGCCTTTGATACTTTGTTTGCTGAAGGGCAGCGCATGTATGTGGAAAGCCTGAGCTCCTATGCACGCCAGTTTCTGGGGCGTATGGAAAAGCCGGATGTGGATTACATCAGGGGCGTTTCTCCCGCTATTGCCATAGAGCAAAAAGTAAATACCCGTAACCCCCGATCGACAGTAGGTACCACTACAGAGATTTACGATTATTTGAAGCTCCTCTTTGCGCGTATTGGCAAAACCATTTCGCCCGTGAGCGGAAAGGAAGTAAAGCGCGATACGGTAACGGATGTGATCAACTACATCAATAACCTGAAAGAAGGAACGCGTGTGATGATTGCTGCTCCGCTAAAGCTGGATAAAAAGCGTAAGGTGGAGGACGAACTGAACCTTTTACTCAGTAAGGGCTTCGCCCGGGTATTGATTGACGGGGAAGTAAAGTTCATTGAAGAGCTGCTTGCCCCTCCTGCGGAAGCAACAGCTAAAAAGAAAAAGGCTAAAGTAGAAGGCGAGCTGGAAATACTTATTGACCGGGCAGCTGTAAATGCTACTGACGAAGACCTTAATTTCCGTTTATCCGATTCGGTACAGACGGCTTTCTTCGAAGCCAATGGCGATTGTTTTGTTTATGCCGAAGGGAAAAGTAAACATCATTTCTCTGACCGCTTTGAATTAGATGGAATAACCTTTACAGAACCTTCCGTTAACTTATTCAGCTTCAACAATCCGTTTGGCGCCTGCCAGACCTGCGAAGGTTTTGGAAAAGTATTAGGCATCGATGAAGAATTAGTTATTCCTGATAAAAGTCTTTCAGTTTATGAGAATGCCATTGCCCCATGGCGCGGTGAGCAGATGAGTGAATGGCAAAAGCCATTGGTGAAAAACGGTATCAAGTTCGATTTTCCCATTCACAGACCTTACAATGAGCTCACTCAAAAACAGCGTGATTTATTATGGAATGGTAACGAGTACTTCGAAGGCATTCATGCTTTTTTCAAATACCTCGAATCCAAAACGTATAAGATTCAGTATCGTGTGATGTTGTCGCGTTACCGCGGAAGGACCACCTGCCCCGATTGCAGAGGCTCAAGACTGCGCAAAGATGCATCGTATGTAAAAATTGCCGATACCTCTATTACTGATCTGGTATTGCTTCCTATCGAAGATACGTTTGTGTTTTTTCAAAAAATAAAATTACCTGATTACGATAAGAAGGTAGCCGATCGTCTTCTTACGGAAATCAAATTCCGCCTGGAATACCTGGAGAAAGTAGGATTGGGTTATCTCACTTTAAATCGTTTAACGAATACATTGTCAGGTGGTGAGTTTCAGCGAATCAAACTGGCAACATCATTAGGCAGTGCGCTGGTTGGATCTATGTACATAATGGATGAACCCAGCATCGGGTTACATCCGAAAGATACTGCACGGATGATTGAAGTGCTGAAGGCCTTACGCGATATGGGCAATACGGTGATTGTGGTGGAGCACGAAGAAGAGATCATGCGTGCTGCTGATCAGATCATCGATATCGGCCCCGATGCGGGAAGTCACGGAGGTAATTTGGTTTTCCAGGGTACACTGAAGGAAATGGGAACCAAGGTACTTTCGCATACTACTGATTTCTTAAGCGGGCGTGAAGGCATTGCTGTTCCGAAGCAGCGCAGAAAATGGAAAGATGCCATTACGATATCCGGAGCAAGGGAGAATAACTTAAAAAACCTGACTGTAAAGTTTCCTCTGGGTGTGCTTACAGTAGTTACAGGAGTGAGTGGTTCTGGCAAATCAACATTGATCAAGAAGATTCTTTATCCGGCTGTCGGTCGCCTGAGCGGATCAGTATCCGAAACACCGGGACGTTATGACAAGCTGGAAGGTGATTATTCGAAAGTAACGCAGGTGGAGTTTGTTGACCAGAACCCGATTGGTAAATCGTCACGCTCTAATCCGATCAGTTATGTGAAAGCGTATGACGCCATCCGCCAATTATATGCTGATCAGTCTTTGGCCAAGCAACGTGGTTATAAGCCTTCTCACTTTTCGTTCAACGTAGAAGGTGGCCGCTGTGATAACTGCGAAGGAGAAGGCGAGATCAAAGTAGAAATGCAGTTTATGGCTGACATCTATTTGAAATGCGAAGTATGTAATGGCAAGCGGTTCAAGCAGGAAGTACTGGAAATCGAGCACAAAGGAAAAAATATTGCTGATGTTCTGGATATGACGGTGGAGGATGGCCTTGAGTTTTTCAGAGATATTAAACCGATTTACAGTAAGATTTTTCCATTGAATGAAGTAGGATTGGGTTATGTGAAGCTTGGGCAATCTTCCAATTCCCTGAGCGGTGGCGAAGCGCAGCGTGTGAAGCTTGCTTCCTTTCTTGGCAAGAATTCTTCCGATTCAAAAGATCATATCCTTTTCATTTTTGATGAACCAACCACTGGTCTTCATTTCCATGATATTTCCAAACTGCTGAAGGCCATGAATGCATTGGTAGATGAAAGCCACACGGTGATAGTAATTGAGCACAACATGGAAGTGATTAAATGTGCCGACTGGATCATCGATCTCGGCCCGGAAGGCGGAGAGAAAAAAGGAGGACAACTGATGTTTGAAGGAACCCCCGAGGAAATGGCGAAGAAAGGCAAAGGATTTACTGCAGAGTTTTTGAAGGAGAAATTAAACGGGTAAATTCGAAAGATTAATTATGGAATATGACTTCAGTCTATAGAGAGAGTAAAGTTGTCGCTTTTGTCTCTAATGGGAAGTCACTTACTGTTAAGCAATATAGAGCAGATGTTAAAAGAGCAGTAGAGGAAAATTTGGATATATAATTAATCAGTTAGAGATAGAGAAACGATTAAATGATAAACTTTTAAAATAGAATGAAATTCTGGTTGATTTCGTTTTTTGTTTTTCAGTGTATGACTTTGACGTATTCACAAAAATATGACCAACAACCTATCTCAATTTTAGATATTGAAAAGGGAATTGTCAATTTTGAATACTTTAGGCCAGTGCTTTTAGAAAATGGATTTAGGTTTGAAAGAAAGGATCGGCAAAGTGAATATTGGAAAGTGTTATTAGATGGAGATGATCTTTTATGTCAGGTTTGTATACAGTTCTCATTATGGACCTTTGAGGGTAAAGAGATGTCCAGAACAATGAATTTTCAAATTAGAAAGGATCTACTTCCGGATTATAACAAGAAATTTTTAGAAGCTATAAAACGAAGCTTCCCAAACAAAGATGCGAAAATGATGACCTCAACGATTGTTACTGATTCATCTACATCGAAAGATGATTATTATCTTGTTTACAGCAGAAAGACAGATAACATAGTTGTGACTTTAGAAGAAGATGGGATTTGGGTCAAGTATCTTTTTGAAAAAAATCTCTACAAGAAATGAGTTTATTAGTTAAGATTATATTGAGACCTGGTTATTCAGAAAATAATGATTTTTGGTATTTTAAAGAAGTGTTTAGAACTCAACTTTATCAGGTGATTGATTCCGAAAATATTGAAAAGTATTTGGTTCTCTCTAATTCGGAGGAGGAGAAACTCTATATTAATAAGGTTGATTGTCAAATATTAAGTAATAATTGATGAGGATAGTGTTCATCTTGTTTTAAGATATCGGGTAGATGGAAATCTTTTACAAACCCTGGCCCTGGTACATTGCTGGTCCAATCATTGGGCTTACGGTTCCAATATTATTGTTGTTCGGAAATAAAAAGCTCGGCATCTCCGCTACTTTACGGCAGATCTGCGCAGCATGTATTCCGGCAAACATTTCGCTTTTTAAATACAATTGGAAACAGGATAGCTGGAATTTGTTCTTCGCTGGTGGATTGTTGCTCGGGGGATTTTTGGGAGGTTATGTATTTGCCAATCCTGAACCAGTAGCTATCTCGCAAAGTACAATTGAATACCTGAAGTCATTTGGAATGACTGATCTGTCAGGCTTGATGCCCGCTGAATTATTCAACTGGTCATCACTTGCTACACTCAGGGGATTTCTTATAATGATCGTGGGAGGATTTATGGTTGGCTTTGGTACACGCTATGCGAAAGGCTGCACTTCCGGTCATGGTATACTTGGTTTGTCCGCTTTGCAATGGCCATCGCTGGTTGCTACCATGTGCTTCTTCCTTGGCGGGATTTTGTTCAGTCATTTTGTGCTTCCACTCATTCTAAAACTATGATTAAACGGATTAGGTGATTGGTATGATTATTTAAAATGATATGGAATCCCAAAAGCAAGGATATAAATACTCCGATCTGACAGGCAGAATAATTGGTTGTTCTATGGAGGTTCATAAAATCCTGGGCAATGGATTTCAGGAAGTTATTTATCAACGTGCTCTTGAAATGGAAATGAATATTCAAAAGATACCTTTTAACAGGGAGTTTGAAATGCCGATTATCTATAAGGAGGAGAGAATTAGGTACACGCAGGGTAGACTTTCTTGTCAACGATATTATTTCTGTCGAATTAAAAGCTGTTATTAAATTGGAAGACGTGCACATGGCACAGGCCATCAATTATCTCGAAGCATACAATCTTGAAATAGGTCTTCTAATCAATTTTGGATCAAAAGCCTGGAATTCAAGCGACTTATAAATTCAAAATTTAAATCAACGAAATCATAAAATCTGTTTAATCATAGTTTAAGACGAATGAAGAACATAAAATACTTAATCATAGGAACTGTATTCGGCCTGGCATTAACCAAAGGTGAAGCCATCTCGTGGTATCGCATACAGGAAATGTTCCGGTTTGAAAGTTTTCAGATGTTTGGCATTTTTATGACCGCCATTCCAACAGGAGCATTGTGTTTATTCCTGATTAAAAAATTAAAACTAAAAACCTTTGAAGGCGAAGCTATTGATATGCCAGTGAAGAAATATTCACACGGAATCATTATTGGCAGCCTGATCTTTGGTTTTGGCTGGGCGCTTACAGGCGCCTGTCCCGGACCATTGTATGTGCAGATTGGCTCGGGTAATTTAGTGACTATTGTTACTTTGCTAAGCGCTGTTGCAGGTACGTGGACCTACGGCTATTTTCAGGCAAGACTTCCTGATTAAATTAATTATCACTTCAGTGTAGCAGCAATCCCTTCTCTGTAGGAAGTTGCTTCAACATTAAATTGCTTTTCAAACTTGGAGCTGTCGAAAATATAATCCTGCTCATATTGATACATCATTTCAATGAACTCCCTGAGTATGGGTACAAATAAACCCGCAACACGCACTCCGAATTTTGGAAGAGTCTGCACTTTGTATGGGCGATGGCTTAGCTCAGTTGCAATACGAATGTAATTCTCGGCAGTAATTTTTTCTTTGCTTGTCAGTGCATGCCATACCTGATTGTAGGCGGCTGGTGTATTTCCCAAAACAGCTACCGTCTTTCCAGCGTCAGGTGTGTACGTCATGGTGTGAATTTTCTTTGTGCTGCCGAGCCACTGAGGAGTTTGTTTTAACTTCACTTTATCGGTAACCATTACATTGCCAATACCTAATGCAGCATCTGGTCCATAGAAATCAGCAGCACGTACAATCATTCCATTAAGGTTTCCCTTCCTTGTCTCGTCTGTAAGCCGGGTAGCGATCTTTGCTCGCACTTCTCCTTTTTTACTTACAGGATGATAAGGAGTTTCTTCCGTCATCGGGCCATTTACTAATCCATAGGAGTAGACATTATCGAAGAAGACAAGCTTGCTGTTATGTTTTTTGCACGCATCAATTACATTGCTCATGATTTTTGGCCATTGCTCCTGCCATACTTTAATATCGTATTTTAATCCGGCCAGCAAATAAACAATTTCACTTCCGGCTACGGCCTTTTCAGTTTGTTCATAATTGAGCAGATCAGCTTTCACCAACTCATCAGCATCGTTAACCTTTTTTGGATTACGACTAACCTGGCGAATTTGATTGGTATACGTTGTGAGCTGCTTTGAAAGTTCCTGTGCGATGATACCGTTGGCTCCGAGAATGGTTTGCATATAATGAAGGGTTTATTACAAAGTCGCAAGTCTTTGTCAATTATTTCACAAATTCATATTAATAAATTTAGATCCCGACAATTATCTTATTCCTATGTTTGCATGTTCAACACGTTCCGTTTTGGATAACAAGTAATGACTATCGCAAAAGATCTCCGACTTCAGATTACAACCAGGCAAATTCTCGGCATGGCATTGCCTATTTCGCTGGCGATGCTCGTGCCGCAGATCAATTTTATAACCAACAATGTATTTCTTGGTGGATTGGGCGAAAAGGAATTGGCAAGTGCCGGAATCACCGGAGTGTATTATCTTATCTTTGCGGTGATTGGCAATGGGCTGAACAATGGTCTTCAGTCGTTGATTGCACGAAGGGCAGGACAAAATCTTCCTAAAGAAATCGGCCGCTTGTTTTATCATGGGGTCTGGGTAGCGCTTGGCGTTTCGGCTATAGGCATTGCGGTTACTTATCTTTTTGCTCCTATCATTCTGCGTGCTGTTATTCATAATCCGGATACAGCCGAACAGGTCATTGGCTTTTTATTGATTCGTATCTGGGGCTTGCCTTTCCTGTATTTATATGTGATGCGAAATGCATTGCTGGTAGGAACTAACCAGACAAAATTTCTTGTATTCGGAACATTGGCAGAAGCATTAGCCAATATCTTTCTCGACTATAGCTTTATCTACGGACATTTTGGAATGCCGGCTTTAGGTTTCAATGGAGCTGCCTATGCCTCCATCATTGCAGAAGGCACCGGATTGATTGTGATCTATGCAGTTATCCATTTCAACGGGCTGAATAAACAGTTTGCTTTTTTTGAACAAAAGAAATTTGATCCATCTGTATTCAAGCTTCTTTTAATACAATCATCGCCTCTGATTGCACAGTACGCCATCAGCATAGCAAGCTGGGAATTTTTTTACATTCTTATCGAGCATCATGGCGATCGCGCATTGGCGGTGTCGAACACCATGCGCAACATCTTCGGATTATTCGGAATATTTGCCTGGGCTTTCGCATCCACTACCAATACGATGGTAAGTAATATTATCGGTCAGGGAAGACACGAAGAAGTGATCCCCCTGATCAGACGAATTGTGAAAATCAGTTTTTCCATTTGCCTCGTAATTTTCATATTACTCAATGCGGCACCACAATTATTCCTTTCGTTCTATGGACAGGGCGATGAGTTTATCGCTTATGCCATTCCGGTTGTACGCATAGTCTCTGTTGCTTTGCTGATGATGTCGTTCGGAACCATCTGGCTGAATGCGGTAACCGGCACCGGCAACACGGTAGTAAATCTCACGATAGAGTTAGTCACCATCACTATTTATTGCACCTATGTTTACATTGTACTTGAGGTGCTTCATCTGCCCATTACGTGGGGATGGGGAAGTGAGTGGGTATACTGGATGAGTATGTTCGTGATGGCCTTCTTCTATATGCGATCTGGTAAGTGGAAAATGAAACAGATATGAAACAGTTAATGGTTAAAAGTTAATAGGAGTACGGATGTGATTGTCCCACCATTAACTTATTAACCAATAACGATTAACTGCCATCACGCTTTAAAATATTCCTCCAGCTCGACCAATGTATTCTCTCCTCTCAGATCTTTTATCACCTGGCCCTTTTCAAGAATAACAATTCGATTGCAGAGATCGGTAACATGATTCAGATCGTGGCTGGAAATGAGGAAGGTGAGATTGCGCTCCCGCTGTTCTTTTTTCAATAATTCTTTCAATCTGATTTGCGAAGTAGGGTCAAGGTTTTCAAAGGGCTCATCCAGAATAATTACCTGGGGATTGCCAATAAAGGCTGCTGCTATTCCTGCTTTTTTCAGATTGCCTTTCGACAAATCACCGATGTATTTGCTTTTGCCAATCAACTCGTCATTGAAAAGCTCTTCAAACTTGGCGTAGAAATTTTTCATTTCTTCGTTGGAGTAGCCATGAAGTTTACCTACAAATTGAAAATATTCATCAGGCGTGAGGTAAGAGATCAGAAAATTCTCATCCAGGAAGGATCCAACCTGTTTCTTCCAGTTATCATTGCCTTGCACCTTTTCTCCATTGATCTCAACGAAGCCAGAAGTGGGTTTGATCAGATCAAGAATCATACGGAAGAGCGTTGTCTTACCTGCTCCGTTATTTCCCACTAAGCCAAAGCTTTCGCCTTGTGTGATTACTAATTCACTTATATGAACAACACTTGTTCCTTTGTATTCCTTCTTAAGTTCTTTTACGGAAATCATGATTGCTTTTTGTTTTCAGAATGATCGATTTGCATAGCTCTCATTGATAACAGCTTATTCTTTTCTAAAGCTGGCAGCCATCGAATATTTTTTCTCCATCAGCCTCCGGGTGGTGATGTTCAATAATTGCTTGTGAAAGGCAATACCAATTAGTCCTGCGGTGCCCACTGCAACCAGGCCGGTATTTCCATTTCCCATTAAACTAAAAGGAACATATACAGCATACGGCCCAAGCAGAATAGGAATTCCCATCAGCCATTGAGCGGCTCCTATTCCCTGATAATTAAATGTAGCACCCTTTTTCAGATCCATTTTTTTTGGTTCCCACATAGACATATTGAGAATGATAAAAATATTAACGCCCAGATTAAATAAAGCCGCAGCAAGGTGAACCAGCAGGATCTTCCAGCCGAAATACACATACGGAATGCTGAGCAGGAAGCAAACGATAGTTACCGCGCTGAGCAGCCAATACTTTGATTTAACAAACTCGTGCATCGAAACAGGCTGAGTTAAAGTGAAATCAAGATGGCCGCCTTGCCAGCTAAAGAGAAACTGTCCATAGTTGATCATGAAGATCCCTGTAATGAAAATTCCGACAAACAGGAGAAACGCAGGCATCTCTTCGGTGTACTTTTTGTTGGTATAAAAGATAAGTCCATACAGTAGAAAGAAAGCGCTAAGAAAAAGAATATTACGAGGTCGCTTATTACGCAGAATTAATTTTACCTCCATATTAATCCACTCGCCAGTAGTGCCGAAGCCACTAAGGAAAGCAAGATCTTTAGTTACACCGTAGGAATCATTTTTCTGACTGGCTATATCTTCGATGTACATACCTTGCCGGAAGAAACGAAAATTGGCGATATACAAACCAACAAAAAGAAAGGCGGGAATGAGCAAACTCAAGGGCTGTTTGATAAATGCTGTAAAAACGGGTGCTGAAACATCAGATAGCCTGAACCATCCAAAATAATCTGCCGCACCGAACAAAGAGATAACCGAAATCAAAGCAATCAGGCCCCAGATAGAATCATCCAGTTGCTTTTTGAACAGGATGACAATGTAATGCATCGTTAAGCTCAGCAGCCAGATAGAAAGCAGCCAGCTCCATGCGGCAGCAGTATTTTCATTGGTGGCGATCACCTGGAAAGCAAAAGGCGCAAAGAGAAAAAACACTATGAAATTCATTACATGCAGTAGCGATTTGCCCAGCAGGTAATGTACGATACCTGACTTCTTTATAGGAAGATGCAGGTAAGGTTGGATATCCAGCACAGGAAGGTTTTGTAAAAAATAGCGCATCATGAATTCAAACCCGAAGTAGTAGAGTAGTATTCCATTCAGGAAGGTGGTGCTGTCTTCTATTTTTAGTGTTTTGGTGATAATGCTATTGAGAACAAAACCCAACGCAACGGAATAGCTCACCATCATGAGCCCCAGGAAAGCAAGGAAAAGCGAGGTGGCCATTTCTTTGCCGAAAGAAACTGAGCGCGAAAATTTTTTCCAGGTGTGAGATAAAAACAGTGAGACCATTGGATAAATAAAATTCAATATAATAAAATGCATACTTAAAAGAAGTCTGTGAAGTGATCAAGCAGATCAGTGAAGACGAAGTATTTTAATTTTCAATCGGGTCGATTTATGCAATCGTTATTCTATCTTTGATTTTCAAATACCCTTTTATGTCCATTCAAAAACGTTTTAGCCAGCAAGACCTTGACCGTATCAAAGCGGCCGTGAAGGAAGCAGAAGATAAAATTTCGGGAGAAGTAGTGCCTGTATTTGTAGAGAAAAGCGGTTACTACAATATCGCCAATTACCGGGGCGCGTTTGCGGGGGCATCACTGGCCTTTTTTGTTATTATTATTCTGGACCGGTATGCCTCACCTGAGTTTGCGGTATATGACCCCATGCTTATTTTTCTTTATGTACTGTTGGCAGGAATAGCGGGAGCAGCCATCACTCACTTTCTCGATCCTGTGAAGCGGATGTTACTGAACCAGGCACATCTGGACCAGGCCACCAAGAAGAGAGCAGAGAATGCTTTTCTGGAAGAGGAGGTATTTGCCACCCGCCATCGCACAGGCATCATGATCTTCGTTTCTTTTTTTGAGCGCGAAGTGATCGTGATGGCCGATCGTGGTATCAGTAAAGTGGTGGAACAGAAAGAATGGGATAAAATGGTAAACGATATTATTCTCAACATCAGGAACGGGAAGGTTACCGAAGGGCTGGAAGCGGCCATCAAAAGGTGTGGACAGGTGCTTCTTGAAAAAGGATTTCTGAAAACAACAGATGACGTAAACGAATTGCGGGATGACCTGCGTCTTGAATAATCATGAGTCATACAGTTAGGTTAACAATGAGCAGTTTGATTTCTTCATTATCAAAAATAATTTTGCTGATCGGTACATTGGCCTTATCCCATGTACTTCAGGCACAATCTTCTATTCCCGAGCATGGCGCAGTATGGGTGCATGATGAAGCGGGTATACTTTCCGCGCAGGCGAAAGCGGAGATCGAAGCAGCATTGAAATACGAACGCGATTCCACTTCCAATCAAATAGCCGTATTGATCGTGCCTTCCGTAGAAGGCGGAGATCTGGATGGCTATGCGAACGAGGTATTTCAGAAATGGAAACTGGGCCAGGCCTCGAAAGATAATGGTGTCTTGTTCCTGATTTCAATTAACGACCGGCAGATGCGTATTGAAGTAGGCTACGGACTGGAAGGAATTCTTACCGATGCCATGTCCAGCCGGATCAATCGTAATGAAGTCGCTCCGCGCTTCCGCCAGGGAGATTATGATAATGGTGTAAAAGCAGGAGTAGCGGCCATCATTCAAACTATAAAAGGTGAATATAAAAATGAAGAACCTCCGCAGCAGTTGCGCAGAAAGAAAAAAGGCTCACCGCTGATTTCGATTATCGTATTCATCGTAGTTATCATCCTTGCTGCCCGCAGAAAAGGAGGCGGTGGTGGAGGCGGTGGAGGATGGTCTGCTGCCGGTGGATTCCTTGCCGGAACAATGATGGGTGGCAGAGGTTATGGCGGAAGCGGTGGCTCGTGGGGTGGCGGAGGAGACTTCGGTGGTGGAGGAGGCTCCGGTGGAGGAGGCTCCAGCGATTCGTGGTAATCAGCTGTAGAGTAAAGCACAGCAGCTATTCTTAAAATTTTATCGTTGACATAGGCATTCAATACGAATTGAAACATGAAAATATATTTTATGCAGGTAAGTAAGCAGCAATCTTATAGAATAGCGCACCTGCTTACTGCCTTTTGCTTACTTCTTACCCTTTCATCATTTGCTCAAAAACCAGTGCCCGAACTATGGGGTGTACATGTGCATGATGAGGCTCATGCTCTTCGGCAGGCTACGATTGATCAAATCGAAAAGCAATTAATTACGTTTGAAGATTCCACTTCCAACCAGGTAGCTGTTTTGGTAGTCACATCATTAGATGGCGAGTCAATCGAAGAGTATGCGCTGCGTGTGGCAGAAAAATGGAAACTAGGTCAGAAAGATAAAGATAATGGCGTCCTTCTGCTCATTGCTGTGGATGATCATAAGATGCGGATTGAAGTAGGACAAGGATTGCAGGGCGTTCTTACCGATGTGCAAAGCAATCGCATCATCCGAAATGAAATTGCGCCTCATTTCAGAAAAAATGATTACGATGCCGGTGTAATGGCGGGTACAGAGGGTATCATAAAATCGATTGGCGGAGAATATACGGCCAATGATGCCAATGGCGAATTCGACATCGTTACGCGCATAGTGGTTGGCTTTGCTGTATTTCTGATACTTGGAATTTTTACAACAGTATCTCTCGTACTAATTGAGGGTCGTGCCATCTGGTGGGTTTATGCAGGGCTGATCCCTTTTTATATTGCTTTTCCATGGATCGCTATCGGCATAACGGGTGGCGCTATCCTTTTTGTCATTTATCTCATCGGCTTTCCCCTTGCGAAAATGCTGATCAATAAAAACAACAAAAGGGAGACGTCATTTGCATCAAAGGGAAAATCGTCAGACAGGCGCTCCGGTCGTAACGACTCAAGCTTTAGCAGCAGCAGTTCAGGCAGCTGGAGTAGCAGCAATAATAGTGGTAGCAGTTTTTCAGGCGGAGGTGGCAGCTTTGATGGCGGAGGCAGTAGTGGCAGCTGGTAAATAAACCTGGTTAACCCCCAAAACCAAATATGATTTACCTGTATGTCAGTCTCATTGTAATCGCTGCGTTCGCCCTGTGGGTTTATACTTCAGGACAGATTTACACAACTGTCTAATAGACAATAAAGTAGATCTGGTTCATTCGAAGCGGTACCAATCATGATCGAACCTTAATCGAATCATGATCGAAGGAAGAGTGGAGCGAGAGTGGACAATGATCGGATCACCATTAAATCATAAACGACTCATGAGGCCCATCTGCAAGGTTGCAGAAAGCTAAAACTGGTTAATCCCTGTCGGGATGTTTAATGTATAAAATTTACTTTCTATCCTGCTTAAACAGCCCGGTTTTTATAAAACTATAGGTGAAATTATTATTTGTCTATCGCCTGCCACTCACCTATTTTTGGGCCTTGTTTTAAAACCCGATAAATCCATCACTTCCCCATCACTATGAAGAGAGATAAGCTGGTCTTCGATCTTATTGAAAAAGAAAAACACCGCCAGCAAAGCGGTATTGAGCTCATTGCTTCAGAGAACTTTGTTTCGCAGCAGGTAATGAAAGCACAGGGTTCTGTGCTCACCAATAAATATGCAGAAGGGTTACCTGGCAAACGCTACTATGGCGGTTGCGAAGTAGTGGACGAAGTGGAGCAACTGGCGATTGACCGGATTAAAGAACTTTTTGGTGCGGAATGGGCCAACGTACAGCCACACTCTGGTGCGCAGGCCAACGCTGCAGTAATGCTGGCTTGTCTTAAACCAGGCGATAAGATCCTGGGATTCGATCTTTCGCATGGCGGACACTTAACGCACGGATCGCCAGTAAATTTTTCAGGTAAACTGTATCAGCCTTCGTTCTATGGCGTAGAGCAGGAAACAGGCCTGATCGATTTTGACAAGGTATTGGAAATCGCTCAGCGTGAAAAACCAAAGATGATCATCTGCGGAGCTTCAGCTTATAGCCGCGACTGGGATTATAAAAAACTACGTGAAGCAGCCGATGCCGTTGGTGCTTTGTTGCTGGCCGATGTATCTCACCCTGCAGGGTTAATCGCACGCGGCCTTCTTAATGATCCTATGCAGTACTGCCATATCGTAACGACCACCACTCATAAAACACTTCGTGGTCCACGTGGAGGGTTGATCATGGTAGGGAAAAACTTTGATAACCCCTGGGGATTGAAAACACCCAAAGGTGAGTTGAGAAAAATTACTTCTCTTTTGGATTCCGGAGTGTTTCCCGGAACGCAGGGTGGTCCGCTGGAGCATGTAATCGCTGCCAAAGCGATTGCCTTCGGTGAGGCATTGAGCGATGAGTACATGGACTACATCGTGCAGGTAGCCAAAAATGCAAAGGCCATGGCCGGTGAATTTACAAAACGTGGTTATAAAATTATCTCCGGTGGTACCGACAATCACCTCATGCTGATCGATCTTCGTTCAAAAAACCAGACAGGTAAACAAGCAGAAGAAGCATTGATCCAGGCCGACATTACGATCAACAAAAACATGGTGCCTTTCGATACGCAATCGCCAATGGTCACATCGGGTATCCGTATTGGCTCACCAGCCATTACTTCAAGAGGTCTGGTAGAAAAGGATGTGGTGAAAGTGGTTGATCTGATTGATGAGACATTGAAAAAACCAGGTGACGTGAAGCACCTGAAAGCCGTGAAACGCAAAGTGAACACCTTCATGAAGAAATTCCCTTTATATAGTTAACATTCATTATTCCCGGTTGGGCTGAGGCGCTATGGCACTAGATCAAATAAATGTAGATGAAGAAAAAGAAATGTCGTTCCTCGATCATCTTGAGGAGCTGAGATGGCATGTGGTGCGGTCGGTAGTGGCTATCATGGTGTTCATGATTGTCGCCTTTATTTATACCAAAGAGATCTTCGATCACATCGTTTTTGCTCCGGCAAAAGCAAGCTTCATCACTTTCCAGTGGATGTGCAAGATAGGTCACCTTACCGGTAATGTCGATGCATTGTGTATTACTGAAATTCCTTTTAAGGTGCAAAGCCGATACATGACCGGGCAGTTCACCATGCAGTTTGTATCCGCATTTGTAATCGGGCTGATCGTTGCCTTCCCTTATGTGTTTTGGGAATTATGGCGTTTTGTAAGACCAGGGTTATATAAAAAGGAAAGGAAAGGATCGAAAGGAGCCGTGTTTGCCGTTACATTCCTTTTCCTATTAGGAATTTCCTTTGGCTACTTCATTCTCTGTCCATTGATGGTGTGGGTATTCTCCACCTACAGCATCAGTGATATGATCGTGAACGAATTTGACATTACCTCTTATGTGCAGACCATTGTAGCGCTCACCTTTGGAAGTGGCCTCTTGTTTCAATTGCCGGTAGTCGTGTTCTTTCTTACCAAGATAGGATTGCTCACCCCCAAATTCATGCGCACCTATCGCAAACATGCAGCCGTTGTTATTCTGATTGTTGCCGCCATTATTACTCCGCCCGATCCGTTAAGCCAGACCATTATATCTATTCCCTTGTATCTGCTCTATGAAATAAGTATTTTCATATGTGCCATTGAGGTGAAGAATAAACGAAGAAGAGAGGAAGCTGAGGCCCTGGCAGACGAACAGACGGCATAAAGATAAATACGCCTCGGTGTGTGTCCTCACAGGCCGATTTTTAAGTGTGACATAAAAAAGCGAACATTTATATGATGCAAAAGATTGCCATAGGTGCCGATCACGCAGGATTTGAATACAAAGAGCTATTGAAAAAATGGCTCGAAAGTAATGGTTATGAAACCAAAGACTTTGGTACGTATTCTTCAGCGTCAGCGGATTATGCAGACTTTGCCCACCCCGTTTCCATCGCAGTAGAAAAAAAGGAATTTGATTTGGGATTGCTGGTATGCGGAAGCGCCAACGGAGTAGCCATCACCGCCAACAAACATCAGGGTATTCGTGCTGCTATTTGCTGGAACGAAGACCTGGCAGGATTGGCACGTCAGCATAACAATGCTAATGTATTATGTATTCCCGCTCGCTTTGTAAGTACCGAACTTGCTCAAAAAATCCTGGATCGTTTCCTTCATTCCAACTTCGAAGGCGGCCGTCACGAGCGCAGGGTGAATAAAATCAGTTGCTGATTTTTACATATTGATTTCCTTCTCTCCGGTAATCCTTTTGCAGGGAAGGAATTCTGATCATCACCTTTTCCATCCAGTTTTTTTCATCGATGATCACATCGGGCGGATAAGCCTGAAAAGCATTATTGATAATGATGACATTCTCGTAATAGTCCGGATTCTGAAAAACTTCTTTTGACAGCGTCCAGTTTAAAAAGTAGCCTCCGAGGGAATTGGTACGGTAAATAGTGATATCATCACCAAGTACCATCACTTTTTTACCTTTTAAGGGAGATGGTTTTTTCGCGGAGACAAACATGGCAGAATAGTCAATGCTCTTTATTCTTTCATAGCGTGCTAACAAGCTTACGCTGATAACTCCCGCCAGGAAAAGCCAAAGCATGATCTCCGAAATCCATTTGCGCCTGATCAATAAAAAATAATGGGTGATGAAATAGGTGAGTGTTGGCAACAACACCAGCAGGCTGTGGGGGGTAAGCTCCTTGGTAAAAAGCAGTAGCATGGCACAAGGTGCTATCCAGATAAACAGCACTTGCAGTAGTTGTGACTGATAGCGGGTGAAGCGCGCCACGCGATTGAGCATGACAAGTGAAAAAACAAAATAAGCAAGAGGAATACTGCTCAGAATGAATAATGATTTCCACGAGACCAGTGAGGTTTTGGCAAAAAGAAGATTGGGCAGGTAAAAGTGCTGCCACAATAATGAAGTATTGCTCCACGACAGATAAAGAATGATCGTTACTCCATGTGGCAGGAAAAATCCGAACAGCAGCAAAAGTACTTTGCGGATGGAAAGTCGCGCAAAAAGAGCAAGCAGGAAAACAAGGGCAGGTAGAAATAATGAGTAGGAGAACACAAGTAACGAAGCCAGGCCCAGTGTGAGGCCAATGTTTAACACCGTTTCATCACGCTGAACGCGAAATTCTATTTCTTTAAAAAGATTGTTGAGCGAAAACAGCAGGAATGTGGAGGCCAGAAGCTCTGCGGAAAATGATAAAAAATCAAAAGATAAAAGCGCAAGTACACCATAAATCAACGAAGGCAGGTACGTGTTTTCTCCGTAAGCTTTATTATTGATCAGTACGACACCAAAATAGGCCGCCTGGAAAAAAATGATCAGAAAGGCAGTTAGTTGCAAGGCGATGTAAGAGCGCCCGAAAAGTAAATTCATCAGCCCAAAGAATGCTGCTGCCAGTGGCGGAGTATCATCATAAACCTGTACATACATGGTTTTCCCTTCAGCAATAGCTTCCCCCAGCAAAAGGTTCTTTAATTCGGGGAGAGTAAGCGTGGCAGGGTCAATAAAAAATGGCAGGCACGCCACTACAAGGAGAAAGAGAACGCCAAGTAGGCGATAGGGATCATTAATGCGGAAAAAGCGAAGCACGTAGAATGAATTTCAATCGCAAATAAACAAAAAGGAAAACGCGAAGCACGATTTTAGATGCACGAAGTACAATTTGGAGGGGCAAACTGGACGATATCTCAATAGATAGCAATGCTCACGGGCATCATTTGTGATGGACTTCAGGAAGGCTGACGCTATTGGGCTTGCATTAATTCGTACTTCGTAAATCCCAAAATCGTAATTACTCTTTATCTTTACAGTTATGAGCGGAACCGTGAGACAGCAGAAATATGCCAAGCTGATTCAAAAAGAGATCAGTGATATTTTTCAGCGTGATAAACGAGGTATTCTGGATAATGCTTTCATTACCGTGGCGGAAGTGAAGATGAGCCCTGATTTAAGTTTCGCAAAAATTTATATCAGCATGATGCTGGCTAAAGATAAGCCGGCAATCCTTAAAAAGCTGGAAACCCATAAGAGTGAAATCCGTAAGGCACTGGGCGACCGCATTCGCAACCAGGCACGCATTATCCCTAATCTCGCTTTCTTTGTAGACGAGGTGGAGGAGAATGCAACCCGTATGGACGACCTGATCAAAAACCTGAATATTCCTCCCGCAACACCCGCAGAGGATAAAGAATAAGCAGGCATGAACTTCCCTTTCTTTGTAGCCAGGCGTTACTTCCTTTCGAAAAGAAAAAAGAATTTCATTAATATCATTTCTATTCTCTCCATGGTGGGCATTGCTTTTTCCACCGCAGCACTTATTATTGTGTTATCCGTTTTTAATGGCCTGGAAGGACTACTTCGTTCCCTGTACACTTCATTCGACCCCGAGCTGAAGATTGAATTGACGGAAGGAAAAACATTTGAAATCTCTGATGAGCTGATCGGGAAACTAAAATCAGTAAAAGGAGTGGAGATTGTTACCGAGGTAATTGAAGACTATGCCGTAGTGCGCTACCGCGATGCAGACATGGTAGCGATCATTCGGGGGGTAAGTAATAATTTCATTGATCAGCACCGTTTAGACGATCATATTATTAAGGGCGACCTGGCACTGCAGAAGGATAGTGTTCCCTTTGCTATTCTTGGAGCGGGAGTTCGTAATACGTTATCCGTAGCCATTGAAGACAGCATGTATGCGCTGCAGATCTTTTATATCAAGAACGCGAAAACCACCTCGCTCGATCCCTCCAAGCTCTATTCGCGCAAAGCCATACGCCCGGGAGCCGTTTTTTCAATTGAAAAGAACTACGATGAAAATTATATTTTTCTGCCTCTTGCCTTCACAAAGGATCTGCTTGATTTTGGAAATAAACGAACATCGCTGGAAATAAAGACCTCTTCCGGGGTGGATATGGAGGAAATAAAAAAAGAGCTTTCCACTGTATTGGGTGGTCGCTTTAAAGTGCTTACCAACGAAGAGCAGCATAAAGATCTTTATCGCCTGCTTAAAATAGAAAAGCTGTTCACTTTCCTTGCCCTCTCTTTGTTGATTATTGTGGGGTCTATTAATATTTTCTTTTCACTGATGATGTTGGCCATTGACAAGAAAAAGGATGTAACCCTACTGGCTGCCATGGGTGCGAGCCAGGCACTGATCAAAAGAATTTTTCTTTCCGAAGGAGTTTTGATTGCATTTACAGGAGCAATTACCGGCCTTTTGCTGGGCGGGCTTGTTTGCTTTTTGCAAGATCAGTTTGGACTGGTGGGTATGGGCATGGAAAATGCCATTGTTTCCAGCTATCCGGTAAAAATGAAATGGAGCGATTTCCTTTACACAGCTTCAATGATTACTGTTATAACTTATATCGTATCCTGGTACCCTGCCCATAAAGCATCCCGCTTTTTTTCTACCGAACTTTTATAGGCATGTAATGACCGTGTAGGAAATCGGCCGAAATTGTCAAAAAAAATAGCCCGAAAATTTCTAAATTTCGAATCTGCTTAGTGTGAAAAATGCTCTCTGCGGGCATTTTGTGAAGCTCTTGGTCTGTAATTGGTAGCTAAGCTTTTTATGGAAAACGCATAGAAATGAAAGTATCGGCAGCACAACCGTTTCAGATTATCTACTCGCTTTATCAGCATGAGTACCTGGGCTTTATTTTCGAGTCTTTCATTGTGCACCTCGATGATAAAGGCAGGCTAACGTATCAGCATCAGAATATTTCTTCCAAGAATGCGCGCGAGTTTTCAAAAGGACTGGATACGCGCGACTATGAGCTGATCGAGCTGATGGATAAAATGCATCAGGATGTGATTCTGAAGAAATTCTCGGTGAAGGTGATGAAGCCGGGGGAGTTTTTTGCAAAAGTGTACGACAAGCAAAAAGGAAATGAACCCATACAGGAGCAGATTGAGCATTATCTTGAAGGGAAACGTTTTGAAATTTTAGATAAGCTTAAAGGCAAGATGCTCTACGAGATGGGCAACGATGGCGAGCCCACCTGGAAGAAGATTGAAGTTCATGATAAAAAAGCAAGCATACAATTTCACCTGAGACGAAGCGAAGAAAACACAAACTACTACCCTACGATTACCTGCGAAGGAAAGAAACTGGATATACCCAGTCCTCTGGCCTATCTCGTTTGCAAGCATCCTGCATGGATGGTGTTGGATGGAAAGCTTTATGGATTTGATAAATATGTAGACGGGAAGAAGTTATTACCTTTTCTGTCCAAGAAGTCAGTCACTATTCCCAAGAACCTCGAAGAAACCTATTATAATCGATTTGTTGCGCCATTGATTGCCTCATTTGATGATGTGGAGGTGCAGGGATTTGAGATCAATAAAAGTGAATACGATCCACACCCCATGCTTACACTCTCCGAGCTGGCACCCAGTGTATCAAAAAATGTACCTTCTCTTTTCGACCAGGATTCCGATTCTGCATCGGGAAATGATGAAGCTGGAAAAATTGTTTTCGACCTGTCGTTTAAATATGGTAAGCACCGCTTTCGCGGAGATGCGTTTGGATCAGTAAACGTAACCATCGAAAAAAAGGAGAACGATTATATCTTCCATCGCGTAAAGCGTCATATTGAGGGAGAAAAAAAATATGCGCAGACGCTGATTAAGCTCGGGTTGCCGTTGAAAGGGTTCCGCTGTGCAGTAGATAAAGCGCACGCCTTCTCATGGCTCAATGAAAATCGTGTTAACTTATTAAACCTTGGCTTTGAAGTAAGTCAGCCCGAGAACAGGGATAAAAAATATTTTGTCGGGAAAGCCGTTATCGAGCTGGAAGTAAAGGAGAACATCGATTGGTTTGATATCCATGCCAAAATCAAATTCGGTGAATATGAAATCTCTTTCAAGGAATTGCGCAAGCTCATACTTAAGAAGAAAGTAGAATTTAAGTTACCCAACGGTGAGATCGCTATTATACCTGAAGCATGGCTTATCAAGTATGGCGATTTGTTTGCCATGAGCGAAACACAGGGAGATCACGAAAAACCCGTACTGAAAAAATATCATCTGAACCTGCTTAAAGAACTGGAGGAAGGAAACCTGGCCAGAGTACATATTTCCGAGAAATTCAGAAGCATCGAAAATTTTGAAGGCATTAAAGATTATCAGTTGCCTGCCGGCTTTAAAGGTAGCCTGCGTCCTTATCAAAAAGCTGGCTATAACTGGCTGCGCTTTCTGAATGATTTTCATTTGGGAGGCTGCCTTGCCGATGACATGGGTTTGGGTAAAACCGTACAGACACTTTCCATGCTGCAGGCAGAAAAAGAAAAAGGCGACAGAGGTGCGTCTCTGTTAGTGATGCCTACCTCTTTGATTTATAACTGGGAGATGGAAGCCGCGAAGTTTGTTCCTGATCTTAAAATTCTGAACTACACCGGCACACAACGGAATAAGGATGTATCTCGATTTAGTAAATACGATGTGGTGCTTACTTCCTATGGCATTACCCGGCTGGATAGCGAACTGTTGCAAAAATTTTACTTCAATTATATTATCCTTGACGAATCGCAGGTAATTAAGAATCCTACTTCCAACATTACCAAAGCGGTAATGCAATTAAGATCGCGCTACAAGCTTACGCTAACCGGTACGCCATTGGAAAACAGCACGCTCGATCTGTGGTCGCAGATGACATTTATCAATCCGGGGTTGTTGGGTGGGCAGACTTTTTTCAAGAATGAATACCAGGTGCCGATTGAGAAAAAGGGAGACGAAGCAAAAACGAAAAAGCTGAACTCCATTATCCGGCCTTTTTTATTACGCAGGCTTAAATCGCAGGTGGCTACCGACCTTCCTGAAAAAGTGGAAAACATACACTACACCAGCATGAGTGCTGAGCAGGAAGAAAAATACGAGGAGGCAAAAGCATACTATCGTGATAAGATCCTGGATCAGATTGATAAAGACGGAATCAATAACTCCCGCTTTATGATTTTGGAAGGACTTACCAAACTGCGGCAGCTTTCCAACCATCCCCGGATGATCGATGCCGATTACAAAGGCGACTCAGGCAAGCTGGAAGATGTTTCGCACATGTTGGAAAATGCTATTGGTGAAGGGCATAAACTACTTGTGTTTAGCCAGTTTGTAAAACATCTTGACATCGTAAGAGAGATGTTGCACAACAAAAAAATTCCTTTTGCTTACCTCGATGGATCGAGTAACGACCGGAAAGACCAGGTAGAAAATTTTAATAGAGATCCTGAGTTGAAAGTATTTCTTATTTCGATCAAAGCAGGAGGGTTGGGTTTAAATCTTACCGAGGCCGATTATGTATTTATCCTGGATCCATGGTGGAATCCGGCAGTGGAAGCTCAGGCGGTAGACAGGGCTCATCGTATTGGCCAGACTAAAAAGGTATTTACCTATAAATTCATCACACGGAATACTGTAGAAGAAAAAATTCTTCAATTGCAGAAACACAAGCTGAGATTATCCGAAAACCTTATTCAAAGTGAGGAAAGCGTGATTAAATCGCTTACCAGGGATGATATTGTGATGCTGATGAATTAACTTATTTATGATTTCTGTAGATTTTAAACAGATTAATCCGTTATAACCTAAATTTCAGACAATCATCTTGAACCATAAAGAAGAGTTGTTTTTCATTACTTTTGTCTCCATTATTTCATGAAAGACAAGGTTGTAATTATTACCGGTGGCTCATCAGGCATAGGCAAAGCGCTTGCTTTTGAGTTTGGACTGCAAGGCTCCAAGCTACTCATTACAGGTCGCAGAAGTGAACTGCTCCTTTTGGCCGAACTTGATCTGAAGGCCAGAGGTATCGTGGTGCATACTTTTGTAGGCGATGTAAGTGTGGAGGAAGACAACAGAAAGATGGTGCAGACGGCCATTCAATTGTATGGACGTATTGATGTATTAGTTAACAATGCCGGCATTTCAATGCGGGCTTTGTTTGAAGAGCTGGACCTCGAAGTGTTTAAGAAAGTGATGGAAGTCAATTTCTTTGGCACAGTTTACGCTACTAAATATGCTTTACCTCATATTTTAAAATCGAAAGGCTCGATCGTTGGAATTTCATCGGTAAATGGAAGAAGAGCAACTCCGGCACGCAGCGCCTATTCCGCCTCCAAGTATGCCATGGAAGGATTCCTGGAATCATTGCGCACCGAAGTAATGAAAAGAGATGTACATGTACTTTCCGTTTGTCCGGGATTTACTTCTTCTAATATTCGTAACTCTGCCCTTACCGCTCATGGCGATATACAAGGCGAATCGCCACGTAACGAAAGCAAGATGATGAAAGCCGAAGAAGCGGCTGAATATATTTACCAGGCCATCATCGATCAGAAGCGTGACCTGGTACTGACTGTTCAGGGCAAGATGGCGGTATGGATGAACAAGGTGTTCCCCGGCTGGATGGATAACCTTACCTATAAAGCAATGAGAAAAGAACAGGATTCTCCGTTGCGCGATTTGCCTGGCTGATCGATTTATTTTTTCCAGGACGTTTACTATTCTTTCATCATGTCCAAAGCCAAAACAGTTTTCTTTTGCCAGACATGTGGCTATGAATCAGCCAAGTGGATAGGCAAATGTCCCGCGTGTAGTTCGTGGAATTCCTTTGTAGAGGAAGTGGTTTCTAAAAATGAAACCGGCAAGAATGACTGGCGTAGCGAGTCCGCACATTCCAAAATAGCGCAGCCCAAAAAACTGGATGAGATTGAATCCACTCATGACATCCGCGTAAACACCCCGGATAATGAATTGAATCGTGTGCTTGGCGGAGGTATTGTTCCGGGATCATTGGTATTGATTGGCGGAGAACCGGGCATTGGTAAGTCCACCTTAATGCTACAGATTGGGATCGGCCTGAGTAAACTGAAAGTACTCTATGTATCGGGCGAAGAAAGTGAGCAGCAGATAAAGATGCGAGCTGAGCGTACGCAATCCGATTCAAAAAAGAATCCGCAGTTTCATGTATTGACAGAAACGAACACGAAAAATATTTTTCTTGCCATCGAAAGCGTGCAACCTCAGCTGGTGGTGATTGATTCGATCCAAACATTGTTTTCACCTTTATTGGATTCAGTGGCAGGAAGCATTGGCCAGGTAAGGCAATGTGCCGGTGAGCTCATGAAGTTTGCCAAGGAAACAAATACACCCGTGTTTCTTGTTGGCCACATCACCAAAGATGGACTGCTGGCTGGTCCAAAAGTATTGGAGCACATGGTGGATACGGTTCTTCAGTTCGAAGGAGATCGTCATCTGGCTTACCGAATTTTGCGCACGACAAAGAATCGCTTCGGTTCTACATCGGAGATTGGAATTTATGAAATGCTGGGCACCGGTCTTCGCGAAGTTTCGAACCCATCCGAAATATTGATCTCACAGAAAGATGGCCAGCTAAGCGGAGCAACAATCGGTGCTACCATTGAAGGCAACCGGCCTTTATTGATTGAGATACAATCGCTGGTAAGCCCGGCATCTTATGGAACGCCACAACGTACACCTACAGGTTTTGATCAGAAACGATTAAACATGTTATTGGCCGTGCTGGAAAAACGATGCGGCTTTAGAATGGGCACACAGGATGTGTTCGTGAATATGGCCGGAGGTATCAAAGTAGAAGATCCGGCTATCGATCTTGCTTTATGTGTATCGCTCATTTCGTCCATGGAAGAAATTCCTGTTTCCGACAAAGTATGCTTCGCTGCTGAAATTGGGTTGGGTGGTGAGCTTCGTGCCGTCAACCGAATTGATCAACGAATTTCGGAAGCAGAAAAATTGGGCTTCGAGAAAATCTATATCTCAAAGTACAGCCACAAATCGCTCGATCTGAAGAAAACAAAAATTGAAGTCATGGCTTTTAGCAAGCTGACGGAAGTGTTTCAGGACTTGTTTGGTTAAAGTGAATCAAGATTAAATCCGCTACGGCCCTGTAATCCTCCCGTATGAAGGACAAGAATTGTTGATCCTCTTTGAAAATAATTTTTTGCGACCAGATCAAGAACACCATAAAACATTTTGGCGGTGTAAACGGGATCGAGGGTCAAAGTATGATTTCGCTCTATGTTTTGCATAAATATTTTTAGCTCTTCCGTCATTTTTGCATAACCGCCAAAGTGATAGCGATCTTCGATTCGCCAGTTTGAAAAATTCATTCCTGAAAAATCAGCAACGAGCTTACTAACATCTCGTTCTAAAAACGATCCGCCCTTCAATGAAGAAAACCCGATTACTTCCTTCTCTCCTTTCAAACCAGAAATAATTCCGGCTATTGTTCCGCCCGTTCCCACAGGCAGACACAGATAATCATACTCAATTTTCCTGAGCTTTTCTCCAAATTCAACACAACCCTTTACAGCCAGTTCATTCGTTCCTCCTTCAGGAATCAGATAAAAATCACCGAACAGCTTCTGAAGTTGTTGAATGAATTCAGGTTCATTTTTATTGCGATAAGCTTCGCGCGAAACATAATGCAAATGCATGCCGCTATCTTTGGCAAAACTCAATGTGGCATTTAGTGGCAGGGTCTTTTCTCCGCGAATGACTCCTATACTTTTAAATCCAAGTTCTGTGGCTGCCGCTGCCGTGGCATAGATGTGATTGGAATAGGCGCCACCAAAGGTGAGAATCGTTTTCTGGCCTTGCCTCACCGTTTCTTCCAGGTTGTATTTCAGCTTCCACCATTTGTTACCTGAGATAAAAGGGTGGTTTAGATCTTCCCTTTTGATCAGAATTCGAAGCCCCCTGGACTGAGTTTCTTCAGTTCGGAATTCAAAAAGTGGTGTTTCTGAATAATTAAGCAAGGAATTGAAATTATTAGTTCGAATTACTAAAATATTTAGTAATGTTGTCTAATGGATGATTCATACTTCAAAGGTCGTGGTGCACAGATTAAAACAGGAAACAAATTCCTGAAAGCTCAATATGTAACCGAGCACATCGAAGGCCTCGATGAGCCCCTGCTCGAAAATCCGCACACCCAGATCTTCTACGAAAGTCCGAAAAAGATTGTCAATAAAATTGACAGTCCTGATTTGAATGGCATGTATTCCATGAATCCTTATCAAGGGTGCGAGCATGGTTGCATTTACTGCTATGCACGAAACACGCATGAGTACTACGGCTTCAGTGCGGGCCTTGATTTCGAAAGCAAGATTATAGTCAAAGAGAACGCTCCCGCTCTTTTAGAAAAGCATATCATGAATCCCAAATGGCAACCTGTGCCTATTATGCTTAGTGGTAATACCGATTGCTATCAGCCACAGGAAAGAAAATTTGAAATTACGAGAAAGATGCTACAGGTGCTGGCCAAATATAGGCACCCGGTTGGCATCATATCCAAAAATAGTTTGGTGACGCGGGATATTGACGTGCTTCAGGATCTGGCTGCTGATCATCTGGTTCACGTCATGATTTCGATTACCACATTGAATGAAGATCTGAGAAGAGCCATGGAGCCGCGGACTGCCAGCGGATTGAAAAGATTAAAAGTGGTGGAGCAACTCGCGAAAGCAAATATTCCTGTGGGTATCATGAATGCGCCCCTTATTCCGGGATTGAATCATCATGAGATTCCACAGATATTGAAAGCGGCTGCCGACCACGGAGCGTTAACTGCTGGCATGACGGTGGTCCGCCTTAACGGATCGATTGGAAAACTCTTTGAAGACTGGCTGCGCAAAAATTTTCCTGACCGGTTTGAAAAAGTGTGGAATCAGATCAGCTCGTTGCACGGAGGCAATGTAAACGATTCGCAGTTTGGAAGACGCATGTCCGGTTCCGGAAACATTGCAGATGTGATTCACCAACTCTTCCGTACCTCTAAGAAGAAATACTTTGCGGATCGCGAAATGCCTCCTTATGATCTCACCAAATTCAGGCGGGGAGGAACGCTTTCTCTTTTCTAAGCCAGAATAATTCCAAATTGTTCGTTTATCTGAAAGGACTTTCGTTTTGAGGCGGATGTGTTTATTTTTGCTACAGTGCATCGCCCTTTATCGATATTGCTTGCTATCATTTTCCTTACAGGAAGCGTGATTGATCTGCATGATCTGTCCAAACTTCCTTATATGATTAAGCACTACCAGCAGCATAAAAATAAGGAGAGCGCATTTTCAGTTTCTGAATTCTTTGAACTGCATTATGGTGTGAAGGCGCAGCAACACGATAAGCAGGAGCACGAACAACACAAAGGACTTCCTTTCAAGACGCACGACTGTGCGGCACTTCATGCCAATATTGTGTTCCAGAAATTTCAACCTAGAATTATCTCTTCCTCCTGCCAGGTTATCAGCTATAGTAACTTTTATCAGTCCGCCTTTTCTTCCTCCTTTATCCAGTCCATCTGGCAGCCACCCAAGATTGGTTAATTCTTTTTCTAAGATGTCGTTTCACTGACATCATCTTTCCTTCTTTTCTTAAAAAGTATTTAACACGTATTGTTCATGCTGGACAGGATCATCTCCTTTTCTATAAGGAATAAATTTATTGTAGGCATACTTACATTGGCGCTGATTGTGTGGGGAAGCTATTCCATCAGTCAGCTGCCGATAGATGCCGTGCCGGATATCACCAACAACCAGGTGCAGGTGATTACACTTTCACCTTCTCTTGCCGCGCCTGAGATAGAACGGCTCATCACCTTTCCGGTAGAGCAAACCATGGCTACTATTCCGGACATCGTAGAGATACGATCGATGTCGAAGTTTGGCCTTTCAGTGGTTACTATTGTATTCAGAGAGAGTACCGATATTTATTGGGCACGGCAGCAAGTGAATGAACGCCTGGGCCAGGCAAAGCAAGCAATACCTGCAGATGCAGGGAGTCCCGAGCTTGCACCACTCACTACAGGGCTGGGCGAAATTTATCAGTACACACTGAGACCGAAAAAAGGTTTTGAAGAAAAATACACAATCACCGAATTGCGCACTATTCAGGATTGGATTGTGCGAAGGCAACTGCTGGGCACGGAAGGAGTAGCCGATGTAAGCAGCTTCGGTGGTTATCTCAGGCAATATGAAATCGCTATCGATCCGGAAAAACTTCGCTCCATGAATGTAAGCATCGGAGAAGTTTTTACGGCACTGGAAAAAAACAATCAGAATACAGGCGGTGCTTACATTGATAAAAAACCATACGCCTATTTTATTCGCAGCGAAGGATTGATTGAAAAAGAAGAAGATATCCGCAACATTGTTGTCCTCAACAATGTAAACGGGCTGCCCGTGCTTATTGATCACGTGGCCGATGTAAAAATCGGGCATGCCAACCGCTTTGGTGCCATGACATACAATGACGAAGGCGAAACGGTTGGAGCAATTGTATTGATGCTGAAAGGAGCGAACTCCTCTTTAGTGATCAAAAACATTAAAGCACGTATTGAACAAATCAAAGAGACATTGCCGGAAGGTGTTGCCATTGAGCCCTACCTCGATCGTACCAAGCTGGTGAACAATGCCATTCGTACTGTTATTAAAAATCTGGCCGAAGGTGCGTTAATTGTTGTGTTTGTATTGGTGTTGTTGCTGGGAAATTTTCGGGCGGGGCTGATTGTAGCCTCCGTTATTCCGCTGGCCATGCTCTTTGCGATATGTCTTATGAATTTGTTTGGTGTGTCAGGCAACTTAATGAGCCTTGGTGCAATTGATTTTGGTCTGATTGTAGATGGCGCGGTGATCGTGGTGGAGGCAACCATGCATCACCTCGGCATGAGTTCGATGGCACGCAAACTCAGCAGCGATGAAATGGATGAAGAAGTATATCAGTCTGCATCGAAGATGATGCGCTCTGCCGCATTTGGCCAGATCATTATTTTGATTGTCTATCTTCCCATTCTCTCCCTCACCGGTATCGAAGGAAAAATGTTTCGCCCCATGGCACAGACGGTAGCCTTTGCTATTGTAGGTGCATTAATTCTTTCCGTTACGTACGTGCCTATGGTTTCTGCTCTTTTGCTGAGTAAAAAATCAGGCCCGTCCGGAAATATCTCTGACCGGATTATTAAAAAGATACATAACATTTACGTTCCGGTAATTCATTTCGCCCTGCGCAGACGAATGGTTGTCCTTGCCTCTGCCCTGCTCGCTTTAGTAGTCAGCGTGCTTATTTTTATGCGCCTGGGAGGAGAATTCATTCCGCAGCTCGATGAAGGAGATTTTGCCATTGAGACACGAATACTTACAGGAAGTTCGCTTTCACAAAGCATAGAAGTATCGCAAAAAAGTGCGCGCATCCTGCTGGATAATTTTCCTGAGGTAGAAAAGGTAGTGGGCAAAATAGGAAGCTCCGAAATACCGGTAGATCCCATGCCAACGGAAGTGATGGATCTGATTGTTTCGCTTAAAGATCATAGCGAATGGACATCCGCCTCAACTCGCGATGAACTGGCCGCTCAGATGTCAGCCAAATTGCAGGAAGCCATCCCCGGTGTTTCGTATGGCTTTCAGCAACCAATTCAAATGCGCTTCAATGAATTGATGACAGGTGCCCGCCAGGATGTGGTACTTAAAGTATATGGAGAAGATCTCAATCAACTCGAACAATATGGGAAAAAGATTGGTCAGCTGGCAGAACATATTGAAGGCGCGCAGGACATTTATGTAGAACCCATTAATGGATTGCCTCAAATTGTAGTGCACTACGATAGAAGTAAACTTGCCCAGTTTGGATTGAATGTCGGAGATGTAAATCGTGTTTTGCGCACTGGCTTCTCGGGCGAATCGGCCGGGCTTGTTTTTGAAAATGAAAAACGCTTTGACCTTGTGGTACGATTAAATGAATCGAATAGAGAAAGTATTGATGATATCAGGCGATTATATATCACTACTTCTACAGGTAAACAGATACCCATAGAGCAGGTTGCGGATATAGAAATAAAAGTAGGCCCCAATCAGATCCAGCGAGACGATGCCAAACGAAGAATTGTGATTGGACTTAATGTTCGTGGCCGTGATGTAGAGACCATTGTAAACGAGTTGAAGCTGCAAATTGAAAAGGAAATAAAATTTCAACCGGGTTATCGCATCACGTATGGTGGATCGTTTCAAAATTTAAGAGAAGCAAAGGCCCGCCTGAGCATAGCTGTTCCGGTTTCCCTGGCGCTCATTTTCATTTTGTTGTACTTCACATTTCATTCACTTCGTCATAGTGCGCTTATCTTCACAGCTATACCGCTTTCCGCAATAGGTGGAATATTTGCCTTATGGATTCGTGATATGCCATTCAGTATCTCAGCAGGCATTGGCTTTATCGCTTTGTTTGGTGTGGCCGTGCTCAATGGTATTGTACTCATCGCTGAATTCGACCGGCTGAAAAAAGAAGGGTTAACCGATTTGAATGAGATTGTTTTGAAAGGAACGGAAGTGAGATTACGTCCGGTAATTATGACGGCTACAGTTGCTTCCCTGGGCTTCCTTCCGATGGCCTTATCATTATCGTCCGGTGCAGAAGTACAGCGCCCGTTGGCAACCGTTGTTATCGGAGGATTGTTGACCGCTACGTTACTCACGCTGGTCGTACTCCCGGTTCTGTACACTTATTTTGAAAAGAAAGAAGTTAAAGCATAAACTAATCGTATGAATTTAAAAGTCACATTTCTTTTGTTGATGACTGCCATAACAAGTGTTTATGCACGGCAGGCATTGACTATGGATGAAAGCATTCAGCTTGCATTGAAGAACAATCTTCAGGTAAAAGCGGATGAGTATACGCTACAATCCTTTCAGCAATTAAAAAAAACACATAGCGACCTAGGTAAAACGAATTTGTCGTGGACGCATGGTCAATATAATTCCTTAAATAAGGACAACAACATTACCATAAGCCAAACCATTCCTTTTCCAACGGTAATCGCACAGCAATTAAAATTGGGTGAGACGCAATTGGAAGGATCAAGATTGAGTCTTTCGGTTACCCGCAATGAGCTCATCTACCAGGTGAGCAATGTTTACCTGCAACTCAGTTATTTAAAGTCACTTCATCAGGTCTTGCTTTCGCAGGATAGTCTTTACAGTGGTTTTGTTAAGGCATCGGACCTTCGTTTCAAAACAGGAGAGTCTAATTTGCTGGAGAAAACATCAGCGGAAACTCAGATGCTGGAGATAAAGAATCAGTTAACACAGAATGAAGCGGAGATAGGTATTTACAAAACACAGCTGCAAACCATTATCAATACCACAGAAGTCCCGGAAATTTCGGAGCTACTTTATAAACTGGTTATTGAAAATAATGATTCTTCGTTGCATCAGAATCCGCTTCTCTTACTTTCGAAACAGCAGGTGGTTATCAATCGTCAGGTTAAAAAGGTAGAACAAGGAAGGTTCCTGCCGGATATTACCGTGGGATACTTCAATCAGTCGTTAACCGGCTTTCAGCGAATAGACAATGACGAAGTATATTTCGATCGTAGTAAAAGATTCTCCGGTTTTCAGTTAGGAATCGCTGTACCATTATGGTTTGTGCCTCAGGCCGGTAAGGCAAAAGCGGCTCAGTATACGGAAGCTGCTTCGCAAAAGAAATATGAATATATGCAAGCGTCCATGAAGAATAACCTGATTCAGGCACAACAGGAGTTAGAGAAAAACGAAATCAATCTTAACTATTACGAGAGTAGTGCGCTGAAAAGTGCTGCTCTTATTCTCAGACAATCGCAAAAAGCATTTCAGAGTGGAGAGATCGGATATCTTGAATACCTGATTGCCGTAAAAAATGCGCACACCATCAGGACGAACTATTTGTCTGCTTTAAATCAATACAATCAATCCATTCTCCGCATCAAATATTTGCAGGGAGAAAATCAAAAATGAATATGACGAATTTAAAATATACCATTTACTTTCTTTTGCTTTTGACATCCATTTCCTGCTCCAGGCAGAAGGAAATCAAGAAGGAAGCCGAAGGAAACAAAAATCTTCCTGTTAGTGATTTTGTGATTCTGAATGAAGCACAATTTAAAACATCAGGAATAGAAACAGGCTTTATTTCGCTTCACGATCTGAGCTCTGTTGTTAAGGCAAACGGCAAGCTCGATGTTCCTCCACAGAACATGGTTTCGATATCGGCACCATTGGGAGGGTTTGTTAAAAACACCACGCTGCTGCAGGGAATGAAAGTGAAGAAAGGCCAGTTACTGGTAGAGATGGAAAGCCCGGATTATATTCAGCTGCAACAGGATTACCTTGATGCGAGAAGCCAGCTTACTTTTTTGGAAGCAGAATATGAAAGACAGCAGGAGCTGGCAAAAGAAAATGTGAATTCGACCAAAACACTTCAACAGGTACGGGCCAATTATCAAAGTACCAAAGCAAAAACGGAAGCACTTAAGGCGAAGCTCAGATTGATTCATATCAACCCGCAAAGTATTGAAGACGGAACTATTCAAAGCACTATTTCTATTCCATCGCCACTGGAAGGTTTTGTCACCGAAGTGCATGTAAACATTGGCTCGCATGTCAATCCTACGGATGTGATGTTTGAGATTATTGACACAGAGCATTTGCATGCAGAAGCTGAAGTTTTTGAGAAAGATGTTCTTAAATTAAAGCAAGGCAACAAGGTTCGCATACGCCTTGCTAACGAAACACAGGAGCGTGAAGCAAAAGTGTATTTAATTGGAAAAGAAATTTCCGGGGAGCGTACCGTCCGGATTCATTGCCATCTGGAGAAAGAGGATGTAAATCTTTTACCTGGAATGTACTTTAGTGCCATTATCGAAACAGCTAATCAGAAATTATCAGCACTACCCGAATCGGCTTTTGCCAGCTATGAAGGTAAAGGGTATATTTTTATTGTAACGGATAAAGCGAAGCACGAATACAAAATGGTTGCAGTAACGAGGGGAACGTGCGAAAGTGGTTTTTGTGAAGTGACTTTGCCTGAAGGTGTGGATCGTAAATCAGAGATTGTTGTAAAAGGAAGCTTTGAATTGCTCTCGAAGCTGAAGAACGAGGGAGAAGAAGAATAGAAAGGTATTGGTTTTTGAAATTTCGCTATTGAAACGTAAGAACAACACTCTTTTTAAGAGCAATTTAATCTTGCCGGTGTCAAAATCCGGTTATTTTTGCGACCGATGAATGAATACGTTGTCTACGCGCTTGGCTTCTTTGCCCAATCTCTTTTCGGGTCAAGATTAGTAATCCAATGGATTCAGTCGGAGAAACAGGGGAGAGTAGTTTCGCCCACCATCTTCTGGGTGCTTAGCCTGATGGCTTCTTTTCTTTTTCTGATTTACGGAGTGCTCCGTAATGATCCTGTTATTCTGATCGGGCAGACGCTGTCGTATTACATTTATATTCGTAATCTTCAATTGAAAGGCTTCTGGAAACGAATTCCTTTGCTGCTGAAAATCATCATCACGCCTTTGCCTGTTCTTATTCTTTCCTGGATTTCATTTTTTGAACCGGAAATTTTTAAAGCAATCATTGATAAAAGTGACTTCACTGAAACGATTATGATTATTGGCACTATTGGACAACTGATGCTGAACCTTCGCTACCTGTATCAATGGTATTATTCCGAGAAAGCAAAAGAATCGCTACTGCCACTTGGCTTTTGGGTGATCAGCTTTGTCGCTTCCATTATGGTGGTAAGTTATGCCTATACCAAACACGATCCGGTATTGCTGGTATCGCAAGGCTTGGGTATGATGGCGTATTCCAGAAATATTTATTTGAGTCTTCGTGTGGTCAGCAAGAGTCCGAATAATAAGATCGCCAGATCCTGAGAATTCGTCTCTTGATTATGCAATTTTACAAGCATGTCTCTGTCTGAATTAATAAGAAAGGAAATCCAGGATTATATTTTTAAGCAGGAATCAGCTGATGAAAGAGATCTGGTGCTGAAGTCGAAGCAGATACTGGGTATACCCTCCTCTCTCATTGCGCAACAGATTGCAGGACGCAAAAAGGCCAGGCACAAGCTTCCTTTATGGCATCAAACGAAAGGAATCATTTATCCGCCTTCTCTTAATATGGAGCAGTCTTCATCTGAAGCTACAGCGAAATACAAATCGTCCCTTATTTTGAGAGGGAAAATGGCAGCCGATCTTACCGGAGGGTTTGGCGTGGATAGTTTTTTTCTGAGTAAGCAGTTCGATACTTTTTTTTATATAGAGCCGGATGAGGAATTGCTCTCTGTCGTGAAGCATAATCATCAACTACTTGGCGCTGAAAATATAAAATACGTTAATAGCACGGCCGAAGAGTTTATTCGCACCACAATAGCGCAGTTTGATCTGCTCTTCATTGATCCTTCGCGAAGGAATAAACAGCAGAAAGTTTTCAAGCTTGCAGACTGTGTTCCAAATGTGGTGGAACTGATGCCTGCGCTGATCGGGAAATCGAAAAACGTCCTCATCAAAAATTCGCCCCTGCTGGATATACAACAAGGCCTGAAAGAACTGAACGGTGCCGAAGAAGTAATTGTATTGGCTGTTGATAATGAATGTAAAGAATTACTCTTTCTCCTAAAGAAACAATTAACGTCATCTGCATCGGTTAATGCCATAGATCTTGATGGAAAAGGAAATATTCTTAACTCCTTTTCCTTCCTGATTGAAGATGAAAAAAGAACCATTGCTCATTTTTCGTCCCCATTGAAATGGATTTATGAACCCAATGCGTCAATGCTTAAGGCAGGTGCATTTAAGACGGTCGTAGTTCGCTATGGAATTTCGAAGCTGCATCCCAGTACCCATTTGTATACCAGTGAAGAACGAATTGATTTTTTTCCTGGGCGTACTTTCAGAGTGCTTGAGCATTTAAAAATGGACAAAAGCATTAAAGATGTTTTTCCGAATGGATACGCTAATATCCTTACGCGAAATTATCCGCTTAGCGTAGAAGAAATAAAAAAGAAAACCGGATTGAAAGAAGGAGGAGAGCTCTATCTGATTTGCACCCAAAGTGAAAAAGAGAAACACGTTCTGCTTGCAGAACGCATAGATAAAGAGTAAGGCTTAGCAGCTACTTTTTTTCACTCAAAGGAAGATTCACGCTCTCTCCCCAAATGTATTTGTTGAACCATTGCCAGTTGTGCCATGTAGCGGCCAGCTTTTCTTTCGGCTTGGTAATGCCATGGCCAAATCCTTTGTATACAATTAGCTCACTGGCTATCCCCTTGTCACGCAGGCCCTGAAGCAATTCATATGCATTGGCAATAGGTACCCGCTTGTCAAACTCACCGTGCTGTATAAGAGTGGGCGTCTTGGCCTTATTAATGTTGGTCATGGGTGAAGTCTTTTTGTAGATGGCTTCATCATTCCATGGTGTCGCTTTCAAATATTGTCGTGTGAAGGGGTGAATGTCTGTACTCGCATAATAGGTAGTCCAGTTGGAAATACCAGCTCCGACAGAGATTGCTTTAAACACATCGGAGTTCGTGGTAAGAAAAGCAGAGATATAACCACCCTGACTCCAGCCCATGCAACCCATTTTTGATTTGTCAATCATTCCTTTGCTGTCGAGATAATCAATACCGGAAAGCACATCCCACGCATCTCCTACACCCATGTTCTTCACATTGAGGGCCCGGAATTTTTCTCCGTAACCGGCCGAGCCACGGTAATTGGGGCGAAGCACAAGACAACCTTTGTCAAGCCATTGCAATACGGGATAGACATAGCCGGGCACAGGTGTTGGAGTATCTATTCCGGTAGGACCACCGTGGATGACAACAAGCAATGGATATTTTTTTGAGGGATCATAATCTTTTGGCTTATGCAGCACGCCTTCAATGATCGCACCGTCTTTACTCTTCCAGCTGATTACTTCACTTTGTGCAACCTTCCAGCCTGCAATTTGTGAACTGAGATCGGTAATGCGCTTAGGTTGTGGTGATCGTATTGAAGAGATAAAGACTTCATTAAGCTGATCACCATTTCTTCCGAAGAAAGCAACCTGATCACCATTTTTAGAAAAGGAGATTCCGTAAACCTGATCCGGCAGGTTGGAAAGAATAGAATGATTTCCTGTTTTCGGGTCGATTTTATAAAGGACTCTTTTGGTTTTATTCCATATCGAAGAATAGATGCCTGTTGTTTCCCAGGTAAATCCACCAAGATCTTCGTCCAGCTCCGTGGCTAATTGCCTGCTGGACTTTGTGCTTATATCGAGGGCATACAGTTTTGAGTTTGCATAAAAATTGGAAAGCGTATCATTTAAGTTAGTGGTGTAAAGTAATTCTTTTGAATCGGGCGACCAGTCTTCAAGTGCATCAGAGCTGGCATTGGTAATAGCAGACGATATTTTTTTTGAAGCGATATCTACAATGGAAATGTTGGCTTTGATAAATGAATTGATAAGCGAGTTAGGCTGATGCGTGAATGCGATTTTGTTTCCATCCGGTGATATGGAAAAATTGTTGATGGTAAATTTTCCTTCAGTCAATCGTTGTGCCCTGGGCCATTCAATGCAACCCGCTTTTACTTTTAATGAATCAACACTTTCATAACAAGGGCGCTCGGAAGGGTCAATCATTTCGGGGGTGAAATCAATCTGCCACAGATGCGAATGCGTGAATTCTTTATCATCGGCTTCAAAAGCACCATAGCGTTTCTCGATCTCTTTTTTATTCTTGTCTCCCTTTTCAGGTTTAAGAAAAATCAATTTTGCTCCGCTGGGATGCCATTCGAAGGAGGAAATACTTTCTTCTTCTTTTGTAACAGCGAACGCTTCGCCACCCTCAAGGCGTGCTGCATAGATCTGGCTTTTGCTGCTCCGTTCAGCGAGGAAAGCGATCCATTTTCCATCAGGAGAAAATGCGGGATTGGTACTACTGTTTTTGGAATTGTTGGTAAACTGGAAAGGCTTCTGCCCTTCTTTCAATAACCAGATTTCAACATCGGCACGATTGTCATTCCAGTCCGTGGTCTGTATCGTGAAGGCGATATTTTTTCCATCCGGAGAAAGCGTTACACCACCAGCACTACGGAGAGAAATGACTTCTTCGAAAGAAGGAACACGCTGCGCAAAAGAAGCGTATGAAATTAAAAACAGAAACAACAGGAAACGATTCATAAAACTAAAGGGTTTGCTAACTGCGAAGAAGAGGAAAGAAGAGAAGAATATCTATGAGTTTTATACGGATGGTAAGGAGTGATTTATTCTACATGCGTAAGAAGTATTGCTTGATCATACTATTATTTACGCTTTGTCTATGGATGACTAAGCAAACCACTTTACAATAAAATCAACTAACCTTTTTTTAACAGAGGTATAAGGAGGGTAAAACAAATACGTATTTGATAATCCGCTCTTTTGTTTTACCACGGGCTTCTCATTAGAAAAGGAAAGGAATCCATAATAGCCATGGGCTTTACCGATACCACTGTTGTTTACACCACCAAAAGGAAGATTGGGATGTGTAAACTGGATAACGCAATCATTAATACATACCGCTCCTGCCGATGTAGCAGTAATCAAAGCCTCCCTGAATTTTTTGTTCTTGCTGAAAATATACATCCCCAATGGTTTCGGTTTGCTGTTGATGATTGTAATCACTTCATCTTCACTGGTGAAGGTGATCACAGGTAATACGGGCCCGAATACTTCTTCTTCCATAATCTTACTATCTATCGACACATCAGATAGAACGATGGGTGGAAGAAACCGCGTCTCTTCGTTGGGTGTGCCTGATAATTCAAGCCTGGCTCCGCTTTGTACCGCATCCTGCACCAGCAGAGTGATTCGTTGAAAATGTTTTTTATTAACGATCCGTGCATAGTCAGCCGAATTTTCATCCACCGTTTTTCCTGATCCAAACTGAGCTGAAATGTTTTCTTTCAGTAAAGAGAGGAACTGTTCTTTCTTAGCATGATGAATGAGTAGATAATCCGGAGCAATACACGTCTGGCCATTATTTAAAAACTTGCCGAAAGTAATCCGTTTGGCCGCATCATGAAGATCAGCCGTTTCATCGATCACTGCAGGAGACTTTCCTCCAAGTTCCAGCGTAACGGAAGTAAGATGCTCAGCAGCAGCCTTCATCACCACCTTGCCAACAGCGGGGCTGCCTGTAAAGAAGATGTGATCGAAAGGAAGTGAGAGTAAATGAGCAGATACATCGGTACCTCCTTCGATTACCATTACTTCTTCTTCTGTAAAAAGCATTGCCATCATTTTCCTGATCAGCGCTGACGTGTGGGGTGTCATTTCTGAAGGTTTGAGCATGGCAGTGTTCCCTGCGGCAAGGCAGGAAACGAGTGGCCCGATACAAAGATTAAATGGATAATTCCAGGGTGCTATGATCAGGCAAACTCCCTTGGGTTCGTATCTTAGTTCAGAGCGGGTACCAATGTAAGTTAATGGCGCATCTACCTTTCTTGGTTGTGCCCAGCTTCTCAGGTGAGTTAAGGCATGGCGAATTTCACCAAGCACAGGGAAAAATTCGGAAGTAGTCGTTTCCAAAGGAGGCTTACGAAAGTCGTTGAAGATGGCAGTTTGCAGCTCTGCCTGATTTTCCAGCAGCCAGGTTTCAAGTTTCCTCAGTCTTGTTTCCCGATTTTTGACTGGTTCGCTTCTTAGCAACAAAGCTTTCCTTTTCTGTTTTTCGAAAATGGCACTGATGGCCTCAATATCTAAGTTTTGTACGGTTGCCTCCATAATGATCGCCTTTTCTTAAATGTAGCTCATTTTGCAAATCTGCTTAATGTGAACAAAATGTTACGTGAATTAGGATCAATGTTATCTTAATATTAATTTAATGTTACGTTTATTAATTTTGACGTAATGTTGAATCGGGCAGTTGTTATCGTGTTGTTGATTTTCCCCTTGTTATGCCAGGGCCAGCAATCGGATTTGCTTGATAATTTCCTGGCCACATCGCCTGTCCAGTCATCCACCGCCCGGGTAAAACTTAACGATCACATCAGCCGTTTGCACGCTAAGCGATCTCAAAAGGAATTATCCTTTCTGCATAAAATTTTCTGGGCTACACAAAAGCGTTTTCTTAAAACCTACACTCCCTACGAACCCTTTGGAGAGCTGTTTGAATCAGGAAAGTATGATTGTCTTACAGCAACAAGTCTATATAGCATTCTGCTCAATGAATTCAATTTTGATTACAGCATTGTTGAAACCAATTACCATATTTTTATTTTAGTGAATACACGGCAAGGTGAAGTATTGCTGGAGACCACGGATCGTTATGATGGTTTTGTTCAGGACAAGGCAGAGATAGAAAAACGTATAGGAACTTATCGTCAGAATAGCGTTGCTTCCTCCAATGTGAAATCAAATTACTATCTGTATTCTTTCGATCTGTATAAAAAAATCAACTCTGCACAAATAGCAGGATTACTTCATTTCAATCAGGCAGTAAAAGCATTTAACAACCAGGATTGGCGGGCCAGTGCAGAACAGCTGGACATTGCACGCAGAACCTATGACTCACAACGCATCAAAGAATTGGCCACTTTATTAATTCAATCCGTTCCTGTTGAAGAAACTGATCTTCGCAAGGATATCATTCAGCGATTTAAAGATTACTGGATGCAGGATCAGCAAACCATTGCCGCCAAGCGATAAGCTCATTCATATTATTTTTTATTGTGAAAAGAAAAGCGGAGTGAATCATCACCCTCGCTTTTATCATAAAAAATATCTTTTAGCCCTTTAATCAAGGAAGCTTCCGAGAATAGAGCCCGCTTCTTTGCGGGCATTTGATCCATAAGGTGATAATGCCTGCACCAGCTTGCGAATAGGCATGGATTGCAACCATACTTTACCAGTGCCGCGTAATGTGGCCAGAAAAATTCCTTCGCCACCAAAGATCATGGACTTTAAACTACCAGAAGTTTCCACGTCAAAGCTGATGTGTGATTCCATGGCCACTACACAGCCGGTGTCTACGCGCAGTGTTTCATTGTTCAGTGTTCGCTCAATCAGCATTCCTCCTGCGTGTACAAATGCTTTTCCATCTCCTTGCAGTTTTTGAAGAATGAATCCTTCGCCACCCACCAAACCGGAGCCTATCTTTCTGTTGAATACAATAGAAAGCTTGGTACCATAGGCAGCACAGAGAAATCCGTCTTTCTGCACAATCAATTCATTACCTCTCATCTGCGAAAGATCAACCGGAATAATGGTGCCCGGATAGGGTGCAGAGAATCCTACTTTTGCTTTCCGGCTTCCGCGATTAGTAAAGTGTGTCATGAATAAAGATTCTCCCGTAAGCACACGACTACCTGCCGACAATAATTTATCAAAAATGCTTTGGTTGGCCGAAGAACCATCGCCCATTTTGGTTTCGAACTGAATGCCCTCATCCATAAAAAGCATTGCACCTGCTTCTGCTATTACAGTCTCTCCCGGATCAAGTTCTACTTCTACAATTTGAATACTTTCTCCTTTGATCTGATAATCGATTTCATGTGAATTCATAGTTCAGGTAGTTTGTGGTACCAAATGATTTACTTGTAGTACTTAAATACGGGATAATCCACCGCCTTGTTGCCTGCACTGTTTTTGGTAAAGTAGTCATCAAAAAAATTCCAGGTCACAAGCCCGTCATCCGATTGTGGTTCGAGCAGGTAAAAAGCAAGATTGCCCAGCGGCTGTGCCAGGTCAACCACGAAGTCTCCCTTGTTGAAATTCTTTTTTGAGATAGTAAACTTACCGGATACTTTGGCCATCAGATGACCTTCAAATTTGCGTTCGGCTTTTTCCAGTTTCTCCATTTTAAAAACTTCTCCGGTAAAGGATTGGGTTTTGGTAAGCTGTGTTACTTCAATTCCGTGCTTCTTCAGGTTCTCGACAATGTTGGAAAAAGCAGCAGGCAGAACATATCCGCGGGGTAACGTGCTTTCCGTTTCTGCTTCAAACCGGGCAAAATAATTTACGCTATCATACCGAACGATGTTTCCCATGCGATAAAAATCTTTTGTGCCATCGGGTTTGGTGTACGTTACATAATCATAAGTAGGGAATGCATTGAGCTTTTCGAGCGGCACCATTTTGAAACGAACACCCTTCTTTGTTTTTCCCGCATTGGCTTTTACATGTTCAATTGCTTTTTGCTCTGCTGCTTTGTTGATGGAAATGATCTCTTTAGCATGCGTATTGGTATGCTCCAGAATTTCAGTAACAAAAGAATAGGTGGCATGGATGCGCTGATAAAAGCGCTCGTGAGCGAAAGCTTCGCTTAATATGGCCATGCGGTTACGAAGCCCAAACTGGTTGACCAGGTAGCGCGGATGGTGATTGTAGGTGTAAAAATTCTTTAATGGCCAGGCCTCACGCACATCATAATCTCCGTACGGTCCGAAATTAAGATCGTATTTTTTCTTTACCGTTTCGGTAACGGGTTTCAAAATGCTATTTACAGTGTACTCATAGGTAGCCAGCTCTCCGGCATAGTAATAACTGGGTGCCCAGGTAAGATTCCATGCATGCCAGGTACCATTGGTGGTATGCAAATCGACAAACAATTGAGGATCCCACACATTGATGATGTTCTGAAACAACAGATTGGTTTCAATTGCTTCCATCTTCATCCCATCGCGGTTGAGATCCAGGCCAATACTGTTCTCGCGAATCCCTACTTCAAGAGGGCTGTCTTCTTGTGAAGGCCTGCGTCCCTTTTCCATTTTGTCATTACTGTCGGTGTTGTAGATGGGAGCAAAAAGAATGATCTGGTTATCGAGTAAATATTTTTTGTTTCCAAGAAGGATGTCGCGCATCAGCATCATCACCGTTTCTTTTCCCTCTACCTCACCCGCGTGGATGTTCCCTTGAATATAGATCACCGGCTTGCCGCTCATCTTTGCTTCTTCGGCAGTGGAGATCATTGGGTTAGCAAGAATGGCTACCGGAATATCTTTTCCTTCCAGGCTTTTGCCCATGGAGATAAGATGAAGATTTTTGCTTTGCGCTTTGATGGCTTGCAGAAAACTTATCACCTCGGCATGTGTAGATGTTTTGACGAAATTTGTTTTCTCTGGCGTGAGGAGCAGGTCTTCGGTGACTGTTTTTTGAGCTTTTGCTAGGATAGCAATGCCAAGCAGAAGTAAAAGAGCAACGGATTTTTTCATATCGATAGTTAAGTCACTAAAAGTAAAATAAGGATTCAGGAAACAGATCACCGTCAAAATAAAAATCGCGGCTTGCGGCCGCGATCGTATTGACAAGTGCTGTTGACTATGGTTTCTTTTTCTTCTTAGGCTTCTCTTTTTTTATTTCTTCGTAGTCATCCCGTTCAGCCAGTTTTTTATCATCTACATTTTGATTGAGAAACTCATTAATCTTCTCAATATTCATGTTCGATTTTAATTCACCAAACTGATCAATGGAAACTTCAAAGCCCGTCAGTTCGCTATGAACGCGTGGCTTGGGAGTAGCTTTGGCTGCTTTCGGTGTTTTGGGAGTTTCTTTCTTTGCCATATTTTAAAGTTAAGCAACTTTCACTTTAAGTGTATTCAGTGCGTAGGTAATCCGGTTAATTACTTCTTCTTTTCCCAGTATTTCCATGGTCATCATCAGGTCGGGGCCCGAAGCGGCACCGGTTAGCGAAACGCGTACGGCCTGCATCACCGATCCCGTTTTTATGCCAAGTCCGGCCGTTACTTTTTCCAACGTACTTTTGGCTATATCGGCCGTAAAAAAATCGATCTCTTTAATCGCATCGCGGAAAGTGTTCAACACTTTTACGGCATCCTCATTCCATTTTTTGTTTACCACCTGTTCATCGAAAGTAGCAGGTGCCCGAAACAGGAACTTGCCCTGCTCCCAAAGATCGTTCGGGAAAGTGGCACGCTCCTTCATAATGGAAATCACTTTCCGTGCTTTGTCATCAGCACATTCGATACCTTCTTTTTTCAGCGATTCAAAAAGATAAAGGGCAAGCTCCTCATCGGTTTTGCTTCTTAAGTACTGCTGATTGAACCACTGCGCCTTATGGATATCGAACTTTGTTCCTGCTTTACCTATTCGCTCTATGCTAAACGTTTCAATCAGCTGGTCCATGGAAAAAATTTCCTGTGTAGTTCCCGGATTCCATCCTAAGAAGGCGAGAAAGTTAATCAGCGCATCAGGCAGATAGCCAGACTCTTTAAATCCTTTGGCGGGCTCGTTTGTTTTGGGATCTGTCCAGCTGAGCGGAAAAATAGGAAAGCCCATTTGATCTGCATCGCGCTTGCTTAACTTTCCGTTACCATCCGGCTTCAGCAAAAGAGGCAAATGCGCAAACTGCGGCATGTCTTTTTCCCATCCTAAAAAACGATATAACAATACATGAAGCGGGGCTGACGGAAGCCATTCTTCACCACGGATAACATGCGAAATCTTCATCAGGTAATCGTCCACCACATTAGCCAGGTGATAAGTCGGCATTCCGTCCGATTTCATCAATACTTTATCATCGATCTGCGAAGAGTTGACAATTACTTCACCGCGTATCAGGTCATTTACTTTCACCTCCTCGTTGGCAGGTACCTTCAAACGAATCACATAAGGAGTTTCCGACTTTAACAACTTATCCACCTCTTCTTTCGAAAGCGTTAATGAGTTGCGCATCTCCAGGCGGTTGATGCTGCTATACTGTTGATTATCGCTTCCTGCTTTTTTCAAACGTTCGCGCATGGCCTCCAGGTCTTGCTCGGTATCAAAAGCGTAATAGGCAAGGCCATCATTAATTAGCTTGCTGGCATACTCCTGGTAAAGTGGCTTCCGTTCCGATTGGCGATACGGTGCGTAAGGTCCTCCTGCGCCAACTCCTTCATCGATTTTTATCCCAACCCACTCAAGCGATTTTAAAATATATTCTTCCGCACCGGGAACAAAGCGACCCTGGTCGGTATCCTCAATGCGTAAAATCATTGTGCCCTTGTTCTGGCGGGCAAGCAGGTAATTATATAAAGCCGTACGCACGCCCCCAATGTGCAGGGCTCCTGTAGGACTGGGTGCAAAACGGACGCGGACATCTCTCATAAGTAAACCGACTTGTTAATTCGGGGATGCAAAGGTAAAAGATGATTTAGATTTAAGCCCTTCAGGCGGGATAAATGCGGCTAAAATTCGCCTGCAGGGACAAATATTTCCCTCGAATCCGAAAAGGCTTTATAACTTTACCCCTTCAATCTGTTAATCGTTATCTGTTAAAAGTTTAATCGTACGATTTACTGTAACAGCAACGATTAGCGGATCACTATTTACTATTCATTGTATATGACGGAAGAAAAAGGCGCCAACTTCTTGGAAGAGATCATCGAAAAAGATCTGGAAGCGGGCAAGTATAAAAGTATCATCACCCGTTTTCCACCGGAGCCCAATGGCTATTTGCACATGGGTCATGCCAAAAGCATTTGTCTCAACTTTGGCCTTGCACTGAAATATGGAGGAAAAACAAATCTGCGCTTTGATGACACTAATCCCGTAACGGAAGAAACGGAATACGTTGATGGAATAAAGAACGATATCCAATGGCTTGGCTTTAACTGGTCGGATGAGTTTTATGCTTCCGACTATTTTGAAAAACTGTATGAATTTGCAGTTGCACTGATCAGGAAAGGACTCGCGTATGTAGATGACAGTACCAGTGAAGAGATTGCAAAGCAAAAAGGAACTCCGACTCAGCCCGGTACGGATAGCCCCAATCGTAGTCGCAGCATAGAAGAAAACCTAAAACTCTTCAGCGAGATGAGAGCGGGTAAATATAAGGACGGAGAAAAGGTACTTCGTGCGAAAGTAGACATGGCACATCCGAATATGCACCTGCGCGATCCGTTAATGTATCGCATCAAGCATGCCCACCATCACCGCACTGGCGATGCGTGGTGCATTTATCCGATGTATGATTTTGCGCACGGGCAAAGTGATTCCATAGAAAATATTACACATAGCATTTGTACGCTGGAGTTTATTCCACACCGCGCGTTGTACGATTGGTTTATTGAAAAGCTGGAGATCTATCCCTCCCATCAATACGAGTTTGCCCGCCTGAATATGACCTATACGGTAATGAGCAAGCGCAAACTTTTACAACTGGTAAATGAAAAACATGTAAGTGGTTGGGATGATCCGCGTATGCCTACCATTAGCGGTATGCGCAGAAGAGGATACACCCCGCTAAGCATTCGGGAGTTTTGTGATAAAATAGGTATTGCCAAAAGAGAAAATCTTATCGACATCAGCTTATTGGAATTCTGTGTTCGTGAAGATCTGAACAAGACAGCTTCACGCAGAATGGTAGTATTTGATCCTGTTAGAGTGGTGTTAACGAATTACCCGCAAGGCAAGTCGGAAATGCTGCCTTCTGAAGATAACACCGAAGATCCAAATGCAGGCCATCGCGAAATTCCTTTCAGTGGAGAGTTGTATATCGAACGGGAAGATTTTATGGAAAATCCTCCGAAGAAATATTTCCGCCTTGTTCCCGGCCAAATGGTACGTTTGAAAAGCGCTTATATCATCAAATGCGAGGAAGTAATCAAAGATGCTGAAGGGAAAGTAACAGAACTGCGCTGCACTTACGTGCCCGAAAGCAAAAGCGGTTCAGATGTATCGGGCATCAGTGTGAAGGGCGTGATCCATTGGGTAAGCATACCTCATGCAATACCAGTAGAAGCACGTTTGTATGATCGTCTGTTTAAAGTAGAAAACCTGGGCGATGCGGAAGGTGACTTTAAAGACTATATCAACTCCGATTCACTCCATGTAGAAATAGCGTATGCGGAGCCGGCATTGCATTCTGCGAGCCTCACCGATCGCTTTCAGTTTTTGCGCAAAGGATATTTTGCGCTAGATCCCGATTCGACAAAAGACAAATTGGTATTTAACCGTACAGTAACCCTGCGCGATATGTGGGCGAAAGAGGCAAAAAAATAGTCGACTTATTACTTCACTGCAATACAGGAGATTTCCACATTCACATCTTTGGGAAGGCGACTTACCTCCACAGTTTCTCTTGCCGGAGGCTGAGAAAGAAAGCGAGTGCCATAGATTTCATTTACCTTGGGGAAATTGCTCATGTCTTTCAGGAAGATGGTGGTTTTTACGATGTGAGAAAAATCCATTCCTGCTGCACGTAATACTTCATCCAGGTTCTTCATTACCTGCTCTGTTTCCTCCTGAATAGTGGTAGTAATGATCGTGCCCGATGACTGCTGAATGGCAATCTGTCCGGAAACAAAAAGCATACTTCCTATGCGGATAGCCTGGCTGTAAGGCCCGATGGGTGCCGGAGCATTGGCAGAGTAAATGACTTCTTTAGGCATAAGTGATTTGATTTTATTCAAAGATCAATATTATTCTACCGTTACTGACTTCGCCAGATTACGTGGCTGATCAACATTACACCCTCTCATCACGGCAATGTGGTAAGACAAAAGCTGTAAAGGAATAACCGAAATCAAAGGCATCAAAGGATCTACTGTAGCGGGTACTTCTATTACATAATCCGACATTTTAGGGATAAGTGCATCCCCCTCGGTAACGATAGAGATTACACGACCCTTTCTCGCTTTTACTTCCTGTATGTTGGAAACCACTTTTTCATAGGAAGCATCCTTGGTAGCAATGACCACCACGGGCATTTCCTGATCGATCAATGCGATGGGTCCGTGCTTCATTTCTGCGGCAGGGTATCCTTCCGCATGGATATAAGAGATTTCTTTCAGCTTTAGAGCTCCTTCCAATGCTACGGGAAAATTATAGCCGCGGCCGAGGTAAATAAAATTACGTGAATCTTTGAACTCTTCAGCAATGATCTGGATCTGTGTATTCAGCTTCAATGCCTTTTCCACCTTCGATGGAATGTTTTCCATCTCCACCAGCATCTCATGAAATTTCTGTTCTGTGATTGTGCCTTTGCGCTGGGCAACGATTAACGCAATCATATATAGAACAGTGAGCTGCGCTGTAAATGCTTTCGTGCTGGCCACACCTATTTCCGGGCCGGCATGGGTATAGGCTCCTGCATGAGTAGTGCGTGGAATGGAAGAACCCACCACATTACAAATTCCAAAAATGATAGCTCCTTTGGATTTTGCCAGTTCAATAGCGGCAAGCGTATCGGCCGTCTCTCCGGATTGCGAGATGGCAATCACTACATCGCCTTCGCGGATAACGGGATTGCGATAACGGAATTCCGATGCGTATTCTACTTCTACCGGTATGCGGCAGAATTCTTCAATGAAGTATTCGGCAACAAGGCCTGCATGCCAGGAAGTGCCACATGCCACAATAAGAATGCGGTCGGCATTAACCAGTTTATTAATGTATTCGCGCAAGCCGCCCAGAATCAATCGCCCGGAAGCAGAATCCAAACGACCACGCATGCAATCCATGATGGAGCGTGGCTGCTCAAAAATTTCTTTAAGCATGAAATGCTCGTAGCCACCTTTTTCGATGGCTTCCAGCTCCAGATCAATGGTTTGAATATAAGGTGTGAGTGGAAGATTGGCGGTGTTTTTAATTTTCAGCTTTCCCTTGTTGATAATAGCCAGCTCCTGATCGTTCAGATAAACTACCTCGTTAGTGTATTCAATAATAGGCGTGGCATCGGAAGCCATAAAAAACTCGCCCTTACCGATACCGATTACTAACGGGCTTCCTTTTCGGGCAGCAATCAGTAAATCGGGTTCTTCAAAAGACATCACCACAATTGCATACGCACCTACTACTTTGGTGAGTGCCAAACGAACGGCTTCATCCAAAGAACAGCCCACGTTTTCTTTAATATCTTCAATAAAGTGAATAAACACTTCCGTGTCTGTCTCACTCAAAAATTTATGGCCTTTACGAAGAAGCTCCTGTTTTAACGAAGAATAATTTTCGATAATGCCATTGTGTATTATCGCCAGATTTTGTGTTGCCGAGTAATGAGGATGCGCATTTTCATCATTAGGCTCGCCATGGGTAGCCCACCGGGTATGCCCCATACCAATGTGGCTGGTTAGGTTTTCTCCTTTGATAAAATTTTCAAGATCAGAGACCTTTCCCTTTTTCTTATAAACCGTAAGACTTTTGTTCAGTAGTGCAATGCCTGCGCTGTCGTAGCCGCGGTACTCTAATCGCTTTAATCCTTTTAATATAACATCACTGGCCTGGCGATGGCCCACGTAAGCAACTATTCCACACATACAATTAATTTTATTATTTCTCGGTTGAAGCCGGAGTAGTAAAATACAACTTAAGCTTCACATTATTCTGATTAAAGACTAACCGATTGACCGATTTGCCGATGGCAGGTGATACCGGGATCAACGCATATTGAGTTAATCGCTGGCTCTTATCCTTAATACCATACATGGTTTGGAAGTAGCCTGTAAAAAGCTGATTGTAAGAATAGACGTTATCGGTCTGGGTTAATACCAGCGTTTTTAATGTACTTCCTCCTCCACCCAGCATAAGGTATCCCGCTGCATCAGCAACCACCTGACCTGCATATAAAGTAGGAATAGTATCGGTGCTCTTCATAAAATCATTTTTTGCATTTAAAATGCGAAAGCCAAGGTTGTCAGGCATTTTATACGAGGTTGATTCATCCGGATCAATAGTGATCTCCGCGGAATTAATAAGCAGATTGGTGATGGTATCGGTATAGTCAAAGAATTTGCTGAAATCCAGTTTGGTAAGAACAGGAGTGCCTGCCTCGATAAAACGATTGTCTCCATCCGGATAAAATGGTTTATATAATTCATCCATGCTTTGCAAGGGAGATCCCGTACGATCAGCATCGATCTTTGAGAACGATACCGATCCATCGTTATAAGTGGAAAACTCGATCTTGTCACTTAGTGTACCTGATTTATAACGATACCTCAAAACCAGCTTTGTTCTGGAAACACCGGTTGCGCTATATGATGGATTAAATCCTACTATTTTATTGCTTGCATCCGAGCGAACGACTAGTCCTTTAATTATTCTTCTGAATTTTCTAAATGTATAGTAGTTGGCTGTTGTCGTGGTATCATTTTTACCAGTAGAGGCATTGGGCGTAATCAGAATGGCTTTAGCCAGTTGAAACAACTCGTTGGCATAGGATGAATTAATTGGAATCAGCAATGAATCAACAACGTTGTTAGTGGCGTCTGTATCATTGTTCTTTGTGTATGTATCATCAAACGCTACCGGGTCAATGGTTTTGCTCACCGAGCCTATGGAAGCCGGGTTGTAATCCACTATTGAGTTATTAAAATATTTGGCTTCAGTGATCAAACTATCTTTTATTTCATGAACGGAAAAGTTCACTGTAGAGGCATCGCGCGATCCGTAATAGTAGTAATCCAAACTGGCGCTGAGAGTCAGCGATTCCAGAACGGCATCAGGAGGTAATACTTTTGTTGGGGCAGTCGGACGAAACTGGATGTACGCTTCGGCCTGCACCTTACCGAACTTGTTATCCTGATAACTTCCCACTAATAAGCGGGGAGTTTGATTATCTCCTGCAATGTTGGAAGTAATCACCGACCCGGTGAGCAGCACGCTGGAGGGAATTTCGATTTCTGCATAGCGTACCCTGAAACGATTACGGTCGGGTTTGAAGCCGACCGTATTCACATCTTCCTCGCAGGAAAACAAAAAAACAATAACAAAAAACAGCAGGCTTGTTTTAGCCAACAAGCTCAGTGTAAAGGGTGTAGAACGATTCCGTGTAATTATCGTCTTTCTCGATGGTTTCAATCTTATTTTCTTTAAGCTTCTTAACTAATCCTTCCAGTTTTTTATTGTCTCCGGCAAGGGAAACAACATCCGACCATTGAGCCCCCAATTTAATAAACCCTTCGTAATCCGCAGTTTTTAAATGACTCATCATGGCGTCTTCGATGTCAATCATTTTCACTTTGCCCATCAAATCGCCTTTGAATTTGTGAGTGAAACTGTTGTTATAGATGGTGAAAACCGTTTTTGTGTTCTTAAACAGCGGATCATTCTTATACGTTGTCTTTAAATACAACGGAATAAAGCTCGTGATCCAGTCGTTACAATGAACGATATCGGGAGCCCATCCCAGCTTGCGCACGGTTTCGATCACACCTTTGCAGAAGAAAATAGCGCGTTCATCGTTGTCTTCGTAAAATTTGTTTTCCTTATCGTGGAAAACATGCTTGCGGTGAAAATAATCTTCGTTATCGATAAAGTAAACCTGAAGTTTTGCATTTGGAATGGATGCAACCTTAATGATCAAAGGCTTCTCTTCGTCCCCCACTGAAATGTTGATTCCTGAAAGCCTCACTACTTCGTGCAACCTGTTTTTTCTTTCATTAATCAACCCAAACCTCGGAACCAGTATGCGGATCTCCATCCCTTTTTCTTGCATGGCCTGAGGGAGTTTGCGCACAAACTCAGAAACCTCAGTAGTCTGCAGAAAGGGGTTAATCTCACTGGCTACGTACAGAATTCGAATCTTTGACATATTGTGATTGTTGTTTAAAATCGGAAAAGAAAATCGAGGCACAAAAGTACGGAAAATAAACCCCGTATTCAACTCACAATCAATTCTAAAGCCTATATTTGCGACCCTTCAAAAAAGCCAGGAATGGAGATTTTCACGCAAATTGAGCCCCTCAGGGCCTATTTGAAGAATCAAAGAAAAAGAAAGTTGTCCATCGGATTGGTACCTACTATGGGCGCCCTTCATAGCGGCCACCTCACCATCATCAATACTTCCAAAGCAGAAAATGATCTGACGGTTTGCAGTATTTATGTAAACCCCACACAGTTCAACAATGCGGCTGATCTTGAAAAGTACCCCCGTATTTTACAAAAAGACTCAGCCCTGCTTGAAGCCGCAGGGTGCGATGTTTTGTTTGCTCCCCGCAATGAAGAAATGTATTCTTTACCCAGCCAGGTAAAGATCGATTTTGGCGATCTGGATAAGATACTGGAAGGCAAATTTCGCCCCGGGCATTTCAGTGGAGTGGGCTTAGTGGTGTCGAAGCTGTTTAATATTGTGCAGCCCGACATTGCTTACTTTGGCCAGAAAGATTATCAGCAGTTTGCTGTCATTACAAGATTGAAAGAAGAGTTGCTTTTCGATCTGAAGCTGAAGGCGGTCCCTATTGTGCGCGAACCGAATGGACTGGCGATGTCATCGCGCAATATGCGGCTTACATCAGAACAGCGAAAAACAGCTCTTGTCTTTTATCAATCACTGCTTCTCGCAAAACAACTTTTGATTGACAGGATGAATTGGAATCAGGTTCAATCCGAAGTAAAAAACAAATGTGAAGCGCTGCCGGGTGTGAAGCTGGAATACATTGCATTAGCTGATCGTAAAAACTTAAATGCATTGGATAATGTTACAGTTGCCAGCGAGGCAGTTCTGCTTATCGCAGGCTATGTGGGCGAAGTACGACTGATCGATAATATTTTGTTGGAAGAATGAGAATTGAAGTTTTAAAGTCAAAGATTCATCGTGTAAAAATAACGCAGGCAGAACTGCATTATGTGGGCAGCATCACCATCGATGAAGCATTAATGGAGGCAGCGAACCTCATTGAAGGAGAAAAAGTAACGGTGGTCAATATAAACAATGGCGAACGTCTGGAAACGTACGTCATTAAAGGAGCAAGGAACACCGGAACCATTTGCCTGAATGGGCCCGCTGCCCGTAAAGCTCAGGTAGGTGATATTGTCATCGTTATCTCTTATGCCTCCCTGGATTTCGAAGAGGCCAAACAGTTTAAGCCCTGGATCATCTTTCCAGATCCGGATAATAAACTCAGTTAATCGTTTGGCATTACACGCAAGTCTTACTGAAAAGACCGTACTTCGCTGATCAAATAACTCAACGTGAATTCCAAACTTAAAACAGCCTTACAGTATGTGATCATGTTGCTGCTTACGGGCGGCTTGCTGTGGCTCTCATTACGTTCATTGCAGGTAGGCGAAGGAGAGAATAAGGCGGAATTCATCTGGAAAGCATGGGAGAAATCCGACAAGGGATATTTGCTATTGATGGCCGCAGCGGTGATTGTAAGCCATGTAATACGCGCGGAACGCTGGAGGTTGATCTTAGTACCCACTAATAATTATATCGGACTGGGAAATAGTTTTCTTTCGGTGATGGTAGGCTACCTGATTAACCTGGTAATCCCAAGAGGAGGCGAGGTATCGCGTTGCTATAATTTATATAAACTTGAAAACACTCCGGTGGAAGTTTCTTTCGGTACGGTAGTAGTAGAGCGTATTGTGGATGTGATTTGTCTCTTCATCATTATTGTCATTTCCTTTATTGTGGAATGGACCAAGCTGGAAAGCTTTATTTCGTCACTTCCGTTTTCTTCCGGTAGCACCATTTCGCCCTGGTTTTTTGTTGTGTTAGTTGCATTAATTGCTCTATCCATTGTGGGCTTCCTGATCATTCGTAAGAACGAGAAAGTAAAAAAACTCTTCGCTGGTTTTAAGGAAGGGCTGCTGGCGGTATTTCGTCTGGAGAAAAAAGGGCTCTTTATTTTTTACTCCGTCCTGATCTGGGTGTTGTACTTCTTCATGACCTACTTTGTTATTAAAGCTTTTCCGGAAACGAGTCCGCTTGGATTTAGTGCTGTAATGACGTTGTTTGCCATTGGCGCCATAGCAATGGCTGCCCCACTTCCCGGAGGAGCAGGGTCGTATCACACCATCGTTCCTCTCGGGCTGGTTATGTTATACAACCTGCCAAAGGCAGATGCTATTGCTTTTGTATTTATCTTCCACGGCTGGCAAACCCTTATTTTTATTGCTGTCGGCCTGATCTCTTTAATCATCAGTTATGCAATCATCGGATGGAAAAAACCTCAGCTAAAATAAAAACCCTTCCCGAAGCGACTAAGCAAGTAGCAGTGTGGAAATCAAAAGGGGAGAAAGTCGTCTTCACCAACGGCTGCTTTGATATTGTTCATCTCGGCCATGTGGATTATTTGGAAAAGGCCAGAAACCTGGGCGATCGCCTCGTTGTTGGATTAAATACGGATAACTCCGTAAGCCGGTTTAAAGGACCGGAAAGACCGTTGCAGGACAACGATTCGCGCTCCAGAATTATGGCTGCCTTCCAGTTTGTCGATCTGGTCGTGTTTTTTAATGAAGATACTCCTCTGAATTTAATCACTCAACTGGTTCCGAATATTCTCGTTAAGGGAAGTGACTATTTGGCAGAAAATATCGTTGGCGCAGATGTTGTAAAAGAGCATGGAGGTGAGGTGAAGACCATCGATTTTGTACCCGGTTATTCCACCACACGAATAGTAGATAAAATTAAAAAGACCATAAACAAATAACATACAACTATGGGAATAGGAGCTTTAGTGATCGGTTTATTTTTTATGCTTATCGGCTGGATCGTCAGTTCCCGCATGAAGAGCAAGTTCAAGGAGTATTCTCAGATACATCTTACCAGGGATTTAACAGGTGCCGAAGTTGCACGGCTGATGCTTACCGACAATGGTATTGGCGATGTGCAGGTTGTAAGTGTGGAAGGCCAGTTGACTGACCACTATAACCCGGCTGCCAAAACAGTTAACCTTAGCCAGGAAGTGTATCATGGAAGAAATGCTGCCGCTACAGCAGTTGCTGCTCACGAATGTGGTCACGCAGTGCAACACGCGAAAGCATATAGCATGCTGCAACTTCGCTCAGCATTAGTTCCTATTCAGAATGTAAGTGCGCAGGTGCTAAACTTTATGATGATGGCGATGATGTTTGGTGCCTTCTTTGCCGGAAGCTTTCTGCCATGGAAGACCGCATTACTCATTATTATAATCTGTTATGGAGTATTTGCTTTGTTTTCATTAATCACATTGCCTGTAGAGTTTGATGCGAGCAAGCGCGCGCTGGCATGGGTGGAGTCTCGTGGTATTGTTACCCGTGCTGAACATGACATGGCTGAAGATGCTTTGAAGTGGGCTGCCATGACGTATGTAGTAGCCGCTATTGGGGCTGTAACCACACTGGTTTATTATGTGATGTTATATCTCGGTGGTGATCGCGACTAAGCAAAAATAAATGAACAAATGAAAGCCGCTTCAGTAATGAGGCGGCTTTTTGTTTTTAAGGATATTCTGTTAGGCTCCCATTTTTCAGGTCTATACCAAATATTGGTATGTAAAATTGGATTTACTCTTTTTGAGTTAGCAAAGTTCTTCCTTCCTCGATCCTTCGTCCAGGGCTGGTTTGACATGAGAGCAAGAAAGACGGAATATTATTTTGGAATGGGGTTATATCAGAATCTGAGTGCGGGTATTAATTTTTACCAACCTTATCCTTCCTGTCTTGCTCTTGTGTTGAGTCTGCTCTGCTGAATGATAAAGAATATAATCAATGCAGTACAAAAAATACTGGGGCCTATCTGGCTGAAGGGTTTAATGTTGGGGAGTACTGTGCCGGTGAAAGCAGATAGCAATGCGCTGAATGCGGAGATCATTTTATAAATATGTTCGTAGCGCCACCAGCTTTTGATACGGTTGTGAAGCCAGAAAAATTTTAATAAGTCGTAGCTGGTAACGAGGAGCAACGCTACCAGGGTAGAGTAGATTACTGCGGGAGACCACTCCTGTCCGTGTTGCAGTGAAGCCACATAGCCAGTGGCTGTACCGAGCGCAGCCACTGCAATGAGGGCATCTATCCAGGTTCCTTTTTTCTCGCGCAGCTGTATCGTACGGTAGCCTGCGTAGCCCACATAGCCGGAAATCAGTGTAAGCATAAGCAAAAATGAATTGGAGCGAAAAAATAGCCATCCGGCAAATCCGGTTACAACCACTATCGAGAGCAGGTAGAGGAAATACCTGCCCCACTTTTTGTGCTCTTTGCTTCGCCTGTAAAATAAAAGGGTGATGGTACCAACGAGCAGACCTATTGTGCCGGTAACTACGTGAAGGGCAATGTTAATTTTGTGTATCATTTCTGTCTTTGTTTTGGCTCAGCAGCGATATGCCCGCTGATGTCGCAAACTTTGCAACCCTTTGCCCTGTGTACAAGAATTTAGTGACGAGGTTATCTGGCCGTTGACGAAGTGCTTTTGTCACTTTCTGCAAAACAGGAATAGAGAATGAAGTAAATTTCCGCCATGGGAATAAAAAGGGGTGGGCAGTTGATTTTGCGAAATGCGGCAGGACTTATTGCGCTGCTGGGCATCCATTATATTTCCGACCGCTATTATTTTGAGCAGCGTACCGGCATCAGCCAGGTGTCGCCCTACTTCTTTCTGCTGCTGCTGTATGCGTGGATTGTTTTTCATAACCAGGTCTTATTTGAACGTTATTACCTTGGTGGGAAAAAGAGGCGTTATGTAATCGTAACGCTGCTGGTAATGGCCATCAGTTCGGTGAACATGTACCTCGTGCTCACTTTCTTTTTTGATGATGCCGATAAGCTGTCCATGATCCTGAGCTTTTGGGTGTACACGCTGGCAGGGTTGGGTGTGTTTGTTATTTTCCGTTACCTCGAAGAGCAGGAAAAGAAAACATACAGGCCGGCAGCTCCTGCTGATCGAAACACGCTTCCTTATTTTGAATACATTGAGAATGGCTATAAAGAACAAATTCCGGTAGCGAATATTTTGTATGTGGAGAGTCTTGAGAATTATATAAAACTGATCACTTCAAAAAAGAGTTACCTCATCCGCATGTCATTAAAAGAAACAGAAGACCGATTGCCGCGTCCTGCTTTTCTTCGCATTAGCCGCTCACATATTGTAAATACGGCTTATAGTACTTTATTGAATTCCGGAAATATTTCAGTCAACGACAAGCAGCTGAAGATTGGCAAGGTATATAAGCGCTACGTGGAGGAGTATTTGAGGAAGGGGATGTGAAAATCGTTTTGTTATAGCCAGGAGCTAGGTTAAAAGTATTACAGGTTTAACGTTATCATAAATGAATTGCGACACGATTATCTCAAACATCAGCAAGGTTGTTCAGTTAAATCAAAATGAGGCAGAATTTCTGGAGTCAATTTTAATTTCAAGGCCTTTTAAGCAGGGAGAAGTAATTGTAAAAAATGGTGAGCCCGCGCGCTACCTGATGTTTGTGAACTCAGGCTTCCTGATGACCTATTTTACAGACAAAGGTGGAGCGGACCATGTGATTCAGTTTGCTTCGGAAGGCTGGTGGGTGGGAGATATTCATAGTTTAAGTAAAGAGACGCACACACAGTTTACTACGAAGGGCTTGTGTGATGGTGAAGTGCTGCTGCTTCCAAGATCGGCTCAAAATCAACTGTTTGAAGTTTATGCTAAATTCGAACATTACTTTCGCATCACTTTTCAAAACTCCTTGCTGAGGCAGCAGTTTCGATTCATCGAAACTTATTCTCAATCGGCAGAAGAACGCTATCAGGCATTTATTGCGGCCTATCCAAAAATAGAACAATATGCTCCGCAAAAACAGATCGCTTCTTACCTGGGTATCACGCCACAATTCTTAAGTAAGATTCGCAAGAAGTTAGCGGAAGAAGCTTAACCTAGATTAACAATACTGTCCTTCCTTTTTAATTTAGTTGCAGCTCTCACCGAACGGCCTGCCTTAGCTTTGCATTAAAAAACAAAGTAATGACAGAGAATAATAAATCGAAATGGACAATTGATGCCGGTCATTCGGAAGTGCAGTTTAAAGTAAAACACCTGGGCATATCAAATGTGGCAGGCACCTTCAAGCTCTTTAAAGGTGAAGTGATCTGTGAAAACGAAAGTTTTGATGACGCAAAAGTACGGTGCGTAATTGAAGTGAACAGCCTTGACACCAATAATGCGCAACGCGATGAGCATCTTAGATCGGATGGTTTTTTTGATATTCAAAACTATCCTGATATCCTCTTTGAGGGTGTGTTAAAAAAGAGAGAGGATCAGTACACGCTGGAGGGAGAACTAACCATACGCGAAGTCACCCATCGCGTTGCAATGGAAACAGAACTAACCGGTACAGGTAAGGGAAGATTTAACGATACCAGAGTAGGCTTCGAGGTTACCGGTAAGATCAACCGTAAGGACTTTGGTCTTTCGTGGAATATCCTTACTGAGGCAGGAGGGTTTGTAATCGGAGAAGAAATTAAACTTCATTTTGATATTCAGCTGATCAGGCAGGTGTAACAGGATTATTCTTTCTGTTTCGTTCCGCTACTTTTTTCGGAGTTTGCATTATGGAAAGTAATTAAAGATGCTAAGCTTCTGATATCTGAGTATTTGTTGCCTACTGTTAGAGGGCACAAGCGGACGCTTGCGCCAGATACTTGGCGACCATGAAGGTCGAATACAACTTTTTAATGTTTAGCTGCCGGACAGATTTTCAATAGGTAAAAATCTTTTATGGAATTTCTATTTCTCCTGCATCTGATAGAAAAAAATATCAGTTATGAAAAAGAACCTTTCCCTTTCCATTACAACACCCTGCTCAGCGAAGTGGGGTAGTTTCACTCCTGCAGCAAACGGAGGTTTTTGCAGCTCTTGCAGCAAAGTTGTGGTCGACTTTACCCGGATGGGCGATGACGAAATCCTGAATTTCTTTACTACAAAACAGGCCTCTACCTGCGGTCGTTTTCGTGCGGATCAGTTAAAGAGCTATTCTGTTCCTGTGCCTTTAAAAGTCAACCCGGGTATGGCGCTGCTTAAGGCCGGCTTTGTAAGCTTGCTACTGGTAGTGGTGAGCAAGCCTGCTTCTGCGCAGCGTGTAAGTGATAAAGCTGCGATAGAAGTGGTGCAGCATCCCGGCCATGAAGTAGCGGAGAGCTTTGTGCCAGGTCGCGAGCAACTCATCAAAGGGATTGTAAAATCGGGAGACGATGGTAGCGTGTTGCCGGGAGTTACTATTTACCTGAAAGGAGCCGAAGAAGGTACCGTGACCAACACGGAGGGGCGATTTGAATTTCCACGAAAGTTAAACGAAGGCGATGTGCTTGTGTTTAGTTTTATTGGATTGGAAACAAAAGAATATGCGATTCCGAATAAAGCAAACGAAGAGATTGAGATCACGATGGTGATGAGTGATGTGATGATGATGGGAGCTGTAGCGGTAGACGATGTCTATACGACAAAACAATCTTTTATCCGCAGATGGTGGACGAGCGTTAAGGGGTTATTCTAACCATCTTACTACTACGTGATGAGGGCTTCTGCTTTACTGGTTTGTGTCTTTCTCTTTTTCTTACTCCGTGTTTCTGCGCAGGTAACGGATTTCAGACAAGTGGATTTTAGGAAAGCGGATAGCGTTGCGCAGCGCTATCCCAACCATTCCTTACGCGACCTGAAGCGACTTGCGGGCAAACTGACAATGCCTCTGCCCACAGAGGAAGAGAAATTTCGGGCCATCTATACGTGGGTATGTAATAACATTGAATATGACTATGCGCTTTATGTGAAGAATAAGCAGAAAGAAAAATATAGTAACCGCGAAGAGCTGAAGGCGTGGAACAAAAAGTTCAGTGCGCTGGTGTTTAAAAATTTACTCAACAAGCAAAGAACAGTATGTTCGGGATATGCCTACCTGGTAAGAGAGCTGGCTTCTCATGCCGGCCTTACCTGTGTGATCATCGATGGTTATGGACGCACTTCGCAAGCCAACCTGCGAGGTTCTGGAAAAGCCAACCATTCGTGGAATGCCATACAACTTAACGGCAAGTGGTATTTGTGCGATGCTACCTGGTCGAGCGGAGCTATTGCTACGGGGTCCTTGCGGTTTATTAAAAAATTTGATGCCTCCTACTTTTTGGCAGATCCCGCTTTGTTTGTTCGCAATCATTATCCTTCCGATTCGTCCTGGATGCTACTGCAGCATAAGCCAACGTTGAAAGAGTTTTTAAACGGGCCGCTTATCTATAGCAGCGCATTCAAGTATAAAATCAATACGCTGCTTCCAGAGACATTCGATATTACTACCGACAGAGGGAAGCCGGTTTCATTTCAATTTGCAAGCAACAGCGGGGAGGCAATAGAACACGCAGAGCTATACGGTATGGGCATCGCTAATTCAACTGCTTTTTATTCTCCATTTTATCGTGACTCAACCGGACTTTATTGCATCGATCATACCTTTAGCACCAAAGGAACACACCTCGTTCATGTTCTTTTAAATCATAGCTATGCGTTTACCTATACGGTGAAGGTCAGGTAGAAGGCTTTTTGTAGAGAGGCGAAGAGTGTATTCAGTTAGCCAGGTTGCCCTGCATAACTGTTGTCATCGGCTGAGGGGCCATAAATCGATGGCACCTGAATATCATTCAGTCGCATGTACACGGTGAGTTGACCGCGGTGATGAACCCAGTGATTAAGCGTTGAACTCACGCAGTCCATTCTGGAGGAGGAATACAAAAGCTGTCCGCTTGTTTTCAATTCAAAAATCTGCTGCAAATCATCATCTGTTGTTTGCTGCAGTGCCTTACGGGCGCCCTGATAGTTTTCTTCGAAGTGGGTCACCATCTCTTTTGTAGTCTTTGGTTGTATGTGTTTGAAGGTAGCAAAGTCAATCACTCCGTTTGTAATGGTGTGCTTTATCCACAAAGGAATTTCTGCCACCAGCAGGGTGAGATAGCCCAGGTTCATTGATTTTGGATGAGGTTTATATTCAAACAATGTTTCCGGTATGCGCCCGATACACTTTTTCGATGAGGTATATTCTGCTTCCAGCTCCCTGAGATAAGCATTGGTTAATGTAGTATTTTTCATAACTGGTATCCGTTTTTTGGCTATTGTTAGTTGTCAAAAAGTGATGCCAGTTGACCGCGAGGTTGCGAAGCAATAAAAATGATCTGCCATCGCTATTGCATACACTGACGGACGTTGTATCTTGAAACCATTCATGACGTCTTTGTTACATCATCTGCGGGACCTGTCGGTGCCTGCACTCTGGGCACTCTTTCTGGCAGAGAACCTCTTCATTACGGGCATCGTGCTGGTGGCGGGCCGGTGGATTATCAGCTATCATCAGGAAGATCAATCTGAGGTTAGCCACAATTCGAAACGGGACTGGCAACTATGCCTTCTTACTAACGTGCTGAACACGGTGGTAACGTATGCGGGCTTCTGGTTGTGGAAGCATGACTTTATTGCGATAGAGGAATCGCTCTCATGGAAAGTGTTGTCGGATTTTGTTATCCTCTTTCTTGCCATGGATTTTTTGATGTACGTTTTTCACTACGTCATTCACAAAACAAAATTGTATAATGCTGTACATAGCCTGCATCACGAAGCGGTGAACCCGAAGCCGATCGATCTGTTTGTGTTGCATCCGGTAGAAACACTTGCTTTCGGTGGATTGTGGCTGCTACTGCTTATGGTTTATTCTTTTTCGCTTGCAGCTATTGTGCTTTATCTTATTGTAAATGTCGTCTTCGGATTAACGGGACACCTGGGCATGGAACCTCTTCCAAAAGCCTGGAGGAAGAAAGTAATTTTTGAATACCTGGGCACCTCTTCCTTTCATCATGATCACCATAAAAACCTGGAGGTAAACTTTGGTTTTTATACCAGCATCTGGGATCGCTTGTTTGGGACGTTGGGAAAATCTTGAGGTTAATAAGTAATTAGTGTTAGATGCTTAGAGTCATTGAGACCCTCCAAGATAGGCATTAGAGAAGAGGTAACACTTTTGTTTTGACCTCATCATGGAATGCCTTAAGACTACAATTATAAGATAGGTAATTATTCTTTGTTATCTCTCTTTGTTTTGATAGTGGATTGCTCAGAATTAAATAGTTATTATAATTAGATGTGGAATCTAAATCCTTCTTTGCAAGAACTCTGCTTAATTGTTTTTTGGGGTTAGCTGGTTTGCTGGAATCTCCTTGTTCGTAAATAGTTAAAACCCAAGCATCGATTTCTTCAACCGCAACAGCATAGAGAATTGATTTAGATAAATCTGTGACAAGCCAGTCATTAATCTTGCCAACAACCAAAGACCGAATATTCTCACAATAATTATCAGATTTTTTGTTTGGACTATTAACTCCGTATGAGCCCGCCTCTGCAGTATCTATATGAATCACCACAAAATCTTGTCCTTCAATTGCCAAAAATTCGTTGATTAACTCTTTCTTTTCACATTCTTCTTTAATTACTGACCAAGAGCTTATTGACTTAGGATTTTTAAATGCTTTATCAGTCTCATCAGATTTGTTAGTAGGACGAAGAGCAAGAATGTTACTACGATCGAGTCCTGTAATTCCGGTAATAATATTTGTTATTACCGCTCTGTCGGCATGACCCTCACATATAACTCCAATCTTCATTTTAAAAATTGTTAGGCACTGCACCAAGTGTGCCTTTTAACCACATTTCGGACAATTTATAATTCTTATTGCTTAGATCGTTTTTAAATTTAATGCGTCTAGTTTTGGTTTTTCCCTCACTATCCCTATACACTTCAAACAATCGCTGTTCGTCATCTAATAAGTTTAGGCCGTCTAGTACAGCAGGATTATGAGTAGTAATTAATACTTGACGTCTTGACTCCGTAGTTAGTCTCACTAATTCAGTAATAAGAGTTTGACATAATTTTGGATTTAAAGCTGTTTCGATATTATCAATAGCAAAAAACTTAGGTGTTCTAGTGCTTATAAATAGCGCCAAATAGAATATTACATGAAGGACTCCTTCATTCGAGTTTTCGGCAGAAAAAGTATTATTAGAAGCCCGCATATATTTATCCTTAAAATACAGGGTAGAAGTACTTCTACCAGGTTTCAAGCCATTAAGCTTGAGCTTATCTTCTTTGTCATTAACAATCTCTTCGAGCCAATCAAAAAAGGTAAGGCACTTATTTAATTGCTCTCGTTCTTTTTTATTAAAACCACTAATAAGCAAATCCAATCCCTCACCGTTTAAGCCCAAAGGTGTTTTTTTGCTTTCTGCTGGGGAAATACCTCTTAAAGATTTTGTACTTAAATCAAAAATTGAATACTCCGATAGTATCTCGTCATAAGCTCGTTTCTTATCCAATCCTCCTTTATCAGAAATAATCTCATTGGCTTTGCTTATAAGATCAGCACCAGAAATGTTTGGATTTTGTTCTGTAATGAGATTAAAGATCTTTAGAAGACGATCACTATAAACTTCTTCCTCAGCAAGGTTTATCCATTTCGAATAGATATCGTTTTCATTATCAGGAGCGAGTTCACAATAGTATTTTTCTGATCTATCATTAACAGATAAACTCAGATCAATGCCAATAGTTTTTTTTACATTATCCTCTAAAAAGGAACTTAAAATCAGATCGGGTCTTGCAATACGGACACCCCGACTGTATAAGCCTTCAAAAGTTAAATCATTTCCACGTTCGGCTCCAACTGTAGCCAATGATTCTAAAATGTTCGACTTGCCGCAACCATTGGCGCCAATAAAGACATTAAATTTACCCAGTTCAATGGTATCTTGTAGAATCGATTTATAGCGACTAATAGTAATTTTGGAAACCGTTATAGTGGGTTTAAGATCAATTGGAGATTTACTCTTACTCTTGAATTTTTCTAATGTGATTTGCCATTCAGGAGTATTATAGGTCTTAATTGTATCTAACGCCGGTAGACTCATTGCGTAATGAGTATTAGGACTTGTATTGGGGAGCGTTGGATTATCAGGATTTTTATCAATCAAGCCAAACGAGACAAATGGATTAAGTGCTTCTTTTCTAAATGATTCTCTGGTGCCTGATTTATAATCAATATCATAGTGAATTTTAATAAACTCCATGATATCAATAGCAAGTGTCATGCTCTTTCTCTCAGCCTTTCCCCAACTATCAGAAGGTTTTATATTACATAACGCAAGTAACGTAAGAGCACATATTTGATTTTGCTGTTCATTGGGTAAGTCAAAACCGTTAAGTATATCTTGAGCTTCTTGTATTTTCTTATCCATATATTTTAGATAGATCAATATTGAGATTAAATACGTCAGCTACTAAAGGATCAATTTCTTTTGCTTTCATGGCACCGTTCCTATCGATAACCCGCTTCCCCAAAGTTTGAATTAATCCAAAATCGGGTAATGGAAAATCCCTAAGCTCTGTAGCACTCACATTTATGTTTCCATTAAACGTCCTGAAGTAAATGTCAAAGAGCTGGCTATTTAATAATGCTGATAGTCCAGTGGCCTCGACTTCACTCAATACAGTTTCTTTATGATAGATATAGTTCAAATGATTTTCAACTCCTAGCATGTTGGATTTAAACATTGAATCGAAATATGGCGCAGCAATCAATCTTCTATTATCGTCCTTTGCACTAAATCTTCTTAATAGAACGTAATTTTTATTTGGTATTAGACGAGACAAAGAATTTGGACCATTATCAATAAACTGACCTTTAGGTTTCCCTTTTAGTCCATTATTTTTTGGCCAAACAATCTTCATTGGTTCAACATTATTGAGCCATATTAACGGGACAGAATTCTTTTTACGATTAGCCGTGATTATATCTTCACTTCTGAAATCAACCACTGGCCCGGTGGACACTTCAAGTTCATATGCACTTAACGAACCTGTCCAGTTTTTAAAAATGTCTATCACCTGCTCATCGATTTCAGAAGCTGGTAGGTGTAGTATTTTTTGACGAGAATTATAATTAATCAAACTTTCCGATTCATACTCCTTTATTCTCCTCGTAGCGATGTCACCAATTCCATTTGATGAGGATATAGTAATCTTTTTTCTGATCGTTTCCGTAAACGGAATATTAATCTGATCTGTGTTAGTCGATTTTTTGTCGGCAATCATTATTACATTTTCCTGAAGCACTTTGTCCTTCTTAAAGGCATCTTTTCGAGAATTGAACAAGTGAATTAACTTAATATCTACTATGGAAAAAAAAGTCTCTCTGAACAATCTAAAATAATTTCCAGAGCAAAAACTTCTTGGTGTTATAAAAATTAGCCTTCCGTTTTCAATTAAAAATTTGGAAGCAATTATTAGAAAGATTGAGTAGATGTTCGATTGACCATGAATTACAGCCCTGGCAGCAATAGCTCTTTCATCGTTCTTCGGCAACTTGAAATAGGGCGGGTTTGAAATAACAATATCGTAAGTTTCATGTTCACTTACCAGATTATTTAAAACGTGAGAATTATGTAAGATGAAATCATTTTTACAGAGGAAGTACGTAAAATCAATATTTCTCTTTTTGAGCCAGTGAGCCAAATATTTGAAACAACTCTCAGTAAATGGTAAAATATTAACGTCCGTTTCAAACGCTACAACTTCTATAGTGCGAATGTTTGTGTTTTTAGATATTAAAGTTTCTACTAACGATGTCGACAATATCCCTACTCCGCATCCTGGATCAAGTATTCTTAGTTTTTCCTTATTCGATTGGATGCAATCGCTCATGAATCGAGCAATTCCTAATGGTGTGAAAAACTGCCCAAGATTTTTTTTATGTAATTCATTTACTGATTTTGAATAAAGAATTCCAAGCTTTTCAGCATAATCAGAAGGCTTATCGTTCACATCTGGTTTAACGATAGTGGCTTTGAATTTAATCATATACTACAGAACTTCCACAGAAGCAAAACTTAGTCATTTTTTACTTATTGATCTAAGGACAAAGGTAGCATTTATAAATTGGCCAATTAAATTGTAATTCGTATTGTTTTTCGCAAGATCACTATTGTCAGTTCGTGCTTTCCCCTTATTGCTCTCCTCCCTTATTGCTCTGTTATTCCACCTTATTCCTGCCATTATTTTGGTATCAGAGACCATACTCCTCGGTTTGTTAGAGCATCTTTTAAGGCCTGGCCGGAGTTTACTAAGATATCGCTTTCCCCAAGATTTCTGCGGGCTGAAGACCATTCTTACACAAAAAATCAGCATGTACCTTCTGAGTGATACTCTTATTAACTCTTGACCTTTCATAGTCGAGTACAGATGAACCATATTTGCTCTTCCTTGTTTTATCATCACTCAACCGCACATCATGCAACTCCAAACAGCAGAGACCACTATTCCTGAATACAAGCTTGAACCAGATCTGGTTACGGGTAATACTGTATTTCGTATCAGTTGGAATGAGGGAGTACAAAAAGCCATGCGTAAGGAGTTTTTGCTCCCGCACCGCAAGGGTTATTACTTCTTTGCTTTTATAAAAACAGGTAACAGTCGCCATTGGATTGACATGACACCGTATGAGTTAAAACCCAATACTTTTTATTTCACCGTTCCATCACAAGTACATCTGAAGGAACAAACAGTGCACATGACGGGAATGATCATGAGCTTCACAGAAGAGTTTCTTGCTATCAATGAGAATCAGTCGCTCCGGAAACTGCCGCTCATTCAAAACCCCGGCAATGGTCATGAGTTGAATTTGAATGAACGCGACCTTGCTTTTGTAGAAGATGTTCTCCATAAAATCTACGCAGAATACACCGTTAAAAATGAATGGCATCAAAGCATGCTGCTGGCTTACGTGAAGGTGTTGCTCATTTACCTGAGTCGCCTGTATACAGAGCAAATAAGTGAGAAAGAGTCTGCTCCCGGCCGGCAGCTTTTAAAGAAGTATCTGTCGAAGATCGAAGAAGGGTATGCGCACCACCATGAAGTGGCTGCCTATGCCGATATGCTCCATCTTTCTGCCGGGCACCTGAGTGAAGTAGTGAAAGAGCAAAGTGGCAAGCCAGCTATCGTGCATATTCACGAGCGCCTGGTGCTGGAAGCCAAGCGTTTACTCTTTCATTCCGAACTCTCCATTAAAGAGATTGCTTTTCAGCTGGGCTTCGAAGACGATTCGTATTTCAATAAGTTCTTCAAGCGCCTTACGCAGGCCACGCCATCGCAGTACCGCACCACCATCCGCAAAATGTACCATTGATACCGGGCAGAGTGCCGTTTCCTTTTTTATGTGGCAGCTAACTTTGCACTACATAAAAACAGAATAGCAAATAATGAAAACAGCATTCATCACCGGTGCCAATAAAAGTATTGGCTTTGAAACCGCACGCCAGCTGGCCACACAAGGATACTATGTTTACCTGGGCAGCCGTGATCAGAAGAACGGCAACGAGGCGGTAGCCAAACTGAAAGCCGAAGGACTTAACAACATGGAGTGTATTGAGATTGACGTAACCGACAACGCATCTATTCAGGCCGCCTACAAAACAGTAAGTGAAAAAATAAAAGCGCTGGATGTGCTCATCAACAATGCGGGTATTAGTGGTGGCTTTCCGCAGCAGGCTACCACTGCTGCTACAGAAACCATTCAAAAAGTATTCGACACCAACTTCTTTGGAGTAATCAACGTGACGCAAACCTTTCTGGAGCTATTGAAAAAATCAGATGCGCCACGTATTGTAAATGTTACTTCAGGCCTGGCCTCGCTTACACTGCACAGCGATCCGTCATGGAAATATTATGAAGTGAAAGGCGCAGCCTATGGTCCATCAAAAACAGCGCTTAATGCGTACACCGTAGTGCTTGCCCATGAGCTGCGCGATACAGCATTCAAAGTGAATGTAGTAGATCCGGGTTATACCGCTACTGACTTTAATCATCACAGTGGCCCCGGCAATGTGCAAGATGCCGCAGCTATTATTGTGAAGTACGCACACATAGCAGCAGATGGCCCTACCGGAAAGTTTTTCAGTAACGATATAAAAGGCAAAACAGATGAAAGCCCCTGGTAAACTGATTCATTATTGAGTAACGGTCTGCCTGTCAGCGTCACCACACGGAGGCGCTGACATTCGTTTGTAAAGCATGGATGTACTGTACGAACTATCCCTGCATGCACTGTGTTTGTTTATCGGATACTGTTTACAACTTGCGTATCCATGATGAATGAATTTTGACGCATACCTCACCTATCACAAAAGCATTGTCGATCAGCAGCTGGAGAAACTTCCTCTGCCTTATAGCAAGCCTGACTATTACAACTATACCAAACTCAACTGGTCGCGAACCAACCGATGGCTGAAAAAGGCGATACTTTCCGATGAGATTATTCAATTGATTTCAGCAATTAAAGAGCAACAGCACTGGATCATCATCACTGAGCCATGGTGTGGAGATGCTGCACACAGTGTTCCTTTTCTTCATTTGATGTCGCAGCTCAATCCGTTGGTTAGTGTGGATTATGAACTCAGAGACTTCGAACCTTTCCGGATCAACACCTACCTTACGCGTAATGGCAAGTCCATTCCCAAACTGATCATTCGCAATGCCAGCGGAAATGATCTTGCCACCTGGGGTCCGCGGCCCGAAGCATGCCAGAAAATTTATGATGAACTAACAGCTGCCAAAGCCGATTTTGAAACGACAAAGACAGCTCTTCAAAACTGGTACAATCAGGATAGCGGTAAAGAAATTCAAAAGGAGCTTGCTGTTCTTCTCCGATCGCTTTGAAATAAAACAGCTACGTGAAGACGCGATGAAGCAGATTGACTGAAGCGCGTGCTCATTCATAATGGTTCAAAGAAAAAGCAGTCGGGGTTTTATAATCTCCTGAAACCGGGAAATAAAGAATTTAAAAAACGCAATGTCTCCCGTATCAGGGAGACATGCGAGCAGGCAGAATAAACAATTGGTACAAGCGCTTTTTGCACCGGGATGTTGACAACAGTTTCTGCGGAGAAAATTCTGAATAAGAATCTTAAGCAGCCTTAAACAATCCAAGTTGTTGCAAAGCGGTTACTCCATCATCGAGTCCGATTTCTTCAACGATTTTGCCATCAACTATCTTAAGCACTGTTGTTCCTGTAAAGTGCATCTTCTTTCCTGTTGCTGCGGGCAGCGATCCAATCAGAAAGTCACTGAAGGCAGGACCAGTATGTGTGCCGCCACCTTCCCATCGGCCAACAACATAATCTCCTTCAGCAATAAGGTCAGCTGCTCCCCAAAAATTCAGATCGGGAAAGGCTGCGCGGAAGTCAGCCATGAATGCTTTAATATCATTGTGCCCTTTGCGTGGATCATGCAATGAATAGCGCAGCAGCATGTCCGGGGCGGCCAGCTCATCAACGATTGACAGATCGCATTTTGCTCCCCAGAAAGCCGTGAACCAGCGGCCAACAATTTCTTTGTTTACTTCTTCTTTCGATTTCTTTTGATTTTCCATACATTTTAAATTTTGATCAAAAGTAGAGGCGGCTCTGTCGTATGGAAACCTGAATCTTGCTGTTTTACCGGGCCGGATGTGCATCAACTAACAAAAAAGACAGAGTCGATGCTGCCGGCTCTGTCTTTTTGTTCACTATAACTTCAAACTACGTAAGCTAACTTTTCTGTTTGGCTTATAAAGTGGCCAGATCAATAACGAACCGATAACGCACATCCCCTTTCTGCATCCGGTCGTACGCCTTATGAATATCCTTGATGTTGATCAGCTCGATTTCTGACACGATGTTGTTTGCGGCACAGAAGTCAAGCATCTCCTGTGTTTCTTTGATACCACCAATGCTTGAACCGGCAAGGCTTTTTCGTCCTACAATAATGCTGAAGGCAGCGATGTCTGCAGGCTTGGATGGTACGCCTACGCAAATATGAGTTCCGTCTGTCTTCAGCAAGGAGAGGTACATATTGAAGTCATGCTCTGCAGAGACTGTATCAATAATAAAATCAAACGTTCCCCTTGCCGCCTCAACTTGTTTCGGATCGGTAGTTACCACAAAATGGTGAGCGCCCAATTTCTTTGCGTCTTCCTCCTTTTTAGGAGAAGTACTCAACACAGTTACTTCAGCACCAAAAGCGACACCAAATTTCACCGCCATGTGGCCAAGTCCACCGAGCCCTAATACCGCCAGCTTATGACCTTTGCCTACTTTCCAGTGACGTAACGGTGAGTAGGTAGTGATCCCAGCGCAAAGCAACGGAGCAACGGAGGCGAGGTCCAGTTTATCAGATATGCTTAACACAAACTCTTCCCTTACCACGATGCTATCGGAATATCCACCATAGGTAGGTGTTTTTCCATCCCGCTCCAATGAATTATAAGTGAGGGTGTTTCCCTGGAGGCAATACTGCTCCAGATCCTGTTTACAGTTTTCGCATACCTGGCAGGAGTCTACCATGCAGCCTGTTCCTGCAAGATCTCCTACCTTGAATTTTTTAACGTGGTCGCCCACCTTCACCACGCGACCTACAATTTCATGTCCGGGAACCATCGGAAAGATGCCAGGGAACCAGTCATTTTTTATCTGATGCAGATCTGAATGGCAGACGCCACAAAAAAGTATTTCGAACTGTACATCATGAGGTCCCAGCTCACGTCTCTCAAAGTTCCATGGGGCGAGATCTGTTTCGGCACTTTGTGCCGCATATCCTTTTGTTGCTATCATATATCTGAAAATTTAAAGTATTCTATCGGCCAAAAGTAAGCGACAAGTGTTAGCTCTGTATTAAGTAATTCAAACACTTGCTTGTAAAATTCAAACAATTTGGATGAGTTCGGGGAAATTTCTCAAAAGATGGCACTCCATATCGATTTTAAAAACCGCGCTTATTTTATGCTTCCAGCCCTCCAATGAAAAAACATTGGGGCTCGGTAACTGCGTAAGGGATTTTATGGTTTGTATCCAGCTCTCAATTCATATTCTGAGTCAACACCCCCAGGCACATCTGTATCCCTTCTACCAAATTACCTACACGTAAATTCTCATTCGCAGCATGGATATTATTGTCAGGGTTGGGGATGCGAATAGACACAGCCGGAATCTTTAATGTAGTAATAAATGGTTCGATAGGTTGTGAGCCTCCGGTAGTTCTTTGTTTCACGTAATTGCCAGGGCCAAGTACACGATCCATTGCATTAGCAAGCCATACACCAATCTCCGAATTGAGATCTGTGCGAAAAGGCTTGGAGCCAAGCTTGTATTCAAATGAAATGAGGTGAGCATATTGTTTACGCTCTTCATCGGTAGGGCTGCCGTTTACGAAGTGATACCCCTGGCCCGCAATGTAATTCTTTATCAGCGCCACCTGTCTTTCTCCATCTGTCTCCACCACCAGCCTCAAGTCAAGTTCTGCCAGTGCTTCGGCAGGTATAATAGTACGCGCTTCGTTGCCAACGGAACCTGCTTTAAGACCCAACACGTTGAGAGAGGGATATTGCAGTGACTCCTCATACGTTGCGCCAACATGATCAGGGACCGCTATACCCAACGTATTTTTAAGTTTGGCTTCATCGCCAGGCATGTCGTTAATCAGTTTCTTCTCTTCATCCGATAACCTGATGCCATCATAGAAGCCGGGTATTGTCACCACTCCGTTATCATCTTTCATTCCCGCAAGGAGAGTTGCTAATTTAAAAACAGGATTGGGTGCATAGTTTCCATACTGCCCACTGTGTAGCTCCGAGCTGGCACCGAATACTTTTAATTGAACAGTAACTATTCCGCGTGCACCAAAGTTTAGTGTAGGCAGATTGGAAATGTGGCGTGTTCCATCCATGATCAATACCGTATTTGCTTTGAACAACTCTTTGTTAGCGGCCACCAGATCAGGCAGTGTAGGAGACCCCATCTCTTCCTGAAAGTCCATGATCAGTTTGATGTTAAACCGGGGAGAAATCTTTCGACTGGCTAAGATATCCAGTGCCGATAGAAAGGAGATGGCCGGCCCTTTTGAATCGGAAACAGAGCGGGCGAATATTCTCCAATTGTCGTTATACGGTTGTTGATTTTCCCATGCTATTGTTTCCCATATTCCATTTACATTTTGCTTCAGCGTGGCCTCATACGGGCTCCGCTGATTCCATTCTGTGCTATCTACCGGCTGGCCATCTACCTGAATATAAAACAAAACCCACGGATACTTGGCATTGTACATGCGCTCGGCATAGAGATGCGGTACTTCATGAGAGTAAAGAATTTTAGTAGTAAACTTTCTCTTGGCCATTGCCTGCAGGCACCAATCCATATTCTGCTTTACCTGGTCGGCATACAATCCGTTGTTGGCCAACATAAGAAACTGCCTCAACTCCGTGATAGCGGCAGGAAGTTGCTTGCGGGCCATCTCCTGAGATTGAAGTTTGTTGATCTGTGCGTAAGAAGTAATACAAACAGCTATGTATAGCGAGAGAGCCAGAAATAATTTCATGAATCAGGTTTCAGGTTGTTCCCTAAAATATGAAAACTTTGAATACTCCAAGGCGTTATTATTTAGGAGCGGCTCGGATACTATATCGCTAGCAAGAAGGATTTCTTCAAAGCCACGACTTTGTCTTCGCAGTAGCACGGGGCAGTCTTTGGTTTCTTCGATGACCGTATCCCGATTGTGGGATCATTTGAAAATCTTTTTCAGTATAATTGCTATTATAATTGACCCACCGCTTTGAATAATCACCCCTTATCACCTCGCCCCTCGATTGTAGAGTTGGGAGTTGATCTTCTGGACTTATCCAGAACCAACCTGCTGCTAACCATCGTGCAACCGCTGCTATTCTTCCTGCTTTATTTTGTATTTGCCTTTAATAACTACTGGGTGCCCGCTGTGATCTGTACCATGGGCTTAAGCTTTACTACGTACAGCTCTACCTCACACGACCTTGTGCATGAAAACCTCAAAATAAATAAGACGGTGAATGAGGTATTACTTTTCTTTTTTGAAGTGATTGCTTTTCGGAGTGGTCATGCTTACAAGCTAAGCCACTTGTATCATCACAAAAGGTATCCGCATGAAGATGATGTAGAGGGTGCAGCTGCCCGAATGACTTTCATACGCTCTCTGCTGGAGGGAGTCATCTTTCAATTCAAGATCTACTTCTGGGCACTTTCTCTTGGTCGTAAAAACAAGCAGTTTAGCTGGGTGATGGCTGAAGGGATTGTCGTTTTATTCCTGGTTGTGTTCTGCGGTTTCTCCGTGGCTTATACGTATGTGCCTTTTGTCTATATGTGTTTAATGGTGGCCGGGAGCTGGATTATTCCATTGGCTACTTCTTACTTTGTTCATACCCCGGAAGGAGAAAATGAATTAGAACAGACACGCCTGTTCAGGGGAAAGTTTTTTTCCGTTATAGCTTTCGATCATCTTTATCATCTGGAGCATCACCTGTATCCGATGGTGCCGCATAAGAACTGGCCCGCTCTGGCAAAACGATTGGATCATTACTTTAATGTACATGGAATCAAAGCACTTGAATTAAAAGGAACCCATTTCAGGTGATTTTATTTACTTATGGATAGGAGAACATTATTTGATGCGCTTTTGGGTGATGGAAGATTCCTGTTGATCTTCACCAGTCTTATTTTAGTATTATCAGGACTGTTTGTTATCGTGCAATCTGTTTCCGGTCATTTCCTTCCGCACGATGTTGCTTACCTGGGGCTTGATGCACAGCAGTTGTCTTTATTTAATAACGGCACAATCACGGGATTCATGTTTCATGATCGTATTTCATTTGGAGGTTCTATTATAGCCGTAGGTCTTTTATACATGTGGATGGCAGAGTTTCCCCTAAAAAATGAAGAAGCCTGGGCTTGGTATCTTTTTCTTTTTTCAGGTATAATAGGCTTTGGCAGTTTTCTGACTTACCTGGGCTATGGTTATTTCGACTCATGGCATGGCACAGCTACTTTATTACTCATGCCTTTTTACATCACAGGGCTGGTCCGTTCGTATGCGCTTATCAAACACAACCCCTCCGTTAAAAGTGTATTTGTTCAGAGCGAAAAGATTAAACTTACTTCCTCCTATGGGGTGGGAAAAGTATTGCTGCTGGTTGCCAGTGCAGGAATGTTTTTAGCCGGCATAACTATTATGATTGTAGGAATGACCACCGTCTTTGTGCCACAAGACCTGGCTTACATGGAAATTACGGTGTGCGGGCTTGAGAAAATAAATAATAATCTCAAGCCGTTAATTGCACACGATCGTGCTGCCTTCGGTGGCGGGCTGGCGACCATCGGATTACTTTTTTTCTTTATTATACGAACAGCAACACCAGTAATTAATCTTTGGCAAATACTTTTTATATCAATGCTGGTAGGGTTTGCATCCGCTATTGGTGTTCATTACATGATTGGATATAAGGACATGACTCACCTGTTTCCCGCCTTTGTGGGTGCCGCCATCAGCGCGCTTGGATTGTCGCTCACTTATTCCGGGATGAAAAAAGCGGGTTCTGATTTTGTGAGTTATCATTGAAGCACAGCCTACAGGCTTTATCAGCAATATGATTTTATAGCTGCGCAAAGTGCACTGCTTCATCAGTAGTTGAGTTTTTACATTTTTTGAAAGAGTTTCCGTTTGGACTTTGATATAAAGATTACTCAGTAACGCAGAAACCCTTGAGACAATAGAATTCTGCGAGAAAAAGAGATTACTCAGTAATTACATGATACAACCGTAAGCAATCTGCCGGAATGCTCGTCATCACATACTATATTTTGGGTGCTCGATTAAGAATATCTTACCTGATGTTAACTGAAATCCTTTTCTATGTATAATTGCTATCGGAATTTTAGATACCGAAAAAGCGATGAATTTTAACCTCACAGAAGAACAGATAGCGGTGCAGCAGGCCGCACGCGATTTTGCACAGACGGAGTTGCTGGTCGGGGTGATTGAACGCGATACACACCAGAAGTTTCCAGCCGAACAAATCAAAAAAATGGGCGAGCTCGGTTTTATGGGTATGATGGTGGATCCGAAATATGACGGTGGAGGTATGGACACCATCTCCTACGTGCTGGCCATGGAAGAGATCTCCAAAATTGACGCTTCGGCATCGGTATGCATGTCAGTGAATAATTCATTAGTCTGCTGGGGCTTGGAAAAATTCGGAAGCGAAGAGCAGAAAGAAGAATATTTAAAGCCACTGGCAGCGCATGGTATCGGGGCCTTTTGTTTGTCGGAACCCGAAGCAGGATCGGACGCCACGAGCCAGCATACTACTGCCGAAGATAAAGGCGATTATTATTTGCTGAACGGAACCAAGAACTGGATCACTAACGGCAACAGTGCCAGTACGTATCTGGTAATTGCCCAAACCCATCCCGAAAAGAAACACAAAGGTATTAATGCCCTGATTGTAGAAAAAGGCATGGAAGGTTTTGTGGTGGGAAAGAAGGAAGACAAAATGGGCATTCGCGGATCGGATACGCACTCGCTGATGTTCACCGATGTAAAAGTGCCCAAGGCCAATCGTATCGGTGAGGAAGGATTTGGATTTACGTTTGCCATGAGCACATTGAATGGTGGCCGTATCGGTATTGCCGCACAGGCTTTAGGTATTGCTGCGGGTGCATACGAGCTTGCGCTGAAATATTCGAAAGAAAGAAAAGCCTTCAACAAACCGCTTTCAGAACACCAGGCGATCCAGTTCAAGCTGGCCGATATGGCCACGCAAATAGATGCTGCGCGCTTGTTAGTATGGCAGGCGGCTTATCTGAAAGACCAGAAGAAAGACTTTGTAAAAGCAGCAGCCATGGCCAAGCTCTTCGCGTCACAGATAGCCCAGGACGTTACCACAGAAGCCGTACAAATCCATGGAGGCTACGGATACGTAAAAGAATTTCACGTGGAACGCCTGATGCGCGATGCCAAGATCACCCAGATCTATGAAGGCACTACGGAGATACAGAAGATGGTTATATCAAGGGAACTGTTGAGGTAGTTGACAATTGACAAGCACACAATTGAAAATGTGAATTCAAACTTTGTCAATTGCACCTTTGTCAACTGTCAATTAATACTACATGCTAATACCTGTTTCTTATCTCCAAAAGAATCTTCTCCATTCTCTTCCTCACCTCGCTCGTGGGTGTTACAAAGTTATTGCTCATGAAGCTGAAGATAAGTGTCTTTCCTTTTTTGGTAACGAGGTAGCCACTGAGGCAATGATTGTTACTGAGGCTTCCGGTTTTTCCGAAGATGTAAGGTTGCTCTGCCTTGTATAGATTTTTAATTGTTCCGCTCTGTCCTCCAACAGCGAGCAGCCTGAACAGACGCTCGCGTGGAACAAGTGTATAAATTTTCTCCCACAGGCGCACGATGGAACGTGGTGTAAACAAATTGTAGCGCGACAGTCCTGAGCCATCTACCCAAACAGGCTCATCGGGCAAATCGAAAAGAAGATTCTTCTTTGCATACGCAATGGCAATCTCTGGCTTTAAAGTGTCGCTCAGCACACCGGCACAGGCGAGCAGCAATTGTTCGGCAATAAAGTTATCGCTCTCCTGCATCATCACTCTATAAAGGCTGTCCACAGGAAGGCTATACAAGGTAGAGGCAGTTGCAGGTAATGGAATGTTTACTTCTTCCACCGTTTTATTTAATGTGTCGGCCAACAACTCTGTTAACAGATCGCTGCCGTACTGAAAAGGGATGTTAAACTTCTTTTCCTTTTTCAGTTCGCCTTTATATACGGTAAGCTGGTTGGAGTTTTCATCGCGGATAATTTCCATGGTGGGTTTGGTTTCCGGAGACATCACTACCTGGCTTGAAAAATAGACAGGAGAAAAGACGAGGCGGTCGTCCAACGCGCTTTGAGCAGCGATGAGATTTCCATACACAGGGAAAGAGGAGCGCTCGGCCGAATAGTAATCATTGTAATCGTCCCACGACCAGCCTGGCCCAAAAGCAGTCGTCCTGAAATTACTTCCTGAAAAGAAAAGTGTTTTTGAAGGCTGACTTAGAAAAGAATACACTCTGCCATTCTGATACACTTCCGGGTATAAAAAAGAAGCGTCTCCTGTGCCCCATACAATCAATGAATCATTTCGTTCCACATACTTCAGCGCGGGGATGGAATCCTTTAAGATCTGAAGTGAAGTGTAAAAGGTAAAAATCTTGGTATTGGATGCCGGAGTAAAATAGCTTCCGGCCTGATGCTCATAAATTGTTTTCTTGGAAACCGGATTGTAAAGAATAAAACCGGTGTGATCCTTTAACTCTTTTTCAGTTAAAGAAATCTCTTTCTTCAAAAAAGAAACGGGAGAACAGGAGATGAGGGAAGAAAATAAACCAACGGCTAAAACAAACTTCCGGAAATCATTTCGCATCTGCTTCACATCATTAGTTAATCTATCCGTAGCCGGCCTGATCGTAATTCAAAAATCCGGAGGTTATATAGTGCTGGCGAGGTAGCGTTCTGTTAAAATTTTACGGTGGTGTGTTTCGTGCCCCGCGATAACAAAACCGATGGTAGCTACAGACATCTCGTTGTTATTGGCTGTCCCTCTGTGTCGCAGCATCTCTTCGGTGAAGCCTTCGAACAGATCGATCGAAGACAGGCGTACGTGTCTCATCTCGTCCGCTATTTGTTTTAAGCTTCTGCCCTGCGCATTGGCTACAGGTGCATAGTCATTCTCTTCCCATCCCGGCAAGGGGGTTTTATCTTTTCGTGCAAAGCGTAGGGCGCGGTACGCAAAAATACGTTCGGCATCAATCATGTGGCAAAGCAATTCCCGTATTGTCCACTTGCCCTCTGCATAGCGATGATCCCGCTGCTCTTCTTTTATGGTGTACACCAGCTCCAGCGTACGATGCCCGGAAATGCGAAGCGCCTGCAGAAGATCACTCTCTTCCACCTGTTTCACATAATTTTTCAAAAAGTGAGGAACGTTTTCGAGATTGATGAGCATATCAATAGGGGTTAAATTTTTGTCTCTGCCAGAGCTGGATTGTTTTCTACTAATTCGGTACGTACCATTATTTTTCGCAGGTAGCTTTCTATCGGCAACACAAGTAATGCAATAGTTACCTGGATAAAAAATTCGATCACCGGTGTACTCTTGAAAGAAATCTGAGAGGCAACAATAGTTTGAATAAACTGAATCAGCATGATGACGGTGAGTAACGAAAGCAGGCTACTAATGTAACGATACTTTACATTATAGGTGCTAAGGCGCAGCGATAAGAAGACCAGTGCGCCAAAGAAAATCAACTCCGCAGCATAAAACCAGGAACGCTTCCAGTAAGGAGGTTCTACTTCCAGCTGGATGGGTTTAATCTGGGAAACCTTATCCATGATATCACGCGTTTGCACCTCTACTTTATACTTGCCTGTGGGCAGATAGGAGAAGTTCACAATGTTATTGGTAGTGGACCATGCTGACCAGTTTTTATTTAACCCGCGTACCATGTAACGATACTCCACCGCGCCCATACCGATGTAGTCGGGCTGTATAAATTCAAAAGTAACCGTGCTTTCCAGTTGGCTTACCTTCACGGACTGTGCCGGAGTGATCCTGCTTTGCTGGCCACGTATCTCTCTCAGGAATAACGGATAGCTGGCTTGCTCGGCAGCGACACTATTACTTGAAAACTTGTAAAGTTCATTAGCGGCAGTGATCACCCATAAGCCCTGATCTCTTCCGGCTGGGGCGATGAAGCGGATGTTGTGGAAAAGTCCGAGCCACTCCAGCTTTAAAGAAGCCTGCATGCGTGGATCTACCGTGCGCCAGTGGTGTCCGTCATTGAACCAGAAGTATCCTGCTGAAGCGAAGTATCTTTTGGGGCCTGCTATGGAGTCGTATTTTTCAAACTGATTATTCTTTACATTAAATCGCTTAATAGTGCCGCTGGCTGCCACGTACACGTCACTTCCATAAGCCAAACCCGTGGTCTCATCGATAGCTGGATTAGGGAAGGGAATCGATTCGATACCCGTTATTTCATTATCAACTGTTTCTACTTTATACACACTGGTTCTGGAGCAAAGCCAGATGTTCTTGAGCTTGTCTTCGAAAATATAACTTACATAATCCTGCAAAGTGTCGAGAAGATGAGTCTCGTTCCAGCCACCGTCTTTAGCTGAGAATGTTTTAATCTCTTCATTCAATGTGCTCGCCAGTAGCTGATCAAGCGTAGAGGAAACAAAAACAGAGTGTACTGGCTCATGTATGATGGACTTTGATGAAAGTCCTTCCACTTCTGCTACTCCGCTGATCCCCGCAGCCAATAGTTTTCCATTGGCTTCAATCAGCTGACTTACTTTTCCATCGATGCCATTTACTTTCTTAAAGGAATAACGTAATGTTTTTAAAACCGGTCTGGCTGGCTTAGCTGTTTTGGGCGAAGGTTTTATAGATGACTTTTTACCTTTATTTTTTTTCTGATCAGTTGGTTCCTGCTCAGCTTCTTTTTGCTTTTTGTTTCTTTTCAGAAAAGAGAATACGCCTTTCTTTTCTTTGGTTTGTTCCTGGATTTTTGCTTTGCGCCTGAGTGGAACAGCGGTGGTGTTGATTACCTCTTCATACACTTCCTCATGAACAAGGCCAAAGAGACCGATCGTAGTGCCCACATAAATCTGCCCTTTGTAATTAACCGCGCAAAGCAGATTGCCGACTAATCCCGGATAATGACTGTAGGAACGGAAAGGAAGGTAAGGAGCGATGCGTGTAAAACCATAATCATGTGCTACCCATACTCCCTGGTTACGATCGGTAAATAAAGAGTACACTTCATTATCAGGAAGTCCTGCGTAATAATTAGTGATCTCCTCCGTAGCACCGGTAAGCGGATTAATAAAAATAACTCCGCCACGCAATGTGCCAATAGCTACGAGTGTTTCGCTTACCCACGTTCCGGCTACCAGAAGATTATTATCTAATAAGGCTTTGTCTTTAATCACCAGTTCCTTTACTATGCCACCATCAAAAAGAAACAGTGATCCTGATTCTGTTCCAATAAGTGTTTTATCCTTTCCCGGAAAGGAGGAACTGAATAAAATAGTTTGATTAGCGGGTAAATTAAAATCAGGCGCGACCAGTTTACCCTCGCTGATTTTAAGAAGCCCTTTCATTTCGGTATTCACATAAGTGCTTCCGGAAATTTCAAATAAGCCCGTGAATGGACCTTGTGCAGTATCTGCCTTGATGACTTCTATTTTTGAGTTGGCAATGGAAAAAATGTAAAGATGTTGTTCACTCAGAAAATAGACCTTCTCTTTTTCTGCATGGCTGGAAAAGATCTGGGCTTTTCCTACAACACCGTCTGACAAGGATTGATACGTCCGGGTATTATCTATCCCCCAAACCAGCTTACCAAACCCACCATACCCCGCAGCAAATACATTCTCTCCTGAGGTGGTGACAGCATACACCGGACCAGGAGTGGCAATGAGTCCCCAGTTTCGTCCATCGAATTCCAATACTCCGCTTTTGTTGGCAAAATAGATTACTCCTTTCTGGTCCTGAACCATGCCATAAGTGACATAGTCGATGCGTTCATCGGCCGGGGTAAAGTGGTTAAGAAAATAGTTTCCCTGCTGGGCATAGAGAAACGATGCAAAGAAGAATAGGACGCTGACGAAGAGAGATTTGATATTCATAAATAAAAGCAGGCTTCAAATTTAAGAAAAATCAAAGCTATATATTACTCTCTCATTTCAGAGTAATAACAAAAGGTGAGAATACGTGCCTTCACCTTCTTCTCAGGAAAACGGAGGGTTTACTATTTCACAACAAAAATAAAGTCACTTCCGGCAGCATTATCCCCGAACTCACCCATCCGGGGAGTGTTTTTGAGCTTTTCCACGAAACTATAGATTTCTTGTAAAGTGAGTATCCCGTCTTTTCCACCTTGAGAAGATAATGCCTCAAGGAAGCTCTTTGCGAATGGGGAATGCTTTCCTGCAATGCCATCCGATACATAAGTTTTACCACCAGAGGTCAGGTATTTTCTGGTCTTATAGGTTAGTTTTCGTGTAAGGAACTCAGCTTGCGATTGTTCTCTGTAAACTTCATCGTCCTGGCCGCGGGTGGCCGCAAGAGCAGCGTCAAATGTTCCGCCAAAGCATACATCCATCGCCAGGAAAATATGTTCGCAGGGAATATTGTTAATAATAGAACGCAAGCGGTTGTGTGAGAGGTAGGTGGTTTTCCCTTCATCATTAAGCATGGATTCCTTAGTTACTACAAAGCCTTCACCGAAAGTCTGGTCGTACGTTCCATGACCTGCAAAAAAGATGAACAACTGGTCCAATGGCTTGTATTGCTTTTCTCCATACTCTCTTATTTTTTTAAGAATTTCAGATTGAGAAGCATTTTCAATAATCTCAATCTTAAATTTGTAAGTCTTCTTTAGTTCTTCAGCAATCGAACGTGAATCAAAAACAGGATTAACCAGATCACTCCAGTTGTCGTATTGATCTGTAGCAAAGACAAGACCATAGTCTGTACGTTCCAGTTTGGAAGCGTCTGCCAGAGAAGTTGCACCTACCACCACTTTCCTCCAGCTGTTTGTTTTAACGCCTTCTTTATTCTCCGCTATTATTTCGATTACGTTATCTCCCTCCATCAGGTTGATGTTTCTTTCAATCAATGTACGAAGGCTGTCTCCTTCGATAGGTTTTATAGTTAATGATCCACGGCTGGCAACCTCCAGTGTTTGTTTGATGTTAATAGTAACTCCTTTAAGAGCCGATGAACTGATTACTTCAAGCTTAATTTTAAACTTCACATCCTGAATATAGCTCGTTTCCGGGATAGGAATACTCCAGTTAATAACAGGCACCGTGGTGGTGACTAATTTAGCAGGATTACTAAAGTCTACTTCAAACTCACTGGAACGTGTACTTACGTTTTGAGCATTGACCCATAGTGAACATCCTAAAACCAGTACAATAATTAGTTTCATTCTTGTTTTCATATCAGATGGTGTTCTATCGGCTAATAATAATTTTTCCACTGCGTACTTCTTTTTTCTGATTGGCGCCAACCACTAATCGATACGTGTATAATCCGGAAATAAGCTCATCACTTACGGTCCACGGAATTTCATAAAAGCCAGGGGCCAGTTCTCCGTTAACTAATGTCTCTATTTTCTTTCCCATCAGGTTAAACACCTCCAGTCGCACCTGGTAGTTATTAGCTGATGCAGGTAAGGTAAGTGGAATAGTTACATTGCGCGATGCCGGATTAGGACTGGCCGCACCAAGCATAAGCCGATCTGGCTTAATCTCCGCTTTTAAATTATCACCGAAATAAACTCTGAACTGAGAAGATTTTTTCGGATCAAAAGAATAGGTCGACTCCTCTCTCATGTTGATTGGCTTCTGAAGGCTGATATCAAAAAGGAATAAGTCCTTGCTGCTCTCACCAAATTTAGAGTTATCCCATTTGAGTTCAGCATTCCCCTCGTTGCTGGAAGCCACCGCAAACGTCCAGGTGTATTTATCCTGAGTGGGCACAACATCTCTGGAGAATCGCTTTGCAAAAAATTCGGGATGATCGAAGTTGATTTCAGCATAATCAAGAAAGCGCGGAGGATTGATGTCATCAAAATCATCGAAGCTTACGCTGGCATTTTTATTCATTCCTATTCCTGAATAAGAATACTCTACTCCGTTTTGCAGAATAGAAATAGGATTCATCCATGAGTCAAGATGTAATTCCGTGTTGGTTGCTGCGGTGCGTCCTCCAGTGGCAGTTTGTCCTGCAAAAGGAATAGAGACAGTGATGTCATTCTCAACGAATACAAAACCTCCTTCGAAAGGTTGAAGGTCTGCACTGGTTGAACTGTATGTACCCGAGGTGAATTTTGTTAACGAAGCAGCTTTTCCGGTCAGGCTATTGAGCGTTGCTACATCATTCCATGAGACGGGAGTATTGTAGGGATTACCTATTTGATTCCAGCCTTTTTTCAAAACCATTTGATACAGGTTCTTCCTATTGCTGGCGAACACATTCGCTTCTGGCATTAAAATAGACACCGGATTTCTGATGTTGATAAAGTATCCTTTACCTCTGGCAAAGGAGGAGAAATCAACAGGGAATTCGCCCCACGCTTTATCATCCTTATAGGTAAGCATGCGCCAATCCGATTTATTAATGGCATTCAGGCCATTAAGTTCGTCTAACACAATACTTACTCCATTATTAGTTCCAAGATCGAGAGGTATAGTAAATATTTTCCAACTGGTTGAAGTACCACCAAAACCTATCCGGTCAGACCGCAGTACATTATCTGCTGCTTTGAAATTCAGATAAGCATAGAGCGTTTCTGTTGATGTAGCGGGTACACGTGCGGTATTATTAGCAGGATCTTTTGCGGTGATGTAATACTCCATTCCGTTTCCATCAATGAGTGCCTGATCAACAGGCAGGTTCCATTTAGCGGCACCGGCATCAAAAACGCCAAGGTGCTCAACAAATGAGCCTCCGCCAATAGGTCTGTACCAGATACTTGCTGAAGACACGGTGTTATTATCCTGAATCGTGGCTGGCAATTGAGTGCTTACAAACCTGGAATCCAGTTTTACAGAAGCCGGATCGAAGGTGATAACAGGAGCAATGTTATCCAGTGAAGTAAAAGTCCAAGTTAAGGCAGCAGCATTGTTGCCATAGATATCCTGAAAAGCTCCTGCCTCTGCGTTGACCGTATATACAGTAAAGAAAGAAAGTGCTGCTGGAGGTGTGAACGAAATGGTTTTGCCATTAACAATTCCGTCTGTTGCATTGAACGAGAAAGCAGTAGATGTTCCAATCGATACATTTACTTTCTTGCCGGCAACACCAACAGGAGTTTCATCGAAATTAATTTCGAGCTTTGTGTTAATGGCTGCTCCTGTAGAGCTATGGGCGGGCACAAATGTTACAGGTGCCGGACCCGTAACGTCCTCGATGATTTCAATGATCTTGTTAACAGCGACATTGTTTGCTGTCTGAACCACTCCGGAAGGCCATGTAACTACAATTTGACTGGCAACGGTGGCAGTTCCAAGTCCGAAGTGCTGAATCAAACTATTCTGACTTCCATAACCTGTGCGACCGGAAACCTCACGTATCTGGCTGCGGGCAGGTGAGGTTGTAACTACTTTTACCCGAGCACCGATCGCTGCCTTATTGGAAGTGGTGCCAGTAAGTTTAATTTCAATCCAGTTTTTAGATGCGGATGCCACGCTGGTATTGCGATAGAGCAGATTGGGTAAAACTACTTCGGTAGTGCTGGTATTTTTAGCAGGATAAATGTCGAGGAAGCCATCTTTATCATAATCGGCCATCGAGACTCCTGTCTCTGATATGTTTGGATGGTTGATCATTTCACTGCCATTGTATTTGGTAAATATTCCGGTGCCATCATTTAAAAAAATGGAATTGGCTCCTGTATTGACAGCTATCAGATCGAGGTCTCCGTCATTATCAATATCGCCAAATGCACTGCCGAAAGTTCCGGTCCCCGTTTCTTCAGCCACACTTGATGTAATGCGGGTAAAGGTGCCATTGCCATTATTACGATAAAGCCGGTCTGTACCATTCGCTATGGCTGTTGGATTACTCACTGTGGTGTACGAAGATCCAACATATAAATCAAGGTCTCCATCATTATCGATGTCACCCCAACTTGTTGTTCGGGAAGTTCGAATGACATCCGTATCAAAAATCAAACCGGTTACGGCTGCAAATTCTCCGTTCGTGTTTTTATAGAGTTTATTAAATTGACTTGTGGTAGTGGTGGTGACAAAGCAATCCAGATCTCCATCATTGTCATAGTCAGCAAAAGAAACTTCCCTGGACTCATTTGTATCAGTTACAAAACTTCCTGTCGTTATTTCAGTAAGCGAATTTCCTGCTGTGTTCTTGAGTAAAATATTTCTAAGCGGATTGGAAAAGGCATCGCTTTGTGAGATATAAATATCTGCAAACCCATCATTGTCATAATCGGCTATGGATGATGCACGAAAGGCTACATTGTAGCCGAGTGTAGGACCTACTATCGTTTTGGTGAAATTCCAGCTGCCTTGATTGATCAGTAATAAATCACTATAAGAAGACTCTGTACTTCGGGTAATGTACATATCCAGTTTGCCGTCATTATTAAAATCAAAAATGTTAATACCTCTGCTTATGGACGTATTTTCATTAGCCAAAGCAGAAATGGTTTTTCTGGTAAAATCTTTTCCATTTCCCAGGTTCTCATAAAATACAGGAGGCACAGCTTGCAGGGATGCATTTTGAAATGAAGGGGAAGCAATATCTTCATCTCCATCATTATCTAAATCACCCCATGATACTCCTTGTTGTGATTCAAAATTTAATTGTATGTCGTTCTCGACCGGGCGAAACAAAGTAGCGCCAATGTTAATTAACTGAACAGGTGAAGCAGCGGAAATACCGCTGGCATTTTTTGTTTTAATCTGATAATAGTAATTACCAGCGGTGAGATTTTTATCGATATAAGTTACAGTAGGATAGCTCACGGTTGCTACTGATGTAAACGGACCTGTTGGAGAAGAAGAGCGTTCAATCAGGTATTGCGTTTCGAAACCGACAACATTCCAATTAAGAAAAGCTTCCGTTCCCGAGTAAGCAAAAACATTTAATGTAGGGACAGCAGGTACCGGGTCTGTCGCGTTAAGTACATAGGTAGTGGTTGCTCTGAAATCATCATAAAAATCGAGCGTAGATCTCCACTTCACTGTTAATGTTTTGGTTGTCGGATTCCATATTCCATTTGCGTTTTCCATATTGGATACATTCTGATCCGGACTGTAGGTAAAGAATGTTTCACCGCAATTCTCTTTAATGTTCAGAGAAGGAACACTCATTGCCGGGTAAATACTGGTTGGCACCATATTAAATGTATAATCAGACAAGGTGTATTGATTGGGCGAATTTGCGATCGCAAAAATCTTTACAATATTGGAAGTAAATGGACCAGATCCATTTGCTGTATACCCTGCATCAGCCACAGCAGTTGCTGTCCAGCTTCTGTTATCCGGAATGGAAGACACACACTGATCGGGTGTGGTAACACTTATTTCATTACTATAAAAAGTACCGGCACCGTTAATGGCACCAACGCGGAAAAAATAGGTTTTGTTTTTAGTCAACCCGCCAAGATTAACCCATCCCTTCCCTTGTATATTCCCACTGGCAATGTCAATATTAGAGCCATAGTTGGTGTATTTTTTATAGGCTGTATTATTGTCCTCAGAGTATTCGACAACGTAATCCGTTTCATTATTTGCATTGTCTGTCCAGAGGATGTTTACCGCATCGTATGTTTTTCCAATAACAGTTAATGCGGTAGGGGCAGCTGCCGGAATAATTGAATTAACGCTTTTATGTGTGGCTGAATAAGAAGTGGCAAGGTATGCGTATTGAAAACTTGATCCAGCGACTGATGAAACAAGCATGTCATTTACTCTTGCGGAAGCATCCAATAATGGATGGTTGCTCCATGTTGCCCCTCCATCATAAGTATAGTGGAATGCTGAACTATTATTCCCCTGAGTAAAAATCACAGCATCGCTGTACACCCATAAGGCAGAAGCGGCATTGGCAGCAGGAATTGTTTTGGTGGTAAAAGTACTTCCACCATCTGCAGACCGGCCAAGCGATGTGGTCGTATTCAGTGAATAGATCGTGCTATTCGAAACCTGGAAGTCTCTGACTCCATTGGGAACCGCTGTTAGCTGAGAAGCAGCGTTGGAAGTGTTGACTTTCCACAATTGGTTAACGCTACCCCCTGAAGAGTTGTAGAGTAGTAAATAGATATTGTTGCTGCCATCTATTTGAATTTTAGTAACAGAATAAACTGACGGTAAACCGGTAATCGGGAGTGTAGCCCAGGTGGCTCCCTGGTCTGTTGATTTCTTAATGGTGGTGCCAGTAAAATAGAAAAGATTTGCCCCATCTGAGGTCTCCAGGTTAGTCATAAACTCAACTGCGTTTTTCACTGCCCAGGTATTTCCATTATCTGTGGAGCGTAATACGCCATTGCCAAAAGCGAGGATAGAGTTGTCTGCCAGTTTTGCAAATCCATCGATATAGCGATTGAGATTGGTGCCGGTTATATTTAAATCCCAGCTTACCCCATTATCAATGGATTGATAAAATCCTAACCCGCTGTAGGATTGAAAGAGTCTTCCGTTGGGAGCTTCAAAAATATCGTAGGGATAAAATGCTTTTATACCACTTTGCGCAGTATTCCATGAACTACCGGCATCAGTCGTTTTAAATAAGCCAAGTTCTCCTAGTCCGATATAAAATTCAGTTGCTGATTTGACACTTAGACAGTTTACTGAAAAATTAGAGTAAGGAAAATTTAATCCTGTTACACTCCAGGTTACTCCGGCATTTGTGCTTGAATAAAATTTACTAAAGTTGCTATTAAAAAGATAAAGTGTGCTTCCGCTTGCATCCAACAATCCTGCAAAGGAGGCTTCGGGCATACTCCCCTTTACTAAAGACCAGGCGCTACCGGATAACTTATAAGGACCAAGATTTGTAAGTGCATAAATCACATCGTTTGCAATTGTAACTCTATAGCTGTAAAAAGAATTAATTGCTGGAAAACCGGTGAAGGGAGACTGATCAGCATCTGTCCAGTTAGTACCATTGTCGATAGATCGGAAAATTCCCTGACCATAGGCAGAAACAAAAATTTGATTAAGCGAATTAATAGCAATGTCAACAATGCTGCCCACTGCGTTCAATGAAGTTTGGGCAAAGGTTACTCCATTATCGGTTGATCGTAACAATTGCTGGTTTACAGCAACAAAGATATTCCCGTTTGGAGCTCTTTTTAATTTTGATGCACCGCTAAACGCGCTTGAATTGACGACTGAAAAAGTTAATCCTTCATCCGTGGATTTGAATAATGCATTATAGGTAATAGCATATACAGTAGTAGTACCATCGTATTCCAGATCGGGATAATAATTGTTGTTAGTCAATTCACTGCTGACTTTCGTCCAATTCGTTCCGGAGTTGGTGGATCGGAATACTCCGCTGGAAGTAGCACTAAGCATTGTTCCTGAAGGCAGTGTGAGAATGTCATTGACCCTCCCTCCAAAAGGCCCGTTCAGTGCAGTCCAGTCTTGTGCGTAAGAAAAAGATATCGTAAAAAGTAATAATCCTATTTGTAAAAATCTCTTCATAACAATGCTGTTATAGTCAAAAAATAAAAAGTACTGGTTCATTTAATCAAATCCGGAACAGCTATCTCGTCCGGTATATTTTCAGAGCTCCCTCCTTTTTTGCTACTAAAGAGGAAAACAAGGCCACCCACGACAGCTACAGCAGGTACCAGCTTTACGACAAGGGGAACTTTAGGAGCTACCCTGAAATAATCGGAATAAATGATTTCATCTGTTCTTTTTGAGTCTGTAATTTTTAGACGATAATCCTTGCCTGGTTTTACCTTAGAACTGATGGACATAGAATAAGAACCATTGTTGGGATGGTTTAGCTCACCACTTACCCGCTGAGAGCCCTTGTATAATTCAATATGAATAGGATTGGTATTGCCAGGGCGCCAGGCAACGTCATAATTTTTTCCTCTCTTGTAAGTTTTTTTGGTGTCGAAGCTTTTCAACTTCACGAATGGCACAAATACTCTACCTCTTAGCTCAAGCGAAATCCTTCCTTTATAAGTGCCGTACTCCTGAAGAAGATTCCATTCTACTTTTCTGTTAATGCCGGGTTTCACATCAGGGCCAATGTCTCCTTTTACTTTGACAAGCGGAGCAGAAAACTTGTCCTTGGAAGCATACAGGTTGATCTGATATTCATTATTAGGATTGCTGTCATCAAGATCGTAGTGAACAATTACCCTCTCACCGGCAAGCTCTATTTTTTTGATGGTTATGGTTTGTGCTTCCAGAAGGGAAATAGATAGAAAGCACAGCGTGAGCAGTAATAGTCTTCTCATAATCAGTAGGTTAACCCTACAATATAAGTAAAGAAATCAAGAAATATCCTTTAACAGAAAGATTTCCTGTATCAAGAGTACAATAATGAGAGGTCTTTATAGTTAGCTGATCCGGCTCCAGTTGACCACCGTTTTACGAGAAGATTCAATCTGTTTTTTGATTACTTGGTGGGTTAAATTGCTTAACTCAGGATCATTATCGATGATTTCACGTGCTTCCAGGCGGGCTTGCTCTAAAATGGCCCCATCCTTGCCCAGGTCGGCAATCAACAAATCCAGGGCTCCGCTTTGCTGGGTTCCCATCAGATCGCCCGGGCCGCGAAGCTTCAGATCGGTCTCTGCGATCTCAAAACCGTTGTTGGTTCGCACCATGGTTTCAATGCGAAGCCGGGAATCAGCTCCCAGTTTAAAGTCGGTCATTAAAATACAGTACGATTGCTCCGCCCCTCTCCCCACCCGGCCCCGGAGCTGATGGAGTTGCGACAAGCCAAAGCGTTCGGAGCTTTCAACGACCATCACCGAAGCGTTAGGCACGTCTACTCCTACTTCGATTACCGTGGTGGCCACCATAATTTTTGTTTCGCCTTTGGCAAAGCGCTTCATCTCATACTCTTTTGCATCGGGCTTCATTTTTCCGTGAAGGATACTAATGGCAACTTCCGGAAAAGCGCGTGAGATGCTTTCATAGCCATCCATTAAATGTTTGAGATCGAGTTTTTCGGATTCGTCAATTAAAGGATACACGATGTACACTTGCCTGCCGGCATTGATCTGCTCTTTCAGAAATCCATTTACCTGCAGCCGGTGCGAATCGAAGCGATGAATGGTTTTGATGGGCTTGCGTCCTTTCGGCAATTCATCAATGGAAGAGATCTCGAGGTCGCCATATAAAGTCATGGCCAACGTGCGGGGGATGGGTGTAGCGGTCATTACCAGTACGTGTGGATACACCTCAGCATTTTTCTGCCATAGCTTAGAACGCTGAGCCACACCGAAACGATGCTGCTCATCAATAATGGAGAGGCCCAGCTTATTAAACTTCACTCCTTCTTCGATTAGCGCATGCGTGCCGATCAGGATTTTTAATGATCCGTTTTCAAGCCCTTCATGAATGGGCTTACGGTCTTTCTTTTTAACCGAACCGGTAAGTAAGGCGATGGGAAAATTCATCTTGTCCGCATATTTTTTCAGGTTGGCGTAATGCTGCTGGGCAAGTATTTCGGTGGGTGCCATTAGGGCAGCCTGTGTTCTTCCACCAATAGCGATGAGCATACAGATGAAGCCTACAATGGTTTTTCCGCTGCCCACATCTCCCTGCAAAAGCCGGTTCATCTGTCTCCCGCTTTTCATATCGGCATAGATTTCTTTGATTACCCGTTTCTGGGCATCTGTCAGCGCGAAGGGTAGATGATGATTATAAAAATCGGTAAGCAGCGACACATCGGTGAAGGCTATTCCCTTAAATTTTTCCTGGCGCACCAGTTTAAGTTTAAGCAGTCGCAGCTGGATGTAGAACAGCTCTTCGAACTTAAGCCGGTTTTGTGCTAACGCTAACCATTCATGACTTTGAGGAAAGTGAATGTGAAGAAGCGCTTCTTTTTTGGAAATCAGTTTTTGCTTTTGAAGCAATGTAGAAGGCAATGTCTCGCGGATATGAGGCTGGGCCATCTGTAGAATTTCTTTGATGAGTTTACTTAAAAACTTGCTGTCGATATGCCGGGCACGCAGCTTCTCCGTAACCGAGTAGACCGGTTGTAGGAAAGCAGTAGCCTGGTTTTTTTCGGTGACCGGTTCGATTTCGGGATGCGCAATCGAATACTTATTGCCGAAACGATTGGGCTTACCAAAAACAACGTAATCAATTCCCGGTTTTATTTTCTCCAAAGTCCATTTGATACCCTGAAACCAAACGAGTTCCATCTGACCCGCACCATCGGTAAACTGACCGACTAATCGTTTCTTAAAGCCTTCACCGATCATCTCCATTTTGGTGATGCGTCCTTTAATCTGCACAAAGGGCATGTCTTCATTTACTTCTGGAATGCTGTAAAACTTCGTGCGGTCCTCATAACGAAAAGGATAACGTTGAATCAGATCTCCGTAGGTAAAAATACTCAGCTCCTTTTGAATAAGAGCCGCCCGCTGCGGGCCAACGCCTTTTAAAAATTCAATGGAAGTGTCGAAGAAACTCAATTAATCGATTTGAAAATTTGATGATGTGTTAATTTGAAAATTCATCGTTGATGAATCGACTTGTTTCCAGGGCGCATAAATGACTCTTTAGTGATCATCACCAATTGGCACATTTTCAAATCTTCAAATTGACTAATTATTCCTCCACTCCAGCGTATTGATCAAATGCTTCATGTCCTTCTTCACATAATCAATGGCAGGCTTCAATGAATCATTCGCAACCGCAGTATTAAAATAGAGCGCGCCACGCAAAAAGTTCTTTGAAGAATCCGTTATTGTAAACTGAAACTGGCTGGGCACTTCTCCTTCAATTTCAGCAATGATTACTGTTTTGCCATTGGCGGTAGTGGTAATGGTTTCATCAATAGCGTTGGCTTTTACCTGGTGCTTTGCGGTAAGCACATACGCATCGTTCAAAAATTCTTTCAGCAACTGCTCGCTGTTATTGATCCGCTTGTAGGTGATGTGAATGTTGGCTTTGATTTCAGGATAATAGATTTCAACAAAATACCGCTCGCGTATACTTGAGGTATCTTTCAAAAGCGTTGCATACTTCGAGTATTGAAACTGGTAAGGGAGTGTATCCGGTAAGTTTTGATAAGAAGCTACGGGTAGTACGAGCCGGTTATATCCTTTTGGCTTTGGCTGATAGTCGTGCGAACAAGAGCTGAGTAGTAGACAGTAGACAATAGGCAGTAAGCAATAGGTAATGAATCTTTTTTTCATTCTTATTCGGTCATGTTTATACAGCTCAAGTGTAGCTTAAATTAAACGTTAGCTATAAAATGCACTCTCAGTTGCCTATTGTTAAATTGCCTACTGCCTTTTTATTTTAGAATGGAAGATCATCGGTTGCATTGTCAGCACTACCCTTGTAATCATCGGCCGGAGCGCTGCTGTATTGTGGTGCAGACGGTTTGTAATCCGGATTGCCATTGCCGCCACCTGCTCCGCTGCGCTGTGTGGAAAGCATGGTCATGTTATCTCCTACAATCTCTGTCGTGTAGCGGGTTACTCCTTCTTTCTCCCAGGAGCGTGTACGCAATTTCCCTTCTACAAAAATCATGTCGCCTTTGTGAAGATATTTTGCAGCAATATCAGCAAGACCGCGCCACAGCACTACGTTGTGCCATTCTGTAATTTCTTTACGATCTCCGGTAGTTTTGTCTTTGTACGTTTCGGAAGTAGCCATCGTGAAATTGGCTACCGTTGCTCCGTTTTCCAGGTTTCTTACTTCGGGGTCCTTTCCCAAACGACCCACTAAAATTACTTTGTTAACTCCTGACATATCGTTTTTACTTTATGATTATTTATTTTGTTTGATAAGAGGTATCTGTCCACCTGCCTCGGTGATTCTTATGATCAACAAAGTTATGAAAATTCTACACCTTCCTGATGAACGCTGCCTCTTCGAGAAAGCGTGTGATCACAATTGGTTTGGGAAGCGTGGCTACCTGCCTGGAAGAGAAAAGCAGATAAGGAAAATCAGCAGGCAGTTCTTTATCGAGAACTTTTATCCAGATAAAACGTACGGACAGAAGCTGGTGGGAAAGAATATGTTTTACGGAATCATAAATCTTAACCTCTTTCTTTTTGACTTGTGTTATCCATGCATCTTTGTCTACCAGGCGCTGCGGATTTTGCTCCCGTGTGGTTTCATTTAAATGGAAATCGTAGAGGCCATGCCAGATGTCTTTTGTCTCGCGTTTCTTCATTCCAATTTTGTTGTTCCACTCAATAATAAAATAATTGAGATAGCGCTTTCTCACTTTTGTCTTCTTCAGCTTTACTGGCAGCAGGGCAACAAGTCCCTTTTGATATGCCACGCACGACTTTTTGAATATGCATTCTTCACATTTTGGGTTTTTTGGTGTACACCAGGTAGCACCAAACTCCATCATGGCCTGGTTAAAGAGATCCGGATGCTCTTTGGGGATTAACTCATTTGCTTTGGCGAAGAAAAAAGCCTTGCCTTCGTTGCTGGCAATGTCCAGCTCAATACCGAAAATCCGCGCGAGTACCCGAAATACATTTCCGTCCACCACAGCTACTGATTCATTGAAAGCGATGGAGGCAATAGCTGCAGCCGTATAAGGACCTACCCCCGGAAGTTTCTGAAGCTCATCAAATGAGGGAGGAAAAAGTCCTCCATACTCTTTTACTATGGTTTTTGCGCAACGATGAAGATTTCTTGCACGGGAATAGTAGCCGAGCCCTTGCCATAATCGCAATACCTGTTGCTCTTTTGCTTTTGCGAGCGAACCGACCGTAGGAAAAGTTTTGGTGAACGCTATATAATAAGGGAGACCCTGTGCCACCCTGGTCTGTTGAAGAATGACTTCAGAGAGCCATATTTTATAGGGATCTTTTGTCTCCCGCCAGGGCAACATTCGTTTGTTGTCCTGATACCAGGCCATTATGGATTGCGCAAACTTCACCGAAGATTTCTTTTAATCAAGAGGTTGAATCAGCGAAAATGTAAATTCCATTTCATTTAGCAAGGCATTTATGTGATTCTGAAAAATTAAATAGTACCTTTTATCTCTCATCGTCATGATAATCAACAAATTCATTTTGCGTTTGAATGTTCAGCGTTTAAATTTGCCGACTTGAATTTTTAGCCACATATATAAATATTTCCCCGTGACCAAGGCAGACGTAATCAACCAGATCGCAGAAAAGACCGGAATCGATAAAGCAGATGTTTCCGCTTCTGTGGAAGCATTTTTCTCTATTGTTAAGAATAATATGTCCTCCGGGCAGAACATTTACATCAGAGGATTCGGAAGTTTCATTAATAAGAAGAGAAAGAAGAAGATCGCGCGTAATATTTCCCGTAACACTGCCATTGTTATTGAAGAGCATTACATTCCAAGCTTCAAGCCTGCCAAGATTTTCATCAACAAGATCAAGAACAGCGACAAGGTGAAACAACTCGCAGAGAAATGATCAATTGGTCAATGTGCCAATAATCGATGATAAATTTCCATCGACCAATTGGCTAATTGAACATTGGCTCATTCATTATGCTAAAGACCCGCATTATATTAATAGTAGTAAGCGCAGCCATTATCTGGCTTCTTTTCCTGTTGCCCAAAGTGGTGGTGGAAAACGAAGATCAGCTGACAACTGCTGCTGATTCTACAACCATGCCGGCTTCCGGGCCAGCTGTTGCGCACACCAGTGTACCTGAAACTTTATCAAAATCGATTAAGTCTCTGAGGTCTCACTACTTAAGCAGTCCGGAGAACGAAAAAAGTTCTATATTTGCCGACTCTTTACAAAACCTCTACACAAAAGCGGGTCAATTTGACAGCGCAGCGTGGTTTGCCGAGAAGGCGGCATCGTTCTTAAACACAACTGAAAGTTTCCTGAAAGCAGGGAACAGCTATTATGAGGCCTACACCTTTGCTATGAAGCCCGAAAAGCAACAGGCACTGGCGGATAAGACCAGGGAATATTTGGAGAAAGTAATTAAAGCCGATCCTAAAAACCTGGAAGCAAAAACCAAGATAGGGATGACCTATTTTAGTTCTAATCCTCCAAAAGGAGTGGGCATACTTCGTGAAGTGCTGGCAGAAGATCCTAAAAATGAGTTGGTACTCTTTAATTTAGGAATGCTTGCTATTCAATCCGGTCAGAATGATCGTGCGATTGAACGCTTAAACGAACTGGTAGCTGTGAACCCGAAGCATACACAGGGACAAATGCTGCTTGGCGTAGCCTATATGAACAAGGGAGAAAAAGAAAAGGCCCGCCAGCAGTTTGAAAAAGTAAAACAATTGGATAAGACTCCTTCGGTACAGGCTACCGTAGATTCTTATCTGAACGATTTAAAATAAAACATTTACACATTTACTATTTTTTATTATGCCAAGCGGTAAGAAAAGAAAGAAACACAAGATGGCCACTCACAAACGTAAAAAACGTTTGAGAAAAAACCGTCATAAGAAGAAATAACTCTTCTTGAGCGCCTTAAAGGTTGAGAAGACCTTTAAGGCTTATAATCATTTATAAACATCAATTTTTTAAGTTTTGAGTAATGAGCTAATCATCAGTGCTACTCAAAACGGATGTCGCATCGCCCTTCTCAAAGACAAGCAACTTGTAGAATTCCACGAAGAAACGGAAGGAAGCAAGTTTGTAGTAGGTGATATTTACATGGGCTCCGTAAAAAAGGTAGTCCAGGGGTTGAACGCAGCGTTTATTGATATCGGGTACGAAAAGGATGCATTCCTTCATTACCTTGATCTTGGACCGCAGTTCGGCTCTCTTCAGAAGTTCACCAAACTCGTCCGTGCGAAGAAGATTACAGGAGGTAAGCTTGATAAATTCCATGCGGAAAAAGATATTGACAAGCATGGAAAAATCACCCAGCAGTTATCAAAGGGTCTGCTTATACCGGTTCAGGTAGTAAAAGAACCAATCTCCACCAAGGGGCCGCGGCTTTCGTCTGAGTTATCCATTGCAGGGCGGTACTTAGTACTAGTGCCCTTTTCTAATGCCGTCAGCGTGTCGAAGAAAATTTCGAGCAGTGACGAGCGTAAGCGTTTACAACGTATCATTCAATCCATCAAGCCGGAAGGCTTTGGTGTCATCATCCGCACTGTAGCAGAAGGGAAAGAGTCGGCCGAGCTGGACCGTGATCTTCGCAACCTGACCAAAACCTGGCAGGAAGGTATGGACCGTATGGTAACGGCTAATACCCGCGATAAGATCATTGGCGAGCTCAGCAAAACCTCTTCTATACTCCGTGATTTACTGAATGAATCATTCGACAATGTGCATGTCGATGACAAGAAGATTTTTGATGAAGTAAAGACGTACATCCAGACGATCGCTCCAGACAAGGAGAAAATCGTTAAAATGTACACAGGTAAAGCAAAAATATTCGAGCATTACGGTATCGAGAAGCAGATTAAGTCGGCTTTTGGACAAACCGTAAGTTTGCGGGGAGGTGGATACCTGATCATCGAGCATACCGAAGCATTGCACGTGATTGACGTGAACAGTGGCAACAAATCTACCCGGGAAGAGAACCAGGAGACTACTGCCATGTCGGTGAACCTCGAGGCGGCCAAGGAAATTGCACGTCAGTTGCGCCTGCGCGATATGGGTGGAATTATCGTGGTTGACTTCATTGATATGCGCAGTGCAGACAACAAGCGTGTCATCTTCAATACCATGAAAGATGAAATGGACGCGCATGACCGCTCCAAGCACACCGTTCTTCCGCTTTCCAAATTTGGTTTAATGCAAATCACCCGTGAGCGCGTACGCCCGCAGATGAATATTGCAACGAAAGAAGTTTGTCCTACCTGCAATGGTACAGGTAGTATTACAGCCAGTATTTTAATTACCGATCAGATCGAAAACCACATCGAGCATTTGTTTGTAAAACAAAACGAACAAAACCTGGTGCTGGCACTTCATCCGTTCCTGTATGCCTATTATACGAAAGGAATTATTTCCAAGCGTGTGAAATTCTTTTTCAAATACAAGAAGTGGGTGAACCTGGTAAAAGACAGCTCGCTGGGTATTACCGAATTCCACTTCCTGAATAAAGATGGAGAAGAAATCGATCTGGGCAGGGGTGAAAAAGTTGAAAAAATAGCTGAGCTGGCGGAGGTCTGATCAACTAACAGACATTATTTTGAAGTGAGGCGGGCCGGAAAGCTCGCCTTCTTTTTTAATAAGTCTGCCAACCTGACATTTATATGTCTTTGGAACAATCATTGAAATCTCCGCTTACACCGAATTTTACATTTAAACAGATATAACTATGGCAGAAGTGGCAGAAAAAGGTACCATCTCGATTCACACCGAGAATATTTTCCCGATCATCAAAAAATTCCTGTATTCCGATCACGAAATCTTTTTACGTGAATTGGTCTCCAATGCGGTGGACGCTACTCAAAAGCTGAAAAAGCTTGCATCCATGGGCGAGTTCAATGGTGAACTGGGCGACCTGAAGATTGAGGTAAGCTTCGATAAAGAAAAGAAGACGATCACCGTCAGTGACAAAGGTCTTGGAATGACCGGTGAGGAAATAAAAAAGTACATCAACCAGATAGCATTTTCCGGAGCTACTGAGTTTGTGGAGAAATTCAAAGACAAAGGCGATGCTAAAGACATCATCGGAAAATTTGGTCTTGGATTCTACTCGGCCTTTATGGTGGCGGATAACGTGGAGATCATCTCCCGTTCTTTCAAAGCTGCAGAAAATGAAGCTGCCCGCTGGATCTGTGACGGATCAACTGAATTCGAATTATCATCGACTTCTAAAAGTGACCGTGGTACAGATGTTATTCTTCATGTGAATAAAGACTCTGAAGAATTCCTGGATGAATTTCGTCTGAAAGGGATACTTGAGAAATATTGCAAGTTCCTTCCGGTAGAAATCAAATTCGGAACAAAAGAAGAGCAGGAAGAAGACGGTGTTGATAAGGATAACAAGCCGCAATACAAATCGGTAACCAAAGACCGGATCATCAATAACCCGGCACCGCTGTGGGCCAAAGCTCCCAACGAATTAAGGGATGAAGATTACCTCAAATTTTATAAAGAACTTTATCCTTTCAGTGAAGAGCCATTGTTCTGGATTCATTTGAACGTGGATTATCCATTTTCGCTTACCGGTATTCTTTACTTCCCCAAAGTGAAGAATGATTTTGAACTACAGAAAAATAAAATTCAGCTTTATTCCCGCCAGGTATTTATTACGGATGAAGTAAAGGATGTTGTTCCTGATTTTCTCATGTTGCTTCATGGCGTTCTGGATTCTCCGGATATCCCGTTGAACGTATCGCGCAGTTATCTGCAAAGCGATTCGAACGTGAAGAAGATCAGCCAGCACATCACCAAAAAGGTGGCCGATAAGCTGCAGGAGATGTTTAAGAAAGACCGTGCTGACTTCGAAAAGAAGTGGGACGACATCAATATCTTCGTGAAGTATGGGATGATCAGCGATGAGAAGTTTTATGATAAAGCAAAAGACTTCGCCTTGCTGAAAAACACAGACAAGAAATATTTTACGTTTACTGAATACCACGATAAAGTAAAAGAAGTACAGACCGATAAAGATGGCAACGTCATCTACATCTATACTTCTGATGCTGCCAAACAACATAGTTTTATTGAGCTGGCCAACAAAAAGGCTTACGATGTAATTGTATTGGACGGTGTGCTGGATAGCCACGTTGTGAATACGCTGGAGCAGAAACTGGAGAAGGTCCAGTTCAAGCGCGTGGATAGCGACACGGTCGATAAGCTTATCGTAAAAGATGAAGCCATTGAAAGTGTGTTAAGCAAAGAAGATCAGGATAAGCTCAAAGCAATCTTCGATAAAGCCATCAACAATGCGACCATGAATGTGAGCATCGATTCCTTGTCGCCCGATTACCTGCCGGTTAGTGTTACCATGAGCGAGTGGGCACGCAGAATGAAAGACATGGCTAAATCCGGTGGAGGAGGTATGTACGGGTTTATGGGTTCTATGCCCGACCAGTATTCTGTATCGGTTAATAGCAATCACAAAATCATCGATAAGATTCTGAAAGCTGAAAATGAAGAGCAGCAGGCGAAAATTGCCAAGCAGGCCTTCGATCTGGCCCTTCTTTCGCAAGGTTTGCTAACCGGTGCCGACCTTACTGAGTTTGTGAAACGCAGTGTGGAGCTGGTAGCATAGTCGGAATCCAGATCAAAGAAAATAAATCAGCAAAGAGGCTCTCCAACGGGGGCCTCTTGCTTTTTTAAATACACTTTTTCAACTTGTTCTTCGTTTCTAAAATTGTCATGAGGTATCAACTTGCTTTTGTTTTATTGATGATCGCCTTTGCCTCCCACGGGCAGAAAAAGCAGGCCAGCGCTTTCGGTACCGAAGGCCAGTACACTTTTGAGACCGACAAGCCGTATAAACTGCTGGAGTTGGATGAGGCGACTTCCGAACCCATCGTTACCAAAAAGAAAAAGCCGAAGAAAAAAACATTCTATGGCATCAAAACAAAAAAAGGATTTACACGCAAAGGCTTTGGAGAGAAAACCGTACTGGAGCTTTTTTATTATCTGAAAAGCACTGAAGAGACTCCCAAATTTGTGCGAGATGTGTACTGGTTTGATTTCACCCGAAATGAAATACGTAAGGCCGGTTACGATCCTAAAAAAGGCCAGCTTCTTCATGGCCCCTATAAGAAGATGCAGGGCGAAACATTACTTGAGGAAGGGATCTATTTCAAGGGCCTCAAGCACGGCAGATGGATGAAATACGACCGGCAGGATCTGCTCGATGATAAGGAGAAGTATTATAAAGGATGGCCTAAAGAATCGCTGGTTACTTATTATGATGCAGCAGAAAGAAAGAAAGTGAAAGAGATGATACCTGTAGAGTTTGATGAGCGGGAGGGTTATTATACTATGTTTCACGAAAACGGAATAGTAGCTGTACAGGGTGAATATAAGTGGAATGAAAAAGTAGGAGACTGGACAGAGAGTTACCCTAATGGAAAAAGGAAAAAGATAGTCGCCTACCCGCAGGATCCGTTCGATAAAAATAAGAAGCCTTATGTAAAGCGTGAGTGGGACGTGAAAGGGAAAGAGATCTATTCCAGCAATCAATAATCCGGTCGGCTAACAGATAAGGTATTTAAGTGATTTTGCTGGTTGAACTCTCTTTAAAACTTTAATTTGTGTCAGGAGCATTTCAATAAAACGCATCTTCAATAAGTACAATATCCGATTTGCCGTTTCTGATGCTTACCGCAACAATATCATAGCGTACGTTCCCCTGCCAGTTGATCTGGTTCATATAATTCAGCGCACCGAATAAAATAGTTTTTACCTTGTGGCGATCTACAAACTGTTCGGGGTAGCCGAAAGCGTGAGAGCTGCGTGTTTTTACTTCTACGAAGATGAGCCAGTTGCCCTTCTTTACAATCAGGTCGATCTCGGAATGTTTGTAGCGGTAGTTGCGATAAACAATTTCAAATCCTTTCGCTATCAGGAAATCAGCAGCCAGCTGTTCTCCTTCATTTCCGGTTTTTAATTTCTCACTCATGGGCTTACCTTTGATTACTGAATTTAAAAAAGATTTGTGAAGAATCTGATAGAAGGGTTTACAAAACAATTAGCAGATGCATTGCGCATAGGGCAGGCAGTGGATTTGGTACGCCCCGGAAGTGATATCCGGAATATTTTAATTACCGGTATGGGTGGCTCCGGTATCGGTGCCAATATTGTGGAGTCGCTCACGTTTGGTAGAGTGCCCATCCCCATTACAGTTTGCAAAGGGTATAACATTCCGCAGTTTGTAAGCCCGCATACGCTTTTCATTGCCTGTTCGTATAGTGGTAACACAGAAGAAACGCTTTCGGCTATTCAAAAGGCAATGCTGAAGCGTGCACACATTATCTGTATCTCGTCAGGTGGGAAAATGCTGGAGGTAGCGAAGGAATACAATCTTTATTACATTCAGTTTCCTCCGGGCAAGGGAAGTCCGCGCGGGCAGTTGGGCTATATGATGATCTCCCTGCTGTATGCGCTATATCATACTAATCTGATCGGAGCGGCTTTTATCAAGGAGACGGAGAATGCTATTGAATACCTTGACCGCGGAGAGAAAGCCATACAGGCACAAGCTGAATTGATCGCCAGGAAACTCAAAGGTAAGCTTCCCATTATTTATTGTGATGGAAGATTGCAAGCCATGGCCACACGCTTTCAAAATCAAATCAACGAAAATGCAAAGCAACTGGCGCATGTCAACACATTTCCGGAGATGAACCATAACGAGATTACTGGGTGGCGTTTCCCTGAAAATATTTTACAGCAATCGCAGGTGATTTATTTGTATTCCGACCATGATCATGAGCGGGTAGAGAAGCGAATGGAAATCTGCCGCGGGATTTTTGAAAAGAAATCGAACACCGTCATCGATATTATAGCTGAAGGAGCTTCACTGCTGGAACAATACTATTACCTGATTCATCTGATCGATTGGATATCGTATTACCTGGCCAGGGAGAATGGTGTGGAACCGGATTCTCTGGAGACTGTCGATTTTCTGAAAGAAGAGCTGGCAAAAATAAAGTAAGGAACCTTTGCCTTCTGTGTAGCTGTTTAATCGTACAAGGTCTTTATACTGTTAAAATTGAACTCACTCATTAATCGGAACACAAAATTTATCCACTTGGGTACGGTGGATTACCAGGAGGCATGGGATTACCAGACTTCTTTATTCAATGACATCCTGAAAGTAAAATCGACTAACCGTGACCTGACGGAGAGCGAACAAAAACCAACTGATAATTTCCTTGTTTTTTGTGAACATCCCCATGTGTATACCTTGGGTAAAAGCGGTGAGGAGGGCAATCTGCTTATAAAAAAAGAAAATCTGAATTCCATCGGAGCATCGTATTATCATATCAACCGTGGAGGAGACATTACCTATCACGGCCCGGGTCAAATTGTAGTTTATCCGGTCATTGACATGGAGAACTTCTTTACCGATATCCATAAATACATGCGTCTGCTGGAAGAATCGGTAATTGAAACATTAAGCGAGTTTGGAATTAAAGCAGGACGGATTTCCGGATTGACAGGTGTGTGGATCGGTGAAGGAGATGCAGCAAGGAAAATTTGCGCATTAGGCGTGAAGACCAGCCGCTGGGTAACCATGCACGGACTGGCTTTTAATGTAAATGCTGATCTGGCCTATTTTAAAAACATCATCGCCTGCGGCATTCAGGATAAGGCGGTTACTTCATTAGAGAAAGAATTGGGACAACCACAGGACATGATGAAGGTAATGGAACTACTGAAATCAAAAATGGTTTCCCTGTTTGGAATGGAATTAATTTAATGAAATAAAGAAGATTGCGGAATGAAAAAAGATATTGAAATACCAGAAGTAAATAATGTAACGCTGGCCGTAGTGCGTGAGAAAACCTTGTTTGATACCTATGACTGGAAAGTGTACCTCATTAATAAAAATGGTTTTGCCGTTGAAAATGTAATTGTTGCCAGCACCGGTTATGGAGAAAAAGGAGGAGAGCAGCAGAAAACGTCCACACTTCGCCATTTTTTAGAAACAGTTTCTGCAAAAAGTACTGCATTGATTGAGCCTATCCAGGAAAACGTATTTCATCTCAACAATGAATACTGGATAAGCTATTATGTCGGCACACAGATTTACGATAAGCGCTTTGTGTTTGTCCCCGATTCTATCTGCGAAGAAAATCTGTCCTTCATAAAAGAACTGGACATGGAAGGTGTGCTTCATTCCTGATTTGGATGAAACAAACCATTACCTCATAACGAGAATGACCAAGCCGATCAGCTTACTGCACAGGCTCAAAGTTTCGTTCGAATGGGCGGTTCAATATTATCTTCTTTTCGCAGCGATTATTGCGTTGACGGCAGTGTTTGCATTCTTTCTTTTGCTCATCATTAATAAGGTATTACCAAGTATTATAAATCGGGTAAATCAATAAACTTGATCTACGAGATATCCACGCTGCACAAGATCGTTTTCATGTTGAATCAAATGTGTTTTTCCGTTGCTCAGCAAATAGAGTGTATCAGATAAACGAATTACCTGGCGGTATAAATGATCGGTAATGATTATTCCTTTTATCCGTTGCTGCTGCTGAATAACCGCCTGAAGCCGTTCCACGAAAACAGGAGTAAGTCCGGTGAAAGGTTCGTCCAGCAAGCAAAACGAAGCCCGCGAACATACAATCAGCAAGACCTCAAATAAGCGCAGCCGGCCTCCGGATAGTTCGTCCGCATGTAAATCGAGATCTTCTTTTAATTCCGGGAACGGATGCAGCAATTGGTCTTCGTTTATTTCATAAAGCGTTAAGATTTTTCTCAGTGTAAGCTCGGAAGGGATAAAGCGATCCTGTGGGAGATAGGCAATCTGCCGGGAGCGAAATGCTGGTGGTGCTATTGGTTTGCCATCGATCCGAACGGATAACACTTCGGTGCGGATGGCACCAAAAACAATTTTCAATAACGTGCTCTTCCCGGACCCATTTCTTCCCAGCAGGCCTGTCACCTTTCCGGTTTCACATTTTACATAGACCCCCGAAAGCAGTTGCTTCCCGTCAAAACCAAACTGGATACCATCAAACTCGAGGATCATAAGAGAAAGAAAGTTAACGTTATGGATAGCAACCAGAGTAGCAAATCAAAAGCAAAAGAAAAAGTGTACACCCTGCGAGCGGAGTAGCCCAGGTTGAAAAAGAAATACAGCTTATCTCTGCTAAAGAGGTGAACGAAAAGAAGAGCCAGCCCATTAGTAATCGATTTCACCCAAAGAAAAACAGGGACGGTGGCCGGGTTGCCCGACTGCCAGAACAGGAAACAGGTAAATAACGAAATGCTTATAGTGAGCCAGCAGAAATTTTTATAGAAAACAAAAAGAATTTGTAACCTCATCTTTATTACTGAGGCAAGGATTATACCAGTCTTTGTATATCTTAGTTACATGAATACTGAGTTACGCGATATCCTATTCCTCGACATTGAAACAATAGGCTGCACTGACAGCTATACTTCGTTAAGTGAGCGGCTGAAAACACAATGGGCACGAAAGGCGAACTTTCTGAAACGGGAAGAGAGCCAAACCGATGAAGATCTTTTTTATAACCGGGCAGGAATTTATGCAGAGTTTGGAAAGGTCATCGTCATCGCCATAGGGAAGTATGTCGAAACAGAAAAGGGAGAGGTGGGGCTGAAAATCAAATACTTTGCTGACCACAATGAAAAGAAGTTGCTTCAGGATTTCAAATCCATGCTGGATAAAATGGATGGCAATACAAAGTTATGCGCCCATAATGGCAAAGAGTTCGATTTTCCTTTTCTCTGCCGCAGAATGCTGGTCAACGGAGTTGTTCCTCCTGTTTTATTAAATCAATCGGGGCGCAAGCCCTGGGAAGTTACCCACCTCGATACCATGGACATGTGGAAGTTTGGCGACTACAAGCACTATACTTCCCTGGATCTGCTGGCTGCTATTTTTGAAATACCGTCCAGCAAAGGAGTGATGGATGGTTCGCAGGTGAGTGAAGTGTACTACAAAGAAAAAAATCTCATCAAGATTGCTGAATACTGCCTGGGCGATGTGATTGCCATTGCACAGTTGTATCTGAAATACAAATGCATGGGCTTAATTGACAGCAATAATATTACGACCTCTTAATAGGAGAGCGAACGGATGAGATTGATCTGCAACCCAAAATCATTTCAGGTTAAATTCATTCAAATAAAAAGGACAACTATTTTCAGTTGTCCTTTTACTATATAAAAGATAATTTAATGAACGTATCGTCTTAGCACCGACTGACTAATTGACCAATCGATCATCGACAATTATCATCACTGTCCTACCATAAACACTGCATTGGAAAAGATCATCTTTCCATTCTCCCAGAAGCAACGGAAGAGCGGATTGTCGATCAGGTAAACCACCTTGCCCTGGCCTTTATCCTCAACACCAAACACAAGACTGTTCGACATTTTCTTATTGACCTTGGCTCCGGCAAATCCCTGGATGGGTTTAGCATTTCCTTTGATGACCCCCACATTCCATCCGTTTTCCAAATAACCGTAACGGAGCTCGTTGGTCTTTAATGTAAAATAGGTGTCGCGAAGGCCGTAAGCTAATGGATGAGAGTTGTCTATCGTTACTTTATAGATTGCTCCCGATATGGCTTCGGATAATTGCTTACGTTCAGCATCCTCATAACGGACAAGCGCATCTTTTTCTTTTGCTTCTTTTTCTTTTTTCTCTGCGTCTGTTTTTTCTGCATCAGTAACGTAAGGCTTCAGTCCAAATCCCTTTTTCTCAGCAAAAGAAGAAACGCCATTGGCAATTACAATCAACCTTCCTCCACCGGAAACCCAGGTTGAAATGGTTTCCAATGTGCCGTCATCAAACATTTTGTAGTACCCTTCCGGCACTACCAGCACATCGTATTTTTTCAAATCAATACTTTTGAAATAGTCAGTTCCGATTTGGGTGATGGGATAATGTAATTGCTGTTCGAAGAAATACCAGATCTCACCGGCACTTAGTGAAGAAGTTTGCTCACCAATCAATACGGCAACCTTCGGAGCCTTCACAAAATCGACATAACCGGAACCGAAATCTTTTCCTTTATCCACAAAACCTGTTGTAGTCGTATAAATTTTTCTGCCCAGTGTTTTTGCTGTGCTCTGTACCGTGCTATCGAAGTCGGTCAGGCTTTCATTATTTCTACGCGTTACAATCAGGGAGCCGGCATCAAAGCTTTGGCCGGCAGAAGTAAATGCTCTTGAAGCTGCACGAACCTTTATTCCCTTCTGCAGAAGAGCAGCAAGCAACCCTACATCCTTTAAGGATTGATATTTAAATACGTAAGCATACGGTTTGGCGGCTACCGAAGCATTATCCACGGCTTTAGGTTGATAAGCTTTGCTTACATTGATCCGTTCATTAAGAGCATACGCCTTCAAATCGTAATTGTACATCAGGTTCCATGCGGTGATGTCATAGGTGGCTGAGTCCGGTAATTTGGATTGCGGTTCAAACAATGTAGTGATAAAACGTGATTTCGGCTGATGAGCGCTGATGATAATGTCATCAGCAGAAAGATTGAAATTAGTAACACTCTGTGTTTGATAATCAAACCCACGGGATGCTTTAGCTGTTGCGTGACCGTACTTGATAGAGTGAGTATCCATCCATTTAGTGATTTTATCAATCTTATCCGGATTGTTGTCTGCTTTGATCACATACGTTTTGTAAGCAGCCGCAGGGCCATTCAGATTTTCTTTTGCATATTTTTCGAATTCGTCAACTACGCGTGCGGCATTTACAGAAGTAATTTCTACCGTAGAAATACCTGCGGTGTAATGATGCGTAAGGCGATCTTTCAGAGTAAGCGGATCTCCTTCTTTAGTAGTAATCTTCAATCCACCGAAGCCTCCGCCACCCTGTTCGTAGGTCATGCCAATGGCACCACTGTAAGTAGGATAGGTATCGCCATAGCTAGGATAGTACAGATCGAAAACTTCTTTGGTAAAATACAACCAGCCCTGTTCGTCAAAATATTTAGCGTTATTCTTCCCGATCATAGTCTGGAACTCACGTTGCCAGTTACTGATCACTTCATGAAAAGGTTCTACAGCCGGAGCGAAATAATACGGATTGTTATAGCCCTGCTCATGAAAGTCGACATGAACATGTGGTAGCCATTCGTTGTAAATTTTTATGCGTGATACCGATTCGGTTTGTGTTTCCCACGCCCAGTCGCGGTTAAGATCAAAAAGGTAGTGATTCGCTCTTCCTCCAGGCCATGGCTCACGATGTTCTTTCGCATCACCACTCGCGTTGGCAGGGAAATTTCCATATTGATTGTAGAAGTTAGCGTAACGATCGCGGCCGTCAGGGTTGATGCAAGGATCAAGGATGACCACGGTATTTTTCAGCCACTCTTTTGATTTGGTGTTGGCGGGGTTAACCAGTTCGTATAATGTTTTCATGGAAGCTTCCATGGAATTGGCTTCATTGCCATGCACATTATAGCTGAGCCATACAATAGCCACCTTATTGGCGGAAGGAGTCCCTTCCAGCATTCCTGCTCTCTTCAGATTATCCTGACGGATTTGTTCGATGTTGGCAAAGTTTTCAGGCGAGGCAACAATTGCATAAACCAAAGGACGATGCTCGTAGGTTTCACCATATTGAGTCACCTTCACGTTAGGAAAAGAGGCATCGATATAGTTAAAGTAATCTACCACGCGGCTATGGCGGGTGAAGCGATCTCCCAATTCGTAACCCAGAAACTGATCGGGGCTTTGGGTCTGACTTTGGCTAACCGCCACCAGCGATGTAAAGAAGAGCAGGACAAAAGAGAGTAAGGATTTTTTCATGTAAATAAGGTATGGGCTTTCCGGTTGGCAAGATAGGAATTGAGTTCAGATTAGCCAGAGCGGAGTTATATAAAAGGCAATGGGGCTATACCTGTTTTATTAATTTTTTGATCTGGGGGGTATGATGAGTAACATGCTCTCCAAAAAACAGAACAGCATGGTGGACATTGAGATATCCTACGCGGGCGTGCTTATAGATTTTCCTTTTTAAGTGCCGGTCGCTGACGGAATCCAGAAATTCACGAAACTCAGCACGGGTTTTATCCCATTCACTTTTCAGGGTTTCGAAATCGTTGTAAGCAGGAGTGTTTTCCACCACATGTCTTGGTGCTTTGAACTTAAGGCCGGGAATACGTTGGGATAGTTTGAGCAAAAGCATTTTCGCTTCTTCGGTTATTCCGGAGTTATCCGCTTGCTGTGCTCCCTGTATTTTCTTTTTCATGTAATTAACGGAAAGCTGCTCCGCCACGATTAAATGAGCGATGATCTGGCTGGCCGACCATTTGCCGGGGGAGGGAAGTTTGTTCAATTCTTCTGCTGATAGTTTTGAAAGGGAGTCAAGCAAGAGACGTTTCTGCTTCTCAATTTTAGTGTACGAGTCCTGAAGTTGTAGATGCAATTTGACCTAAGTTAGCAATCAAAGATAAAATTGATTGAAGACATTTTATGATCTGTTCATCTTCTTTTATAATTTTATTAAAATTAATCCTTTACCTAAACTGCCCAACACATGAATTACGCTGGATTCTGGTTACGCTTTGTTGCGTACATTATTGATGCAATCATCATCGGTATTGCAAAATGGTTTATTATCACTCCTATCCTGGCGGCAATTGGTATTGCTTCCAGCTTATCTTTTTCAGACCTGCAAAACCCGGAAGATATTGCTGCCTTACTTGCAACCATTATGGGGATGCTTGGAATCTCCTGGATAATAGGGCAGGCACTTGATATTCTATATCATACTTTTATGGAATCATCTAAATTTCAAGGCAGTGTTGGCAAAATGGCGTTAGGAATTATTGTTGTGGATACAGCTGGTCAAAAACTGGATTTCGCAAAGGCTTTTATTCGTAATCTCTGTAAGATCATTTCCACCTTTATTTTTTTTATCGGTTACATCATTGCCGGATTTACAGATAAGAAACAAGCCCTGCATGACATTATCGCCAGCACACTGGTCATAAAGAAAGATCAGTCTGCTCAGGTCTAAAAAGGCATTCGGTAATTAATAATAATGAACGATTTTCTTTTATTTCAAATAAAACTCTAAAACTTAAACCTCTACACTCATGGATGAATCTCAGTACGACCAAAGCAGTATCGCAGGATTGATAGGCATTTTCTTTTTGTTCTATCTGGCTATTCTTGCCTTTTACGGATTTTGTATGTGGAAAATTTTTGTAAAAGCAGGAAAGCCGGGATGGGCAGCTATTATTCCAATCTACAATTTTATTGTATTGTTGGAAATTGTCGGCAAGCCAGCATGGTGGATTATTCTAATACTTATTCCCTTTGTCAATTTTATCATCCTGATCATCATTCTTAATTTGTTCTCCAAATCATTTGGAAAGGATATCGGGATGACGTTGCTTTTGATATTCCTTTCATTCATAGCCATACCGATACTTGCATTCGGAGATGCCCGGTATGTGGGGCCTGCAGGGTTGAGTAAAGCCATTTAGCAATACATGAACACACTAAAAAGCGCTGTCTTCAGAAAAAAGAAGACAGCGCTTTTGCGTTATGCTAAACTGAATGGTAGTTGGATGAATGGGCGATGTGCCTATCGCATTCCAATGGAAAAACTCACTTACAACTTTTCTTAATCGCAGCCTTCGCTTCCGGTGCACCCATTTCTTCAGCACGTTTCAGATCCATGCAGCCATCGTAGTTATTGTTCATTAGTATTTTTACCAATCCACGCTCCAGATATGTTTCCGGATCGCTCGGATAAAGATCAATGGAGGAAGAGTAATCCTCTACTGCTCCTGCATAATCTTCTTTTTCGGTCTTGCTTAGCGCGCGGTTATCAAAATAGGTAGGATTGGTTTCATCGATCTTGATGGCTTTACTATAATCTTCAATCGCTCCGGCATAATCCTGCATAGTGTGTTTCAAAACACCGCGCAGGTTGAATGTCTCGGCATCTTCACTGTCCAGCTCGATGGCTTTGTTATAATCTTCCAGCGCACCCTTCAGATCTTCTTTTGCGCTTTTTGCGAGTGCGCGGTTTTCAAACTTCACCGCATCCTTTGCATCTATTTTGATAGCCTGATCGTAATCGGCCAGAGCCTTATCAAAATTACCGGTGTTGAAATAGGCTACACCCCTGTAGTTGTACAAACCCGCATCTGTTTTATCTAACTCGATTGCTTTGGTATAATCATCAATAGCACTGATGTATTCCCCCAGCTCTGCTTTCACTATCCCCCGATTAAAATATTTGTCGGCATCAGCAGGTCCTAATTCCAGCGCTTTCGAAAAATCGAAATAGGCCCCCTGCAAATCTTCAATGTTATACTTGGCAAAGCCGCGGTTGGTATATGCTGCCGTATACTTCGCGTTAAAACGAACGGCTTTATCAAGGTCATCAATAGCGCCATCATCATCGGCCAGCGCCATTTTGGCTTCTGCCCGGCTATTAAGTGCTTCAGCAAAAGTAGAATCCAGGTCGAGGGAGAACGTAAAGTCGGCAATGGCACCGTATAGATCTTCCAGACCAAGACGAGCCTGTCCGCGAAGAAGGAATGCTTGTTTGTTTTTTGAATTGCCATCGATGATCTTGCTCAGATCAGTTTTCGCCCCGGTGAAATCTTTGGCTGTGATTTTCTTTCGTGCAACATCCAGCAATGCATCATTCGGTTGAGCAAAGGCAGAGATAAAAAGCAAAGACAAAAAAAGTGTTCCGATTAATCGCATGAGCTAATTGAAATTTGTGTTCAAGTTAAGGAGGAATTACGAATTTATTCCGATAGCAGTTGGTTCCAGGTACAAATTCAGGTGAGCTGTATTTCAACCGTGTACATCTGAAATCCAACATCGAAATTAGGTAATCATTAACAACCATTCATCCCAATGCGTGAAGCAGCCGATTTGTTTTTAGTTAAATTGCCTTCGAACAAGCTCTGTCAATTATGAAGAATGCTTTTATAGCGATATTGATTTGCCTGGCGCTTTATGTGAAGGCTCAGGAAAAACCATTGGATATGAAAATGGATTTTGAAGACTACGATCCGCCTTCCTCATTGGTGGTTGAAGAGCATCATTTGACGCGGGCCAAATTTCCATTTATTGATATACACAACCACCAGGGCAATATGAATACGGCCGACCTGAGGGGCCTTGTGAAGCAGATGGATGCATTGAACATGGGCGTGATGGTTAACCTCAGTGGCCGTGGATTTCGCAGCAGCGGAGATCATCTGGAAAAATCGGTAGAAAATATAGCGAAGCAGTTTCCTGATCGCTTTGTATTGTTCACCAACATTGAGCCGGCAGGAATTGATGATCCGCAGTGGAGCGAACGGACCGTGAAGCAGATCGAAGAAGACGTGAAGCGTGGGGCCATGGGTTTAAAGATTTATAAAAACCTTGGCTTATTTAATCAGGACAGCAAAGGCAAACGCATTCATATCGATGATCCTCGCCTTGATCCGGTATGGGCCAAATGTGGTGAGCTGGGAATACCGGTACTGATCCATGCTGCTGATCCCAAAGCATTCTGGCAACCAATTGATAAGAACAACGAACGCTGGCTGGAGTTAAAGCTTCATCCTGGCCGCAGACACGATACGGATTCTGTGAAATGGGAAAAAGTAATTGCCGAGCAACATAACATCTTCCGTAAACACCCTAAAACAAAATTCATTAACGCTCATCTCGGATGGTATGGAAGCGACCTGAAAAAACTGGGACAGCTGATGGATCAGTTTCCCAACATGTACACCGAGATCGGAGCCGTGATTGCTGAATTGGGTCGTCAGCCCCGTGCTGCTAAAGCGTTCTTGACTAAATACCAGGACCGGGTTCTTTTTGGAAAGGATAGCTGGGTGCCGGATGAATACGAAACGTATTTCCGGGTACTGGAAACCGAAGACGAATATTTTCCTTACCACAAGCGCTACCATGCATTCTGGCGCATGTATGGTATTGGCTTGCCGGATGATGTGCTGAAAAAAATCTATTACAAAAATGCGCTGAGTCTTTTGCCGAAGCTGGATAAAAGTCAGTTTCCGAAGTAACATTAAAGAAGAGCTGCTTTCATTGGCGGCTCTTCTCGTTTTATATAATTGCCCGATCTAAAATCCAGCCTGTTAAACTCATTCGTTCCCGTGTAGCAGGAACGACTTCATGTTCGATCTGATCACTGCGGAAGCAAACTAATCGTCCCGCCAGCGGAAGAACATCTTTTTCGCCTTCTGGCAGATGCATGCGAAGCTGCCCTCCATGGTTGTCCTGCCATGCTTCATTGAGATAACAGATGACTGATAGCTTACGATGATCGTCTTTTTTAAACTGATCGAGATGGCGTTTGTAAAAGGTACCGGCAGGATAAACCGTCATGTGCACCTCAGCCTCTTTCAGACTCAGATAAAGCGCCTGATTGATATGTGAAATCATTTCCCCTAAACGGTTCAGGTAACCCTTAATTTCCGGTGGAGCTGTTTCTTTATCGATCCATTGTATATAATCCCCACGGATGCTTTCGTTTATCTGTTTGTCTGTATTTTTGCCGATGCCCGCTTTTTTAAAATGTAACAAAGCATTTTTAAAATCGTCAAGCTGAAGGATGCGTTGTACTTCCTCGTCCGAAAGGAAATGGTCGATCACAGCGTATCCGTATTCAGCGAGGCCATCAGCAAGGGTATTAAACTGGTTTTGAAGGAGTGAGTTCACAGGGCAAATTTAAGTTATGAAGCGTCTATTCTTTTTTATTTCTGTTTTAATTCTGGTCACCTCTTGTGTGCCCAAAGACACCATCATTTTTAAGGACGTTAAGAATCTGGCGCTGGACCAAACCGATCTGGAAAATGCCGTTCTAAAGGGAGAAGCTGTTTTTTATAATCCCAACTCATCGCGGCTCAGACTGAGGGAAATTAATGTAGAAGTTTTTGTAGATGGAAGAAAATCGGCTTATGTGGATCAGAAACTGAGCGCTTTGGCACGACCCAAATCTGATTTTACGGTGCCTATTGAAGTGAATCTTTCGCTTAAAGAATTTGGACTGGCGGATGCGTTAAAAAGCTTGTTTGGCGGAAAGAAATACGAAATCCACTATAAAGGTTATCTCAAAGCAAAAGTGAATGGCATACCTGTGTGTGTTCCTGTTGATCATAAAGAGGACTTTAAGCTAAAGCTTTAATCGGTACCTTCTTGATTGAGATGGCGTCAGTTAAAAAGATACGAATCGTCTTCGGTACCTTCCAGGATGGAACGCAATGAATCGATTACATTTTCATCTTTAATCACGTAATCACGCACTCCTTTTTGAATAAAGCTGAGTACCATGTTGCCATCGTCAAGCGCGCTCATCAGGATTACTTTATTTTCATCCGCTAAGCGATCTTTAATTTTTTCGAACAAATCAATGCCCGTCATGCCAGGCAGTTTGTAGTCGATGATGAATGCATCAGGCAGTTTCCCATTGATTGCCGCAAAAGCGTCTTCGCCATTTAGAAAAGCGTTGATTTTATACTCAGGATTCTGGCCAAGTGCCTTTTTAAGGAACTCAGCGTAGATCGTATCATCTTCAATCAGGAATATTTGCATGCGGCCGGCCACTTAGTACTATGCAATATAACATGCTTCTGTTTAAAATGTAACAGCAATTTCTCCCCCGATCACCATTCATCAAAGTTTTAACTGCAACGAAATTTAGTATTAGCTGAAATCTATCGGTAGTGTTAATTTCAAAAACCTAAATCCGGATTCACCCATGAAGAAAACTCAACTTCTGCCTTTGCTTCTTCTGTTGATTGGTTTTCAATGCACAAAAGAAGAGGCCGGCTCCATTCAATTCTCACTCACATTTACAAAGGAAATGAGCGACCAGGCTCAGGATGGGAGGTTATTATTGCTGCTGGCGAATAACGATAAATCTGAACCTCGCTTTCAGATAAACGATGGGCTTAATGCGCAGCTTGTATTTGGTATAGATGTGGAGGGCCTCCGGCCCGGGCAGGAACTGATCATCAATAATGAAAATGCTTTTGGGTTTCCTTTTCGTCACCTGAAAGACATTCCTGCAGGCGAGTATTTTGTACAGGGATTGATCAACCGGTACGAAACCTATAAATTAAAAACAGGTCATACCGTAAAACTTCCACCCGATCAGGGCGAAGGCCAGCAATGGAATTCGAAGCCGGGTAACTTTTATAGTAAGCCAATGAAGGTAACGCTGGATGCTACAAAGCAAGAGACCGTTAAGGTTATCATGGATCAGAAAATTCCACCCATCAAAGAAGCGAAGGACAGCAAATACATCCGGCACATAAAAATAGAAAGCAAAAGACTGACTGAATTTTATGGTAAGCCAACTTTTATAGGCGCGCACGTGCTGATCCCTGAAGGATTTGATGAACACCCGGAAGCAAAATATCCGCTCATGGTTTTTCATGGTCACTTCCCCTCCGACTTTGGCGGTTTTAGCACAGCACCTCCACCGGCAAATATGGACACCAGCGATTACATCGCACGATTCAATATTTATGGATATAAGAAGTTTGAAAAACAGGAAGCCTATAATTTCTATAAGCAGTGGACGAGTAAAGACTTTCCACGCTTTCTTGTCATTGAAATTCAACATGCTAATCCTTACTATGATGATTCCTATGCGGTGAATTCTGCCAACGTAGGTCCTTACGGAGATGCGATCATGTATGAGTTGATTCCTGAAATTGAAAAGAAATTCAGAGGCCTGGGGCAAGGCTGGGCACGCTTTACCTATGGCGGCTCTACAGGAGGATGGGAAGCATTGGCAGTGCAAATGTTTTATCCGGATGAGTTTAACGGATGCTTTGCTGCCTGCCCCGATCCGGTAGACTTTCGTGCCTACTCGCTGGTCGATATTTACAAGCAAAAGAACGCGTATTGGTACGATGCTCCCTTCAAGAAATTACCTATTCCTGCGCACCGAAATTATCTGGGACAAATTCAATCTACCGTGCAGGAGAGCAACCATTACGAGTTGGCACTTGGAACAAAATCACGCTCGGGGCAGCAGTGGGATATTTGGGAAGCGGTTTATTCACCACAAGGAGAGGACGGATATCCAAAAAGAATCTTCGATAAAGAAACGGGAGATATCGATTCCACTGTTGCGCACTATTGGAAAGAGCATTACGATCTGCGTTATATTCTGGAACGCGACTGGAAAACGCTGGGACCTAAGCTGCAAGGCAAAATTCATATCTACTGTGGCGATATGGACAATTACTATCTGAACAATGCAGTGTACCTGATGGAAGGATTTTTAAAGAAGACGAACAGCCCCTTTTATAAAGGCGAAGTAGACTATGGCGACAGAGCAGAGCATTGCTGGAATGGCGATCATGAAAATCCGAACTATGTTTCTCGCCTGCGCTACAACACGATGTATTTACCTAAGATCCTGAAACGTATTGCAGAAAGTGCACCGAAGGGAGCAGATACGAAGAGCTGGAGATATTAAGTGATTAGTTAAAGGTATTCCTATTACGATTAACCGATAACGATTAACGGATAACTTTTTGATGGATCACAAAGCCATGCCGAAAAGGCTGGTAGAAAAGCAGACAAGCAAAGCGATTGCAATTCCTATGAGTAATAAAATTATTCTGCGGTTCATGGCGTAAATTTTTATTGTCATACAAACCTAACCGATACAGCATCGGGCAGAAAGTAATTAGGAGCGAACCGGGAAATCTACTTTCTGAAATGTCAGGAAATGCGACTGAATCATTTTGGCTGAAGCTGTCGTAAATACAATTGGATCGTGTTTTCAAGTCCGAAATACAATGCATCGCTGATTAAAGCATGACCAATAGATACTTCATCCAGCCATGGGATACACTGATACAGATAGTTAAGGTTATGAAGATCCAGATCGTGGCCTGCATTCACTCCCAGTTTTAATTCTTTGGCGACCAGTGCAGCCGCTACATAGGGTTTTACAGCCAGCTCTTTATCCTGATGATAATGGGTCGCAAAAGGTTCTGTATATAATTCAACACGATCGGCACCTGTTTTACTTGCTCCTTCCACCATTTCCGCTTCCGGATTTACAAATACAGAGACACGTGTGCCATAGCTTTTTAATTCAGCAATAATTTTTTTTAGAAATTCTTCATGCGTTAGAGTATCCCATCCGGCATTAGATGTAATCACATGTGGCCCGTCAGGCACCAGTGTGGCCTGGGCTGGTTTTACTTCCCGTACCAGCTTCATGTATCGTTCGTCCGGGTAGCCTTCAATATTAAACTCGGTAGTGACTACTTCCTTTAATTGCATCACATCGCTGTAGCGGATATGCCGCTCATCCGGGCGCGGATGTACCGTAATGCCTTGCGCACCAAAGCGTTCGCAGTCAAGGGCTACTTTAACGACATCCGGATTGTTACCGCCACGAGCGTTCCGCAGGGTGGCGATTTTATTGATATTTACACTTAAGCGCGTCACGTTTTCTAACTTCGTATTAATTTCCACATTCGAAATACACGCGTAAATTTACAACGAATAAAAAACAGTATGAGTTTAAAACAACAAATTGACGCAGACATTAAGCAAGCCATGCTTGCCAAGAATAAGGAAGAACTGGAAGCATTACGCAGTATTAAGTCGATGATCCTTCTGGCAGAAACAGAAAAGGGCGTAAGTGCAGAAATATCTTCTGAGACTGAAAGCAAGTTGCTGATGAAAGCTGCCAAGCAACGTAAAGAGTCGGCTGAAATTTTTCAGAAAGAAAATCGGGCAGAACTGGCGCAAAAGGAACTCACGCAGTTAGAGGTAATTAACCGTTATCTTCCCAAGCAACTTACGGAAGGAGAGATCACAACAGAAGTAAAAAAGATTATTGAACAGGTAGGAGCCAAAGGCCCTCAGGATATGGGCAAAGTAATGGGCACCGCTACCAAGCAGCTTGCTGGCAAGGCCGATGGAAAAGTAATTTCTGAACTGGTAAAAAAAATATTGACGGCTTGAGTAAGATTGACATTTTCCTTCTTGTAGTGATCCTTATTGGCGCATATAAGGGCTACAAGGATGGCTTTCTGATGGGATTGATTTCCTTGCTTGCTATTGTGCTGGGCGTTTTTCTTGGCTTCAAGCTAATGGGTGAAGGCATGGCTTTTCTGGAGAAACAGTTTAATGCCGACCAGAAAACGCTTCCCTATATTTCTTTCTTTCTCATTTTCATTTTAGTCGTAGTGCTTGTTACCTGGTTAGGAAAAGTAATACGGGACTCGATCGATAAAACTTTTTTAGGACGTGTGGATGAGTCGATGGGTTTGGTATTGGGCGTTTTTAAGACCATGTTTATGTTGAGTGTGGTTTTATGGATTGCCGATTCGTTAAAATATAGCCCGAAGGCAGAATGGACCCAGGGTTCATGGCTTTATCCATTCACCGCAAAGTTGGCTCCGGACCTGGCGGGATGGATGGCTCAATTTCTGCCGTTTTTCAGGGAAATTTTCCCATAATTCTTAGGTTCATTTTTTTTAGTTATCTATCTCCAAAATAATCAGCGCTATGCCCCTTAATGTGAAGGAAAAGGACGGTTTTAAATTTGTGGACGAAGGTGAGGGACAGGTATTGATGTTGCTTCACGGACTTTTTGGAGCCCTGAGTAATTGGGAAGCGGTGGTTCATCGCTTCTCTACTAAATTTCGCGTGCTTATTCCTATGCTTCCTATTTATGAGATGCCTATAAAAGATGCGGGCCTGGAAGGGTTAAGAAAATTTGTAGAGGAATTTGTCGCCCACATGAGGCTGGATGATATGATCATTATGGGAAACTCTCTTGGCGGGCACGTAGGGCTTTTATATACACTTCAAAATCCAAGTAAAGTATCCAAGCTGGTGCTTACGGGAAGCTCGGGCCTTTTTGAAAACGCGATGGGAGGTTCCTATCCGCGCAGAGGAAGTTATGATTATGTGAAGGAAAGAGTTGCCTATACATTTTACGATCCGCAGGTAGCTTCCAAAGAACTGGTGGATGAAGTTTTTGAAACGACCAAGAGCATTCCTAAAGCGATGCGCATTGTAGCTATTGCCAAATCGGCACAACGCAACAATTTAGCTAATGATTTACCCAAAATCTCGGTTCCCACATTGCTGGTTTGGGGATTAAACGATACCATTACACCGCCAATAGTGGCTCATGAATTTAACCGGCTGATAGCAGGTTCAGAACTTCAGTTTATTGATAAATGTTGTCACGCTCCGATGATGGAACATCCCGATAAATTCAATGAACTGATGGAAGATTTTTTAGTAGAGAAAAAGTAACAACCACTAATGATAGCAGAAGAACTGATCAACCACATGATACCGCCACTGAAGGTGACGGACGATGCACATAAAGCAATTGTGTGGATGGATGAGTTCCGTTGCAATCATCTCCCCGTGGTAGATGGTGGTCTTTTATTAGGATTTATTTCGGAAGAGATTATCCTCGAATCCAATGACATCGAAAAGCACCTTGCCGATTTTAACCTCGTTGGAAAAGAATGCGTGGTGGGATTGGATTCTCATTTTTATGACATCCTTCGCATTGCGGGAGAACACAAATTACAGATTGTAGCGGTAGTAAATGAGAGCGGCCAGTACACAGGCGTAATTACTGTACAGGATATGATGATCTCCTTTGCACAAACTGCCGCAGTGCAGATGCCGGGAGGTATTTTGGTTCTGTCGATGGATCTGATCGATTATTCCCTGGCCGAAATATGCCGGTACATAGAAGAAAATAATGCCAAGGTGATCAGCAGCACTATGGTAGAGGATCCGCTGGATAAAGGAAAAATCAAGGTCACGCTAAAAATCAATCAACTTGAAATGGGCCGTATCGTTGCCACCTTAGAGCGATTTGGGTATCGGGTGATCGGACGCTATCAGGAAAATAATCGTGAAGATGAGAGCAAAGACCGGCTGGATATGCTAATGAAATATTTAAATATCTGACCCCACTCCTTCATGCGCGTAGGTATTCATGGAAGAGATCCTCATAATAAATCTGCGCGGTTTACCGAAGCCCTTTTAGAGTATCTCAAAAATCATGACATGGAAATCTGGGCTTCTTCCCGGTTTCTGAAACAAGTCAAGTCAAAAAAACTTAAATCGTATAAGATCAAATCGTTTGATCATGGCCATAATCTGAAGCCATTGGATTTCTTTTTTTCATTGGGTGGCGATGGTACCTTGCTGGACTCCGTCACCTACATTGAAAAACACGAAACTCCGATTTTAGGAATCAACACAGGTCGCCTGGGCTTTTTAGCTACGATCAATCGCGATGAAACAGAACAAGCGATAAACAACCTCATTCAATCCAGCTATAGCCTTGATTCCCGGTCCGTTTTAAAACTGGTCAGCGATAAAAAACTTTTCGCAGGTCAGAATTTTGCCCTGAATGATTTTACCATCATGAAGAAAGACATTTCTTCTATGATCACTGTACACGTGCATGTCAATGGAGAACTTCTGAACTCCTATTGGGCAGATGGCGTCATTGTATCTACACCTACCGGCTCTACGGGCTATTCTTTAAGCTGCGGAGGTCCCCTTCTTCATCCGCAGTCGGCAAGTTTTGTGATTACACCAGTAAGTCCTCATACACTCACTGCCCGGCCTATCGTTGTTTCGGACGATGCAGAAATTACCTTTCAGGTAGAAGGGCGCAGCAAAAATTTTCTCATCTCTCTCGATTCAAGGATCGAAACCATTAATGCTTCTGTGAAGCTTAAGATCAAAAAAGAAAGCTTTAAAGTGAACCTTGTTCAGCTACCGGGGAAAAATTACTACGATACACTTCGCCAAAAGCTGAATTGGGGACGTGATGTTAGAAATTAATCCTAACACGTGTTCTGGTATTATCCTGACGTTCAAATGAGCTGATAAGGACAGTAACGGTATTTATCTTTAATACAAATCTTTAGTATTTTTATAGCTTTGTGGTTTGGCAAATGTTTTCAGTATGAGAAAATTACAGTTGGCGTTAGTTATGTTGATCGCTCTGCTGCTGGCAAGCGAGGAAACCATGGGGCAATTCAACAGAAGAGCCATTAAAAAAAATAATAAACGCATCGCCAACTTCAGAGGCAGGAAATCAAGCTTTGATAAGAATAAAATTTATAACTCCATTGGCATCTCTGTTAATGCGTTGAATTATTATGGAGACATCGCTCCCCGGCCAAATAAATTCAGCTCGGATGTTTCCTTTACACGTCCCGCTGTAGGCATTTCATTGAATCATCGCTTTGGCCCACGGTATTCTCTTCAGGCTCAGTTTATGTATGGAACGCTGAAGGGTAGCGATAATAAATCAGCCGATAAGGGAGATATTGAAAATGGAATATACCGGTATCAGCGAAACCTTTCTTTTCGCAACCGCATCAAAGAGCTTTCGTTAGTGGCCATGTTCGATTTGTTTGAAAATGAATTAACGTATATAAACCGTGTAGCCTGGACCCCTTATGTCTATATAGGAGTAGCTGGTTTTCTCAGCAATCCGGAAGCCCAGGCTCCCGCAACAGATTTGGAAGGGAACGCTTTGGCAGAAGCGGGGAAGTGGGTAAAACTAAGACCCCTTGGAACAGAAGGCCAGTATTCTACACTTGATCCAACCGATGCCAATTATGGAATTAAACCTTATAAAACAGTACAGGTAGCTATACCATTTGGTCTTGGCGCTCGTTTTAAACTAAATCAGGTGATCGATTTGTGGGTTGATGTTGGGTTTAGATACACCTTCACCGATTATCTGGATGACGTAAGTAAAAATTATGTGGGTTTAGCTAAACTGAAAACTCCGCTTGCACAGGCCATGTCGTATCGTACCAATGAACTTGCCGGATACCCGACAAACCCTGTTAATTCAGGTATCTCTAATGTTAGTGTTCAGGCAGGTTATGGCAGCGAATACCCTGATAATATAAGAGGAAATAAAAAAGATAAAGATATATATATGGTGACCAGTCTTCGTGTTACGTACGTGCTTGGTGCTACCCTTCACCGAGCTAAATTCAGATAATGTTTTTGAAGCCAGCGTATATTTTAAAAGCCCTGATCTTAGCAGGCTTGATTCAGTTGGCAACCTCTTCGCATGCTCAGCTTTCACAACGCTCGGAAGTAGGTGTGGGACTTGGTACATTTACTTATACCGGAGACCTTGTCAGAAATTACAACTTCGGTCTTTCTAAACCTGCGGCTACTGTTTTTTATCGTTCCAACATCAGCCATGTGATAAGCATGCGCACTTCACTTACCGGTGGAAAACTATCGGCCAGTGATGCCCGTCATCCCATTGATGCATTTGGTGCAAAAAGAGATTACTCTTTTGATATTTTCGTCCTGGAGGCTTCAGTGGCTTTCGAGTACCATTTTCTGGACTGGAAAGACAGTAAACGGAAATTGAGATTTACCCCTTATCTGTTCGGAGGTTTCGGGCTGTTTAGTTTTTCAGGAAACAAAACAAAAACGGCAGAGTATAGTAATGTGCAACCCGTCATCCCATTTGGTGGAGGAATCAAGTATGTTTTAAATCCCAAATATTACCTTTCGCTGGAGTTTGGCATCAGGAAAACTATGTTTGATTACCTGGATAACATATCCGATGGCAATCCTGCTTTTAAAAATTATCAGTATGGCAATCGTTTCGATAACGATGCCTATTACTTTTTGGGGATAACCATCACACGTACATTTTACGATATTCCCTGTCCAACAAATCCCTATCGTTAGCTATAAAACTAAATCATCGTTTCATTCATCCTGATCCAGGTGAACTATCACTGTTGCAATTTGCCCAATTAAAAACGGAATAATCTATACAAAACAGTAGAATAGGCTGTTTGGAGCGTTCGGAGATGTTTGAAAAATGGCTATTTTTGCCGACTTGTGGCTTCACTGAAGGAAAATATCGACCTAAATAATTTGCCCAGTCATATTGCCGTTATCATGGACGGCAACGGACGATGGGCAAAAAGCAAAGGTGCCGCCCGCATCTTCGGCCATCGTAATGCAATACAGTCGGTCATTGATATAACGGAAGGATGTGGAGAGCTGGGTGTAAAATACCTGACACTTTATGCCTTCAGCACAGAGAACTGGGGAAGACCCGCTGATGAGGTAAACGGGTTAATGGAACTATTGGTCAATACCATAAAGAAAGAAATCAACCGGCTTCATAAAAACCGGGTAAGGCTGTTAACTATAGGTGATATCAGTCACCTGCCTCAGGACTGCCAGGTGAATCTGGAGGAGGCGAAAGAGAGCACTAAAAATAATGACGGGCTGACCGTGCTTCTGGCGTTGAACTACAGCGGAAGATCAGAGATTTTGAAGGCAGTAAGAACGATTGCGAATGATATAAAGAATGGACGCTTACTTCCGGAGCAGATCAATGAGAAGTTTTTCTCTGATCAATTGGAGACAGCGGGTATTCCTGATCCTGAGCTTTTGATAAGAACAAGTGGAGAGATGCGTATCAGTAATTTTTTGCTTTGGCAAATCGCTTATACGGAACTGTATATAACAAAAACATTATGGCCCGATTTCAGGAAAGAAGATCTTTATGAGGCTATTTGTGCGTATCAAAAACGGGAACGAAGATTTGGAAAAGTATTGGAACGAACCGAGTAAGCGGATGAAGAGATTTTTTACTGTCCTTCTTTACATTTTAATATTGGCTCCCGCGCTGACTACGTATGGTCAGTTTAGAAAAAGTCGTGACAAGTCCGCACCAGCTCCTGCTACTGAAAATTTGAATTACGCTAACCCGGGCGAGTACTACATTGGCGGAATTGAGGTGACTGGTTTAAATATTCTTGATAAAAATGCAATGATCTCTCTTACCGGCCTTCGTGTGGGAGATAAAATAAAAATCCCCGGAGACCAGGTATCCAGCGCTGTACGTAAATTGTGGAAACACGGACTTGTGGGTGATGTGTCCATCGTAGTAGATCGTATTGAAGAACAAAATGTTTTTTTAACTATTCAACTTACCGAGCGTCCCCGCTTATCTGATTTTTATTTTACCGGCATCAGCAAAGGAAGACAAAGCTCACTGAAGGAAGACCTTAACCTGATCAAAGGAAAAATTGTGAACGATGCCATGATCCGGAACACGGAATTATCGGTAAGAAAACATTTTGTGAAAAAGGGTTTTTTGAATACCGAGGTGAAAGTGACGCAGGTAGGCGATACGCTAAGCCGTGGAAATATCCGGTTGCGCATCAATGTGGATCTGAAACAAAAAGTAACAATCAACGAAATCCATTTCGAAGGAAATAATGACATATCTGCATCCAAGTTGAAGAAGCAGATGAAAAAGACGCATGAGCATCCCCGTTTTGCTCTTCACAGGGCATTGATCACCGGCCTGTTTCGCACCAATTTTGATTCGGCCAAGCGGATGAGCTGGCGCGATGCGAAAGAATTTCTCGATCGTAATGTGAAGTTGAATGTGTTCAACTCTTCCAAGTTCATCAAAGCAGAATACGAAGAAGACAAAATAAAAATCATTGACTACCTGAATACTCAGGGATACCGCGATGCAGAGATAATAGAAGACTCGATCTCTAACTATGACAGCCGGAGTATCGATATCGATATCAAAATTATGGAAGGGAAGAAATACTATTTCCGTAATATCATCTGGACAGGTAACTACAAATACTCTGCGACTACACTGAACAAGATTCTGGATATCAATAAAGGAGACGTTTATAACAGAGATCTGATCACCAAGAAAACGTCATTTAATCCCAAGGGTGCAGACATCAGCGGGTTGTATATGGATGACGGTTACCTTTTTTTCCATGTTACCCCGGTTGAAGTAGCGGTAGTAGGAGATTCCATTGACCTGGAGATGCGCATATTTGAAGGCGACCAGGCTACGATCGATGAAGTAATCATCAGCGGCAACGAGCGTACCAGTGATCATGTAATCCGCAGGGAATTAAGTACTATCCCCGGACAAAAATTCAGAAGGTCTGATATCATCCGCACGCAGCAGCAGCTGTCTACGATGGGATATTTTAACCCGCAAAAAGTAGAACAGGACATACGTCCTAATCCTGCTGATGGCACCGTGGATATTGAATGGAAAGTAGAAGAACAATCCAATGACCAGGTGGAATTATCCGGTGGATGGGGAGGGTATTATGGTTTTGTGGGAACGGTGGGGTTAACATTCAATAACTTCTCTCTCCGCAATGTGCCTCACTTCGACAAATGGAAACCATTACCTGTAGGCGATGGACAGAAGGTATCATTGAGAGCACAGGCTAGTGGACGTTCCTTCCAGAGCTATAGTTTCTCCTTTACGGAACCATGGCTGGGCGGGCGTAAGCCGAATTCATTAACGGTAAGTTTAAACCATTCCATCTCCCGTCTGGCATCTTCTACTTATGAGTTCAGTAATAATACATCACTTAAGCAAAGCGGTATTACAGTAGGTCTGGGAAGAAGATTGGAGTGGCCGGATAACTATTTCACCCTGGTAAACTCATTGCAATTCCTGGTTTATAATTATAGAAACTACTTCCAGTCTACCACGCTTCCGGCTGTGGGGCAAACTTTTGACCTTGGACTGGAAACCACCTTATCGAGAAACAGCATCGACAACCCGATGTATCCTACCACAGGATCTACGATATCACTTAGCTTAAAGCTGACACCGCCTTATTCGCAGTGGCGCAGTGCAGATGCTTACACGGATGTCAATCAAAAATACAAATGGGTGGAAATGCACAAATGGATGTTTGATTCCAAGTTTTATCTTAAGCTGATTGGCAGCAGCAAACCGGACGGACGTAGCCTTGTACTGGAAACAAAAGCTCACTTTGGTTTTATCGGTAGCTATGGCAGCACCTCACCGGCAGGTCCTTTTGGAAGATTTGTAATGGGTGGTAGCGGTTTGGCAGGAGGGTTTAATTCCTTCGTGTTGGGTCAGGAAATCATCGCTTTGCGTGGATATAACGACCGGACCATCACACCACCTAATTATTCGCAAAGTTCGAACGCTAACTCGGGTATCGAAGGAGGTATTGCTTACAGCAAGTTAGGTCTTGAGTTACGTTACCCTGTTACCACCAGCCAATCAGCTACTATTTACGTCTATTCCTTTGCGGAAGGGGGTAACAACTGGAATAATTTTTATGACTTCAATCCGTTTAGAACCTATAAATCAGCTGGTTTGGGAGCAAGAATATTTATGCCCGCCTTTGGTTTGATTGGTATCAGCTGGGGTAAGGCGTTCGATGATGTTCCGCTTGGAAGCGGAAACAAATCAGCTCATCAATCCTTCCAGTTCACCATTGGTCAGCAACTTCGATAATTATAGAAATGAGGGTTTTACTGGTCATTATTGGTCTTTCCTTTTTCGGCCTGAATTTTGCCAAAGCTCAGAAGTTCGGATACATTGACTCTGAATTTATTTTGAGTAAAATGCCGGAATACCGCAAAGCGCAGGATGAAATCGACCAGCTTTCGGCCGCATGGTCAAAAGAAATAGAGGAGATGCAGAAAAAGGTAGATGTCCTTTACAGCTCTTACCAGGCAGAGCAGGTGCTTTTAACCGAAGAGATGAAAAAGGGACGCCTCGAAGAGATCAGAAACAAGGAAACTGAAACCAAAGAATATCAGAAAAAGGTTTTTGGATTTGATGGCCTGTTTTTTTTGAAAAAACAAGAATTGATTAAACCTTTACAGGATAAAGTGTTTGATGCCGTGGAGAAAGTAAGTAAAGCCAATCGTCTTGCTATCGTCTTTGATAAGTCGGGTGAACTGGTAATGATCTACACCGACCCAAGGCACGATTATACCGACTTTGTATTAGAAGAATTAGGATTAGGAGACCCCAACGATAAAATCAAATAACTTAAACAAACAATGAGAACTTTTTTCCTTTTGATGCTGGTGATTGTTACCATCACTACCCAGGCGCAGACAGCTCCAACAACAACCCAAAAAATTGGCTATGCTGACTGGGAATATATTTTCAGCCAGATGCCGCAGTTCAAACAAATAGAAAATGATCTGAAGGCTCATCAGGGTCAACTTGAAAATCAGCTGAAGGCAAAGAGCCAGGAACTGGAAACAAAATATAAGGCTTACCAGGGAATGCCTGCCACTACACCGGAAGCTATCCGTGCTGATAAAGAAAGAGAATTGCAGGGATTGCAGGAAAATATTCAGAAGTTTCAGCAGGATGCGCAAACTTCCATGCAGAAGAAACAATCTGATCTGACAGAACCTGTATTCAAGAAAATAGGTGCTGCCATTGAAGCGGTGGCTAAAGAAAATGGCTATGCATTTATTATCAACCCACAACTTCTTGGTGGAGGCGATATTCTTCTATATAATGATGAAAAATACGATATCTCTCCACTGGTATTAAAGAATTTAGGAGTTACTCCTACGGCCCCTGTCCCAGCGACCAAGCCAAAATAGTTGTAAGAATTAATAAAAAAGCCCTGCATCTGTTGCGGGGTTTTTTGTTTAAACAGAATCAAAAAATCAGAAATGAAATCGATCAACAAATCAATGAGCGTTTTTTTTACTGTGGCCCTGCTTGCATGTGCATTTGGAATTCAGGCCCAGAATGCTTCTCAAAAAATAGGTTATGCCGAGTGGGATTATATCTTCAGCCAGTTGCCCGAATACAAGCAAATTGATAACGACCTGAAGGCACATGGCGCACAGCTGGAGAGCCAGCTGAAATCAAAATACACCGAATACGAGACGAAGCTGAAAGTCTATCAGAATATGCCGGCCACAACACCCGATGCCATTCGTGCCGATAAAGAAAGAGAGCTGCAGGGATTACAGGAAGCCATTCAGAAATTTCAACAGGATGCCGAAACCTCTGTGCGTACCAAGCAAAGCGCAATGATGGAGCCCGTATTTACCAAAGTGGGTAAGGCCATTGAAGAAGTAGCAAAGGAAAATGGCTATTCTTTTATTATCAATCCGCAATTGATTGGCGGTGGCGATATACTCCTTTATAACGATGAGCAATATAATATATCAAACCTGGTGCTTAAAAAATTGGGCATTACGCCAGCCGCTCCGGTAGCCCCTAAAACGAAATAACAGTAGCAAATGATATTTATAAAAAAGCCCTGATTAACTCAAGGCTTTTTTATTGCTCCATATCCGCCACCGCCCGGAGTTTCTATTATCAGCCGGTCGCCCGCACTTACGCTTACTCCATCCATTCCCTTTAATGGTTTCCTTTTCCCGTCTCGCAAAAGAATAAATTGCTTTCCCACCTTTCCGGGCAAGCCGCCTTTTAATCCATACGGTTTTTCTTTGCGGTGCTGCGACAGAATATTGATCTCCAGATCTTCCTTGATAAAGAGCTCACGGATCACACCCTCTCCACCTTTCCATTTACCTTTTCCCCCCGAGGCTTTACGGATCTCAAAGCGTTCCAGCCTTACGGGATATCGCCACTCTAAAACTTCAGGATCGGTGATTCGTGTATTGGTCATGTGCTGATGTATGGCATCGGCTCCATGAAAACCGTTACCTGCGCCCACGCCTCCACAAATCGTTTCGTAGTAGCCAAACTTAGCGTTGCCGAATAAAAAATTATTCATGGTGCCCTGGCTGCATGCGGCAAGACCAAATGCTTTTATTAAAGTATCCGTTAGTCGCTGACTTACCTCTGTATTCCCACCTACCACAGCGGGTAAATTATTTTCATCAGAGAAGTCAGGATTAAGAAGACCTTTTGGTAAGATGAGCTTTACATTCCTCATCAACCCTTCATTCATTGGCACGGGTTGATTTACTACTAATCGCAGCACATATAAGATTGCGCTTTGCACAATGGCCGGAGTAGCATTAAGGTTTCCCTTATGAACAGCGGCAGAACCCGTAAAGTCTATTTTAATTTTCTTTCCTTTTCGATCGATGCGTACTTTTAGCTGCGAGCCATCGTCCAAGAGCTCTTCTGCCTTCCACGACTTTGCCTTGATCTGTCTAAATCTTTGTGATAAAAGAAGAAAGGCATAATCGCTAAGCTTCTTCATGTATTTGATAAGCGCTGCTGCAGAGAAAGCAGCGCACATTTCCTGTAAAAGCTTTTCGCCCAGGTTTACAGCAGCCAAAGCTCCGTTGAGATCGGCCATGTTCTCTTCCGGCAGGCGGGTAGGATAGCTAGCCTGCTCAAAGAGTAATCGTATTTCATTCCACTGTGCTTCACCTCTCTTGATTAGATAGGCGGGATGGATAATCACGCCTTCTTCTTCCAGTGTAGTGGCATCCGCAGGCATAGAGCCGGGTTTCTTTCCTCCTATCTCAGCATGATGTGCCCGATTGGCAACGTAGCCAACTAATTGCTTTTTATAAAATACAGGTTTGATCAACGTTACATCCGGCAAATGCGAACCACCGTAAGCAGGATGATTGGTGATGATCACATCACCTTCTTCCATTTTAATTGCTTTTCTTACCTCCCGAACGCAAACACCAAGACTTCCCAGATGAACCGGAATATGTGGGGCATTCACTACAAGATATCCCTCTGGATCGAGCAGTGCGCATGAGAAATCAAGCCGTTCCTTAACATTAACAGAGAAGGAGGTGCGCTGGAGTAATGCACCCATCTCCTGCGCCACTGACGTAAATCGATTTGTAAAAAGCTCCAGTTGTGCCTCTTCAGAAAATGAATTTCCAGATGGAATAAATGCAATACTCTGCTCAAGAAGTGCGTTGTTATTTTCATCTAAGCTAAACGACCATCCCGGTTCTATAATAGTGGTGGAATTTTTACTTACAATCATGGCCGGACCGTTCAGGAAAGCTCCTGCCCTCAAATCTTCCCACCGATAAATAAATCCAGATCGGTGCTTCCCATCCATCCGCATATTTATTCGTTTGATGCTTTGGGGAGAATAGCTGGCTCCTTTGTTGTTGATTGACGCAGAACGATGTCCATTTACAGCAACAATTACTTTTACTGATTCCAGCTCAATCTCACGTTCATCCAGCCAGTGGCCGAATATCGATTCATATTTCGATCGAAATGTTTTAAGAAAAGAAGTATCCTCTTCATAGTCTGTTTCGATGGTGCTTTCCTGGCCTTTGAAGCGAAGAAAGAGAAGTTGCTTTTTTAACTGAATCGATTTTAAAGGATACCCTTCATTGATCAGTTGCTGCTGTCCTTTCTTTAATAGCGTTTTAAGGATTTGCGAGAGATCTTTCCGTGCATCCTGAACAGGACGTAGCACGAGTTTTTCTTCGAAACGTTCGATGTCGGCATGACCAATACCGTATGCGCTGAGCAAACCGGCATCGTACGGAATAAGAATTTTCTTCATTCCCAAAAGAGCCGCCAGCGAGCAGGCATGTTGCCCTCCCGCTCCGCCAAAGCTGAGCAAAGTGAATTCAACGGGATCATGACCCTGCTGAATCGATACTCTGCGGATAGCATCGGCCATTTTTTCGTTGGCGATACGTGCCAGGGATTCCAGCACTTCTTCCGAAGAAATATTTTTCCTTGTGCTCTTCTTCACTTTTTGAATGAGCTGATTTAAAATTTCTTCCGCCTTGTCGATATGAATGGGCATGGCAAAGTTGGCCGCATCAATGCGACCCAGCAACAGATTAATATCTGTTACAGTTAGAGGGCCCCCTGCACCATAGCAGGCCGGGCCGGGAAACGCACCTGCACTTTCGGGCCCCACTGTAAAACGATAACCGTCAAAATCACAAATCGATCCGCCACCTGCAGCAATGGTATCGATGGCTAATGAAGGAGAAAGAATTTTAAGATCGCCCACCTTTGATTCGTAACGATAATCGTAACGTTGATTATATAACGATACATCCGTGCTTGTACCGCCCATATCAAAAGTGATGACTTTGCTTATGCCAGATAATTTTGCTGCAGTTGCTGCCCCCACAATACCGCCAGCTGGTCCGCTTAGCAAGCTGTCTTTCGGATGAAATTTATTTGCATCAAGTAAACTGCCGGCACTACTCATTATTTTAAGCTGGGCTTGCTTTAAGCCCAGCTGTATCTGTTCAATATAGTTTCGGATGATGGGTGCGAGATAAGCATTGGCTACCGTAGTTTCGGCACGCGGCAAAATTTTGAGCTGACCAGATAACTGATGGGACTGAGAAACAAACTTGAATTTTGCTTTCGCTAATTGTTCAGCCATTTTCTGTTCGTGAATGGGATTGCGATAGCTGTTCAGCAAAGCAAGAGCTACAGAACCGATCTTCTTTTGTTTTAAGATCTTTGCAATGCGAAGACATTCTTTCTCTGAAAGTGGTTTTAGAATAGTGCCATCGGCTTCAACTCGTTCGTCCACTTCAATGACCAGATCGTACAGCGGTTTTGTTTTTTGAATGTTTAAAGCAAACAGATCAGGTCTCTGCTGATTGCCAATAAGCAACAGATCTTTAAATCCTTTTGTTACTAAAAAAGCGGTGCGCGCGCCCTTTCTTTCCAGGATGGCGTTGGTGCCCCGTGTAGAGCCCAGTTTCATCTCCATCGGTGGAAAGGCTTGATTCAATGAAGTAGCCGTAAGCAAGCGTGCCGCCAGAACGGGTACTTCTTCATGGGAAGTAATCTCTATTGTTGTTCCCGATAACCCTTTAGGTAAAGATTGATCAAGCTGGATAACTCCATTTTCAAAATCGACACTGATTATTTTTCGGAAGGTTGCCTGGCGGCCAAGAATACGAACACTGAAATTCCTGAAAATATCTTTTTGCAGTGGCCAGTATACCTCTACCTGAATAACGGTAGCTGATGGTTGAGAGCTAATCTTTCCGCGAAGCGCGCTATTACTTAATATTTTTAAGCGCCTGAGGTTTCCTTGCGGATCAATGCCGAGGCAATCAGTGAAAGTACCTCCCGTATCAATCCAAATCTGCCAGGGAGCAATCATTTCTCTTTAAGAGAAAGAACTACTGTCTTTTTAGAGAGATGGATGCCAATGGCTTTCACAAATTCCTGTGAACCATCGGGTCGTTCGCGCATGATTGGTTTGGTGTAAAGCAGGGAGTCCTGACCTAATCGCTGAATGTTATCGCTTAGCTGGGTGCCATCAACGGAAGTGTATGCTTCAATCAGTTGTTGCTCCATTTTCATCAGGGTGGAGTCTCCGTTTTGAAGCGTCACTATTTTTACATCGTACAGTTTCGCAATAGAGTCGGTCAGTCTTTTATTGCTGAAAGTAGAGCTTTTCATTTCTATTTGTTTGGCCACCTTCCGGCCATAGGCGAATGCGGCCTCAGTTACTTCTGCATCGGTAAGGCGTACGATCTCTTCGTTCTCCATGTTTTCCTTTAACTTTTTTCGCTGTTCATCGGAAAGCTTACCGCCACACGAAAAGAGAATCAACAAAAGGCAAAGGGATAGGTATTTCATAAATAAATTTAACAACAAAAATTACGCAGCTTGTTGTTCAAAGATAAGGATTTCAGTGTTTCCAGGAAGTTCTTTGACAAAGTTGCCTGATACTCCCCAAGGCTCAATCTTCTTGCTAAATTTGCACCTCTTTTAATTTTATGATTGAAAAACTAGTAGATATAAAGCTTCGGTTTGAAGAAGTGGGTCAGCTGATTGTACAGCCCGAAACGGTGAAGGACATGAAGGTATTCAGCCAGCTGAACAAAGAATACCGCGACCTGGAGAAAATAGTAAAGAAATACGATGAATATAGCCACGTGCTGGATGGCTTAAAGCAAGCCAAAGAGCTTCTTGAGAAGGAAAAGGAAGAAGGCATGCGTGAACTGGCCAAGATGGAGCTGGAAGAACTGGCCCCCAAAAGAGACGCCCTGGAGAATGAGCTGAAAGAGATGCTTATGCCCAAAGATCCCAACGACTATAAAAATTGTATTGTGGAGATCCGGGCCGGAACGGGAGGAGATGAAGCCGCTCTTTTTGCGGGCGACCTGTGGAGAATGTATCAGCGTTATTGCGATCGTAAAGGATTGAAAATGGCGGTGATGGATGTAACGGAAGGAACGGCTGGAGGATATAAAGAAGTAATTGCCGAAGTACAGGGCGATGGAGCCTTTGGAATTTTCAAATACGAATCGGGAGTACATCGCGTTCAGCGTGTGCCGGCTACAGAGCAACAAGGTCGTGTACATACTTCTGCGGCTTCCATCGTAGTGTTGCCGGAAGCGGAAGAAGTAGATGTGGAGCTGAATCCTGCCGACCTGGAGTTTCAAACGGCACGATCCAGCGGAGCGGGTGGACAGAATGTAAACAAGGTAGAAACCAAAGTGCAGCTCACACATAAGCCAACCGGTATCATGGTCACCTGTCAGATCGAACGATCACAGCACGGCAACCGTGAACGCGCTTTGCAAATGCTTCGTACCAAACTGTATGAGATTGAAGTAGAGAAGAAGAATAAGGAAGTAGGCGATGCGCGTAAATCGCAGGTGCGCAGTGGAGATCGCTCGGAGAAGATCCGCACCTATAACTATCCGCAAAGCCGTGTTACCGATCATCGCATTGGCTACACACAACACAACCTTCCTGCGGTAATGAATGGTGAGATTGACAACTTCATCGAACAATTGAAGATTGCCGAAGCAGCTGAAAGAATGATTGAGGGTAAAAACTAATCTTAACAATAAGCCATCCGCTATGATTAACGAATACATCGCTGCCAATAAAGATCGTTTTCTTTCGGAGTTATTTGAATTGCTTCGCATTCCTTCTGTAAGTGCAGACAGCCGCTATAAAGAAGACATTCGAAAAGCAGCTGAATATGTGAAAGATAAATTGAAGGAGGCAGGCGCAGATAACGTGGCGTGGATAGAAACCAGCGGGCATCCCATTGTATTTGGTGAGAAGATCATTGATGCATCAAAACCCACCGTATTGGTGTACGGGCATTACGATGTGCAGCCTCCTGATCCACTGGAGCTGTGGAATACACCTCCCTTCGAGCCGACAGTGCGTGATGGAAAGATTTATGCACGCGGAGCCTGTGATGATAAAGGGCAGTTCTATATGCACATCAAAGCCTTCGAAATTTTGATGAAGCATAACCTGCTTGCCTGCAACGTCAAGTTCATGATTGAAGGTGAGGAAGAAGTAGGTTCTGATAACCTGCCTGTATTCGTAAAAGAATATCGCGACAAGCTGAAGGCGGATGTAATATTGATTTCAGATACTTCATTGATTTCATTAGATCAGCCTTCCATCACTGTTGGTCTTCGTGGCTTAAGCTATATGGAAGTGGAAGTGACGGGTGCGAATCGCGATCTGCATTCAGGTGTATATGGAGGAGCAGTGGCTAATCCCATCAATGTTCTGGCGCAATTGATCACTTCGTTGGTGGATGAAGATGGGCGCGTAACCATTCCGGGATTTTATAATAAAGTAAAAGAGTTAAGCGCAGCGGAACGTGAAGTGTTGAACAAGGCTCCTTTCGATCTGAATGAGTATAAAAAAGAGTTAGGCATCGATGAGGTACGTGGTGAGAAAGGATACACTACCTTAGAGCGTACCGGAGTGCGCCCTACATTAGATTGCAATGGCATCTGGGGAGGTTATACAGGGGAAGGAGCAAAAACAGTTTTGCCATCGAGGGCCTCCGCTAAAATTTCGATGCGGCTGGTACCGGATCAGGATCCAAATGAGATCACAGAATTGTTTACCAAACATTTTATATCCATTGCACCAAAATCAGTAAAAGTAAAAGTGACCGCTCATCATGGAGGCCAGCCCGCTGTTACACCCACCGATTCCAAAGCATATAAGGCAGCAGAGAAAGCATTTGTAGAGGTCTGGGGGAAATCGCCTATACCCACACGTGACGGAGGAAGTATTCCTATCGTGGCTTTATTTAAGAAAGAGCTGGGTCTCGATACAGTGCTGATGGGCTTTGGCCTGGATAGCGATGCATTGCATTCACCTAATGAACATTATGGTATCAAAAACTTCCTGATCGGGATTGAAACCATTGTGTCGTTTTACAAACATTTTGCCGGCTCAAAATAGTTTGTAAGACGTGGAGCATAAGTTATAAAGTATTTTTAAGTCGTTCAGGAAGAACTTAATGTATAATGAATTGTTAAAAGACCTTATTGTCTGCTTACCGACAAACTGATTTTGGCTCAATAGCGTTACCTTTAAAGATGAACTAACGAACTCATGCTAACACGGATATTTTTTTTCCTTCTGTTTTCTTCCTTTGCTCTGATCAGCCAGGCTCAGATTCTTACTCCGGCAAAATGGGCATTGTCTTCTTCCAGCGAGACACCCAAAGTAGGGGATGAAATTGAGCTGATCTTTAAAGTCACCATCGATAAAAACTGGTACCTGTATTCTTCTGAATTTACTTGTGAGGACGGCCCAATCAAAACAACCATCACCTTTAAGCCAGACGCGAGCTACCAGTTGGTTGGCAAACTACAACCCATTAATCCAATTGATAAGAAAGACGAAATTTTTGAATGCGTTGTAAAAATCTTCAAGGGCACAGGTGAGTTTCGTCAGAAAATAAAAGTACTTGCCGCTAATTTGAAGATTGAAGGAGATTACGATTACCAGGTATGTAGCGATGTAGACGGAAAATGTGTTCCCTTCACTACTGATTTTTCTTTTTCAAAGATAAAAGTAAGTGGTAAGGCTTCCCTGAATGAAGAGCAAAAGCCAATAACGGATAATAATGCAACGACACAGCTGACAACTGCTAACCAACCTGATTCTGCAGAAAGCAAAAAAGCAGTAGTAGTCGCAGATGATAAATTCAATGGTCCCACTTTAGACAAATCAATTCTGGAAGGTGATCCTACTTATGGAAACGATTCTTTCTGGATTCTGCTCATCATAGCCTTCACAGCGGGATTAACTTCATTGATTACACCTTGCGTTTTCCCAATGATACCAATGACAGTGACGTTCTTTTTAAAAGACACGCAAACTAAAAAAGAGGGGATACGCAAGGCCATCATCTTTGGGTTGTCGATCATAACACTATACACATTGGCGGGAACACTGCTGGCTGTTATTCTTGGAGTGGATGGTTTAAATGCCTTGGCTACCAACTGGGCATTGAATCTGTTCATCTCTGTAGTATTCGTGATCTTTGCGCTTTCCTTCTTTGGTTTATTCGAGATCAATGCTCCTTATCAACTGGTGAACAAGGTGGACCGCCAGGCAGAGAAAGGCGGATTGACCGGAGTGTTTTTTATGGCCGCTACGCTGGTATTGATTTCTTTCAGCTGCACGGTTCCTATTGTAGGTACAGTTCTTAGTTTATCCTCGGGAGGCCAGATCCTGAAACCAATCCTGATGATGTTCTCTTATTCATTAGCCTTTGCATTGCCCTTTGCATTTTTTGCTTTCTTTCCGGAGATGCTCAAAAGCATTCCTAAATCCGGTGGATGGCTGAACTCGGTTAAAGTAACGCTGGGCTTTATAGAGCTTGCACTGGCATTGAAGTTCTTTAGCATTGCCGACCAGGCTTATCACTGGGGCTTGCTGGACAGAGATATAAACATTGCGCTCTGGATTGTGATTTTCTCGTTACTAGGACTTTATCTGCTTGGAAAAATACGACTGGCCAGCGATAGCCCGGTGGAAACCATCTCTGTTCCAAGATTAATATTGTCCATATCTATCTTCACTTTCGTAGCCTATCTGATTCCTGGTCTCTGGGGAGCTCCTTTAAAAATGCTGGCAGGTTACTTACCTCCGTTATCCACACATGATTTCGATTTGGTGGCCATCACCCGTTCGCAAAAAAATACAGAAGTTTGCGATGAACCCAGGTACGAAGATTTCCTTCACCTGCCCCATGGCATGAAAGGATACTTTGACTACAAGCAGGCGCTTGCCTGTGCACGCCAGCAGAATAAACCGTTGTTTATCGATTTCACAGGGCACGGCTGCACTAACTGCCGCGAAATGGAAGCGGTGGTATGGAGCGATCCGCAAGTATTGCAGCGACTGCAGAACGATTATGTAGTAGTTGCTCTTTACGTAGATGACAGAACCGAACTGCCGGAAGAACGATGGTACACATCCCGATACGATAATAAAGTGAAAAAGACCATTGGGAAACAAAATGCCGACCTTCAGATCAACAACCTGGAAAACAATGCACAGCCTTTCTATGTATTGGTAGGTAAAGATGAACGCGTGCTGGCGTGGCCCTACGGATATGATCGCAGCGTAGAGAAATTTGTTCAGTTTCTGGAAAGAGGGAAGAAGAAGTACAAAGAGTTATATTGAAAACATCATCCCACTTCGATCATAACTTCTGTCTTTAATGATTAACATTACGGTTAACGAGCACTAACTGCAATCATCTTCTCTTCTCGCCCTTCATCGAATCTGAATACGATTTAATGCTTTTGTGTCGAGGGCACCTTATCGAGGCTCATCATGAATTGATATGGCCCATTCATGGGTATATTTAAATATTCGTCCAGCTGCTGTAATTTGAATTGTACCTGGATGTATTCAATTTTAATTTTTTTAGACTAAACTTGCAGATTGCATCGTTGTCATTAAAAAATTATCAAGCAGTGAAAGGATTCTTCTCTAATAAAAAGTTTTGGTTTATATTAACAGGTAGTATCGCCTTAATCGTTGCTGTACTCTTAATCAACAAGAACACTTCCCTTTTTTCGGTTCCCGGAGATTTTGCACCGGATAGTACACAGCGCGTTGATATGGAAGTAAAAAAACCAATCGTATTATATGGTATGGTGGTTAACGATCTGCATGTAACGGAAGATTATGTAAAGAGAAATCAGTTGGTGGCTGATTTGTTTGAGGGACATTACATTTCCCCGAAGGTATGGCAGCAACTCAATACGCTGCCCCGCACACTGTTCGACTTCAGAAAAATTGCAGCTAATAAAAAATACACGCTGATCACCAATCATGATTCATTAAAAAGCGTGCGGGCTATGATCTATGAGCCTAACCCCATTGATTATGTCGTGTTTCACATGGAAGATTCATTGCTTGTGGAGGTTTGCCAGCGTGAAGTAAACGTGTTGGAAAAAGTGACTGCCGGAGTTATTCAATCCAACTTGTCACAAACAGTAGCCGCGTTGGGCATATCCAATGATCTTACCAATAAATTTGTTGACATTTTCGCCTGGCAGGTAGATTTTCAACGGTTGCAGAAAGGAGATCGCTTTAAGATTATCTATGAAGAAAGTGTAGTGGAAGGCAAGCCCATCGGCATTGGGAAAATTTCAGGAATTTATTTCGAACATTTTAAAAGTCCTTACTATGCGTTCCCTTTTGATCAGGGCGAGGGGGTTGATTACTTTGATGAGAAGGGTAATAGTTTGCGGAAAGCGCTTTTAAAATATCCGATTGAATTTACCCGCATCAGCTCTTATTATAACCTTACCCGTTTTCATCCTATTGCTAAAGTGATACGCGCCCATAAGGGAACTGATTTTGCAGCACCAACAGGTACTCCTATTCGCAGTGCCGGAGATGGTATTGTGCTCGAGGCGCAATACAAAACCAACAGTGGTAATTATGTGAAGGTAAAGCACAACGCCACATTCACCACAGGGTACCTTCACATGTCGAAAATTGCCAGTGGCATGGCTCCGGGTACAAGAGTGCGCCAGGGGCAGGTGATTGGCTATGTGGGCACCACAGGTCTTTCAACAGGGCCGCACTTATGCTACCGGTTTTTCAAAAATGGCGCAGAGGTAGATCCGTTTAAAATAGAGTTGCCTCCATCACAACCAATCGAAAAAGACAAGGAAGCAGCGTATAGTGTAGTGAAAGAGAAAATGAGAAAACAATTGGATCTCATTCCTTTCCCGGCAGAACAGGAAGTAACAGTGGCTGACAACTGATTTCCGGTCTTTCCGTTTTCATAGTAATTTTCTATTGTCTTATCAGTTATGATATAATCTTTCTATGACCCGCGGTTTCCTGTTAGCATGTATTCTCGCTATTTCAATGGCTGCACTGGGCCAGCGGGTGGGAGTTGTGCTGAGTGGAGGAGGCGCAAAAGGACTGGCGCATATCGGTGTGCTGAAAGCGCTGGAAGAAAACGAAATCCCGATTGATTATATCGTAGGCACTTCGATGGGTGGCGTGGTAGGCGGTTGTTATGCGGCTGGTATGAGCCCACAGCAAATAGAAGACATTATCCTTTCCGGTGATTTCAGTGACTGGATAAACGGCCGGCTTGAAAAGGGATACAACTACTACTACAATAAAAATGAAGATCATCCTTCCTTTATCAAGCTGAGCTTGTCGGTCGACTCCACCTTAAGCCTTTCGCTAAACACGAGTATTGCCAAAGATCTGTCCTTGAATTTTGCCTTTGCCGAGCGGCTGTCGCAACCCTCTGCTATTGCAAAAAATAATTTTGACAGTTTGTTTATTCCCCTCCGCATCGTGGCAGCCGATATTTTTACGCAAACGCAGATCGTACTGAAAAAAGGAGTATTGAGTGATGCGGTCCGGGCGACACATACGGTTCCTCTTTTTTATAATCCGGTTAAAGTGGATGGCAAATACCTCTTTGACGGAGGTGTGTATAACAACTTTCCCGTGGATATTGCTAACAATGAATTTCATCCTGATGTAATTATCGGATGTAATGTGTCCTCAAAAGTATTCAAGGATTATCCGTATGAGACTGATGATAAATTGATTTCAAGATCGCTGCTTTATTTGATGCTTGATAAATCGGATCCGGAAATGATCTCCGAAACAGGCATTTACCTGCAGCCTAATCTGGATGGGTATTCCTCTTTTGATTTTGCAAAGGCAAGGAGCATGATTGATAGCGGATACCAGGCTACCCTTCGAAAAATTCCTGAGCTGAAAGCCAAAATCGGTCTTCGCAACACGTGCGAATCGGTAGCGCAGAAACGAAATTTATTTAACAGCCGCACACAACCATTAATAGTAGAACATATCCGTTTTAAAGGATTTAATACCCGTCAGCAAAAATACATCGATCGTTTTTTTAAGAACGGGAAACGTCCCCTCTACTTCACTGATATAAAAACCGGTTACTATGAGCTGGTAGCCGATGATTATTTTAAAAATATTTATCCCAATTTTTTGTACAACACAGAGAACCGGACCTTTGATTTTCAGTTGTCGAAGCGCCCGCAAAATAATTTTCAGGTCGACTTTGGCGGTGTGGTAACTACTCGAAGTGTAAGCGAAATATTTTTAGGATTAAATTATTATCACTTCAACCGCTCGCTGCTGCATACCAACATCAACGTATATGCAGGTGGGTTTTATAAATCGCTGCAGGCAAAGGTGAGGCTTGATGTACCCCGGTTTAACCGTTTTTACATCGAGCCGGAAGCTACTTTCAATAACTGGGATTTTTTCACGGGTCGCGATGTGCTGATTAAACGTTTTACACCTACCGTGCTCAACCGGATAGACCGCAAAGTAGGAGGAAGTATTGGTATCCCGCTAGGCAAACAGTTTAAGGCTTCCTGGAATGTATTCTATATCAATAATTTTGACCGGTACCTCGACTCTGAAATTATTACCTCTGTCGATACGCTGGATCAGCTAAAGCTATCCGGATATCGTACCGGTTTTTGCCTTACCACCAATCAGCTCAATCGCAAGCAATATGCATCGCAGGGAAAAGCCTATCAGTTTACGTTCGACTGGTTTGGTCTTAATGAAAAATTTACTCCTGGCAATACTTCGGTAAATAAAGAGGAAACGGATAAACATCGTGGATGGATAAGAGCAAAGCTTACGATGGAGCAATATTTCAAAACGGGTATTTATAGTTCCGGTTATCTGGTAGAAGGAGTTTTTTCCAGTCAACCCTTCTTTTCTAATTACCAGGGAACAATAATAAATGCCACAGGTTTTTATCCGCTTCAGGATAGCCGCACGATCCTTTTACAAAACTTCAGGGCTTTTAACTATGCGGCAGGTGGCTGGCGAAATGTGTTTGCGATCAGAAAAAATCTCGAGGTACGTCTTGAAGCATATGTTTTTAAGCCATTCCAGGCTATTTCTCAGGGAAGTAAGCAGGAACCTTATCACAATACGGAGATCACCAAAATCTACTTCGCAGGTACAGCCGGGCTGGTTCTTCACTCCACCGTAGGTCCGGTTAGTTTAAATCTTAACTATTATGATGATTCCGAAAACCAATTAGGTGTTATGCTTCATGTAGGTTTTTTGCTGTTTCATAAGACTTCTCTGGAGTGATTATCCTCAATTTAATTTGAGAATCAGGTTCTACAGATAAAAGAACCCCAATGCTGGCATGTATTATTTAGAAAAGTTTTTTAAATTTTAAGTAAGTTTATCCCCTAAATCTATTTCGTGCATGCAGCGATTATTACTTGCTCTTGGATTTGTGATGTGTGTGTCGCTTCACTCTTTCAGCCAAACCGTTCAGTGGGCTTCTAAAGTGATCGAATTCTCTACCGAGCTCACCCCTGTTCAGTATTCCGCTCAGCAAGTCTTAGGTAAGCCTAATGTACTTCCTGCCGGAGGCCAGAATCCCAGTGCATGGACACCCGACAAGCCAAAAAGAAAAGAATTTATAAAAGTAGGTTTCGATACCCCAATTCAAATTGAGCAGATTGCGATTGGCGAATCGCATAATCCCAGTGCATTATCCGCCCTCTATGTGTATGATGAGGCAGGAAAAGAATACCTTATCCGTACCGTTAATCCGATGTCCGTGCCGCAGCAAGGACGTATGCTGAACGTGTTCATGCCAAAAACTGCGTATAAAGTAGCTGCTGTTAAGCTGGAGTTCGATGGCGCAGCCTTGTCTGATTATTTTTCCATTGATGCCATTGCCATATCTGATATTAACTATCCCATTATTGCCAACATTTCCAGGCCGGAATTGCTGAGTGCCGGAATTTTAGTAGAGCGGCTGGATGAAAATGTGAACAGCGATTATTCAGAACTTAACCCGTTACTTTCCCCTGACGGAAAGACACTTTATTTCAGTCGTAGGAATCATCCTAAAAATGTAGGCGGTGTGAATGATAAGGAAGACATCTGGTATTCAGAACTGGGTGCCGATGGTAAATGGACGCTTGCTCAGAATATGGGGCCGCAATTCAATAATGATAACCCGAATTTTATCAATGCTATATCCACCACCCCCGATGGTAAATCGGTGATTATCATTTTGGGTAACAAATACCTGGATAATGGAAAGATGATGGCCGGTGTCTCTGTAAGCGATAACATCAATGGTAAATGGTCGAAGCCAAAGGCATTGAATATTATAAACGATTATAACTTCAACGAAAAAGCCAACTATTTTCTGGCCAATACCCGCAAGACACTTCTTATGTCAGTAGAGCGCGAGGACTCCAAAGGTGGCCGCGATTTATATGTGAGCTTTACGAAAGACGACAGCGTTTGGACAGAGCCAGTGAACTTAGGAGCAGTATTGAATACAGCGGGTGAAGAGACAGCACCATTCATTGCCTCCGATGACAAGACGTTGTATTTCTCTTCCAACGGATTCAGTGGTTATGGCGGAGCCGATGTATATGTTTCCAGGCGTTTGGACGATACGTGGACCAATTGGTCGGAACCTCAAAACATGGGTCCGGATATCAACTCAAAAACAGATGATCTTTTCTTTAACATTCCTTCTACCAGTGAGTATGCGTATTACTCCCGTGGTATCACTCCGGAGAATGCGGACATCTTTCGCGCCAAGCTGCCTTTCTATAAAAGCCCCGATCCGGTGGTTATCGTAAGAGGCAAATTAATTGATGGCAAAACCGGTAAGCCAATGGGAGCCAAGATCATTTATGAGCGATTACCTGATGGCAAAGAAGTGGGGGTTACTAATTCCAACCCCGAAACAGGCGAATATGAAATTCATTTGCCAGGTGGCCATCTCTACGGAGTTCGTGCCGAAGCAAAAGATCATATCTCGGAAAGCCAGAACCTCGATTTACGTAATGTAACTAAAGACGGAACAGTACAACAGCCCGACATTATTCTTGCTCCTATTGAAGTGGCGCGCATCGAGCCTGACATGGTGATTACGCTGAACAACATTTTCTTTGATTTTGATAAATTCCTGCTGAAGGCCGAATCCTTTCCGGAGCTAAACCGTATTGTTACGTTGATGAATGAGAAACCTGCCATGACCGTAGAGATCTCAGGACACACCGATGCGATCGGGCCAGACCAGTATAACCTCACGCTTTCACAATGGAGATCAAATGCGGTAGTAAAATATTTAGTTGAGAAGGGGATTTCGAAAGACCGTATAAGCGTGGCATTCTTCGGTGAAGCAAAACCTAAAGAAAGCAACAAGACAAAAGAAGGACGCAGAAAGAATCGCAGGGTTGAGTTTAAGATTTTGAAGATGTAAATTCAATTTATGAAGAAGTACCCACTGATTACTGTTCTCCTGTGTACTCTTACCGTGATCGGCTGGTCTCAGTCTGCCGACACATTGATTTATGCACAGGGAAAGATCATCAACAGTTCCACCAAAGAAGCCGTGGATGCGAAGATCTCTTATCAAAGCCTTCCCTATGGAAATAAAGTAGGTTTGTTAAGCGGAAGCAGCTATCGTTTTCCCTTGTTCGACAAAGAAAAATATTCCATCACCGTTGAAGCAGCAGGCTTTGCTCCGGCCAAGTACATGCTTGATCCGGCCGAAGCCAATGCTGAGCGAACTGTAATTAAAGACATAGAGTTGGGTGCACCAGTGGCGGCTTCGCCTTCCGTAGTGGAGGCCACACATTCGGTAGGTAAGGAAATGCGGCTCGATAACCTGATCTTCCAGCAGAACCGCGCAAAGATCAGCCCTGAGTCATTCTCCGAGTTGGATGAAGTAATGACGATGCTTAAGAACTACCCTAACATGGTTATCCAACTGGAAGGCCATACTGATTTTGGCGGAGATCCAAAAAAGAGCATGCAGCTTTCGCAGGAACGTGTAGATGCAGTCAAAACGTATCTTGTATCCAAGGGAGCAAATAAGAAGAAGATCAAAACCAAAGCATTTGGCGGCACAGCTCCTCTTTCAAAAGAGAATACCGAAGCAGCACGTGTTATGAACAGGCGGGTGGTGTTACGGGTTCTGGAGAACTGACAGGTGATTCCCTTATCCGGAAAATTCGGAAACCCATCCTGATTCTGCATCCATTTTTTTTTCAGCCAGATTAATCTCATCTATTTCCGACACATTTGAGGGAGCATGAAGACAGTAACAATTGGATTAATTCGCGAAGGAAAAACACCCCCCGACAAACGGGTACCTTTTACTCCTTTACAGGTAGAAGAGATACAGCAACGTTTCCCTTTTGTTAAAGTAATCTGCCAGGAGAGTCCCTTCCGTTGTTTCAACGATGAGGAATATCAGAAGTATCATGCGGAAGTAAAATCGGATGTAAATGAATGCGATATCCTGATGGGCGTTAAAGAAGTTCCTGTTGCCAACCTGATTCCCAACAAAACCTATCTCTTCTTCTCGCATACTATTAAGAAGCAGCCTCAGAACCAGAAGCTGTTAAAAGAAATAATCAAAAAGAACATACGGCTTATTGATTATGAAGCGCTGAAAGACTCACAAGGCAATCGTATGGTGGCGTTTGGCCGCTATGCCGGTATAGTGGGTGCGTATAATGGATTGTGGACGTATGGCCAGCGATTTAACTTATTCTCCCTGCGAAGAGCGTTTGAATGTTTTGATGTCAATGACCTGAAGCTGGAACTGAGAAAAATAAAATTACCATCCATTAAAATTATTCTTACCGGAGCAGGGCGTGTGGCGAAAGGAGCGATGGAAACATTGGATACAGCCGGTATTCGCAAAGTAAGTCCATCCGATTTTTTATTAAAGAATTTTGATGAGCCGGTGTACGTGCAGCTCAGCAGTGCCGACTACCATATTCGGAAAGAAGGCGGCCATTTCAACAGGGCAGAATTTCATCAGTATCCCGAAAGATATGATTCTGTTTTTTTGAAGTATGCCACCGTTACGGATTTGCTGCTGGCAGGAGCGTTCTGGAATCCGAAGGCGCCTGTGCTTTTCACCAGGCAAGACATGATCTCTCCCGGGTTTAAGATCAAAGTGATTGCTGATATTACTTGTGATATTGGAGGATCGATACCCAGCACAAAGAAAGCAAGCACCATTGTTGATCCTGTTTTTGATTACGATCCGGTTACCGATTCGGTACAAGCGGCTTTTAGTAACACCGGATTTGTAACGGTGATGTCTATCGATAATTTACCGTGCGAACTGCCCCGAAGTGCATCAGAAGAATTTGGAAGAGATCTGATAGACCGCATACTGAAACCCTTGCTGACAGAAGATGCGGATGGTGTAATTGCACGCGGTACATTGGTAATTAATGGAGATCTTACCTCCTCGTTTGAATACCTCAGAGAGTATGCAGAAGGTTAAGTAATCACGCATTCCGAAGCTCATAATTCCGGAATACAAAACCGATCGAACCCATTATGACAACAATGGCCGATACGATAATCAAGGCACGATTCGGGAAATAAAAATCCGATCCCACCGTTTACCTCATGCCCGATCACCTAACCCGGGCCGTGCTGACGTCTCAAATTTTTTTCCTGCATTAGACTCAGGTTCACTATTTTTGCAGGATTTAAAACTCCTTTAGCGGATTGAAGATGAGAGTATTGGTTCTTATTGTTTCTCTTTGTTTTGCCAGTGCCCTGTTGGGGCAGCGGGCTCCCAAAGCCAAATCTGAAAAAGTTGAGACCGTCAATCTATTTACGATAAATAAAGCTCCTGTTACTGCAGATGAATTTATCTATCTCTACAAAAAAAACAATTCCGGAAAAGCAGAAAATTTTACAGACGCCAAAATTCAGGAGTACCTGGAGCTGTTCATTAACTTCAAACTGAAAGTAGCGGAGGCAAAACAACGGGGTATGGATACAACTGCCCTTTTCCAAAAAGAATTTAAATCGTATCGCGAAGAGCTAAAGAAGCCTTACCAGGCAGAAGCCGATGATCTCGATCGTCTGACGAAAGAAGCCTATCAGCGCCTGACCGAAGAAGTCAAAGCTTCACATATCCTTGTCTCCATTGCTCCTGATGCAGATACGGTTGCTGCGTATGATAAAACCATTGCAATAAGAAAACGGATTGTAGCTGGTGAAGATTTTGAAAAACTGGCACGCGAACTTTCCGAAGATCCTTCGGCTAAATTGAATGGAGGAAGTCTGGGGTTCTTTACAGCGATGCAAATGGTGTATCCTTTTGAAGATGCTGCGTATAAATTGAAAGTAAATGAAGTCTCCAGTCCGGTGCGTACCCGTTTTGGGTATCACATACTTAAAGTGTTTGAGCGCAGAGCAGCACGTGGCGAAGTGGAAGTTTCGCATATTCTTTTACGCACCGATCAGGGCAATGCAGCAAAAATAAAAAACAAAATTTTTGAAATTCATGACCAGTTGAGAGGCGGGCGCAGCTGGGATGAACTGTGTAAAGAATTTTCGGATGATACATCGACTAAAAATGCGGGAGGCAGGCTGCGGCCATTTGGTGTGGGTGTGCTTGCTTCCATACCTGAGTTTGAGAAGGTAGCCTTCGCACTTCATGAGCCGGGTGAAATTTCAGATCCGTTTCAGTCTGCGCTGGGATGGCACATCATACGTCTTGAAAAGAAAATCCCTCTTCCTTCGTACACTGAAATGCAGGCTTCATTGAAACGCAGAGTGTCGCGCGATGAACGATTACAGATTTCAAAAGCAGCGCTGCTGACGAGGCGTAAAAAAGATTTCAACTTCACCGAGACCAGCCTGAAATCTAAAATAGCAGCACAGGCAGATTCAACTTTGGCTAACGCGAAATGGAAATACAAAGGTCCGGCAGAGTTAAGAACTGCTCCGCTTTTCACTTTGCAAAATCTCACCTTTACAGGAAATGATTTTATCACGTACGCAGAGAAATCACAAATGCCAACATCATTGGCTCCGGCTGCTTACATCGCGCAACTTTATGACAAATTCACAGAAGAGAAAATCAACGACCTGGATGAAAAGAAGCTGCAGGAAGAAAATCCGGAATACCGCAACCTGCTGAACGAATACCGCGAAGGAATTCTTTTGTTCAGCATCATGGAGAAAGAAGTGTGGAACAAGGCATCGGAGGATACCGTAGGGCAGCGCCATTTTTACGAGCAGAATAAAGCGAAATATGTGGCCGGAGATCGTGTGGAGGCAAGATTATTTTCAACATCAGATAAAACTTTCCTGGAAACCATTAAATCCAGGATAGCAAAGGGAGATTCGATTACGGGAAATGACCTGAAGCAATTTAAGTCGGTACAGAATTTCAGGGCGTATGAAAAAGGAGACAGTAAGGTGGTGGATAAAGTAAGCTGGGCAGCTGGCCTTCACGAAGCAGAAGACAATGGAATCTACTATCTTGTAGAGATAAACAGGTTGCTTCTGCCCGGTCAGAAGACTTTTGCCGAAGCAAGGGCCGGTATTATATCGGATTACCAGGACGAGCTGGAAAAAAAATGGCTGGCTCAGCTAAAGCAGAAATATCCGGTACAGGTAAATAAGAAGGGCAAAAAAATCGTTTTCACTGAGCTGAAAAAGAATGAGATTTCTAAATAAAAAAGTAAATACCTGGCGCTGGGTAGCAGGAATGCTGTTTCCTGTTTTGCTGCTATCTCAAAGCTGCGATTTTATCCGTATGAAAAAGGAAAAATCGGAATCCAGAAAGCCAGTAGCCCGGGTGAACAATACGTATTTGTACCAGGATGAACTGATCGGGCTGACGAATAGTAAGACATCCAAAGAAGACAGTGTGTCGCGGATGATGGCCTACGTGGATAGCTGGATACGTAAACAAGTGCTCATCAATGAGGCCATGAAGAACATTGACATCAACGAGGCGGAGGTGGAGCGGAAAGTGCTGGAATACCGCTATAGCCTTATTGGGTATGAATACCAGAATTTTTACATCAAAAAACACCTGAACGACAGCGTTTCCAGCGAGGATATCGAAGAATATTACAAAGCGCACCTCGATAATTTTATTCTGAAACAAAACATTGTAAGAGGTGCTTTCATCAAAGTACCCAAAGAAGCGCCACGCACTAAAAACATTAAAGAGTTAATGTCGTCCCGGAAAGAAAAAGATATCGAAGAGCTCCGGTCCTATTGCCTGAGTTTTTCCTCTGCGTATCATTTATACGATTCCTCCTGGATTGAATTCGATAAGCTGGCCGTAAACTCGCCCCTGGCTGAAATACCTAACAAAATCCAGTTTCTGAAATCAACTCCCTACTACGAAACGGGGGATAATCAATCGTTGTATTTCCTTAAAATCGATGAGTATAAAATTTCCGATAATGTATCTCCGTTGGAATTTGTGAAAGAGGACATTAAAAACATTATTTTGAACAAAAGAAAAGTGGAACTTGCACAAAAACTGGAGCAGGAAGTGTATGAAAATGCGGTTACAAAGAAAGATTTCGAGATTTATAGCAATTAGTTGCTTGTCCCTGTCGCTGGTAACAGCACAGGCCCAGCAGGCAGAAGGGACTGCCGCTACTACTACCGGTTCGGGTTTTGTGGTGGATAAGATTGTGGCCAAAGTAGATAACTACATCGTGCTTAAATCAGACCTGGAAGGAGCGTACCAGAACTACCTCACTGGTGGCAATCCCGCTTCGGAAGAGGCCAGGTGCAACATATTGAATAGCCTGGTCATTAATAAACTGATGGTGGCAAAGGCCGACATTGACTCCGTAATTGTTACTGATGTGGAGGTAGATGCCAATACACAACAACGTATGGCGGTGATTCTTCAAAACTCCGGCAATTCACCGGAACAGCTGGAGAAAATCTATGGCAAAACACTGGATGAAATTACTCTGGAACTACGCGACCAGATCAAAGAACAATTGCTGGGGCGCGAAATGCAGTCACGCATCACTAAAGACATCAGCATTACTCCTTCTGAGATTAAACGATTCTTCAACCGTATTCCCGCTGATAGTTTGCCGTTCTACTCTTCCGATGTGGAAGTGGCCCAGATTGTGAAAGCTGCCAAGATAAGCCCTGCACAGAAAGAAGAAGTGAAGCGGAGGCTGTCCGATATACGTGACCGCATTCTGAAAGGAGAAAATTTCAATGAGCTGGCAGTTAAATATTCAGAAGACCCATCCGCACAACAGAATGGCGGAGAGATGGGGTACGTAGGACGGGGCGCCATGGTGCCCGCGTTTGAAGCGATGGCTTTTAAATTAAAAAAGGGAGAAATCTCCCAGCCGTTTGAATCTTCCTTCGGGTTTCACATCATGCAGTTGATCGATCGCAGAGGTAATGAATACAACTCGCGGCACATATTGATTTTTGCCACACCCTCTGAAGCAGACATGAAGATAGCAGAGAAATACCTGGACAGTCTTCGTCATAAAATCATTAAAGACAGCATCAAGTTTGATGAGGCAGCCAAGCTTTATTCCGATGATAAAAACACCAAAGACCGTGGCGGATTTTTCACCGATGCAGACGGAGGAAAGAAGGTGTCGATAAAAGAAATTGATCCTGTGGTGTACTTTACTATCGATACGATGAAAGTGGGAAACATTTCGGCACCTATTAAATACCGTACCGATGATCAGAAGGATGCTTCACGGATCATTTATTTCAAGACCAAGCTGGCACCACATCAGGCTAACCTTACGGACGACTGGCATCGTATACAAGCTGCAGCATTGGCAGAGAAAAAAGATAAGGCACTTGACAAATGGTTTTTAAAAGCCCGTCAGGATGTGTTTATTAATATCGATCCCTTATACAAGGGGTGTGGTATCATGGATTAGATAATCAAAGTCCTGTTAACGGGTATTTTTTTGTAGTTGAATTTAGTGTTTTAAACTTTAGTTAATGGCCCAGACATTTACCAGTGATGTAGAAGCAGCAGATGGATTAGCTTCCGCTTACAAAAATCTTCGCGAAGAAATTGCTAAAGTGGTGGTAGGCCAGGAAGAGGTAGTCAAGCTGGTATTGACTGCTATTTTCTGCCAGGGACATTCGCTTCTCATTGGTGTGCCAGGTCTTGCCAAAACATTGCTGGTGCAGACGATTGCCAGTGCATTGGATCTTCAGTTCAAGCGTATTCAGTTTACTCCCGATTTGATGCCCTCGGATATTCTGGGTGCAGAAACGATGGATAAGGAACGGAATTTTCAATTTGTGAAAGGCCCTGTTTTTGCAAACATTGTATTGGCCGATGAGATCAACCGGACTCCACCAAAAACACAAGCTGCATTACTGGAGGCCATGCAGGAGCATGCTGTAACCATAGCAGGACAACGCTATGTGCTGCCACAGCCATTTTTTGTATTAGCCACCCAAAACCCAATTGAACAGGAAGGAACGTATCCGCTGCCGGAAGCACAGCTGGATCGTTTCATGTTTAATATCCGGTTAGACTATCCCACCTACCAACAGGAAGTAAGCATAGTGAAGAACACCACGGCAGACGATATCCGTAAAGTAAATAAAGTGCTGAGCGCAGAAGAGATTGTTGCTTTCCAGCACCTGGTACGCAGAGTGCCCATCGCTGATAATGTAGTGGAGTATGCAGTGAAGCTTAGTCATCTTACACGCCCCGGCACAAACGGCTCAACAGTTGCAAACGATTTTCTGGAATGGGGTGCCGGCCCTCGTGCATCTCAGTATCTTGTGCTTGGTGCCAAATGTAATGCCTTGCTGAACGGAAAGTATTCACCCGACATTGAAGATGTGCAGGCAGTGGCCAAGCCGGTATTCCGTCATCGTATCGTAAGAAACTTTAAAGCAGAGGCAGAAGGTATTTCGGTAGATGGCATTATAGAGAAGATTCTCTGATCACCCTCTTCTCTTTCGTTTGGATTATTTCCTGTATTCAAAATCATTTCTTCTTAAATACCAGCGAAGCATTCTGCACTTGCAATATGCGGCTGTATAATTCTTTCAGATAGTGATATTCTTCAGGGGAATAAACAATCCGGTTTATGCTCAGTGAGTTACTCAGGAGCATTCTGTTGCCAAGATTCTGTATGCTGAAAAGATAGCGGCCTCCTGCGTTGGGTAGTGCCAGCGCAACCTTATCCGGTACTTCGGTTAATTCAAGATTTTCAGGGTATTCCAGGTTAATGATAATGGATTCGTCAATAGGTACGCCAAAGTCAACCGGAAAGAGGCGTTCCTTCGATTTGAATGGATTTGTTTTGATCAGGCTTTCGATAAACGGATTGAAGATAAAGTTGGCAGCATTCAGGTCTTCGAATGTTTCTATTTCCACCTCCAGCTTTTCCGTCAGCGGTTTAGTGATATCATTGGTGTTGATCAGTTCTGATTTCAGAATGCGTGTCTTGTGCCGCTTGTTTTTTAAATCTTCAAAGTAAGCTTCTTCGGTAGTAAACTCGCTGATCTCCTTTCGCTTTCTTACCGCTTCGTATCCGTAGTAACTATAATTTATCGTGCCTCTCATCACTCCGTCTTTCTCCAGCTTTAAATTGAGCATAGTAATTTGCTTTGCCTTGTCGCCCGGTTTCAACTCGTGCCAGTACGATTCTTTTTCTCCTAACACACGCCCCTTGCCATTAAAGCATCGTACGGGGATTAGTCCAAAAGGAAGAAAATCATCGGTGGCATCCAGCAGGTAGATTTTGTCACCCAGATTTAATTTTGCGATCACGTAATTGAAATCGGTGATCACCGGATGAATTTCTATGGGAAGACCATTGCTTCTCGTAGACAGGATGACCGGGTCGACACTTAATCCCGCATAACGCAAGGCGGCAATAAGAGTAAGATTGATGTCGCCCACATTTCCCTTCTTGCTGTTAAATGCTTTTTTAATTCCGTACTCGCTGAACATCCCATTTACCTCATCCCATTCATACCATCCTTTGATGAAGGCATAAATTTTTTGTGCTTTGATCAAAGGATCTGTTTCTCCCAGCATCGCTAATTCCACGTGCTCATCTACAATGTCTTTTCCTTTTCGCAGCTGCTGACCGAATTTTTCATCTCTGCGCAAATCAAGATCAACGTCTTTCCATTCTTTGGTGTACTTCACGTTGCGCCCGTCAAAGCCTTTGAATTCAGCCAGCTCAAAATTGATAGCCGATAAAAAATTAGATTTAGCAGTCATATAATCTTCTTCGATGAATGCAGGAATGTCCTGCATAGCGAATTGATGACGTGCACAGTCTGCCTTGCGCTGATAAAAGCATTCCCGGATCACTTCACTCTCATGCTTGCTTAAAGGAAGCGCACCCCTCAGTGTGATATTGTAGGTATAGTTTCCGGGAATAGTTGCCCAGTATTCACTTTTGATCTTAGGTATATCATCCTGAAAAAACCAGGATCGAAAATTGAATTTAAAAGGAGATTCAATGGTGTATTGGTATTCGATCACCGAGCCTTCGTGTACATTGGAGATAGCGAACCTTTGCACATCCCAGTATTTGTTTTCATTCTTTGTAAAAATATTTTTGGATTCCAGTTTGGTTTCTTTCAGCGTACCATTCTCGATATTATAGGAGGAGGCTTTGACCGATCTTACTTTTTCACTTCGGCCTTCCTGTTTGTGTAAAGGGATTTCAATAGTAGCGCGCTCAACACCTTGTTGTTTAAGAATTTTGATTCGCACATGGTATTCGAACAACAGGTTGTAGTCATTGCCATTCTCCATAGAGCCATCACCGAACTCATTAAGGACTACAGCCACTGCGCTGCTGTCTTTATCATAGATTTTCATTTCCAGTTCACGATAGCTGGCCTGCCCGTAAGGGAAGCCCCGATCCTGGGCAAAAGAAGAAAACAGGAATAAACTGAAGGCGGGGAGGAAAAAATACTTCATGGGGCAGATGGGGGTATCTTAATTAAAGATAATGAAATGTTTGATGGCGAGGACGGAGGTCGTTAACGGAAATGGCTAATTCCTTACGGGCAATATCACTTTAAAAGTTGAACCATTACCAGGTGTACTCTCCACTTCAATACGGCCATTTAATTTTTCTGCCTGTTGCTTGATCAGGTATAAACCAAGCCCCTTTCCTCCCGGAGTGGAAGTATGAAAACGTTTATAAAGCTTGAACATATCTCCCTTAAATCGTGACAGGTCAATACCCAATCCATTATCACTTACTGCAAGGATAACATGACCATCGATTTGTGTAGAAGATATACGGATAACCGGACTTCGCTCCGGTGAACGGTATTGAATAGCATTACTTACTAGGTTGTACAATATGCTATTGACATACGCCTTTACGGATAACAGTTCAATCGGCACAAAGTCTTCTTCTATCTTTACCTTGTTCTTATCAATGAAGGTGGTTAAGGATTGCTTGATAAGAAGCAGCTCCTGTTCAAAAGATACTGGTTCGTAAATAGAAAACTTATCGTGACGGATATCAATGATACGGCTTAAATCATAGATGATGCTTTCCAGGGAGAGTGCGGAGGTTTCCAGTAAACGGATCGTATGGGCTTTTTCTTCTTCAGATAAAGATAACCGATGGAGATTAATCAATCCGAGGATACTTGCCACCGGACCACGAAGGTTATGTGAAACCGTGTAAGAGAACTGTTGTAATTCATTATTCTGACTCACCAGCTGCTGGTTGGTATTCAGCAGGTCTTTGCTTTTTTCGTCCAGGGAATTTTCAAGCTCCATTTTTTGACGCTCGATCTCGCCATTGGCCAGCACGAGGCTATCCTGACTTTGCCGTAATTCTTCGCTTTGTGCCTGTATCTCCTCGTTTTGAGCTTCGATGTCTTTGTTAAGTTCACTGAGTGAGCGGTTGCTGGTTTCGAGCTCAATATTCTTGCGATTAAGATGATCGATCAGCTGATTGTTCTTCAGCTCAAATTCATCCATGATGTTTTTTAAGGACCAGATACAACCTGTTAATAAAATATACGACAGCAGTGTAACAAGATTGCTGGAGAGGTAACGTGCGGGAGTAGGGAAAGTAGCCTGGTTGCTGAATAAGCGCAGCCAGATATCGTGCGAGGCAAACAAAAGAAAATGGATACTTTGAATGAAGAGCATGAGCTTGCGCTCATTTCTGGCAAAAATCAAAGTAGGAAATACAGAAGAGGCAAGGAGCAGCGGGAAAATCCCTGGCGAGCGCACATAGTCAAATCGTTCGGGATCCTGAATACGTGGCAGCAGAATTACCAGCATAGCTGCTACCGGGATAACGATACTCAGTAAGCCACGGCTGATGTTTACATCTCCAAAATGATTCAGTAATGGAACGCTTAAAAAAATCAGAATCACACAGAGTACCACTGTGTCGACAAAAGACCAGCCGTTACTTAATGCATAAGCAGAGTAGATAACTGTGAGCAGGAATGAAATAAGGGCAACTGCATTGGAAAGAATGATTCCTCTTGCTTGCAGTTTGGGCATGGCGGGTTGCACACCCACATGAATAGCTTTTGAGAAAAAATCTTTCATTTATAAATCGGCTGCAATTTACTCCAGCCATTCCGGGCCGGCAAGATTTGCGTAATTAGTTGCTCTTCCATTTACAACAAAAAAGTACACAGTCCTTACTTCGCCACTCATCACATAAGTTTACTTTCATGCACAGTGTTTTATAAATTGAAAGCCTTAAAAAAAAATTACATGAAACGATTCCTCTTCTTTCTCTCCATTATTACTACTTCCCTGTACGCCCAGCTTGCGCCACTTACGGTGGAAAAGATCATGCGCGATCCCAAATGGATCGGTGTAGCTCCTTCCAATGTATCGTGGAGTGAGGAAAGCAAATACGTTTACTTTAACTGGAACCCGGACAAGAATGTTGGAGATTCCCTGTTCATGATTTCCCTTACTAACCGGACACCTCAAAAAGTGACTCCTGCTTTGCGAAGAAGCCTCCCTTCATCTAACGGAGTTTATAATAAAGCGCATACCCGGAAATTGTATGAAAAGAACGGAGATATTTTTATGCTGGATATCACCTCTTCAAAAACCACTCAGATTACTTCTACGAACGAGCGTGAATCTAATCCTTTGTTTTCGATGGACGAGCAGAAAGTTTTTTTTACTTTCAATATGAACTTGTTTAGCTGGGAAGTAGCTACCGGATCGGTCATACAGTTTACTGATTTTAGAAAAGGCAACAAGCGACCTGAAGCCAAACTGAGTGAACAGGAGAAATGGCTGAAAGCAGATCAGCTGGCATACATTGAAATCTTAAAACAGCGGAGCGATAACAAGAAAGCGTCAGATAAGATCCTCAAAGCAGATCGGCCTAAAAGACCGAAAGAAATTTATCTCGATGAAAAAAATGTAGACCAGATACAACTGAGTCCGGATGGGAAATACATCACTTATCGCCTTACTAAATCAGCCACTACAAAAAGTACCATCGTACCTAACTATGTAACCGAATCCGGATTTACCGAAGATATTTCGGGCCGGACCAAAGTAGGTGCAACCCAGACCGCGAATGAGTTTTTTGTGTACGACCTGGCAAAAGATACCGTGCTCGCAGTAAAGACAAACGACATACCTGGAATTTTTGATGCTCCGGATTATAAGAAAGAGTATCCTGCCAGGGCCAAAGCCGGTGACGATAAAAAAGAAAAGAAGCCGGAACCGCGTCCTGTTGTTTTGTTTGGTCCTTACTGGAGCGAAGATGGCAAGAACAATGTGATTGTTGCCCGTTCGCAAGATAACAAAGATCGCTGGTTGTTATCGCTTGACCCTGCTACGCAAAAGTTAAAATCCATCGATCGCCAGCATGATGATGCCTGGATAGGCGGACCAGGTACCGGTTTCTTTGGGGCCAGTGCCATTGGGTGGATGAGCAACCATCAGTTTTGGTTTCAATCTGAAGAGACAGGCTATTCGCATCTGTACAGCTACGATTTTATAACCGGAAAGAAACAGGCACTTACTTCCGGCAAGTATGAAGTGCAATCTGTGGATCTTTCCAGAGACAAGAAATTCTTTTATTTAACCACAAATGAAATTCATCCTGGCGAGAAGCATTTCTATAAGCTTCCGGTAGCAGGAGGGAAAGCAGAGAAGCTCACTTCATTAACAGGTGCTAATGAAGTAACTCTTTCGCCCGATGAAAAATGGTTAGCCATTCGCTACTCGTATAGCAATAAGCCATGGGAACTGTATCTTCAGGAAAACAAGGCGGGAGCTAAGCCACAGCAAATCACCAGCTCACTCACCGAGGAGTTTAAATCGTACGCCTGGCGCGATCCGGAAGTAACTACCTTTAAGGCGCGTGATGGTGCGGATGTATATACGCGTGTGTTCACACCGGCAAAGCCGAATGGAGCCGCTGTTATTTTTGTTCATGGAGCAGGATATCTGCAGAATGCACATAAGTGGTGGAGCAGCTATTTCCGGGAATACATGTTCCATAATTTATTAGCGGATAAAGGATACACCGTTTTGGATATGGATTACCGTGCCAGTGCCGGTTATGGAAGAGATTGGCGCACGGGGATCTATCGTTTTATGGGTGGAAAAGATTTGACGGATAATGTGGATGGTGCAAAATGGCTGGTAGAAAAATACAATATCGATGCGAAACGAATTGGTATTTATGGAGGCTCCTACGGAGGGTTTATTACATTGATGGGAATGTTTACTACTCCCGATGTATTCGCAGCGGGAGCTGCACTACGGCCGGTAACCGACTGGGCACATTATAATCATCCGTATACTGCTAATATTCTGAACGAACCTTATGCAGACAGCATTGCCTATGCAAAAAGTTCGCCCATCTATCATGCAGCAGGATTGAAAGGCCATTTACTCATCTGCCATGGTATGGTCGATGTGAATGTTCATTTCGAAGATGCGGTGCGTCTATCGCAGCGGCTGATTGAATTAGGTAAAGACAATTGGGAGCTGGCCGGATATCCGGTAGAAGATCATGGATTTGTAGAGCCCAGCAGCTGGACGGATGAGTATAAACGAATATTAAAGCTGTTTGAGCAAAACCTGAAATAGATTTTAATATCACACAGTATAACAGAAGCCGTCTCAAAAAATTAAGAGACGGCTTTTTCTTTTTGCGTCCTGGGAAGCAGCCTGTTATCTTATTTACATTTACATTTACCTTGACAGTTTATCATTGCAATCATCTTACGATTATTGGATTTTGAAAGTGGTTATTTATATTTGGTTGATTTGATTTTTCTTTAAATGGATTCACTGGACCAGGTTCATCTTAATTTCAACAGCGATAATCTTTGGGTGCTTAACCTTTGCCTTGCACTACTGATGTTTGGAGTAGCCCTCGATCTTAAGATAGCCGATTTTAAGCGCCTGATTGAATCACCTCGCGCTTCTATTGTAGGACTCTCGGCACAGTTCATCGTTCTTCCGTTTCTTACCTTTGTAATGATATGGATAGTGGAGCCACAGCCAAGCATTGCCTTAGGCATGATACTGGTGGCCGCCTGTCCGGGAGGAAACATCTCCAACTCCATTACTCATCTGGCTAAAGGGAATACAGCTCTTGCCGTAAGCATCACTGCCGTAGGTACCCTGCTTGCCATTGTGTTTACCCCATTGAATTTTGAGTTATACGGTAATCTATATAAGCCAGCAGCAGAAATATTGAAATCAGTAAGCGTTGATCCGTGGGATATGATCAGGACAGTAGTAGTCGTTGCAGGTTTCCCCATTATGATAGGAATGCTTTTGTCCCACTTCTATCCAAAAATATCCCTGCGCCTTTCGAAAATAATGAAGCCCTTATCGATTGTTATTTTTACAGGCTTTGTTGTTATCGCACTGGCAAATAATTTTTCTTATTTCCTGCAGTACATTCATTATGTGCTGATCCTTGTGCTCGTTCAGAATGCGATGGCTATGATCACCGGGTTCATGATGGCACGCGTTGCCGGCCTAAGCTTTATTGACCAGAAAACGCTGGCTATTGAATCAGGTATTCATAACTCGGGGCTTGGCCTGGTGCTGATATTCGCTTTTTTTGATGGGCTTGGCGGAATGGCATTTGTAGCAGCATGGTGGGGAATATGGCACATCATCTCCGGTTTAAGCCTGGCATTTTACTGGTCCAAATCAGGCGCAGTAACAACCACATCCGAAAAATAAATGCCAGCGATTGAATTAATAACAATTTTGTGATCTGTCTAAGGGAAGATGATGGATAGAGGAATGGCAATAGCTTTAAAAGAAAAGCTATCTCATTTGACCGTTTAGTTTTTTTTAAGGAGGACTAATATGTTCCATTCGGAATATACGTCTTCCCGACAATCAGTACGGTACCTCGCTTTGTAAAAATGGCTCCTTTTGAACTGTAGCGAAATACAATGTAATCCAGTTGACGGCCATCGGCAGCAAGTTCCACTATATTGCTGCGTTCGCCCCGCTTCACTTCTTTTTCTATGGCAGGCTGAAGCACGTCACCGTTAACAAGATGAATCTGAAGGTCATTAATCGTCACGTTGCGATCTCTGATATAAAGACGTAATGAGGTAACTTTATCTGTCCTTTTCACTTTGAGTATGTCTTTTTCATGCAGGTGATTTACTTTCTTTTCACCCAAAAGCACCCACCCCTTTTCTTCCTGGGCGAATTGCTCAAACATATAGTTAGAGGGATGACAGGCAACGGCCATTAACAGGAGGAGAAAACCCGGGACGGAAAGCAGTTTTTTATTAAGAGATGACATAAGCAGAGAGCAGGAGATAAATAAACTCCGGATGCTATGGCAGGCATGGAAAAAATGATGCCTTACAGCATGACGTATGATTCAATTCCTGCCCGGCAGATAATCGGTTTTATGAGTAATAAAATCTCCACAACCGAGGATTTTATGGACGGGTTTGAATCGATTTATCTGATCAAAAATAGTTTTCCATTACCACCTGCTGCAATAACCAGCGAGCCTTTTCTCGCTTTGCGAACAGTATGCAATTCTTTTTCATTCGAAAGTGCATTCCATTGATCACCGTTATCATAGGAGATGTCCACGCCTGAAGGCCCTGCAGCGATCAGTACATTTTTGGTTATTGCTTCTATGCATTCGCGATAACCACGTGCAGGAGCAGTGGGGACAAGCCAATGCCTGCCACTATCTGTGGAATAGAAATGATGAAGCCGGGTACTGTTCTCTTCTTTAAAATCGCCACCCACAATCATCAGCCGGTTTTCATTTTGCGTGAATGAAAAAATACCGGTAGTACTTTTGCCCTGTATAATAGGTGTGGGGAAAGCAGTCCAGTGATCGCCTTTGTCCTGCGATATCCAAAGACGTGATACAGTACCACCTGTACAGATCGTTACCAGCTTTTCATTCGTACAACGAATACCCGTTCCGCTGGCAGCAAAGGAAGCCTCTCCCGTCTCCAGCATTGGAGGGTTGCTTACTTCTTTCCAGGTGAGCCCGCCATCTGAAGTGCGTAACAGGAACATCTTGCCTTCAACAGGATCTCCGTAAAGGATACCTTCCCTGTCGTTCCAGAAATCAATGCCATCGAAGAAGGTATCTTTATGTGTGAAAATGCGAATCGTCTTCCAGTTTTTTCCACCATTGGTTGTAAGAAGAATGTATCCTGGTGATCCCGCATTGGCAATAATTGCACGCTCGCTGTCAAACGCATAAAGCGAACGAAATTCCGATTTCTCGAAACCTTCGACAGTATTGAACGTCCAGCTTTTCCCTCCATCAGTCGTGCGTCCTACCTGCCCGAGACTTCCGCTTACCCAGGCCACGTTGTTATCCACCACGGAAAGGCCACGAAAGGAAGCGGTGGAATTTGTGTTTACTTTATGAAGCGTATAGGACTGAGCATAAAGCAAGGAAGAGAAGAACAGGAACAAAACGGACAAGGAATGTTTCATGATCGGAATAAAGTAGTAGGTGCATGAAGGTAAGAATAGCGTTCGTTATGGAAAACATTCAGGCAACTTATAATTGTCATAAAGCAGTATCTTTATCATCTATAAACAGATAATGATGATCCGATTATTTTTCGTACTAATGCTGGCAGTAAGTATACTCACCTCAGCACAAACGCCTTCTTTTATTAGCGAAACCTTTCCAAAAGGAACGGTCTTCCATCAAAACATTCCGTATGCTGGAGATACGCTCAAAAAGCATCTGCTTGATATCTATCTTCCTGCCAATGCAAAAACGAATACGCCTTTGATAGTATGGATACATGGCGGAGCCTGGAATCACAACGACAAGTATGCCGATATGGGTTATATGACAAGTACGATCAAGGCTCTGATTGAAAAAGGCTATGCACTGGCATCGATTGATTATAGGCAAAGCAGCACGGCTATCTTTCCCGCACAGATCCAGGACTGTAATCAGGCTGTGGAATTCCTTTACACCAATGCTGCGAAGTATAAACTGGATAAGAACCGGTTTGCTATTATGGGCTTCTCTGCGGGTGGACATCTCGGTTCGCTGTTAGCTTTATCCAATAACAGTGATGTGCCTGAGTTTTATGCAAACAAAAAGAAACCCGCCTTCCGGATTAAGGCAATGCTCGATTTTTACGGACCAAGCAACCTTCTTTTATTCTTCGGCACGTCAGACCCTAAAGAGGTGGATAGCTCTATTGCAAAACTACTGGGCACTTCACCCTTGCTGCGTCCCGACATTAGTGAAATGGCAAGCCCTGTTACTTACGTGGATAAAAATGACCCTCCCTTTTTTATCGTGCATGGCGAGAAAGACCCGGATGTTCCGCGAGCACAATCGTATTTGCTTAAATCATGGCTTGACCTTGCTCATGTAAAAAATGAATTGACTATTGTGAAAGACGCCCCTCACTACGGCAAAATGTTTGATGCAGAAGAAATTCAAAAAGGATTGTTCGCCTTTTTGGATCGTGAAATGAAATAAAGAACGGTGGGAATGAAGCCCACCGTTTAAGATCTGTCGTTTATATAAACTCAGTATTATAATAATTTCCTGGCTTCCTTCACTACATTATCTACAGAGAAGCCCAATGCTTCAAGAACGTCTTCTCCTTTACCGGATTCTCCGAAGCGATTAATGCCAAGCACCTTTCCTTCATCACCGGTATATTTTTCCCATCCGAAAGGAGAGAGTGCTTCAATAGATAATCTTTTTTTGGAGGCTTTAGGTAGGACGCTTTCCTTATAAGCGGCATCTTGTTTTTCGAACAGCTCCCAGCTTGGCATGCTCACCACGCGTACATTTATTTTATCGGCCGCCAGTTTTTCCTGTGCCGCCAATGCAAGCGATACTTCCGATCCGGTAGCAATTAAAATCAGCTGTGGCTTTCCTTCTCCGGAATCTTTCAATACATAAGCTCCTTTTTCCACATTAGTGGCAGAAGGAAATTTATCCTGATCGATCACAGGAAGTTTTTGACGACTGAGAATCAAAGCCACAGGTCCTTTCTTTCTCTCCATTGCCACGCGCCATGCCTGGATCGTTTCATTGGCATCGGCAGGGCGGATGGTAACTAAATTCGGAATGATCCGAAGTGCTGCCACCTGCTCAATTGGTTGATGCGTTGGCCCATCTTCTCCAAGGCCCACGCTATCGTGCGTGAATACATAAACCACAGGTGCTTCCGTTAGCGCGGCAAGACGTATGGCCCCTTTCATGTAATCCGAGAACGTAAGGAATGTGCCACCAAATACTCTTACTCCTTTATGTGCGGCAAGACCATTCATAATAGCACCCATGCCATGTTCGCGCACACCAAACCACACGTTGCTTTCTTCATAATGCCCCGGCTGAAAGCTTGCATCGCCTTTGGTTGACATTTCATTGGAAGAAGCAAGATCGGCAGAGCCGCCAAACAGCCATGGAATATTTTTCCGGATTGCTTCTATGGCTTTGCCGGATGCCTGCCGTGTTGCAAATTGTCCATCCGAAGGTTTCAATACAGGAAGTGCTTTCTTCCATCCTTCAGGGAGATTATCGTGTTCGCTCAGATCAAGTTCACCCGCTTCTTTCGCAAACTCTTTTTTATAGTTATCGAATAGCTGGTTCCATGATTTCTCTCTTTCAGCACCGGCCTTGCTTTGTGATTGCATATTTTCTTTTACTCCTTCGGGTATAAAGAAATGCTGATCGGGATTCCATCCGAAAAACGTTTTCGTCTTACGCACATTTTCTTCTCCCAGCGGACTACCATGCGCCTTGCTTGAATTTTGTAAAGGACTACCATATCCGATGATCGTCTTCACGGCAATGATAGAAGGTTTGTTCTTTTCATTCTTTGCTTTTTCTATTGCCTTCTCTATCCCTTGTAGATCGTTACCATCTTCTACCACCTGAACATGCCAGTCGTACGCTTCAAAGCGTTTCATGGCATCTTCCGTAAAAGCAAGGCTGGTAGGGCCATCCAATGATATCTTATTATCATCATAGAGATAAATAAGTTTTCCGAGTTTCAGGTGGCCGGCCAACGAAGCCGCTTCCGATGCCACGCCTTCCATCAGATCACCATCACTCACAATACCATAGGTATAATGATCGATCAGTGTATAACCCGGTTTGTTATAGCGTGCAGCCAAATGGGCTTCTGCGATTGCAATCCCAACTCCGTTTCCAAATCCCTGCCCAAGCGGGCCGGTAGTTACTTCAATGCCCGGAGTAAACATGCTTTCCGGATGCCCCGGTGTTCTTGATCCGGTCTGACGAAATTCCATCAGGTCTTTCAGGGTAAGGTCGTAGCCTGCCAAATGCAATAAGCTATATAAAAGCGCGGAGCCGTGACCTGCAGATAACACAAAACGATCGCGATTAAACCATTTTGGGTTTTGAGCATTGTAGTTCATTACTTTTGCCCATAGCACGTAAGCCATAGGTGCTGCGCCAAGCGGCAACCCGGGATGTCCGGAGTTGGCTTTCTGAACAGCATCTAACGATAGAAAACGAAGAGTATCAACAGTGAGTTGATCGATGGAGGAAGATGTTGCCATATATGTATGTAATTAAATAATAGTTAAAAACGGATAGTCTGTTTTATGAAGATAGCGATTCAGGAGTGTTCGTTTGAAAAAAAGAGATGGGTGGTTAATAATATAGAACAGACAAGGAAAATGATGGTTAAGTTCATGGCAGCTTAACCGCCTGCCTTGCTATTAATGTCCACTGTCCTTTTTGATTTTGCCATACCTGCATCACTGCAAGATGAACGGTGTTGGGCTTACCTCCATCGTTCGTGTCTCCATTTAATTGATGGCGGACAATAGCAGTATTATCAGTGATCGTAATGGTTTGTTCACTTAATGTAATGGTGACAAAGTCAGACTTGCCACTGGTTAAGGCATTTATAAACGAGGCTTTGTCTTCTACTTTACCCCCCGAGTGGCCGTAGCTGAGGGATTCAGAAATTATTTTGTCGAGTACCGTTTTATCCGCATCGATCATTGCTTTGCGTAAAGTTTCAACAGCAGTTGCTACTTCTGTTTCTTTTGATTGACCAAAACTCATAAAGCTAATCAGACAAGAGGCAAGTAAAAGAAAAATACGTGTCATAATCATTTTTTTGAAAAAGGCATTGCCCCGATAGCAATGCCCTTTGTTGTGTTTTAGAATAATTTTTCCTGAGGTGGTTTCAATCCCTTCAGGCGAAGGTAAACCGTTGTTTGTCCGCGATGGTGCGTCTGATGTTCAAATGCTTTTGCCAGCGCGGTTTCTGCAGGCATTTCCATATTAAACATCTTTACATTGCCGGCCATTTTTTCATCCGTCATTCCTTTCGCTGCAGTGATGGCAAAGTCGTAACTATCCAATACAGCTTTGCCTATCTCCGCTTTTGTTTTCAAAGATCCTTTTTCAAGTTCTCCGAATTTGATCGGACTGGGTGTGCCGCTCGCAGCCGAGGCCATTCCATAATTAGCTTCCGATAAGTGTAGCATTTGCTCTCCGAAGCTTCTCATCTCCGCGGTTGGCTTAAAGCTGAAGGTTTCCTCAGTGGCGGCATCCAGGTATTCCTTCGTGTAGGCTTTGGCACGTTCCCACTCTTTTACTACCTGCTCTGTTTTGGGGGAAACTCTTTTATCCAGTGGACGGAAAGCCACCGAAATAAATACTACTGCAGCCAGTGCGGCTGCCATCGTTACTCCTGTTGTTATCTTCATGTGTGTTTGTTTGTTGTCTGATAAAGATAGTAGTTTATTACTACAACCCCGGATGAAGATCAATGAAGAATTGGTAAATCTATCAAGAAAAAAATAACCCATTCCGATTGGTTAGAATCAAAATGGGTTAAATTAAGTTCAGGTTAGTTATTGATAAGCGCTGTTTTGACTGAGTTGCGTATTAATATTTCGTTCTGCCTGTGGAATAGGAAAGAGATAACGTTTGGGGTCCGGAACCACCATCATTTCGGTAAGCGCCAATCCGGTACGTGTATAATCGTACCACGCTTCGCCTTCAAAAATCAACTCTCTCCTTTTTTCTTCCTGTACGGCTTTAACGAATGCATTAAGATCAGCAAAATCACTTTCTGCCAATGATGTAATTTGTGCACGGTCGCGAATAGCTTTATAGTAAGTGTAAGCATCTCCTGTCACACCCTGATTGGAGCGTGCTGCCGCTTCTGCATAGATCAGGTAAATTTCGGAAAGACGAATAATAGTAAGGTTCTGCGTGGCCGGGTTATCATTGCGATACTTACCTACATAGAAATTAGAATTCGCAGTGTAGATAGAAAAATCTTTTCTGATGTCCCCGTCTTCAAACAGATTAACCACATTGTTTTTGGCAAAGAAGAGCGTAGCTCCGTTCCAGGTGGTTCCTGTTATGAGTGTGTTTGTTGCCTGCTGATCAAACTGCAATTCAAAGATCGATTCCGAGCTGTTTTCAGTTTTCCAGATCGATGGATAATCCTGAGTTAATGTGTAGCCACCCTGATCGATTACTTCCTTTGCATAGGAGGCTGCTCTTGCATAATCGGCCTGGTATAAATAAACTTTGGCAAGCAGAGCTTTGGCAGCAAACTGCGTTGCACGTCCTTTTGTCTCTTCCGTGCTTGCATAAGCCACTGGCAGGCTGGCGGCTTCCGTTAAGTCTTCAATGATTTTTGAGTAGACCTCGGTTGCAGCAGTGCGCGTTACTTCAACATCTTGCTTCTCTGCAGAAGAAGTTGGTGTTAAAACTAACGGAACATCTCCAAAGCTGCGTACCAGGTTAAAGTAGGTAAGCGCTCTTACAAATTTTGCTTCGCGCGCCATTTGCAGCTTTACATTTTCAGACGATACATTGGTCATATTGGGTACATTCTCGATAATCAGGTTAGTCGCATTAATGGTGGCATACATGGCGGTCCATATATTGAGCGACCATGGATTATCGATACGAATACGGTTTTCTTCATACTCCACATACTCTGGGTAGCTGGCGGTATGTCGCAAATGCCTCGCAGCAAATTCGGGAACAACAATGAATGCCTGTCCATAATAGTAGGGCGATTCCAGTGAACGATACGTAGCCGTAACAGCCGCCTTTGCATTGGGCTCGCTATCAAAAAGTTTGTCAGCAGAAATCTGGTCAATCGGCTCTTTATTGATAAACTCATTGCAGCTGAAAGCCAACAGTAAGCTGAAGCCGAATAATACGTAGCTAAAAATATTTTTCATGATTCGATTCTTTTGGATAGTTTAGAAAGTAAGGTTGATTCCTCCGGTGAAGATGCGTGGTTGTGGATAACTTCCGTAGTCAAAGCCATACTCAATGCCGGGATTGATTCCACCGATGGAAGAACTTACTTCCGGATCATAGCCTTTGTATTTAGTGAACACATACGCATTTTGAACCGTAGCATAAATGCGAAGACTTTTTACCTTCAGCCGGTCGAGTACAGAGCCGGGAAGGCTGTAACCGAGAGTAATGTTGCGTATGCGGAAGAAAGATCCATCTTCAACAAAGCGCGATGAAATTGTTGCGTTGTCAAATAATCCTGGTGTTGGTCGAGGTACATCTGTAATATCTCCCGGTTGTCTCCACCTCCTGTTCCAGTCGGTAGAACCATTGTTGCTATCGCTGCTGCCGGACAGGAGTGAGAACTGATTGTAGTTGAAGATATCATTACCATAGGTGAACTGACCCATGATGCTTAAGTCGAAACCTTTAAAGTAAAAGTTGTTGGTAATGCCACCGAAGAAGTCAGGATTTGGATTGCCAATGATTTTGCGATCGTTCGGATCGGAAGGAGGGCCAACCGTTTCGTCATTCTTTGCAAAATCAATCACACCGGTTTGTGGATTCACTCCTACCATCTCCCATCCATAAAACGATCCCAGTGGCAAGCCTTCGCGGGCCAGGTTAAGTGTACCGCCAAGTCCACCAAACAAATCACCATTGGGCAACGATACTACTTTGTTTCGGTTGAAAGTCATGTTCAATGAAGTGGTCCACATGAAGCCACCTTCTTTACTGCTCTGTATATTTTTTGTTGAGAGCTCAAACTCAAAACCTTTGTTCTGAATTTTACCTATATTTTTGTATGTGTTCTGAAAACCGGTAGTGCGGGGAATCTGAACATTGATGAGCAGATCAGAAGTATTTTTTACATAATAGTCGGCCAGAATTGAAATTCGTTCATTCAACAATCCCAGGTCGATACCAATGTCGGTTTGCTTCGTAGTTTCCCAACCTAAATTAGGATCACCGAATGTGCTGGGTATAAAGCCGGGTTGATTGAGGTAATTGTTACCTCCGGAGTAGAGCGAATAGCTGGCATAGTTAGGAATGTTTTGATTGCCGGTTAAGCCCCAGCTTGCTCGCAATTTTAAATTGCTGATTTTACTCGCATTGTTCAGGAAGTCTTCTTCCGATACTCTCCATGCTGCAGCAAAGGATGGAAACGTTCCATATTTGTTATCTGCACCAAAGCGTGATGAACCGTCAATACGGAAGTTGGCAGTGAACAAGTACTTGTTTTTATAGCCGTAGTTAAGTCGCGAGAAGTAAGATACAATGGCCCACTCCTGAATGGTAGCCGATGCTCCGGAGATGACACCACCTGCTGAGATCACCGGAATGTCGTTGGTAGCGAAGTTGGTTCTGCGTGCGTCCACATACGTAAACTTCGATTCCTGGAATGAATTTCCTGCCAATATATTGATGGAATGATTGCCAAAGACATTGTTGTAGGTCAATGTGTTTTCATTAAGCCAAAGCTGATCTTTAGAACTGCGCGCTCCGCCTAATCCTTTGGAGGAGGCAACAAAACGTATTCCGTTAGGAGGCATAAAGAAGTTCTCATCGATGTAACTCATGTCCGCACCAAAGTTGGTTTTGAAGTTAAGCCCTTTGATGATTTGATATTCAGCGGAAATATTTCCAAGGATGCGGAAAGTCTCCGCGTTGTTCACCGGAAGCTGAAGCATTGCCACCGGATTTTCCCTGCTGGTGACGAGGTTATCAAATGCATAGGTTCCGTCTTCGTTATATACGGGAATATTCGGAGGTGCTACAATACCATTTTTGGTAGATCCCTCCTTCGAGTTTTCCTCCTGAATGCGTTTGTTGGTAGCGCGCGTTACATTGATGTTGGTCGAGAATTTTAATTTTTCACTTTGCTGATGATCGAGATTCAGCCGTGCACTAAGGCGGTTAAATCCGGAGTTGAGTATTGTCCCCTGCTGATCGTAATAGCCAATGGACGTATAGTATTGTGTTTTATCAGCACCACCCGAAGCAGATAGCTCGTAACTTTGAATAGGAGCAGTGCGGAATATTTCATCCTGCCAGTCGGTATCTGCGTCACGATTTAAAATCTGCGCAGGAACAGGTGTGCCCTTATAGGCATAATAGTCGGTCATGTAAGAGATGTAGTCATCCGTCTTCATCATTTTATACTTCCGCTCTTGTGGTACTTGCGAAACTCCTGAATAGGCACTCAGGCTGATCGAACTGGAGTTGGCTTTACCTCTTTTGGTAGTGATCAGCACCACACCGTTGGCAGCACGTGCTCCGTAAATAGAAGTGGCCGCGGCATCTTTTAATATCTCCACGGATTCAATATCGCTTGGGTTGATGGAGGCAAGGATGTTAATTCCTTGTGTACCTCCACCGAAATTGAAATCAGAGCCGCCAGTGAAGTTAGTAGTACTGTTGACAGGAACGCCATCTACTACGTACAGCGGATCAGAGCTTGCATTGATTGAAGTAGTACCGCGTATACGAATGCTAATACCGCCACCCGGGCTTCCTGATTTTTGTGTTACCTGCACACCACCTGCTTTGCCTTGTATAGCTTGGGTTACGCTGGGAAGGGGATCGTTCTCTAAAGCACTGCTGCCGATGGAAGAAACCGAACTGGTCAAAGTAGAACGATTCATCGTACCGTACCCGACAACAACAACTTCCTTCAGCACCTTTGCTTCATTCTTAAGATTAACATCAATTATGGATTGACCATTTACGGGTACTTCTACATTTTCCAGTCCTACAAATGAATAAACCAGCACGTCCCCGGGCGAGTTAAGAAAGATAGTATAGGCTCCGCTGACATCGGTGATCACACCTTTCGTTGTATTTTTAATGACTACACTGGCTCCGGGTATCGGTTCTTTGCCTGAGCCTGAAGTAACCGTTCCGGTAACTTTAGGGCCGGTAGCCGTTGTGTCGCTGGTGGCCGCAGTGGCAAGTGAATCGGCCGGAGCTTTGGGAAGCGTGTCTGATTTTACTGCCGGAGGGCTTATCGGTTTTAAGGTATCGCCAGCGATCTTGGCTTTCAACGAGTCAGGGCCTTTGACAGCAGTACGTAATGAATCCTTTCCTGAAGCATTGGCTTTCAGCGTATCTGTTTTCAAACTGTCTCCCTCAATCTGTGATACGGAAGGCATTGCTATACCTTCGCTTTCCAGTTTTACCGTGACCTCTTTTTTACCGTGCAGGATTACTCCCTTATTCTTAAAACCTTCTCCGCTAAACATGAGTGTGTCGTTGGGAGTGTTAAGTTTAATTGTAAAAGCACCGTCTCCATTAGTGACAGTGCTTACCGATGTTTTGTATACAGTTACTTTAATTCCCTGAATCGGAGTATCTGTTTCTGTAAGTACTTTTCCTTTTATGTTAAGGCTTTTCCCAGGCGGTGTGACCTGTGCAGGTTTTTTTTGCTGGCCGAAGGCAGAATAAAAAAGAGTAGCAATCAGGCAGATTGTAAAAAATGGTTTCATCTAATAACGATTTTTTTATATTCGATGTCACTACTTAAATTTTTAAACCATTACAGGAGAAGAAGCTGATAAATTACTGCAAATCGATTTTTAAGGCATTGTGGAATATAAAGTCTACTGAATTATTTGTGCTGAAAATTCATGTGTTGCTTATTATGCACATTTTGTAGTCTTTTTCTCCACTTATCATAGAGAAGATTTCTCATTTCTTTTTATTCGTTAGTTTTAATCCACATATAATAATGACACTATGCGCTTTTGTCTCTTACTGTTAGCGGTATTAATCAGTTCCATTTCGGCTCAGGCACAAAAGCCAGTAGTCACTTATACTTCCGGACAGCGAAAACCGCTTTCACATTCCGTGTATGATTCCTGGAAAGAGATCATCTATAAATCCATTTCACCCGATGGCAATTATGCCGCCTTCACGATCAATCCCCAGAATGGGGACGGGAAAGTGATCTTCTATCACCTGAAAAACAATGCCCAGGATTCAGTAAAACGCGCTGCCGAAATTCAGATCACATTTGACAGTCAGCAGGCAGTGTTTAAAATAAAGCCACAGCAGAAGCTGGTGAAAGACCTGCGCAGGCAGAAAAAGAAAAAAGACGATCTTCCAAAAGATTCTCTCGGCATTTATTCTTTTGGCTCACGCAAAACAGAAAAGATACCGGATGTTAAATCCTATAAGCTTCCGGATAAAGCAAGTGGATGGCTGGCCTACCAGTTAGACACTAAAAAAGAAGTGAAGCTTAAAACTGACCCTAACGCGAAGCCGGAAGAGAAGAAAACGGAAAAGCCGAAGAAGAAAAAAGTAAACAATGACGAAAACGGATACACACTGAACGTGCGTAATCTGGCCACTGCCAAAGAGCTTTCATTTGGATTTGTAAAAGAATACACCTTCGCGAAATATGGACAAGGTCTTCTCTTCGCTTCCACGGGTAACGACAGTACGATGAAGGCCGGAGTATACTGGTACGATTTAAAGAATGAGAAACTTCAGGCATTGTATGAGGGCAAGAGCAAACACAAATTCAAAGGCCTTTCCGTGAGCGATGATGGTGCCCAGACTGCCTTTCTTGTTGACAGCGATACGACCAAAGCACAGGTTCGCTATTTCAAACTCTATCACTGGAAGAACGGGAACCCGGCCGCTACTTTATTAGTAGATGAACGTACCGCTTCGCTTCCTTCCGGGTGGCTGGTGAGCGAGCATGCAACACCTTATTTTGCTAAAGATGGTTCAAAACTTTTCTTTGGCTCTATGCCGCGGCCTTTGGTGCAGGATACCACCTTGCTTACAGAAGAAATTGTAAATGTAGAAGTGTGGAACTGGCAGGATGACTATATCTATCCACAGCAGAACAAACAATTGGATGCAGAGAAAAAAAGATCCTATCTGTTTGCGGTTGACCCTGCTTCTGCAAAACTGACCCAATTGGGAAGTAAAGAAATTCCGGGTGTCGAAACGGGTGATGAAGGGAACGCTCTGTTCGCATTAGGTGAAAGTAATGTTCCTTACCGGGATATGATTGTCTATGATCCGGCTACCTATAATGACTTTTACCTTTTCAACTTAAAGGATGGTTCGCGTAAGACAGTGGCAACAAAAATCAAAGGCAATGCTTCGCTTTCGCCCAAAGCCAATTATACCACCTGGTATAGTCAGCCGGATACAGCGTGGTATTCCTACGCTAATGCAACAGGCAGAACAGCAAAGCTGAATCGTGGCATGGGTGTAAAGTTTGCGGATGAAGAAGACGATCATCCGGATTATCCGGGACAGTATGGTTCTGCCGGATGGACAGCGAATGATGGACAGTTCCTGATCTATGACAGATATGATATCTGGGCATTCGATCCACTGGGAATGCGTGACCCGGTGAACCTGACAAAGATTGGCCGTTCTGAAAAAATAGTGTTCCGCTATGTGAAACTCGATAATGAAGAGCGCTTCATTGATCCCGCTAAGGAGCTGCTGTTATCAGCCTTCAATGAAACGACAAAAGCTTCGGGTTACTATAAATTCAACCTGAATGAGGGAAGGCTCACGAAGCTGATAATGGAGAACTATCGTTTCGGAGGTGTGGTAAAAGCAAAGAATTCAAATCAGCTTCTTTTCACGCGCGAGAGCTTCCGCGATTTTCCCGATGTATGGACAACCGATGGCAATTTCTCATCCATGAAAAAAATCAGTGATGCTAATCCTCAGATGAAAAATTATTTCTGGGGAACGGTGGAGCTTGTAAGCTGGACTTCACTCGACAATATTCCTTTGCAGGGATTATTGTATAAGCCGGAAGGCTTCGACCCGAAGAAGAAGTATCCCATGATCGTAAATTTCTATGAAAAAGAATCCGACAATTTATACGGTCATACCAGGCCAGAACCTCTTCGCTCTACCATCAACAAGGCAACGTATGTGAGCAACGGGTATTTGGTATTTGTTCCAGACATTGTATATAAGATAGGTTATCCTGGGGAAAGTGCGCACAACTGTATTCTGCCAGGTGTTACCTCACTTATTGCAAAAGGTTTTGTAGATGAAAAAAACATAGGGATACAAGGCCACAGCTGGGGCGGATATCAAATCGCCTATTTAGTAACGCGTACTAATCTGTTTAAAGCAGCGGAAGCAGGCGCACCGGTTGCAAACATGACCAGCGCCTACGGAGGTATTCGCTGGGAAAGTGGGATGAGCCGTATGTTTCAATACGAGCACTCACAAAGTCGCATTGGCGGAACCCTTTGGGAAAAACCATTACTCTACATTGAAAATTCTCCCTTGTTCTTTGCTGATAAAATTCAGACTCCTTTACTGTTACTTCACAACGATGCTGATGGCGCGGTGCCCTGGTACCAGGGTATAGAAATGTACATGGCTATGCGCAGATTAAATAAACCAGTATGGTTACTCAATTATAATGGGGAGCCGCACTGGCCTGTAAAAAGAGAAAACAGAATGGATTTCCAGATCAGGATGATGCAGTTCTTTAATCACTATCTGAAAGGGGCGGAAGCTCCCGACTGGATGATCAAAGGCGTGCCCGCTACAGAGAAAGGTATTTTAAAAGGGTATTAAAATATATAAAGGGAGACGGGATAGCTCCCTTTATATTTATCAAATAAGATAACGGTATTATATAAACACGTTCATCCTTCGGGCAATTGACAAATTACTAAAAGGATAATCGTATGCCCAGGTTTAATCCTAAACCGCTGGCATTTACATATTGCTGCGGAACCTGCTTAGGCTGATTGGTATCGTTAGAAGGAGTATAGGTTTCATTAAAAGTAAACTTCTTTTGATTAACAGGTAGATCTCCTAATTGTTGCCCGGGTACTAAAGAAGACTGATTCTCACTTGTGGCGGTAGTAGAATACTTTTTAATCTCCGCGTTTTTGCTTTGAATTGAAAAGTTCTTGAATTCGACTTCACCAAAAATGCTCACTTTATCACTCACGGGATAGAGCACACCCAATGCACCAATAAAGCCAACAGTGAATTTTGCTTTTACTTCTGTTTCTGCATTCACATCTATTTGTGGTGAGCTGCCTGTGGCATATTGAGTGATGTCAGTATTAATGGTAAGGTGGCCTGCGGCCGGAAAAATCGCACCAACACGCGCATAGGGATTTAATTTTGCAAATCCGGGAGTAATAACAATCGCAGGAGTAAGGTCAACGCCTCTGAGGTAGGTGTTCTCTTCGGCATGACGGCTGGGAGTACTTAGCCGGCCAATCAAAACCTCATTGCCATGGAAATAATTGATTCCTATCTCTGCACCGATATAAGGATTAAACATATACCCGGGTGCGAGTGTAAACTTAAACCCCTCACCAACCGTTCCGTTAAGGGATTTTATGGTAGTTGTATTCCCATTAGAAGTGATGTCCGTAGATTGAGTAATACCTGTAATTCCATTGGGGTCTGCGTTATTAAATTCCGTTTTCCCTGATTGGATGCTATAGCCACCACCTGCGCGTAGATAAAACTTTTGTGCCTGTGCGGCAGAAATAGTGAACAACACCAGTGCTGTAAAAAGTAATGCTGTCCGTGGCACCACTTTCCTCCATTTGAAATCTTTTTTCATAATATGATTTTAATTCGTGACAAGACCTGTCTCCTACTTATTCTGCCTAGCAGCGTTGTGGAATTTTCTATCGGAGTCTTTCTAACTTCTGGCGATAGTAGTCTTAATGAAATACTACCCTAAAAAATGCTGCCATGTTGGGTGCGGCTTCCATGAGTCGGAGACACCACATTTGTCCTTCATGAGCATGAATTACAAAAGAGGCTGGATTAAATCTTGATGTCTTGAGGCTGTGAAAAAATGACGAAGGCCGCTGAAAATCGTTCAGCGGCCTTTGTGTTTATATTTTATTATTACTTATCGTTTCTTCTGGATAAGGATCAATCGCCATTATCGTTGTCCTTTTTGATTTCATTTTTGAAGTACTTGTCTTCATCCTCTTCGTCAACAGGTTTTTTCTGAACAGGTCCTATCTCCAGGATTTTGAATTCAGTTCTACGGTTGCGATCACGGCCTCTTGGGTTATCTGTTCCGTCCGGATTGGTGTTGCGGGCAATGGGTTTTGATTTGCCATAACCTTTAGCAACGAGTCGTGCTGGTTCTATACCTTTTGAGATCAGGTACTTCACGGTTGATTCAGCTCTGCGTTGCGATAAGCCAATGTTATAAGCTACAGTACCAATACTATCCGTATGCGAACCCATCTCAATTTTAATCTCCGGGTTATCTTCGAGCAATTCTACCAGCTTATTCAGCTCCACTGCTGCATCATTACGAATGTTTGAGGAATCATAACCGAAATAAATATTTTTCAATGCGAATACTTTGTTCTTCTCCAGTTTATCCAGAATCATTAACGTATCAAGTGTAATGTTAGTCACCAGATCTTTCAGTGATTCCAACGGCACGGATTTACCCGTAGTCGTGTATGTTTGACGTTTTACGATGTAGCCATCTGTTTCACCAGTAAGAGAATAGTTTTCATTTTCATACACACGAAACAAAAATTTGCCATCATTGCCAGTCACAAAATCCTGCATCACATTTCCACGCGCATCAATCAACGTTACTTTGGTGTCCGGAAGGATAATGCGCGAGCTGTCTGGCTTCGTAGTGTAGGTAATACCCTGCAGGTAATAGTTGACTACCTTTAGATTTGGATCTTCATTGATGAAGGTGTAAATATCATCATCCCCTTTTCCGCCTTCGCGATTGGAAGTAAGGAACCCGCGATCGGGTTTGAACAGGTACATCCCAAAATCATCGCTGGTGCTGTTCACCGGCTGCCCCAGGTTTTCAATAATTGTTTTTCCGTTGGCACGGTTCACAACAAAAATGTCGAGCATACCGTAGCCGGGATGACCATCGGAAGAGAAATACATTTTCCCGTTTTCCGAAACGTAAGGGAACAACTCATCGCCTGCCGTATTAATGTCGGAGCCAAGGTTTTTTACTTTACCGAAACGGCCACGTGAATCCATCTGTGCAGAATAGAGATCAAGACCACCAAAGCCACCTTTGCGGTTCGATGAAAAATAGAGTGTTCTTCCATCCGGGCTGAAAGCGGGAGTGGAGTCCCACGAATAGTTAGTAGAGGTAGGATCGTTTTCCTTGATCACTGTATTTATATTGATGGGGGTAGGTGCTGTCCACGCACCGTTTCTGAACCGGGACAAGTAAAGATCCACATCATAGGCTCCTTTCTTTTTGCCGGTATTCCCTTTTCCGAAAACCATGATTTTTCCATCTGGAGAAAAAGTGATGGTACCTTCGTTGATGCTGGGTGAGTTGATCATATCCGGCAGTGGATTTAAGGTATTGATATCCACATTCGCACCCTTTGTTTCTACTTTATAAAGATCGGTAAAAGGTGTTCCGGATGCTTCATAAATTCTTCCATTACCGCGGGAGGAAGCAAAATATAATTCACTGTTCAGATAAGCGGGAGCATACTCGGCAAACGGAGTGTTGATGGCTTCCAGGTTTTTGATTTTGTAATAGCTTTTATTTTCAGCCAGCTTCTCCAGCTTGTTTAGCCCATCTATTTCCTTGCGAACGTGATTGCGCAGAGTCTCCTCCTCGGTAGAGGTCTCTACTTGTTCTAATGCTGTTCTTGCTTCTGCATACTTGCCATTGGCTTGCAATGCTTTTGCATAGTAAATGGCGATCGTGTCTTTGTTTATTCCCGGACCACCGGCCTTCGCATAAAATTTTTCTGATTCCTTCAGGCGGTTGGACAGGCGATAGGATTCCGCCACAAAGTAATTTGCCTTGCCATTGTTGGGTTGCTTTTGCAGTACGTCTGAATAGTAATTGATGACGTTCTGATACTTGGCCAGCTTGAAGTTTTTAAGCGCTTTTTTTTGAGAGCTGCATGCCGCCAGTGCTAAAACTGCTAATGCCAAAAGAAATCTGCTTCGCATAGAATAAAAAGTGCGTCTAAAGTACAAAAAAGACTTGAAGGAAACGATCAGGAAACTACCGCAGCTTTGGGTAAATAACGGGAAATCCATGTTGCTCTGGCGGGAGCAATCCAGTTCTTCGCCCATTCAGCTTTGGTCGCCACCAGATTGTTAAACGCAGGAGTTTCTCCATTTAGTGTACCGCTGGCAAATTCATGTTTCAGCTGGCTCAGAGAAAAGAGTCGTACCTCTTCTCCAATACGAAAGGCAATTTGGGTGCGATCGAAAAAATCAATCTGAGTCTGCTCCTGAATGGCTTTGATTACATGTACGGAGCTGTCGATAGAACATCCGCTGGGCAGGTGATACGATTCATCGGCTGCTAAAACGATGAACTGATTATATGCAATCTTAAAACTTGTTTTTAGTGGATGACCATGGGCTGCCCACTCATTGCAGAAAGAATGTAATGCAGCATCCATTTGCTTTTGTTCACTTTCCGTAAAAGCCCTGCTTGCCTGGTAAATCCAAAGCCGGCTGCTATCCGCTAATTCTTCAAAAGAAGTGTACATATATTTGCAATTTTAGATTTTCGATGTACAATTTTTGTGGATGACCTGATTTAAAATCGTAATTCGTCAATTGTAAATCGTAGTTAATTACAAACCCTGTGCTTCGGCAATAAGTTCGGCCAGGTCTTTCACCTTTACTTCGGCTTCTTTCTCTTTGTTCTTCACGCCATCACTCATCATAGTCATACAAAAAGGACAGGCAACGGCAATGGTAGTCGCTCCGGTATTCAATGCTTCCTCTGCGCGTTCCACGTTGATATCCTTCTTGCCTTTTTCCGGTTCTTTAAACATTTGTGCGCCACCGGCACCACAACAAAGTCCCGTGGTACGACAACGTTTCATTTCCACCAGGTCGGCATCGAGTGCCTGCAGTACTTCACGGGGAGCTTCGTAAATATTATTTGCCCTGCCGAGATAACACGAATCATGATAAGTGATTTTCTTTCCTTTGAATGATCCGCCTTCCTTTAATTTGATTTGCCCATTGTTAATCAACTGCTGAAGAAAGGAAGAATGATGAATCACTTCATAGTTTCCACCCAGTTCGGGATACTCATTCTTTAATGTATTGAAGCAATGCGGGCAGGCAGTCACAATCTTTTTTATTCCGTAGCCATCCAGCACTTGTATGTTGGCCATGGCCTGCATCTGAAACAGGAATTCATTGCCTGCTCTTCGTGCAGGATCGCCTGTGCAGGTTTCTTCTGTTCCCAATACCGCGAACTTTATACCCACTGCATTCAGAATTTTCACAAAAGCAATCGTGACACGCTTGTAGCGATCATCATACGATCCGGCACAGCCTACCCAAAAAAGTACTTCAGGAGTTTCGCCTTTGGCAACCAGCTCTGCTATGGTGGGAATATTCATATTTAAAAATTACGAAGTACTATTTTACGAAGTGCGAATTTCAGCTTAGCCAAAGTGTATTAGTCAGGAAACTTTAGACCAGTTGAAGCGATCCGCGGCCGAAAATTTCCAGGGTGCAAAATTGGTTTCCACATTTTGAAACATGGCGTTCCATTGTGCGGGCGAGCCCGACTCTTCCATAGCCACATATCTTCTCAACTCAAGAATAATTTCCAATGGATTAATTAATACAGGGCAGGCTTCAACACACGCATTGCAGCTGGTGCAGGCATTAATTTCTTCTTTGGTGATATAATCATTAAGCAGCGTCTTCCCGTCACCCAGGCCCTGCCCTCCGGTTTCCAGGCTTCTCCCTACTTCTTCCATCCGGTCGCGCACATCCATCATGATCTTGCGTGGCGATAATTTTTTGCCGGTAATGTTGGCCGGGCATTCGGACGTACATCTTCCGCATTCGGTACAGGAGTAGGCAGACAATAACAGAGTGCTGGAAAGATCATTGATGTCTTTCGCGCCAAAGCGACCAGGCTCTGCAGCGGCCGGAGTTGTTTCGGCAACAGTAAGACCCAGCATGGATTTTACTTCGCGTGTTACTACAGGCATGTTATTCATGTGGCCTTTTGGTTCAAGCCGGGCAGCATAGGTATTCAGAAAGGCCATGAAGATGTGAAGGTGCTTGGAGTAGGTGACATAAATAGAGAACCCAAGAATACCAATGATGTGAAACCACCAGGCAAAGCGTTCTATGAAAACCAGCGTAGCCGTTTCCAGATTTTGAAAAACAGGAATAAGGAAGGAACTGAAGAAAAGTTTTCCGGTAGCGATATAATGTCCATCGCGGGTCTGAAGTACCTGGTCGGCTGCATTCATGGAAAAGATCGCCATCATCAATATGATTTCGGTAATCAATATAAGATTGGCATCTGTCCGGGGCCATTTGGTCATTTCGGCAGACCAGAAGCGGGGAATCTTTATAAGGTTTCTCCTGAGCAGAAAGGCAACGCACGAGACTAATACGGCTGCAGCCAGAAATTCAAAGAAATTCATCAGCACGCCATAAAAGCTGCCAAGGTAAGGCGCAAATATGCGGTGTGTTCCCGCCAGACCATCAATGACAAACTCAAGCACCTCCAGGTTGATAACCAGAAACCCTATATATATAAAGAAATGGAGAATGGCGGGTATTGGCCGCTTGAACATTTTCTTCTGACCAAAAGCAATCAATAAAACATTCTTCAGCCGCTTGCTTCTATCACCTGTTAACTCTTCTTTTTTTCCGAGCCGGATATTATCACGTAAACGAAGCACACGCTTACGAATAAATAGCCCTGCCGCTGTAAGAACAATGAAAAAGGCAATCTGTTGAACAATGGCCATGCACCTGATTTTGGATGGAAGTTAGTTTTCGTGCCCAATTCTACCTAAAAAATAGATCGAAATCCTCGCTGATATTTGCGTCAATAGTAATTTTATATACTTTTGTGGCCCTTAACCCGGTGACGTAGCTCAGTTGGTAGAGCAAAGGACTGAAAATCCTTGTGTCGGGGGTTCAATTCCCTCCGTCACCACTTCAAACCCCTGAATCTTCAGGGGTTTTTTGTTTTAAGGTGTTACTCAACAAAGAGGGCAATGACTTTGAGCGCTTCAGTTCTGTAATTTCTCCTTCTCTGCAATGGCAGAAGCAGCCAGATAAGAAGTGGTCCATGCTGCCTGAAAGTTAAAGCCCCCTGTTTCTCCATCAAGATTCAAAACTTCGCCCGCGAAATAAAGATTAGGAATCTTTTTGCTTTCCATGGTTTTCAAATCGATATCGGCTAAAGAAACTCCTCCACAGGTTACAAACTCTTCCTTGAAAGTAGTTTTGCCCCGAATGCGAAAGGCGCAGGCATAAAGAAATTCAATCAGCTTGTTGATAGATTTGTTGGGAAGATCGGCCCATATTTTTCCTTCTTCAATTTCTGCTTTCGTGCAAAGGTGCTCCCATAGGCGCTTGGGCAAACCAAACAAAGGCGAGCTGGTGATTTGTTTTTTGCTGTTGTCACCTTTCAGTTTCATTAATAGGTTACGCACTTCTGTTTCCTGCAAGCCTGTCCAGTTCACCAAAGTGGTAAAGGTGTAATTCTGTTTGAAAAGATCTTCTGCTGCCCAGGCTGAAAGCTTTATTACAGCTGGACCGCTCAATCCCCAATGAGTAATTAAGACTGCCCCGCGTTGCGAAAGTTTTGATCCGGCAATTCGCACTTCGGCATTTGGAACAGCTACACCCATCAGTTGAGTAAACTCTTTTTCTGAATCATTGAAAGTAAAGAGTGAAGGAATCGGTTTTGCAATCTCATGACCCAGATTAGCTAGCCACTGATATCCTTCCGGTTTGTTATAACCACCCGCAGCAATCAGAAGCTGAGCAGCCTGAAAATGAGCGGTGCTGGTGTGAAGAAGAAAGTAATCCTGCTTTGGTTCAATCTTAATGATTTCCTGGCTTACCTGAATTTCGATCCTCAGTCGCCCGGCTTCATTTAAGAAACAATCGATAATGGTTTGAGAATTATCTGTAACAGGGAACATTCGTCCATCTTCTTCTGCTTTTAATTTTACTCCCCGGCTTTCAAACCAGGCAATCGTATCACTTGCCTGAAAGTGATGGAACATGTTTTTGAGCGGACGCTGCCCGCGCGGATAATGTTGCGATAGCGGGGCAGGACTAAAGCAATGATGTGTAACATTGCAGCGCCCCCCACCCGATACTTTTACTTTAGATAATAACTTGGTTGACTTCTCAAGGAGAAGAACACGCAGCCCTTTGCTCTTTTCGGCAGCGTTGATCGCACCAAAAAAACCAGCAGCTCCTCCACCTATTACAATCAGGTCATAACGTTGTGGAAGAGACGGCATGAATACTAATAGTTACGAATGATAATTTACGAAGTACGATTTAATCGTGACCAATAATAACGGGCGCAACAGCTGGTGCCGTTTTACTCATTACATAATTGTTCACAAACCAGATCAGGCCAATAGTAATTACCGTAGTTCCGGCCACCACGTAGCCCAGTATGTCGTAGTTTCTCAACTCACCGGTAGAAGATTGTACTACAATCATTCCTGCTACGTAAGCGGCTATTCCCCCTGAAATTTGTTGAACCGAAGAATTAATACTCATAAACGCTCCACGATCCGGCATGTCGGGTACGGCTGATACGAGTGCAGATGATGAAATCATTCGCGCTGAAATACCGGCAAACATAACAATGTTAATGATCATTACTACCCACATCGGAGTCGGTCCTAACTGAGTATAATAAAGCACAACGGCAACCGTGATGATTGATCCCAATATAAACATCTTGTATTTTCCCCAGGAGTCAGCCAGCTTTCCACTTAATGGTCCCAATGCCATAGAAAAAAGTCCGGTAACGGTGTAAAGCAACCACAGATCATCCTGGGATATCTTTAGATTATTTACTCCGAATACAGTTCCAAAGGGCATCATCATAAAGCCTCCGGTAGCAAGTAAGGTGGTGGCAATAAATGTTTTCAGGTAAATGCTATTGGAGGCTGTTTTTGCAAGGTGAACAAAGGCGTTCTTTTGAGATTTGATTTTTAAATGCTCGTCAATAGGCTTAAGATAAATAATGATGAACCCGGCTACTACTAAACTGACCAAAACAATCATGATAAAGGGAGAATGCCAATCCCATAGCTTGGCTAAATATAAGCCAATGGGTAATCCTAACACCTGACTTGAAGCAAAGGCCATCTGAACAAAACCCATTACTCTGCCACGCATTTCAAGTCGAAATAGATCTGTTATGATAGTAAAAGAAATAGAACCGATTACCCCACCAAAAATTCCTGTAATAATTCGGGCAATTAATAATGTGGCATATGAATTTGCCAGTCCACAAAGCAAAGTTCCTGCAATGAACCCGATGTAGAAGAAGAGCAATAATTTCTTTCTGTCAAATTTATCAGCAAAACCAGCCGCTAAAATTCCAGAGAGCCCTGCACTAAAAGCATAGGCAGAAACAACATGACTGAATTGTTCGGTAGTGATGTGCAAGTCGGGCATTAAAAAAGGCCCCAATGGTGAAAGCACCATGAAGTCGAGAATGAGCGTAAACTGAAGGATGGTAAGTATGGCTACCACAAAAACTTCATAACGTGTAAATTTCTGTTCCATGTAAAATGAATTGAATAGTAATGAGAAAATCCTGCCGCAGGTTACTGTCGGCAGTAATGTTATTTTTAAAATGAAACTAAACTAATCGATCAGGTCTTCACACAAAAAGCCAGCGTATTCTACTTTCTGTTTGATTTTGTTCTCATCGACACCTTCCGATTCGATGCGGAGAACGTGATCGATATCTTCACGGTCGACACTCCATTTACGAATGCGGTTCTCAGTATTGAGCAATAACGCTATTTTATTTAAATCCTGATCGGTTTCGATATTGGTTTTGAAAATGATGACGCTGGTTTGGGCGTTGATAAGTGCTTGCATAAGTATGTTGTTTAAGGTTTGAGGGCTTTTATTACAAGTTGAAGAGTTTGTTCCATCATCTTTTGATCTAATTTGAAATTTTCCGTGCCAGCAAGTCCTCTCCCCATCATGTGCATTTTTACGAGCTGGTAAAGAGGCGCATAGGCTACTGACCAATAAACCTCCATGGGTAGTTTGATCAGTTCCTTTCTTTTAATCGCATTATGAACAAAGTCTCTCATAGCGGAGAGGAACTCCTTATTCATTTTCTTTTGACAGGCAATGTTGTAAGGGGAGTATTTGATCTGCTCCATAAAATGATTGCTGAGCTGGTTCTCCATTGAAAACCGGGCGCGGTTCATCCACTGCAAACGAAGCCCTTCTTCGAACGACATATCCGGATCAAACCCCTTCAGGATAGCCGCCACCATCTTGTCCATTTCTTCTACCCAGAGTTGAACAATCAGGTCATCACGGTCTTTGTAGTAAATGTAAATAGTAGCAGGCGAAACATTGGCGGCTTTGGCAAGCTTTTGCATGCTTAAGCCATCAAATCCCTTTTGTACAATCATTTCGATGGCTTTTTCACGAATGGCCAATTCCTTACTCTCGTCCCGCATTCTCATAACGGATCAAATATAAATGAATGTTCGTTCTTTTATGAAAAGACGGTGAATGTTTATTTTGAAAGAGGAAAGCGTTTGAGGTTAATTAAATGACGAAAGGATAGATTTAACTAAATCACATCAATCTGACCGTGAAGCAAATCCTTAAACGTGTCGCGTTGCCGGATCAGTTTCGCTTCACCATTAATGATAAGCACTTCAGCCGGACGGAATCGTGAATTGTAAGTGGAGGCCATCGAATATCCGTAAGCACCGCCATTTTTAAAAGCAAGGATATCGCCTTCACGGACTTCACTGAGGCTGCGATCGGCACCCAGCGTATCCGTTTCACAGATATTACCAACAACCGTGTACGTTTGTTCCCGGCCGGTAGGATTGGAAATATTTACAATCTCGTGATAGGCGTCATACATCATTGGGCGGATGAGATGATTGAGTCCGGAATCAACACCCAAAAACGTAATAGTCGGATTTTTCTTTACAATGTTCACCCGGGTGAACAGATAGCCGGCTTCACTGACAATAAATTTTCCGGGTTCAATCCACAATTCCAGTTGCCGGTCATATTTTGAGTTGAATGTCTTAAAAGCATGGTTTATTTTTTCGCCCAGCTTCACCATATCGGTGATTTTGTCTTCGGCTTTGTATGCCACTTTAAAGCCACCTCCAAAATCGAGGAACTTCAGATCAGGGAAGTCAACCGCCAGATCGAAAAGGATATCGGCCATTTTCATGAACACATCCACGTCTTTAATTTCAGAACCGGTATGAATGTGCAATCCGTTGATAACGATTTTATATTGGTTGATCAGTGCTTTAATCTGATCCATCTGCTCCATCGGAATTCCAAACTTGGATTGACTATGGCCGGTAGAAATTTTCAAATTTCCACCCGCCATAATGCTGGGGTTTAGGCGAAGGCAGCAAGGATAACTGCTGCCATATTTTTTTCCGAACTGTTCAAAGATGGAAAGGTTATCGAGATTGATATAGATGCCCAGGTCAACTGCTTCTGCAATTTCATCGATGCTCACGCTGTTTGAGGTAAACATAATGTCTTTCGGCTCAAAGCCGGCATGCAGCGCCAGTTGGGCTTCGTTTACAGAAACGACATCTATACCCGAACCATTCTTTTTCAAGAGTTTAAGAACAGAGATGTTAGTCAGTGCCTTGGCCGCATACTTTACTTTCACATGGCTTTCAGCAAAGGTGGTCTGTAGTGTTTTTAATTGGGTGACAATCTTATCGGCATCGTACACATACAATGGAGTGTCAAATTGGTTGCAGATGTCGGTGATATCCAATCCCTGGAGCTTATAAGAAGAGTTGATGAGTTGCATGGTAAATAAATAAGGTCAGCACATGCTGACCTGTGGCAAATATACCAGAATGCAGAATCGATTTGTAAATTGCGGTTATGAAATTATTCTTTCGCGAATCAGGGCAAGGCGAGCCGCTCATCATTCTTCACGGACTGTTTGGCTCGTCCGATAACTGGTACACCCATGCTAAAACATTTGCCAGTCATTTTAAAGTGTACCTCGTTGATCAGCGCAATCATGGGCAATCGCCACACAGCGATGAATTCAATTATAAGGCACTGACTTTGGATCTGGAAGAGTTTATGACAGAGCACGCCATCGAAAAGCCCATCCTTCTTGGTCATTCCATGGGTGGAAAAACAGCCATGAACTTTGCTGTGAAAAATCCCGACAAGTTAAGTAAGCTGATAGTAGTAGATATTGTGCCTAAATATTACCCCGTTCATCACGATCAGATTTTGGAGGGGCTTGAGTCTGTCGATCTCAAAATTGTTCAATCCCGCACCGAAGCCGATCAGCTTCTTTCAAAGTATGTGCCCGAACCGGATGTGCGCCAGTTTCTTTTAAAAAACCTGTCACGCACGGAAAGCGGGTTTGAATGGAAGATCAACATCAAAGGGATTGGTAAGAATATTGAGCAGATAGGGGAAGCACTGGAATATCCCGGAACATTTAGTGGCCCCACTCTATTTATAAAAGGGGCAAAGTCTAATTACTACAAGTCTGGCGATGAAGTATCCATTAAAACAATTTTTCCACAGGCAGAAATTAAATCGATCGATACAGGCCACTGGGTACAGGCCGAAAAACCACAGGAGTTTGCCCAAATGGTATTGACCTTCCTTGGCAAAGTATGAATGGAAAGCTTTATCTGATTCCGGTCTCCATAGCCGAGGATTCACTTGCTGTTATTCCGGCACAGGTTGTTGAAGCCCTGAAGCCGCTATCTTATTTTGTTGTGGAAGATGTGCGCACGGCCAGGAGATTTTTAAGCAGCCTGAAGATTTATGCTTCTATTGAAGCCCTTCACTTTCAGGTTTTGAATAAGGATACCAAAGAAGCAGACCTGTCTCAGTTACTGAAACCATTAAGTGAAGGCATCAACATGGGTGTTCTTTCCGAATCAGGTTGTCCTGGTGTTGCAGATCCGGGAGCGCTGGCGGTAAGGTATGCACACCAGAATAAAATTACGATTGTTCCACTGGTAGGACCATCCTCTCTATTGTTAGCGTTAATGGCTTCGGGGCTCAACGGGCAGCAGTTTGCCTTTCATGGTTACTTGCCAGTAGAAGGCAAAGAGGCAGCTATCAAGATCAAAGAGCTGGAGCGCGAATCAAAGATTAAAAACCAGACACAGCTGTTCATTGAAACTCCTCATCGTAATGCTTCGCTGTTTGATCACCTGTTAAAGAACCTTCAGCCAGATACTTTACTTACCGTGGCCATTGATCTTACCGGCAGGAACGAGTTGATTCAAACTAAAAAAGTAGCTCAATGGAAGAGCAATAAAGAAAGCTGGCCCAAAACACCTGCTGTTTTTCTTTTTCTGGCTTAAAACCTATTAATTCAATAGGTTAACCCCTTGCTATATTATTGTACTTATTATCTTTGCGACCTTAAAACAGATCATTAAAATCCAACTATGCCTTATTTATTCACATCAGAATCAGTGTCGGAAGGACACCCGGACAAAGTAGCGGATCAGATATCCGATGCGCTCATCGATTACTTTTTGGCTTACGATGCTACTTCTAAAGTGGCTTGCGAAACGCTTGTAACTACTGGCCAGGTGGTGTTGGCAGGTGAAGTTAAATCAAAGGCATATCTCGATGTGCAGGAAATTGCACGTGAAGTGATCAGAAAGATCGGTTATACCAAGAGCGAGTATATGTTCGAAGCCAATAGCTGTGGGATCTTCTCTGCTATTCACGAACAGTCGGCAGATATCAATCAGGGCGTAGAACGCAAGAAGAAAGAAGAACAAGGTGCCGGTGATCAGGGCATGATGTTCGGTTATGCAACCAGCGAAACAGACAATCTGATGCCGCTTCCCTTGGAGCTTGCTCATTTGCTTTTGCGCGAACTGGCAGTAATCCGCAGAGAAGGAAAAGTAATGACCTATCTTCGCCCGGATGCTAAATCTCAGGTTACTATTGAGTATTCGGACGATAACAAACCTCAGCGTATTGATGCGATTGTGATCTCTACACAGCATGACGACTTCGCTAAGGATTCCGTAATGTTGAACAAGATCAAGGAAGATGTAATCAATATCCTTGTGCCACGTATTGCCAAGAAGCTTCCTAAGCGTGTTCAGAAATTATTCGGTAAAGACATTACTTACCATGTGAATCCAACAGGTAAGTTTGTAATTGGTGGTCCTCATGGAGATACCGGTTTAACTGGTCGTAAGATTATTGTTGATACATATGGTGGCAAGGGTGCTCACGGTGGTGGCGCATTCTCAGGTAAAGATCCTTCCAAGGTGGACCGCTCTGCGGCTTATGCTACCCGCCACATTGCTAAAAACTTAGTGGCAGCGGGTGTGTGCGATGAAGTATTGGTACAGGTAGCTTATGCGATCGGTGTGGCAAAGCCAGTAGGATTGTACGTAAACACCTATGGTTCAGCTAAAGTAAACCTTACTGATGGCGAGATCTCGAAGAAGATTGAGAAGATTTTTGATATGCGGCCTTACTTCATTGAAGAGCGCTTCAAGCTTCGTACTCCCATCTATTCCGAGACTGCCGCTTACGGACACATGGGCCGCGAATCTAAAATCGTTGAGAAAGTATTCAACAAAGGCAAGCAAAACGAATTGAAGATGAAAGTAGAGCTTTTCCCCTGGGAGAAACTCGATTACGTTGACGCTGTAAAGAAGGCGTTCAGAATTTAATCTAAAAGTTTAATCAGCTTTGGCAAAGCCTGTCCGGGAAATCGGACAGGCTTTTGTTTTAACCAGATAATCACAATAATCAATATGGCTTATATTGAACAGCGGTCTTCCTGTTATTGCTACTCTGTTATTCGTCTGTATTCTCCTTATGAACGTCCTGATTTTGGAGTTTGCTGACTCAGTCTGCCTTATCAAACTTGATTTTACTTCAGTACCAGATCAATCAGCTCTTTTTCAACATTCCAGTCTTTGGCCAGCTTGAGCATAGCCGTAGCTTCCATTTCGGTTACATATCCTTTCAGATTATTGGATTGCCACACCATATTAATAAGCTCAATGCGTTTTTCCTTTGCATAATCACCAATAATATCATTCAGATAGGCCCGGGCCCTGTCAAAAGCGGTGATGTAATCCTCTGCAACGAAGTCGAGCGCCCATTTCAGCTGTTCGGAAGCTTCAAGCTTGATCGCGCTTTCATCCAGGTCTTTTTTTTCAGCTTCATCAAGACCATGATAGTGGTAGATAACTGCCTTGAGGAGAATATATACGCGTTTTTCTTCGAAAGTCATGGATACGATTGGGAGGCTGAAAGTAATAAAATCCTGATAGGTTGGGAAGAAGCTTAGTTCACAATAAATAAATCGGATGCAATCTGGTCGGCAAGGAATTTTCCTTTGTGTGTGAGCAGCAGGATTTCGTTGTCAATACGAACCAGGTTCCGGTCTTGCAGATCTTTCAGATAAGCTGCATGCTTCTTTTGCAGATCGCAGTCCAGATGGTCTCTTAAATAATGAAGGCTGCATCCCCACATGGTGCGCAGTGAAGTAAAGATAAATTCGTTGATCTTATTCTCTATGGTAAGCACTTCTATCTCGAAAGGAAGTTTGTTTTGCTGAATCGATTTGATGTACGCAGCATTGTTGCTTACATTGAATTGGCGGCTGTCTCCATTATAAGAGTGCGCGCTTGGCCCGATACCGAGGTATTTTTCCTGTTTCCAGTAATTGCTGTTGTGCCGGGAATGATAACCGGGTTTGCTAAAGTTAGAGATTTCGTAATGTTCATAGCCGGCTTCGTTCAGCCTGTTCATCAGAATTTCAAACTCTTCTGCGGCAAACTCTTCTTTCACTCCTTTCAATCGTCCGCTTTTTGCCCATCTTCCAAAAGCGGTCTTTTCTTCGATCGTCAGCGTGTAAGAGGATACATGCTCCGGTAGGAGATTTAAGGCCTGGTCAATATTCTTTCTCCAGGTAGCATGATCTTGCCCCGGTATGGCATACATCAAATCAAGACTGATATTTTTAAAACCAGCCTCTCTGGCTTTATGAACACAATCAGAAGCTTCGCTGGAAGTATGAGCACGGTTAAAAAATTTCAAAACCGTGTCATCAAATGATTGAATGCCGATACTTAGCCGGTTAATACCACTGAGGTAGAGCTCATTGAGTTTCTCTTCCGACAAATCGTCCGGGTTTGCCTCGAGGGTTACTTCTGCCTTAGGGTTAACTTTGTTTTGCAAATGAATAGCATGAAGCAGGTCGGAAAGTTCTTCTGAAGAAAGAAGGGAGGGTGTGCCACCACCAAGATAGATCGTATTGATTATTTCGCCCTGCAAATATTCTTTTTGTAAATCGAGCTCTTTAATTAAAGACGCTACCAGATCTTTGCGTGTGGCTTGGTTGGTGGAAAAGTGAAAGTCACAGTAATGACAGGCCTGCTTGCAAAACGGAATATGAATATAGAGTCCGGCCATTTTAAAGCGGCAAAGTTAGTCAGAAACATTTTTTTAAGTTTATTAGTCGCGATTGTAATATTTTTAGCGCTTTGATGAGCATGTTTCGTATTTGTTTCTTTTTACTACTGATTATTGCTTACCCGGGTGAAGCACAGCATCGTGTTGTGGTGAAAAATCTTTCCGACCAGTTTAAATTATTCCATGAAGGCGGATACCTGGCTGCGGATAGCATTTCTCAAAAAAAAACTACCCTATATCTGTCAATAGATACTGAGGAATATAAAGGGAACTCAATTGAGCTGGAAAGCAAGCAGCCGGTAATGTTGTTTATTAACGGAAAGCTGGCCCGTCCACTGCCGGCCGGCATCAGCATTTTTAATCTCGATAGTCTTTCAGCTCTTTACTCTTCGCGCATTATGTTTGCTCTTCATGACCAGCATAAGCTGAAGCTCTATTGTGCAGCCAGAGTTATTGCTCTTCTGCCTGTTGCCGGTAGTGATTATGATTTAGGCGTACGCAATCCGGGTCATTTCCATAATTTCTCCATCCTTGCGTGTGGCATGCTGATGATCTGCTTTGTATTGCTGTTCAGAGTTAACCCACAGTTACTATTTGATTACCTCAATTTTATCAAATTGATTTCGGTGCAGGAGCGGGAAGAAAATATGCTGAGTACAAAAATTGTAGCGAGTAGCAATCTTCTCTTTTATGGAGTAGCCAGTATGTTTTTGTCTTTTTTACTAATGGTCATGAGCTACTATTCGCACAGCTTCCATGGCTTGCTTCAAATAGAAGGACATCAGAATGTTGGCCAACTGCTTCTTACCTGGCTTAATGTGTCGATAATCGTGTTTGGTATTTTAATGCTGAAGTATCTGATCGTCTTTTCTTTTTCGAGATTGTTTGCTTTTGGGGAAGCACCGACCATTCAGTTTTTCAGTTTTGTACGCCTGGTTTTTATGATTGGCCTGCTCATCGGGTTGTTGCTGGTCATTTATTTTGCTTTCGGAGTATTAAAGAGTCAACCGTACGTCAGGCTTTTTTATATCATGAGTATCATGCTCGCTTTTTGGATACCTGTTGTCTTTCTGAAATTATTGAAACGATCATCGTACAGCATTTTTCATTTATTTTCCTACCTTTGCGCAACGGAAATTTTTCCAATAGTGATTGTAGTTAAGTTATTGTTTTTATAAATATTCTCCGGACTAGTGCAGATATGGCGGAAACGGTCAATGAAAGGATTCGAAAAGTAAAAAGTATCCTGGTCACTCAAGAAGCTCCTACAGATCCTAATTCTCCTTACTTTAAGCTATCCGAAAAATTTGGCCTGAAGATCGACTTTCGTCCCTTCATACAAGTTGAGCCTGTGCCTGTTAAGGAATTCCGCAAACAGAAAATTGAAATACTCAACCACACTGCAATCATTTTCACCAGTCGCAATGCGGTAGATCATTTTTTCCATATCTGCCAGGAATTAAAACTGGAGATGCCTGCGGACATGAAATACTTTTGCATTTCTGATCAGACCTCCAATTACCTTCAGAAGTACATTGTCATTCGTAAACGAAAGATTTTTGCAGGATTAAAGGATACGAAAGACCTTTTAGAGATTGTGAAGAAGCATAAGAATGAAAAATTTCTTTTCCCATGCTCGGATATCCGTAAAAACGATATTCCCGATTTCATGAAAACAAATGGATATCATTATACTGAAGCAATCATTTATCATACGGTAGCGTCCAACCTCAGTGATCTGAAGAATGTATATTATGATATACTGGCCTTCTTCAGCCCATCAGGAATTAATTCCCTGTTTGTTAATTTTCCTGATTTTGTGCAGAATAACACCCGGCTGGCTGCTTTTGGGCCAACCACAGCCAAAGCCGTGCGCGATGCGGGATTGATTCTTGATATCGAAGCTCCACTGCCCAACGCGCCTTCGATGACCGGAGCTCTGGAACTCTATATTAAGAAGGCAAACGGAATTAAATAACTGGTTCAGCCTTACGTTTTTAGAAAGTCGCAGATTTTATTACACTTTAATTACATACATTGAAAGTGAATGATGAAATTGATTTATATTTAATGCCACTTTCTCCTTAACAACAGTGAAAAAGTTTTTTACCATAGGGTTATTTGCATTTTTTACTACTGTGTCCATGGCGCAGCAGGACCCTCAGTTTTCGCAGTACATGTTTAATACCATGTATTTCAATCCGGCCTTTGCAGGTACGGAAGGTATTACCAAGCTGACTGCCATTCACCGCAGCCAATGGCTGGGCTATTCCCCTTCGGTGGGTGGAGGGGTTGCTCCAACTACCCAGATTGTAAGTTTCACTGCTCCTATATTCAAGATCAACAGCGGTTTTGGAGCTTATGTAGTTAATGATAGGCTTGGACCTCAGAATAATCTGGAAGCTCAGGCTTCTTATGCTTATCACCTGGGGATCAAGGAAAGTAAGCTAAGTCTTGGTATGCGCATAGGGCTTTATTCCCAGACGTTGGATTTTGATCAATACCGGGCAACACAACCAGATGATCCGCTCTTGAAAAATTCAGGCAAAGAATCGCAGGTGAGACCGGATTTAGCCGTGGGCGCATTTTTCCGTAAAGAAAAATATTACGCTGGCGTAAGCTTCAGTCACCTGATCAAATCCGAATTTGATTTTGGTGTAAGCCAGAGAAGCGCCCTGCAAAGTCACCTTTATGTAACTGGCGGTTATTATTACCAGATGAACTTTGACCTTCGCTTTCAGTTCAGCACGCTGGTGAAATCAGATTTTACAAAAACATCAGCGGACGTAAGCGCAATCGCCTACTTTAAAGATACGATGTGGGGAGGTTTATCGTTTCGTCAGTCAGAAGCAGCAATCTTGTTATTGGGATATAGCTTTCTAAAAGACAAGTCATTGAAGTTAGGATATGCATTGGATTATGTTGTGAAAGATCAGCAAGCCAAGCAACCCACTTCACATGAGTTTATGCTTTCATATGAATTGCCTGTTAATCCGGGTAGCGGTAAAAAGGTTGTCCGAACCCCCCGTTACAGGCACTAAACTGAAATTAATTTTGCTTTCTTAAGGATTTTGCAGAATTTGGTATTCTATTTTTTAAAACCGAAGGCAAAAAGGTAACTTTCGAGTCTGAATAAATGTTGGCTTTGATCGAAAGTAAAAGTTTGTAATACATCTGAATATGAAGAAAACAGTTTCTCCAAAAAGATTGAGCTATGTGGCGATGTTTGCACTCGTTACCTCTATGACGAGTTGCGGCCTACTTGGAATTGGTGGGAAAAAAGGAGGTGACCAGGGGGAATTAGTGGGCGTCCCTAACCGTGAAGGTTGGGTGATGACTATTCCTTACGGTATGGTTCCCGTACCTGCCGGTACATTTCACATGGGTCAGGCAGATGAAGATCCTGCGTCAACTCAAATCAACTTCAACAAGCAAGTGACGATCGGTCCATTCTTTATGGATGATACCGAGATTACCAATAATGAGTATCGCCAATTCACCAACTTCTTTATATCAGATAATGGCACCATTGATGGATTTCCCACAGTAGGTGTGGATGAGTTTAAGCAAAAATACTATCCTGATACTACCGCCTGGGTTAGAGATTTTGCTCATCACATGGGTGATCCTATTCAGGATTACTATTACTGGCATCCGGGCTACGATCAATATCCTGTAGTAGGCATCAACTGGGATGCGGCAGTATTTTTTGGTCAGTGGAGAACCGCTTACCTGAATGATTATCGTAAAACAGTAGGTGAATTTCCAATGCCGGAATTCCGTCTTCCGTCCGAAGCGGAATGGGAATATGCTTCGCGTGGAGGCAGAGATATGAACAAGTATCCATGGGGTAACCCTTACATCCGTAACTCTAAAGGGTGTATGCTCGCTAACTTTAAGCCAGGCCGTGGTAACTTCTACGATGACGGTTTCGCTTATACTTCTCCTGTAATGTCTTATTTCCCTAACGATTACGGATTGTTCGATACATCAGGTAACGTATCTGAATGGGTGCTTGACGATTTCAATCCGGCATCCGTACCTACCGTTTGGGATTTAAATCCTCAATTCATTGATGACCGCACTAATCCGGATAGCAAAAAATTCAATGCTAAGATCCCGCCTAAAAAAGTAGTGCGTGGTGGCTCATGGAAAGACGTAGCTTACTTCCTTGAAACAGGTACAAGAACGTATGAATACAAGGATTCTTCCAGAGCTTATATCGGATTCCGTTGCGCACTCACGCACCTCGGACGTTCTTCAGGAAGTGAATTTTAAAAATTAGAAAACCTCGTTATCTTTATAAAAACTAAAAGTTTAAAAATTAAACTCTACTAAAATGAGCAAGAAAAAAGGCGGATTCATGGAGTTACTCTACAAAACCATTATGCCCAAAGTATATGGTGTTGGGGGTGCAGTTGTAATTATTGGTGCTTTGTTTAAAATTATTCACTTACCAGGAGCGGATTTCATGCTTATTGCCGGTCTTGGAACAGAAGCTGCCATCTTCTTTTTGAGTGCCTTTGAACCTGCTCATGCGGAACTAGACTGGTCTAAAGTATATCCCGAACTGGCTGAAGATTTTGAAGGCGGAGCTCCGGTTCCTACCCGCATCAGCAACAAGCCAGCTGCCGGTGAATCACCATTATTGAAAATTGATGAAATGTTAAAGACGGCTAAGGTTGATCAAAACTTGCTTGATAACCTTGGTAAGGGTCTTAATAATCTTGCTACTTCCGCTAAGGAAATGGGTAGCCTTTCAAGTGCTGCAGTAGCAACCAACGAGTACGCTAAAAACGTACAAACAGCAGCTACGTCATTAGTGGAAATGAACAAGTCATACGGAGTAGCGATGAAAGCGGTGTCCGATATGGCAGGTGCTTCAAAAGATACTGGTGAATACCACAAACAAATGCAGGCGGTAACTAAGAATCTCCAGGCTTTGAATTCTGTTTATGAAATGGAATTGAAGGATGCGGATTCTCATGTGAAGAACATGAACAAGTTCTATGAAAGCTTAACAGGTGCAATGCAAGGCTTAACTAAAGTGGGAGATAACACCGCTAAGTTTACTGGCGAATTGACCAAGCTTACAGATAACCTGACTTCTTTGAACAAAGTTTATGGCAGCATGCTCACTGCTATGAAGGGTTCAGGAACAAACTAATTTTCGATTTACAGTTTTAAAACCCCATAGAAAATGGCAGGTGCTAAAGAAACCCCCAGGCAGAAGTTGATCGGTATGATGTATCTGGTGTTGCTGGCTATGCTTGCACTTCAGGTAAGTAGTGCCGTTCTCGAGAAATTTGCCATTATTAACGTAACGCTGGAAGAAGTACGTAAAGAAACGGATGCTAAAAACACACTTCTTGCTTCCAGTATTGTGACTGCAGGTGAAAAGAAAACCAATGCAAAGGTTGTTGCCGCAGTGGAAAACTCTAAAAAAGTACGTGAGCTTACCAAATCAACTCTGGTAAAGCTTGATAAACTTAAAGAAGACATGATCAAACTTTCGGGTACTGATAAAGTAGACGAAAAACTGATTAATGATCATGGTTCTAAGGTAGCTATTATGATGATGGATCCACGTTCTAATGTGGGTAAGGATTTTGAGAAGACATTGAATGACTTCACGGCCAACATGACGCAGATCACTGGAGAGAAGTATGAGAAAATTGCAAAATCTCCTGCTGATATGGATTTTTTCAAAGATGATCCGGATCACAACAAGAAAGATTTTTTGACTTTCACATTCGAAAACACACCTCCTATTGCTGCTTTGGCTTCATTGTCAGAATACCAAACTCAGATACTTGATATTGAAAACAAGGCTTTGAATAAGTTGGCTGGCGATGTAGAAGCTACTACAGTTAAATTTGATAAGATCGTTCCTATGGTGAAGCCGAAATCTTCCATCGTAGCAGCTGGTGATAAGTATGAAGCAGAAATGTTTATTACTGCATCTGCAGAGGGTATCACTCCTGAAATGTTTAGAAATGGACAGAAACTCGAAGTGGTATTAGATCCCGCTACCAAGATTATGATGGGTAAGGTTTCTTTTCCTGCTCAGGCTGGTGCGTATGATGCTCAGGGATTTTCAAAACAAAGTTTTGAAGCTAAGATTAAAATAGGTGAAGAACCCGAACAGACATTCACTCAGAAAATTGAATATACTGTTGCAAAGCCTGTTATCCGGGTAACTACTGGTAACGCTCCGACTTTGTATTTGAATTGTGGTAATGCTGTTAATATTGAAGTGCCATCATTGGGAACTAATTACAATCCTTCTTTCAGTGCAAAGGGTGCCGAAGTAATCAAAGGAGGTAAAGCAGGTCAGGTGACCATCATTCCAAAAGAAAGAAAAGTAGCGATCACTGTGTCTAACGGAGGTGCTGTTCTTGGAACTGAAAATTTTGATGTAAAACCTATCCCACGTCCTCACGTAACTAAAAAGGATCAGTCCGGAAGAGAAGTTGATCCTAAGAGCGGAGCAAAGATTTCTCAACTTACCCAGTTGCGTATTTCGGTAGAAGCTGATGATAACTTTAAGAATGAAGTTCCTAAAGATGCAGGCTACCGCGTAAGAAGCATGGAGGTGTTGTTAAGAAGAGGTACTGCATTCGTTGCAACTCAAAACACAACTTCAGAACTTGTTGATGTTAATATTTGGAAGAGTCAGATGAAGCCAGGTGATGTGATTATTTGTCACATCCGTGGTGTAACCAGAAAGACTTTCCAGGGAACAGACGATAAGGTGGATTTTGACGTTTACGAACTGGTTTCACTACAGTAACAGATATGAAGAAGAAAATTGGAGTAAGTCTTGTAGCGCTTTTGGCTTTGTGCGGAAGTTCGTTCGCCCAGGAAACAGATGGTCAGATTAATCCTAACTCCCTGCTGTCAATTCCTAAGTACGAGCAACTTTATAAAGTGAAAGTGTGGCGTAATATGGATTTGAGAGAGAAGCAGAATAAGGGCTTCTACGCCAAAGGCAATGAAATGACTAAGATCATCATTGCTGCTATTAAGTCTGGTGAATTGGCGGATGTATACATGTCTGATTCACTTACAAGAAAGATGCCTAAGGATGAATTCATAGGAGGATTGGTGGCTCAGGCCGGCCAAGCAATGGCCCCATGGGATCCTGCAGCAAGTTACTATGTAGGCGATCGTGCCCGTTTTGAAGGAAAAGATTACGAAGCTACTGACAACAGTACGGGAATGAACCCCTCTACTTCCAAAGATCAGTGGCAGCCTACTTCTGCGGGAAGAAGCATCGAATTCTCTCAAACACAAATGCACAAACTGACTTTGGTTGAAGATGTAATTTTTGACAAGAGAAGATCAAGATTATATTACGATCTTTTGGCTATCGGTATTGAAGCGTTTGATGAAAACGCTGGTGGTTATCGCAAGCTTGGCTATTTAAAATATAAGGATCTTGAAAAGGTATTCCGTAACCATCCGGATGAGGCAATCTGGTTCAACCGTTATAATACGGCTGAAAACAGAAATTATGCTGATGCATTTTTGTTAAGATTATTCCACGCCACAATTGATAAGGTGGAGAATCCTGATGATGACCGTATCTTCGATACTTACCTAAGTAACGGACGTCCTTACAGAGAAGCGGTTTGGGCAACAGAGTGGGAAGAAATGAAGATGATGGAGCGTGAGCACAATCTTTGGGAATATTGAGATATCATTTAAGTTTATAGAAAAAGGGGAGCTTCGGCTCCCTTTTTTATTGTCCGTGAATGAGATCTGTTTTCTTTTTGCCGATTAATTCAATGAGCTCCTCTTCAGGGGCCTCCTTAATCTTTTTCCATGATTTGTATTTGGCCAGCAAGGTATCGGCTGTTTTTTTTCCTATTCCCTTTATGCCTTCCATCTCAGTAGTAAAAGAAGACTTGCTTCTCTTTTGCCTGTGAAAAGTAATAGCAAACCGGTGTGCTTCATCCCTGATTCGCTGAATTAAAAACAACCCAGGTGATTTTTTATGAATAAGAAGTGGCAGTGGATCATCGGGATAATAAATTTCTTCCAGTCTTTTTGCTATGCCAACGATCGGTACCCGTCCATAAAGATCGAGCTCTTGAAGCGCTTCACAGGCACTGCTTAGTTGTCCTTTACCACCGTCCACAATGATCAGACTTGGCAGTATTTTGTTTTCCTCAATGATTCTTTTGTATCGCCTGCCGACAATTTCCTTCATCGATGCAAAATCGTTCGGGCCCTCTACTGTTTTTATATTGAAGTGGCGATAACCGGATTTATCTGGTTTGCCGTCAACGAATCGTACCATAGAAGCTACTGGTGTTGTGCCCTGGAAGTTAGAGTTATCAAAGCATTCGATAATGATGGGCAGCTGTTGCAGTCGCAGGTCCTTCTGGAGGATTTCGAGAACAGGGTTTTTCTTTGCTTTCTTTTCTTCTTTGTCTATTTCTTTTTTACTCTTGAGATAGAGTGCATTTTTCAATGATAAAGACACAAGGTGTTTTTTATCTCCGATCTGAGGAACCAGGTTTTCGATTTCCTCCGGCTTGATAGTTAGCACCACATTACTGAGTACAGAAAAATTACTGCTTGTTTGACTCAATCGTATTTCCTGGAATGCATAACTGATCAGATCTTCATCTGTTTCGTCCAGCTTCTTTTTGATCTCCAGGTTTTTAGAAAAGACAATCGCTCCCTCTTTGATCTGCAAATAATTAACGAATGCCTCCTGCTCTCCGCTTGCAATGGTAATCACATCAATGTCAGTGATCTTTCGGTTAACAACCAGCGACTTGGTCTGGAATTTTTCGAGTAATAAAAGTTTATTTTTAAATTGTTCTGCTTTTTCGAAATGCATGTTCTCGGATGCTTCCGTCATCCGGTCTTTAAAATACCTTTCTACAATACTGAGCTGGCCCTTGAAGATGTTCCGCGCCTGTGCAATATCTTCCAGATATTCTTCTTCATTCTGAAGGCCTTCGCAAGGGCCTTTGCAATTACCAATATGGTACTCCAAACAGACCTTGTATTTTTTCTGTTGAATGTTTTCCTGTGACAGTAACAGATTACAGGTACGGATAGAATAGAGCTGCCGGATAAGATCCAGCACATTTTTCATAGATACGACACTGGAGTACGGTCCGAAGTATTCACCACTTCCCGGGATATACTTACGTGTGGAAATAATGCGGGGAAAGCGTTCTTTTAAAATGCAGAGATAGGGAAAGGTCTTATCGTCTTTTAGGAGAATGTTATACTTAGGTTGATTTTGCTTGATGAAATTGTTTTCCATTAGCAAAGCGTCAAACTCAGTGTTGGCAATCGTGTATTCTATTCTTACAATTTCGGAAACAAGTTTTTCAGTTTTACGACTATCGTGCGCCTTAACAAAGTAGCTGCTTACTCTTTTTTTTATACTCTTGGCCTTTCCTACGTAGATGAGTATGTCATCGGCATTATAGAAGCGGTAAATGCCCGGATCATCGGGCAGTGAAGAAACCTGATGCCGGATTGCATCACTCATCATGGCTTCATTAGTTTTTAATATCAAAAGGTCTTACCTCGTCCTGTATAAGAGAGGAGTCGGGCATAACAATGTATTTGCCACAATCCAGCGTAACGTCCAACCCTGATGCAGGACGTTTAAATTGTCCCTTTGCTACACCTACGGATGGATCTGCATATACCTTTAGCATGTATTTTTCCCAGATAGGTCGTGCTGTTCTCGCACCCGATCCAAAATTCCACGAAGGAAAATGGATATTTCGTTCGTCCCCACCGACCCATACTCCGCTTACCAGGTTATGAGTGATTCCCATATACCAACCATCCGATGCATTATCAGTAGTTCCTGTTTTGCCTCCGAGTTCGTTATCTTTTTTGAGTTCAAGAGATAAAGCACCTGAAGTTCCTCCTACTTCCTCCACTCCACCTCGTAGCATGTATACCATCTTATAAGCGGTCTGTTCGTTCAGTGCCTGACGATTTTTGGGAACGAAATTCTGTATTACGTTTCCGTTTTTATCTTCGATGCGCGTAATAAAGTAAGGTTCGGTATATATGCCACTGTTAACATACGTACTATAGGCTCCCACCAATTCATAAAGCGAAACATCACTTGTGCCCAGACAGAGTGAAGGCACAGCATCCAGTTTACTTTGAATACCAACGCGATGTGCAAACTCAACTACATTTTGTGCTCCAAGATCTTTTAATAACTGTGCAGTAATTGAATTGATTGACCGGGCCATGGCCTGACGGATATTAAATTCTTCTCCTGTTCCCCGTCCGCCTTCCGAATTTTCAGGACTCCATGTGCCGCCTGCTTCCAAGGTAAATGTCGGAGAAATGTCTTTCATTTTCTGACAAGGCGAATATCCGGATTCGACAGCGAGCCCATACACAAATGGTTTGAACGTAGAACCGGGTTGACGTTTGCCCTGCTTTACGTGATCGTATTTAAAAAATTTGTGGTCCACTCCACCTACCCATGCCTTTATAGCACCGGTATTTGGATCCATGGACATCATACCTGTTTGAAGAAATCGCAGGTAATAACTTAATGAATCCATTGAACTAAATAAGGTATCGCGATCGCCTTTATAAGAAAACACCGTCATCTGCTTTTTCAGATTAAGCATAATCTTTAAAGAGTCAGAATTGGCTCCGTATTTTGCTGTATACAACCGGTATGCATCTGTTCGCTTAATTCGCGATTCCAGGAAGTTTGGAATTTCAGTAAACTTATCCGTTACCCATGGATTGCGATTGCCTCTTCTTTTCCATTCCTCATTAAATCCTTTCTGCAATTTTGCCATGTGTTCAGCCACCGCCTCTTCTCCATAACGTTGCATACGGCTGTCTATGGTAGTATGGATTTTCAGACCGGAGTTCCAGAGATCAATTCCTTTTTCTTTACAGAACTCCATCAGGTATCCGGTGATTACCGTACGAAAATAAGTAGCCAGTCCCTGGTTCTGATTTTGTACGCTGAAATCCAATTGAATGGGAATAGCTTTAACTGAATCTAACTGCGCTTTGGTTGTTAATTTATACTTATGCTGATAAACCTTATCGAGCACTTGGTTGCGCTTACGTAATGCGTTATTCGGGTTTCTCTTGGGATTGTAAAGCGAAGGATTCTGTAACATACCCACTAACATGGCCGACTCCTGAAGATTAAGGCTGTCTGGCTCTTTATTGAAATAAGTCTTCGCAGCTACTTTAATACCGAAAGAGTTGCTGTTGAAGGTAGCCGTATTCAGGTACATGGTGATGATTTCTTCTTTGGTAAATCTCTTTTCCAAATTGACAGAGATAATCCACTCTTTTGTTTTCTCTACAAACCGTTTGGGAAGGCCACCTAATCGAGCAATGTGTCCATCGAGGCTGTGATCTTCATTTTGTGTGTAAAGAATTTTAGCAAGCTGCTGTGTAATGGTGCTTCCTCCTCCCTGAAGGTGGAACGTAAATACACCGTAGATCACGCGAAAGTAAGCCGGAAAATCCAGGCCGGAGTGATCGTAAAAACGGTGATCTTCTGAAATGACGAGTGTTCTCTTCAGGTCTTCCGACATTTCATCGAAAGTTACCTGACTGCGGTTGAAGCGGGCATACGCGCCCAGGGAGACACCATCGGCAGAGATCACTTCGGAAGAAAGATCGTTCTCCGGATTTTCGATTGCCTTACTGTCGGGCATTCCGCCATACAGACCAAACAGATTGATACTTACTGTAAACAGGTAAACAGGTATCCCAATGAAGATAACGAAGAAAAGAATCCAGGTGTACTTGATGAGCTTATGAAACCAGGGGCGTTCAATTTTCAGCCAATCACTGATTTTTTGTTTGATAGTTGCGATCAAAGAAGGTGAGGTACTCATCCAGGGCCTTGGTTCGGTAGAAGATTTGAAAGTTGTCTTTTGTAATTACAAAAATATCGAATTTATACTTTGTAAGCGAAGGTAATTTGCCGAGTTGTCCTTTCAGCTTATCGAAATAATCCAGCGCGGGAGTGCGATTCGCAAACTCGGAAACCAGCGTTAGTGAATACAGTTCATTATACTTTAGATTACTTGTTTTCAAAGCCTGCTCTTTATAGAACTGTTTATCGAAATTTTCGACTTTCTGTGTCAATTCATCGGTGATCTTATCTTCGGTTTTATAAATGATGACCAGATAATGTGGCTCTTCGAGCGAATTGACGAAACGAATCCCTTTTGCCTTCTCTACTTTTTCTAAAAATGTTTTGGAAGAGTTCAGCAGATTTTCAGCGTACGTCTTCAGTTCGTGTTCCGGATATTTTTTAATGAATTCATCCAATTGAAACTGGTAGCGCGTTACATCTTCCGTCTTGCCGGTGATCAGGATCTCAAGTAATTCCAGCTGCGGAGTGAATGATGTTTCGCCCATTGCTTTTGCTTTTTGAATGATCTCTTGTGAAAGGCGAAGGTTTCCGGCCAGGTAAGCTTCATAGGCTTCTTTGTAGATAACCTGCTGCTTCTCTGCTGCCACCCGTGTTTCCTGCAGATAGTTGGGATTGACTAAGATCTTGGCGAAGGTAGAGTTGGGATATTTCTCTTTTAACAATTGCGCATACTGCTCGGATTTGGTGCCGTTCTCCTTCGCAATAAGGTACATCTTATACAATACTTCAGGAGCATGCTCTGTGTCGGGAAAACGAGATAATAATTTCTCATAGATACCTGCAGCGTTTTGCTTTTCATTGAGTTGCAGGTAATACAGATCACCCAGGTTAAAATAAGCATCTTCGATTTTAGCCAATGCTTCCTTCTTTTGCTCTTCGGTATGCGGTAGTTGCTGAAAAACACCGGCTACCTCATCTATCTTTTTTTCTTCTTCCTTCTTTTCCGTTGAAGCAGCAGCAGTCTTCTCTGTTGTGTTTACTTGTTCATCTGCGGTAGTGATAGCCGCTGTCTTGTTTGATCTTCTCCAGTTGTCTTCCAAAGAAACACCGCCCCAGATGCGCTGAAATTCAGATTGCCCCAATGCAACGGCCGATTGGTTGCTGAAGTACCAGGTGCCTTCTGTATCGGATGTTGCATCGCCATTATCATTTTGAAAAAACGGATTGGAAGAATCTGTATTTCCTGTTGCAGCATTATTTAATCTTTTCTTTTTCTTTTTCCCTGTCTCAGGTTTATTTCTGCTGGCGATGGCGGAGTCTAAATTCTTGCGAAGACTTATTGAATCGAGGCTTGCCATATACAATAAGCTGTCCTGCCATTGAATGGTTTTCGTATACTTTACAAAATCGCCCAATACTTCCTGTCTTTTTTTGATGAGGTCATAGTTGTCGTATTCTTTTGGTAAAGCCGATACGGCACTATCATAATACGCTTTTGCCAGTTCGTATTTTTTTAATGAATCGAAATAGATCTGTCCGGCCCGCAGGTACGAGCTTCCCTGTATGCGTTTGTTTTTGCCAGCATGAGCGGCAAGTTTGTAATCGGCAATGGCTTCGGCAAGATGGTTCTGCTTTCGTTCAAACTCACCCAGCTCAAAGTAGATTTTATCTCTGAACTCTGCATTTTTTGCATCGGTAAGCAGGGTGTTGAATTGCTTGCGCACCATTTTTACATCGCGCGAGTCATCTAGTTTGGCTACCTGTGCCATATTTAAACGTGCATAGAAGTCGATTTCATATTCGGGACTTGTGGCAAGACACTTTCGATAATAATTATAAGCTTCAGCACCAAAGCCCAGTTTTTGATACACCTGGCCGATGATAAAATAAATTCTTCCCTTCCGGTCTTTCCTGTTAAGAAGTGAGTCTGCTTTGGTCAGACTCTGCACCATCGAGTTATAGTCGAAGCGGATCTGGGCGTAATACGCCTTTTCGAGATACAGATTTTTTTGATTGAATTTATTTAATTTCTCTTTTTCAAGAAAGCGGATTGCCTCATCGGCTTTATCATATTGTTCCTGCTCGGTAAAGGTGCGGATCAGGTGAATGAGCGCTTCGTGCCGGTTATCGAGATTATTGCTTTTGGTGTTGACATATTTAAATGTCTGAATAGCATTCTGAAAATCTCCGCTATAAAGACGGGCAAGGCCAACCAGGATATAGTCTTCATATACCCACTTGCTATTAGGGTGGCGTTGAATAGAAATAGAAGCCATCTTAATTACTTCTTCTGTATCTTTCGCATAGCTTTTTGCCAGTACGGTATCTAGTTTTGGAAACAGACGAAGTATCTGGTTGTGATCATCATCCAGGCTTTTAAGAATAACTTTCTCTATTTCGCGGATCTTTTCTTTTGCATAGAAATATCCGTTAAACCGAGCCGTTGTGTTGTGATAGATACTACTGGTGATTGTGTTTTGCTCAAGAGAGCAGCCCACGATCACTACAATCATCAGGAGAAGTACGAAAAGTGAGGTTAGCGCTTTTTTCAAACCAAAGAAGAATTACCAGCTACAAACGTAAAAAACAGATTTTCAATATTATAATTAAGCAGATTATCTAATTTTGCCCAAAATACAGGATTTTGAAACCTAAGAAAACATTATCTGACCGGCTCACCACCAAGTACCTGTTGGTTATCCGCAACGAGGAGAACCTGGCAGAGAAAAGTACGTTCGGATTCACGTATGCAAAAGTATTGGTTTTAACGGCTACTTTGTTTCTTGTTGTTTTTGGGTTGAGTTTGATGCTCTCTAAAACACTGCTGGCGAAATGGTTTGACCCCAAGCATGCGCAGATGGAAGCCAATAAGCAGTTGTATGACCTCGCATTGAAGGTAGACTCACTGGCTATTGAAGTAGATAATAAAGACAAATTCATCCAGAATTTTCAACGCATACTTAGTGGAGATACCTCAAGCGGATTTGAAGATCCTGCAAAGATATTGGACGTGCAGGAGCGACCGGTAAAAGCAGCAGGCAATATGAATGCTACTTCTGAAGACTCCGTATTTAAAAAAGAATTTGAAAAATCGGATCTGTCACTCATCACACTGGCAAATAGAAAATACGGAGATCTGCAAGAAACCTTTTTCTTCTCACCCATTACCGGTTTTGTATCCGATCATTACGATTTAAAGCGAAATCATTACGGGGTAGATATTGTGGCCAAGACCAATGAGCCAGTAAAGTGTATTGCGGATGGTACTGTGATTTTCTCTTCCTGGACACAGGATTCAGGCCATGTAATTGCCGTGCAGCACCAGGGTAACCTGATTTCCGTATATAAGCACAATGCCGAGCGTTTAAAAAAAGTTGGTACTTTTGTAAATGCTGGAGAAATCATCGCTATAGTTGGCAATAGTGGCGAGATGACGGATGGGCCACACTTGCATCTTGAATTGTGGTATAATGGGAACTCGCTGAATCCGGAAGAATTTGTAACGTTTTAACAAAACAAGAAAGACATGCTAACTTCTAAAGAACAAAAACGCGCAGCTGAAGAAATCAGCAATTCCAGTAACGTTATCGGAAAGGGAACGGTATTGGAAGGCAACGTAGAGACGTTTGGTAATATTCGCATTGAAGGAAAAGTGATTGGCAATATTAAGTCCAAATCAAAGATTGCATTGGGTAATGGAAGTCATGTGGATGGGAACATTACAGCACAGAATGCGGACATTGAAGGCGAAGTGAAAGGCAGAATTGAAATCAGCGAAATGCTGGTGTTAAAATCAACGGCTGTTATTAACGGAGACATTATTACCGGCAAGCTGGTGGTAGAACCAGGTGCGGTGTTCAACGGCAGCTGTAAAATGGGTGCTGCAATAAAGGACATTAAACTAGGTGAAAGCAATGGCGCCAGAAGCCTCCGGCCAGAAGAATCAAAAGCCATCTAACAGTTTTCTTAAATACAGTAGTCTCGGTCTGCAGCTAGTGGCGGGCATTGGCCTTGCCGCGTGGTTAGGTCACTGGCTGGACAATTATCTGCAATGGAAATTTCCGGTTTTCCTTCTCTCTTTTGTGTTTATCTCTTTTGGAGGCATGATCTATCAACTTTATAAATCATTAAATAAATAGAGCCGAAAAAGTGAGACCCTACTTCGTTTTTGCTCTTACAGGACTGATAATTTACTTTAGTGTAGTAATTTTTACATGGCTGCAATGGCTCTCTGCACCGCCCTCTTATACACTGCTTATTGTTCTGGCTTTATTTTTCATCACCTCTTTTATTTATAATTACATCGCACGATTTGCTACCATGGGGCCAGAGGCGATCACCCGTTTTTATCTCTTCTCCATAGTTTTAAAGTTGATTGCCGGATGCAGTCTTATCTCTGTTTTGGTCATTACCGATAGGGAAGGAGCATTTGGAAATACGGTGTTGTTTCTTGTCGGCTATATTCTGTTTACGTCCGTTGAGATTGTGTTTCTGCTTGGCCTCAGAAAAGAATAGAAGTCCTTATAAATCAAGGCAAAAAAAAATTAAAAGATTTCCTTTTCAGCTATTAATCAATACTTTTGCAGTCGATTTTAAAACCCCTTGGGGGAAGTAATGAAAAAGCCCTTTGTGATTGCAAAAACAGCGTTTTTTACTGCTTTTCTATTCGTTTTCACTATTGCATTCAGCATGGCTTCTCCACAGGAAGAACCGGAACCTGAGTTCAATGACCATCAATCCATAAACGAAAAGGAATTCAATGCCAGTGAGGTAATTATTCATCACGTTTTAGACGATCATATCTGGCACCTTTGGGAAGGCCACTATGGCACTGTCTTTCTTCCGGTGATCGTTTACTCTTCAGAAAGAGGATTAGATATCTTCTCATCCCGCAACTTCTATGATGAGCACCACAACATTGTAGCGTACAACGGCTATAAATTAGAACACAATCACATCTACTTATCGGACTCCGGCAAAGCCGTTCTTGATTTATCAATCACTAAGAACGTAGCGATGCTTCTGATCAATGCTACAATTTTATTACTGGTGCTTTCTGCAGTAGGTCGTGCCTATAAGAGAAATGTCGGCAAAGCCCCCAAAGGCATTCAGTCTTTTCTTGAACCCGTCATTCTATTTGTGCGCGATGAAATAGTGAAGCCTAACATTTCTCATAATCACGAAAAATACCTGCCGTATTTACTTACGCTTTTCTTCTTCATTTTGTTCGGTAATTTATTGGGCTTGTTGCCAGGCGCGGGTAACCTCACAGGAAACATTGCAGTAACAGCAGTGCTTGCCGTTTTCACATTTGTCATTACGAATGTGAACGGTAATAAAAATTATTGGAGTCATATTTTTTGGACTCCCGGGCTTCCGCTTATTCTTCGCGTGTTTATTCTTCCTGTAGAGATCATTGGTATTTTCACAAAGCCGATTTCATTAACCATTCGTCTTTTTGTGGCGATAACCGCAGGACACATTGTATTGCTTGCGTTGATCTCGTTGACCTTTATCTTCGGAAGTATCTGGGTAGGTTTCGGATCTTCCGTGATTATATTATTTATTGATTTGATCGAATTGCTAGTGGCCGGTATCCAGGCTTATGTATTCACGCTGTTTACAGCACTATACATAGGTATGGCGACAGAAGAACACGATCACCATTAAAGATATCCCTGGTCTGTGTCAACACAGGCCAGGGTTTTTGTTTTTTCACTTAACTATTTACAATTATGTTGTTAGCACTTTTATTGGACATCAGCTACGCAATCATGGGCGCTGGCATTGGTGCTGGTCTGGCTGCAATTGGCGCTGGAATTGGTATCGGTCGCATTGGTGGTTCTGCGATGGAAGGTATGGCTCGTCAACCTGAAGCTTCTGGAAAGATTCAGGGTGCGATGCTAATCATTGCCGCTCTTATCGAGGTGGCAGTCCTCTTCGCATTGGTTATTTGCTTGTTGATTTCGTTCTTAAAGTAAGAAAGAAGAGAACACGCCCCGGCACTTGGCCGGGGCCAGTTCTTTTTTTGTATTGCTGACTCAGGTTCGTAGCATTTAATAACAAAGAAAAATTAAGACTTTAAAAGATATATGGATTTACTAACCCCTGGCACCGGTCTCATTATCTGGCAGGCATTTATATTCCTCCTGCTGGTTGTTCTTTTGGCAAAGCTGGCATGGAAGCCAATCCTCAGCTCATTGAAAGAGCGTGAAACTTCCATACAACAGGCGCTTGATCAGGCAGAGAAAGCAAAGTTGGAAATGGCTTCATTGAAAGCCGACAATGAAAAATTATTACGCGAAGCACGCGATGAGCGTGACAAGATTCTTCGCGATGCAAGAGAAGCAGCATCCCGTTTGAATGAGCAGGCACAAGCGGATGCACGCAAATCGGCAGACAAAATTGTAGAAGATGCCAAGGCAGCAATCAATATCGAAAAACAAGCTGCTTTGCGCGATGTGAGAGAGCAGGTCGCTTCTTTTTCTTTACAGGTGGCTGAAAAACTGATGAAGAAAAATCTTTCAGACGACAAATCGCAGAAAGAATTGATCAGTGGCTATATCAAAGACCTTAAGTTAAATTAATTCATGGCCGATATACGCGTTGCATCGAGGTATGTAAAATCACTGCTTGGTCTGGCGGTAGAGCAGGGTGTTGTTGAGCAAGTCAATAACGACATGGATCTATTTGTGAAAACCTGCCAGCAGAATAATGAACTGGCATTGATGCTTCATAGCCCGATCATCAAGCATAATACAAAGAAGGTTATCCTCGAAAAAATATTCAAAAGCAAAGTGCAGCCATTGACTATGGCGATCATTGAAATGCTGACGTTGAAAAACCGTGAGCCTTTGCTGTTAGCGATTGCGAAAGAATTTCACAATGCCTACAACGAGTATAAAGGAATAGGAAAAGCCACTGTTACAACATCTGTGGCTATGGATGCCGAGCTTCGTGCAGAGATCGAGAAGATCGTGAAGAAGCTAAGCAACAAAGAACAAGTGGAGTTGATTGAGAAAGTAGATCATGACATGATCGGTGGTTTCATCCTTAATGTAGGCGACCGCCAGATTGATACGTCTATCAAGAATAAGCTGAAAGCATTGAAAGTGAAGTTCAGCGAGAATCCGTACATCAAAGAATTTTAATAAACGAAATCAAAAGAATCCCATAAATCCCAGTATATGGCAGAGATAAGACCCGAAGAAGTATCAGCAATATTGCGTGAGCAACTTGCTCAGTCACGCACAGAAGCCCAGCTTGAAGAAGTAGGTACTGTGCTTACCGTTGGTGATGGTGTAGCCCGTATTTACGGATTGACCAAAGCACAATCCGGTGAGCTGCTTCAATTTGAAAACGGATTGCGTGCCATGGTACTTAACCTGGAAGAAGACAACGTAGGTGCTGTATTACTTGGTGAGTCAAAAGGTATTAAAGAAGGTGACACCGTTAAAAGAACCGGTGTTATTGCTTCTGTAAAAGTAGGTGAAGGTGTTCTTGGCCGTGTGGTAGATACATTGGCTAACCCGATTGATGGTAAAGGACCAATTGCTGGTGAATTGTATGAAATGCCACTGGAACGCAAAGCTCCCGGAGTAATTTTCCGTCAGCCGGTAAACGAACCATTACAAACTGGTATCAAAGCGATTGACGCGATGATTCCGATTGGCCGTGGTCAGCGTGAGTTGATCATCGGTGACCGTCAGACAGGTAAGACTGCGGTGGCGATCGATACCATCATCAACCAAAAAGAATTTTACGATAAGGGTGAACCCGTTTATTGTATTTATGTAGCCATCGGACAAAAGGCTTCTACTGTAGCGAGTGTGGCTGGTACGCTTGAAAAAGCAGGTGCAATGCCTTACACGGTTATCGTTTCGGCTTCCGCATCCGATCCTGCTCCTATGCAGTTCTTTGCTCCATTTACCGGTGCATCAATTGGCGAATTCTTCCGTGATACCGGTCGCCCGGCATTGGTGATCTACGATGATTTGTCAAAGCAGGCGGTAGCTTATCGCGAAGTGTCATTGCTGCTGCGCAGACCTCCGGGCCGCGAAGCGTATCCTGGTGATGTATTCTATCTTCACTCCCGTCTTTTGGAACGTGCTGCAAAAATCATCAACAATGATAGTATCGCAAGAAACATGAATGATTTACCTCCTTCCATCAAGCATTTGGTAAAAGGTGGTGGTTCATTAACGGCACTTCCTATTATCGAAACACAAGCCAATGATGTGTCTGCTTATATTCCTACAAACGTAATCTCGATTACAGACGGACAGATCTTCCTTGAAACCAACTTGTTCAACTCCGGTATCCGTCCTGCGATTAACGTGGGTATCTCCGTATCGCGTGTGGGTGGTTCTGCCCAGATCAAGTCAATGAAGAAAGTGGCGGGTACATTGAAGCTGGATCAGGCACAGTTCCGTGAATTGGAAGCCTTCTCTAAATTCGGTTCTGACCTTGATGCATCTACGAAGTTGACAATCGAACGTGGTCGCAGAAATACAGAGATTTTGAAACAACCTCAGTACGCACCGGTACCAGTAGAAGAACAAGTAGTAATGATCCTTGCCTCTACAAAAGGATACATGGATAAAGTGCCGGTGGCTAAGGTAAAAGAATTTGAAAAGGAATTTCTTGGATTGCTAAGAGCACAGTATAAAACCGTATTGGATAACTTCCGCGCAGGTAAGTTTGAAGATGCAGATGTGGATACCGTGAAAAAAGCAGCTATTGATTTAGCCTCTAAATACTAATTTGAAAATAAGCTGATTTGAAAATTTTCAAATTAACTAATCTTCAAATTTTCAAATTGACTAATTGAAAATATGCCCAGTTTAAAGGAAGTAAAAGGCCGGATCGTTTCAGTAAGCTCTACGCAGCAGATTACGAAAGCCATGAAGATGGTGGCAGCTGCTAAGTTGCGCAGATCGCAGGAGCGTATTATGCAAATGCGCCCATTTGCGCAGAAGCTGAATTATCTTTTGCAGAATCTTTCTTCTTCGGACAGCGATAGTCAGGACTGGTACAACACGGTGCGTGAAGAGAAGAAAATTCTGATCGTAGCCATCAGTGCCGATCGAGGTCTTTCGGGAGCTTTCAATAGCAATATTTTTAAAACTACGTTACGTTTGATTGCTGATAAATACAGTGATCAGGCCAGGAAAGGTAATGTGACCATATTGCCAATAGGCAGAAAATCGAATGACTTCTTTGCTAAGCGTAACTCCAAAGTTATTGATCAGTTCTGGAATCTGTTTCCAGGTCTTTCCTTTGCAAAGGTTGCTGTGATTGTAGAATATTTGATGGAAGTGTTTAAAAAAGGAGAGTACGATAAAATTGAAATCGTGTATAACGAATTCAAGAACGTGGCTACCCAGATTCTTCGTACCGAGCAGTTTCTTCCTGTTCCTCCTGCCGAGAAAAGGGAAGGATATTCTGATGTGGATTATATCTACGAACCAAGCCGTGAAGAAATCATTACCGGGCTTATTCCCAAGTCATTAAAGGTGCAGTTGTACAAAGCGGTGTTGGATTCTGATGCTGCCTTCAATGGTGCACAGATGACGGCAATGGATAAGGCAACGGAGAATGCAGGTGAATTGTTAAAAGAATTGAAACTGACCTATAACCGTACTCGTCAGGCAGCCATTACGAAAGAGATTTTGGAAATTGTAGCCGGAGCAGAAGCATTAAAGTCTGCATAAGCAAGAAATATTAAAGTAAATTGAAAGCTCATCTCAAAAGGATGAGCTTTTGTTTTTTACATGAAGGCTATTTTTCGAATTTATGGGCTTATCAATACCCTCAGTCTCGATGTAGCAGCCGGGGCAATGATCAGTGCGTTATTCTTCGCCCGGCTTTTTGATGTTGTCATTTTGCCGCAAGGCCTGGCTTCGCTTGGCATAGCAGTCTGGATCATCTACACGATCGATCACCTTCTGGATGCCAGGAGATTGAATCAGGCCGCATCTACCGCAAGACATCGTTTCCATCAGCACCATTTTAAGCTCCTCTCCTTGTTATTAATTATCGCTTCATTGGGTGAATTGATTTTAATTTTCTTTTTGAGGAAACCCATATTCTATGGAGGACTGTGGCTTGGGTTAGGAGTGGTAATTTATGTTTTGATCAACCGCTGGTTAACGTATTTCAAAGAAGTAGCGGGAGCGTTGTTATATAGCTCAGGTGTGTTGTTGCCCGCTTTTTCACTAAGACAAAGCCCGTTCCTTTTGCATGATAAATTAATGATTACTCAATTTGTGTTAATCGCGCTTATCAATCTCGTTCTTTTCTCCTGGATGGATTATGAAAAAGATTTGAAGGACAGGCATCGTTCATTAATTACGCATTTAAGTAAAAAGTCAGGGGCCGGCATTCTTGTTTTTCTGTTTTTACTCGTTGCTTCTTTTGGTGCATTCACCTTTCCCGTCTATCAGAAAGAAACACTGATTTTTATAATGATGGCTTTTTTCCTTCTTCTGATCTTTTTGTTTCCTGCTTATTTTAAGCAAGAAGAACGCTTTCGTTTTTTAGGTGATGCAATCTTTTTTATTCCTGCCATTGCTTTAATAAGTTGAGATTAGACATGAGAAAAGGATTCGACACGCTTGCTCCTGTTTATGATGCTTTGGCAAGAATCGTTTTTGGAAAAGCGATGATCAATTCACAAACTTGTTTTTTAGATCACCTGGAAAAGTGTGAGATTGTTTTGGTTTTAGGCGGAGGAACAGGCAGGTGGATGAACAGTGTACTTGAAACTTATCCTCATCTTCGCATTACGTTCATCGATGCCTCTGCGGAAATGATTCGCATCGCAAAAGCCAAATCAGAATTTAAAGACCGGGTATTGTTCATTCAGGGCACACAGGACTCTATCCCCACGGAAATGAAATTTGATGCAGTAGTTCTTTTTTACTTTGTTGATCTCTTTGAAAGCGACTCCTTATCAACGGTGATAACTAAAATCAAAAACAATCTTCGTCATGATGCCAAATGGTTAGTGGCAGATTTCGTAAATAGTAAGTGGTGGCATGCTTTACTTCTGAAGTTGATGTATGTATTCTTTCATATAATTGCCGGTTTAAAAACAAAAACATTGCCGGATTGGAGAGAGATATTGAAGCAAAAAAATATCAGAGAAGTCGAGCAAAAACATTTCTTCGGAACTTTTATCTGCAGCTCAGTCTATCAGCAACAGGATTAGTAATTAAAACAATTAAGGGTTCTGTTCAATTACTTTCTTCAACTCCTGGAGTTGTGCGTTGGAAGCGGAAGTCAGGTAGGATTTGGATAAGAAAAGAACCGACTTCCACATCAGGTTATGTCCGGTAACTTTGTAATATGTTTGAATAATGGTATTGTCATCCACAGCTTTGAATGTATACGTATAGTCCGATTTCATCACTTCGTTATAAAGCTCATAAGAAATCATTTCCGGTTCTTTTATTTCTTTAAGCGCTTCGCTCATGGTATAAATTTTATCCTGCACAAGGATCATTTCGTACATCGATCCGGCTTGCATCCACTCACCGCTTTTTAAGGTAAGCGACTTAAACCCGGGAATCCATAGCTTTCTTTTAGCAGTGTCCTGATAAACGGTCCAGCTCTTTTGTAACGGGGCATCTACGGTAATTTGTGATGTGTATTCGAAGGATGGCTTGAATAAGCCAATAGCAAAGAAAAGAATAATGATCGCAGAGAAAAAAGCGGTGATTATTTTTAAAATCTTCATTCTCAAAAGTACGGAGATCGCCCATTATAAAAAAAATAAAGCTGTCGGGCACAGCTTTATCGATCGGGTCGAGGTGATGGTCAGGTTATATGTTTCGCAAATACAGATAGAGTGACAAGTGGGCTATAAAAACCCAAATCATTTTTCTGCCGCGTTTAAGAAGAAGTTTGGATTCAGTCCCCAATGAATTGAAGAATTAGTATTTGATAGTGGTGTTAGCCCGATCAGATATAGGTCCCGTATCAATTAGCGTTATTCTTCTACTTCACTTTTATTCATCTGGTTCTCATACAAGTCATGATATACGCCCTGGCTCGCAGTTAATTCATCGTGTGTGCCCTCTTCCACCACTTCGCCATCATTCAATACCATAATCCTGTTCGCCAGCTTGGCAGAAGATACACGGTGCGAAATGATAATGGAAGTTCTTCCTTCCATGATTCGCTTCATACTGTTTAGAATAGTGTTCTCTGTTTTTGTGTCAACGGCCGACAGAGAATCATCTAAAATTAAAATACGAGGAGAACGTGCGATGGCCCGCGCAATAGACACACGTTGTTTTTGTCCACCTGATAAAGTAATGCCTCTTTCTCCAACACGCGTATTAAATCCTTGCGGAAAGCCAACAATGTTATTGTAGACATCGGCATCTTTAGCAGCCTGAATCACCCTTTCTTCATCAGCGCTTTTCAAACCAAAAGCAATGTTATTGAAAATAGTATCGCTGAAAAGAAAGATGTCCTGAGGCACTACTCCCATCTGGCTCCGCAGATTCACCAGGTCATAATCCTTGATAGGTTGATCATCGATCGTAATTTCTCCTTCAGTAACATCATATAATCGGGTAATCAGGTTAGATACCGTGCTCTTTCCCGAACCAGTTGTACCAATGATAGCCAGCGATTCGCCAGGATTAACTTTAAGCGATATTTTTTTCAGCGCTTTTATTCCTGTATCCGGATAGATGAAGGACACGTTTTTGAATTCAATCTTACCTGCAATCTCCCGTACCAGGCTCTTATCCGATATAATATCAGTTTTGGTTTTTAAGAATTCATTGATACGTTTTTGTGATGCTTCTGCGCGCTGTACTAAACTGCTTGTCCAACCCAGTGAAGTTACGGGCCAGGTGAGAATATTGACATAGATAATAAACTCGGCAATGTTGCCAAACGTGAGCGGTGAGCCATTAATCACTTCTACACTTCCTGCATAAACAGTTAGCATTGTACTTAATCCTATTAAGGCTGTAATGATGGGGAAGAACAAAGATTGTACACGCGTAAGCTTAAGCGATTGTTTTTTATACTCATCGCTTTCTTTAGTAAAATTAGCAATGGATTCTTTTTCGCGTGTAAATGATTTCAGCACACGTATTCCTGAAAAAGCTTCTTGTACAAAGGTGCTGAGTCGTGACTGGCTCTTTTGAATTTGTTCCGAACGAAATTCAATAATATTATTTACATAATAAACGCTGATGGATAGTATAGGAAGCGGAATCAACGCATATAAGGTAAGCTTGGGGCTGATGCTGAACATAACGGGTATGAGCATAAGGCAAAGAGTAAAAAGAGTGAGCCCATACATGATAGAAGGGCCAAGGTACATGCGCACACGACCTACATCTTCACTGATGCGGTTCATTATGTCACCGGTGTTGTTTCTACGGTAAAAACTTAATGGTAATGTTTCATAGTGTTGAAAGATTTCATTCTTCAAATCATATTCAATCAGCCGACTCATTACGATCAGCGTCTGGCGAACAAAATATAAAAACACACCTCTCAATAAGGCCATCATCAGAATCACCATCGCATAGATAAGTATGCTTCTGGAAAACACAGAAAAGAATCTTTGCTGAACCTGCGTATTATCCAAAATACGGTAGATGCGAATGTTGTCCATGACCAGGTCAATCGAATAGCGTACCATGATTGCTGGAATGATCTGGAAAACATTCGAGATAATCACGAAAAGCAAGCCCAGAATCAGGTGCCATTTGTACTTGTAAAGATATTTATTGAGGTAGCGTAATTCTTTCATTCCAGGTTTTAAAGCTCAAAGAGTAAACAAAGATCACCGATAAAGATTCGTCAGGCAGGGCAGTATTTAAAATATAATTCGGGCAGACTTTGGTACAACGGAATAGTATTGGTTTTGTTCAGCGCAAACGATTTAGTTGTTGAATTTCGAGGAAAATGACCTAGTTTTGCCCTGTCATTTTTTGAGGATCTTAATCTCATCAAACGATAGTAAAAGTAAACATTAAACAAAACTATTGTCCTCATGGAGATCAAAGAATTGGAAAAGGTAGAACAGGGAGTGTACGCGCGTGTCGCGCAAATGGGTCATGAACAAGTTGTATTTTGCTATGATGAACCAACCGGGCTCAAAGCGATTATCGCTATTCACAACACTGTACTCGGGCCGGCATTGGGCGGCACACGTATGTGGAATTATGCCAACGAGCAGGAAGCACTTACTGATGTACTTCGCCTTTCGCGTGGGATGACCTTTAAGGCATCCGTCAGCGGCCTTAACTTAGGCGGAGGCAAAGCAGTAATCATTGGCGATGCCAGTAAGATAAAGACCGAAGCGTTCCTTCGCAGATTCGGAAAATTTGTAAACAGCCTGGGAGGTAAATATTATACAGCCGAAGACGTGAACATGAAAACGGCTGACATGGAATACATTGCCATGGAAACAAAATACGTAACCGGCTTGCCTGAATCGATGGGCGGAGGTGGCGATCCCTCGCCCGTAACTGCGTACGGAGTATACATGGGTATGAAAGCTACCGCGAAAAAAGTTTTTGGTGGCGATAATCTATCCGGCAAGAAAATCGGAGTGCAGGGCATAGGCCAGGTAGGAACACACCTGGTAGAATACCTGGTAAAAGAAGATGCAAAAGTGTTCATTACGGATATCGCTGATGAAAAGGTAAAGGCACTGGCTCAGAAACTTGGAGTAACAGGGGTGAGTGGAGACGCCTTCTACGATCTGGATATGGATATCTATGCGCCTTGTGCATTAGGTGCGACTATTAATGATGACACCATCCCTCGCCTTCGCTGCTCCATGATTGCCGGTGCAGCCAACAATCAGTTAAAAGATGAGTTGAAGCACGGTTACAAATTGCTGGATCATCGTATTGTATATGCGCCCGACTTCCTGATTAATGCCGGAGGGCTGATTAATGTGTATAACGAATACCTTGGCAATTATAACCGCGAACGTGTGAATCAGCAGGCAGAGAAAATTTATGATACTTGCCTTGCCATATTAAATGTGGCTGAACATGACAAAATCAGTAGCCAGGAAGCGGCCATCCAGTTGGCAGAGAAAAGAATTTCAGAAATAGCACGAGTAAGAACTTCCAGATAGACCCCCGATCCATTCGGAATAGAGAAGGCCCTGTCAGACTTGATTAAGGGCCTTTTTCTTTTTATCCCAGGATTGTCTCAGATCTTAAACAAGATAACCACTCTATGGTGGTTCAGGAAGCTCCTTTGTAGCTACGGTGTAGCGTGCAGGTAGGAATAGGCACGGGTGTCTTTTTTGAAGATCAGATTAAGATATCTCCGGGGCTTGAATTAGGCTTTCTTATTGAGATGAGGTTAAAGCACTATTAAGGAGAGTGTAGGAACTTGAATGCTCAACCAAGCCAAACACATTGATTTTAAGTAGGTTAAATGTGTTTTACTGAAAACCTGGCTATCAGCGCACTTCGCTAATGACAATTGCGGGTTTATTATAATTTCTTGCAAAGAGATCGTAATTTTGGCCTTTCAAAAAATCGCTCTTTATACATGCTGAACAGACGCACGCTCCGAATTAAAATCATGCAAAGCCTTTTTGCATACGAACAATGTAAGGAGGCCGACTACCAGCTCGCGTTTGAGCATATCGATGCGTTCTTCCAGCCCGACCTCAATTCCATGGAGGTGCAGGACAAGGAAATGCTTGCCAAACAACGCAAGGCGGCCAAGCAATTATTCGAAAAGAAGTTCCGCCTGCCTGATACCGAAGATCATGATGATACCAGGATCAATAAGGCAGTAAAGGAAGCCAGTGACTTGTATCATAAGCACCTTAAAAAAGACTTCCTTTTTTTTACCAAGAACATTATTACCGATGTAGAGAAACTGACTGATGTGTACCATTCGGTGTTGGCCTTGTTGCCGGCTTTTGCTGAAGTAGCTGCTGCGGATAAGAAAATCAAGCACGATAATTTTATTAATAACCATTATGTAAAGGCCATTGCAGCCAATGATGAGCTTACCAAAGAGGTCTTGAAATCAAACTCCGGCTGGCAGGATCGTAGTGATAAGGTAAGAGGCTGGTTTCGCGATGTATTGAAAGCCGATGACACTTACATGTCTTTTCTGGATAGCCGAAGACCAGACATCGATTCGGAAAAAGCAGTGGTGAAACACATTTTCCGTAAACTGATTTTAGGAGCAGGCCCCATCAGTGACTATCTGGAGGAAGAAGACATCCGCTGGGTGGAAGACAAAGACATTATAAAAGGCCTGGTAGATAAAACAGTGAAGTCCTACAATGCCGATACTAAAAAAATAGAGTTGCAAAAACTTTCCCTCGATTGGGAGGATGATAAGGAGTTTGTAAAAACGTTGATCATTAACACCATCGAGCTGGACAAATCGCATAAGGAGCTGATCGCTAAAAATACCAAGAACTGGGAGGTAGACCGCCTTCCGCTTACCGATCGTGTCATTCTTGAAATGGCGATCGCTGAACTGATCAGCTTCCCAAGTATTCCTGTAAAGGTGAGCATCAATGAATACATCGAGCTTACTAAAGAGTACAGCACACCTAACAGCCGCCAGTTCATCAACGGGATTTTAGATGTGATCTCCAAAGAGCTGAAAACGTCCGGAGCGTATAAGAAGAGCGGCCGCGGGTTGATTGATAATAAGTAGGATTCTAAATCGTTGACAAGTCCCGATATGGGGGAATCTGGTTATTGACTTTTACTGATAACGATTATCTTTGTCACTACTAAAATCCTTGAACTATGAGTAAAAAAGGAAATACACTAATTGCTTTTCTGACGGGTGCAGCGGTAGGAGCGGTCATCGGAATTCTATATGCTCCTGATAAGGGCTCCAACACGCGTGAAAAGCTTTCCTTCCAATTGGATAAATACAAGAAATTGCTGGAAGACTACCTGAACGACCTGGTAACGGGCAAGGAAACTCCCCTAACCAGCGAAGCAAAATCGCAGGGCGATAAAGTCGTTTCGGAGACCAGAGGAAAGGCTGAACGCCTTCTGGAGGATGTAGATGAGTTGCTTGAACAGCTTCGCGGAGGTAAAAAAAGTTAACTTTTTGTTAAAGCCGGCCGAAAAGCAAAGCGGTGACAGCCATCGCGGTAATTTTGCTCTCTGGATAAAAGAAAGATTAAAAGAATAAATCGATAAAGAATATGAAAACACAATCCCGTTTGATGATGAGTGTTGTGCTGGTGGTTCCGATGGCAATCGGGATGATGAGTTGCAACGACCGCGCATCCGAAAAAAGAATTGCAGAACTGGAGAGCCGCCTGGCTCAACTGGAAGGAAATAAAGGTGCTACTCCATCGGCTACAACCCCTGCTGCTAATCCAACTGCCCCAGCTCCGGCAGAAGAGAAGCCGGAAGGCCCGCTTCCGGTAGCTCAGTTCGAAAAATTAGAGCACGACTTTGGTACCGTAAAAGAAGGTGGTAAAGTAAGCTACACCTACAAAATTACGAACACAGGTGAAGCTCCACTGATCATACAAAACGCACAACCATCCTGCGGATGCACAGTGCCGGATTGGTCTCGCGAACCTATTCCTGTGGGGGGCACTGGCTTTGTAAAGGCAGAATTTGACACGAATGGGAAGCAAGGAATTAATAACAAAACCATAACAGTAACCGCTAATACCTGGCCTAAAACAACTACCCTGCGCTTTAAAGCAATGATAACACCGAAGGCAGATGGCGCTAATGGCCCTGTGAAATAAGGTTTCTTAGTAAAGAAATTGAAAAGCCGACCGTCCTGATAGCTATCGGGGGCGGTCGGCTTTTTCTTTTTTTTGTGATAAGGACGATGTTGAACTTGCTCGATTAATCTGATAACTTGCGGCCCTAAAATTTTTCAATTTATGATGTACTCGATCTTACTTCAGACGCAGCCTTCCGGTGGCTTTGCAGCAATGGCTCCACAGATATTGTTCATGGTAGCAATTATTGGCGTGTTTTACTTTTTTATGATTCGTCCGCAGCAAAAGAAAGCCAAAGACCAGAAGAAATTCATTGAAGATATTAAGGTGGGAGAGAAAGTGGTAACTATCGGTGGTGCCCACGGCCGCGTTGCCGAAGTAGACGGAGATACTTTTGTATTGGAAGTAGAACGCGGAGGACGCATTCGTTTCTCTAAATCAGCGATTTCTCTCGAAGCCAGTAAGGCCATCAATGCGGAGAAAAAGGCATAATTGATTCTACACTTTTCACTTTCCCGGAAAAGCATTCAACATTTCAAACCTGAATAACCACGGACTAAAATTCCGTGGTTATATCATTCGGGTCCATGAGGCCCTTCCTGATCATACAACGAAGCCTTTGATGATTGAAAGACATTCACTTTCAATCGAAATCCGATAAAGCTTAAGTTTCATTAACTTTGTTCATTAAGCTTTTGAACATTGAATTTCTTTCGTGTTTTTGTTAATCTTTTTCAATTTAACCGCACCAACTGGAAAGCGGTAGTGCTTTGCTTTGTTACCGCTACCGTATTCTGGTTTTTCAATTCGTTAAACAAAAGCCATACAACCAACATTCGTTTTCCTGTTCAGTTCGAATACAATCAACAAAAGTATGTGCCTGCGGATGCGCTGCCTCAGCAAGTCACACTTAACATTACCGGCAGTGGCTGGGATCTTTTCAGAAAACATTTCGGACTCAAAGTTCCTGCCCTGATCATTCCTCTTGAAAAACCGGAAGCGAGAAAAATTTCCGGCTATTCTTTGCTTTCGGTGTTTGCCAGCCAACTTTCTAACCTGAAGATCAATTTCGTTGTCACTGATTCATTGCGGATTCACCTGGATGAAAGGAGCACACGCAGCTTTAAACTAACAACAGACCTTTCGGGAATTGCTTACAAAAAAGGATTTGGCCGCATCAGCCCTATCGTTATTCTTCCTGATTCCACGCAGCTGACGGGTCCCAAAAGCATCATTTCAAAAATGGCAGATTCCATAGTATTGCATCTTGAAGAAAAAAGACTGAACGAAAACTTCCGCGAGGAAGTAGAAATTGTTTTGCCGGGATCGGAGTTTATTAGCAGAAATCCTCCGGTAACGGAAGTGATGTTTGAAGTTGGAGAAATGGCCGAAGTAACCCGATGGATGAAGATCCGGGTAGGTAAAATTACGTGGGGTATGGAGCTTGTGCGGGATAGTGTGCAGGTAGTACTGCAGGTTCCTCAAAAGACAAGGGATCATCTGGCATTAACGCAGATATGGGCATCGCTTGATTTTAGTGATCTTAAAAAAGGGGAGACGAGACGCTTTCTTCCTCACGTAGAAGGCTTGCCGACATGGGCTTCGGTAGTGCGAATGGATTCGGTAACAGCCAGGCGCTATTAACAAAATTAGGAAGTACGGATTTAAAATGACGAATTCTTCAAAGCCATTTGTCTTTTGTCATTTTGAAATTTTTCATTTGATTCTATGCATCCATTTCAGGTTGGTATTACGGGGGGAATAGGATCAGGCAAAAGCCTTGTCCGTAAAATTTTTTCCTGTTTAGGTGTTCCCACGTATGATGCAGACAGCCGGGCGAAAGAGGTAATGACCACTGATAGAATTCTTATCCAACAAATCCAAAAAGAATTCGGAGACTTGGCGTATAATCTCCAAGGTGTGCTTAATCGAAAATACATGTCAGAGCAGGTTTTCAGTCAACCGGACCGATTGGAAAAACTGAATAGTTTCGTTCACCCACGAATGAAAGAAGATTATAAAAGCTGGCTGTCTCAACAAACATCCGTGTACGTTATCAAAGAAGCCGCGCTGCTTTATGAAGCGGGCACGGCAAAGGACCTGGATAAGGTAATCGCAGTATATGCACCGGAATCCATCCGCATAGCACGTGTAGTAAAACGTGACCCACATCGAAATGTTGCTGCCGTAAAAGAGGTGATGCTTCAGCAGATGAATGAAGAAGAGAAAAGAAACAAAGCCGATTTTGTTATCCTCAATGATGAATCGATTCTTGTTATTCCTCAGGTACTACAACTTCATCAACAATTCTCGGCTGCACACTAAAGATCAATTCACCCTGATTTGAACTCCGCTACTTAACAACAGCGGATAATGGTTCATCGGTTTTGTTAAAGAATAGTTAAATATCTATATGGGCGGTGGTTCATGGAAACCCGAAACGGACAAACAAGGTAAGAGTGAATGGTGATCAGATTTAAAAATCAGAAAATACAGATAGATACTCAATGAAAAAGAAATTGATCACAGGAGCGATTGTATTGATCGTTATTTTCCTTTTGGCCTTACCGAAATTAAGTCTTTTCAGTAAAAAGTCTGAGAATGCAGGAACACCTGCCGGGGCATCGAAACTACCTGTGGAAACACTGGTTCTTAAAACCGGGAAGCTGGACAGTAAGCTCGTTATTACCGGCTCTGTGCTGCCCAATGAATCGTTGGAGCTCAGCAGTGAGACTTCCGGTAAGATCACCGGAATTTATTTCCGTGAAGGCAATAAGGTAAAAAAGGGCGATGTGCTCCTTCAAATCAATGATGAAGAAATTCGCGCTGAACTTGAAAAACAGAAAAACAACCGAAAGCTCAATGAAGATAATGAGTTTCGTCAGCGGAAATTGCTGGAGAAAGATGCCATCAGCCAGGAAGAGTATGACAATGCCCTGAACAGGCTGAACATTACCTTATCAGATATCAAAGTTCTGGAAGCTCAACTGCAGAAGTCACGTATTACTGCTCCGTTTGACGGAGTAATTGGTCTTCGTTCGGTGAGTGAGGGTGCTTACATCACACCGGGATCGGTAGTGGCCACACTATATAATATTTCTCCTGCCAAAATTGAATTTGCAATTCCGGGCCGCTATAGCACACAGGTAAGCGAAGGGAAGATCATCCGCTTCACCATTGAAAGTGACGTAAAGGTCTTTGAAGGCAAAGTGTATGCGCTGGAGCCACGCATCGATCCTGCCACGCGCACATTGAAGTTACGCGCGCTGGCGGATAACTCAAATGGAATGTTGCTGCCTGGTCAGTTTGTTAAAGTAGATCTTATCCTTCAAACCATTAACAATGCAATTCTTGTTCCCACGGAAGCAGTAATACCTGAACAGGATGGAAAGAAGGTTTTTATTTTGGAAAACGGGAAAGCGAAGGAAGTAAAAATAGAAACAGGCATCCGCTCAAATACAGAACTGGAAGTAATCTCCGGATTACAGGCTAATGATACATTGATTACAACGGGTATGTTGCAGTTGCGATCAGGTATGGAAGTAGAGGTAGTAAAAGTGAAAAACGACTAAAAATTAAACCTCAACGAAATGGCAAGTTTATCAACCATCAGTATCACCCGTCCGGTGCTCGCCATCGTCATGTCGCTGGTTATCGTGTTGTTCGGATTTATCGGGTTCAGTTTCTTAGGTGTAAGAGAGTTTCCAAGTGTTGATCCACCGGTGGTAACAGTGAATACCGCGTATGTGGGTGCGAATGCGGATGTTATCGAATCGCAGATTACAGAACCTTTGGAAGATGCGATCAATGGTATTGCCGGTATCCGCACGCTCACTTCCGTAAGCCGCGAAGGAAGAAGTTCGATTACAGTAGAGTTCGAACTGGGTGTAAACATTGAAGCCGCAGCCAACGATGTACGCGATAAAGTGTCGGGATCATTATTCAATCTTCCTCCAGATGTTAATCCGCCCGTAGTAGAAAAAGCCGATGCCGATTCCAGCCCTATTATTTTTATGACAGTAACCAGTGAGAAACGAGACTTACTGGAACTCTCCCGTATCGCTGAGATTTATTTTAAAGAACGATTACAAACCATACCAGGTGTAAGCTCTGTACAGATATGGGGGCAGCGCAGGTACTCCATGCGTCTTTGGATGGATCCAATCAAACTGGCTTCATTGAAGCTGGCTCCATCCGATGTGCTTCAGGCACTTAATCGAGAAAATGTAGAGCTGCCTTCGGGGCGTGTGGAAGGTGCCAATACAGAACTCACGGTGCGCACCATGGGACGGCTTAATACGCCTGATGATTTTAATAAGCTGATTGTAAAAGAAGATGGAGACAATGTAGTTCGCTTTTCCGATATCGGTTATGCCGAGCTGGGTCCTGAAAACGAACGTACTATTTTGCGCAGAGATGGTATAGCCGGATGTGCCATTGCTTTGGTAGCGCAGCCGGGAGCTAATAATATTTCTATTGCCGATGGTCTTTATAAAAAACTGGCACAGATCAAACGTGACCTTCCTCCGGATGTAGAATACCAGATGAGCTATGATTCTACCAAGTACATTCGTGCATCAATCGCAGAAGTAGAGGAGACCATCATCATTGCGTTCTGTTTAGTACTTTCGGTGATCTTCCTGTTCCTTCGCGACTGGCGCACCACATTAATTCCGATTGCCACAATTCCCATTTCACTGATCGGAGCATTTTTTGTAATGTATATGCTGGGCTTTACCATCAATGTGCTTACACTGCTTGGTATTGTGCTGGCGATTGGGCTTGTCGTGGATGATGCCATTGTGGTGCTTGAAAATATTTATGTAAAGGTGGAAGAAGGAGAAGATCCGTATGAAGCTGCAAAAAAAGGTTCGGTAGAAATTTATTTTGCCGTGATCTCCACGACTGTTTCGGTAGTGGCCGTATTCCTTCCGGTGATTTTTCTTCAGGGATTGACAGGCCGGCTGTTCCGTGAGTTTGGTTTAGTGGTGGCAAGCTCTGTGGCCATCTCTGCTTTTGTGTCGCTCACCCTTACACCCATGATGAGTTCAAAGATTTTAAAGAGACGTGATGTGCAGCCCTGGTTGTACCGCAAGACAGAGCCGTTCTTCAATGGCCTTACCTCTTCGTATGCATCGGCACTGAAAGGCTTTATGACACAGCGATGGATGGCATTTGTGGTGATTGGATTTTCTATTGCATTAATTTATTTACTGGGAACGTTAGTTCCGTCTGAGTTAGCTCCCATGGAAGACCGAAGCGAATTCCGATTGCAAGCTCTCGCACCGGAAGGAGCGACTTTCGAATTCATGGATGGTTATGTGAAGGAACTGACTGGTTTTGTGAAAGACGAAGTGCCGGAAGTGGAAGGCATGGTAAGTGTAACCGCCCCCGGCTTTGGTTCGGCCGGAGTGAACTCGGGTTTTGTGCGCACTATTTTAAAGGACCCTGTCAATCGTACCCGTTCGCAACAAGCCATTGTGGATGATGTTACCGCAAGAGTAAAGAAGTATAGCGGAGTACGAACATTTATCACACAAGCACAAACCATTGGGGATCGCAGGGGAGGATTCCCTTTGCAGTTTGTAGTACAGGCTGCAGACATCGAAAAGCTGAAAAAAGTATTGCCTGAGTTTATGAACAAAGCCATGGCAAGTCCGAAGTTTGCTTTTGTGGATCTGGATTTGAAATTCAATAAACCGGAGATCAATATTTCCATTGATCGTGACAAAGCCAGAACAATGGGTGTAAACGTGTTTGACATTGCCCAGACATTACAGCTCGGTTTGAGCGGAACGCGCTTTGGTAATTTTATTATGGATGGTAAGCAATATCAAATTATTGGTCAGGTGGTAAGGGCAGATCGGAATGAGCCAACCGATTTGAAAACATTGTATGTAAAAAGTAATCGTGGTGAGCTGATTCAATTGGATAACCTGGTGACCATGAAAGAAGAAAGTAATCCGCCACAGCTTTTCCGTTTCAACCGGTACTCCTCTGCGAAAGTACAGGCACAGCTGGCGAACGGTGTAGCCCTGGGCGAAGGCATTAAAGAAATGGAACGCATTGCTGACGAAGTACTGGATGAAAGTTATACTACAAGTCTGGATGGAGCCTCACGTGAATTTTCTGAAAGCTCTTCCAGTATCTACATGGCTTTCATTATAGCACTTGCCATTATTTATTTGATACTGGCGGGTCAGTTTGAAAGTTTCCGTGATCCATTGGTGATCATGTTCACTGTGCCGCTCGCACTTGCCGGAGCACTATTATCCCTTTGGTATTTCAATCAGACATTGAATGTATTCAGCCAGATTGGTATTATCATGCTCATTGGGTTAGTTACCAAGAACGGAATTCTGATCGTGGAATTTGCCAATCATGGTAAGGAGAAAGGGAAGAACTTAATGGATTCGGTAGTGGAAGCTGCCACATCGCGGTTTCGTCCTATCCTGATGACGAGCTTGTGTACGATACTTGGTATCCTGCCTATTGCGCTGGCGTTGGGTGCGGGTTCGGAAAGCCGTGTATCGATGGGTATCGCTGTTATCGGAGGGTTGCTGTTCTCCACCGTGCTTACACTTTTCGTGATCCCTGCCATTTATACGTACTTCTCTTCGAAAGAGCCCGCTAAAGTAATTGCTGAATGATCGATGTTCCGTTTATAATTAATCATTAACGAATAACCGTTATCTAAAAATAATGATCAGATATTTTACCGCTTTTATTTTTTTAGCGTTATCGCAAATAGCCCGGGCACAGCAACCTGCTTCCAATAATATCCAGGAGGCCGGGATTGATACACTTAGTCTGGCACGTGCTATCGCTATTGGCCTGAAGAACAATTTTGATATACAGGTAGAGCAACGCAACATTGAGATCGCTCTGAATAATAATAACTGGGGGCAAGCCGGTGCATTGCCAACGATCACATTAATAGGTACCAATAACAATAGTGCCGTGCAGCGCAAACCGGCTAACCCTTTTGCTGTGGCGGGCAGAAATATTTCTGATAACGTACTGGGTCAGCTCGATGTGCAATTCGTTTTGTTCGATGGCTTCCTGATTCGCATTAACAAGCAACGGCTGGAGCAGCTGGAGCGGCTTAGTTATGGCAATGCGGCTTATGTAATGGAAAGCGTAGTGCAAACTATTATTATGGGCTATTACCAGGTATTGCTGGAGAAAGAGCGGTTACAAGTGTTTGAAAAAACCATGGGTCTGTCGAAAGAGCGGTACGATTATGTGAAGCTACGTAAGCAATTAGGCAGTGCTATTACATTTGACGTGCTGCAGGAGTATAATAACTATCTCACCGATTCCTCCAACGTATTGCGCCAGCAGATTACATTCAAAAACTCCTTTCGTAATCTCAATCTCACATTGAGTGAAATAATAAACAAGCAATTTGTATTGGTTGATTCACTTCAATATGAAGATCAGCATTTTGAATATGAAGATCTGCGTGAGAAAATGACCAGCTCCAATACCAATCTTCAAAATCAGTTTGTCAATCAGGAGCTACTTCGTAACAATACACGTGCACAGCAATCCAATATGGCACCGAGCCTGATATTAAATGTGGGAGCTACGGGAAGTTTGGATTGGCTGAATGCTCAATTCCGTCCTTCCGAAAACGGAACGCCTGTGAAGAGTACCGTAGGTTATTTGAATGACGATCCCACTCAGCCCGTGATCAGTACAGCGTTTGCTCCGGAGTACCGTACGATAGGAGGTAACTCGTATGGGGGATACGGGAATTTATCCATGCGTTTTACTATTTTCAACGGAGGTCAGATCAGACGTGCCATTGAAAATTCTCAGATACAGGAAAAAATTGGTCAACTGAATACTGATCAGTTGAAGCTTTCATTGGAGAATGATCTGCTTGCCAACTATGATTTATATAATCTGAGGCGACAGCTGGTCTCCATCTCGGAGATAAAGATAAAAGCAGCAGAGCTTAACCTGTCATTGGCGAATGAGCGATACAAGAACGGAGCCTTAAGTGCAATTGACTTGCGTATCGTGCAAGAAAATTTTCGCAATGCAGCACTGGAGAATTATCTCGCTGTCTATAGCAGTATAGAGAGTCGTGTTGCGTTGGTACGCCTTACAGGAGGATTGATTGACAAGAGCAAGTTGAAATAAGCGGGCGGAGGTTTCTTAATCTCATTACGATCCAAATATTATTCGGTTTTGTATTCTCCTTAATTTATATACTACTCCTTTCTTCCTTGCTCATCCTTCGTCTAAGTCCTATCACTAAGGGAAGTTTGAAAACAGAAGATCATTTGGAATACAGCGGAAACTGGTTTCTTGTTTTTGACCATTGAGATTCTGTCTTCTTTACTTTCTTAGCCAGTTAATCCAGTAATCCATTGCGATAAGCAAAACCAATCAGATCCTGCACGTTACTGGATTGTGTTTTTTCAATCAGCCGTTTGCGATAAGTGTCTACGGTGGCTACAGTAATGTTCATGATGGATGCAATCTCCTTTGAAGTATGGCCCCTTTTTAAGGACAGCAGTAATTTCTTTTCATTATCAGTTAAACGAATGACGGGCAACTCTTCTTCGTAGAGATTATCTTCTACCACACTGCGAATGACTAATGGAAAATATTTCTTACCTATCAGTACTGATTGTATTGCTTCCAGCATCTCATTTGGTTCGAGGCTGGCTTTGATCAAAATAGAATGAACACCTGCGCGAACCAGGTGCATCAAATTGGCAGCATCACTATATGAAGTAATGGCGATCATAGGAATTCCTGATTTTTGTTTTCTGATATAATCGGCAACATCAAGTCCATCCCCCTGCTGAAGACGGGCATCCAGAAAGATCAGATGGATAGGGTGTGTCTGAATGCGTTGAATGGCTGTAGATGCAGATTCGGCTTCCCAAATCTTGTTGAAGATCGAATAATTCTGAAGTAATGCAATAGTAGACTTACGGAAATAGACGTGATCATCTACGATTAGCAGGTTTGGTTTAGACATATATTATTAAGCAGGTTCGGCTTGGGTATATAAATATACTTACGTAATACTTATAATCGGAAAATTTACCGGATTAAACTGATATAAATTTTCGTATTAGCTCAGGAGTAAATCATTAATTTCTGACTACAAACGATTTCTACAACCTATAGGAAATTTCATTTGATTACTTCCCCCACGTTTAATGTGTTGATGAATATCTCTTAGCAGCCTCAAATGGTGAAGAAAAATTGATCCATTGAATTTGAATCAATTTCGAAGATGATGTCCTAAATATAGGACATCAAAACCACCCATTTTTAGGACATGGCTTGACAATGCAAGGTGTGAGCCATTACTTTCAATAATGCTTTGCAAAACAAGACCTTGATTCATTGAGCTATTAAAAAAATATTGATTTTTTATAAAATTACTAATGCCAAATCTAATTGAATCGTATTTTCTTAATAAGAAGTCGCAATCTAAACTTGGTGAGTTTCTTCTTGAAAAGAACCTTAATAAAAAGCATTGGATTTATTTTAATATAATAGATTTTTTCTCCCCACTTTATCCGGCAACTAAAACTGAAAATCTTCAGTCATTATCGTTTGCTTGTTATGGTTACTTCAGAGCAATGCTAATAATCGATCAAATCATTGATGAGTCTCACGCCAATAAGGGATCAGATCTATTAAAATTCTTATTACTTTTTGAATCTTGTATTAAAGAACTTTCATTTTTATTTCCCGATAATGACTCTTTTTGGAAAAAATTTGATCATGCAAAAGCTACTTATTTTCAGGCAATCAAATTTGAAAAAACAAAATGGAATGAGCTTACAATTATATCCGAAGATGATTTTGAAACCTTAGCTGAGAATAAATCGGCTTCAATGTGTTATCCATTAGTTGATGCTCTGGAGTCACTTCAAAAGCAAAGCAGTGAACATAGTAAATCATTAAAAGCGTTTTTAAAGAACCTGCACATTGCTTTTCAATATCAGGATGATCTGGACGATTTTAAAAAGGACACAAGTAACAATCAGCGTACGTATGCCCGATTCCTGGTGGAGCAGGGTATAAAAGAGAACGGTCTCTCTGAATTACTGAAAACACCAGAAATGCAATATAAATACCTGTTCACATCCGGTATAGCTAGTCAGCTTTTAATACATTCAAAGAAGCACTACAATGTTTGCCTTGAAATAGCGGGCAAGCTAAATCTGAAAAACCTGACCGACTTTGTTCAGCAAGAACTATCCCGTTGCGAAGGACAGCTAAACGAAATAGAGTTATTAGTTAAAAAAACAAAGATCAAAGCTCAAAAGAACAATGATCTTTTGTTTGAATCTCCGGTGGCAAATCATTTTTTTCTTGATAACTCAATCTCAAAAAGCATTCTGTATCTGGAAAAGAATATTGATGAAGCCGGATTGTGGGAAGATTTTATGACCACGGCAGGGACTAGTAAATACTGGGTTACATATTATACGGCCTATCTCCTTGTCGATTCAGGTTTTAGATCTCCGTTGTTAACCCAATTAAGCCAGAAAATTTCAGGTTCTCAATTAAGAGGATCTTACAATGAATCCGTACCTGAAGATGGAGATACGTTGAACTTTATGGTTGGATTTATGGAATCCAGCGGTACTTCCATGGAAGAAGTATCAGAAAAATGGCTTGAATATATGAAGCCTGAAGGGGGCTGGGTTACTTATTCTGACGAAGAAAAGTTGAGATTAAGGTTAGGTTTGAAAGATGAAACACGCGTTGACGGTTGGATGTCACCTAAGGTATGCGTTACTGCTGCCGCTTTAAAAATGTTGTCTCGTTCGGATAAATGGAGTGACGAAAGACGAACTACTGAAAAATATTTATTAAGTAAACAAAATGAGGAAGGAGACTGGAACTCATATTGGTGGACAAGCCCTGTTTATGCTACTTCGTGGGCCATACAGGGGTTATCAAAAAATAGTAATAACAATGATGCTTGTACGAGAGCCTGTAGCTGGCTTCTTAAAAACCAAAGTGAAAATGGCTCTTGGTTAAATCCTTTTACAAATGAAGAAAGTGCTTTCTATACAGCCTGCGCAATAAGCGGATTGCTTGCCCATCAGCCTGAAAGGTATGAAGAAGAATTAAGCAAAGCCATTAACTGGCTTCTTGGCCAGCAAACCACAGACGGGAGTTGGCCAACATTGCGGATTCTTGCCATACCTGCAACGGACGTAGATGATCCATCTGATGTAAATCATTGGAGAAAGAGTTCATTCGGGGTTAATATCATTGTTGATGATCATAATCGAGTATTCACGACTGTTTCGGCAATGAGCGCACTGGCTCATTATACATCTTTCTTGAAAGGCAGGAATAGTTATGCATTGAGACAACCCACAACAAGTAAAAGTGAATTGCAAGCTTAAAACCAAAAAATACATGAATACAAATGATTCAAATCAAAATGTAAATGAGTTTATGCTGGTCTCTGTTTTTGAAATAGAAGAACTTGAGACTCGTGTTGAATTTGCTCACTGGGATAAAAATCATGAGCCTAGCCCCGGGGAAGAAGGTTGGGTTGAGTATATACAGTAAAGCCAAAACAAGCATTGGGTTTAAAAGGGTGTGCCCGGTACTTGTAAATTCATTCACCCTGTAAATCAAAAAAATAATCATTTTTATGAAAACATTAAACGAAAACGCGAAAGAACTGGAACTTGTTCACCTCTTCGAAGTAGAAGAAATTGAAGAAAGAATAGAGTTTGGTAAATGGTCGGGTGAAGCATCCGGAGGATATAGCCAATCACAAGGAGCGCATGCTGAAGGATCAATTAAGTTTGAATTCTAATTGTGCTTGAAACTCAAATGCAATTCAGAGGTCAATCGGCCTTTGGATTGCACTTAAACCAAATTTTAATTTTTTTCAAATAAAACACACAACTATGAAAGCAGAATTGGAAATCGATCAGGATAAACTTGTCACTCTTTTTGAGATTGAAGAACTTGAAGAAAGAATGGAATTTGGTAAATGGTCAGGATCTGCATCTGGAGGATACAGTCAATCTGAAGGGGCACACGTGGAAGCAACAGTATCCATGAAATTTTAATTAATTTACCGGGAGATTATCTCCCGGATTTTTTAATTTTTCTATATGCGCTTCTCTTTACTGCTACTTTGTTTTTGTTCGCTTTTTACTTCTCTGGTGTTTTCACAGTCTTTTGAAGGCTCTGTGAGAGATAGTGTTACTCATCAGCCTGTACCATTTGTCCATATTTATAATAGCGCTCTGCAAATGGGTACAATAACCAACGAAGAAGGAAACTTCCTGTTTAATGGTAATGGTGAAAAAGCAATGGAAGTAACCATTTCTCACATAAGTTTTAAAAGTAAGAAACTCACTCTCTCGCAGAATAAAGTAACAGTTGTAAATCTTGTACCAAACATCTTTGTATTGGATGAGATAACAGTAAATGATAACGGTTATAAAATTGCCAGGTCACTTTTTGATAAATTTAATACCCGCCAATCAGTCAACTTTGGTAAGGCTTATTATAGACAGGTTACGATTACGGATAAAACTCCCTCTGAGTTTCTGGAGATGTTCAATGATATTTCATTTTCTGCAACAGGGATAGAAAAGTCTGACATTTATGAATCCAGATACGCCCGTAGCAAAGATAGCGCACCTGGACATCCGGCTTTTCACTACACCAATTTTTCTTTTCTCACTTTTGGATTTCAGTTGTTCTCTTTAAAATCCAAAAGTATAGTTAAACCTTTTACTTCCGATTATATCGACCTGTTTGATTATACGGTCTCAAAGCATTTTAAGAACAACGGATTTGAATATGTAGTAATTCAATATGAACCTTCTGAAAGTATTAAAGCGCCTTCGTTTTCAGGGGAATTCACAGTGAATATCACCAAATTATCGATTGTTACCTTTACAGCGACTACGACCAGTAGCCTGGGAGTCGACTCGCTTAAATTAACTAAGTCTGAAAATAGCATAGGAGTACTTCTGGCTCAAAATCATTTGTATGAATGGACCTTCAGATTCAACGACAGTATGAAGGATACGCCACTGGAATCCATTAACGTAGTTTCTTCTTTTGATCTTACTGATGGAAGTATGGCAAGAAAAGTAAAAACAAAATCCTCCCTGGTCGTATTTGAAAAAGATTCCAAAGGAAAAAAAGGACTTAAAACAGCTTCCATTATTCAAAATGATGTGGCTGAAATCAAAAAAGATAAATACAGACCTGGATTTTGGAAAAATAATCCGATTGTCAAACGTACACGCTTTGAAGAGGAGGCAATCACCTATTTTGAAAAGTCTAATTCTTTCGGAAATTATTTCGCCAAGTAGCAATGTTAAGGGCAAAAAAAATTAATGAATACTAAAATACCTCAGGGAGTATCCTTAAGTCAGTTTGACGACTATCGCTGGGTAGTAAATACACCTGACGGGAAAAATGTATTAATGAATAACAGGGCTGCAGAATTTCTTATCATCTTAAGGGACTCGATTAACCAGGATGAAGCGATAAAAAAATTTCAGGAGCACTTCTCACAAACCGTTACAGAAACAGAATTTGAAGGTTTGGTAAAAACGACTTTCAAAGGTCTCAACATTTTACCCGATGAAAAAAATGTTGGTTATAAAAAGAGCTATCTCACTTTAAAAGTACCGCTGTTAAACGCGCGCCTGTCCGGATTTTTGGCAGCACCATTGTCGTTTTTGTTCAGGCCTTTACTCTTCTGGCCGCTGTTTATTGGAATGTTTGCTTTGAATAGTGTGGCTACTATTATTTCATTTCAAACTCGCATATTGTCGATCGGTAATTCGAACATTATCTTATTAACCGTTCTTTTCGGAATATCGATGCTGATTCATGAATTGGGGCACATTGCAGCGTGCCGTCAATTTCGTGTAAGACATGGTGCTATCGGTTTTGGGTTTTATTTTATTTTCCCGGTTGTATACGCTGATATTACGCAGATATGGAATGCTGCCAAAGCGGAGCGTATAATTGCCAATGCCGGAGGTATACATTCGGAATTGATTTATGCCACCTCTCTTCTCCTTACCTATAAAATCATAGGAGATACTACATTTTTGCTGGCAGCGACCGGTGTCTTTATCAAAGCAGTTACAGAGCTTAATCCATTCATTCGTTATGACGGCTATTGGCTCCTTTCAGATATTACGAACACGCCTAACTTGATGAAGAAATCAAATGAAGCGCTTCGAAATGTAGTTTCAATGATAAAATTGAAAGTTAAGCTTAACCGTTCAGAACGCTTGAACTGGAATATGTCTGTTCGTAGTTCATTGCTTTTTCTCTATAGTCTGATAAATACGCTCCTGCTTGCTGCCTATCTGGTTTATATACTGGTCAACTTTCATAGTGAGATCATTCAATTTCCAATTCTAATCATGTCTCTTTTTCAGAAAACAGTAAGCTTTAAGCTTTCGTTGAATGATTTTCCAAACGGGTTTTTATGGATATTGGGTTTTTATATTCTTTGTCTTAAGTTCGCTATCAGCTACGTCTACAGTAGATTAAAAAAATTGCTATCAGCTTAAGGTAAGCCATTAAGTAGGTGAAAGAAAAAATGGATTCTTAATTCCGTCTGCTAACTTTCATTTATGGAGTTAATGCTCACTCTCTTCTTCGGTTTCTTTGCAGGTACATTTATCACATGGGCCTGGTGGACGATCAGTCCGAAACTTAAAAGACGTGAACGAAATATTGAAAAACGATCGGAACTTCTCAATCGACAACTTGAAAAATTAGACCAGCAAAGAAAAGACATTCAGCAGGAGGTAGAGTTGCAACTGGACACCGAGCGCACGCGTATCTCCAGTGAATTGCATGACGACATCATTCAGCGATTATCGGGTATTCGATTAAGCCTGCTTCATATTATATCCATTCACACAATACCGGAAGAAACGGCTACAAGGATAAAACAACTTACCACGGATCTGACCGAAACCATTGAGATAACACGGGTTCTGATCTGGGGTTTGTCACTCACAGAAGTGGAAGGAAAATCGCTGGTTGCTATGCTGGGAGAACTATGTTCAAAGATAGGACGGACTTCCTTATTGAAAATAAGTTTTACTTCGGTGATGGAAGAATGGGAGCGACCGGTATCCGATTTTGTTAAAAAAGAAATCCATCGTATTGTTCAGGAGTCCATCCATAATGCAATCAAGTATTCGAATGGATGGAAGGTAAGCGTTAAAGCACAGTGGCATCACAACAGGGTCAGCATCTCTATTGAAGATGATGGCGAAGGAATAAAAAAGAGAGAAAGCAGTGGCTTCGGAATAGAAAATCTGTATCGGAGAACCAGCGAGATCAATGCCACACTGGAAATCGTTCCAAATAGTCCCCACGGAACAATAGTGAGACTGGAACTTCCTCACGAAGCGTTGAAAGAAACAATTTAGTTGCTTGCAGCGGGCTGCTCTACTTCGTCCTGTTTCGGTATCACCCAAAAGTTGTTGAAACCTTCTCCCACTTGTATGCTCAGTTGTCCGTAAGCCAGCATTTCAAGAATGGCGAGAAAATTAAAGATCAACGCAATACGTGTAGGCGCCTGTTCGAACAAGTCTGAAAAGGCAACCCGCTTCTTAGTGATGACTTCGTTCAGTATATATTCTTTTTGTGCTTCGATAGTGTATGGATAAGTAACGACATGATGAACAGGTTTGTTCTTATCATCTTCATGACGTTTCAACACTCTTTCAAAAATGACAAGCAGTTTGAACATGTCTACATCTTGCAATTCGGCTTCTACGTTAGTGCTTTCAGCCAGCTGGCGGAGTTCCTTCATCAGGTTACCACGCTTTTCTTTCATCAGCTCGGTGTCTTCCATTTTATGGAATTGATCGACCACCGATTTGTATTTTTTGTATTCGAGCAAGTGTTTCACCAGTTCTTCACGTGGATCCACTTCATTTCCTTTCTCATCAATCTGAGGGCGAGGTAACAGCATCTTGGATTTAATGCGCATCAGTGTAGCAGCAACCAGGATGAATTCGCTGGCAAGCTCAATATTCAGTGTTTCCAGGTGGCGTACGTAATCAAGGAAGTCGCCAGTAATTTTTGAAATCGGAATGTCGTAGATATCCAGTTCATCGCGCTCGATGAAAAAAAGCAGCAAGTCAAACGGGCCTTCAAACAGGGGAAGTTTTATCTCAAAATTTTCTTGTGTCATACGTCTGGCAATCAGGAGGGCAAAAATAGTCAGGATTTAAGGACTTGTCCATTGGTTTCCTTCCGAAAGATATTCGGTTTTGAGCCATACCAGATAGGATTTGCTCACTTGCCTTTATATGAACACATAAAAAATTCCCTTTATGCGGTTTTCAGTGATTTTGAACGCTTAATTTTTGAATCCATGTTTTGTTTATTTCCGTAAATTTGTTTCCCGAGAGTTGTACTTCTTTTGAAACAGTTATCTTTCGTTTGCTGTTAAAGGATGGATAGTCTCAAATCAACTATGCTCATTACCCCCGGAAAACTTTTAGCGCAGATCAACGAACCTGCCGATCTCAAAAAACTGGATCAGATTCAGCTGGTGCAGCTTTGCGAAGAGCTTCGCCAGTTTATTGTAGATAATGTTTCCGTGTACGGAGGCCATTTTGGAGCCAGCCTGGGAGTAGTAGAGCTCACGGTAGCCTTACATTATGTCTTTAAAACACCCTACGATCAGATTGTGTGGGATGTGGGCCACCAGGCGTACGGACACAAAATATTAACCGGCCGCAGAGATATTTTTCATACCAATCGTTTTTATAAAGGACTTTCGGGCTTCCCTAAAAGAAGCGAAAGTGAATACGATGCCTTTGGCGTAGGCCACTCTTCCACTTCCATATCGGCCGCATTAGGTATGGCTGTTGCTTCTAAGTATAAGGGTGAAGAAGACCGTCAGCACGTAGCCATTATTGGCGATGGCGCGCTTACCGGAGGCATGGCTTTCGAAGCGCTTAATCACGCAGGGGTTTCGGATGGGAATATCCTGATTATCCTCAACGATAATTGCATGGCTATTGACCCTAATGTGGGTGCGCTAAAGGATTATCTTACCGACATTACGACTTCCAAAACGTACAATAAATTAAAGGATGATGTCTGGAATCTGCTGGGCAAGCTCTCGAAATTCGGGAAAAGCGCTCAGGAGATTGTATCGAAAATAGAGACCGGTATTAAAACCACCCTGCTCAGTCAAAGCAATTTGTTTGAATCACTCAACCTGCGCTATTTTGGCCCGGTAGATGGCCATGATGTAGATCATTTGATAGCCGTATTGAACGATCTGAAACACATCAAAGGCCCCAAAATACTGCATTGTATAACTGTAAAAGGCAAGGGCTACGGCCCGGCTGAAAAAGGTAACGCAACCACCTGGCATGCTCCCGGTACTTTTGATAAAATCACCGGAGAGATTTATAAAAAGATATATGACCTCCCACAGGCACCCAGGTACCAGGATGTATTTGGGCATTCGCTGGTTGAACTGGCAAAGCAAAACGATAAGATTATAGGCATTACACCGGCTATGCCTTCGGGTTCATCGCTTAATATTATGATGAAAGAGATGCCCGACCGTGCTTTTGATGTGGGTATAGCAGAACAGCATGCCGTTACTTTTTCCGCAGGACTTGCCACGCAGGGGCTCATTCCATTCTGCAATATTTACAGTTCCTTCATGCAGCGTGCCTACGATCAGGTGGTACATGACGTGTGTATTCAAAATTTGCCTGTCAATTTCTGCCTTGATCGGGCAGGATTTGCCGGGGCTGATGGGGCCACTCATCACGGAGCTTATGACATTGCCTATTTCCGTTGTTTGCCTAATATGATTGTTTCTGCGCCCATGAATGAATCGGAGCTGAGAAACCTGATGTATACCTCACAGCTTCCCCGAAAGGGCAATGCTTTTTCCATTCGTTATCCCAGAGGACAGGGCGTACTTCCGCAGTGGCGTACTCCTTTCGAGGAAATTAAAATAGGCACAGGCCGCAAAATAAGGGAGGGAGAGGAGCTGGCTATTCTTACTATCGGGCACATTGGTAATTATGCGATTGAAGTATGCGATCGGATGGAAAAACAAGGCATATCGGTAGCTCATTATGACATGCGCTTTGTAAAACCCATTGATGAGGCAATGCTTCACGAAATCTTCGCGAAATTCAGAAAAGTGATTACCGTTGAAGATGGCTGTATCCAGGGTGGTTTTGGCAGCGCGGTGCTCGAGTTTATGGCGGATCACAATTATTCTGCGAATGTTCGCAGGCTGGGTATCCCGGATGCAGTAATTGAACATGGAGAGCAGAGTGAACTTCATCATGAGTCCAATTTCGATACAAATGGTATTGAGAAAACGGTGATCGAGATGCTTGAAACGGAAAGCAAACTGGCCTGATCCTCTGTCCTTAAAATCTTTACTTTAATTTGGAAGCTCCCCATTAGAAAAACAGGAGCAGAATGAGTTACCTTATTCTAAAAACAAGCATTTATTTTCCTTGTGGAAGAAAAAAAGACTTTAATCGCAAATCTTGCTGATTGTTTTTTCTTACGGACCCGCCAGGTTACGGTTTAGAATTTGTTTTTTTAGCTAAAAGAATACTAAATTGTATATAAATCGGCAGTTGGAGTGTGTTGTGTATAAGTTGAGTTTATTATATTTGCTTTCTATCTGAGAAAATAAAGTTAAAACATAAAGCGTCATGCAAGACCAATTACCCCTACCCAACTATGATTCGTGGAACAGCCTGGCTGCAAATGTGGCCTACATATGCTGGGCTGCAGGTTTGCTTGTTATCCTTGGATATTTTGTAAAACTGGCTACCACAGGTGATAACAAGGATAAATATGATTTCATCAATAAACATGAAATCAATTTGCTTTGGATCGGCTCTATCATTCTTATTGTCGGGGCTTGTTTTTATGCCAACTCTACCATTCTTGAACTGAATGCACTTTGGATTTTTGTTCGCGTATTCACTACCGTTTCCATGGGTATGATCGTGGCATTGATCGTTCAAAACCTGCTTAAATTCTACTACCCTTTCTTCATCGAAAAACGCTTGAAAGTGCTTCGTTACAAGCCACGGGTGTCTCCTAAAACAGGCAAACCAATGAAGCTTCTGAGTGAAGAAGAAGAAGATGCTTACCTGGATGAAGGTATGCAGGCAGAAGAAAATCTGTTCTCCATGGACTACGATGTATGGAAGGACGAAGAAACCGGTTTCATTAAGATCGAGAAATATTCCGGTCACCTGCACGCTATTCAATGCCCGGAGTGTAACTACCAGACATTTAAAGTGGTTCGTGAGGAAATCATCAAACAACCTTCTGCTACTGAAGAAGGCGAACTATTGAAGCACTACCAGTGTGGATATTGCGGACACAAAGCCCGCAAAACAGTTAATCTTCACCAGTCGAACAAGGCGGAAGAATCCGCTGCTGCTACAGCATAATTAACTTTAGATATAAAATGAAAGCCTCAAGAAATTGAGGCTTTTTTTATGATTACCTGGTCGCTAACTCCTGCGGTAACTTGATCTGATCGTAATAAAATTTCATGCGGCTGTGATTCATATCCAGCAGATGAATTTTCTCGATCAGGTCTTTTTTGTGATTATAGAATACTTCAATGTAATCGCTACCCAGCAGGTACAGATTTACCTTGTAACCGTAGTAGCGAATGGCCACAACAAAGTTTCCCTTCTCATAAAGGATTTTAATTTTCTTGTCGAACGACAATCTCTCAAACTCCACCCACCTCATCATAAAATAAAAATAAGGAAAAGAAGAGCCAGATAAAACGAAGTCTACTTCAATTCTGCTTTAAGAAATTCAATGGTGCGTCCCCATGCTAATTTGGCAACGCTTTCGTTATACCGCGTTGGCGCGGTGTCATTGTTAAAAGCATGTTGTGCGCCATCATAGATATAAAGCTGATACCTCGTTCCTGCTTTTTTCAATGCTTCTTCATAAGCCGGAATACCTGCATTGATCCGCTCATCCTGCCCGGCATACTGTAACAGTAATGCGGCCTTTATTTTGGGAACGTCCGCTGTTTCTGCCTGCCTTCCGTAATACGGGACAGCTGCTTTCAGTTCAGGTACATTTACTGCTAATTGGTTGGCCATTCCTCCGCCCCAGCAAAAGCCAATGCACCCAAACTTTTCATTGCAGTCTTTACGCGTTTTCAAATAATCGAAAGCCTTGATAAAGTTGTTGAGGTTCTTTACCGCATCTAGTTTCTGAAAAAGGTCGCGTGCCTGGTCAGCATCTGCAGGAGTTCCTCCGAGAGGGGATAAAGCATCGGGAGCTATTGCTATAAAGCCTTCCAAAGCCATTCTGCGTGTCACATCTTCAATATGAGGATTGAGGCCACGGTTTTCATGAATAACCATTACGGCAGGGTACTTTCCTTTCTTCTTTGGTCTGGCCAGGTAGGCTTTCATCTCCGCTCCATCGCCAGTATAAGTAATATGCTCAATGGCCAGACGCTCATCTTCCTGAGTAATTGTTTCTGCTTTGGCGTAATTGACTTCCAATAGCGGTAACATGGCCATGGCGGCAGCAGTACTTCCCGTTATCTTGGTTAGTCTTTTGAGGAAATCATCACGTTTAAGGGGTTTATGAGTGTATTCGTCAAAAAGATTAATAATCCGCTGATCCATAGTAGTAATTGTTTATAAGTGGCTAAACCCGATTTACCCTTTTGCTTTGGTAAATGAAAACGGATTTACATGAGCGCAGAGGTAAAATTGTTTTTGTAAATTATCTCAGCCTGCCTACCTTTGTGCCCCTAAACGGTGGATGTAGTTCAGTTGGTTAGAATGCTAGATTGTGATTCTGGAGGTCGCGGGTTCGAGCCCCGTCATTCACCCTAAAGCTCCCGTAAACACGGGAGCTTTTTTTATGATATTCTACGTCTACATATTGCAATCAGAAAAGGATGGCTCTTTTTATATTGGCCAGAGCAGTAATTTGAATGACCGATTAATACGTCATAATTCCGGTACAGAGAAGTACACGAGTAAAAAGATGCCTTGGAAATTATTTTGGAGTATAGAATTGCCCTCTCGCAGTGAAGCAATGGCGTTGGAAAGAAAATTAAAGAACTTAAAATCCAGACAAAGGATAGTTGAATTTGTGAATCGCAATGTAGCGGGTCCCGTGGCGTAGCCACGAGGATGCTCGTCCGGGGGACGGCATTCGAGCCCCGTCATTCACCCTTAAAGATCCCTGCCCTTAAGGCGGGGATTTTGCTTTTTATAGGATCAACGATCTTTTTCTAATTTCGATTGAAAAGCAATCGTTGCCCTGGTTGCCCTTCTATAATTTCACCTTCGCGATAAGCCAGGTGCCCGCTCACCCAGGTATGTGTTATTTTAGAGTGAAACTGTTGCCCTTCAAAAGGAGACCAGCCGCATTTAGCCAGGATATTGTTTTTACTCACCGTCCAGGGAGAGTTAAGATCCACTAAAGCAAGATCAGCATAATATCCTTCGCGGATAAACCCACGCTTCTCAATCTGGAAAAGAATGGCAGGATGATGGCTCATTTTCTGTACCACTTTCTCAATAGACATCTGTCCTTTTTGAAAAAATTCAAGCATGGCCACTACACTATGCTGAATGAGTGGTCCACCCGAAGGTGCTTTGAAGTAGTTGTTTTGTTTTTCTTCCAGGGTATGCGGTGCGTGGTCGGTTGCTACTACGTCAATGACATCATTTAACAAAGCCACAAAGATTGCCTTCTGATCAAAAGAAGTTTTGATAGCGGGATTCCATTTGATTTTTGTGCCCAGTCGCTGATAATCGTTGTCGTTGAACCACAGGTGATGTACGCATGCTTCGGCTGTAATCTTTTTCTTTTCCAATGGAAGCTCGTTGCTGAAGAGTGTTGTCTCTTTTGCTGTGGAAATATGCAGTATATGCAGGCGTGTTCCATGTTTTCTGGCGAGATCAACGGCAAACGAAGAAGATTTGTAACAAGCTTCCCCGCTTCTTATTAAGGGATGACATTCAACCGGAATATCTTCGCCATATTTAGCACGAAACGTTTCTGTATTCTTGCGTATTGTTGCTTCATCTTCACAATGTGTGGCAATAAGTCCGGGAAAGCGCGCGAAGAACCCTTCTAATGTAGCTGCGTTATCTACCAATAAATTGCCTGTGGAGGAACCCATAAAAATTTTTAATCCGCATATTTTATGGATGTCTGTCTTCATGATCTCATCGAGATTATCGTTGGATGCCCCGATGAAGAAAGAGTAATTGGCAAGTGAAGTGCGCGAAGCGATCTGGTATTTTTCTTCTACCAGTTGCTGCGTAAATGCAGGTGGATTGGTATTGGGCATTTCCATGAAGCTGGTAACACCTCCGGCCACAGCTGCACGCGATTCGCTATAGATATTCCCCTTGTGCGTTAGTCCGGGTTCGCGAAAGTGCACCTGGTCGTCAATAGCACCGGGCAATAATGATTTCCCTTTGGCATCAATTACCGTGTCTGCTTTTTCTGATTGAAGATCTTTTCCAATCTTTTCAATAAACCCGCCACGAATGAGCACATCGCCCTCTTGAACCTTGCCTTCGTTGACTATCTTTGCGTTTAGAATTAAAGTAGTTTTCATTCGTTTACAAAGATAGTGGAATCAACAGCAAACTGGACCGACCTTAAGCTTAATCCGCAGTTGCTACGAGCAATTGGTGAATCCGGCTTTGAACACCCCACTGAAATTCAGACCAAGGGAATTCCCCTTATTCTGGGTGGCCAGCATGTAATTGGTATAGCACAGACCGGCACAGGAAAAACAGCCGCCTACCTGCTTCCTCTTTTAATGAAGGTGAAATATGCGCAAGGCACTGATCCCCGCGCATTGATCCTGGTTCCTACTAAAGAGTTAGTCGTGCAGGTGTTGGATCACGCATTACGATTAACAAAATATACCGACTTGCGGATTGCTGCGATCTACGGAGGTGTGGGCCCGAAAACACAAATTGATACGCTGAAGAAAGGAGTCGATATTATCATCAGCACACCGGGCCGTTTCCTCGAATTGTATCAACGCAATGAGATTCCTGTAAAGCTGATTAAGACACTTGTGCTGGATGAAGCGGACCGGATGATGGAGATGGGCTTTATGCATCAGCTCAGAAAGATTTTAGAAGTGATACCCTCCAAACGGCAGAACTTGCTTTTCTCTGCTACTTTTTCAGAACGGGTGGAGAAATTGTCGCAGGATTTCCTGGAGTTTCCTGTTAAGCTGGAAGTAAGTGCCCAGTCATCGCCCTCCAAGCAGGTGGAGCAGGAAGTATACCACATCCCTAACCGGATGACCAAGATTAATTTTGTGGAACATTTACTTGAAGATCGAGAGACGTTTAATCGGGTAATCATTTTTACACGTACCAAAGAGGTAGCGAACAACCTGTATCACTATCTGGATCGTAAAGGGTTCGGACCTGTGCGCGTTATTCATTCCAACAAAGGACAGAATACACGTATCAATGCCATGAATGACTTCAAGGAAGGTAATCTTCGCATTCTGGTTTCAACGGATGTATCGGCACGTGGAATTGATGTAGTCAAAGTATCGCACGTGATCAATTTTGATGTGCCAATTCTGTATGAAGATTATGTACATCGCATCGGGCGTACGGGTCGTGCTTTTCAGGAAGGCAAGGCCATTACACTGGTTACTGAATCGGAAGAATATCATATCCGCAATATTGAAAAGCTGATCCGCGAAAAAATTCCGGTGAGAGAATTGCCATCCGAAATTAAAGTCGAGGATAACCTGCGAGGGGAGGCTCAGGAAATGGCCAAGGCGATTGACTTGCAGAAGCGAAGAGAAGACCCTGAATTTAAAGGAGCCTTTCATGAAAAGAAAGGAAAGCGCTAAATTCGAAGATGCCCAAAATCTTCGTCTGTCTTTTTATCGTTGTCTTTTTTAATCCGGCATTCAGTCAGGTATCAAACAATCAAATCGATCAGCGCTTCCAGTTAGTATTGGATGATCAGCCAACACACTCCACTACGGCCAATTCATCCGTAGAATGGGGATGTGTCAATAAAGCGTTGACCAGCAAATGCCTGGTGTATCATAACGATCAATGGTTTTCATTTAAAGTAGATGCCCCAGGCACCTACTACTTGAATATTTCTTCGCAGCAATGTCAGAAATGGCAAGGGTTACAGGTGATTGTCATTGAAGGTAATCCCTGCGAGACAGAAACGTATTCGCTTATCCATTGCGTTCCCAAAGTTTCTCAGGACGATACTTTTGTGGAGTTATCATCCATCAAAAGCAATACCCTTTATCTTTTAAATATCGATGGCTTTCTGGGTGACTTTTGTGAGTTTGATATTCGATTGTCTTCCCGCCCTGCTGGCTTGCCCGTCCGTTTTGCTTTTTCTGATTCGGTAAAAGTAAAGTCGTATGTGAGTGAACGCCAGGTTTATCTTACCTGGACTGCTTCTGATGAATTGCTGAATTCTATTGAAACATTTCGCGTGGGAAGAAAGAAAAATACCGAAGTGAAGAGCAAGTGGACAGAGGTTGCCCTGAAAGCCAATGCGTACGGTAAATTTATTACCGATTACTCGCTTACCGATACATTACCGGAGCAAGGAACATATACGTATATGATTCTTGGATTAAAAAAAGAAAGCGGTTATCCCGTGTTTTTACATGAGCAACGGATAAGCTTTTGGGAGAAGACGAGGTTGTCTTTGCAACAGGCGTATGTTTACATCACTCCTGATTTTGAAAAAGAAGCACCCCTCGAAATACTGGTGCTCAATGCCTATACAGATGAAGTATTGAAAAAATCTTCGCAAGACTATAATCCCAAAAAGGATACGAACATTGGTATTTATGTAACGCCATTTATCGGGCAGGGAATAAAGAATTTTGTTGTCCGGATTAAGAATACAAAGACGAAAGAGTTCAGAAGATTTTATTTCAGGCTGGATGAGCAAGGCCATTTTACAGCGTATACAAAAGGGAATTAAAAAAGGTGTGAGTTTTAATCACACCTTTTTTGTTATGTTGATCGGAAGTGAGGACTATCCGTTCATTGAGGTCAAAAACTCTTCGTTGTTGCGGGTTCCTTTCATTTTGCTTTGCAGGAATTCCATGGCTTCAACAGAATTCATGTCGCTCATAAATTTGCGAAGAATCCATACGCGTGCCAGTTCATCTTCTTTCATCAACAGATCTTCACGTCTGGTGCCCGATGCAGGTACATCGATAGCAGGATATACCCTGCGATTTGAAAGCTTACGATCCAACTGCAATTCCATGTTACCTGTACCCTTAAATTCTTCGAAGATTACTTCGTCCATCTTAGAGCCGGTATCGATCAAGGCAGTAGCAATGATGGTAAGCGATCCGCCATTTTCAATCTTGCGGGCTGCTCCAAAGAAACGTTTTGGCTTATGTAATGCGTTGGCATCCACACCACCGGAAAGTATTTTACCTGATGAAGGAACAACCGTGTTATATGCACGTGCCAGACGAGTGATCGAATCCAATAGAATCACCACATCGTGACCGCATTCTACCATGCGTTTTGCTTTTTCCAAAACGATGGAGGCCACTTTCACGTGGCGCTCAGCCTGCTCATCAAACGTAGAAGCAATTACTTCTGCATTTACACTGCGGGCCATATCCGTTACTTCTTCGGGACGTTCGTCAATCAGCAACACTAACAGGTACACTTCAGGGTGATTTTGTGCGATGGCATTGGCAATGTTTTTCAGCAATACCGTTTTACCGGTTTTAGGCTGGGCCACAATCATACCGCGCTGTCCTTTACCGATGGGTGAGAACAGATCGAGAATACGGGTGGACATGTTGTCGTGCGTAGTACTCAGCTTCAGCTTTTCATCGGGGAAAAGAGGAGTGAGGTATTCAAATGCAACACGGTCACGGATTTCGTCCGTTGTTTTGCCGTTGATGGTCTCTACTTTAAGAAGCGCAAAATATTTTTCTCCTTCTTTGGGAGGACGGATCTGACCTTTAACTGTATCACCGGTTTTTAAACCCAGCAATTTGATTTGTGAGGGAGATACATAAATATCATCCGGGCTGGCCAGGTAGTTGTAATCGGACGAGCGGAGAAATCCGTATCCATCCTGCATGATTTCAAGCACACCTTCATTGGAAACAACACCGTCAAAATCTTTAATGTTATTTTCCTTTTTTGGATTGTTGGGCTGGCGGAAGTTCTCTCTTTCTTCCCTGCCCTCTCTTGGTTCCCTTTGCTCTCTTTCTCTGCCTTGTGGATTCTCCTGGCGGGCAGGTGTTTCAAAAGGAGCGGGGGGTGTTTTTTCAGCGGGTTCCTCAAAGTGGGGAGCAGGAGCGTTGTTATCAATATCCAGCGAGCTGAGTGAACTGATTAAGTCCTGTGGCTGTGATACCTGCTCTGGTTCTTTTTCTTCTTTAGGTGCAGGGCTTTCAGCAGCAGGCGCCACATTTTCTCTTCTGCGCGGACGCATTTTGCGTTCGGTTTCTACGCCTTCAGCGGGAGCTGATTTTTTTGCAGGAGCAACAGCGGGATTTACAGCCTGCTCATCGAGAATTTTGTAAACAAGTTCCTGTTTACCGAGTTTCTTGGCATTCTTAATGCCCATGTTTTCTGCAAGGTCTTTCAGTTCTGAAAGAAGTTTGACATTCAGGTCGTCAATAGTGTACATGAGAGTTTGAAAAATTGAATTAGTTAGAAGGAAATTTAAAATGATAAGTACGTAATCGGTACGCTGAAGAGATCAGCATAAAAAGTTTGAACCATGAACAAGTCTTATTGAATCAATCGGAGCTAGTAAAGTACTGGATTTTATCTATTCAGAAGGCCCGGGAAAGGCCGAATTGATTATGCAAGTATAGAGTAAAAATGAATATTATCAAATTGATAACCGAAAAAATGTGGGTGTGGTTCAGTAATTTTGATCTTTTAAAAAAACAGAAGGAATGCTACAGGTTAATGTGATTCGTGAGCAGAAAGAAAAGGTATTGGAAGGACTGAAGAAGCGGTATTTTAAAGATGCTGAGGAATTGGTGAACAAAGTGATTGAAACAGATAAAATAAGAAGAGAGACACAACAGCTTCTTGATGGCCTGAAAGCAAAGTCAAACACCGATTCAAAAAAAATCGGTGAATTGATGAAAGGAGGCAAACAGGAGGAAGCTCAAAGCTTGCGTGCTGCTGTAGCTGCTGATAAAGATCAAATTAAGAGCCTGGAGATCACGTTGGAGGAAACCGAGAAAAATCTTCAGCAGATTTTATATAAACTACCCAACGTGCCGGCAGAGAAAGTGCCTGCAGGAAGAGGTGCCGATGATAACCTGAATGTGTATGAGTACGGTGCAGTACCGGTGCTGCATGCCGATGCGCAGCCGCACTGGGAGCTAATTAAAAAATATGACATCATCGATTTTGATCTGGGTAATAAAATAGCGGGTGCGGGTTTCCCGGTTTACAAAGGCAAAGGAGCAAAGCTTCAGCGTGCACTGATTAACTTCTTTTTAGAGGAAGCAGAGAAACAGGGCTACACCGAAATACAGCCTCCTATTGTAGTGAACGAAGCAAGTGGTTATGGAACCGGCCAGCTCCCCGATAAAGAGGGTCAGATGTATTTTATAGGTGAAGATGGATTGTACATGATCCCCACAGCGGAAGTGCCCATTACCAATTTATACCGCGATGTGATTTTAAGTGATGATGAGCTGCCGGTGAAAAATGCAGGATATACACCTTGCTTTCGCAGAGAAGCAGGAAGCTGGGGGGCACACGTGCGTGGCCTGAATCGCTTACACCAGTTTGATAAAGTGGAGCTGGTGCAGATACGCAAAGCAGAAGATTCTTACCGGGTGCTCGAAGAAATGACGGCCCATGTGCAAAGCCTTTTGGAAAAACTGGAATTACCGTATCGAAAACTTCTGTTGTGTGGAGGTGATATGGGTTTTAATTCAGCAATGACGTATGACCTTGAAGTTTTTTCTGCCGCACAACAGCGCTGGCTGGAAGTGAGTTCTGTAAGTAACTTTGAGACATTCCAGGCAAATCGTTTAAAGCTTCGCAACAAAAACAAGGAAGGCAAAACACAATTATTGCATACGTTAAACGGAAGTGCACTGGCACTGCCGCGAATTGTGGCCGCTATATTGGAAAACAACCAGACTCCGGAAGGCATCCGCATTCCTGAAGTACTGGTGCCTTATACCCGTTTCGATATGATCAGTTAATCGTTATCCGTTAATTGTTAAAAGTTATTTGCAGCTAATTGATTTTACTTTTAACCGATAACTAATAACGGTTCACCTGTAACGATTAACTTTTAACATTTTCAACTATTTTTGCCTCCCCTATTTTAATTTAAGATATGAACGAACAGCTTGTCCGCTATACCGAACAGATTGCGAAAGAACTAACTCTTCCACTGAAGGGTGTGAAAGCCGTAGCCGAATTACTGGCGGAAGGATCAACACTTCCGTTTATCGCGCGCTATCGTAAGGAATTGACCGGTAGTCTTGATGAAGTGATGATTGCCAATATTCGCGATCGCATAGAGCAATTGCAGGAGATGGACAAACGCAGGGAAACGATTCTCACCACCATTGAAAAACAAGGAAAGCTTACGCCCGAATTATTATCGTCTATCATTGGTGCCGGCACGCTGGCCGAACTGGAAGATATTTACCTTCCTTATAAACCGAAGCGAAAAACCAGGGCAAGTATTGCGCGCGAAAAAGGACTGGAGCCGCTGGCACAACAGCTTTTTGAACAATCGAATCTGAGTGTACTGGGTACTGCAAAGAATTTTGTAGACGCACAGAAAGAAGTAAACAATGAAGACGAAGCGCTGGCCGGAGCACGTGATATTATTGCGGAATGGGTAAGTGAAAATGTGGAAACACGCAAAACGCTTCGTGATCTTTTCTGGAAAGAAGGAGTGGTGGAATCCAGATTGATTAAAGGCAAGGAAAGTGAAGTAAAATACAAGGATTACTTTGAATGGAAAGAGCCTGTTGCTAAAACACCTTCACACCGGCTGCTTGCTATGCGCAGAGGGGAAAAGGAAGGAATACTTACTTTGGACATTTTTCCGCCCGAAGAAGATTGCATCTACCAGGTGGAACGCCAGTTCGTCACTCAACAAAATGATGCTGCGGACCAGGTGAAGCTGGCCATTAAGGATAGCTATAAGCGATTACTTCGTCCGTCACTGGAAACAGAAGTGCGCATGGAAACAAAGATGAAAGCCGATGAAGAAGCCATCAAAGTTTTTTCTTCCAACCTAAAAGAACTATTGCTATCGGCACCTCTTGGACAAAAACGTGTGCTTGCATTAGATCCGGGTTTCCGTTCAGGATGTAAAGTAGTATGCCTGGATGCACAAGGTAAATTGCTTCATCATGATGTGATTTATCCGCACGAACCACAGCGTGAAACAGCAAAGTCAGCAGCGCTGATTAAGTCGCTTTGTGAAAAATACGAGATCGAAGCAATTGCCATTGGGAATGGAACCGCGAGCCGCGAAACGGAAAGCTTTGCAAAAGCAATCGGCTTAAAGAATAGCATCCTTATTGTGATGGTGAACGAAAGTGGTGCTTCCGTCTATTCTGCATCGGATGTAGCACGCGAAGAATTTCCTGATAAAGATATTACTGTACGTGGTGCCGTGTCCATAGGAAGAAGATTGACCGACCCGCTTGCTGAGTTAGTGAAGATCGATCCGAAGTCGATAGGGGTAGGTCAATATCAGCATGATGTGGATCAGATCAAACTGAAGCAAGGTCTTGATGATGTGGTGATCAGTTGCGTGAACTCTGTGGGTGTCGAGGTAAATACGGCAAGTAAAGAATTGCTGTCTTATGTTTCGGGCCTCAGTCCTGCGCTGGCAAAAAATATTGTAGAGTACCGCAATCAGAACGGCCCCTTTAAAAGCCGCCAGTCATTGATGGAAGTACCTCGCCTGGGCGAAAAAGTATTTGAGCAGGCGGCAGGATTTCTTCGTATTCATGAAGCAGAGAATCCATTGGATGCAAGTGCCGTTCACCCGGAAAGTTATGCAGTAGTAAAGCAGATGGCAACTGATCTTAACTGCAGTGTGAAAGAATTGATGAGCAGTGGAGAGTTGCGCAGGCAGCTCGATTTGAAAAAATATGTAACGGATAAAACCGGGTTGCCTACACTTACCGATATCGTATCTGAATTAGAGAAGCCAGGCCGTGACCCAAGAAGTACATTTGAAGTTTTCAGTTTTACGGACGGTGTAAATACCATTGCTGATTTGAAGATAGGAGCCAAGCTTCCCGGTATTGTAACTAACGTAACCAACTTTGGCGCCTTTGTAGATATTGGTGTGCATCAGGATGGTCTTGTTCACATCAGTCACTTGTCGGATAAGTTTGTGAAAGATCCTAAAGAAGTAACGGCCGTACAGCAGAAAGTAATGGTAACCGTAGTTGAAGTGGATGTTCAGCGCAAGCGGATAGGATTATCGATGAAATCAGATCCATTTGCAGAACAGCCTCAGCCGGAGGCAAAACAGCCAGCAAATAAATCAGGTAAACCATTTGTGGGGAAGCCGGCCTTCAAAGGAAAAGAAAAGGCCAACGAAAAGCCAAAAGAGAAAGAAGCAACAATGGAAGAAAAGCTGGCGATGCTGATGAATAAGTTTAAAAAGTAATTTCAAACCAGAGCTTGAAATTTTACGGACAGGAGTAATTTCTGAGTGGGTCTGTGAAGACGCAGACCACAATTTGGTTAGAAAAATTTGATGAGTGATAGAGGTAAAACTCCATCACTCATTCTTTTAAAAGCGGAGTAACTCCTTCGCCAATATATAACAGCCCATCGCCAGTGTAAACCAGCCGAATGTTTTACGCAGTTTTATGCCGGTGAAATAGCGCGTCAGGTAGTGGCCAATTAAAATGCCCAAGACAGCGAGGCCGGTAATTTTCAGAAGAAAAAGCCAATCCATACTGTAGTTCATCACATCGCCCAAAAAGCCTAGCAATGAATTGGTGGAGATAATAAATAATGAAGTTCCAACTGCAGTTTTGAATTTTAATCCCGTAAGGAAAACCAATGCGGGAATGATCAGAAACCCTCCGCCTGCACCAACAAGTCCGGTAAGAAACCCAATAATCACACCTTCCATCATGACTAATAAAAACCGGAATCTGCGATTGCGCGAAGCCATTTCCTGCTTGCCGCGAATCATGGGTATGGCAGCCAGCACCATCAGCACAGCAAATATCCCAAGCAGAAGAATACGCTTGGTAATGGTGATGTATTCAAACTCAAAAATGATTTGAGGAATAGAAGGAACGATCCACTTGCGCGTGCAAAAAATCGTGATGATGGATGGGATACCAAAGAGTAGACCAGTGCGAATGTTGACCAGGTGTTGCCGGTACTTCGGTATAGCGCCTACAAAGCTTGTCGTACCTACAATAAACAAGGAGTAAGCAGAAGCTAATACCGGTTCAATATTGAAAAGATAAACCAATATAGGTATGGATAGGATAGAACCTCCACCCCCAAGCAAACCCAAAACCACACCAATAAAAATGGAGGAGAGATAACCAATGATTTCCAAAGACAGAAAATTAAGCTGCGAAGGTAGCAGGTTTACAAAGCGTCATCACTACTTGTCACTAAAAATCAAATCCGATAGAAGAAGTATAGTAAATTAAGATTTAAAAATTACGATGTGCGAACTGAATGTGGGAGATGAGTAGTCTTATTACTTCAATTTATCGTATTCGGTGATAAAGGCATCGGGGAATTTTTGTTTTATTTCAGCAAGAAAAGAATCTGCTTTGCTTCTGTTTGAGAACTGGCCGAGAATGATGCTGTAATATTTCACGCCATTCACCACCTTCACCTGTACAGTTACTTTTTTCTGATACGAATTCTTGAGATTGTCGGACAGGCGCATGAGATTAACCAGTTCCTGATAAGTACCGATTTGCACACCGAAGCCTTTAGGATCAAAGCGCTCGATTTCAAAATCATAAAACTCTTTTTCATCCACGCTTACTTTGTCAATAGGAACGACCTGACCACCACCTTTGCCATCACCGGCATCAATCACTTCTACTTTTACATCAGCAAGTCCAATGTTCAGGTATCCTAATTTTTCAGCGGCAGATTTTGATAAGTCAATTACACGCCCTTCCACATAAGGCCCCCGGTCATTTACCGTTACTTCGACAGTTTGATTATTGGCGATGTTGGTAACGCGCACTTTTGTTCCGAAGGGAAGGGTTTTATGAGCAGCGGTTAATTTGGAGTGTTTGTATTTCTCACCGCTGGCGGTTGGTTTGCCTTCAAATTTATCAGCATAGAAAGATGCCTTTCCGGTTTGCACCTGGGCGAGTACTGAAAGCATAAAACCAAGAGAAAATAAAGCAATGAGCAGAGGTCTCTTCATAAGATTAAAAAATTGGGTAAACAATAACGGGCTTAAAGATCGGCAAAAATTATCCTTAAGCGAAGACATGCCGATCTGAAAGTTTACTTCTCTGTCCAGTAGTCAATAACCGTTACCTTATCAAGATGGGGTTTCAGCACTTCTACAAAAGCTTTATGATCCGGATGCACGAGGTAATCATCGCGGTCTTTGTCGCTGGTAAAGGTAGCGAGAAAGCAATGTGTCAACCCCTGGTTCAATCCTTCCGGGCTGCTGTTCAATCCCCATTCAAAATCTTTGATGAGCTTGATTTTTCCTTTCAATGCGATGAATGCCTCTTCCACTTTTTTGATGTCTTCCGGTTTGGATTCGTCTTTAAATTTGAAGAGCACCACGTGGCGCAATACTTTGGGAGATGCCTTTTTATTCTGAGCCTGAATAACGGTGCCGGTCATAAATAGGATTGAAAAGAGTAAGATATAAAGTGCAGGTTTTTTCATAAGCTATGCGGATTGTAATTTTTGATGTCTAAGTTACGGTTAAAATGATTTATTTCGCATATCCTTTTTGTTTCCGATGGAAATAGCGGAAATGAGGCTTTGGCAACATCAAGTATCCTTTATGAGTAGAATGAAATTTTTTATCGGAGTTGTCTTTTTGATTTCCTGCCAGAGCCTGATGGCACAGAAAATAGAAATGTACAAGACCTTTGGTGGCGTGCGCTATCTGCGTAATGATTCGTTGCTGAGCGACACCCAGATGTCGATGATTCTATATAAGGACAATCCGCAGGCCTATAAAGAATTTAAGAAGGCAAAGAAATATAATGTGATATCCAGTATTATGGGTTTTAGCGGAGGTGTATTGATAGCAGTTCCATTGATCACTGCAGTGGCGGGTGGTGAGCCTGAATGGTTGTTTGCTGCCGGAGGCGGTGCTTTAATATTAGGGTCAATCCCTTTCAATCGAATTTATAAAGCCCGGTCACTTAATGCTATTGATATTTATAATGAAAGACTAACCAGCCGTATAAAAACAGACCTCTACTTTACCGGATCTAAAGCCGGAATAATAATAAAGTTTTAGATTTGACTCAACGTCTCTCTGGTCCGTTCGTTTTTGAGGTTACCGGTGTTCAGCGTAGTGGCAGGCTCAAATAGCACCACGTGAACTTCTTCGTCAGCAACGGGTTTGTGCTCTACGCCTTTGGGAACTATAATCATTTCGCCTTCGTGAATCGTTTCTGTTCTGTCCCGAAATTCCATTTTCAACGTTCCTTTTACTACATAGAACAGTTCGTCTTCATTTTCATGATGATGCCAAATAAACTCGCCCTTCAATTTAGCAAGCTTCACATGCTGTCCGTTCAGTTCTCCTACAATGCGCGGATTCCAATGATCAGTGAAGAGTGAAAATTTGTTTTCAATGTTTACTTTTTCCATGGCGATAGATTTTAAGGATGTCTGTTGACACAGTTTGTTGAGAAATGAGGTTGCCTTTTAGTATAGGTGAGTTTATTCCTGATCCGAAGGTGCGGGGCGATTCAAAAATGCGGGCTTCATCCCATAAACCGGAATTGATAAAGAAGGAAAGCGTTTGAGCTCCTCCTTCAATAATTACAGATTGAATTTTTTGCCTGTACAAATCTTTAATCAGCTCAGAGATGAAATTTTCTTCGTCCAATCGAATCAACGACAAGTTATGATGCTCTTCATGCTTCATTATATTGTAACAAATTGTTTTTTGCTTACCGTCAAAGAGATGAAGATTTTCGTTCAGGCGAAGGAAACGGTCAATTACAATACGTATGGGGTTCCGGCCACTCCAATCGCGTACATTGAGCAAGGGGTTATCGTGTGCAGCTGTTTTAGTGCCCACTAATACGGCATCTTCTTCAGTACGCCATTGATGTACGAGTTGCCTGGAGAATTCATTGCTTATCCATTTCGAATCATAATTTTCCCTGGAGATGAATCCATCTGCAGTATGCGCCCACTTTAGAATAATGTAAGGTCGTTGCTTTTCGATAAACGTAAAGAACCGAATATTTAACTCGTACGCTTCTTTTTCCAATATGCCCGTTACTACCTCAATGCCGGCCTCTTTCAGTTTGGCTATACCTTTTCCTCCTACCAGCGGATTGGAATCCAAATTGGCGATCACCACTTTTTTTACCTCGTGTCTGATCAAAAGGTCGGCACAAGGAGGCGTTTTGCCAAAATGCGTACAAGGCTCAAGCGTTACATAAACCGTGCTTTTTTTTAACAATGCCTGATCATCCACATTGTTAACGGCATTGACTTCCGCGTGTGCTTCTCCGTATTTTTTATGCCAGCCCTCACCAATTATTTTTCCATCGTGTACAATCACAGAGCCGACACGCGGATTAGGACTCACCTGCCCGATGCCCAGGCGGGCCAGTTCCAAAGCACGTTTCATAAAAATTTCGTCCGTTGTCATGGCGATATTACTACACAAAGATATAAGATCAATATTGATATTGTCTAAGTAATGGACGATGTCGTAATATTGCAAAGCTCAATCTCAGTATGCCTGATTCCAAAGCACTTTTTCGTGAACTGGTCAATCAACTCTCTTATGATAAAGACGAGGCAGAGGCGATCATCTACCGGTTATTGGAAAGTAAATTGAAGCTCACGAGGAAAGATATTCTGATGGAGAAAGAGACAGCAATAACTTCCAGTCAGTTTGCTGGCTTTGTGGAGCGGATTAATAAGCACGAACCGATTCAATATATTTTAAATGAAGAAGAGTTTTACGGCAGGACCTTCTATGTTGATTCATCTGTGCTCATCCCCAGGCCAGAAACAGAAGAACTGGTAAGGTATTGTGCTAACCATCTTTTGCCAGAAAAGGAAAGATTAAAAATACTGGATATTGGTACTGGCAGCGGATGCATTCCGGTTACCCTTGCTCTTGAAATTCCGGGGGCAGCGGTTTATGCTACCGACATCAGCGAGGCCGCTTTAAATGTGGCTAATCAAAATGCGGCTTCGTGGAATGTACAGGTAACGTTCCTGAAACACGATATTCTTAAGGAAGAATTGCCGTATGATGATTTTGATCTGATTATCAGTAATCCACCTTACATTTCAGCACAAGAGAAAGAAAGTATGTTGAAGAATGTACTTGCCTACGAACCGCATTCCGCATTGTTTGCCGGCAGTGAAGACGTGTTGATTTTTTACAGAGCCATTGCACGACAGGCTGCAGTAAAAGTAAAATCAGGAGGTTATGTAGCGCTCGAAATCAATGAGCACTTTAGCGAAGAGACTTCAGCACTCTTTGCAAGTACTGCTTTTTCAGAGATTAAAATCGGTAAAGACATCAATCAGAAAAAGCGCTTCATTACCGCACGTAAGCGATAGGCCTGAAATTATTCCTTACTATAATTGTTCGCCCACCCAAAAAGGAGATTCTTTTTTAATGCGTATTTTGTTTTCTGGATCAGGGATAATCAATTTATTCAGATTGTTTTCCAGCACAAAGGTCATGGAATGGTCAGCTACTCGTTTTTCAAAATAACCTGACCGAACCAGAGACCATCGTATCTTATCCTGAATAACGACCATATTTATTTCACTTTCAAAGGAGAGCAGGTAATGAAAAATAGTACGTTGATGGGTAAGAATATTTACCGAAGGGTATTTTCCGGATCTTAAAAAATGAAGAGCCGTAGTCAATACATCTTCGTGTCCCTGGCAGGAGAGAAGTTTTACAGGAAATTGCTCACTTACTTTCTCTATAATTTCTTCTTTGTTCTTTTCCTGAAAAAGAACCATGTCTATCTTAATGCCCCAACGGAGCAATGTATCCAGCTGAGATTCGTCTACCATCACAGAAGGACTCCACTCCAGGAGCTCCTGTACAATTTCGAAAGGAACAGTAACCGCTTCTAAAATAAGCAATGCCGGTTCCTGGTTATCGCGAACAATATGATGAGAAGACATGGGAAAAATATAGTGATGCTAAAATAGATTTTTTAATCTTTGCTTTTACTATGGATTACGTATTGGAGACAAATCGTTTACGGATGAGGCCGTTCCTTCTCGGTGACGCGCCTTGTTTTTATCATCTTAATGCCGACCCGGAGGTAATCCGGCATACCGGTGATGCTTCCTTTCGGGATGAGGAAGAGGCAAGACAATTTATTTTGGATTACGATAAATACCGGAAGTATGGCTATGGCCGATGGACATTGCTTTTAAAAGACAAAGACGATTTTGCCGGATGGTGTGGATTGAATTACAATGAAGATAAGGGTGAAACAGATCTGGGTTTTCGTTTGTCACGGTCTTTCTGGAACAGAGGATATGCGACCGAAGCGGCAATGGCATGTATTGACAATGGATTTGAGAAATTAAAATTGAAACGGATCATAGGGAGAGCTTTAAAAGTAAATACCGCCTCCATACGGGTGCTCGAAAAAGCAGGAATGAAATATGAAAGGGAGTTTGAAGCACATGGAAGCAAGGCTGTTTTGTATAGTATTGAAAATTCTTTTTGAGTAAATTAGGGTTATGAAATTTGATATTCCATCTCCGCCCCGCACCATCATGGAGGTTTATAAATCTCTGCCGGAAGGAACACTCGTTGAATTAATCAACGGACAAATTTATATGTCACCTTCACCCACTAATCAGCATCAGCGAATCTTAAAAAGATTACTTCGCGTTTTAGATGAATTCGTAGAGCAAGGAAACCTGGGTGAGCTGTTTGTTTCACCTTCTGATATTTATCTGGACGAAACTTCTAATGCCGTTCAGCCTGATCTTTATTTTGTTTCAGGAATGAATACAATGGTTGTGGAACAAACAAAACCTAATTATGGCGTTCCTGATCTGGTGATTGAAATACTTTCTTCTGATGAGAAGCATGACATGGTTACTAAAAAAAATCTTTACGAGCGATTCGGAGTAAAAGAATATTGGATTATTAATCCATTTAATAAAGAGGCACTTGTCTATCAATATCAAAGCGGTGCTTATCGGTTAGCCGGAAAAAACACAGGAAAGATTTACTCACCTTTATTTCAACGCGAATTTGAATTCTAATCTGCCCGACTTATTAAATAAGTCAACCGCGCTAATAGACACAGTCATTTTTGATTTGGGCGCAGTCTTGATCGACTGGAATCCGCGCCATCTCTATCGCAAGATTTTTAAGACCGAAGAAGAGATCGACTGGTTTCTGCAGAACATCTGTACCAGCGAGTGGAACGATCAGCAGGATGCAGGTCGTAGTTTTGAAGAGGCTACAAGAGAGTTGGTTGAAAAATTTCCTGATCATAAAGAGTCTATTGAAGCCTGGTACGGACGCTGGCATGAAACAATCAATGGATCAATTGAGGGTACCGTTCAGATTTTGAAAGAGATAAAAGAATCAGGAAAATACAGATTGTATGCGCTTACTAATTGGTCGGCCGAGTCCTTTCCTTGGGCGCTGGAGAATTTTGAATTCCTTCAATGGTTTGATGGCATTGTTGTGTCAGGCGTAGAAAAATCGAGTAAGCCTTTCCCTGAATTTTACCAGATCCTTTTTGATCGCTACCAGGTTGATCCGCGAAAAGGACTATTCATCGATGACAATCCTGCCAATATAAAAGGTGGCGATGAGGTGAACCTGAATACCATCCATTTTAAATCGCCTGAGCAGCTTCGTGCAGCGCTTGCTGAGTTTGGAATAAATCAATAAAGAAGCCTGCTATTCGGATACAGCCGGATAGTTTGCGATTTTTTAAGATTCGAAATTCTTTTGAAGAAAGCGATTTATAAAAATGGATTGGAAGTGAAATCTGATCCGTTTCATTATGCCTTAAATGCCAGTACAGATTTTTCGATAATATCACAACATTCATGTACCTGCTCTTCAGTGATTACCAAAGGAGGTGCAAGGCGAATGATATTGCCATGTGTTGGCTTGGCAAGCAATCCGTTTTTAGCGAAGTCGATGCAAAGATTCCAGGCTGTGTCGCTGGTCTCGGTATCATTGATCAGAATTGCGTTAAGTAATCCTTTTCCTCTTACCAGTGTAATCCATTTTGTTTTTTTGATGAGCGCTTTCATCCGATCACGAAAAACGACACCAAGTCGCTCTGCATTTTCGGCAAGCTTTTCGTCTTTAATCACCTGAAGAGCTTCGATGCAAACGGCTGAAGCAAGGGGATTGCCACCAAAGGTAGATCCATGCTCTCCTGGTTTTATGACCAGCATGATTTCATCATCGGCCAGAACAAGAGAGATAGGAAATACGCCACCGGACAACGCTTTGCCGAGAATCAGTAAATCAGGTCGTACATTTTCATGATCGGAAGCCAGCATCTTGCCTGTACGTGCAATGCCGGTTTGTATCTCATCCATCATGAGTAATACATTGTTTTGCTTGCAGATTTTTTCAGCCGCTTTTAGATAGCCCTCATCAGGAATATAGACACCGGCTTCACCTTGTATCGGCTCAATCCAAAGAGCACATACATTTGAATTAGCCAAAGCTTTTTCCAATACCTGGATATTATTATAGTCAACGATTTCAAATCCGGGCATGAATGGCCCAAAACCTCTTGTTGCCGATGGATCAGATGAAGCAGAGATAATTGAGGTAGTGCGGCCATGAAAATTTTGCTTTGCTGCAACAATCACAGCTTTATTTTCGGGTATTCCTTTTTTTGTATACCCCCACTTTCTGGCGAGCTTGATGGCTGTTTCATTTGCCTCGGCACCGCTGTTCATAAACAATGCCTTTTGATAGCCGAACGTTTCACAAACAAATTTTTCGGCCAGTCCTAACTTGTCGTTATAAAAAGCGCGGGAGGTAAGTGTAAGTTCTTTGGCCTGATTGATCAATGCATTGATGATACGTGGATGGCAATGTCCCTGATTCACGGCACTGTAAGCCGACAGGAAATCGTAATAACGTTTGCCTTCCAGATCCCATAAAAAGACGCCTTCACCTTTGCAAAGTACTACAGGAAGAGGATGGTAGTTGTGCGCTCCGTAGTTGTCTTCGAGTGTAATTGCTTCCTGCGCAGAGGTGATTGTAGACGCTACCATATACTTTTCGGTTGAATAGTAAAGGTAGAAAGAATGATTGATAAAATTGGCAGTAGACAATGGCAACAGGCAAAGTTGCAGGATTCAAGAAATAGTTTTTTTGACTTAAAGATTGGTCCAATCCATCAGGCTACACAGATTGTGTGTGCCAATTGCCTTGCTTACTATTTTTCTTTAAAGCGTCTTATCATAGCCATACTAAATCCGATCATCAGTACGCCAGTGCCAATCCATAGTATGTTGATATAGGGTTTTTCCATGGCTTTGATGATCACCCAATCTTTCTGGCGTGTATTAAGGCCAATAGAAAATTCACCAGTATCCGGATGAATGTTTAGTAAAGTAATTTTTACCCCAAGGTCATTAACATCCGATGGGAGGCGACCTATTTTGGATTTATCTTTAATTAAAAAGATCGGGTCAGCAATATACGTTTCCCGTTCGCCCTGGATCTCTATCTGTGCCTTAACAGCAACATCTTCCTTATTTAATTCAATGCCCTGAATTTCTTCGATACGGTTTACTTCTTTCAGTACCGCTACATAGTCGTTAACAAAAAATTGCTGACCGATTTTGATAGTCATCTCTTCCATCTTGCTCCACTCCGGTTCTTCTTCCCTACTCATAGTTAAAGAAACATAGGTGTAAATGTCTCTGGTGGCATCTCTTTTCAGATCGGGCGATGTGACTACGCCCATACTTGGATTGATTTGCACGCGGGGGAAAAGCGTAGCAGCCACTTTGTCGCCTTTGCGCATTTCTATTTCATAGAATGTGTTTTCATTATTGATTTCAAATTCTTCTTTGGCCGCAAAAAGCTTCTTGCCATTGAAGAAGATATCTTTTTTGGCTACTACTTTAAAAGGGCTTTCTGTCAATTCGACATCATTCTTTTTGATATAGCCGCTTTTGTTTTTAGGCTCAATGCGTTCGCCTAAGTATTCAATTTCATAATCGGCCATGGTGCGGGGTTCATTAACGAACAGGATCAGGTTATCGCGATTGAACTCTTCGTCCAGTTCTTTGGAAATCAGCATCCCGTTATTGTTCAACGAAACTACCTTAGAATATCCGGCCGAAAACAACATCCCGATCAGCATAAGCCCTACTCCGATATGTGCCACAGCCCCTCCGGAAATTTTTGGATTGGCTCTGAAAAGTCGGACCAGAATTTTAATATTAGAATAAATAATGTAAGCTCCGGCAAAGAGCAATGCTGCAAAGGAGAAATTGTAAACTTTCAGCACGTTCACAATAATCACAGCGATAAGGAGAGAGAACAAAACAGGCATAAGGAGTTCTTTTGCCAGCTTGTTTCGATCTGTTTTCTTCCACCAGAAAAACTGTGCGGTGCCGGAGAGCAGGCAAAGAATCACCGCAAACCAAAGCTGCACGTAAGAATAAAACTGAATGGCATTTTCTTTAGGCGCCATATTGCCTTCGCCACCGAATAGTTTACTGATGGCATTGTAGACGGGCTTCGAGGTTTCAATGATTACCTGCGCTCCCATTAAACAAAAAATAACTGCACCAAGAAAAATCCAGAACTCACGTGAATAGGCTGTCAATTCCCTTTCGGAAGCAGGAATATGCCTCCAGCGGACAATCAAAAGTGCAATAGAAGCAATCGTGAAGAATAAGAGATAAATCAGCAATTGACCTGATAATCCAAGATCAGTAAAAGAATGGACAGAGCCTTCTCCCAGAATTCCGCTACGTGTTAAGAACGTTGAATAGAGAATCAAAATAAAAACAGCAATCACCAGAATCATGGAGCTTCGCAAAGCCGCCTGATTGGTTTTGTACGTCATCATGGTGTGAATGCCGGCAATAAGAATGAGCCAGGGAACATATACTGCGTTTTCCACCGGATCCCAGTTCCAGTACCCACCGAAGTTAAGTGTTTCGTAGGCCCAATAGCCCCCCATTAAAATACCTAAGCCCAGGATAGCTCCTGCAAAAAGAGTCCATGGCAAGGCTGGCTTTACCCATTCGGTATATTTTTTAGTCCATAATCCTGCAATAGCGAAAGCAAAAGGAATGATTGTAGCAGCAAATCCGAGGAAAAGCGTGGGAGGGTGAATGACCATCCAGTAATTCTGAAGAAGGGGATTAAGGCCGCTTCCTTCTTTCGGAATAAAATCGGGTTGTATTTTAAAGATCGGGTCATTCAGGGCTTCGCGAAGAAGAATGAATGGTGAGCTGCCAATCTTGATATGGATAGCCGGGATAACAATACCAAGGATCATGGACACCAGAAAACCCTGAACGAGGGCGAAGACGAGCATGAGCGGAGCTTCCCAGGAACGTTGCGTGTTGATAAGAACGATCCCGATCACTGCCTGCCAGAACATCCAAAGCCAAAAACTTCCTTCTTGTCCATTCCAAAAAGTAGCGATCAGATAATAAACAGGCAGACGGGTATCCGAGTGACTATAGGCGTAGCTGTACTCGAAGTAATGATTGTAGATGATAGCAAAAAGAACGGCACCGGCAGCAATAACCGAAAAGGCATGCACATAAAAAGAAATCCTTGCATTGACCACCCAGGTTTGATCCAGTTCATTGCTGCGTTGTGCTTTCCAGTATGACCATGCACTGACAAGTGCGGAAACAAAAGCGGTGATAACAAAAAAGTGACCGAGGTCACCAATGAAATAATGCATCATGATTGATTTACAAAATATGTCCCAGCTTCTACCTGAATACGAAGTACGATTTTTGGGTCAGCCCACCCGATCCCCACTTGCCACATCAAATTAAATACTCGCATTTAGTTTTTGCTCCTGGTATTTCGAAGGACATTTTAAGAGAATCTTGGAGGCAACGAAATTGTCCTGTTTGTATTTGCCTATTACCACCACCTTTTCTGACTTGGTAAAATCGGGAGGCATGGGTTCGTTGTAATACACTTTCTGTTCCTTGTTATTTTCATCGATTAGGAGAAAAGTAAAAGCCAGATGGTCGGCACTTTCCTCCAGCCCGATAATGTGGCCTTGTGCATCTTTCTTTAACTCACCCACTACGTGAACACTTGCTTTATTATCCACCGAAGCCATTTGGTAGGCCTGGTCAAAAGAAACATAGGAACTCGTATCACTTGCTGTGGAGATAACGATGGCAATGGCTACGGCAATTACTAAAATCGCGATGATGTGAGAGATTTTCATAAGCAGAACGACCTGTTAAGACGCGCAAAGTTAACGCAAAAATGCGTACCGCAGGTTCAATTTATGAGAGCGTAAAGGCTGATTTCTACCCTTTTTTGTTAATTCTTTTCTCTAAACCGGATATTTTCCTGTCCATGAGAAAAACATACAGAATAAGGCCCAAAAGAATGGTTAGCAGGATGGCGACAACCACATAGATTTTACCTTCAGAACGCATGACATCAGCCATTGGTACCTCCTCTTGGGCAAAAAGCAGCGGGCTGATGAATGTGAAAACAATGACAAGAAGTGATTTCAAAATATTATTCATTTTCCTGATCGAGAATGGTTTCTTCAATTACACGAGTGCGGATGCGGATAGTGGCGATCCAAAATCCCAATAAAATCCAGCCAATGCATGCCGGATAAAAGACCATGCGCATTTTGCTATCCAGGTCGTACATATTAAAGCCGGGATTGCCACCGCTGCCGGGATGCAAAGAATCTACCATGCGGGGATAGATGAAGATCAAAGGAATCATCGCGGCAAATGCGAAAATATTATAAACTGCACTAAAGCGCGCGCGTTGTTCATCGCTGGATAGTGCTCCGCGAAGGACAAAGTAGATAAGGTAAGCAAGCGTTGCTACGGCAGCTCCGTTTTGCTTGGCATCTCCATGCCAGGGAGTTCCCCATGCATAGTTTGCCCAGATCATGCCTGTGAAAATTCCAAGCAGGCCAAAGATAATTCCCACATTGGCCAGCTGTGAGGAGTAGATGTCATCCTGAGGATTGTTGTTTCTCAGATAGCGAATGGCATAGATCATTGAGGCAAGAAAAAGAGCAATCATTCCAAACCACATGGGTACATGAAAATAGAGTGCCCTTACTGTTTCATTAACGATATTAAGGCGTGGCACCGAAAGCAGAAATCCTCCGATAATAGTGTATCCCAAGAGAATGACACACAAAACTTTCCACCAGCTTTTTCTCATTTTAATTTGTACTAAAGTTTTGTATTAAACGCCTGAGTCCAATACCCGATGCCTGGTTCCCAGTGATTTTTAGCTGCGCCAAATATAGGGGAAGAGCAGGTAAGACATGGCAGTCGTGATGCAATTTATTGCGGCCAGAATAAGCATGTCATCCCAGCTCACCGATCGATCCAGTCCGTCAAGGCAATTTTTGGTGACTTTTATTGCCATCAGGAGCGTAGCGATGATAACAGGAAAACCAAGTATAGCCATCAGGATATTGCTATTGTTGGCTTTGGCAGCAATTCCTGATAAAAGAGTCAGCGAAGAGGAAAGCCCAAAAGAAGTAAGCAAAATAAGCAGGATGAAAAGTATCATATCCTGTACCGGGTTCTGAAGAAAAACAATGAACAGAACCAGACCTGTCAGTGATAAAGAGGCACAGAGAAAAAAATTGTAAATGATTTTAGAAAGGATGACTGATTCTGGTCTGGCAATCGAGTAATAATAAATGTCTTTCCCCTTTTTCTCCCCTATAAAACTTTTAGCAACTGTACTGATTGCCGTAAAAAGGATAGTGATCCAAAACAAAGCTCCCCATACCAGTGGAGTGATAAGATTGTTTCGCAAAGCGAAAGTGGTGTAGCAGATAAAAACCGTGGAGATGAGATAAAGTGCAAGCCCGGATAAAACAGATTTGCGCCTTAATTCAAGGTGAAATTCTTTGAAGAGTAAAGAACTAAGCTTGTCCAAGTTTTTCTTCTGAGAAACGGAGCATAGACCGGATGCCTTTGAATGCAATAACGACAGCAACAAAGAATAGTCCAAAGGAAGCTCCTGCTGCCAGTGAAATTGATAATTTGGGGCTGGAAGGTTTTTCGTAAACAGTAAACCCATCTACTACCTGAACACTATTTACTGTTTCTAATGAATTTTGAAGATTAAACTTTTCTTTGTTTAACTCTATTATCTTAGTATTGACTGAGGTAGGATCGAATAATACAAGATTTTCTTTTCCACTTTTAACCAGTTCTCCGCTTGCGATCAATGATTTTAGAGCTTGTAAATCCTTCAATTCCTCGTCAATTTTCTTGATGATTTCAGTAAAATATCTTTTTCGCTGATCTACCCTGATTTTTACGAATTCATTATTTTGAAGATAATGAATGATTCCGTTCTGGAGGCTTGGCCAGATGGTATTATCTCCTGAAGCAGCGCTTAAAGTCAAATAACTTTTATCTTGTTCCTTAAGCCCATCTGATTTTTCTATCGTATTCTTGATTTTAATCTGTCCAATTTTAGAAGCTATTTCAGTAGAAATATTCATTTTTGAACTGAGGCCGGTGATATTTCTTTCCCGAATAAGTTGATTGACATTATCAAATAAGGTTTTACTGTATGATTCAGTTAGTATTTCAGATGTTACCACCATTCGACTCTCATACGTTTTAGGAACAAACTGATAATAAGCTAACCCGAGTAGCGTCCCCACGGTAAAAGCCAGCAGAATCATTTTTGTATTCCGTCTGATTATAAAAATGAATTTCGCCAGGAGTTCGAGTAAGTCAATTTCATTATCTTGATAGGGGGTGGCCATGCAGTTTCTTTCGTGCAAAGAAAGAAGAATCTATTCATTTAAGCCACTTAATATGTTTAAATTTGCTGCACAATCTTTATGAATAATCTTACTCTTGTCACAGGAGCAGCCGGATTTATTGGCTTTCACCTCTCCAGGTTTTTGTGTAGCAAGGGATATCAGGTAATTGGAATTGATAACCTGAATGAATACTACGATGTCAGTCTTAAAAAATCACGGTTAGAACTTTTAAAAACAAATGCCGGATTTACCTTTCGTCAGATTGAACTTATTGATAAGGCAGCCATCGATTCTTTGTTCGATACCTATCCGTTTACTTGTGTTATCAATCTGGCAGCGCAGGCGGGCGTCCGGTATTCGATCACCAATCCGTATGCTTACCTGGATAGCAATTTGCATGGCTTCCTGAATATACTGGAAGCTTGCCGTCATCATCATACAAAGCATCTGATCTACGCTTCATCAAGTTCCGTTTACGGAGCAAATAAGAAAATGCCTTTTTCAGTCCATGATAATGTAGATCATCCTCTTTCTCTTTATGCGGCTTCCAAGAAATCGAATGAGCTCATGGCGCATACATACTCTGCGTTATACAATTTGCCCACTACCGGCTTGCGCTTTTTTTCAGTTTATGGACCGTATGGACGACCTGACATGGCCTTGTTTATTTTTACCAAAGCCATCCTCGAAGGCAGACCAATTGAGGTGTATAATCATGGTAAAATGAAACGGGACTTTACCTACGTTGATGATATTGTTGAAAGCATAGCCCGCTTGATCCCGAAAACACCTCAGCCAAATAAAGACTGGACTGGTTTTCGTCCTGATCCGGCAAGTAGTTTCGCTCCCTACCGGGTATTTAATATTGGGAATAACAGCACGGTAGAGCTGTTGAGATTTATTGAGCTTATTGAGGAAAAACTGAAGAAAAAGGCGATTAAAAACTTATTACCTATGCAGGACGGAGATGTGCCTGAGGCCTTGGCGGATGTCAATGCTCTTATTAACGAAATTGATTTTAAGCCCTCTACTCCTATTGAAGTAGGAGTAGGGAATTTCATAGATTGGTACCTGGATTATTATAAAATTAAATTATAGAAATGGAGAAGATTGGAGTTATAGGATTGGGTTATGTGGGACTTCCTTTGACGGTAGAGTTTGGGAAAATTCTTGATGTAGTTGGATTTGATATTAACAAAGAAAGAATAAGAGAACTTCAAAACGGACATGACCGTACGCGGGAAATTGAACCGGAGGAATTGAAATTATCTGTTCGCTTGAAATTTTCAAGCGAGGTAAAGGATTTGAGCGATGTGAATTATTTTATTGTCACTGTCCCTACTCCCGTTGATGAATTTAAAAAACCGGATCTGACACCTTTAATTAAAGCAAGCGAGACGGTGGGGAAGGTTTTAAAAAAGGATGACATTGTCATTTATGAGTCCACCGTGTTTCCGGGATGTACGGAAGAAGTTTGTGTTCCTGTATTGGAAAAAGTGAGCGGGCTTAAGTTCAATGTCGATTTCTTTTGCGGGTATTCGCCAGAGCGGATAAATCCGGGGGATAAACTTCATCGCGTTACAACCATCAAAAAAGTGACCAGTGGGAGTACTCCTGCAATAGCTGATAAAGTGGATAAGTTATATCTGAAAATAATTACAGCAGGTACTCATAAAGCCTCATCTATAAAAGTAGCCGAAGCGGCCAAAGTGATTGAGAATTCACAACGTGATTTAAATATCGCTTTTGTCAATGAGTTGGCGTTGATCTTCGAGCGTATTGGGATTGATACGCATGAAGTGCTGGATGCTGCGGGAACGAAGTGGAATTTCCTTCCATTTAAACCTGGATTAGTGGGCGGGCATTGCATAGGAGTGGATCCTTACTACCTTACGTATAAAGCAGAAGGTCTTGGATACCGTCCTGAAGTGATCCTGGCAGGCAGAAGGATCAATGATAATATGAGCATTCATATTGCCAATAGCGTGATCAAATTGATGGCTCAGAATGAATTGCCCATCCATAAGGCAGATGTATTGGTGTTAGGCATTGCGTTTAAAGAAAATTGCCCGGATATAAGAAACAGTAAAGTCGTGGATGTTATTCGTGAGCTTCAAAGTTTCGGCACGATCGTAGATGTATATGACCCACATGCAAACCCGGAAGAAGTGAAGCATGAGTATGACCTGTCATTGATCACTACACTTTCAAAAAAATACCATGCCATTGTACTTGCAGTGAATCATGAAGAATTTAAAGGTATTCAGTGGGACAAAATAAAAAATGATAAAACGGTAGTCTACGATGTAAAGGGTTCATTAGACAGATCAATTGTTACGGCACGTTTATAAAATATGGCGAATAAAAAAATTTTAGTGACCGGTGGAGCGGGCTATATTGGAGCACACACGGTAGTTGAATTAATTCAATCCGGTTACGAACCGGTGATCATTGATAACTTTTCAAAGAGCGATCGTACATTGCTTGATGGCATAGAAAAGATCATCAAAAGGAAACCTGTTTTTATTGAAGGAGATTGCATGGATAGGGATTTTTTGCGAAATGTATTTAGTGAAAATGATTTTTCGTGTGTAATGCATTTTGCTGCCTTCAAGTCGGTAGGTGAATCGGTACAGAAACCTCTTTTTTATTATCATAATAATATTGAATCGCTCGTTTCGCTGTTGGAGGTAATGAAGGAATTCGATATAAAGAATTTGATTTTTTCTTCATCGTGTACCGTTTACGGCCAGCCGGATCATATTCCGGTAGGTGAAGACGCTCCTTTTAAAAGAGCAGAGTCTCCTTATGGGGCAACCAAACAAATGTGTGAGCGCATATTGGAAGATACTTATCTGACGGGTTTACGTGTCATATCGCTGCGTTATTTCAATCCGATTGGAGCACATCCTTCGGCCTTGTTAGGAGAGCTTCCTATAGGGATACCTAATAATCTGGTTCCATACGTTACCCAGACAGCGATTGGTAAACGGGAAAAACTTACTGTTTTCGGAAATGACTATAGTACTCCGGACGGTTCCTGTGTTCGTGATTTCATTCACGTTGTCGATCTGGCGATTGCACACATGAACGCGATGGAATACCTGAATAAAAAGAATGATGATGTTTTTTATGAAGTCTTTAATTTAGGAACAGGTGTTGGGGTATCGGTGCTGGAGCTGATTGATAAGTTTCAAAAAGTGACAGGAGTGAAACTGAACTATACAATGGGGTCAAGAAGATCAGGCGATGTGGAGAAGACGTATGCCGATCCTGCCAAAGTGAATAAGGTGTTAGGCTGGAAAACAAAATATTCCGTTGAAGAAGCTTTGCTTCATGCCTGGAAATGGGAGGAGAAATTGGCCAAATAGAGAACAGAAATTGATGGTTATGAATGCGATAAAAATGGTTGATCTTCAATTGCAGTATTTGCGAATCAAAGAAGAGATTGACCAGGCGATTCAAGAAGTACTGAACTCGACTGCATTTATCCAGGGTCCTCCGGTAACTAAATTTGCTCAGAATCTTTCAGCCTATATGGGAGGTACACAAGTTATTACGTGTGCCAACGGAACAGACTCTTTGCAGATTGCCATGATGGCTTTGGGGTTAGTGTCGGGTGATGAAGTTATTCTTCCTGTGCATACTTATGTAGCTACTGCTGAAGTTATTGCTCTTCTGGGCCTGACTCCTGTTTTTGTAGATGTGGATGAGCATACTTTTAATATCGATGTCAACCAGATTGAAAGCAGGATTACATCCAAAACAAAAGCAATTGTTCCGGTTCATCTGTATGGCCAGTGTGCAGATATGGAACCGATCATGGCGATTGCGGCAAAACATCATCTTTTTGTGATTGAAGATGTCGCCCAGGCCCTTGGAGCAGAGTATATATTTTCAGATGATTCTGTAAAAAAGGGAGGAACAATCGGAACAATCGGAACGACCTCTTTTTTTCCTTCAAAGAACCTGGGTTGTTTTGGCGATGGAGGCGCTGTCTTTACCAATGATAAGTCCCTGAATGAAAAAATGAAGATGATTGCCAATCATGGGCAGAAGGTGAAGTACCATCATGACTTAATCGGAATTAACAGCAGGCTGGATACGTTGCAGGCCGCTGTTCTTGATGTAAAACTCAGTTATCTTAACGAGTATCAGCAAAAAAGAAATGACGCAGCTGATTATTATGATAATGAGTTGACGAATATCTCTCAAATTCAAATTCCGGTAAGAGCAAAAAACTCCACGCATGTGTTTCATCAGTATACATTGAAGGTTGGCAAACGAGACGAATTAAAATCTTATTTAGAAGGTAAGGGAATTCCTTCTATGATCTATTATCCGGTTCCGCTTCATTTTCAGAAGGCATATCAGCAAAAAAAGTATCAGGGAGGATCTTTTCCTGTCACAGAAAGACTTTCAAAAGAAGTAATCTCGCTGCCTATTCATACCGAAATGGAAGAACAGGAATTGAATTATATCTGTCAATGCATAAAGAATTTTTATCGTGGCTGAGAACTTTAAATATACGGCTCACCCTACGGCAGTAATCGATGAAGGCTGCGAAATAGGTGCAGGAACCAGGATCTGGCATTTCTCTCACATCATGCCCAATTGTAAACTTGGAGAGAATTGTAATATCGGGCAGAACGTAGTGATCTCCCCCGAAGTGATTTTGGGTAATAATGTCAAGGTTCAAAACAATGTCTCCATATATACAGGTGTCCAGTGCGAGGATGATGTGTTCTTAGGCCCTTCCATGGTTTTTACAAATGTCATTAATCCCCGAAGCGCAGTTAACAGGAAGAATCAATATGCCAGAACATTGGTGAAAAGAGGAGCAACCATCGGGGCTAATGCGACCATTGTTTGTGGTCATGATATAGGAAGATACGCTTTTATAGGTGCGGGTGCAGTAGTAACGAAAAGTGTACCGGATTATGCATTGGTGATGGGTAACCCTGCCAGGCAAGCGGGCTGGATGAGTGAGTATGGTCACAAACTTTCTTTTGATAAAGACGGTAACGCAACGTGCGAAGAGAGTAAGGAAAAATATAAATTGATCAACGGAAGCGTAACTAAATTAGAATGAAAAAATTTGCACTTATAGGCGTAGCCGGATACATCGCGCCAAGACATTTGCAGGCGATACGCGATACAAAGAACACTCTTGTTGCTGCTTTAGATAAATCGGATACTGTAGGTGTAATGGACTCCTATTTTCCCAATGCTGATTTTTTTACTGAATACGAGCGGTTTGATAGGCATCTGGATAAGCTGAAGCGGCAAGGAAACGGTGTTGACTATGTGAGCATCTGCTCTCCCAATTATTTGCACGATTCTCATATCCGGTTTGCGCTCAAGCAGGGAGCAGATGCCATTTGTGAAAAACCTTTGGTTCTCAATCCCTGGAATGTAGATGCATTGAGGGAGATTGAAAAAGAAACAGGAAGGAAAGTGTACACCATCCTTCAGTTACGGCTTCACCCAAGCATTATCGAATTAAGAAACAAGGTATTGAATGGACCTAAAGATAAAGTGTATGATGTAGACCTTACGTACATCACTTCACGAGGAAACTGGTACCACATCAGCTGGAAAGGAGAGGCATCTAAGTCGGGTGGCATTGCTACCAATATCGGCATCCATTTTTTTGACATGTTAATCTGGGTATTTGGTGCTGTGAAACAAGTGGATGTAAAAGAGCTAAAAGAAGATACAGGTTCCGGATATATTGAATTGGAACGCGCCCGTGTAAACTGGAAGCTAAGCATTAATTATGATCACATTCCAGCTGGAATACGAGCTAAAGGAAAACGTACCTACCGCTCTCTTACTATGAATGGAGAAGAAATTGAGTTTAGCGATGGCTTTACCGAATTGCACACCAAAAGTTATGAGGGAATACTAAGAGGCGAAGGATTTGGACTAAATGATGCAAGACCTTCAATAGAATTGGTGCATAAAATAAGGAATTCCGGGTAATTAAGGTTCTTTCTATTATTTTTACTGTTCTATGAAAGGAATAATTTTAGCTGGCGGGTCAGGTACCCGCTTGTATCCACTGACCAAAGCAATTTCAAAGCAGATTTTGCCTATTTATGACAAGCCGATGATTTACTATCCCTTGTCCGTTTTGCTGTTGGCCAACATCAGGGAAATCCTAATTATATCCACCCCCACAGACATTCATCTTTTTGAAAATCTTTTAGGGAACGGAAGCCATTTGGGAATTTCTATTCAGTATAAAGTACAGCCTTCACCAGATGGTCTAGCCCAGGCCTTTTTATTGGGGGAAGAATTTCTTCAAGGAGAGTCCTGCTGCCTTGTTTTGGGAGATAATATTTTTTACGGATATAATTTTTCTAAACTTCTGATAGAAGCAAATGCAATTCAAAAGGGAGCTACAGTATTTGGGTACTATGTAAATGACCCAGAACGATATGGTGTAGCTGAATTTGATGATGAAGGAAATGTGTTGAGCATCGAGGAAAAGCCAAAGATTCCGAAGTCGAATTACGCTGTTACGGGATTATACTTCTATGATAATACCGTGGTAGAAAAAGCGAAGAGAGTAAAGCCTTCTCCAAGAGGAGAACTTGAAATTACAGATTTGAATAAGATTTATCTTGAAGAGAAGACATTGACGGTAAAATTACTGGGTAGGGGAATGGCATGGTTGGATACAGGTACTCATCAATCTATGTTACAAGCATCTAACTTTGTAGAATCCATTGAAGAACGACAAGGGTTGAAGGTAGCTTGTCTGGAGGAGATTGCATTCAGAAAAGGATATATCACAAAAGATCAGGTGATTGAGCTGGCAAAACCACTATTGAAAAATCAATACGGACAGTATCTAATGAAGATTGTTAATGAAAAATTCATTCGTTAATCGATCATGAATATTGTTTCTACCGATTTTAAAGGCCTGTTTGTTTTGGAGCCGAAGGTACTTGGTGATACCCGTGGCTATTTCATGGAATCCTTCAGCAAAAGAACGCTATCCGAAGCTGGTATCGATTTAAATTTCGTTCAGGATAATCAATCCAGTTCAAAAAAAGGAGTACTGAGAGGTTTGCATTTTCAAAACGCTCCTTACGCCCAAACAAAATTAGTAAGGGTTTTAAGTGGCAATATCCTTGATGTAGCCGTTGACCTTCGCAGAGAAGAACCGACTTTCGGCAGTTATTTCTCAGTTGAACTTTCCGCAGAAAACAAAAAACAGCTTCTTGTCCCAAAAGGATTTGCGCACGGATTTGTCGTGCTGAGTGAGCAAGCTGAGGTTTTTTATAAATGTGATGAATACTACAATCCTCAGGCCGATGGGGGGATTCTTTGTAATGATCCTGCCATAGGTATTGATTGGAGATTTAAAGCAGAAGAACTCACACTATCTGAAAAAGACAAAAATCATCTAACACTAGATCTGGCAAAATTTAATTTTTGAAATGAAAACAATACTTGTTACAGGAGGAGCCGGATTTATAGGTTCCAATTTTATTCCTTATTTTATTGAAAAAAATTCAGCGTATCACGTTGTAAACCTCGATGCATTAACTTATGCGGGCAATCTTCAAAATCTTAAAGAAGTAGAAGGTAATAGGAGATATACATTTGTTCATGGAGATATTTGTGACAGAGCTTTAATTGAATCGCTGTTTAGTAGATACAATTTTTTTGGAGTTATTCACTTTGCTGCCGAATCGCACGTGGATAATTCCATTTCTGGTCCAGAAGCTTTTATACGTACTAATATTAATGGGACGTTTACACTTTTAGACGTTGCCAGAAAGTACTGGATGAATGAGCCATTCGAAGTAAAAGAGGGGCAAAAAGAAAACAGGTTTCTTCATGTTTCCACAGATGAAGTGTATGGTACTTTGGGTAAAGAGGGTTTGTTCACAGAAACAACTTCTTATTCTCCTAACAGCCCTTATTCCGCTTCTAAGGCAAGCAGCGATTTATTGGTTCGCAGCTACTTTCATACGTATGGAATGAACGTTGTTACCACGAATTGTTCTAATAACTATGGACCGAAACAACATAATGAAAAACTGATTCCAACCATTATCCGTAAAGCATTGTTTAATCAGCCAATCCCAATTTATGGAGATGGCCTGAATGTACGTGACTGGTTGTATGTGTTGGATCATGCGAAAGGGATTGAATTAGCTTTCCATAAAGGAAGACAGGGAGAAACGTATAACATAGGAGGTCGTAACGAGAGAACTAATATTCAAATCGTTAACACGATTTGTGAAATACTTGATTCTAAAAAGCCATTGGCGGACGGAAAGCAGTATAAAGAACTGATCACCTTTGTAAAGGATAGAGCTGGGCATGATAAACGTTACGCGATTGATGCAAGCAAGCTTGAAAGAGAATTAGGATGGAAAGCGGACGAGGATTTTGAGAGTGGGATACAGAAGACAATTAACTGGTATTTGAATCAGATTAAGTAACGTTGATGTGTTATCTTTGTGATTCTCATAATATTTAAAATCTGTGAAAAAGGCACTAATTACAGGCATAACGGGCCAGGATGGCGCATACCTATCGGAACTTTTACTTTCAAAAGGGTATGAGGTTCACGGATTGAAACGCAGAAGTTCATTATTTAATACAGACAGAATTGATCACCTTTATCAGGATCCTCACGAAAAAAATGTAAAGCTGAAACTTCATTACGGAGATTTAAGCGATGCTGGCAATTTAATACGCATTATCCAGGAAGTACAGCCTGATGAAATTTATAACCTCGGAGCGATGTCTCATGTTAAAGTGAGTTTTGATTCTCCCGAATATGCAGCCGATGTAGATGGCATTGGAACTTTGAGATTGTTGGAAGCTATCAGAATTTTGGGGTTAACAGAAAAGACTAAATTCTATCAGGCTTCTACCTCAGAGTTGTATGGGTTAGTTCAGGAAGTGCCTCAGCGTGAGACTACCCCTTTCTATCCCCGATCACCCTATGCTGTAGCAAAATTATATGCGTACTGGATTACTGTAAATTACCGGGAAGCTTATAATATGTTTGCCTGTAATGGCATATTGTTCAACCATGAATCACCATTGAGAGGAGAAACGTTTGTTACCCGTAAGATTACCAGGGGCGCATGTCGTATTGTACTAGGCCTTCAACAAATATTATTCATGGGTAATATTGACTCTAAGCGGGACTGGGGCCACGCCAAAGATTACGTTCAAGCCATGTGGCTGATGCTTCAACAGGATAAAGCGGATGATTTTGTGATTGCGACAGGAGTAACGACCACTGTACGTGAATTTATAGTAAAAACCTTCGAGCGCCTTGGGATCACTATAGCATTCAGAGGTAGCGGAGTGGGTGAAGTAGGTTTTGTTGTAAAAGTGACGAACACTGAAGCAAAGGTTAAAGAGGGAGAGGTAGTCATTAAAATCGATGCTCAATATTTTAGACCAACGGAAGTAGAATTATTGATTGGAGATCCTAGCAAGGCCAAGCGCGAGTTGAAATGGGAATTGCGGTACGATCTAGATGCCCTTGTTGAAGACATGGTTACGAGCGACTATCAATTATTCAAGAGGGATGATTATTTAAAGAAAGGTGGTCACAAGATTTTTCAGCATCATGAATAATGGAGAAATCTGCTAAGATTTTTGTCGCTGGCCATAGGGGCATGGTGGGCTCTGCAATTGTAAGAAAGCTTCAAGAAGAGGGATACACTAATCTTGTGCTTAGAACCTCATCGGAATTGGACCTCCGAAATCAGTCGTTAGTAACTGATTTCTTTGCTTCTGAGAAGCCAGAATATGTTTTTTTAGTAGCTGCTAAGGTTGGGGGGATACTTGCCAACAATACTTATAGAGCGGATTTTCTATATGAAAATTTAATGATCGAAAGTAATGTTATTCATCAGAGTCATGTGCTTGGCGTTAAGAAGTTATTGTTTCTTGGTTCCTCGTGTATTTATCCAAAGCTGGCTCCTCAACCTCTCAAAGAAGAATCTCTTCTTTCAGGTTTTTTGGAACAAACCAATGAACCTTATGCGATTGCAAAGATTGCTGGGATAAAACTGTGTGAGAACTACAGAAGGCAATATGGATGCGATTTTATAAGTGCTATGCCAACCAATTTGTATGGTCCAAATGATAACTATGATATAAATAACTCACATGTAATTCCCGCATTGATCAGGAAGTTTCACGAAGCCAAGATTAACAACTCTCCGAAAGTAGAGGTCTGGGGATCGGGTCGTCCAATGAGGGAGTTTCTCCATGTGGATGAGTTGGCTGAGGCTTGTCTTTTTTTAATGGGAAATTATAGTGATTTAGAGTTTGTTAATATTGGTACCGGCGAGGATTTAAGTATTAAGGAACTAGCTGAGCTCATAGCAAAAATAATTCAGTTTACAGGCGAAATAGTTTGGGATACAAGCAAACCTGATGGAACACCTAGAAAGCTAATGAATGTGACTAAAATTCATAATCTTGGCTGGCGGCATAAACGTTCACTAGAGGAAGGTATTAAGGAAGTTATGGATGGTTATAGGTTGACTTCTAATCTGTTATTATTCTAGATGATTGAGATGAGTGTTGATGTCGTTCCTCTTAATGATTAGAAAATTTATTTGAACCTAAAAATAAAGGGACCTTTGGAGTTTAGGTCCTAACCCTTAGGCGTGTGTTGATGATTGGGTTGGCAGTAAGGAACCGATTGAAAGAGATAAATCCAAGACACATAACAAACGCACATAGAAATCAATGGATAGTATTAAAACGTTTTATTTAAGATTGATCCTAACCGCTTCAGCGAAAATTGTATTAGCACAAATTAATCAGGGGTTTCATGGCTATGTCAACGAAAACCTTTCATGATTCATGAAAAAAAATACGCTAAGCAAATATTTGATATTAAAAATAGGGCAACTTAAAAATGAGCCTGTCGTAAAAAACATATTTTCTCTAGGGATTTTACAATTAACAAATTATATCATTCCATTAATAACAATTCCTTACCTAACAAGAATATTGGGGTTAGAGAAGTTTGGCTTAATAGCGTTGGCGCAGGGGCTGATCAGTTTTTTTTTAATCATAACTGATTTTGGATTCAATACCGTATCTACACGCGCGATAAGTATCCATAAGGAAAACAGGGATAAGTTGTCTGAAATCTTCTCTATTACAATATTGGCTCAGGCGATGTTGGGTGTTATATCGTTTGTAGTCTTACTGTTGATCGTTTTTCTTACTCCGAAATTTAACACCGAGAAAACACTCTTTATAAATGCTTTCTCTTTGGTACTGGCACAATGGATCTTTCCAATTTGGTTCTTTCAGGGAATGCAGGAGATGAAGTTTATTACTTACTTCAACTTAATCTCCAAGGGAGTAATGTTGACACTTTTGCTTGTTTTTGTCACCAGACCCGAGCAGTATATGTACGTTCCGTTTCTGTATGCAGCGGGTAATATTTTGTCCGGCATTACAAGTCACATTCTTATTAGGAGCAGGTTTAAAATTCATTTTGTGATGCGCCCTTTTCAAGAGATTTTAACTAATATAAAGGAATCCTTTCCTGTATTTATTTCAGCCTTTTCAATCGTGTCAGGCTCCAATTCCGGTATATTAGTTTTAGGCTTTTTTGGGTCTGATCGAGTGGTGGGAATGTATAGTATAGCTGAAAAGGTTTTTCAGATGGCACGTCAAATTCTTGTAGTATATTCACAGGCAATTTATCCCAGGATATGTCAGCTTGCAATAAAATCCATGAACGAACTAAGGTATTTTCTTAGAATTTATTTTATTCCCTTCTTAATCATAGTGACATTGATGTGTTTTTTTGTACTACTCTCTGCTGGATTTATCACCAAATTAATAATTGGGAGAGAATCAGAAGAAGTCACGTTTCTCATTCGGGTACTTATGCTGATACCGGTAATAGTATGCCTGAATATTCCATTTTATCAAACATTGTTAGCACTTGATTTCAGAAATATTTACATGAGGGTTTTTGTAATAGGCTCATTAATTAATGTTTTTCTCAACTTTTTGCTGGTACCCTTTTTTAATAGTTTAGGCACTTGTCTTTCTTTGATTATTTCGGAGATTTTCATAACCTCAAGCTTTATTTTTTACATTGAAAAGAATAGGGAAACTTCACTCTTAACGAATGAATAATCCTCACGAAAAAAATGTACGGTCCGAAATTGACGTACCAATTTTTAAAATAGCCGGAGTTGTTGTTTTGTATAATCCTGAATCGGATGTAGCAGGTAATATTAATTCTTATGTTCATCAGGTCAACAAATTATACATCATTGATAATTCGGAATCTGATAATTCTGATTTGATAGACAAAATAAAAGGAAAATCAATAGAGTACGTTTGGAATGGTTCGAACAAGGGGATAGCATATGGGCTCAATGTAGGGGCAAAAAAAGCAGTGGCAGAAGGTTTTGAGATCCTTTTAACTATGGATCAGGATAGTCATTTTATGTTGTCAGAGCTCAATCGATTATTCCAAAGCCTGCAGCTCTTCACCGTTGTGAATCAGATAGGAATTATCTCTCCGTATCATGAAAATAGGCGAATCCGTATGGGAGAGCCAGAATTTGAAAATTCAAAACTTACGATGACGTCTGGCAATTTACTTAATTTGGCTGCCTATGTTCAGATTGGGGAGTTTAATGAAAAGCTCTTTATCGACTATGTAGATCATGAGTATTGTCTTCGACTACGAAAAGGAGGATATAAAATTCTCCAGGCAACAAAAGTCACCATGCATCATAATTTGGGTAATAGTGTGTCAATTAATTTTCTGGGAAGGTCAATAGTTAGCTCAAATCATGCTCCTGTTCGCAGGTACTATATGACGCGCAATCGATTTTATACAATTAGTCGATTCGGTTTGTTTGATCCGGCTTTAGCCATAAGGGAATTGTTTAGGCATATTACAGAGACACTGAAGATCATTTTGATTGAAATGAATAAATGGGAAAAGTTGAGGATGTCATTCTTGGGTTTTTTCGATTTTATACGGGGAAGATATGGAAAGTATAATTCCTAAAGTTGCTATCATTCTTATTAATTATAAGAATACACGAGATACTATTGAGTGCTTGGAAAGTGTTTTGAAATTAGATTATCCGAACTTTAACATCGTTATTGTTGATAACTCTGAAGATGAACACTTGCAGTTAGCCCTTGAATCCTGGGCGAAAGGAGCATATTCTGTTCAAACACTATTTCCGAAAATAGTCTATCCTTCCGTGGAGAAGCCAATTTCATTTGTTTGCTTAACTGAAGGTGACGATTCTTTTGTTGAAGGTACTAAGATTACTATTATTCTGGCAAAAAAAAATCGAGGCTTTGCTGCTGGTAATAATATTGGAATTCGATATGCATTGAAAGTAACTGATGTTACGCTGTTCTGGCTTCTGAATAATGATACAATTGTCAAGCGAGAAGCACTTTCCAGCTTGGTTCGTTATGTTATTGAAAATCCGGCAATGGGAATTGTGGGTAGTAAACTTCTTTACTATAACAACCCCGCAATCATTCAGGGAATTGGTGGAAAATATAATAGATGGTTCGGAATCGTGAAAGAAATCGGACGCGATCAGAACGAATGGGATTCATTAAATAATAATCAGGTTCTAGATTTTGATTATGTAATAGGGGCTTCTATGCTGGTTAAAAAAGATTTCTTACTTGATGTTGGATTGATGGACGAGGATTTGTTTTTGTATTTTGAAGAATTAGACTGGGCGTTGCGAGCTAAGAAAAAGAATTGGAAATTGGGGTGCTGTAAAGAAAGCATTGTCTATCATAAGCAAGGAGCATCTATTAATTCAGGTATTAAGAAGCATTCGTCTATTCTATCGGACTATTATTCTATCCGAAATAGAATTTTTATAACGAAAAGACATTTCCCGTATGCATTAATTACACTGTACCCTTCATTTCTGATTTTTGCATTTAACAGAATAAAAAGAAAGGAGTTTAAGCGATTGTCCATGTTATTACAGATCTTAATGAATGCTGATAAACACTTCAGAGAAACATCATTTAATGATCGCAATTAACGGGACTTTTTTTGCAAAACATTTTGCCCGTAATAATGGGCTATCATAAATTATCTGTCATTGTCCCGGCCTATCATGAGTAAAAAAACCAATTTTGCGTCTTAGTAATTCTAAAATAAATGTGAATGCAGAATCACCATCTTCTTGATATGATCCAGAAGAATACCTAAAGCCTAATTTGGCTCTGCATGAAAATTATTAATGGAATGGTTAACCGAATAAAATTTGGTTAACCATTTTTATTTTTAACAGGTGCTATACGTTTTAAGCGATGTTTTTTACTCCCTGTTTAAGTTATGATATTATCCCTGTGTCTGTTTTTATAGTACAGACACACTTCTCCCAGGATTATTTTTGTTGAGTGAAAAAATCAGGCTGCCTGCTGATACTTCTCAGGATCATTCCTATGGCTGATGCGCACAGCATTGGCCACCATCACGGCAACGTAAATGCAGAGTTTTTCAGTTTGTTCTTTACGGGCTTTCACTTTGGACAGGCCGTAGTAATTTTTCTCTACACCAAAGCTTCCTTCCAACCTGGTTGCCCTTTCTTTGTTGAGCAAGGCTTTGATTTGTTTTTCCTGCGGATCATTTTTGGAATATCCCTTCGCCACAAAGTTGGTGATGATCCTGGCCGATGAAGCATAGGTACGGTTCTTATTAGTGGCATAAATGCGATCAGCCGACCAATGAAGACATTTTCCAAAAAGGTGTTTGTGTTTGTGGATGCTTATCTTAAAACGAGTGGTTTCATTAAAAGCAGTATAACTGAGATGTTCAATGTAGTTGATGCCATCGATTTGCATCATGTGTACCTTGGCCCCGAACTCTACCGCTTTTGTTTCTTTGCCTCTCACGATGGCCCGTACATAAGGTTTGTAAAGGGATAGTATACGATCCGATACTTTGCTGCCTTTATGGGTAATCAAATATTCTTGTTGTGTGATGATTTGCTTTATGGTGTGCAGCTTCTCAAATACAGTAGTTAACTCTTGAGCCGGATTTTGAGCCAGATAGGCATTGAGCTTTACTTGCAATTTGTCTTGCTGCTTTTGAGTGAAGTTCAAAAGTTTCCTGCGCATTTGTTTGGTCAGCCGATAGGGTTTCTTCCTGCGTCTGGCATAATCCAAATAGAGGCGTTTCTTCTTCTCAAAGTTCTTAGAAGAAGTTTCTGCTCCCAGCCGCTCACTTAGTTTTTGCAATTCCTGTTGAAGGTACTCACAGCATTCCCATACTAATTTTACATCGGTAGGGTAACGCATCTGGCTTTCATACACCGTGGCATCGCTCATGCCTACGTGTGTATTGGTCATGACCGGTTTCCAATGAGCCATCAGGAGATGTTGGAATTTTTCCAGGTCTAAATACTGGCTTACATACTTTCTCACACGCGACATTAGATTGCGATCTTTGATGGGTTGGTGGATGAGCAATTGTATTCCACAGAACATCTGCCATTGCCAATTACCATTCAAATGATCAATGAAGTGTCGATCACTCTGCTTAGTATAAGCCTGAAGAAAAAGCAGGGCAATCATTCCTTGGGCATCCACCCCAACCGGGGGGCTCCTGATTTACTTTTCTTCTGGGGAAGAAGTGCTCGTGTGTTGTAGCGACAGCAAATTATCAAAAACCCCGTTCACTCCATATGCCTGGAATAAACGGGGTTATTTTTTTGTAAATCCTATTAAATAATCTCTATTTCAATCACTTACAATTCTAAGGCAGACCCTAAGAAATTTGCACCTTCCGATGTGTCGCATGATTGACGGTTTATGGTGGGTAAAGCGCATCATACATAGCCATGACCTCGCATGTTACTTTATACAGAGTTATATCCTTTCTTTCAGATACGCCTTAATTGACTTGGCTGCTGCCTTTGAAAAGCAGAGATCGCATGCATCAGTATCGGAATAATTCGCTTACATATTTTTTTTACTTCATATTTTTGATGACATTGTCCCAATCCACCACTGGGGCAATACCTGTAATTTCCATATGTGTCGCCAAAGACGGGATAGGCTGCCAAAGTTCATATTTTTTGCCGAATAAAATCTGCCACCAGGTTTTCATCCAGCTAAGGAGCACTGCTTTAAATAGCATTCTGTTTGAAAATGCTAGAAAAAAAGAGTCGATTCTAAAGACGTTATGATTTGTCAATGCGAACCACAAGCTGCTGTCCCAGTTTCCATTGCAATAACTTCTAAAAACGGCTTCGGTGTTAATCAGCACTTTTTTCTTGGTCAAAAAAGTCATGCAGGTGGAGGCCGAAGTTTTCCAATGGTGGGTCGGACTTATCTTGATCTTATATTTGTGTTGCTGATGAATTTTGAGGTCGTAACTGTCGATATGATCGTAAGGCGTAATAAAGTCGATTTCTCCCGATTTCATAAAACGGAGCGCTTCTTCCGTAGCACCCTTTAAAAAGAGGTAATCATCTTCCACAAAGTAAACGAACTCTGCGTCGGTTTGCGATTTGAGAATGTCTATTTGCTTGCCAAACGACCTTAGGTTACCTACTCCTGGTAAGAGAATAAATTCTATGTTCTCCTCAGAAAAGTATTTTAGGATCATGGATTGGTATTCGTTTGGGCAGTTATCAAGAAGGAAGAATATTTTTGTCTTTAATCCACCAAGAGATTGCTTAAACGACTTCACTCCTAATTCGGCGAGCAGCAATTTGTCGTTAGCAAACACAAATGGTTGCTTGGAAACGCCTGGGTATATTCTGTATGCAACGGCTAAATCGTAGTTGCTCATTGTGTGTAAAATTTGCTAAAAGTAGGCAAAAGCGTGGTTTGGGAACAGTCCTTATATTGAAGATTCATAGTAATAACCCAGGCATCTCGGTTTTCGTCCCTGAGTTGAATGTTGTTATCATTTTCATGCACGTATTCGCAATATTTTACAGGCTTTTGTTATTTTTTTCAAACGATACATGCATCTTTGATTTATTAATTCATTTTAGGTTATTCGCTCAATCAAGTGCTACCAAACTTATCCCCAAGACAAATGGAAGGTTTTTATGTTATTTCAATTCTGTCACCATTGTGATTGTAACTATTTTGTCAGTGGGTAACGAACTGCAAGAGCCTTCGCAAAACGCATACAAAATCAATGAAAGTTAAATGGTTTTTGGCCATAGTTCTGGTAATTTTTGTTTTTCTGGACAGCATATATCTTCCCTTTGATTTTGGATTCGATTTTCGACTTCAATATGTTGTATTCCTCGTTACCATTCTTCTATATCCTTTCATAAGCAGAATCAATGTTCGTCCAAGTTTTCTGCTACTTGCAGCCTTTATATTACTTTTTTTATTGATAACTCCTTTGTTAGTGGAGACCCCAATTTGGGGACCCGTCCGGCAGGTAATTCTTATCTTTATTTGCTTGACTCCGTTTTATTTCATGTTTTCCGCATTGGATTTTTCTTATTTAAGGATTTTTAACCTATACCTTTTTTTCTCCTATCTGATTTCCCTTGCTGGTGTAATTCAATTTTTTTCTATGTTGATTCATTTTAAGCCGGGATATGATTTTTCATACCTGGGATTTGATATGTCACGTGTGGCTCCTGATGAGTTACGTATCCAATCATGGATGCTGGAACCATCATTTCTGGTCTACATTCTTACTCCTGCGTTATTTTATTCGTTGGTAAGAATTTTTGGGCTATATAAAACGCAAATTATTCGGCCTAAAGTGCAATGCTTTTTAGTTATCGTGGCTGTCTTATTAACCCGATCTCTTTTAGGATACCTTAGTGTACTTTTAATTGGCGCGATCATTTTCTTCACCAGATTTCCCATTCACCGAAGCCCAGTTTACAGTTTTGTATTGTTACTGGTTCTTTTCGGATTTGCGGCTTTTGCGTTTTCAATTCCTGCTTTAAAACTAAGGATAGTTGATACGTTTAAAGTCTTTTCCGGGGCAAATAACGAGATTACATCTGCCAACCTAAGTACGCAGCATTTTTATGACAACTATAGGGTAGCGATTCAATCGATAAAGGAAAGACCACTGTCGGGTGTTGGATTAGGAAATTACCATGTGATGTATGAGAAGTTGCCACATTCTGCTCCTAAAGGCGATCTTACCCCTGATGGAGCAAGTTTGTTTTTCCGAATGATCACAGAAACAGGCATGCTGTTTACCCTATTGGCCATTTTGCTCACTTTTCATCTAAGAGTAAGATTGAAATTTTTGTTCTCAGAACAGTATAAAGATCTGTGGATTATCAGCAATGGCATATTTGTATTTTTAGTTATGCGGTGGATAAGATTTCCTCATTACACCGCGGTGGGACTTGCTTTTTTTTTAATGCTTTACTATATATCATTTAATGCTTCGAAATTAAGTAGGAGGCAAAGTTTAGATGGTTAATGGTGAGAGTGGATATTAATTAGCATAATTAATTGATCGTAGGTTACTGATTTGCCAACGTTAAGTTCACAAATTTTTTATTACCAAGGTGTTTTATGAAGAAGAAACTACTCATTAACAATAGCCAACTAATAAAAAAAGCCAAAGGTATTTACAGATACTTTTGTGCTCTTCAGCCCTATCTTGCAGAGCACATGCAAATGGAGATGCTTTTTGAGGATGTGGAAGGAGGGATCTTCAAGAGAAAAATGAGAGAACAGCTTTTTCTGCTCAACAATAAGAAAAAATATGACGTTCTCTGGTCCCCCTCTCATGCATCGGGACCTTATTGGTCAAGAAAACAAGTCGTTACGGTACATGACCTTATACCGCTGCATCCAGATTCCGGTATTTCGAGTTCGTATAAAGCGTATTTTAAAAACAGTGTGGGCTTGATGGTAAGAAATGCAGCACATGTTGTCTGTATATCTGCTGCTGTGGCAGACATGGTTCAGGTTTTCTATAATGTACGGAATTCGAAACTGTCAGTAATCAGAAATGGGTTTGATACAATCCCTCCAATTGACATCATAGCTTGCCCTGATGTACTTGCTGGTCGAAAATACATAATTTTTGTTGGTACTTTAGCTATCCATAAAAACGTTGGTCGATTAATAGAGGCCTTCATGATTCATAAAATGAGTTCTCAGGACGACCTGGTGCTGGTGCTGGTGGGCTCTTTTACAAATTCAATAAGTTTAGGTAAAACCGATCTTGATTTCGAACACTTGAAGGCCAGGGATGTAATGTTTTTTAATAGCCCGAATGATGCATTACTCGTTTCATTATACCGACATAGCCACGGAGTGGTTATGCCTTCTTTGATTGAAGGCTTCGGGCTGCCGATCGCTGAAGCCTTGAGTTATAATAAACCCGTCATTTGTTCTGACATTAGTGTATTCAGAGAGCTCTTCGGGGGAATGATCCGGTCCTTTTTTAATCCCTATCGAATAGATTCAATCCAGCAGGCAATCAACAATCTATCTTATTCCGAAGGTCATTTAACGGAAAATGAAAATACGATGTATCAGAAAGTAAAAGTGTGGAATTGGCAAAATTCAGCGGATGCCTATGTAAGTACTTTTAATTCTATCAGTACTTAATCATTTGTTTTGGAATTAGATAAGAAACTGAATGATACGTTTAGTGGATTACTTTTTGAGCTAAAAGAATAATATGGAAAGGTAATTTAAAATCTACTCGCTTAATTTTAAGTCCGGTATAATTAATCAGTTCGGCGAGATTAGTCGGATTGAACACGTGTTGATGAAGGCATCTATTTTCTAAATTCTTGAGCGCCCTGGATTTGAATTTTTCAATTCCTCCCGAATAAGGATCTAAAGACCAATCATGCAATTTCAAAATTTCTTCTAAATGAGTTAAGTCATCTTCTCCTGTATTATCGTTGTAATCATGAATCATATGTTCAAGAGATGTCACTGGCCTTTTATTGTCAAAGGTTCCGTTTTTATGGGGAATTACGATCAGCAGGTGACCATTCATTTTGACAACTCTTATCCACTCCTTCAGCGTTTTAATTGGATTTGCGCAATGTTCCAAGCAGTGACTTGAAATTAGGAAGTCGTATTGTTCATCTTTAATTTCAGATAGGTCGGAGGCCTCCGAAATGAATTGGAATCCGGTTTTTTCTGATGCGTATTTATAATTTTGTCCTTTCTTAACGCTACCTTCCCAAACCGTTTCCGAGCTAAAATTGCATCCGTCAATATTTAAAGCGTGATCGTATAGCGGAAGAATACCCTCTTTGGAAAATATCTGGCTTGGCCCTCCAATTTCGATTCCGTTTTTATCTTTTGAAATATTTGTGTATTCGGTAACCTGACTTAATTTTTTCAGAGCTTTTGGATATAAAATTTGTAGCGCGCGATACGTCACATAAAACATATTAGTAAATTTCATAAAATAATGATCAAGTGATATTTGGGAATTAAATGAAGGGGGTTGATTTGCCTTTATTTTAGATAAGTTTTAAGTAAGCGATTATTGATTTTTTTTCTTTCAGAGTCAAATACCCACCCCCATTTATTGAAATAAACGATGGCACTTTTAATATGATAGAGGAGTAACCGAATTTTTTTCCGTGATCCTTTTTCGTAGTGGTGATAGATAGTGAAGTTGGGACAATACAATGACTTGTAAAACATGAACATTCTGCGGGTAATATCAATATCTTCCGTATACATGAAAATACGTTCATCAAATAATCCGCTTTTTGATAAAGCACTGGTTCGGAAAAACATGAAGCATCCTAAGTGGTGAGGTACATTCATAATTTTATCTGGATTAGCTTTTCTTAACTCATAGTTTTCATTACGTTTCCTGAAAGCGGGCAACCACATAAAAACACGCCTTCCAAGGAGATCAAAAGGTGTGGGAAGTAATTTTCCGGAGTTTTGTAGTTCTCCGCTAGGATACAAAATCCGGGGCATAAGCTGACCAACATCCTGATTTTGTTCCATATAACAGTATACTTCGTCCAAAACGCCTTCAGCAAAATAAACATCAGGATTAAGTACAAGATGGTATTTTGAATTTATTAAGCTTTCTCTCAGCGCAATATTATGCGCCTTCCCAAATCCTATGTTTTTGTTATTAAAAATATATACACATCTTGGATCAGTCGCAATTGATCTAAGAAAATCAGAAGGAGAATTATCGATTAGAAATAGCTTTACGTCAAGGCTCGTATTAAGAAAGCTATTAATTGCATCCAGTAAAATCTTTGTGTCATTTTTATATAAGACGATAGATGCAGTAATGCTATAATTCATAGGTCTTTCTTCCGTTAAGCATAAAAAAAAAGGAATAGAAAAATGAAAAAAAAACGATTCCTTTTTGGCGCAATAATAGCGATTCAATTAAGAAGGAGGAGGAAGTAATGAGAAGTATGGATAGGAAGAAAATATTTTTAATTCTTATAGCTTGAGGGATCCATAGACATAATATTCCCAGGAAGAGGATGGAACCAATTATCCCTAGGTCAAGCTGTGTAGAAAAAAATTCATTATGCGGGTTGTAAGTTTCTTGAAGTCCCCAGACGAATTTTTTTTCAGAATAAACTTGTTCAAGTGCAGCTTGTCCATTTCCGGTACCATAACCGAAAAAAGGAGCTCTGCTAATTGCTTCAACGCTACATGCCCAAATTGCGAGTCGATGAGTTGTACTGTTCCATAAATGACCGTGGGTCCATGTGTAGTCAAACTGCGTGGATAGTATGAATCTTTCTTTTAAGAAAGATAACTTATATATGCCAATGGAGAACGTCAGTATAGCTAAAACGATCATTAAGATGAATATCCGCTTGTTGTGAATTTTAAATGCGAACCACAAAATGATTAAAAGTAATAATGTAATTACTCCCATTTTTGATGCTATGAGAATTAGAAAGAGGGCAAGATAACAGGCGATTATCGCCTTTAAAAAGCGTGACTTTATTAAGCTGCATTCCAAGATGTAGATAAATGACAAATTGAAATACATGCTTAGATATATGGGTGGGATCCCGCTGGCTTCTGTTAAAAGTATGTTAGAAAAAAAATAGTATTTCCTGTCAATTGTATTAATCGAAAAACTATGCTCTCTTATTACGTTTGAGATGGCAGTTGCATAACAGATGAATGAGCAAATAATGCAGCCAATAGTAAAAAGTAAAAGGATTTTTTCGATATCGGACTGTTCTATTCGTTTGTTTCTTATTAGGAAACCCAGGGGAATTATGAGTAATGGAATTTTCTTTGTTAAGTCATTTAATCCATTAGCGTCCGCAAAAAAAATAGCCCATAGAGCATAGCATAAATAAAGGGAAAGGAGCAATAACAGGCCGATGGATTTCGCCTGATCCAAAGGGCGTGGCGTCCGATCGAAAAAACAGTAAAATGTAAAGATGATGATGCTAACGGAAACAAATCCTGAATTTAAAAATAGGCTAAGGGCGACACATGTTGAAAGGAATGTGAATATCCATGGCGATTTTAGACGTAATAGGATCGCTTTCATTTTGCATTGTAAAAATAACCAATGCTATAGGTGATAGCAAGAGGTTACCATATATAGAGGGAAAGGTTATTCAAAACGGCAGAATTTAATGGGTAGGTAATTTGTTTTTTCTGATTTTTGGCCTACCGGAAACAGCGCAACATGTTAATAACTCTTAATTTTGAATATTCTGCCACCCATTGATGTTAAAATTAGTGCCATGAAAAAGGTTACTCACTGGTTACTTATCCTATTCTTATTTTCTGTGCCTCTATCTCAATGGATCAGTATCAAGCTTCTGATCGTATTGTTTGTGGTTTCCTTTTTTATCAAAAAATCATTTAAAGCCAAGCAGTTTTTGTTTCATTTCGGAGATATACTTGCCTATCTGTTGATTTTAATTTTGGGCATACTATACACGCAAGATCATCCGAGTGCATGGAGGGTTTTAGAAACGAATTTTAGTTTTTTGGCATTTCCAATTGTAATGTTAAAAACTGAAAATATTAAAGAGTCCGATTTACATAATTTTCTTCGTTCTTTTTTATCGGGGGTGCTCTTAGCAACTTTGATCTGCTTAATTAATGCAGTGTTTCTTTTCATAAATGGGGGAAGTGTAGACCTATTTTTCTTTGAACAGTTTACAAGTGTCATAAACATTCAGCCTATTTACCTTGCCTACTACATCATATTTGCAATTACGTATGGCCTTTATGTCTTATATTACAAAAAGAGTAGTATACATTCTGCCGTAATCATTTTTCTGCTTCTTTATCTTTTTTTGATATTGATGTTGACTGGAGGCAAGACATCTTTTATAAGTATCCTGTTGGTTTTTTCATTTTTCATTTTAAAATTTTTGGTTGAAGAAAGTGCGCCAATAAAGCGAATCACTATTGGTTTAATTTGTATTATGGTAGTCTGTATGGTATTGGCTAATTCAGTTGAAAAAGATACTCATGTTTCTTCTCTGAATGATTCTTGGGAACGCTTTGTATTGTGGGAATCAGCAATAAGAGCATCTCCTGATCTGTTGTGGGGTGTGGGCACAGGTGATTATAAAGACGTTTTAAATAGATATTATCTAGCGCATAACCTCCCGCAGTATGCAAGCGAAAGTTATAACTCCCATAATCAATTTATCCAGATACTATTTACCAACGGCATACTGGGGGTAATCGCTATTTTGTTTTTGGTAGGGCGTCCATTGTATTTATCTGTTAAATACAATGATGTATTCGGAACACTGGTGTTTTTTTCTTTCCTCATATATGGAATGACAGAAGTATTTTTAGGCAGGTATCAAGGGATAGTATTTTTTGTAATTTTGCATCAGATTTTCATTTCCTACTATTCTTCGTTAAAGCCCTCCTTTGCTTCCTTGAAAGGTGCGTAATTTTCATTAATCTTGTATTAAGTACTTATTCCCTCTAAATAAGATGTCGTTCATCATCAGGATTCTGTTCTTTCTTGGGGATTTGGTTTTGTTGAATTTGGGTGTTGTGCTGTCCCTCCACATGGTAAATGGTCCTGATTCGGCACATATTAGTGACGATGTTTACCTGCTTATATTCAGTAATTTAGCTTGGCTTTACCTTTCACTTGTCTCCAACCCGTACAATCTTACTAAGGCATGGTCTGTTTCAAAGACAGTTAAAACCCAACTCGCTTTTTTATTTATCCATTTATTAGTAGTCGCTTCATTGATTTTCTTTTTTAACAAGAGCTATTCTGTTTATCAGATCGGGTTTATCTATTTGATGTTTATTCCTCTGTTTTTCTTATGGAAGATTGCCACTTTTTACTTAAGAAAAATCTTTACAGCCGAATTGCTTACTAAGAATTTTGTGTTGGTTGGCAATAATGAAATCTCTTCTGAAATAAGGAAATATTATTTATCGAACCCTGACTTAGGATATCGGTTTTTGGGTTATATTGATTTAGGGAATGGGGGAAATGAATTAGTTTCTCGAATTCGGGTATTTCATACTAACAATGAGATTCACGAAATCTATTGCTGTTCATCTCAATTGAGTAATAGTGCATTAAAGCCGTTGGTGGATTTTGGGCTTGATTCGCTTATCAAAGTAAAAGTGGTTGTCGATTCGATGGCAACTCACCAGCAAACCATCCGGCTTGATCGCTTTGATCAGGAACTTGGGCAAAATGTTGCTATCATTCCTTTGGATGGAACCCGTAACCAGTTTATAAAACGTGTATTTGATCTTCTTTTTTCTTCTGTTTTTATTTTACTTGTAATGTCCTGGCTGCTTCCCATTATAGCCCTGCTTATTAAACTTGATTCAAAAGGTCCCGTATTCTTCATTCAGCCAAGGAGCGGTAAATACAATAAGCCTTTTAATTGTTTTAAGTTCAGGACAATGAAAGTGAATGTGGAGGCAAATAGCATGCAAGCAACTAAAGATGATCCCCGAATAACCAGGCTTGGAGCATTTCTAAGAAGAGCAAGTATTGATGAACTTCCACAATTTTTTAATGCATTCATTGGTAATATGTCTATCATAGGTCCAAGGCCTCACATGTTGAAGCATACAGAAGAGTATAGTAAATTAGTAGAGCAATTTATGGCGAGACATTATGTCAAGCCCGGAATCACGGGCTTAGCACAATGCCTAGGGTACCGTGGTGAGACCAAAGATGTTGTAGACATGGAGAACCGCGTCCGCATGGATCGCTATTATATTGAAAACTGGACTTTCTGGTTGGACATAAAAATTATATTTTTGACTGTAGTTAGTCTTATAAGAGGAAGCGACAAGGCATTTTAAATCGTCATCTTGAAAGCCTCACACCTGTTTACCTATACGGCAGTTTCATTTGCTGTAGCATTTCTTTTTTTTCCGGTTTTGATCAAGCTGCTCTCGAAATGGAAAGTGTTTGATTCGCCCGGAAGGCATAAAATTCACGAACATTTTACACCCTCCATGGGCGGTCTTCCGATCATCGTGGGCGTCACCTTCAGTTTGCTTATCGCTCTTCCAGTTTCCGAGTTATCCCGGTTTAAGTTCTTCTTTATTTCGCTGGCCCTGATGTTTATTACCGGCTTGCGAGACGATGTGCTCACACTTAGCCCCAGGCAAAAAATGATCAGCCAGTTTCTTCCTATCATTATCCTGGTAGTGTTTGGCAGCAGTGTGTTACATTCGTTTTACGGAACCTTTCCGGCTTTCTATTTTAATGAATATGTTTCCTGGGGCATCACTATTTTTACTATTCTTATTCTGACCAATGCATATAATCTGATCGATGGCCTGGATGGCCTGGCAGGAACGGTGGGTTTAATTTCTTTAGTTTTGTTTGGCTCCTGGTTTTTTATCATCGGTAGTTACGCACTTTCGTTCATCTCATTTTCATTTGCTGGAGCGATACTGGCCTTTTTGATTTTCAACTGGCAACCCTCCAGAATTTTTATGGGAGACACTGGTGCCCTCACCATCGGGTTTCTCTTGTCTTACCTGGGTATTCAGTTTATGAACCAGAATTATGCTTTACCCGAAACGGATCCAGCGCGTTTTCAGGCATCCATAAGTACAGCGGTTTGTGTGTTAATTATTCCAGTGTTCGATACGCTGAGAGTAATTATACTGCGGCTAAGGCGTTTTAAGTCTCCGTTTCATGCCGATAAAAATCACCTTCATCATCAATTTTTAAAACTTGGATTTTCGCATTCCAAATCCGTATTGATCATAGGAGTGATTCACCTCTCCTTTGTTGCCCTGGCCTGGGTTTTAAGAAACCAAAAGGATACGCTAATTTTACCCATTGTAATTGTCCTCTGCCTGGTTATTAATCAGGTATTGGAAATAGCTAAGAAGAAATATGTCAGCAATGGAGGAAAAAGTAGCATCACTTAAAGCGCAGATAGAAACATTCGCAGGAAAAGAAGCCGTGGATGTCGAGAACTTCCGTTTAAAATACATCTCCAAAAAAGGGGTGATCTCTGAATTATTTGATGACCTTAAAACGGTTCCAGCAGATCAGAAAAAAGCAGCCGGTCAGCTACTCAATGAGATAAAAAAACTGGCAGAAGCAAAGTTTAAAGAGCTCAATGAGAGCATAGGGACAAAGGATACAAATGCAGAAGAAATAGACCTTACTCTTCCCTCCATACCCAATCAGGTGGGGAGTCTTCATCCTTTAAATCTGACCCGATATAAAATTATTGAAATATTTGAACGCCTTGGTTTCAGCGTGGCTGATGGTCCTGAAGTGGAAGATGACTGGCATAATTTTACCGCCTTAAATTTTCCTGAGAACCACCCTGCGCGCGAAATGCAGGATACCTTCTTCGTGGAAAAGAATCCGGACGTGTTACTGAGAACCCATACTTCCAATGTGCAGATCCGTTTGATGAAGCAGCAAAAGCCTCCGATACGATCAATCATGCCGGGACGGGTATATCGCAATGAAGCCATCTCTGCCCGGGCACATTGCTTCTTTCACCAGGTAGAAGGGTTGTATGTAGATAAAAATGTAAGCTTCTCAGATTTGAAGCAAACACTTTATCACTTTGCCAAAGAAATGTTTGGGCAAGACACCCGGATTCGCCTTCGTCCCTCTTTTTTCCCTTTTACTGAACCCAGTGCGGAGATTGATATATCGTGTCTCATTTGCAAAGGAAAGGGCTGTAACGTATGCAAATATTCCGGCTGGGTGGAAATAGCCGGCTCGGGCATGGTGCATCCAAACGTATTGAAAAACGTGGGCATCGATCCGGAAGAATATACCGGATTTGCTTTTGGGATGGGAATAGAACGGGTAACAATGATGAGATACGGCATTAACGATCTCCGGCTGTTCTCTGAAAACGATGTGCGTTTCCTCAAACAGTTTAAACCTGTTTTTTAATTCAGCATGCGATCCAGCGAATGATGCTTTTCCGAAGAACCTCTCTTTACCTCCTGCTCTTGTTTTCAGTTGCATGCAGCAGCGATTTATCAGACGATCCGATTCCGGTAGCCTCCTTCGCGGATATTGTAATTGATATCAGTTTTCCGTCTTATGTAAACTTGCGTACTACAGGTGGGTTTGCTAATGTGAGCGGAGGCGTGCGCGGAATAATTGTGTACCGGTCAACCGGAAATTCTTTTCTGGCGTATGAAAGAAACTGTTCTTTCCACCCTAACGAAGCATGTGCTACAGTGAATGTACATTCCTCCGGTCTTTATATGACCGATTCTTGCTGTGGCTCTGATTTCTCTTTTCAGGATGGCAGCCCTACCGGAGGCCAGGCCTGGCAGCCTTTGAGAAGGTATCGCACGCAATTCAGTGGATCAACATTGACCATATCCGATGAGGCTTTAAATTAGAAAGTCGGGCTCATAGAGCCCGACTTTCTAATTTAAAGTTTTATAAAGTTCAATTATTTTCCTGCACGAAGCATGCTGTTTTTCTTTCCATATAGGAAATAAATAAACAAGCCCACCACCATCCAGACCATGGCCGAGATCAATGTCTCTTTGCCAAGAGAGAAGATCATGGCCGAGCATACCACTATTCCAAGAATAGGAACAAGTGGAACCAATGGAGTCTTAAATGGTCGTACTGCCTCAGGGTTTTTGATCCGCATTACCCAGATACCTGCGCACACCAGCACGAAGGCGAACAGTGTACCAAAGCTGGTTAAATCTCCTGCCACACTTCCGGGAACGAAGCCCGCAAACAATCCTACAAAAACGAGAAGAAGAATATTGGATTTAAACGGAGTACGGAATTTTGGATGGAGTTCAGAGAAAACTTTAGGCACTAATCCATCTTTTGACATAGAATAGAATACTCTTGACTGGCCCATCAACATCACGAGAATCACAGACGAAAAACCAGCAAGGATAGCAATGGTAACAAGGGTTCCCAGCCATTCAAATCCGGGCATATATGTTTTGATAGCATAAGCTACGGATGCTTCTTTTCCTGCTGTTTTAAAATCCTGCCAGTTGGCCACCCCGGTAAGTACGTGCGAGAACAGAACGTAGAGAATAGTACAGACTACCAGTGATCCTAAAATACCAATGGGCATGTCGCGCTTTGGATTTTTTGCTTCCTGAGCCGCTGTGGATACCGCATCAAAACCAATGAAAGCAAAGAATACGATACCGGCTCCGCCTAATACTCCTCCCCATCCATGTTCGTTCCAGGCTTCATGACCGGGCATTGTTTCGGGTATAAAGAAAGGAGTATAGTTCGCTTCGTTAATAAAGCCCCAGCCCACTACAATGAAAATAAGTACAATTGATACTTTAACAAATACAATTACCGCATTGAGTGAGGCCGATTCTTTTGTCCCTTTGATAAGGACCAGTGTTAAGATCACCAGGATCAACAGTGCAGGAAGGTTTACAATACCGGTAGCACCGCCTGCGGATTCAAAAGGAGAATGGCACCATTCGTAAGGTATTCGCCCACCCAATAAATTATTCAGGTATTCGCTCCACGCGATGGAAACCGTTGCAGAAGCGAGGGCATATTCCAGTACCAGTGCCCAGCCTATAATCCAGGCAATGAATTCTCCCATGGTTACATAAGCATAAGCATAAGCACTTCCTGCAATCGGAATCATGGAAGCAAACTCAGCATAGCATAATCCTGCAAAAGCACAGCCTATAGCTGCAATGATGAAGGAGATAATTACCGCAGGGCCGGCAGCTTCGCCCGATGCGGCAGCTGTACGTACAAAGAGGCCGGCACCAATAATGGCACCAATACCCAGGGCGATCAGATTGCCTGCTCCCAGGGTGCGCTTAAGCCCCTTGTCGGAGTCTCCCTGAGCCAGTAGTTGTTCTAATGGTTTTCGAATAAATAAACTCATGAATGATGTATAGGTTAGGTGATTCAAAAAAGTGCTTTGGCCAACGCCCTTGCAATTTTATAAACCCTAAAAGTAAAAATAATAATGGATTCAGAAAGGCGTATTTATGCGATGAGCGCTGAAAAATGGATAACGGCATAACTACCCGTAAGTAAGGTGGTAGTTGGTCTTCCCGGTATTTACAATTAATATCTTATCGTCTTTAGGAATATCGTTTCGGGTTTGCAGCAACAAAGAGAGGCCGGCTACTCCGCTGGGTTCGCAGGTAATCTTCTGCTCGCGCGCCAGCTGTAAGGCATCCTCTACATATTCTTCCTCTACATCCAGAATCCCTGAGGAATGACCTATGCGATTGTTTTCAATGAGAGATGCCAGATAATCGTTGTAATCTCTCAGTGAGGGAAGATGATACGAAAATAATTTATCGAGCCGTGTATTAGGGGTATGTGTGGTAGCCCCGGTAAAATTACAATGGCTGATGACTTCAATATTTCCGTGAAAACGGGGATCATGTTTGTAAATGCGATTATTGTATTCGCGCTCGGCAATAATCATAATGTTAATGAAAAGATCACCTGTGCCAAATGGAATAAAACAATGCTGCGGGTTTTCATTCAGAATTTCATAGGAGAGCCAGTCGTAATAGTTATCATTGTAGCGATCCAGAATTTCTCGATAGGTAATATCGATACCTTGCGAGTTATCGGTTAGCTCTTTGATCTCTTTCCCGGTAAGCGGCTTGCGCGATAGGTCCGTCTCGTACACTTTGCAGCCAATGCGGGCGAGGTGTTCCTTGATTTCGGATTTCAGTTTATGATCGACCAGTACTTTTAATACAGTAGTGACATTATATAAATTGAAAAAATGCTGAATGCTTACTGCAGCACTGCCCGATGAGATTAGTGAGATTTCTTTGATGTTGTAGCGTTTGGCTTTAATGAGCACTTCCCACGCCATCCGGTCTTTGTGTGTGCCGGTCGGGTTGGTGCTCTCATCTTTCATCCACACGTTGGTAAAACCCGGAACTTCGATTTTATAGGTAGAAGATGCCGGAAACTGCGGAGTATAAAATGGCTTGGGCGGAAATTCGGGCTTATCCGGATCATTGTAAGAAGGCACCGTGATGTTTTCAATCAGCTCAGCCGTTCTTATCGATTCATCCTGAATCTGTTTTTTAACGATTTCAATTTCTTTGGCCGAAAGTTTCTCCAAAAGCAACTCGGCAACTTTAGAAGCAAAGGTATCGATGCTGGGTGTTGAAATGGGGGTAGTAGAACTTGCAGTGGCTTCACTATCGATCAGCGATATGAATTTATCAGGATAATAATGTGTGATAGCCTCATTCCAATCGTACTTGCCCTGCGTGGCATAAAGGCAAAGCACATCACGCAAAGACTTTGTCGCTCCGGGAGGGCTTTTGAGGTTGAAAGCCCGCCTGAGCAAATCTTCTGTAGGTCCTTTTGGATAGTGGACAGCCAGATCGGGACGATTGTTTTTTTGATCCTCTATAAATTTTTGAAGTGCTTTTTGCAGGTTGGGGATAAAACTCCACTTGCCTGTACCTCTTGGCAGCGCATTGAATTGCGAGGAGTTAAACTCCTGCCGGATAAGATCCAGTACCTCGCGCGGAATGGTCTTTGATGTAGCTTTCTTTGACATCGGGTAATTTAGGAACAGCTTCCAAGATCATCCAATGAGATTGAATATGCAATTGAAATTTGATGAGCTTGTGTTGCTATGGAATAACTGGCAGAACTACCACTTTGAATGTCAGGGTAATTTAAATCGCATCCGCACTCTCATGCGGCTATCTACCGCGGTTTCACCCTTACGTGAAGGATACCATTTAGGGCCTTCTTTGATCAGGCGGATCACCTCATCATCACATCCGCTGCCGATGCCTTTTATCACTCTGAAATCATTTAGCATGCCATCGGTAGTCACTGTAAACTGCACGGTCACTTTTCCTTCCACTTTGTTTTCAAGTGCTTGCTGAGGATATTGAAGATTGGTCTCCAGGTATTTTTTAAATGCGCGTCTTCCACCGTTGGGTTCAGCTATTAACAAGGTAGGGAAATCATCGTCTGCAGCAGCGCCATTATCTGTCCCATATCCCACCACTACCACTTCACTTAATTGAGAGACATCATTTTTTAATTGGGTATTTACATTCGATTGATCGTTTACGGGAACTTCATTGCTATAGGTTCCGATAAAAGAAAAAACCAGCTGAGGGCTCTTTTCAGCGTCAAGCTCGATGGAATAATTTCCCTGCTCATCAGTGATCGTACCTTTTGTGGTGCCTTTGATGGTAACATTTACCCCGGGAAGCGGGGTTCCATCCTCGGCAGAAGTTACCTGTCCATTAACCACGCGCACGGGTTTCGAAGCAAGCGCACCTGAAGTGGAGGAGGGACTGATCACTTTCTTTCTTACTTCTTTCTTATCCGAAACGATGTCGCGCAATGCGCTTTGAGTTTCTATTTCGGTGGCAGATAACTTTTGTTCTTCAGCTACTTCTGGTTGTGGTTTTGTTTCCTCTTCTGCCTTTATTTCAGGAGCTTCTTCGCTTTGTTTTGTCTCAGCCGCCTGATCTGCCATCTGAACGGGAGGCTCGTTTTTTGTTATCGGAGAAAGTTTAGGTAAGGCTACTTCTTGTCTTGCTTTTGATTTTTTTTCGTCTGTACTCTTCTCCTTCTCTTCAAGAGACTCATTCATTGTGAGCAAATCTTTTTTATTGCTCACCGTATCTCCCAAAGAAGTGATTGAATCAGTTGTTTTGCTTTCAGTTTTTGATGCCATCAATTCTGGCCGCTGATCAGAAGTAGAAATGAAGTAAATGGTAACCGAAATTCCCATCAACAGAATGATTCCTGCCGCAATTCTTAACGGAGCCCATAACGACTTTTTATTGTTACTGAGAATTCGTTCATTCAGTGCAGCAACCTCTTTTGTAAAATCTTCATTCGAAATTTTTTCAGCACCGTGCAATGCATCAGCAAGAAAAGGATCGCTTAGCGCCTTCTTTTCCAAAGCATGCATTTCAGAGCTGGTCATTTTACCACTCTTGTATCTTTCAATATCGTTATTCCAATCCTGCATTTCGTTCCATACAAATTTTCAGATTGCGCTTGCCATTTTGAATGTGGCTTTTTACTTTATTCAATTCAAAGCCGGTGATCCCTGTGATGTCTTTATAGCATTTTTCCTGTATAAAGAACAACCGGACGCATTCCTTCTGTTCTTCCATTAACTGGCTGATACAGAATTCCAATTTAGTGAGATTTGTCTCCATTTCGGGCTCTTCCTCCTGATGCAAAACCAGTTCATTTTCCATAAGAGAAAGATCCATTTCTTTTCCGAACCGGCTTTTCTGCGATCGCAGGTACATCAGGCACTCGTTTCGGGTGGTAATGTAGATCCAGCTTTTGAAGTAGGTGATTTCGTGATGGTTAAGTTTGGCGGGGAGTTTTTCGTATACCTGCATAACCATGTCCTTCGCCTCGTCACGATTTTTAAGATACTTCAGGCAAACCCCATATAAAAGAGACGTATAGCGAACAAAGAGCTCACTCAAAACCTCCAGCTTTTGGGTCGCTTTGAATTGGCTCAACAATTCCGCATCGCTCAAAGAAGACGGATTCCGGTTCACAAACATCGCCTCAAGATACTATTTCGTTGATTATTTAAATGGATCGATTCTGATTTACAGAATCCAATCCATTGCAGAGAAGACTGTTCCCATTGAATTGCCACGTGGCGCGATAAAAAAATCCTGTTGCTTATGGAATTTATAATGCGGATGCATCTCAGAGCAAAACAAATAATAAATTTTATGAAACAGATCATATCTCTTTTTGTCCTGGTGATGGTAGCATCGTTGGGACTAGCGTCCGGGCAAAACCGGATGATTACCGGAACGGTTACGTCAGCAGAAGATGGAAGTCCAATACCGGGTGTGAATGTTATTCTTAAAGGAACGACAACTGGAACAGTTACAGATGCGACTGGCAAATATAGTATATCAACTCCTGCCAAGGGGATGCTCGTTTTTTCTTTTGTAGGATACGCTACACAGGAAGTAGCTATTGATATAAATAACGTAGTCAATGCTGTGCTTGCTGCAGATGTAACCCAATTAAATGAAACAGTAGTCGTTGGATATGGTGTGCAAAAAAGAAAGTCGTTACTGGGCTCGGTAAGTTCTGTCAAGAAACCACGAAGTCAGGCACCTAAAATGGCAGATGTTTTTTATGAAACTGAACAACCACCAGTCTATAATACAGAAGAATACGATGCCATTAACGAAAATATTTTCCACGATGCACTACGCAATCCATTATCCACTTTTTCAATTGATGTAGACGCTGCATCGTATAGCAACATGCGCAGGTTTATTTCCAACGGGCAGCGCCCGCCCAAAGATGCAGTTCGCATTGAAGAGATGATCAACTATTTTGATTATGACTATACTCAGCCAAAAGGAGATGATCCTTTTTCTATTTATACAGAGATTTCTACTGCACCATGGAATGCAATGCACAAGTTGATTCACATTGGCTTGCAAGGCAAAAAGATTCCTACTGCCAGCCTGCCCGCCTCAAATCTTGTTTTCCTGATTGATGTTTCTGGTTCGATGAGTGATGAAAACAAGCTGCCGCTGTTAAAAGCATCCTTCAGGCTTTTGGTAGAGCAATTGCGTGAGCAGGATCGGGTAGCAATTGTGGTTTATGCAGGTGCTGCCGGGCTGGTTCTTCCCTCTACATCCGGTGCGGAAAAGAAAAAAATTATAGCAGCACTTGAAAATCTGGAGGCAGGAGGATCAACGGCCGGAGGGCAGGGGATTAAGCTTGCTTATGCGGTGGCAAAAGAGAATTTTAAAACAGGAGGGAACAATCGTGTAATCCTGGCTACTGACGGAGATTTCAATGTAGGCGAATCCAGCAATGCATCAATGGAACAATTGGTAGAAGAGAAAAGAAAGGATGGGGTTTTCCTTACCGCATTAGGTTATGGTATGGGTAATTATAAGGATTCGAAGATGGAAGTATTAGCAGACAAAGGAAATGGTAACTATGCATATATCGATAACATTCTGGAGGCTCAGAAAGTACTGGTCAACGAATTTGGAGGAACACTGTTTACCATTGCCAAAGATGTAAAGCTGCAGATCGAGTTTAATCCCGCCAGGGTAAAGGCCTACCGTTTGATTGGCTATGAGAACCGGATGCTTAAGAATGAGGACTTTAATAACGACAAGAAAGATGCAGGTGAATTGGGCTCGGGCCATACCGTTACTGCTTTGTATGAAATCATTCCTGCAGGTGTGGAGAGTGAATTTTATAAAATGGATGAATTGAAATATCAAAAACCAAAAGGGGATGCTTCAGCGATAAAGTCCGATGAGTTGATGACGGTAAAGTTTCGTTATAAAAAGCCGGATGGAGAAGTCAGTAAACTGATTGTGCATGCGCTTAACGATAATGACCTATCGTTAAATAAAACATCAGATGACTTCAGATGGTCTGCTTCGGTAGCCGCATTTGGCATGTTGCTCAGGGAATCGGAATATGTGAAAGATTTTACTTTTGAGGACGTGTTGCAATTGGCGCAGAGTGCGAAAGGCAAAGATACGGAAGGCTATCGCATCGAATTTATTAACTTAGTGAAGAGCCAGGGGCTGATGGCCAGCAGGTAAACGAAAACATCATTCAGCTAACAAAGCCCTGATCAGGTATCGAATCAGGGCTTTGTTTTTATGACTTGGAAGGGTGAACTTTACACTATAAAGGTCCACAAATGTTAAAAATCAGCGCTGTCATCATCACTTATAACGAAGAAAAAAACATCGGAAGATGTATTGACTCCGTACGAGAGGTGGCGGATGAAGTGGTGGTGCTGGATTGTTACTCGGAAGACAGAACAAAAGAGATTTGTCTTTCAAAAGGAGTAAAATTTTATGAAAATGAATTTTTAGGTTTTGCCAGGCAGAAAAATGAAGTGATCGCGCTGGCTATCTATGATCATATTCTTTCCCTGGATGCCGATGAATATTTGTCGGAAGAACTGGTTAAAAGTATTCTTGAAATAAAAGATAGCTGGCCCCAGGAAGCTTACCGTATGAATCGCCTTTCTATTTACGGAGGAAAGTGGATTCGTCATGGCAATTGGTATCCGGATCAGAAGGTGAGATTGTGGGACAGAAGAATGGGTTTGTGGGGTGGAGAGAATCCACATGAAAAAATAATCCTGAAAAAAGGAGTTAAGGTATTGCATTTGAAAGGAGATATCCTTCATCGTGCCTATCTGAATTCGGCCGATACCCTTTCTAAAATTCAAAACTACTCTGAAATCTTTGCCAGAGAGAATGTAAATAAAAGATCCAGCTCGGTACCCAAAATTATATTCCGCGCTACATTTTCTTTCTTTAAAAGCTATGTGCTTAAAAGAGGATTTATGGATGGCTTTGAAGGATTGATGGTAGCCATGGGAGTATCTAATCATGTGTTCTATAAGTATGCAAAGCTATATGAAGTCAATCACCGGGCAGCAATAGGGAAACGGTTAGTGATCAGCAGAACCGATAACATGGGAGATGTCATTCTTTCGTTACCGCTGCTGGGTTATCTCAAATCAGTTGTTCCTGATATTGAAATTTATTTTATAGGCAAAAAATACACACAACCGATTATCAATCAATGTGTTTTCGTTGATCAGTTTTTAGACAGGGAAGAAGTGCTGCAGGATTCTGATCTGCTGGCCCGGTTGAATCCCGATACCATTATTTTTATTTATCCCGATCTTCCTCTGGCCAAGATAGCCCGCAAACTAAAAATCAAAAACAGGGTAGCCACCGCGCATCGCTGGTACAACTGGCTGTATTGCAATCGCCTGGTTGATTTTAGTCGTTTTCATTCCAACCTTCATGAAAGTCAGCTTAATTTTAAGTTGCTTAAACCATTTAAATTGAATGGAGATATCGATACAAGTGAGCTTATTCCTTTTTATGGATTGCGGGCTTCCGGAAAAAATCATTCGAGCCTCATCAGCAAGGATCGTTTTAATCTGATTATCCATCCGAAATCGAAAGGAAGTGCGCGCGAATGGAGTTTAAATAATTACTATGAGCTGGCTAACCTCTTACCTTCTGACTCTTTTAAAATATTTGTGACAGGAATAAAAGAAGAAGGTGAAGCAATACGGAAAGAAAAACCAGAGCTTTTAGACCATCCAAACGTAACTGACCTGACCGGTAGGTTTAACCTAGAAGAACTCACTTCATTCATTAGCCAGGTAGATGGATTGCTTGCCTGCAGCACCGGGGTGCTACACCTCGCTTCAGCGCTGGGTATTTATGCACTTGGCCTTTATGCCCCCATGAAGCCTATTCATCCGGGAAGATGGATGCCCATTGGCAGTAAGGCAGGTTTTCTTGCTTTGAAAAAGGAATGCAGTGATTGCCGGCTGACAAAGGACTGTGCCTGTATCAGAGCGATCACTGCAGTAGAAGTAAAAAAAGCCATCGATCTTTTTTCGAAAGAAAAATCTATTGGTGTCGCTTCAGAAATAAAAGCCGGATTAAGTAGTTATTGACTTTTAGTCTGGGTTCTTTTCAGTTCATTGAACGAGATCAGTCGCATATATTTTTCAAATACAGAAATGGTGACAATCACGAAACCATAATATCCATCCAGAAATCCTCTCTTTAAGATATACTGTTTGAAGAAGAAGAAAAATGGTTTCATCAGGCCATGATAGATCAGGTTTCTTTTCTTTCCCTGCTCAAAGTCCCGCTGAGCGACAAGCCTTGCGTATTTTAAACTTTTGTCGATGTGATGCTCAATGGTGGTGTACGAATAATGTAACAAATCACCCCGTAATTTCTTTTCCGATGAGGGCGAAGAGAAAACCAGTTTTTCATGAATATCTCCTGTCCACATTGCCTGCTCTCTTTTAAACATTCTTATTTTCGAATCCGGATACCAGCCACCGTTTCTGATCCATTGACCACAATAGTTGGTTAACCTGTTAAAGGAATACGCACCGGCATCAAGTGTGCCTTTATTTTCCAGCAAAGACTGTTGTAATTTTTCGGATAGCACTTCATCGGCATCGATAGACAGAATATACGTATGGATAGCGAGCGAATTGCCGTAGTTTTTAGCAGCCGAATATCCTTCCCATGAACGTTGGAAAAACCGGATGTTTAAGGATTGACAGATGGCTGCTGTTCTGTCGGTAGAGAAAGAATCAATCACGATCACTTCATCGGCAACAGGTAACAAGGATTCGATACAGCGTGCGATTGTCTCCGCCTCATTAAATGTGATGATCACAGCACTTATGGAGGCCATTTTGGTCGATTTATTTTTGATCTTTAAATTGCGATACAAAACAATCATATTTTGAACAACTCATCCACTCTATTTATTAAATTATCAAAAAAGAATTTCAGACCGGAGCATGTCTGTGAAGTGGGGGTTTACTTGCCGGAAACGTGTATGGTAAGGGATTTTATTGAACAACAGGCCAAAGCAACATTAGTGGAAGCCAACCCGGTAATGGTGGAAAAGATCAAAGATGCTTTTAAGGGTTTCCCAAAGGTATCGGTTTATCCTTATGCAGTAAGTGACCAACCCGGAAGGCTCACGCTCTACAACAGGGGTGCATCTACTTTTGTGGAGAATATAAAAAGTCCGGCCATTGTGAACGATCAATATGGCATTTCCGATGCGGATAAATTTGAAGTAGAGGCGGTGGTTTTCGATCAGATTGACGATGGATCCATTAACTTATTGTGCATTGATATTGAGGGAGCTGAGTGGCAGGTGCTTTCTCATTTGAAAAGCAAGCCTTCTGTGATATCGGTAGAAACTCATGGGAAGTATTACACTAATCCCAAACTCACTGAAATAAAAAAATGGATGGATACAAATGGATATGACATTTGGTATAAAGACAAAAGTGATTCTGTCTTCGTTAAAAAAGATATTTTTAAAATAGAGTCAGCAGAGAAATTGAAACTGTCTTTAATGGAGCTTTATTTGTCTTTGCGAAAGCTGAAGGGTAATTTTTTGAACAGAAAGAAAGACTGATTGGATATGAGAATAAGTGGTTATACCTATGTTCGGAATGGGTTAAAATACGATTACCCGTTTTTAGAGTCGATCCAGTCGGTCTTACCGATTGTAGATGAGTTTATTGTAGTGCTGGGCGACTCTACCGATGGTAGCCGCGAGGCCTTACAGAATTTGAAATCGGATAAAATAAAAATAATAGACACCGTCTGGGACATGAACCTGAGAGCAGGCGGAAAGTTGTTTGCCCAGCAGTCCACTATTGGAGCAGAGGCGGCCACAGGCGATTGGGTGCTACATGTACAAGCCGATGAGGTCATTCATGAAAAGGATATTTTAAAATTGAAAGAGTACATTGTCGGGCACGACAAGAATAAAAAAGTAGATGGCTTGCTTTTACCTTTTTTAAACTTCCGGGGAGATTTTCAGCACATTCAAACCGGGCGCAGAGTGCATCGCTTCGAAGTCAGGGCTTTTCGTAATACAGGTTTGGTTTATGCGTACAAAGATTCACAAGGATTTCGGAAGTATAGCTCCAAAGAAGCGTATGTCAACGGTGAGGTAGGTGAAAAACTAAATGTAATCAAAACCGATATTCCCGTTTACCATTATTCATTTGTGCGCCCTCCGGAAAAAATGAAAGAAAAGGCGGCTTTTTTTACTCAGTTTTTCTTTGAAGAAAACGACCCCCGTCTGCAGGTGGCGATGAAAAAAGTAGAAGAGTTCGATTATAATGAAATTGATAAGCTGGAATTTTTCCCTGGAACTCATCCAAATGTGATGAGCGAAATTATCAGCAGAAAAGACTGGGCATTCGAATATGATCCAACTAAATGCAAGTCCCCTCTTCGTCATAAGATATTAAATAAAATAGAGGCGTGGACAGGCTATCGTATAGGGGAGTATAAAAATTACAAGTTGATCTGACTTACCTTTTTTAACCCATTCGGCTTCAGCCATCTTTTATCAGTTTTACCTCTAAGGTTCGCTCATTTCATTTTCTGGTCACTTTTTTAGATACTTTTTACTGCTCTTTAAACCTTTAGAGTAATTCGTGTGTCTAATGCAAACGCATGCATACTAGATTATCTGATAATGATCCGGCACAGGTTACTTCGACAGTAGCAGTCAGAATGAATCTTCACAACTTTTTTTTAACTTGCCGTCAACCCCTACCTGCCTCCTCAAATGAGTAAGAATAAATCAATCAGAATATCAGCGGTTGTCATTACGTACAACGAAGAAAATAATATTGGTCGCTGTATTGATTCATTACGCCCCGTGGCTGATGAAGTCATTATTGTGGACTGCTTTTCAAAAGACAATACCAAGCGAATTTGTTTTGAGAAAGGAGTGTCTTTCCATGAGAATGAATTTCTGGGATTCGCTCATCAGAAAAACTTTGCCGTAGGGCTTGCCAATTATGAATTCATATTGTCTCTTGATGCAGACGAATATCTTTCTGCCGAACTCACACAATCTATTTTAAGCATAAAAAATAATTGTGAACATGATGGATATACGATGAATCGGTTATCCAGCTATGAGGGAGAATGGATCAAAACATGTGGCTGGTATCCGGATGCCAAATTGAGGCTTTGGAAAAAGGAAACCGGATACTGGAAGGGAGAAGGTATCCACGAATGGGTAGAATTGGAAAAAGGCAAAACCAAACATTTGAAAGGTGATTTACTCCATCATGCCTATGACAGCATCACGCAGTTTTTAGAAAAGATTCAGCGGTATTCCGACATCTATGCCATGGAGCACCGTTTTAAAATCCGGTCTTCAGGTTTCAAGGTATTTTATAAAACCGCCTTTGCTTTCATAAAGAGTTTTTTGATTAAAGGAGGAATCGCAGACGGATATAAAGGCCTTTTGATTTCAGTTTGTAATGCCAATTTTGTTTTTTATAAATATTCGAAATTGCTGGAGGCGAACCGAAAGCTGAAAACCTCTCTGATTATCTCTACTTATAACAGGGAAGATGCTCTTGAGCTTACCCTTTTAAGTGTTTTGAATCAATCGGTCATGCCGGACCAGATCATTATTGCTGATGATGGATCAAGGCTTGAAACAAAAGAGCTGATTGACTTTTATAGTAAGAAGAGCCCTGTACCTATTGTTCATTGCTGGCAGGAAGATACGGGTTTCCATGCAGGCAAAATAAGGAACAAAGCAATTGCCAAAGCGCAACACGAATACGTGATCAGTATCCATGGCGACATGGTTTTGCCCGCTGACTTTATCAAAGAGCATAAGAATAACGCGCAGCGCGGACGATTTGTACAAGGGCAGCGTGTATCGCTTTCCGAGCAAAATACGCAGTTGGCATTGGCAGAAAAGGAGATTAATTTCTCGTTGCTTCAATCCGGAATTTTCAACAAGCTGGGAACATTCTTTTCCACGATTTTATCCAAGCTGGCTTCCCGGTATACCTCCGAAATAGAGGGAACAAAGACCAGCAACATGGCTTTCTGGAAAGAAGATCTGTTGCAGATCAATGGTTTTAATGAAGACATAACAGGCTATGGGGTAGAGGATCTTGAGATGCCGGTAAGATTAATGAATCATGGTGTGAAAAGATTTGATCTTCGGCTGGTTGGAGCGGCTTATCATCTTTATCACAGAGAAAGCACAATGTTTCTGTCACAGAAAAACACCCTGCTTCAATTGAGCAGCCAGCAGTTTCTGACGCGATGTGAGAACGGTATTGATAAGTACCTGGCCAAGAATAAGAAGCAAGTGGCCGCATAGATTTCCTGTTTCGAATGTCCTTTAGTCGCTCCTTCACTCCGTTTATGACGAAAAGTTTCTTTACCGGTTCCCGGATACTGGTATTATTAAGGAATTTAAATTATTCCTATTTTTACGTTCCATGACCGAAGAAACCCAGGAAGCCCCACGGCAACACTATACAGACAAGGAGAAGGATGACGTTTTTAACAACGAATTTCTTCCCCATATCCACTCTATGTACAATTTTGGGTATCGCCTTACCCTGGATAGAGATGACGCCAAAGATTTGGTGCAGGATACCTATTTAAAAGCATATCGCTTTATAGAATCATTCCAGAAAGGAACTAATGCTAAAGCATGGCTGTTTCGGATTTTAAAGAACAGCTTCATTAATGATTACCGCAAGAAAAGTAAAGAACCCAATAAGGTCGATTACCAGGAGGTAGAAGCTTTTTATAATTCAGATGAGGTCGATCGCCAGATAACGCCCGACCTGCGTGTAGAGTCGTTGAAAGATATGATCGGTGACGAAATCTCCAATGCATTGAATGCACTGGATGTAGACTTTCGTACAGTAATTATTTTATGCGATCTGGAAGGATTTAAATATGAGGAGATGGCAAAAATATTAGACATACCTATAGGCACGGTGCGCAGCCGTCTGCACAGGGCACGCCAGCTTCTCAAAGAAAAATTAAGCGATTACGCAAAATCAATGGGTTATAAAAACGCAGATGTATGAGCCAATCTTCCAATCCTAACCCTTTTACAGGCCCTTCAGGGAAAAAGCCAACCTGTATGGAAATGCTGCAGTTCATTTTGGATCAGGAAGCTACTTCTGAGCAAAAGGAGTACTTTAAAACACACATGGATGGCTGCATGCCTTGCTTCAAATCCTATGAGCTGGACATGTCTATTCGTCAGCTCCTCAAGTCAAAATGCTGTGGTGGTGATGCTCCTGCTGATTTGATAGAGCAAATACGCGGGCAGATTGCACAAAAACTTTCCTGATGGCAGGTAAGGCAATCATTTTTTCAGCGCCCTCCGGCTCCGGAAAAACGACTATCGTAAAACATCTTCTTGAAAAAAATTCCGATCTCGGGTTTTCTATTTCCGCCTCTACACGCGACAGACGTGGCCGTAGTGAGCAGGATGGGAAAGATTATTATTTTCTCACTCCCCAGGAGTTCAAACAGAAAATTGATAAAGACGAGTTCATCGAATGGGAGGAAGTCTATGCAGGCAATTTTTATGGAACTCTCGAATCAGAAATTCATCGCATCTGGGACGAAGGAAAGAATGTGATTTTTGACGTGGATGTAAAAGGAGGGATTAATCTCAAAAAATATTTCGGAGATAAGGCGCTCGCCATCTTTGTAAAGGTTCCTTCCCTCGAAATTTTAAAACAGCGGCTCAACGACCGTGGTACCGAATCTTCCGATAGTCTTTCGCGCAGGATTTTTAAAGCCGAATTTGAAATGTCTTTCCAGGATAAATTCGATGCTGTGCTGGTCAATGAACATCTGGAAGAATCATTGGCGCAGGCTCAAAAGCTGTATGAGACTTTTAATAAGGTGTAGATAGTAATTGACCAATGGTTTGTAATTCATTATTTTTACGTATAGCAAATTTGTATACGTATGGTCACAAAATTAACTCTTAGCATCAGTGCCAGGACAATAGCTAAAGCCAAGAAGTACGCCAGGAAAAAGGGCACGAGCGTTTCCCGAATATTTGAAGATCACATTTCTGCCCTTACCGAACAAGGTCAATCTAACGGATCGGACCCCATTGAATCATTAAAGAAATTAAAGGGAATAGCTAAACAGGCTGTTCGCAGAAATACAAATGATCAGGATTTGATTACAGATATCCTGATCGGAAAGCATCTTAAGTAATGGAAAAACTATTCCTTGATACCAATCTTCTTTTAGATTTTGTTTTGGATAGAAAACCTTTTTCTGACATGACTGAAGAAATTCTTCTTTTAAAGTATACGCAAAAGAAGCGCCTCTTTACTTCTGCTCTTTCGCTTGCCAACGTGGCTTATGTGGTTAGGAAAGCAGAAAAGAATCCATTTACTGTTATTGAAGACTTGCTGGAATGGGTAGAAGTGGTAAGTCTTACCAAGAACGAATTTAATTCATCTGTCAAATCAACATTCAAAGATTTTGAAGATGCCCTTCAGTATTATTCAGCTCAAAGCATTCAGGCAAGTGTAATTATCACAAGAGATGTAAAAGATTTTTCCTCGTCATCCATTTTAGTTCAATCACCGGCACAGTTTTTAAAGACCATGAAATAAGTGAAAATCGGTCTCTTCTTTGGTTCTTTTAATCCTGTTCATACAGGTCATTTGATACTGGCCAATGTGATGGCCGAAAATGCCGACCTGGCGAAGGTCTGGTTTGTGGTGTCTCCCCAAAACCCTTTGAAACCCAGTAAGGGATTGCTGCACGAATTTGATCGCTATGACATGGTAAAAGCGGCAGTGGCCGATAATTATAAACTCGAAGTATCGGATGTGGAGTTTCATTTGCCCAGGCCAAGCTACACCATTGATACATTAACTCATCTTCGTGAAAAGCATCCTGCCAAAGAATTCAAAGTAATTATCGGAGAGGATAATCTGGAAATCTTTACCAAATGGAAAAACTATGAGCAGATTCTGGAGCACTACGGACTGTATGTTTATCCACGCCCTAACGTAACAAATTCAGCATTGAGGCGTCATCCGAATGTGAAGATCATTGAAGCGCCCCTGCTGGATATTTCTGCTACCTATATCCGCCATTGTATTAAAAACAATAAATCAATCCGGTACCTCGTTCCTGAGCCGGTAGAACAATTGATCCGCCTGAAACAATTTTATCTTTAAAGAAACGGAATGACAACTTTGTTGCCCTTTTTAGCGTCATGGAGGAGAATGAGGTACATAATTATTCCTTTCTTTCTTTTCTCTGCGCTGAGCGTTCAGGCAGGTGGTATTCGGGGAACGATTAAAGCCGATGACGGATCACCGCTTCCCTTTGCTACTATTTTTGTAAAACAACTGGGCAACGGAGCGGCAAGTGATGCCAATGGCAACTATGAAGTGGTTTTGCTGCCAGGTACATACAGTATCATTTTTCAATTTCTTGGATATGAATCTCAAGTACGTGAAGTAACTGTGAGTGCCGATTTTAAAGAGATCAATGTCACCCTGGGGGCACAAGCCATACTACTTCAAAGTGCCATTGTAAAGGCCGATAAGGAAGACCCTGCTTATACCATTATGCGAAAGGCCATTGCGAAAGCCAAATACCACATACAGCAGATTGATCAATACACGGCTAAAGTATACATCAAAGGGAAAGGGAAACTGAACGATTATCCCTGGCTTGCCAAAAAGGCACTGGAAAAAGAAGGGATCACCAAAGATCGCCTTTTTATTTCGGAATCGGTAAGCGAAATTAAATACACGCGGCCAAACAAGTTCGAGGAAAAAGTAATAGCCGTGTACACGAATGGAAAGGACAACAACACATCTCCCAGTGGTTATGTAAATGGCAGTTTCTATCAACCCGAAATACAGGAAACGATCTCTCCGCTTTCTCCGAAATCATTTTCTTACTATCGGTTTGAATACTTAGGTTCTTTCAAAGACAACAGATATGAAGTGAGCAAGATCAAGGTTACTCCCCGATCGAAAGGTGATAATGTTTTTAAAGGTGTGATCTATATTGTGGAAGACTGGTGGAGTATTCATAGCCTTGATCTGGAGGCGACTAAGCTGGGAATAAAAGTCAGGGTAAAACAAATTTATAACCCCATTGATGAAAAAGCATGGCTTCCCGTATCGCAGCAATACTATATTAACGGGAAAGTTTTTGGCTTTGACTTTGAGTACAACTATCTGGCTACTTTAAAAGATTATAAGATCAAGCTCAATCCTGCATTGGTGGTGGAGGAAATTAAGATTGTGGACGAAAAACTGGAAAAGGAACAAGCCAAAGAAGTAAAATCGAAATTCAGTAAGAAAGGCCAACAGCTTCAGCAGCGCCTGGCAGATGGGAAAGAGGTAACCAACAAAGAGCTGAAGCAGATGGTGAAAGAGTATGAGAAACAGGAACTGAAGAAGGAGAAAGAACCGGATGTGTTGTCCGATACCGATTACTCGGTGGACTCCATGGCCTATAAAAAGGATTCAACTTTTTGGGCGGACATCAGGCCTGCTCCACTTTCAAAAGAAGAAGTGCGTGGCTATAAAGTGAATGATTCCATATCGGAAGTGGATCGCAGGAATCAGGAAGGGGACACACTCCGCAACAAGAAACAAAACAGTAAGAATAAAGCCGGCTTTCAGGTTTTGGATCTCCTCGGAGGAGATACATATCGCATAACCAATACTTCCGATTTCAGAATACACACACCGTATGGAGGTTTTAATACGGCCGAAGGTTTTAATATTGTTTACCGCACCAGCTTCTATAAACGATGGGTGAAGAAAGACTCAGTTAATAAAGAGAATACACGTACAAAACGATTAGAGATAAGTCCAATAGCGCGTTACTCTTTTGCAAGAGAGAAACTTACCGGTAAGCTGCGCATAGATTATCGTACACGCGATAGCCGGCTTACAATAGAAGGCGGCCGGTATGTTCAACAATATAATGCAGATGAACCTATACATCATTTTGTAAATACATTCACTTCGCTTGTGCTGGGTGATAACCTGATGAAGATCTATGAACGTGATTTTGTGGAAGCTAATTTCCGCCACCGCTTCAGCGATAAGATTACTTTTAAAACCAACTGGTCGTGGGCCAACAGACGCGAGTTGTTTAATCAATCCAACTATACCTTTTTTAAAACAAACAAGGATGAATACACACCCAATGCTCCTGTAAACAATGAATTAATGACGACCAGCTTTACCGAGAACAGGGCATTTATCGGATTGGTGGGTATTGAAGCGCGCCCCTGGCAGAAATACCGGATTCGCAACGGGCGTAAATTCCGCGTGGATAATTCTTCTCCACTCTTCAGTCTGGATTACCGCAAGGGTATTTCCGGAGTATTTAACAGCCAGGTGAAATTTGACCAGCTTGAACTTGGTGTCCGGCAACAATTGAAAATAGGCATTCGGGGTACGCTGGACGTGGCTGTGAAAGCGGGCAAGTTCTTCAACACAGAGAATATGTCGTTTATGGATTACAAGCATTTCATTGGCAATCGTACCTGGTTTGTTACAACCGATCCGGTGGGAAGCTTCCGGCTCCTGGATTACTACCAGTACAGTACCAGCGATGAATATTTCGTAGTTAATGCCCATTATCATTTTCGCAAGTTCCTGGTGACGCGCATACCGTATGTACGGCTGTTGGGTGTAACTGAAAATGTTTTTGTTAACTACCTGGCTACGCCCACTTCGGGCAACTACACCGAGCTGGGTTATGGGCTGGAAGGTATTCTTCGCATCTTCCGCCTGGAAGGAGCGATGTCGTTCCGCGATGGCGATATCTCCAATTTTCATTACGGCTTCCGTATAGGTGTGGCCACAAGTCTTACCGTTAATTTTAACGACTAAGAAAGAGTGACGACATTTGCAGCATGTCCGTTTCCATTGATGACTTCCTCCGGCTCCGAAAAGAAAGAACAATTGTTGATGTTCGTTCCGAAGGTGAGTTTGATGCGGGGCATATCCCCGGAGTGATTAACATTCCAATCTTAAACAACGAAGAGCGTGTTATAGTTGGCACTACCTACAAACAGCAGGGTCAGAAGCAGGCCATTAAAGAAGGCTTTCGCCTGGTCGGTCCGCGGCTGTTAGAAATCATTAACGAAACAGAAAAAGCGGCCAACGGAAAAGAGTTGCTCATTCATTGCTGGCGTGGAGGAATGCGTTCCAATAATTTTTGCCAGTTTGTGGGCATGGCGGGCGTACGAACGCAATCGCTTACAGGTGGATATAAGGCCTACCGGCAAAAAGCAGTTGATTTTTTTCAATCACCATTTCAGTTCATTGTTATTTCAGGATACACGGGCAGTGGTAAAAGCGAAGTGCTTCGCGAATTGAAACGGCAGGGTGAGCAGGTGATTGATCTGGAAATGCTGGCTCATCACAAGGGGTCAGTGTTTGGCGGGCTAATGATGCCGGCACAACCGGGCAGTGAACAATTTCAAAATGACCTCTTCGAAGAAATCCTTCAGCTTGACCTGGGCAAACGGATATGGATAGAAGACGAATCGATTTCCATAGGCAGGATCTTTCTTCCGCCTGCTTTTTGGACGATCATGAATAAGAGCCCTGTTCTGAATATTGTTGTAGAAAGAACCATTCGCGTAAGCCGGCTGGTGAATGAATATGGCATTGCTGATAAAGAACAATTTCTTTCGGCCATGGTACAGATCACTAAGCGCCTGGGAGGTCAGCATTTTAAGGCGGCCAAAGAAAAATTAATGCAGCACGATATGGCAGCCACGATTGATATCCTGCTTACGTATTATGACAAAGCCTACCTCACGGGGATGGAAAAAAGAAAGGACCTTGTACTCACCTCCGTGGATTGGAATGGAACGGAAACAGATTGTTTTGTAAAGGAGCTGATTGCCCTTCCGCTCCTTTAATTCAGGGCAGGAAAACACCTTTTTTCAATTATATTGCGGGTCTTTAATTGTAATAAACGGAGTACGCGCAGGCGTAATTCAAGGTATACACCCCAATTCAACCTTATGGAAGTACAATCCGCGCCACAGAAAAAAAGTAAGCTCACCTTATACATCGTTATCGCACTGGTGGTCGGAATTGCGCTGGGTTTTATCCTCAACAAAAATTACCTGCAGCAGGAAAACAAATCGCTGGAAGCGCTGGATGCCAAAATTGATATCCTCAAAACGAATCTTCATCAGGCTACTGATAGTGCCGTGTATAAGCAATTGGATAAAGAGAAGAAGGCGCTCAATAAAGAGAGAAACGAAGTACTTGCTGAAAGAGATGAAAAAGTAGAGCCCTTTTCCGTATTGGCCGATGTGTTTCTAAGACTCATCAAAATGATTGTGGCACCACTCGTGTTTACTACGCTGGTAGTAGGTGTAGCTAAGCTGGGAGATATAAAATCGGTAGGGCGTATAGGAGGCAAAACATTATTATGGTTTATCAGCGCATCGTTCCTGAGCCTGCTCCTGGGAATGATTATTGTAAACCTTCTTAAGCCAGGCGTTGCCATGCATTTGCCTGTGCCGGATATAAGCGAAGATGTGGGCATAGCTCATGTAGGTTTTTCATTAAAAACATTTTTGTATCACATTTTTCCAAGCAGTGTGATCGATGCGATGGCTAAGAATGAAATATTACAGATTGTAGTATTCTCCCTTTTCTTTGGTGTGGCTACTGCTGCAATTGGCGAGCAGGGTAAGATTGTGATCAAGGCATTGGATGCGATCTCGCATGTGATCCTGAAAGTGACCGGCTATGTTATGAACCTGGCTCCCATAGCAGTGTTTGGTGCAATGACAGCGGTAATTGCCAAGCAGGGGATTGGCATTTTAAAGAACTACTCCATCTTCATTGGCGAATTTTATTTTGCACTCGGCATATTGTGGGTATTGCTTTGCCTTGCCGGATTTCTGGTCATAGGAAAAAGAATATTATCGCTGGTGCGCAGAGTAAAAGAACCAATCCTCGTTGCCTTCAGCACTTCTACCAGCGAGGCCGCATTTCCAAAAACGATGGAGGAGTTGCAGAAATTCGGATGCAAAGACAAGATCGTAAGTTTTGTTTTGCCATTAGGCTATTCATTCAACCTGGACGGAAGTATGATGTACATGACCTTCGCCTCACTGTTCATAGCACAATCTTATGGCATGTCCATTCCTTTGGCAACTCAATTCTGGATGCTGGTAACATTGATGCTCACCAGCAAGGGGATAGCGGGTGTACCGCGGGCTTCATTGGTAGTGATAGCGGGGACATTGGCCACCTTTGATATACCAGAGGCGGGTCTTGCACTATTGCTTGGAATTGATCCCTTACTGGACATGGGGCGCAGTGCCACCAATGTAATGGGCAATAGCATTGCTACGGCCGTGGTTAGTAAGTGGGAAAACGCATTAGATGCCGAAAAAACGGACATCTGACAACATTGTTGGAAACCTGGTGCAGGGCGAACTTTAATTCTTTAATTTTGTTCCCTATAAAAACCGAACATATATGTTGACTGCAGCTCCTAAAAATATCCATATCTATCTTGAATCGAACCCCAATCCCAACTCATTGAAGTTTGTGATCAATGAGATTCTGGTCCCCGATGGAATGAGCTTCGATTTTCCGGATGTCGCCAGTGCGCAGGAGGCCCCCCTGGCCAAAGAACTGTTTGAATATCCGTATGTGGATCGCGTTTTCTATGCCAGCAACTTTGTAACGGTTACCAAAAAGGAAGATGTGGACTGGATTGAAGTACAGGAAGAACTGAAAAATCATATCCGCAAATTTCTCGAATCAGGCAAATTGATATTAGATCAGAAAGCTCCTGCTGCCGGAGAAGAACAGGAAGAAACCGAAACAGTAAAGAAAATAAAGAACATCCTGGATGAATACATCCGCCCGGCTGTAGAACAGGATGGAGGAGCCATCACTTTTCATTCGTATAAAGACAAGAAAGTAACGGTGGCGTTACAAGGTTCATGCAGCGGTTGCCCGTCATCCACCATCACACTTAAGGCGGGTATCGAAAACCTGTTTCAGCGCATGATGCCTGAGGAAGTACAGGAAGTGGAGGCGTTGGGATAAATTTTCTTCTCTGTTTCAAAGTTTCAAACTAAGCATACAGGACGCGCTGTATGACAGCTACGGCTCTTTATTTTTTACTCCGCTAAATAAAAAAGACTTTCGCTTTATAGAAGGCCTGATATTAATTTCTTAGTGCATTATGAATTGGCTCCCACTTCTTTCCTCCGGGCTTATTGGTCAGAAATCAGCATTTACTACAGAACCTTCGCGCAGTGCTTTTGAGCGTGACTACGATCGTATCATTTTCTCACATCCCTTCAGGCGGTTGCAGGATAAAACACAGGTGCATCCATTGCCGGAACATGATTTTGTCCATACCCGACTCACACATAGCCTTGAAGTTTCCAGCGTAGGACGATCATTAGGCAAACGGGTTGGTGAAGAGATTGTCAAACGACATCCGGAATTGAGTACGAATTTTTCTCTCTTCGATTTCGGATCCATTGTAGCGGCAGCATCACTGGCGCATGACTTAGGCAACCCTCCTTTCGGTCACGCGGGCGAAGACGCCATCTCTGATTTCTTTAAAGATCACCCGGAAGGAAGAGCGTTTCAAAATAAGGTAACCGATGCGGAATGGAACGACCTGATTAAGTTTGAAGGCAACGCACAGGGCTTTCGCATTCTCAACAAAAATCAATACGGATTAAAATTAACGTTCGCAACGCTGGGTGCTTTCACCAAATATCCCTGCCCTTCTCTTTTTCCTCAGCGTGACAAGTCGAAAAAAAGTCAGAAGAAATTCGGCTTCTTTCAAACAGAGAAAGATTTTTTTAAAGAAGTAGCAGGACAGGTACAGCTGACCACACAAAGTGAATTGAACTGGAGTCGTCATCCGCTTACTTTTTTGGTGGAAGCAGCCGATGATATTTGTTATAGCATCATTGACCTGGAAGACGGATGCAGTCTTGGGCTAATCAGCTATGAGGAAGCAAAAGAATTAGTGGAAGGGCTGCTCACAAAAAACAAGAGTAAGCTGGGCAAGCTCAATTACCTGAACAGTGTGCAGGAGAAGATCGGATATTTGCGCGCGCTGGCTATTGGCGATTTAATGGATGAATGTGCTACGCTTTTTCTTGACCATGAAGAGGATATATTGAATGGTACTTTTGATAAGGCTTTGGCAGACGAGTGCTTTTCTGAAAATGCATTGAAAGCGATCATCAACGTGTCCAGCGAGAAAATATACCGTGCACGAAAGGTAGTTGAGATTGAAGCAGCCGGTCATGAAATACTTCCCGGGCTGCTGGAAGAATTTATCAAGGCAGGGATTAGCGTACTGGAGAACAAAACATCGCGCAAGTATTCGAACCTGAGCAAGCTATTACCGGTAGAAACCGAGCACGATATCAAACTTAATCCAACGAATCATTACCTGATGTTGCGCCATATTATTGATTTCATCTCCGGCCTTACCGACCGTCATGCATTATCGCTTTACAGGAAGATAAAAGGGATCAGTCTTTGATTACCTGCGCCCAAAGCATTTGTGTTTTTTAAGTCGCGTAATTTTTCTATTTTAGAAAGGTACGGTTTGGTTTTCTAAACTAATTGTTTCTTTAGCTCCGATTACCACCGGTATTTACGATTTCTTGAACGGCTCCCTCTTAATGATCAGAAAAAACCTGCTCTATTTCGTGGTTATTCTTATTGGAATACTTCTGATAACGGATATTGTTCTTACCAATTATAACAATTCAGTTATTCGTAATAACAAAGAGACCCAAAAGAAAATCGAAGGCATCAAAAAATATTATGATCAGATAGGCAAGTCGGTCATTCATTCTATTGACTTAGGTTTGCGCGGATATGCGATCGTGCAAACGGATGAGTTTGCCTCACCCTTATATAATGGAATCAACTGGAAAGACAGTATTGTGAGTCATGTAGAGAATCCGCTTCGCGAGTTTAAATTTGATTTGAGTGAGTTTCACGTATTTAAAGATTCGTTAAATGCGTATGCTAAGTACGGTGCTTATCTGAAGCAGCTTCTGGAAAGTGGAAGGGTGGATGATTTTAAACAAAAATTCAGTTCCGATAAAGGTGGGTATCTGTGGTGGCAATACCTGATGTGTGAGCGCAGCATTGCCGCATTTCTAAACCGGATAGATGAAAATGCGCAGAAGGAATACGAAGCTGCACTATTACGTAATCAGATTTTGCAAATAATTATTTTCCTGATTTGTTTCCCTACACTTTTGTATACCGCATTTCATACATCGAGAGCAGTAAATCTTCTTCAGCTTTTGCGAAAGACAGAAGCAGAGAAAATAGAAATCATTAAGGAACAAAATGCTCGTCTTGAAAAGAAAGTAGCTGAACGCACAAATGAAATAGCCACAGTAAACGAAGAGATTACGTTGCAGAGCGAAGAAATGGCTGCACAGCGGGATGCATTGGCTGTTCAGAACAGGCAATTTCAGGAGGCACAGAAAATCATTGAAAATCAGAATCAGGAAATCCAGATGAAAAACAATCACCTGGAAGCGGAAGTGGAAAACCGAACCATGGAATTAAGGAGTATTAACCAGGAATTGATACAGCAAAACAATCAACTCGAACAGTTTGCATTTATCGCTGCCCACAACCTGCGTGCTCCCCTGGCCCGCATTCTTGGCCTCGCCAATATTTTGGAAATCAGTTTGGAAGAAAAAGATAAAAATAATGCAATTGCTAAGATCGTTTCTTCTTCTCATGATCTTGATCGGGTGATCCGTGATTTAAGCATCATACTGGAAATCAAAAAGTATATTGGCAATCTTGTTGAAGTGAGTTTACCTGATGCTTTTAATCATGCGTTGCAAACGCTGGAAAAAGTAACAGAGCAGACACATGCAAAGATTATAGGTGACTTTCGCAAAGCCAGCCTTGTTAAGGCTATACCTCCTTACGTTGAAAGCATATTTTATAACCTGATAAGTAATGCCATTAAATACAGTGATCCTGATCGCACTCCTGAGATTGTGATCTCAACAATGCTGGAAGAAAACTACGTATGCCTGCTGATAAAAGATAATGGATTGGGTATTGATCTGTCAAAGCATCAACAATCTGTTTTCGGCCTTTATAAGAGATTTCATCTTCACATGGAAGGAAAAGGCCTGGGCCTTTATATGGTTAAAACTCAGATTATAGCGATGGGTGGAAAAATTGAAATAAGCAGTGAGTTGAATAAGGGTACCGTTTTCAGGGTTTACTTCAAAAAATAAATGTGAATTCAGTAAAGCCGCGAACCAGTCCTTTTTGTTACTCAACCCTATTTAGTATTCTGTTCCATCTTATCTTGTGAAGAAGATCGGCATGATCATCCATCGATAACCAGATGAATAAAGGTTTCCCTACAATATGATCTTCGGGCACAAATCCCCAGTAACGTGAGTCTAATGAGTTGTGCCGATTGTCTCCCACCATAAAATAGTAATTCTGCTTAAATACATATTCGGTTATTTCTTTTCCGTCTATTATTAATTTGCCATTACTGATCGCTACATGATCATTGTGTTCATAGTCTTCAATTACTTCTCCATAAAAAGCAAGAGTAGAATCATTGACGATTATCTTCATTCCCCGCGCAGGAATTATAATGGGACCATAGTTATCTCCATTCCACTGGCTGTATCCGGATGAAGGAAAAATACCTGCATCCGGTCCATCGTGGGTGCTGGTGTCTTCGTTTATGGAGACAATATAGGGAGCAGATTTAATCTGATCCAATTGTGTGTTGGTTAAAAACATGAGATACACAGGCTGATTGTTTTCTGCGCGTCCCATTAAAATATAATCGTCCTGCGACAATCCCATTTTACTGAGATGACGTTTGTTGATTTCATCTTTTGCATACACCAGGTGCCGGAACTTCATATTCACAGGATTTTTTAATGGCTGCCCGTTAGCGAATGCCTGGCGATCTTTTATTTCGAAACGATCTCCGGCAATGGCTACACAGCGTTTAACATAATATGTTTTCAGGTCCATCGGATAACTTACTCCCTTATTCTGGCTTAGAGGAGGTACGTTAAATACAATAATGTCTTCTCTTTTTATTTTACTGATTCCCGGAAAACGATAAGTAGGCAACTCAATCCACGGCAGGTAAGAAGGAATTTCTGTTCCCCATATTTTTTGATGTGTGAGAGGCACCTGCAAAGGTGTGGCCGGAGTTCTGCTTCCATAATGAAACTTGCTCACGAATAAAAAATCACCGGGAAGAATCGTGTTTTCCATGGAGCCGGTAGGAACCACAAAAGCTTCCACCGTTGCCCAGCGAATAAGCGTAGCTACCACCACCGCGAAAAGAATGGAGTCACGCCACTCCTGGAAAAATGTCTTTTGCTTTTTCTCTTTAGTCCTGGTCAGAAATTTCCAATTCATAGTGGTGACGTTTAACGGATCGACTATGATTGAACGGAACGGATCACGGCAGGGTTTTCTTTCGCCTGAAGGAAATTCGGGCTTCTCGCTATTTGTACAAAGCGATGGCTTCTTTCAGAATAGAATGAATCGTTTTAACAGGAATATCTTTTGCAGGATCAAGTAACAGGATTTTCATACGTGCTCTTTTTTCCTGAATCAACATGGGGTGATGAATTCTCTTGCCTTCTACAATGCCCAGGTAAGGCTGAAGATGTTTTTTGTGTACCCACAAATAGCAAAGCATTTTGCCATGATAGCAATAGACGGGCATTCCATACTTCCATGTCTCGGTAATGCTGGGGTTCAGCTTAAGAATATACAATCGTAGAAAGAGCAGGCAACTTTTAACAGGCTCTTCTTTTTGATTGAAATAGTTATCGACAGGTTTCATTAATTGTATCCAGACTCTTGGGTGATTGAAAATTACGATGAAGGAAAGAATTAAAGAAGAGATTCTGGCTCTTCCGGATGTGTGACGGACCGATTCATTCCGCGACAATAAACTTTAATCTTATTTTTTGAAGCAATTTTTGCAGAATGTGCCTGTCTATAGGTAAACCTGAATAAGTGATAAAAGAGGACATATACAATTTTGGACTGCTTCAGTCCGTTCAATAGCAGCAGAGGCAAACGAAGGGAAGAATGAGAAAGATGGGCACAGAAGGGAGTGAGAATTTAAAGTCAGGCAACAGCCACCACGCGAATTACGTATCCCCCAAGATAACCCTACCCCATGAGGTTTACTTTACTTGTTTGCATCACTGGTTGCTATGGCCTCGCTCAGGCGCAAAACGATTCCATTAAGTCATACACTACTACCCAACTTCAGGGTGAAGCCCCGAGGATAGACGGTGATCTCAACGACCCTGCCTGGGATCAGGTACCATGGGGAGGAGGTGATTTTCGTCAGGCTAATCCGGATGCGGGTAAGCCAGCGAGTGTGCAGACTAAATTCAAGATACTTTATGATGCGAAAAATCTTTACATCGCATTTCTGAATCTCGACCCGGAGCCTTCTAAAATTGTGAAGCGTATGTCGCGCAGAGATGGCTTTGAAGGCGATTGGGTGGAAATCAATATCGATAGTTATTTCGATAAGCGTACTGCGTTCTCATTTACTTCTTCCGTATCGGGAGTGAAGGGAGATGAATATGTATCTAATAATGGAGATAACTGGGATGTAAGCTGGGACCCGATCTGGTATTTGAAAACCAGTGTTACTGCCGAGGGATGGATTGCTGAAGTACGTATACCCTTAAGCCAGCTACGCTTTGCAGAAAAGCCGGAGCTCACCTGGGGCTTCCAGATTACCCGGAGATTTTTCCGTAAGCAGGAGCGCTCTCTTTTTCAATACATTCCACCCGATGCAGCAGGGTGGGTGCATTTGTTTGCCGAGCTGAAAGGGATCAGAGGTATAAAGCCTCAAAAACAATTAGAGATACAGCCGTATGTGGTTGCTAAAACGGAACGTTTTGAAAAAGAAGAAGGCAATCCCTTTGCCACTGGTAAATCATCGGGAGTGGATGTCGGGCTTGATGCCAAGATCGGGCTGACCAGCGATGTAACGCTTGATCTTACTGTCAACCCTGATTTTGGCCAGGTGGAGGCAGATCCATCGCAAGTAAACCTCACTGCTTTCGAGCTTTTCTTCCAGGAACGTAGACCTTTTTTTATTGAAGGTAACAACACCCTTAATTTTCCGATCTCCGATTTCAATGATGACAATCTTTTTTACTCCAGGCGCATCGGGCGCAGACCTCAGGGAGAGGTAGATACTGATGAGACGGGAGAAGATGGCGTGAGTGAATATGTAAAGACTACGAATAAAACCACAATACTCGGTGCGGCCAAGCTGACGGGTAAAAATAAAAAAGGGTTTTCGTGGGGAGTGCTGGAAACAGTAACGTCACCCGAGAAGGCCATCATTGATAGTTCAGGATTCAGGCGAAAGCAAACTATTGAGCCGCTGACCAATTATTTTGTAGGAAGGGCACAGCAGGACATTAACAAGGGCAATACCATAGTAGGAGGAATGTTCACCGCCACCAATCGCCACATTGAAGATAGCCGTTTGAACTGGCTGCATGCTGAAGCATATAGCGGAGGTCTTGATTTTGTACATAACTGGAAAAACCGCACGTATTATGTGAACGCCAAAACATTGTTCAGTCATGTGCGGGGAAGCCGCAATGCAATAATAAATACCCAGACATCATCAGAGCGATACTTTCAGCGTCCCGATAATAATCATGCGCATGTTGACTCGTTGCGCAATTCGCTGACGGGTACAGGTGGAAAGCTGGTGTTTGGGAAGAAGAGTGGCAAGCTCGTATTTGATGCAGGCCTTAACTGGGTATCGCCACAGCTGGAGCTGAATGATGTTGGTTTTCTATTGCAAACAGATAAAGTGAAACAATGGGTCTGGATGCAGTATCGCATACTAACGCAATCGGGAATATTCCGCTCGCAGCAGTATGATATACAACAAACTACCGGTTGGGATTTTGACAGGCGCAATACATCAACCTCCTATAATACAAATACGTTTCTTGAATTTAAGAACTACTGGCAGATCGGTACCGGGTTGACTTACGAAACGCATAACTTATCCAATGCTGACTTGCGTGGCGGTCCGGCTTTGCTTTATCCGGGAAGCACCGAATACTGGTTCTATCTCAGCACAGACAAGCGGAAGAAAATCCAGGTAAGCATCAATCCTTACCGGACATGGGGACGCGAGAAGTATATACAAAACACCGGGCTCGATCTCGATTTTGTTTATCGCCCTATCAATGCGTTGAACATTACGATTTCACCAAGTATCAGTCAAAACAACAATAAGCTGCAATATGTGACTACTACTGCATCGGTGAATACTGATAGCCGCTATGTGGTAGCTGAGATTGATCAGACCGTAGCACGTATCTCATTGCGTATGACGTATATGATCACACCCAATCTTTCACTTCAATATTGGGGACAGCCTTTTGGTGCAGCAGGAACATATTCCAATTTTAAATATGTAACCGATGCACGGGCATTCAATTATAATGATCGTTTTACAAACGTCTCCCCGGATCTGCTAACATTAAGCGATGACGGACAGTATTCCATTGATGAAAATAAGGATGGCATAGCAGAAGTTAAATTTGATAAACCGGATTTTAATTTCGGTCAGTTTCGCTCCAATGCAGTGATCCGGTGGGAATATATTCCGGGCTCTACTTTATTTTTGGTATGGACGCAGGAACGAAACGGAGCCTTTTACGACCAGTCGGATGCCTTGCATAAAAAATATTCTTTTGATTTCTCGCAACAAAAAGCACATCCTGTTTTTCTGATTAAGTACACCTATCGGTTTGTGTTGTAGGAGATCCTTTTCAGCAAACAGATTTAAATTTTTGTAAAAGTTAACATTACCCATATCGCAATTATAAAGATCATACATGGTTATTGCCTATTAACATCACAAGCGAATCAATAAGCTCTTTAATCTTGATTAATGTAAATTCATCGGTAATCTTTCCATCTGTATTTACTTTCGTCCGTACTCCTGAAATATGAAGCTGTGTCTGTTCCGTCATTTTAGCTTCGATGGTTTTCATGATCAGCTGAAGTGATTCATGTGCTTTCTCACCAAGACCTGAAGCGGTAACGATGGCCGTAGGCTTATGAGAAAATACCGTGGTGGATACCATCCATTCAATTAAATTTTTTAAACTGCCAGGAAGGCTGAAAACATATTCCGGTGTGCAGATGAGGACGCCATCCGCTGCTTTGATCTTCTCGCGTAAAGCAGCTATTGCTACGGGTGGAGTTTCATTGTCAATGTCCGGATTGAAGTGCGGGAGCGAAGCCAGTTGATCGTAGATTTCTATTTCAAGATGGTCAGATGAAAGCCAGGCAATGGCTTTAAGTAATTGAAGATTAGCAGAGTTTTTCCGCGTGCTTCCGCAGAGGGCAAAGATTTTCTTTTTCAAAGGATCGGATTTCTGAAGATGAGATTACTATTCAGCTTTCAGCAACGGTTGTAGCCGGGAAAAGATTCCGTTTAGGCGTATTCATTCTAAAATTGAACGCCCACTCTGTAGCCCGGCCACAGTTCACTATTCCATTTCATCATTTTGCCGGTAGCTATCCGGGCACTGTTTATTTTATAAACGTCCTGATCTTCTTCCTCAAATAAAAAATAGTTAATGGCAATGCCGAAGATCAGATAGGCTGAACGTATGCGCTTTCCGTAATCCAGATGAAGACGGTTCACCAGATTGAAATGATCGTCCACTTTCATCTCGCGGTTGAGATGAATGAAGCTGATACCATAATCAATAAAATATTTGCGATTGGCTCTGTTGGGCATTACAGAGGCTTTGTAATACAGCATACGCTGAAAGCCATAACCAAAGCCCCATGTTTTTTGTACAGGGTTGTATCCAGCGATCAATGCATTTTGATTGAATTGCTGGAAGCGATCATCAAAGGGCATCTCGGAGTTGAGTACGTAAGAACAGTTGACGCAATTGCCGGTGGTAAATTCCACATTGGTGACGAACAGTTCATTATAATAGGCGCGCTTTACTGAGCCACGCGAGCCAAAATTCAATAATGCAATGGGTGTTCCCATTCTCACTTTTTCTTTGGATCCATACTTTTTGAAAAAATTGATCAGCCCGATCTGCACACCACGTGCATCTCCGCCAAAGTTGATCACACCAATTTGCAGTCCGTCCATTGCCCTGCTAAAGTTGAGAGCCCCTAACTGAAATCCTCTCGACCTAGTGGGTGGCGTTGATTTTCTTCCTTTGATTCGCCTGGCCTTGTTAATTAATCCGATCTGGGTTCCGGAGAGTTCGCCATCGGTATGATTGAACAATGCGCTCAACTGAAAACCGGCCATCGATTTATGCCCGATGTTATAGATTCCGGCCAGCTGTAATCCTTCCGTATAGCCACCGGCACTGTTACCAATCCCCGATAGTTGTATGCCACTGAAATCGACACCAACGACATTCATTACGCCAGCCGCCTGGATACCGGCCGCATGATCTCGAACATAGTTGAGAAACCCCGCTATCTGTATTCCTTTATCATTCGACTCAAAACCATCGTGTATCATTGCTCGCTCTTCCGACAAAGTGAGATTGACAAAAGCATTAGTGCCTACAATGTTTGCAAGCCCTGCCAGCTGTATACCGGTGCTCTTTTTTAGATTAACATTAGAGATCAGTCCGGCCTCGAAAATATGATTGCCCGCAGAAAGGCCACCAAAGAGATTGAAAGAAAAATTATTGTAGTATGATCCGCTATAGATGCCGTTGGTACTGATGCCTGGAAAAAGAGATAGCTGAATGGCCTTTTCATATTCCCTTATGCGCTTCGCTTTTTGTTTCAGACTGTCCTGAGCGTGGATGTGAAGAGAGAGCGTGAGGAGACAAATGCAAAGTGGTGTACGCATGAAGAACAGGTTGGTCAGGCTGTGCGAAATCCATACCCCTCTTCCTTGGCTTACATAATACGCTCCCGCTAAGCGGATATTGTAACTAACAAAAGATAATTTAGGCAAATCTTCAGAATACGTAGCATTCCATTGGCCTGTTAACTATCCGTTTTCACTTTTTTGAACTTGCCACGCAGGCTTTTGGGGAGTTTACTGAACCCGGCTTTGGTGATATCAACAATGATTACACCATCCGTAGCTTTCTCCCCGAATTTCAATTTGGCATCCGCTGCTTTATATACGGTAATCGATTCTATCCAGCTGGGATCGAGCAGCTCCATTTCTTTGCTTAACTCTTCCGTATCTACAATCAGGCGCAGGTCTCCGGATTGCATGACATAAAAATCGGCTCCCTCTTCAGACAGGGATTTCAATGAATCTGCTTTGTTTACTTTGGTGGTATCCTGACTATAGCAGGAAACATTTATCAGAATCAGCAGGGCGATAAGACTTACTTTCATGACAGACTTACGAATAATTAATTGTATATGTTACCGATGAAGCGACCCTCCCTTATTCGGTTGCAGAACAAGATCAGGACAACCTATGCCGAATGTAAATAAAAAATTCGTCTAATTAGACACAGGAACAATTTCAATGAAGAAGTTATTTTTTGAAACTAAGAAATTGATAATAATAAAATCTACACCTCAACGATCTGCAAATGATTGCCACAGGTATCCGCAAAAACCGCAAGCGTAGCAGGTCCCATTGTAGTAGGTTTCATACTGAATGCTACACCCAGTTTTTCGAGGCGCTCATATTCTTTTTGAATGTTGTCGACATTAAAAGATGCCAATGGTATTCCGGCCTCGAATAATGCTTTCTGATAAACCCTGGCCGGTTCGAAACCCATAGGCTCTAGTAATAACTCCACGGTGTCGCGCTCTTCAGGAGAAACAACAGTAAGCCATTTGTGCTCTCCCAAGGGGATCTCTGTCTTTTTTATAAAGCCAAGAATTTCAGTATAGAATTTTAATGCTTTCTCCTGGTCATCGACCATTACACTGGTTAGTTTGATCTTCATTGTATGTCTGTTCTTTAAAGGTTGAAACAAAAATCAGGATTAATTTAAAACGCTGCCTCTTCAAAATTGCTTTTCTGTGTGACGAATTTTTTCATAATAAGAGGAAGGCGACAGTCCGCTGATCTTTTTAAAAAGAGTGGCAAAGGATGTCGAGCTGGAAAAGCCTACTGCGAAGCAGGTATCGGAAACACTTGTGCCCAAGCACAATATTTTTTTTGCGTTATCTATTCGCACATACGTGAGGTATTGATGTGGGGTTTGTCCATATAGTTTTTTGAACAGTCGGATGAAATGAAAGGTAGAAAAGAAAGCCTCACCCGCAATCTGGTGAAGATCGATGCGTTGAGCAAAATTCAGATCAATGTATTGCTTCGCCTGAATCACCTGCCGGCATAAGTAATCTTTGGGATAAAGTTCTTCCCTCATTTTAAGAAGTTGCCGATGGTAATAGGTAATGCTCACACTGCTGCTGTTTTATTCCGCAAATAGAAATCTGAAACGGAAACAAATTTATACGATCATTCCGAAAGTGAACAGATCCCTTTGGTGTAAAGTGATTTTTCTGCTGGAGTTCTTTTCTCTAATTTCCAACATCTAATTTCCTGTTGTATGTCAGACAAACTTGCATTCCTCCATTTCAATATCGCTGGTAAAGAACAAAACACGTACGATGCCATTGTAATTGGTTCGGGCATTTCCGGTGGATGGGCTGCAAAGGAGCTGTGCGGGAAAGGGCTGAAGACATTGGTATTGGAACGTGGCCGTAATGTAGTCCATAATAAAGATTACCCCACTGCAACTAAAAACCCGTGGGAGCTTCCTCATCATGGCAGATTGTCTGCAGAGTTTTTGAAAGAGAATCCGCTCATCAGCAAGTCAGCAGGAATCGGTGAAGACAATCAGCATTTCTTTATTGAAGATAAAGATCATCCTTATGTGCAGGAGAAACCGTTTGACTGGGTGCGCGGTTATCAAGTAGGAGGTAAGTCGCTCACCTGGGGCCGGGCTTGTCAGCGCTGGAGCGAGTATGAATTTACTGCGCCATCACGTTATGGTTATGGTATAGAGTGGCCTATTGGCTATAAAGATGTAGCTCCATGGTATTCGCATGTAGAAGAATTTATTGGCGTATGCGGCAACAAAGATGGCATCGACTCCATGCCCGATGGCGAGTTTCTTCCTCCCTTTGATTTAAATTGTGTAGAAAGTCATCTCAAAGAAAAGATCAAAGAACATTTTGATCGTCATCTTGTACATGCACGCTGGGCTCATCTTACAAAACCAAAGGAAATTCATCTGCAGCAAGGTCGCGGCCAGTGCCAGGCCAGGAATTTATGTATGCGAGGGTGCCCTTTTGGTGGCTATTTCAGTTCGGTGTCGTCTACATTGCCGTGGGCAGCGAAGACAAGTAATCTTACCGTTCGTCCTGATTCCGTAGTGCACTCCATTATCTATGACGAGCAAAAAGGAAAAGCCACCGGAGTGCGCGTAATTGATGCGCACACTAAAGAAGTGACCGAGTATTTTGCCCGCATTATCTTCGTGAATGCATCGGCCATGAACAGCAATCTGGTGTTGCTTAATTCAACATCCAATCGCTTCCCTGATGGACTGGGTAACGACAATGAATTGCTGGGTAAGTATGTTGCCTTTCATAACTACCGTGCCTCGTTGGGGGCATCAATAGATGGATTTGAGGACAAGTACCATAGAGGTCGTAATCCAACGGACTCCATCATCGCCAACTACCGCAATCTGAAAAAACAGGACACTGATTATGTAGGAGGCTTCACCACCTTTATGGGTGCCTATCGTACCAACTGGTTTGGAAAAGGAATGGAGAGCGCAGTAGGCGAAGACTTAAAGAAAAATGTAACTACACCGGGGGGCTGGCATGTGTACATGTATATGCAGGGAGAGACTATTCCTAAAAAAACGAATCATGTACGTTTAAGCAATACTGAAAAGGACCAGTGGGGAATTCCGCTTCTCATTACTTCGGTAGGTTATGATGACAATGACGAGAAGATGGTAAAAGACTTTATTGAGCAGAGCACCGCTATGTTAGAGAAAGCAGGATGTAAAAACATTGAACATCACGATACGCATCAGGCTCCGGGACTTGACATTCATGAAATGGGCGGATGCAGGATGGGAAAAGATCCGGACACTTCATTGCTCAACGAATGGAATCAGCTGCACCATTGTAAAAATGTGTTTGTTACCGATGGTGCCTGTATGACCAGCACGGGCAATCAAAGCCCTTCTATACTGTACATGGCACTCACGGCACGTGCTGCTGATCATGCGGTGGAGGAAATGAAGAGGGGAAAGTTGTGATGACTTACATTGTATTATTTTCTTTTGTAGAAAGATATTTCTGGATAGTGCTGAAATGATATCCCCTTTTTTTCATCCATTTGATCCAATTTTCAAATCGTTCTGTCATTTGAGCTCCGCTATTCTTTGTCACAAAGCCAGGTAATCCATAACTTGGCTTTGTGAGATCAATAAATTCCCATGGGTGAAAATAGATATTCAAATAATGATCGTAGTTGATTGTTCGGATGCAAGCTGCTTTGTATATCCATAGAGGCATATTATGAAATGACAGCCAGAATAATGGGAACCGGAAGTTAGGGGTGGTAGACGCTGGTAATTGCAGCGTCTCATTAATTTGATGGAGTATCCGAGGCTTGGATAAATTGTTATAGCGTCCGGGAAGATAAGTAGGATTTAATGAGGAATTATATAAATACCCTGCTTCCTTGATTGCTTCATTATTAACGGGCATCATTCTTGGCATACGAAACCCTTGTACGGTGCCCCCTGATATTTTTTCAAGCATTCTTTTTGATTCGAACAAATGTTCATTTTGAAAACGGGAGTGGAAGTATCCATGCGAAGCAAGCTCATGGTTTTCTTTTTTAATCCGATGAATTAAATCGACAGCATGGTTGGCAAAAGTAACTGTACTAAAGAAAGTGGCTGTAATCCGATATTGAAGGAGGAGGTCCAGAATGATTTTTGTCCCTTCCCTTGAAACACTGATCTGCTCGTCTAGTGGAATGGATTTTCTATACTCCAAAGGCATATCAAACTCTTCGATATCAAACGAGAGTAGTACTTGTTTTATCATGATTGAAATCCCCCGCTCTCCTTTTGCTTGGATTGTACATAGTTTGTTTCCCGAATAAAATAATGTGGGCGTTGCTTGGATTGCACTACCAGTTTGCTAATGTATAAACCAATTATTCCAATCATTAGTAATTGCAAACTGCCAAAGAAAATAACGGTAACCATGAGGGAGGTCCAGCCGGAAACGGCCTGGTGAATAAAATAGCTTATGAGCGCATATGGAACCAGGATCATAGAGATCAGAAACAATGTAAGCCCCAGGTAAGCAATGAGCTGTAATGGTTTTACACTGAAAGAGGTGATCCCCTGAAAAGCAAACGATATCATTTTTTTTAGATTAAACTTACTCTCTCCGGAATAGCGCTCGCGTGGAGTATAGTCTATTGCTATCTGCTTAAACCCTGCCCACTTTACAAGGCCCCTGATAAACAGTTCACTTTCATTTAGGTTAGAAAACGCATTCAATACATTCCGGTTCATTAATCTAAAGTCAGCCGTACCGTGCTCCAATTTGAGATCTGATATTCGGTTTAAGAATGTATAAAACAAAGATGATGTTTTTCGTTTTAGCCAGGGAAGCTTTTTGTCTTCTTCGCGCCTGGTATAAACAACATCGTAACCTTCTTCCCATTTTTTAATTAATTGCAATACTACCTCGGGAGGATGTTGCAGATCACAGTCCATTGAAATAACACAGTCTCCATTCGATAGATCCAAGCCGGCTTTTAGCGCATATTGATGTCCAAAATTTCTGGAAAGCTCGATATAAAAAATCTGCTCCTGAAGCTGTGCTAATTCCTTGATTTTCATCAACGAGTGATCGGTGCTCCCGTCATCAACAAAGATGAATTCGAAAGAATAAGGAATGCCAGATAGACTTTCCCTTAATTCATTGTATAACGAGAGAATATTTTCCGCTTCGTTAAGGACAGGTATTATGAAAGAGATTTTTTTATTTACCATCCGGTCCTATTTAACAGGTGAAGAATTTAGGTCATAGATCGTAAAGTCATCTGAGTCATACACTTTGGCAAGATCAATAGTTCTGTTGCCATACACTTTTTTTACAAAGACAATGTATTTGCATCCTTTATCCCTAATACTTTTCAAGTAGTCCGGATTTGAAAGTGTTTCGGTGTTGTTGACCCATCCTTTTCTATGAGCCATGTACATGGGAGTTGGATCTCCATATCCTATTCCATTGATGGCTATCAAATCATTGCGGTTAGTAACCTTGTCAAGAGCCATTTCTAATATTTCTAAAGAGTTAAAAGGCGGGCGGATGCTAAAAACATGAATCTGATTACATATGCCCTCAACTCCAATAGCAAAAAGTACAATGAAGGTAATAGTGTTTTTATTAAATTGAGTTAACCCCCATCCCATAATGAATGCCATGGGTGGAATAAACATAATTACATAATAAGCGTCAACATGTAGTCCAACAGCAACCTTAAGTATGATAAATAAATAAATAGTGAAAGGAACAAGAAACAAGGCCAGGTGAAGCCATTGTTTTTTCCTTATAACAAAATATAAACCCGTCAGAAAAACCAGAAATCCTGTGTATTTGAATGGTGTATCATAAAAACGTTTTAAGGTGAGCGGTATATCAGACCACAAGAGCTTTATTCCATCCATCAGGGGCATGCCCATGAAAAAGTGATCGCTGAATCCATATTTTTTATTAAGATAAGGTACCCAATAGAAATACCATAAGCAAACTCCACCCAGGATAGCAGCTGAAAAAGCAAATAACAACCCTTTGGTTTTCCATTTACCTATTGTTGAAAAATAAGGTATTGCCAGAACAGTAAGGATACTAGCTGCTGATATTTTAGAAAGGCATCCCATTAAAGCAAATATGAAAAACGGGAAGAGGTGCTTATTTTTTCCTTCTTCTATGTATTTGATGCCGTAATATAAGCTGATAATACAAAGTGACATTGCAAAAGTATCGGGTATATTGGTACGGTTATAAGTAAACCAGATCGATGTGAGAACAATAACGCTGCTGTTGAAGGCGGCTGCTTGACCGAAATAATCTTTAATAAGCTTAAAGAAATAAAAAACGCCAACGGATGATACAGTAAGATTGATTAATCGACCGTACCAGCTTTGGTAACCGAAAATAAGAGAAAGAAGATAAACAAGATAATTAAGTATGGGGAACTCGCATCCTACAATGCCAGTTTTTTCACCGGCCACATCCACAGTTGGGTAGAGAATATTGTGATTGTGTTCGAAAAAATTCCGAGCCACCATTAAGCCATCTGTCTGACGCCAGGTAGACCCAGGTTCAAGAGGCGGAAGAGTAATTGTGGTGAGGTGTAGAAAGAAAAATAAAATTATCCAGAATCGAATATCCTTGATAAGAGTTAACAACTGTTGACGGGGAGGCATAGGGGGATTTTGATGGTAAATATATCGTCAATATTTGCCATCTGAAAATGTTCTGGCTATCGATTATTTAAGGACCTTTTTGAGAATGTAATTGGTTCTGGTTGGGTGCGGAGTCAGGCCGTCTACTTTTTCATAATCTAAAAAAAGGCCAGCTGCTATTTGCCTGATCGACTGTTCGGAAACCGTTAATAATTTTGCTTTTTTAGATACGTCACTATAATTGGAGAATAACAGGTAGAAGATGAACTTAATAAAGGAAATGACTTTTCGCTTTCTGACGCATAGGATAAAAATAGAAAGAGCATCCTGTAAGGAAGAAGTCTTTTCATTTATGATGTCCGCAATAATTATTTTGCCCGATTCGCGCAGGTAAGGAAGTAATAAACGAATGGTTTTTTCCAGCTCATTTTCATTCTCATAATATTGCGCAATGCTTAATAAGATGATCACATTAAATCTTTTATCAGTGATCGTATCTTTTAATATTTTTTCATTTTCTGTGCTATTCGTTGTGATTAGTACAAATGAAGAATCAGGATGATTTTTTTTACCTTGTTCAATGAAGGATGTATTGATGTCTGCACCGGTTATTGATACACCCTTGTTTGAAAAGTAATCGGCCAGAAAGCCAGGCCCGCAACCATAGTCCAGCAGGGTATCGGACCGCTTGATAAGAGATAACTTCTCTATTCTTTCAGCAAAGAAAGTAGTACTCACCCTCATTACGGCATGAAAGGATTGCTTTTGATCTTTCCAAAAATTAGCCCACTCCGAATAACTCACATCAAATTATTTTATTTGTGCGAAAATACTTCTTACGGAAGGGCCTAACAAATGAAAAGAGAACTGATTTGTCTTAAGCCACGAAATACTACTTCGCAGAGTGCTCTGTTGAGTTCTCATCTGCCAGCTTAACATTTCGTGTTTTTTCATTTAGGATTAACCACTCTGGTCACCAGAAAGTCATCCGTTTGAGCTAAGCTTAAAAGAGCACCGATATCAATGGTCGGTTTTTTTGATTTGATATCATCGCCCTTTGGAATGCCCCTGCTTAATTAACGTAATCACTACTTTTGAAAGGCCGAACGTAGCTTTGCTTTTTTCGTTTGTCGCTTTTCAGTGAAAAGGTAAGTTTTTTACTATGCGTGGAATGGTGTCCGTTATTAATTTTTCTATCTGCTTTCATGTGAATGACTATGCGCGGCTCTTACTGCTGTGCAAAAGAAAAGATACAGCTTTTTCATAGAAGTGGTATTTGATTTCTAAGTTAAAAAGAAGATTGAAAACGACAGAGAATTACAAAAATTACATGGTTATCTTCACGACCTAAGGGAAACAGCTATCTTTACCAGCGATGAAAGATTTTAAGAAATACTACATACTACCGGCTCCGCCTGAGGACGTTTACCTTGCTTTAACTATCCCCACTACCATAGAACTGTGGTCGGGTGAGGCAGCAGAAATGAGCGCCACTCCAGGTTCTGAGTTTTCATTATGGGATGGAAGCATTGTAGGAAAGAACATTGAATTTGAAGAAGGAAAGAAAATTGTGCAGCAGTGGTACTTTGGCGATCAGCCGGAAGAGTCGATCGTTACGATAAAGCTTCATGCGCATCCGGACGGCACATCGGTCGAATTAAGACATATCAATATTCCTGATCAGGATTATGAAGACATTACCGATGGCTGGACGCACGCTTACTTTGGAGCGCTACAGGAATTTTATGAAGATTAATAGTTTGTTTCTTTCGCACCATGAGAACGCGCCATCTGAATAAGGTGGCGTTTTTGCTTCCCGTATTTCGTGATGATAAAAATGATTTTAACCTGCATCTGAAGGTGCCTGATCGCATAAAAAAAGTCGTATAAAGTACCTTGAACAAGATTCATGTGAAAAGCGTATTTTGCCGTAATTAAGCTTTTAAGCGGTTGTTGGATGAGGATATTGTTGATTTTTATAATCATGATCAGTATGGTGAGAGGAGTGTTTGCTCAGGCAGATACTCTTCTTATGCAACTTAATAAAGCGATTGTTGAAAAAGGAAGGTATGAAAAGATCAAGCTCCAGCGACTGGAAGAATATCACCGTCAACTCATCCGCACTCCAAGGAAAGACCTCGAACAGCAATTTCAGGTTCTGACTAAGCTGACGGAAGAATATAAAACATTCAATTATGATTCCGCTTTCACCACCATTCAGCAGCTTCAGAGAATTGCCTATGCATTGCATGATACCATTCGGATTGCGTATGCAAAAAATCAGCTTGGCTTCGTGCTGCTTTCTTCCGGCATGTTTAAAGAAACGCTTGACTCCTTGGCGCATCAACCCATGCAGGGAATGCCCGATAGCATTCGCGTGGATTACTATTTTATTATGGCACGGACCTATTACGATCTGGTCGATTTTGATTTTGATCGGTTTTTTACTCCCGCCTACATCCGGCTTGGAAACAGTTATATTGATTCAGCAAAGAATATTTGTCCTTCGGATTCTTACATGTTCATGTACCTGAGGGGGCTCAAAAATTTAAAGAATGAAAACAACCAGGAAGCGCTGGCAGACCTGAACCAATTATTGGCAAGACCTGATCTTACCCATCACCAGCTGGCCGTGGTCGCATCAACATTAAGTTATTTTTATATTTCACGCGATCAGCCCGATCAGGCTATCCGCTTGCTGGCACAGGCCTCTATTGCGGATATTAAAAGCGCCACGAAAGAGACTGCTGCCATTTCCAGTCTTGCCCAGCTGCTCTATACGAAAGGAGATATCAAGAATGCATATAGCTACATACATCAGGCCATGGACGATGCGGTATTCTATGGAGCACGTCAGCGCAAAGTGCAGGTGGGTTCAACCCTGCGCGTTATTGCGGCAGCCAAACTCAACAATGTGGAAGAGCAGCGAAAGATCTGGTTGATTTATTCATCAGTGGTCACAGCATTGGTTGTACTGGTTATTTTCTTTGCCTACATCACGTACAAACAGCTGAAGAAGCGTAAAATAGCAGAGAAGGCGTTGCAGGAGTCTAACAAGATCAAAGAAGAATATATCGGCTATTATTTCAATGCCAATTCGGAATACCTTGGCAAGATCGAAGCCTTCAAAAAATCCATTGAGCTCAAGCTGATCACGAAGAAGATCGATGATATTAAAATCACGGTGAATACGATCAATCTTAAAAAAGAACGGGAAGAACTGTATAACAGTTTTGACATCATTTTCCTGAAACTGTTCCCTGATTTTGTTACCGTCTTTAATTCCTTCTTTGCAGAAGAAAATAAAATTGTTCTTAAAGAAGGGCAATTGCTTACTACTGAACTGCGCATCTTTGCACTTATCCGTATGGGCATTCATGATAACGAAAAGATTGCCAGGATCCTGGACTACTCCATTAACACCATCTACAATTATAAAGCACGCGTAAAGGGCAAATCTCTTTTACCCAATGAAGAGTTTGAGAAAAAAGTGATGGCGATCCATGCGTTGTAGCAGGTGCTTTTTGCTGGCACCTCTTTTTATACTCTTTTCTGCTAAATTGCCAATTGCTTTAACACACGATAATTTATGACTACTGCTACTGACCCGTTTTATAAAAGATTAAGTTTCAATTTACTGAGCCTCGCGCTCATCGGGGGGATGCTTTATATCGGTCAGGGTATCATTGTTCCTTTGCTCTTTGCCATCTTGCTGGCTACATTACTTCTTCCGGTTACCCGGTTTCTTTATGTGCGGCTGAAGTTTCCCAACGTCCTGTCGATTATTGTCTCTATTCTTGTCTCTCTGCTATTGATTGTAGGTGTGATCTACCTGCTCTCGCACCAGGTTGGTTTGTTCATTAAAGATGCTGACGCTATCAAAGACCGGTTTGCCGATCTGATCACTTCTTTTCAGGAGTGGGTCGATACTAAATTCAATATTGACAACTCTACACAAAAGCAATACGTAAAGGATGCAGTTAAGAATATGAAATCTTCCGGTGCCGGTATTGTTGGAAAAACCTTCGGCACGATTACCAATATGTTATCGTATATCGTCTTTCTTCCGGTATATACATTTTTGATTTTGTTTTACCGGGGACTGATCAAAAAGTTTTTGATCTCTGTTTTTGAAAATGCCAACCCTAAGCAGGTAGAAGAGATTCTGACTGAATCCCGTTTTGTGGGACAGCATTATGTTTTAGGGTTAGGCATCGATATGACGATCGTGTTTACCCTTAACTGTATCGGATTTCTTATCCTGGGTATAAAGTATGCCATCTTCCTCGCATTGGTTGCCGCATTGTTAAATCTCATTCCCTATATCGGTATGCTCATCGCCAACATATTTTGTATGCTCATCACCTTAATATCATCCGAGAACATCAGTGATGTAGTCTGGGTAGCCGTTATTCTCGGTGTGGTTCAAGTCATTGATAATAATTTCCTCATGCCCATGATTGTGGGAAACAAAGTGAAGATCAATGCGCTGGTTACTATATTGGGTGTAGTTATAGGCAGCACCCTGTGCGGAGTGTCGGGAATGTTCCTTGCAATACCTGGTATTGCAGTGCTTAAAGTGATCTTCGACCGGGTCGATGAGCTAAAGCCGTGGGGTATCCTGCTGGGCGATGATATGGACAGTCCGAAAGGAAAAAAATCGCGTACGAAAACCAAAGCAGCAACAGAATAAAATAAATGTTTCCGCTGCTGACATACTGCTGTCAGTATTCATGTGTTTGTTTGTTAAAATTTAAGAGTCAGCCAGTTCTGATTCTTAATCACTTCTTTTAAATACATCAACCAGCAAACAGTATGAGTCAGCCATTAATCGTAACCAACACTATTGTTATTCAGGCACCCGCCTCTAAAGTATGGGATGCATTGACCAATCCGCAGCAAACAAAAAAATACATGTTTGGTTGCGAAACCGTCTCCGACTGGAAAAAGGGAAGCCCATTGCTATGGTCCGCTCTATACGAGGGAAAAGAAACCGTGTTTGTAAAAGGAATCATCAAAGACATTCAGCCGGAAAATTTTTTGGCATATACAACGATTGATCCTAACTCGGACATTGATGACGTTCCGGAAAATTATCTTACTGTAACCTACAAGCTGGAAGAAAAAAATGGAGAAACTGTTTTTACTGTTACGCAAGGAGATTACGCTAAAGTAGCCGACAGTGAAAAGAGATATCAGGAAGCGTACAATAATGGAGAAGGATGGAATCCTATTCTCATAGAAATAAAAAAGCTCGTAGAAGCAGGGCGGTGATCCTGATCTCAGCGGAATGATTGGTTATATTGGCTCGTTGTTAAGAATTAACTGCCGACCATGGAATTGACTATTTTTCAAATCGATGCCTTCACCGATCGGATCTTTGGAGGAAATCCCGCCTGTGTTGTTCCCTTAAAGGAATGGTTGCCTGATCACCAGTTGCTCCATATAGCGAAAGAGAATGCGGTTGCAGAGACGGCATTCTTTATTCCCTCAACGGATCATTTTCACATCCGCTGGTTTACACCAGATATTGAAATGGATTTGTGCGGACATGCCACACTGGCCACCGCTCATGTTTTATGCGCGCATCTCAATTATGCACCTGCCATTATAAAATTTGAAAGCAAGAGTGGCTTGCTCCTGGTAGAGAAACAGGAAACGCATTATACTTTAAACTTTCCCTCGCGGATGCCTTTGCCGGACTCGCTTCCTGAAATTCTGAGGCAGGGAATGGATCGACAACCAAAAGAAGTGCTGAAGTCACGCGACTATGTTCTGGTATTTGAAAAGCAGGAAGATATTACCGGCATAAAATTGAATCGCGCTGTTCTGGATCAGATCAATCTTGATCCCGGAGGAATTATTATTACTGCACCGGGCAATGAAGTTGATTTTGTTTCAAGGTTCTTTACTACTCAATCCACCCTTTTTGAAGATCCTGTAACGGGTTCTGCCCATTGTTCATTAATTCCTTTCTGGAGCAAGCGGCTGAATAAAAAGGAAATGACAGCACTGCAATTATCAGAGCGGGTTGGGAAATTGAAATGCGTGGATGCGGGAGATCGGGTATTGATATCGGGACAGGCGAGGACTTATTTGGTGGGAAGTATTTGGGTTGGATGACTTACCTATACATAATCAATATGCAGTTCATCTCAATGTGATAACAAAAAAGAGGAGAACATCCGCTCTCCTCTTTCATGTCATTCAAAGACAACGATTACTTAATGGCGTTCTGTCCCTTGCCAAAAGGGCTAACCGATTTCTTAGTTAACCGGTAAGCATAGGTAATGGAGATGAGGTAATCCGCAAAAGCCGCATCGCCATGCGCCAGTTTATCGGTCTTGGGATCCCAGCCTTTTTCAATATCATTCTGGCTGCGGGTTCTGTTGCGTACTACAGCGATAGGCACATTCACACCAAAAGTATGATTGCCGGTGCTATAAAACACAGATGGTTCTGCTGAAGCAATGTATCCCGGTCTGCGAAAGCCATCACTTTTGCCAAATGCATCTTTGGAAGGAATCCCCTCCACACGACCACCAATACCAACTTGTATATTGCGATACATATAACGTACACCAGCTCTTGCAAAAAACTGATCCGTTACAGAATTGTATGACCAGCGTGTAAGGGGTGCCGAAGATCCGGAGCTTCTTAATGTATTGTTGGTGTTTCGCGGATTGAATAGGTAAACACCACCTCCGTATAGAAATACATTATGTGAGATGCTAAGCACACCATCCAGCTCCGTTGTTAATCCTAATCCTCCGTCACCGGGTTGTATGGATTGGTCGACAGATAATAATTGCAATACGGTTGTGCCGTCTGCTGCTTTCTTATGGAAGTAATCCGCATAGTTGGAATTACCGGTAGGAAGCTTTGCCCCAACACCTACCAGCAACCGTCCGCGCTTGCCAGAGAGTGCATTGTAATAGCCGGAAAGGCGAATGTCGCCCAGCCCTTTCGATTGGGTGTGGTAACGCTCACCGCTGGTATTTCCTAAATGTTCGTAGAGTGAAGAACGATCGATATACAGGATAGGAATTACTGCAGAGAAGCTCCAGTTCTTGTTGTGGGTATAGTTAATTCCCAGCAACCATGAATTATCGTTGTTGATTACATTGGTTTTTTGTTCTGTGCGTTCGGTTTGCTCTTCATCTCCTACAAAATGTTTGTACGAACGGAAGTAGCGATAGTTCATGGAAAGCTGCCATCTGCCATCTTGTGTGCTGTCATACACATTGGCGGTAGTGCTCATGTTGCGTACGGCTACACATCCCTGTGCAGATAATTGGATGGAAGCAAGCAATAAAAGAAAAGCAATGATCGAAGAGTAAAATTTTATTTTCATATGAGTTAATTTCTAATGTCTGGATGTTGAAAATAGAGAGTTACGAAAATCAGGAGACATCAACAGAAGCAGGGCTGATTAAAGCAGGACTTTATCGTGCTGCTTCACCTTCTGCTTAAATAGGGAGATGCTCTTTCTTTCGTATAGAAATTCAGGAATGGAATTCCGGAGGAGGAGAGTAGATTTTTATTTCCTGTTCGGGGAGAATACAAGAAGGATAAGTAGCATAGTCAGTGCTCCTGCACCAGGCCGACTTATCCGCAAGCAAATCGATAGTAGTATAGAATTTATACTCTTTTTGAAAACTTCCCAGGAGCTTAAGCGTGCCAGAGGTGCTGGGCAGATCATGCACCACTTTGGTGAAGTCGGTCATGACGCCCATCAATTGCTTCTCTTTATGATCTTTGATACACACCACATAAAGTGTATCGCGTTCCAGTTTTTGTTTTACCAACTTATAAAACTCACCCTTGTGCTCGAAGTCGCCATCTACACGCTCATAGGCAGGCCAGTCCATCTGATAAGGAATAGCCATGGGGATTTTAATAGTTACTGTTCCGTCTGCAGAATAGCTGTTGGAATTTAAATGCTGCACCAATTCCTGTTTTGCCTGATAGCGCAATGCCCAGATCAATACATTGTATCCTGCCAGGTTAAACAGGAAGACAATTAACAGCGCTATGGAGAATCCTTTTTTCAGGCAGATTTATGAGTAGGGATGCTAATGTAGTAAGAAAAACACAGTTTCAAACGGTGTAGATGTATTTCTATTTCTTTGTTAACTTGATGCGTTGAACGATAAATGACAAACTAATATGAAAAATTTCATCCGGCTTGTAGTGGTAGCCCTGGCTTTTTCAAGCCTTTCTTCCCTGGCACAAAAGAAAGACAAGCCTTTATATACGGCACCCTTTGGGGTGCAGACGTACACCTTTCGCAGGAGTTTCCCCAATGGTGTAGCTGCAACTTTAGATTCTATTAAAGCAATGGGCATTACTGAAGTAGAAGGCAATGCAGGTAAAATAACACCGGAAGAATTCAGGAAACTTTGCGATGAACGAGGTTTGACTATTCCATCTTCCGGATCGGGCTATGAAGAACTGGTGAAAGATCCGCAAGTGGTGGCCGATCGGGCAAAGGCATTGGGAGCGAAATATGTGATGTGTGCATGGATACCCCATCAGGGCGATTTTACTTTAGATAACGCAAAGAAGGCAGTGGAGGATTTTACTGCTGCCGGAAAGGTGCTGGCCAAAAACGGATTGACTTTTTGTTATCACGTACACGGTTATGAATTTCAGCCTTACGAAAAAGGAACATTACTGGATTATATCATTACCAAATCAGATCCAAAGTATGTATCATTTGAAATGGATGTGCTTTGGACACAATTTGGTGGTGGCGACCCGGTAGCCCTTCTGAAGAAATATGGCAATCGCTGGAAGCTGCTTCACTTAAAAGATTTGCGTAAAGGAGTAAAGAAAGACCTTACCGGAGGCACCTCTACTGAAAATGATGTAGCGCTGGGTACTGGCGAGATCGACATTCCCGGAATTATCAGAGAAGCAAAGAAAATAGGAATTGCTCATTATTTTATTGAGGATGAAAGCAGTCGCGTGAACATACAAGTGCCCCAAAGCATTGCTTATCTGAAAAGCCTGAAAGAATAGCATTAAGTTATGCGGCAGATTCTTCTGATCGTGCTGAGTGCGGCTGCGATTGCTGCAGGTGCTCAGAGTAAAAAACAAAAACAGCTGGAGCAAGCTTTCATCACCTACTACTGTGGTTGCCTGAGCGACATTGCCAAAGCCGAGCCGGAACAGATCCTCTATAACCGTACGGAAGTATGTATTCGCAAGTTCTTTCAGGACTACACGGTACTTGCAACGGAAATAATAAATGAAGATTACAATATTGATTCTTTATCCGGATATGAAAGAGGCCGGCTCCTGGGCAGCAGTATTATTCAAAATGGTGTAGACGACCTGGTGAAAGACTGTAAATTCTACCGGCAGACATTGAGCGAGTACAAGCACCTGATGCTGGATCAGGTGAAGGCCAAAAAGGAAAATGTTCTTCTTCGGATAGAAGAGCTGAAAGACAAGGAGTCGCAAATGAAGAGCAAGAAAGACCTTGCCGTTTTTTATACCATCATTGGCGTGTTGTACGAGTTTGCAGACAATCGCAAAATGGCATTTGAATATTACGACAAGTCGATGAACGTCTTTCCCACTACCTCCGCCAAGGGATTGAGAAAGCTATTAAAGATGGAGTAGCAGACAAGCTCTTCACAGATTGCTCTCTTATTCATTAAAACGATTTAACGATTGGCCTCGCTTAGCCAGTGAAACTGTCTTTCCGTAAGCTGAAAATGCCTGTTGCTTCGTGCCAACTCAAGATACAGCGAATCGTTGCGAAGCTTTGTCCACAGCTTGATCGTACGGTCATCAGGAATTTCATAACGCAGGGTAAGAATAGGAATACTGTCGCTACTGAATTTCTTTATGCCCAGAGTATGTGCAACCGTGTCGGGTTGATAATTAAAATAACCTCTTCGGTAGCGCTGACGGAATAGCGTATCGGTACTGTTTACACTTCCCTGCCCTCCTTTATCAAAAACAATATCTTTCCAGTACAGGCTGTCATTCACCAGCGCAGGTATCGTATCTTTTTTATTAAGTACAAACAACTTCACCTCATAGATACCGGCCCTGATCGGTTCCAGCTCCGCTGCTTCTTTGCCCGATTGATAATACTGCCATGAGTTATAAAAAGTAAGCCCGGCAGTGACAATAATGAATACCACTTTGACTATCACATGTGTTACACGCATCCAGAACTTGGGAAAGGTGATCTCGTAGGAAGTATTCGGTGGTGTTATCTTGTTGAAGACAAAAAACTGCATAAGCCGCTTTGCATCGTGTACTAATAAGAAAAAACAATAGAGTACCATGTGCATGGAGAAAATCTTCACCGGTATGTCGTACGATAAGTTCAGGAGCATGACATTAATAGATACACCGGCTGCAACAAACAACCCCAGCGTAACTGTTCTGCGATTGAGCAACAGCAAGCCGGCCAGCACTTCCATGGCACCGGAAAAGATCTGGTAAGGAGTGGAATACCCGATGAAGAGCCATGATAAACGCATCGGCAGGTAATCGCCCAGCGGAGTAGCCAGCTGGCTAAGGTTAGGGAAATACATCTGCATGGCGAAAAGTTTCAGGATGCCATACGAAAAGGAGACCGAGGCAATGTAATAGCGCACAAACGTACGCAGCCAGTAATCTGCTTTTTCGTAATGGCTATACCTGCGGTCGGCAAGCGTCCAGATCATGCATCCGGTAAAAGCCAGTAACAGGTAGGTGCTGAACTGCGCCCAGCCAAACGAAGTATCACCGCTTCCGCCCATGGGCACCAGCACTTCTTTTATATGAAAAAGGTACCGGTTGGCAGTGGTTACTATCCACTCATTAAGGCTGTAATGATATTTTGTTACATAGCTCACCCCGGGAATTCCATCCGGCCAGGTCCATGGAGTAAGCTGAAGAGCGAGGTAAATGAAAAAGAAACGGAAAAGTATTTTTCTCCAGCGCGGCCAGGCCGGTGAGGTAGATAGGTCGAGGTCAGTCATAACAAGAGTAATTCTTGCTATTAAAGCAATAATGATTTATTGAAGCAGGAAAAAATTAATTCTGATTTAGTTAAGAATCATTTTAAGTTCGTCCGGATTCTGACGAGTATCCCAGATAGCAAGAAGGATGATTTGATTTTGCTTCTTCATAGATAATTAAATAATCTCTTGCCTTTTTGATTCGGGCTTTATGATCATCTGTTGATTTACCGATTTGAGGAAACTCAGCGATTAGCTTAATTGAGTCTTTGAAAAGCTCATTTAGTTTTTTGCTATAGACGTTAGATTTATTACGCGCACGCCAGTAGTTTAAAATTTGTTTTCTGTCTTGCTGTGCCTGAAAAGACCACACTACTTGTTTAGCCATTCATCCACTTCTTTATCGGCCTGCTCATTAGTCAGGGATTGCCCATTTTTGATTTGCTGCCTGGCATTTTCAATCAATGCTTTTTGACCTTCATTGAGCTTATACATTTCGATATCATCGGTTTCCAGTTCGAGTAATCGATAGGCCTCCTGAAGCACATAATCATTATCGGTTTTTTGAATTTTATCAATAAGTTGTTTTTTCAATTCGATGGTCGACATACACTAATATTTGTCTCTCAATTTACTATTTTTTTTGATGTGTAGTAACATAAAACCCGAATTCATCTAATCTGACCCAGCCCCTGCATTGCTATAGATTCTGACTTTCCCTGGTAATTCCAATAAGATTCTGCCATTCCATTTACTCTCGTCAATGAATAAGCACATTTGGTATACCCCGGAATGCAGGTGATCAATATCATTTTCCTATATCTGCCCGGGTGAATACTTTTCATCATAAGTAATCACCAACCCATCTCACCTGCTTATGAAACTAAACCCTCTTTTCCTCCTGATCTGTTTATTGAATACTTCTGCATTCGCCCAATCAAAAACCAAAGCAGTCTCCAATGAAAAAAAACAGGGCACTGTAGTTACCGAACACCTTGCTTCAGCGATACTTCAGGAAAATCGCGTTAGCCTTGATGTAAACCGGAGTATTAAGGTATATCTGCCTCCCGGCTATGCGAGCTCCGGCAAGTCTTACCCTGTTGTCTATTATTGCCATAACATTTTCTATAACGCAGAAAAATTAGTTGGAGATGGCAAGCTCGTAAATCTGCTGGAAAAGGGTTTTGCAAATAACATCGTGAAGGAATTCATTTTTGTTGCCGCAGATTACTCCACGGCTAATGCAGGAAGTCTTTATGAAAATTCTGTGGTGAGCGGGCGATGGCTTGATTTCACGGTACAGGAACTAGTACCCTTTATTGATAGTAAGTTTCGTACGCTGCGTGCCCGTGAAAGCCGTGCGGTGACGGGAGATTTTATGGGTGGACGCGGTGCACTGAAGCTGGCGATGGTGCATGCTGAAACGTTCAGTGTCGTTTATGCCATGCACCCTGTTGCTACCGGAAGAGGTTATCTGCCCTGGGCGGAAGTGGATATCAACTGGAAAAAAATTCATGCAGCAAAATCTTTTGCAGATCTGCAGGGAGATGGTCGCGCGCAGATTTTCGTAACGATCTGCCAGGGCTTCCTTCCTAATCCTGCCCGTCCTCCTTTCTATTGCGATTTCTTTATGGATATTGAAAACGGTGAGTTTAAAATGAATGCTGAAAATACAATCAAGGCGAAGAAAGGCTTTCATCTGGAAGAAACATTGAACGAGTCAGCATCTAATCTAAAAACCATGCGGGGTATTGCTTTCGACTGGGGGCGCTTTGATCCAAATCAGGATCATGTCTATTCTAATCGGGAGTTTAGCAGGAGGCTTGAAGACCTGGGTGTCGAACATGAAGCGGAAGAATATCGCGGCACCCCTTTTAACAGAACATGGACAGATAACGGCAGATTTTACACCCGCGTACTTCCTTTCTTTGCACAACATCTTGTTTTTGAAGCAAAGAATTAAATCATCAATATGAAACTTACAGTATACTCATGCCTGATAATTGCCTGTTTCATTATTAACAATGTACAGGCCCAGTCAGCTGCGAAGCCAGATGAAAAAACTTCTGCATTTCTAAATTTTTTCCAGTCAGATTACAGTAAAGGTAAGTTGGATGGAAAGTTTGAAAACATGCAGCACTATTATGCCGATGACATTCGCCTGATGACCGAATTCCAAAAAACCGTAATCGGAAAAGATAATGTGTTGCACTACCATAAAGCCTTCGCGGCCCGTTTCGAAGTAAAATCCTACACCAGGGAACAACTGGAGATTCTTGATCTTGGACCGAGGGTGGTTGAATTTGGATTTTTTACTTTAAACACAATTGTGAAAAGTACAAGTAAAGAGCTGCAACTAAAAGGTAAGTATATAACTATCTGGAAGAGAGAAAATGGTAAACTAAGCCTGGTTACTGAAGGGTGGAATTATAATCACCAGGTGGATAGCGGAGATCAATTAAGATTTACCGATGTGCTGGTAGTTGATATTGCCCTGCAGGCTCACTCACCCATTAATACGAATATCAGTTTTGAACTGGCTGCACTCAATCGATTAGCGGAAGCAACAATATCCGAACACGATGCTAAAATATGGGCCCAGTTTTATGCTGATGATGCAATCGTTTTTACTCAGGGGCATTCGATTCAAAAAGGCAGAAAAGCCATTGATGAATATTATGAGCAGCATGTGAAAGAAATGCCCGTTTTCGAAAAGCTGGATATCCGCAACGATCGCATTGATGAAGCAGGAGAATATATCATTGAATATGCCAGTCACATAGCCATCATTAGAAATGGAGATTTTTCAGGTGTATTCACAGGAAAGGATCTGGCTATCTGGCGAAGGGAAAAGAATGGATCACTGAAGATTTTCAGACACATCGGTATGTATGATTAAACTGAAAGACAAATGAATAAACTATATTTAGAAATGAAATCGTATACCATGAGCGGCCGGAGATACTTTATTTCTCTTCTTGCGGTTTTCACTTTATCTATTCAGTCCGTACCTGCTCAGCTCAGTAAAAAATATGACTATAAAGAACATCGTTATCAATCGTTGCGCTATGGCTGGTATAAGCCGGCTGATTATGACGTTAAGAAAACCTATCCATTGATTGTTTACCTCCATGGAAGCAGGGACACCGTTTCGCGCGATATGAGCTGGTACCAGGAAGCAATGCAAAAAGAAAATCCATCTTTTGTGTTGACACCTAAATGCGAAGAGCCTAACCTGGGTTGGGGCGACACCTGGCATGAGGGGCACACTCCTGCTATGAAAGAAACACTGGCGCTGATCGATTCATTGACTAAAATCTATCCGATTGATGTCGACCGGCTTTACCTGTTTGGGATATCCATGGGAGGGTTTGGTGTGTTCTCCGTGCTATCAAAAGAGAAAGGAAAGTTTGCTGCTGCGTATGCGGTTTGTGGCGGATCAAATGTAAAAGCGGCTGATCAGTTGTTGCAAACTCCGCTATGGATCTTCCACGGAGAAAAGGACGACATTGTTCCGGTAGCGCTTTCAAGAGATGTCTATAAAGAAATGATCCGATTAGGCGGGACAAAGGTAAAGTACACCGAATACCCTGGCGTGAAACACAACAGCTGGGAAAATGTAGCACAGGAAAAATCGCTGGGTAAATGGCTCTTTGCGGAACGAAAAAGATCAGACTAAATGAACCTGGCCGCCTTCGTTATCGATCAATCAAAATACAAGTGGTTTTTTAAATACAAACTTCACCACCTTCCCTTTTGGTTTGGCTATCACTTCATGTGGTGGACATTGCGGATCGGTAGCCCGATGGCGGTGCTCAATAGTCTTGCCCTTCCTCATGCTGCTGTCAAATTCTTTTTTTATATGGGATTCCAGATGGTGGGTGTGTATTTCAATCTTTATTTTCTCGTGCCCCGGTTCCTCGAAAGAGGACGCTATGTTTCCTATATCATTCTGTTGCTGCTCACAATCGTTATCAGTGCGGCACTGGTTACTACCGGTTATTATTTTGGTGCTTTTATTTCAGAGAAAACTTTCAGGGAATTATACGGCATGGATCCCAACTTCTTCTCGCTCTTCGAAAGCGGAGCGCTTCCCTCTACTGCTGCTGCAATGACTTTGGCAATGAGCATCAAGCTGACCCGGAACTGGATTCAAAGCAGGAGAAAACAGCAGGAACTGGAAAAAGAAAAACTGGAAACCGAGTTGAAGTTTCTCAAGTCACAGATGAATCCGCACTTCCTTTTCAATACCATCAACTCCATCTTTGTTTTGATACACAAGAACCCCATGATGGCTTCCGAATCACTGGCGAAGTTTTCCGACCTGCTGCGCTATCAGTTGTATGAATGTAATGAACCACAAATTCCGCTTAATCAGGAGCTGGAGTATGTTGGAAATTTTGTTGAACTGCAGGAATTACGGCAAGATCATAACCTGCTGGATTTAAAATTACATGTTGAACATTATACAACGGGAAACTTCACCATTGCTCCGTTTGTACTGATTCCTTTTATTGAAAACGCGTTCAAGCACGTATCCAGGCGAAATGATCAAAGCAACTGGATATACATGAATATTCATTTTGATCGGCAACAATTGTATTTTTCCATAGCCAATAGTACCTCAGCTACGTTCCATGCCTCCACGGAAGTCATGAAGCACAGCGGCATCGGGCTTAAAAATGTAAAACGGAGACTGGATTTAACCTACCCGGGGAAACATGAGCTGGCCATTCATCAGGATGCGGATCGTTTTGAGGTAAAGCTGCAATTAACACTTCAGCAAAGCAGTGTGTCTGAACGCATAGCCGTATAATATTAAATTTAGTTAAGCAATCCATGATCAGGTGTGTAACAATAGACGATGAACCTTTAGCCCGTGAGTGTATTGTCAACTACATTCATGAAGTGGAATTTTTGCAATCGGTAGGAACGGGTAACAATCCGGTTGAGCTGAGTGCGCTATTGGATCAGCAACCGGTGGATTTAATCTTTCTCGATATCCAGATGCCGGTCATCAATGGCATTGAGTTTCTGAAGATGACACCTAACCCTCCTATGGTCATTATTACTACGGCTTATCCCAGCTATGCATTGGAAAGCTTTCAGCTGGATGTGCTGGATTACCTGGTGAAGCCCATTACGTTTACCCGGTTTTTCAAAGCGGTAAGCAAAGCCAAGGATTATCATCAGCTGCTTGTGCGTTCCACTCAGCCAAATGAGCAACCGCGATCAGCACCGGATTACTTTTTTATCAAATGTGATTATAAATACGAACGCATCTACTTCGACGATATTCTCTACATCGAAGCCATGCAAAACTATGTGACCATTTACACGCAAAAAGGAAAATACATTACGCTGCTCTATTTAAAGAATGTAGAACAAAACCTGGAGAAGCAGCCTTTCATCCGTGTACATAAGTCCTACATCGTTTCGATTTCAAAGATCGAATCGATTGAGAACAACGAGATCATCATCCAGTCTTTCCGTATTCCCATCAGCCGCCACTACCGCGACCAGGTGATTGAGCGCGTGGTGAATAGCAAGCTTTGGAGGAAAACAGGGGAGGGTTAATAGTCCGAAAGCCCGGAAGTCCGAAAGTCGGGAAGACCGAAAGAAGTACACGGCATTGCTTCCCGACTTTCGGACTTCCGGGCTTTCGGACTATTAACTGACTTGCCGTGGCATCTAATTTATTATCTCTCTACATCTTCTATGAAATTGTACACCTGCGACCAATGTCAGAACCTCTTATATTTTGAAAACGACATCTGCCTGAAGTGTGGCTATACATTGGGGTTTGATGCAAAGCAGCTTGACCTGATTACGTTGAAGGCAGAAGGTGAAGGTGTGTTTACCGACATACAGCAAAAGGCAGGTTATCGGTTTTGTGCCAATGCAGTTTATGCCACCTGCAACTGGTTGATTCCCTTGCAGGATGACTCCGCTTTTTGCACGGCCTGCCAGCTCAACCGAACGATTCCTGTACTCACTACTCAAAATCTGGAACATTGGAAGCGAATTGAAATTGCCAAGCACCGGCTGGTGTATTCGTTGCTGCGGTTAAATCTTCCTGTTCAGGCAAAGCAAAACGAAAGTGATCAGGGACTGGCTTTCGACTTCCTTGCTGATGTATCACGCGAAAGTCGCGTGCTGACAGGACACGATAATGGGGTGATCACATTAAACATTGAAGAAGCCGATGAAGCCGAGCGGGTGCGCAACAAGCTCGACCTGGGAGAAAAATACAGAACACTGTTGGGGCATTTTCGCCATGAAATTGGTCATTACTATTGGGATGTGCTCATCGGGGATCGTTCTCTTCAGGAACAGTTCCGTTCTTTTTTTGGAAATGAAAATGCGGACTATAATGAAGCCCTGAAAACCTATTACGCCAATGGTGCACCGCCCAACTGGCCGGATCATTTCATCAGCCCTTATGCCACGGCTCACCCATGGGAAGACTGGGCCGAAAGCTGGGCGCATTACCTGCACATGATGGACACACTGGAGACAGCGTATTACTTTGGTTTAAGTGTACATCCCGAAAGAAGAACAGGAGTAGATAATCTGGAGATAGAAGTGATCCGTGACCCGTACACAATCACTGATTTTAATCACGTATTCAAAACCTGGCTGCCACTTACTTTTGCCGTAAACAGTTTAAACCGGAGCATGGGCCATGCTGACTTTTATCCTTTTGTAGTGGCGCCCGATGTAATTGAAAAGCTTCAGTTTATTCATCAGGTGTGCAGGGGAGTGAATTTCTAATTGTTATCCTGTTTAAATGATAGCTCCTCTATGAGATACTACTTTATGTTTTTTGCGGTAATAACACAGACAGCAAATTGACTAATGCAAATAGGAATATTCCAACCAAAAGCCTGCGCAACAAAGTAAATCAATTCATTATTGTCTTGAATAATAATTCCTGTAATTGGTCCGTAAGCCAGTAGGACAGCAATATAAGCGCTTAGGTATCTGTACTCACATCATCCCAGGCCTGATCCATATAATTAATGAGCCAGTTGAGTGCATAGTGTCTTTCGTAAACAACACTTGCGTTTAATCCACTTGCTGGTTCTTCATTTTTGGTACGGGCATTAACACAGGCCCAGTTAATCCTGTAAATCAAATCCGCCTGATCCAGTATTTCCTTCTTGCTTCTCAGTTTTGCCTGGCCGATAAATTGTTCTTTGCTTCTGCTGAATATCGTTTTAACATCTTCGGCCACATTACATAGTTCACCGGGATACCGGAGCGAGTCAATATAACCCAACGACCATAGCAGTACATGAAGACTTTCATAACGCCAGTTGGCATCGGCTGTCTGTTGCTCGGTAGGCAATTCAGTGAACGCATAACCCTTTTCCGTTTCAGTGAAATAAGCCGAAGCGCCATACTTTTGATCAAATTCGTTCAGGTGCTTTTTTTCAAGGCCTTCACTTTTCAATCCCAGGTAACACAGCGCAAACACTCTGCCGATTACTTCATCCTGATTTCGGATTTTAACTTCTGCCTCACTTTCAATACAGGGAAGATGCTCAATGGTGGGGATGCTGTGCTTTTTGCAGTAGTCGATGGATTTATTCCTGCGCTCCGTTTGGTCTGCCGTTAAGGATATACTTTCGGCTTCATTGATCTTTTCTTTTCGCTCCTCCAGAGTGTTATTCTTTTGAGTGCAGGAAATGAACGAGATCATGGCGAAGCAGATGAGCGTAATGTATTTCATATGTTGTCTTTGCTTCATGTTCTGTGTTCAAAAAATTAGATGACCCTAATAGTTATATTTAAAATTAATCGAAATTTTGTGCCTCTAAATCCGGGTATAATATAACGTCTTTGTGATCAATAAAATTAAGTAGAGAAGTTGTGATATTCTTAAGTTCAAAAATTAAATTCAAGTATAATTCTGGAGACAGTGGAAACGGATCATTCCAGCCAACTACTTTTTCTTTATTGAACTTGAATGTTATCTCGGTGAATTTAAACTCCTTGTTATCTGTTCCGTAATAAATAAAATTAGTATGAATTGTATTTCTAAAATCTCTAAAAAATTCTAAGAATTTTTTATCTACCTTAATATCTCTGCTATATTCTTTCTTCCCCAATTTAAATAATTCAGAATATTTGCGGCTTATCGGAACATGAGTCAATCGTTTGACTGAGAACTTCTCCCTCTCTTTATTATCTGGTATTTTTAGTTTTTTGATTATATCGTCAAAATTTGACGTTAATAAGAGTTCCTTAGTTATCGGATCCAGAAGTGTTTCGCATACCGAAGTGATTAACAATTCAAAACTTGACCATGAACTTATTAAAAGATTTCTATGGTAATGACTTAGATAGGCTACTTCATTCTTAAATGTCTCTGAAGATTTTGTTATTAAATCAAACTGTCGATAAGAAATAATATCTTGGGGTACTGGGAGGGCGTTAGATTTTATGTTTTTTGAAATTTCAAGAAATAAATATCCTCTTGCATAGCTCACCAAATTGGATTGGAGCATTCCATAAAAATAATCTCGAACATCATTAGAGTTGTACTTGAAAGAGTTGATCTCATCTTGTAATAATTTGATTTTATTTAAAATAAACTCGCTGCCGCTTTCCATTATCTGGTTTATTCAGTTTTATCTAACTAAGGTAGTTAGATAAAACTGAATGCTACCCTAAAGACTATTCCGTTCTCTGCCAAACTTTCATGAAAAACCAACAAGGAAACATCGAGCCAGCGTGGACGAAGGATCGAGCAAGAATGGACGAAGGAAGAGATTTCATTTACCATATCATTTACAGCATTGTTCTCCCGGCTTTTCTTTGGCAGGCGGTTAATTTGTCAGTAATAAAAACGATGCTACCTGATTGGCGGTGTACAAATAGCCTGGTATGGCTGGCTTTATTCACCTACGCTCTGCCTGCGTTCACCGACTGCCGGCTGTTATCCGCCTATTGGCAATCGCCCCGCGCTACTTTATACCGTTCATTTGAGCATAAATCAAACAAGAAATGGAAACTTCAGATAACAAAGACACACGCCAGAACAACAATATGGGAAACAACGCGCACAACCGCTCAGGCCGTGTGTGGGGTGGTCTTGCTCTTATTATAATCGGAGGTGCTTTTATGGCCCGCCAGGCAGGAGCCGATCTTCCTTACTGGATTTTCTCCGGATGGATGATTCCTATTGCTATCGGTTTCTTTATTGGTGCGCGTCAGTCGTTCCGCCCGGGTATATGGTTGATTGCAATAGCCATCGGTGTGGCTTTTATGATTGACGATTTTTATCCTGAAATAGATATGAGACACTTCATCTGGCCATCGATCATCATCGGTGCAGGCTTGTTGATGATCTTCCGTCCGCGCGGAAGCAGAAGAGACCGCTGGGACAACTGGAAGCATGAACCGCTGATTTCTTCTACTGATGATTCGGATGAAGTACTGGATATGGTATCTGTATTCGGTGGCAATAAAAGAAACGTGATCACTAAAAACTTTAAAGGTGGCGAAGCAGTATCCGTATTTGGCGGAACAGAGCTGATCTTAACGCAGGCCGACTTCACCGGAACAGTCACATTGGAACTGACACAGGTATTCGGTGGCGCCAAGTTGATCGTACCTGCCAACTGGAAGATTCAGTCACAACAAGTAGTCTCTATCTTCGGTGCATTGGATGACAAGCGTCCGCAAAGTGCCGATGGTGCAGACTCCACTAAAGTATTGAAGCTGATTGGCACCAGCATCTTCGGTGGCATCGAAATCAAAAGCTATTAACCAACCAAAAATTCTGATACCTAATCCCTAATAATATGAGCTGGTATATCGCAAAAATAGTATTTAAAATATCATGCGGTGAGAAACCACAGTTTGACGAGCATTTGAAACTGCTGCAGGCAGATAACTTTGAAGAAGCTTTTCTGAAAGCCCGCATGTTGGGGCTGAGTGAAGAGGACTCCTTCCTGAACAACAAACAAAAAACAGTGAAGTGGGAATTCATTAACGTATCCGATCTTTACCCGTTAAGGGAATTAAAAGACGGAGTGGAAATTTATTCTCATATTCATGAAGAAGCAGAAGCAAGCTCTTATATTCATGTCGTACATCAGAAGGCCGCTTTCATGCAGCTGAAATCGAAGCCGGTGTTTTAGTCAATCATGGATAACAGAGAAGGCCTTTCCAATTCCAAAGTATTACTCGCCTATTCTTCCTGGTGGATCGTGTGGATGATTGAGCAGGCCTACCTGTTCAATTCGCTGGAATGGAGTTGGGAGATCGCGGTCAGCGATGCGGTGATTACACAGCTTGTACTTGCTCTGGGCGGATATGTCATGCATACTTCTTTCCGCTATTACCGCCCCGGGCAAAAGAATGCCTTATATATTATTATCTGGAGTTTAATGATGGCGGGTGCCTTGCTGCTGTTGCAACGTTGGGCCTTGTCGGAGATCTTCAGCACGCAAACGGATTATCTTTCTTTCCTTAGCCGGTCTACCATGATGCGTTACCTGTTCAACTGGCTCATGATTGCCTTTGTTTCGGTAATCAGCTGGCTCTGGTATTTTCTTCAGGAACAGCAGGAGAATGAAAAACGTAAACAGGATGCCGAGCAACTGGCACGTAACACAGAATTAGCCAGCTTACGTCAGCAGTTACAGCCTCATTTTTTATTCAATAGTTTAAATTCCATTAGCGCCCTGGCGGGATCGCGACCGGAAGAAGCACGCAAGATGGTGCAGCAGCTTTCGGATTTCCTCAGGGGCACGCTAAAGAAAGACGACCGCCAGATGGTGACGCTCGAAGAAGAGCTGCTTCACCTGCAGTTATATCTTGATATTGAAAAAGTGCGCTTCGGCTATCGCCTGCAAACACAAATCATTCATGATGAAGCCGCAGTGAAGATGAAACTACCGGCTTTACTACTTCAGCCCGTAGTGGAGAATGCCATCAAGTTTGGATTGTATGATACAACCGGAGAAATCATGATTTCCATTGAAGCCCAGGCAGAAAATGAACTGCTGACACTGATTATTACTAATCCTTTTGATGCCGTTACTTCATCGTCTCAGCAAGGCACGGGTTTCGGATTGAGTTCCATACAGCGCAGGTTGTATTTGCTTTTCTTCAGAAACGATCTGCTCACCACCACAAAAGATGAAAACCTTTTTACCACAACGATTAAAATTCCTCAACTATAATGATCAGGACCATTCTTATTGATGATGAGCCGCTGGCGCGGAGTATGGTAAAAGAATATCTGCAGCATCACGCAGAAATAGAGATTGTAGCCGAATGCAACGATGGCTTTGAGGGCGTAAAGGCAATCGGCCAGCATAAACCGGATCTGATTTTCCTGGACATACAGATGCCCAAGATCAACGGCTTTGAGATGCTGGAGCTGCTCGAAAGCCCACCGGCTGTTATTTTTACTACAGCTTTCGATGAATATGCCATCAAGGCATTTGAATCGCACGCGATCGATTATTTATTGAAGCCCTTTAGCAAAGAACGTTTCGACAAGGCATTGCAGAAATGGATGAGCGTCCGCAATGCCGTTGAGTCAAAGAATACCTCTGCGCTCATTGAAAGCGTAGCCCAGCCCGAAGAGCGCCAGCGTATCGTAGTAAAGAAAGGAGCGAACATTGTGATCGTACCCGTTCATGCCGTGTACTACATCGAAGCGTACGATGATTATGTAAAGATTCACACCAAAGAAGGTTTTTACCTGAAGAAGAAAACCATGTCGCATTATGAGCAGGCATTGGATCCTGCTTTGTTTGTGCGAGTACATCGCTCTTATCTTCTCAATGTGCAGGAGTTGACGAAGATTGAACCCATGGAAAAAGACAATCACGTAGCATTGCTGAAAAACGGAATGAGGATACCGTTAAGCCAAAGCGGTTATACGAAGTTGAGATCGGTGCTGGGGATTTGATCAGAAGCCCAATAGAAAAAGAAGCACAAGTATTCCTGCGGCTACCCAGGGTAATAGAAGTGAAGTACCTCCTGTTTTCTTTAGCGCCTCCATACGCTGGGCCTCATCGGGATACATAGCCATGATTTGGTGTACTTTCCTGTCTGCATAGCCCAGGTAAAGAGAAGTGCCTTTAAACCCCATCACGATGGATGCGGCAAGGGTTATAAAGATGGATACAAAACCGAGCGCTTCTTTATAGTGAGGAACACTCCATATCAAGAGCTGAATTATTTTATCTATCGCGAACAAGATGACAAAAACACTGATTGCATAGCCGTACATTTTCCGATAAAGAAACCAGAATACACCAAGCAGGAAAGCGGCAATGTTAAATCCGCGATCGCCATGCGCTATTTGATTTCGATGGGCAGTCAGATAATAAACCGGTGAATCGCCAAAGAAAGCAACCAGGTATTTCTCATATTCCGATTGTACTTCCATTATGCAATGGCTTCCTTTAAAAAATCATTCAGCGGTTTAGATGATTTTAATATATCCACTACATTTTTTAAGAACTTCTTGTCGGTGACTTCACTGTCTTTGAACTCACGGGTGACAATGAAACTTTTTAGTTTAAGCCATTCTGCGTGTGGATGGTCGGCAGGATAGCCTTTGGGTGCTTTTTTCAATGCGTCTTCATCCCAGAACTTGCCAAAGTTAGCCTTGAATTTCTTCTCTTTAAAGATCTTTTCCAGCTGTTGACTATTGTAATCAATTTCCTGGCGGATGCTGGCCAGCTTATCCGGTTCAGGCATGAACATACCGATAGCTACAAAACTTTTGTTGCCGGGTTGTAGTTGAAAATAATAGCCGGGGGTTCCCATTCCTTTACCTGTCGAAGAGAAGGAAGCTCCGAAATTATTTTTGTAAGGTTTTTTGTCTTTGCTGAAGCGCACATCGCGGTAGATGCGGAAGGTAAGCTTTTTGGGATCAAGCCCGGCCAGCGAAGAATCGAAGGCAGTGAGGTCATTCAATAGCTTAACCACTACCTCATCAAACGAGGCTTTGGCTTCTAAGTACTTTGCCTTGTTTTTATCAAACCAGTCCCGGTCATTATTCTTTGCCAGGGTTTTCAGAAACTTAAGTATGAGGGGGAAATCCATAGTGCTTAAAGACGTTTCCCAAATTTAAAAGGTTCACTTAAGACAACGAAGTTTGAAGATGAGTTTGTGATGTTTATTTAGGGGACAGTTGATAAAAGGAAAATGGACAATCGTATAGGTGAATTTTTGAAAAGATTAAGAAAATCAGAACGCCTCTGTTTCCATAAAAGCACGTTGTGAATTGTCCCTTGTCAACTTAGCCTACGTTTTGCTCACAAACACCAGCTTGGTATTATCGGCTTTATTTACGCTGCGGTAAAAATCAATCAGCTCGTTGTAGGATTCAGGAGGATAAATGCCGCTATCCATTTTCATTCTTCGCGTGTAGATCAGGCCTTTGTCATCTACCTTGAAAGTGGCCTCGTATTCCCCAAAGCGCGATTTAAGTTTTACGGGTTCAGGTAAGAACTCGGGATAGATTCCTTCCGGAAGCTGGTAACGTACGGTATCAAAATCGGTATATGCTAACCTGCGCACCACGTTTGATTTTCTGCTCTCCACTTTCTCGGGCACATAGGTAGAGCGGTTCATCAGGTTGGGTGTAATAAAAATACGTTTACCGCTAACGGACGCATAGCGTTTCAGCGTAAGATCGAGATTGACAATAGCGGATGGAATTTTATCTTTTTTGTTAGTTATGCTGAATGAATTGATATCAAAACTGGGAATAGATGTATTGCTTTGTACCCATTTTTTCTGATCATCATATTGGTTTGTTACCACGAAGTTCAATCCGCCATTTTCATATTGCAGGCCGGCATAGGTGGTTTTTGCTTTTGCCTTGGCATCACCCAGGGCATCGATCACTACCTGTGCAGTGGTGGACTGAATGTTATCTTTTGCTCCGTACGAGGGGGTTCTTACTATGGCCGCTCCGTTCTCCGTAATAGCAACCGCCTTGCGATTACCAGTAAATGAACCCATGTATCCATACGGATTGGTTTGACTGGTGCATTCCAGCCATACCGTGTCTTTTCCGTTGGGCACTGCTACAACAACATGATTGAACTGTGAGCTCGGGAAATTTACATTCATGGGCAGCGCGCCATCACCCGAGTTAATAAGGATATAGTTAGCCTTGATTCCGGCAGCGTCCAGTAAGGCAACCATATAGTTGGATAAGGCCTTGCAATCGCCATAACCGGTCTGATCAACTACTGTAGCTTCAAAAGGCTGGAACCCACCGATACCCAATTGAATGCTTACATACCGCGTTTTCCCCTGCATGTACTCATACAGCGCTTTTATTTTTTCTTCCGGAGTTTTAAGGTTGGCGGTGAGTTCTCTTACTTTTTGTTTAGTGGCATCAGGTAATACATTCCTGCCTTTATTGAGAGATCCAATCCACTGCCCGAATTCTTTCCACGAATTCAGTGTGCCAAAGTACCCGTCATATTCAAATTGAGAAGGAGACACTTTTATCTGAGGCAATACTTCTGCAGCTCCCGGGCCCACGGGTTCAAGTTTAATGGGTTTAATGTTCTCGAACAACCAGGTAAGTGATTCCATTCCTTCTCCGGTTGAAGCGGTTACCGGCTTTGAATCAATATTCAGTGTCGTATAGCGTGGAGTAAGTTCCTTAGGGAAAAGAAGCTGATAAGAAGTTTTTTGGATGGCTACTTTTTCTTCAGGAATCAGCACCAGTGAAGGGATGTGAAAAAGATATTTGTATTCAATTTCGTACTCAAATTCCACAGTGTATGGATAAGTTGCCTGGCTAAGGTCAGCTGCTTTCAGCCGGTTGTCACTGTAAAGGCCATCAAATGCACTTTGGTCATAAATTTCGCTGGTCTTTAACTTTTTGATAAGCATACCCTGCGCATCATAAGCGGCACCTCTGAATGAGGAGACTTTGCTTAGCTTATCATACTCAATAATTTCACGGGCGAAGTCTTTTCCATTGGCATTGAAAATAGTATAGGCTTCAATAACATGAAGTGCCGCTCTGCTTTTGGATATGATTTTGTATTCCGTTTTGCTCTCCCGCACTACCATGTTCACTTCCTTTTTCAATTCTTCCGGAACAGCACTGACAGGATACTTCGGTTCATCTTTTATAAAAAACGAGAGAAGCAGAAAAGAGATATGAAAGAGGTTGTTCATCAGTTTACTTTTTTAAGAACGATTTGCTCGTTTTGTTTTGCTACCACCAGATTATAGAACTCCCGCAGGGCAGGGTATTCATCCTGTACAAAAAGACTTTTGTTGATCTGAAGGGTGCTGGTAATGCTAATCACGTTTCCTATTTTGGATGCGCTGTAAGCATATTTGCCTGCATTGCCAGGCAAGCTGAATAATTTTGACGCGGGCAATTCATCTGCCGCATATCCTTCCGGCACAACTAATTTGAACATATACATTTTCTCTACTCTCGTTCCAAAGTCGACAGGGTATTCGCGTTTCTCTAACTTAAAAGGATTGGTTCCCATCTGTGCGATCACGAAAGGGTTAATGTAAATCTGGTTTCCTGCTACCGAAGCGTGGTCGCTGATAGTGACATCGTGAAGCTCCTTTACACTTTGTCCGATCAGAGGTATATTCTGGAACTCGGTTTTATCGATCTGCCAGCTTTTCTCGCTGGTAAAATCTTTCACATACGTTTCTTGTCCTTTTGATTTAAACCGTTCTCTCATTCGCTGTGCATCATAACCTTCACGCGTAAAATGCAGCTTGCCTTTCAGCTCACCGGCATCATTAGCCACCAGGTCTACACTAATTATCGTTTTTGCTTTTGTTTTTGATTCGATATTCATCCAGCCATGACGGGTGGGAGAAACGATCATCCCTTCTCCGTTTAAACACCGCTCGGGCAATACATCGATAGGAAGGAATCTTTCCGTAGCATCGAGCAACAGAAATTTATCGTTCAGGTAAACACCACAGATCACATAATTAAACTGTTTAGTCATGGGATAAGATTTACGGATAAATCCATGATCGCGGGTGCTGAGTAAAACCATTTCTGTTTTTAACTCTGCCTTCTCGAGCATGGATGCCAGCAGCAGGTTGAGATCGCCTGAAGAGCCTTTTTTGCTCTCCATTATTTTCTTAAGATTTCCGGCCAGATAATCCTTTGTACCATCCCATTCCATGGTTTGCTTTACGTAATTATAAATCGTATCGATCTTCTTTTGCGGATCACTCATTCCGGCAGTCATGCTCTCCACTTGTTTTTTTAGAAAGCCGGAACCCGTAATAGCTTTTCCAAAACTATCGTCTTCCAGTAGGTTGTCATTCAGTTTTTTCCACGAGCCCATAATTTCCTGAACCGGCTTCTGAGGAAACTGTATATAGGACAAGGCAAAATTTATTTTAGATACATAATCATCTTCACTCGTCATGTAAGGCTCTTCTTTAAAAGCCGGTACGTCTTTACTGATCCAGTGGTGACCTGTGGCCTGGTAATCTGTGTTACTTTTTGATTTAGTTTCGTAAGAGCTGGTGGGAACATATCCCTGCATGTATTTTTCATAAACAAAAAATTCGGGGATAACGGCCCAGTATTCACTCCATCGTACGGGTATGGTATATTGAAACTGCCAGTTGGGGAATTCAGTATAAAATTCGGAGACTACCGTATAAGAGTATTCAATGACAGAACCTTCCTTTACATTGGGCAGCGAAAACTTTTGAATGTTGCGGTAACGGTTAAATTTTTCCTTGAAGACAGCATCTTTCGCCATTTTGGATTCTACTATCTTCCCGTTTTCGAGATTATAGGTAACTGCTTTAAGGCTGCTGACTCTTTCTTCGGCAGAGCCGGATTGATACAATTGAATAGCTGCATCAGCCCACTTTAGTCCTTCTTTGTTCAGGATTTTTATTCGCACATGCCGCTCGAAATTGAGGGTGGCAGTGTTCATGCTTATTTGCAGATAAGCTTCGCCATAGTCGACAAGGACTACCGCAGACGCGGATGAGTCTTTATCGTAGGATTTCATTTTTAAATCTTCCAGCGGAATCTCGCCAAATTTGACGGGCGATTTTTGAGAATAGGAAGGAGGTAAACCAGCAACGCACAGAAGTGCTGTTGCGAATAAAAGCTTCAACATAACAGACGGGGTAGGTAATTGGGTTTTAATGCAAAATGCACTTAAAAGTAACCCTTAACGGGGGAATATTTCCAGCGTCTTAAAAATTTCCTTTGTACGATTAAATGAAATCAATCTTTTTCCTTCAGGGTAAATTCTACCGGCAGGATCATCCAGTTTTCTATCGGCACTTTGTTTTCGGTAGCCGGTATCCATCTTGGGCTGTTTTTCATCAGCCGCATCACTTCTTCATCGCACTCTTTACATAACCCTTTCGAAATGCGGATGGAGCTGAGATTTCCGTCCGCTTCTACAATGAATTGAACATACACTTTCCCTTCGATGCGCTTTTGTTTTGCCCGTTTGGGATAGACCAAATTTTTATCGATGTATTCTTTTAAGGGAATAGCTCCTCCCGGAAATTCAGGCGCGGTAGTTTCCGTTTCATCTCTTAATGTATCAATCTGTGCTACAGAGGAAATACCAGCGCAAAGAAAAGCAATAAGGTAAAGTACTTTCATCGGCAGATAGTTAAAAGAACAAGCTTTGTAGTAAGGCGTATCTTCATCTGTTTTCTTTCTCTTTGGTCAGGTCGCTAAACATACTATTGAATAAAGAAAGTATCAAACTGAATGCCAGCGCCCACCAGAATCCGTCTACCGAAAAATCGTCAACAAAATAATCAACCAGGAGAATCATTAAGGCATTGATCACCAAAAGGAACAGGCCCAGTGTGACTACGGTAATGGGAATGGTGAAGACAATCAGAATGGGTTTTACAATCACATTTACGATGGAAAGCAACAGCGCCACGAGGAGCGCAGCCCAATAGTCTTTTACGTGAACGCCCGGCAACAGGTAAGAGGCGAGCACAACGGCTACACCGGATAAAAGGAATCGCAAAATGGTATTCATAAAGGCAGTATCTGTAGAATCAAATTTTCTTCTTTTAAGTCTACTTTCCAAACAGTACTTTCGCCCTGCATGTATGCCATTGTTGATATTGAAACTACGGGAGGCTACGCGGGGAATCATCGCGTAACAGAGATTGCGATTTATCAGCATGACGGAGTGCGTATTACAGACTCGTTTCATACACTGGTTAATCCCGGCCGCAATGTGCCCCAATTCATTACCGGCCTTACGGGCATCACTACCGAAATGGTGCGCAATGCTCCTTCTTTCGGGGAAATTGCGGACGAAATTTATGACTGGCTGAAGGATCGTGTGTTTGTTGCTCACAATGCGCAGTTTGACTACAGCTTTATTAAAAAGGAATTTGAAGAGGTGGGCGTTGTGTGGGGACCTAAGAAACTATGCACCGTACGGCTGAGCCGTAAAATTATTCCCGGATTGCATTCATATAGTCTCGGGCGGCTGGCGGAAAGTCTGGGCATAAAAATTACTGACCGGCACAGGGCCGGTGGAGATGCCCTGGCTACTGCAAGCATCCTCGATTTGCTTATCCGCAAAGATCAAAGCGGAATTATTGAGAAAGCATTGAAACGCAATTCAGGAGAAGCTATTCTGCCGCCTAATCTTCCTAAAGAGGAATTTGATAAGCTGCCGGAGAAAGCGGGCGTTTATTATTTTCATGACGGACACGGGCAGATAATTTATGTGGGCAAGGCCATCAATATCCGGAAAAGAATGGTTGGTCATTTTACGGGAGAAGCGCGCGAATGGAACCGATCCAACATCCGGAATGAAATACATCACATTAGTTTTGAGCTCACAGGCAACGAATTGATTGCGCTGATATTGGAATCGCAGGAGATCCGCAGGCTTTGGCCCAAGTATAATTTGGCTCAGAAGTTTAAAACCGAGGAGTGGGGAATTTATGATTATGAAGACCGCAACGGATACCTGCGCTTTGTAGTAAATGTGGTGACCAAAAATGCCAAGCCACTGATCACCTTCAGCTCCAAAGGTGATGCCTGGAATTTTCTGTGGGAGAAAGTAAAGGAGTATGAGTTGTGTCCTAAACTTTCAGGGCTCCAGCTGGCCAAAGGGCTTTGCTTCAGCCATCAGTCGGGCACCTGCAAAGGAGGCTGCGAAGGAGTAGAGACATTTAAAAAATATAATAAGCGCACGCAGAAAGCCATCGACTCTTTCTTTGAAAAAGGAGAGACGGTAGCCATTATTGGTAAGGGAAGAAAGGCAGAAGAAAAATCGCTGGTGTTGGTAGAGAATGGCAATTACCTCGGGTATGGATTCTTTGGGAACAGTGAATCGATTGCTGATTTTGAATCAGCCAAAGGCTATATTAAAGTGAGCAAGGAAAACCGCGTGGTACAAAACCTGGTCAATTCTTACCTGGTCAATCCGCGCGGGGCAGAGATTATTATGTTTGGTTAAGCTTTTAAAAGCACTACCCGATTATTTAAATCAACTTCATTGTTGATTAGACTTAGGTATGAGCACAGCTGTAATTAAGAAGAAAATAATGGACAGGCTTAGCAAGAGCAATGATGAACAGTTGCTATCTGCTATCTACGATTTATTGAAAGATGAATCCGGGAAGTACCCCTTGGTATTGAACAATGAACAGATAAAGGCGATAAAGATTGCTGAACAAGAAGTGGCTGAAGGGAAAGTTCTAATCGATCCGAATACTACTTTTTTATGATTAGATTTCTCATCTGTCCTAAGGTTCGATTCTAAAATTTTCAGAAAAGCAGATTGAGATACTTATCCATTTGGGATATGCGGCAGAATTCGAAAGGCAAGCCTTTTACCGACTGAATAACCCCGGTATAATTCCCTCTCCCTTTTTAACCCCTAAATTCTTATAATTGCGATTAATTTACTTCTAATTAAGGTTAGCGTTATGGCATTTGATACAGCATCCTCCTCCGAATTGCAACAGGAACATAAGGTAAAAATCAAGCAGGTGCTTGATGAGGTAGCCAAAGTGGTGGTAGGCCAGGAATATATGGTCAATCGTCTTTTGGCGGGGCTTTTTACCAATGGCCACATTTTGCTGGAAGGTGTGCCCGGGCTGGCGAAGACGCTAACCATTTCCACGCTGGCGCGCGTTCTTCATCTTGATTTTCAGCGTATTCAATTTACCCCGGATCTCTTGCCTGCCGACCTCGTGGGTACCATGATCTATAATCAGAAAGACGGGAAATTTGAAGTAAAAAAAGGACCTATTTTCTCCAACATCATCCTTGCGGATGAGATCAACCGATCTCCCGCCAAGGTTCAGTCGGCACTTTTGGAAGCCATGCAGGAAAAGCAGGTGACTATTGGTGAAACCACCTTTAAGCTGGATAAGCCATTCCTCGTATTGGCTACTCAAAATCCGGTCGACCAGGAAGGAACCTATCCGCTGCCGGAAGCGCAGGTAGACCGTTTTATGATGAAAGTTCATGTGAACTATCCTACCAAAGAGCAGGAACTGGAGGTAATGCGCAGAATTTCCAACATGCAGTTTGGCTATGAAGTAAATACAGTTCTTACCAAAGAAGACATTTTCTCCATTCGCTCAGAAGTGAATAAAGTAAAGATTTCCGAGTCGCTGGAGAAATACATCATCGAACTCGTTTTTGCTACACGCAGGCCGAAGGAATATAAGCTGGACAACGAAGCGCAGTACATCCAGTTTGGCGCATCGCCACGCGCCAGTATTAATCTTAACTTATCGTCCAAGGCACTGGCCTATATGGATGGGCGCGATTTTGTTTTGCCCGAAGACATTAAAGAAGTAGCGCTTGACGTGATGAACCACCGCATTCTGTTGAACTATGAAGCGGAGGCAGACAATATCAAGACGACTGATATTATTAAGGCTATCCTTAGCAAGATCCCCATTAATAAATAAATCTTCGTAAGGAGGCACAGGCTTTCTTTCAACTTCAGCGCGTTTACGAATCAAACAGTGTAACCCTGTTCGCCCCATTGGTCACGATTACTTTGGCTTCTGACAGTAGCTCTTCTTTACTTATAGTAAATGTCCATTCGTTATGCCTGTCTTTAAGTACCGGCCGGACTTCGGTTACGATACCATTCGTGTTCCTGATTACAATCTCTACCTTCTTTAATTCAAAGTCTTTCTTGCTTACCTCGTAAGTAGTGCTGCTGCCAGTAGTTGTTGTCATCGTAATTTTAGCGTTGCGCATATAGTCAGTGATGGCAGCCGTGTAGGCATTGGGCAGCTTTAGCTTCTTCGCTTTGTTTTGATAGTATTCTTTCTTCAATGGATCGAGCAACACCTGATGTGCCCAGTGCGAGGCATCGCGGAACTTGCTTCGGTTGGTCTTCTGCTGCTCACTTTGTTTCTTTGGTGGTGTGGGCCGATTGGCCATGATGGTCTTGCCGCGCAGCGTTTTGAAAACGATGGTCCGCCCGAGCATGCCGCTCAGGCCATTCACGATGGGATTAGTACGTACAGTTGCCATAGTTGATCTTTCAGTTATAGTTGCTCCAGTATACTAACGCATCGTGTAACCAGTTTGCACGATACTTTTTCATGTGAATTATTATCTATTCCTATCGATTAATTCAAATACAAACAGATTCCTGCATAGAGCAGACACCAGAACCTTCTACTCGTACTTTTTATCCGGGACTACAAGTATATCCCGCCAGGCGGCAAGGCATTTGCCGCCTGATTTTAATTTTAAATTAAGAGCAGCGGTACTGATTACGTTGCATCGCAGTCTACGCGGAAGAAAAGCACATTTTATATCCTGATGGGCAGACGCGTAGAATAGCTTCTTAAGCCCGCGGCCTACGCACGTTATCTGGCGATGAGTTTCAACCCCCGCGATCTGTAGTAAATTAGCTATTATCTACAGATACGATAATCAGATGAACCGGTGAGACAAGAAGCTACCTTATATAAGGCAATGATACGGATAGAGTGGAAGACGAGTGGACAGTGAGTGCAGAAAGAGTGGAGCGAATAACAGAACCAGATAAGGAGCAGACCCGGTCAGGCAAGGGAAGAAACAGGTAGTACGCTAACGTCCGTTATTAACCAAATCTTAACTTCTTTACCAAGAGGTTACTGTAATGTTATTTGGCATAAGTACCTAACTCCTTCATTTTCATCTGAGTTACTGATCATCCGACACATAAAACATCAAAGAGAAGGAGCGTTGGACAGTGTAATTCCGCTGCCCTTATTAACAATTAGGTAATATACCAGACCCAGACGGGTAATATTACCGACTGACCTTTGCGGCAAACAAATACACTATGTTGCAGAGAATTTACTCAGCGCTCCTTTTTAGTTTACTATCTGTTTCGCTGGCTTTCGGGCAGGGCTCTATTTCGGGTACTGTTAAAGATTCCAAGACAGGCGAAGCAGTGATTGGTGCTAATGTGATTATTCAGGGAACAACGATCGGTGCACCTACTGATGTTGAGGGTAAATTTTTGATCTCCAACGTAAAGGCGGGTACTTATGCGCTTCAGATCTCTTCTGTTACCTATAAAGCACATACCGTACCGGATGTAATTGTAGAGGATGCCAAGAGAATCAATATTGATGTTCAGGTTTCGGAGGATGTTTCTACCCTGGAGGAAGTAGTGGTAACCGGCACACGCCAAACGGATACTGATTTTGAATTGCTGAGGTCCATTAAAGAGAATAAACTAATTGTAGTAGGAGTGTCGGCACAGCAAATTGCCCGCTCATTAGATCGCGATGCAGCTCAGGTTATCCGCAGGGTACCCGGTGTGACAATCAGGGGTGATCAGTTTATACAGGTGAGAGGGCTTTCCGAAAGATATAATCCGGTAATGCTTCACAATGCGTATGCTCCAAGTATGGAGACCGATGTGCGTTCGTTTTCATTTGCTATCATTCCCAGCAGTCAGCTTGACCGCATTTTGGTGTTCAAAAGTCCTGCGGCCGATATACCCGGTGACTTTGCGGGAGGTGCAGTGAAGATATTTACAAAGGGTATCCCTGATGAAAATGGTCTGGTGATTGACTATAGTACACAAGTGCGTGCAGGTACCACATTCAATGATTATTACTCACAACAGAAAGGCAGTGCTCATTTCACAGGGTTTAATACAGGCTATTATGATCTGCCTTCTTCTTTCCCTGCTGATTTAAATAAAATTGGGAATAGTGATGCACTGGTTTCAGCTGGCCGGTCACTAAAAAATATTTGGGTTCCTCAAAAGTCTACTGCTATTCCAGATCAACGATTGAATATCACATTTAACAGAAAGTTTAATTTAGGAAAAGTGCAGGTGGGTAATGTTACTGCATTGAACTATTCGAATTCTTATGCCATCTATGACGTACAACGGGCTGATTATACCACTACAGCTGGTGGCGGACAGGCACAAAACTTTGGCTATGCGGATGTTCAATATAACCAGCAGATCAGAACGGGAGCGTTATTTAACTGGGCATTTAAATTCAATCCCAAACATATAATCGAATTAAAAAACTTATACAACCAGGGTAGTAATGATCAGTATGTAGATCGTAACGGAACAGGAGTAAGTGAAGGACAAAAAAATATTGCTTTTGACAAAACGTATCGGGGTATCTACTCCGGTCAGCTATTAGGTACACATCAGTTGTTCAAAGATAAGACCACGGTAGAGTGGATGGCAGGGTATAATAATTCTTATCGAAATCAGCCTGACTATAAACGCTATCGTTCACAGTCAGTAGGAAATGACCAATATCAGCTCATTATCCCATACACACCTACACCTGATCTTCTTGGGCGGTTCTATTCCAAGCTAAATGAGGATGCCATAACAGGAAGTCTTTCTGTAAAACAAACAATTGTGATCAATGACAATCCTTTACAAAGCCCTGAGCTAAAAGCCGGTGTGTTTTATGAATCAAAGAACAGAACTTTTAACGCGAGAAATATCGGGTATACTCTTGCTTCGTCTACCTTGAACCCTTCACTTACCTATGCCCCGGCCTCTGTCTTGTTTGAACCACAAAACATTAATAATACTGATGGCATTATGATCGGAGAAATTACCTATGGGAAAAACAGTTATACCGCTTCCAATGATTTGCTGGCGTATTATTTGATGACCTCTCTGCCTATTACTAAAAAACTGAAACTGGATGCGGGAGTACGCCAGGAAAACAATCTTCAAAAACTGAATAGCTATGATGATTTTGTTCCGGTAAAAGTAAATGTAAATAACCAGGTCAACCGATTATTACCTTCAGCAAACCTGAGCTATAACTTTACGGAGAAAATGCTCGTACGTGGAGCATACGGTGAGACACTAAACCGTCCGGAGTTCAGAGAGTTAGCGCCCTTCTCATTCTTTGACTTTAATTTTAACTTCCTTTACAATGGTAACCCTGAGTTGAAAACAGCTAAGATTCAAAATTTTGACCTGCGTTGGGAACTTTATCCAAGTAAAACCGAACTGATTACTTTTGGCGCATTCTACAAATATTTTACTAACCCTATTGAAGTGACCGTAGAGGTTAACAGTGGTAGTGGTGTTAAGAACGTATTCTTCAATAATTCACAGTATGCCCGTGATTTTGGAGTAGAGGTGGAAGTGAAGAAGTCGCTGGATGGAGTAACCGGATCTCAGTTTCTGAATAATATCAATTTACTTTTTAATGCTACCCTGATCAAGAGCGAAGTTAAAATTAATGATGCCTTTACTGCAGGACGCGAATCTTCCCGCCCCCTTCAGGGACAAGCTCCGTATACCATCAATGCAGGTATATTCTATACTTCAGATCCATCTGGCTGGCAGGTAAACCTGTTGTATAATGTGGTAGGTAAAAATATCGTGTTTGTTGGAAACGAAAGTTACCCTGATGTGTATCTGATGCCCCGCCACATTGTTGACCTTACCTTCAATAAACAACTGGGTGAACGCTTTAATTTAAAAGGAGGTATTTCAGATATTCTTAATCAGCGCAATCAATTGCTGCAAGATGGCAATGGCGATGGTAAGCTGGATAATAAAAAAGATGTCAATGTTCAGTCCTTCCGTCCAGGACAAGTGTTTTCGGTGGGCTTCTCTTACAAACTCTGGTAAGAATCGGGCACCACATTTTCTTTTTCAAATGTCCACGTGATTGACCGTTCATCACGTGGACATTTTTATTATTCATCTATCCTAAATATTGGTAAAGTAAAATTGGGATTGGATTAACATTGAGGTAACATGATCGGGGTAGGTTTGCACTGATTTAAAAAGTGATCTAAAACTTATAACATGAAACACTTAATTTCTTTTACTCAATTAATGCGCTGGACTATTCCTGCTCTTGTGGCAGTTGTGGCCATCGGTTTTACATCCTGTAAGGATGATGAGACTACCAAAGCTGCCCCAGCAGTAACAGTGGCTACAGCTACGGCATCAAATACTGCGGGCTCGAAAGTAACTACTTCTGTTACGATTGATTCTCCGGAGGGAGGCAAGAACTTGGCCATTTTAGTAAACGGCCAGGCAAACACAACACTACCCGATGTAGCATTGGATGGCACAACTTCGCAAACAGTAAATGTTGAATTCACCATTCCTGCAACAGCAACAGTAGGTGCGGTTTATGTTATTACATTACAGGCTACTGATAGCAAAGATCAATTGTCTGGTGTAGGAATATTCACAGTAACAGTATCCTCCGTGGCTTCTAAGCAGATAGTAGAAGTTACCGGCAATATCACTGCTAATACTACATGGACTGCAGACAAGATTTACCGATTGAACGGATTTGTGCGCGTAGGTACAGATGCGAAACCATCTTCAGGAACAGTAGAACCGGTAATTACAAGTACTGCAGTGCTTACTATTGAAGCTGGTACAGTGATCTATGGAAAGAAAGGTACTCCGGGCGGTACGTTGATAGTACAGCGCGGAAGCCAGATCATCGCTAACGGAACCGCGGCAAAACCAATTATTTTCACATCTGACCAGGCAGTAGGTGCAAGAAAAGCAGGTGACTGGGGTGGAATTGTTATTTGTGGTAAAGCAAAGAATAATTTTGTTCAGAGCTTGAAGTCTACTTCAACAGGAGTTGAAGGCGTGGAGGAACTTGAGGGTGCCTATGGCGGATTCCACGGTGGTGGTGGTGCAGTGACTGCTAATGATGCTGACAATTCAGGCTCATTGAAGTATGTACGTATTGAATTTGCCGGTTATCCAATTAACCCTAATCAGGAAATCAACGGATTGACTTTGGGTAGCGTAGGATCAGCTACAACTCTTGATTATATACAAGTAGCTTATTCCAATGACGATTCTTTCGAATGGTTTGGTGGTGCAGTAAATGCAAAACATTTGATCGCATATAAAACGCTTGATGATGATTTCGATACGGATAACGGATTCAGCGGTAAAGTGCAATTTGGGTTGGCTATACGTGATGCAAACACTGCTGATCAATCCGGATCAAATGGATTTGAATCAGACAACAACGCTCAGGGTTTTGATTACGATCCTAAAACTTCAGCTCAATTCTCTAACATGACCATTTTGGGTGGTAAAGCAACGGCAGGTACTGGTATGAACATTCAGTTTCAGCATGGTGCACAAATCAGAAGAAATTCGGAAATCGACATCTATAACTCTGTAATTACTGCGTTCCCTACTGGTATCTATATCGATGGACAACTTCCTGCTAATGGAACAACTCCCGGATTGAGCGGATCGGTTACAAAGGCAAGTGCAGGTTCAGTTGTACTTAAGAATAACATTTTAGCAGGTGTAGATGGTTGGGGAGGAAATGGATTTGGATCAGCAGCTACGGCTGATGAAGTTACAGCTCTTGGTTTGACTGCTGCAGGAAGCAATCACGCAAATAACCCTCGTGGAAGAGTTGTAGCGGCAGGCGCAGCAAGCTTTACTAATGGGGTGTTTGCTTATAACGCAGGTGCTACAGAGCAACAAATTAACAGCAAAGCACCAGTGTTATGGTTTAAAGATACCAATACCTTGTTGACAAAATATACTGATACTGGTATTGTAGCAACTACGTTTGAGCCTACAAGCGCTACACCCGTACTCGCTGTTTCAAGTGGTCTATTGAGTAGCGGAGCTGATTTTGCAGGTTTGTCAGGTTTTGAGTCAGTTTCATATAAAGGTGCCTTCGGTGCTCTTGATTGGACTGCAGGTTGGGTAAACTGGAATCCTCAGATCACGGATTATTCAAAATAAGAATTGAAATTTATTTTTCTAAAAAGATCGGGGCACATCCCCGATCTTTTTTTATGCCTCGATCTTCCTAATTTTGTCTCATGAAATACATCATTCCATTTGTAATTGTTTTCGTTATCAGCTGTTCAGGAAAGAAGAGTTACGATGTTATTAATTTTTATGATTTGAAGGAACAGGACGAATTGCTAACGCAGCTCGTTACTTACCTGGCAGATGCTCCACTGGGTGTGAAAATGACAGATCGGTTTAATTCGAAATATGTAAATCATTATTCTTTTCTGGCATCCAAATTTTCGATAGCGAAATATTTTATAGCCGAGGATGGCACTCACTATTTTTATATCGTTCGCCCGGCTTCAAAAATTGGTGAGCACAGAGGAGTAGGTGGCCACTTTAAAATGAAGGATAAGTTTCATCTCACCGATTTCAGGGAAGAGTTTGTTACTCCAATCATGTCGGAAGAAGATATTAAAGGAAAAAGTGCTTTCTTATTTGATGAGATGGTAAAAGGAGATTTGCACAGGTACCTGGAAATGGAATCGTATGTACAATGGCCCAATCCGATATCTTATTATGATACCATTACCTACGAGTGGAAATTGAAAGCTGATTTTGAAAAGGAAAAACCGGAAGGAGATAGTCTCTAAACTTCAAAGTAAATCTTTCAAAGCCTCACTCAATTCCTTAAAACGAAAGGCATATCCCGCCTCTTCTACTTTCTCTGCCGATACATTACTTCCATTGATCACAATGTTCGCCATTTCACCTACGACTATTTTTAAAACAAAAGCCGGAACGTTGGGTGCCCATAGCGGACGATGCAACGCTTTGGCCATGGCTTCGGTTATCTCCTTATTGGTAGTCGTGTGAGGTGCTACTGCATTATAAGCACCTGTCATTCTGTTATCTTCCACTGCTTTGGCGAAAATACCACACAGATCATCGATATGTATCCAGCTCACGTACTGCTTGCCGGTAGCGAGCGGTGAACCAACAAAGAGTTTAACAGGCTTAGCCATTTGTTTCAATGCTCCGCCTTTCTCGCTGAGCACAATGCCAATCCTGATTTTCACTACACGAATGCCGAGCGACTGGATCTGATCTACTTCCTCTTCCCATGCCCTGACCACCTGGGCCAGAAAATCATCTCCCGGTTTACTTTCTTCATTGTACAACTGATTGCTCATGGTAAATCCATAAATGCCGATCGCGGATGCAGCGATGACGTTTTTTACCTGATGCTTTCCCTGCTTCAATGTTTCGAAGAGAAGACGTGAAGAATGAGTACGGCTTTCCAGTATTTCTTTCTTCCACTCCTCACTCCATCGATAATCGCTTACACCAGCCCCGGCAAGATGAATGATAGTGTCAATGCCTTCCAGTGCTTTCGGGTCGATGTGTTTCTTTTCAATATCCCATTGATAAGAAGGTACGACTCCTTTTTTGACAGCGCGCCCAAGGTGAGACACTTTGTGTTTTTGACTCAGTAGCAATTCAGTTAACTGTTTTCCGATCAGGCCGGAAGCACCGGTAATGAGGATGTGATTTGGCATTTATTATTTTAATAACTTTGCAATGTATTTTTTTTTCATGCTGCGACACAATGATGTTGCCGTATATTTATTTTTTTAACTCTTAACACCCACACATGAAGAAGGTTATCATCAGCCTGTTTTGCTTTTCATTGTACATTACCCACGCCCAAACCGTATCGGTGACCAAACAGCAGGAACGCGTAAAGGGAGAGAATACCGATGGTTATGCTTTGGAACTGGATGTTGCCCCACGTGAAGAAGTAAGCTCCGCCTGGGTCAGGTATCTTAAAGAATCGGGTAAATTGAAAAACAGCGGTGACCTGATCAGCATTACAGAACCTGTTATCGGGGGAACGGTATATGCAAAAGGAATAGTCTATGCCACAGCAACGGGCAGTGAAAATAAAAGCAAAGTGTGGATTGGCCTGAAGGAATCGGAATGGACGGTAAATGACATACAGATTGTGTATAAAGAACTGGAAGCATTAACGTATCGCTTTGGTGTAAAATTTTATCGTGATAAGATTCAGGCACAGATTGATGAAGTAGGACAGGCGTCAGCAGCAGTAGATAAGCAACAGCAGCGGCTGGTAAATCAAAATAAAGACCTGATGCTGAAGCTTAGTAATAACGAGAAAGAAAAGATCCGTTTAGAGAAGGCACTCGAAGCAAATAAGCTGGAGCACGAGGCGTTGCTGATAAAAATTTCGAATAATAAGACCTCGCAGGATTCTGTAGCCAATGCCGGTGTGCAAATCAAAAAAGTAGGGGAGATGCATAAGGAACGTCAGCGGAAGGTGAATTAGCCTTACCAGAATTTCCACCAGGGTTTCTTGCCTTCTCCTGATGAAGAGGAGGAATTAGTATCCTTCGTATTTTTTGCCACTTCCTTTGCCAGCATGGCTTTGGATTTGTGTTTAATGACGTGAACAAACTGATTTGCGGCCAGAATTTTATTTACACGTTCTGTCAGGGGTTTTCCTTTTTCAGGACTCACCATCGCCACAAAGCTTGCGTAGCCTTTCATTGAAGCCATCAGGTTGGAGGAGTTCTTCCACTGTTTTCCTGCTATTCCATCCTTTTCAATTTGAAATAATAAAGCCCTAAAGCGATCCAGCTCCCTGGCATTTACAGAAGGTTTGTCGTTGACAATAATTCCGGTTACTTCCTTGCGTGCACCTTTCCTTAACACCCTGAACTTATCGGGATGGATCGTCAGGTTTTCTTCTTTGATAATCTTCTTTACAAAACCAACTAATGTCTTTATGCCGGTTGTTGCTTCTCCGGTTGCGGAAAATGTAAGATCATCTGCATAACGTGTATAGTTGAAATTCAGTTTTGAAGCAATGCCCTTTAAACGCGCATCCAGCTTGCGGCAAATGATGTTCGTAATGGCAGGACTGGTTGGCGCACCTTGTGGCAGGAAACGTTCCGAGCTAGCTGCGTAATACGTTTCGCTATCCAGTTCGATCTCATCGCATTCTGGTTCAGTACACATCAATCCTAGTATAGTGGCAATTTGTTCTGAATAGCCGAAGGATTGAAAGAGACCCTTTACTCTTAAATAAGAGATGGAAGGGAAAAAATCTTTGAGATCGATATTGATCACTACGTCTGCCTTGATGTGTGGCAATGCATTTGTTACAATGGATTTTTTCTTCACAAAGCCATGAGCGGCATCATTGAGCAGGACTTTGTCCAGGATATTTTGAAGGATCCAATACTGTGCGCTCTTCAGCCGTGGCATAGGTGTTGAAATCAGCCGTTTGCCTCCGGTTTTCTTGGGGATGTAAAAATGTTTGTAGTGTGTGGTTTTACTTACAATGCGGTGATAAGAAAGAAAGCGCACCTGCCCTGCCGGAATGCCCATCGCTATAGCAAGTTCTTCTGCATGATGAAGAATGGGTAACTGAAGAGCGGTTAACCTGGCGATATCGCTCTCCTTATTATTTAATCCTTTGGATACATGCTCACCCAGATAAAGGATCTCCTTTTCTTTTCGCTCTTTCCAATGAGCAGCCTTCTCTTCCCGTTTTTGTTTTCTTAATTTTTTGTTCTCTTCCCTTTTGAGTTTAGATTTTTCAAGACGTGCCTTACGTACATCTTTCAGCGCTTCTTCTCTGTTCTTGTATTTTCTTTGCTGCTCAATCAGTGCATGAAGTTCTTTCACCAGCACTGCTTCTTTCTGAATGATCTGTTCTGGTAGTGAAGGAACACCACCTGCCGATTTCCAGAAGCCGAGGCGTTTCATTTCCTCCAGCACTACAGCATCCTTGGTGGAGGCTTTGATGCGATCGTAAAGTTGCTGACGTGTGGTTTGGGAGTCGGCCATAGTAAAAAGAAAAAGTAGCAGCGAGAATATCCTTCGTCATACGGAGGACTGGAGCGGTCAACTCCAGCGAGACGCTACCTATACGTTATTCCAATTCCCAGAATTCGCACCGGGAATGACGTATAGGTAGCAGGATCGCACAGTTAAGAACGGGCCAGTGGCGCGTTAGTAAGCTGTGTACAAGGACGGTGATCCACCGCCCGGGTTGCAAGTCGTAATACCCTCTGCTGCTACTATGTTTAAAACTAATTTTAATAATCTGTTTACAAAAATTTATTACTGCTTTTGTTTTTCTCTTAATGCGATGCGCAGTGCGAGCATGTGTTCACAAGGACCCTGCATCATTTTGTTTTGTGTATAAAAATTGCAGGTGCACTTTCCGCTCACCGCCCGCTCGTCTTTATCAATCACTAACTCAGGCTGATACGATTTGCCTTTATCGGTGACGGTACCTGTCAATACTTGCTTGCCTTCTTTATTTCCAAGTGAAACATTTACACTGTTTGTAAGCACAAACCGATTGGCTGCTTCTTCTCTTGAATTGGAGAAGCGAAGCTCTTCCAAAGGGAGGGAGTCGCGCGATAGCTCGCGTATGCGGTACGAATTGTTATTGATATCATAGATTACTCTTCCGGCCTGCGTAAATGCAGCGAGCGCGCCAAGGACCGTTCCTTTATTCATGTTGAGTCGTGCTGCCAGACTATCCGCTTTTTCTACCCAATTTTCCTTTAGGCCGATATACACCTTTTGCATCGTTAATGCATCCACCTCGGCACGTGGTGCAAGCAAATCAAAGTTGCCCAGGCGCGACCAGTCATTCACAGTCCATCCGGAAAGACCTAAGGTAAAATTCAGATCGCCAAGGTCAGCGATGTAGAAGGAGGGAAGACCCGATCCAAGCAATACCACTTTGAATTTTTTTGCTATAGGGATTAATCTTTCCAATAATAATAATCTGCGTCTTCCCCAGATACGGATTTCTTTGGCTTCGCTTCCTTCATAAAGGGAACGCCCACATCTGATCTCATAATTCCAGGGTTCTAAAATCAACCGAACCGGCTCACCGGGCTTTAATATCCAACGTATGGAACGAGGCCCTTCTTTTTCTTTATGTCTCCTTAACAGAAAACAAATGTTATACACGTCCATTGGGTGAAGGGTGAACGTGGTGGCAGGAACTGACATGGCTGAGCTTACCTGCAGAAAGCCACGTACCCAGCTGGCGGGTACATCTATTTTTACTTCCTTATAACTTTCTTCGTGTGTGGTTTGCACTTCAAAGCCCGAAGGGTCGACATTGAAATGCGTTTCTTTGTATTCGCGGATCTTTTGAAATTCGTTATAGAGATCGGAGGAGTAATCAATGTTCGTAGTACCGCATTTAAACTCGTTTACTTTATTAAATACATTGTAATTGCAGCCAAGTTTTCCATAAGAGGATTCATCCTGGCTAAAGCACTCAAAAAATAATTCATCCGGGTGGATGGTGATGATAGGATCAAGCACAAACCAGGCATCACGATTATCATGATAGAGAAAGTTGTAATACTTTTTACGTGCATTGTAAAAGGGAGCCATGGTTTCGTTATGCTGTTTGTTAATAACAGACAACTCTTCGCGAACGGCTTTTAATTTTTGTTCTACTTCTGCAGTTCCCTTCATGTACTCTGCCAGCCAGATGTCTTCCTGCTGCTGCGCCCATACTTTATAATCTGATTTGTCTTTCGGCTTAAAGCGGAAATCAGAAACGACAATGTCGTGCAATGCAGAGATTGCTTCGCGGAAAGGAATATGTTTGTTAAGGTATCCGGAGAAGTAAGTAGGCTCACGGTATATATCGGGAGCAAAGCTCATCGCGGTAGCATGCGCACTGCTCTTAACAGAAGTATCTCCTTTAAATTTATAATCAAATTGCATACTATGCTTTGCTATAGTCGGAATAATGCTTTTTTATAACCGGAGAACTAATGCCAGGATATGCGGTATGAATGTCGCGCAATGCAGCGATGCATTCTGCTTTTTCATGAATGGCCATGGATACCGATACACGTGTAAAGATCGTGGAAGCTATGTTTGCTGCCTTCTCATTTTTCAGTGATTCTTTCCTGAGGAAACTCATTACCCGTGCTTTAGCTGCTTTCCCTTTATTTACCTGCGAAAGTAAGGTGATGAAATAAGGTGTAAGCTGCTCTATAATATCCTGTTTACCTCCTGCATAGCTTTCGAGGTAAGCGGTAGTGAATAGCTGAACTTTCGTAGTGGGATGTTGACTCAGCTTTAACAGGTATTCGGTTCCACCTTCTGCCTGAAAAAATCTTGTTATCATCTCTTTCGCAAAATCCTGAACGTCTTCTTTTACACTATCGCAAAGCATCACCAGTAAGTCAGTTGTCCAGTCGGAGGGCGTAAATACATTCCGGAAGTAATCAAAGGCGAAGATGCGGGTATCGTCCCAATACGAGTCGGTGATACGAAGAGCTGCTTCACGTGCATCCCTTATTTTGTCCGGATATTTTTTAAAACTATTCCAGGTGTAGATTCTCACTTCTTCCAGTGCATTACTTCCCAACCTGACCAGTTCTGGCACGGTCAATTCTTCCTCTTTAATATTTTTCTTCAACAGAATGAGCCCCATCAGCTGCGAAGTGCGATACTTTGAATTCAATAGCAACAAGGATCTTTCCCTGGGAATGACATGAAGACTTTCGCTTAATTCATTGGATAATAAGCTAAGCAGATCATCATGTACTCCTTCATACGATTCTTTAATGAGAAACGCAGGCACAAACAGGTCTACCAGTTCTTTGCCAAATTCAGGATACGCTTTTGTCAGCCTTTCAATAATTGGCTTTACCGCATTACGTACATCGGCCAATGGAGAGAGGCAGAAGCTCACCAATATTTCCTTTTTCTGCAGTAATGCTTCCTCCGGAAATTTCCCCAACAAGGCTATGCCCAGGCTCCGGGAGTTGGCATTGGTGGATTGCAAAAGGATCTGAAGAAAACCGGCAGGAAGCTGCTCAGGGCTCACCTCGTGCTTCATCAATATTTTTCCGGCCAGTGCATGAATTTCTGCAGAAGAATGCTGAAATAAGTCTTTGATGATATCCAGGCTAATGTATTTCAGATAATCACCAAATGAGATAACGAGTGTATCCGACAGCTGTACGATATAACGTTCATCGTCTTCATTTCGAAGTTCAAAAGAGATGATAAAAGAAATCACTTTTGCGATCACTAATTCTGCCTGCTCTTTTCCAAATGAAGAAGTAGATAGAAACCCTCGTAGCCATGCATGAGCTTCGGCTCTTTTTAGTTTTAATAACCCGCTTAGGAATTCAGTATCAGTAAGAAGAATAGTACGCTGATCTGTCAGCCACTGCTCTGCTTGCTTTCGGGCTTCTTCCAGCTGGCAATCCATTAAAGTCAGCAGCAATAATTTATCCGGAAGATTACGGTCGTATTTTTTCCTTGCCAATTCAAGCCCCAGTTGTTGGGTGATAGCAAAGGGGGATTGCAAAAAGCGGATGATGTGCTGAACTTCAGTCTGTTTTTCAAAATCAGCATTAGCAGTAAATACTTTTAAAGCAAACTCATGAACGCGCAACGACTTACTGAAGGACAGTAGCTCAATTACTGACTCTGGTGTTTTATTCCATAGCTGAGGAAAAGCTTCTTCCCTGGACGGAGTGGTGGCGGGGGTGTCCGAAGCGGCCCTGACCCAGGCCGATTTTTGTTTCACATAACGCGCACTGTTTTTGAAAAGAATAAAATTGAATGCCTGAAAATGGCTATAGCTATCGTAATACGTAATTATTTCATTGCGCGTATGCTGCCTTGTTTGTGCATTGTATTGGTAGGATACCTGTGAAGTTTGATATGGCGCTGTCAGATCATGGGTGTCATCAAATGCCAGTAACAGGTCGGTAGCTAATTCAGTATACGATGGTTCTCCTGCTTCTCCATAGTTCTCCAGGAATCGTATTACACGTTGCGTAAGGTATTTTTTTGTCCGGTCAGAAAACGCACGGCTCATTTTCTGATCCGCATTCATCCCTGACGAACTTTTGTAAAGCGAAGGAAACTTCTCTATATTTTTAGCAATGATCCCATACGTAGAGTAATCCTCCAGCATCTCTGCCGTTTTGAAGATATGCCGGATATGTTTGAAATAATTATGGCCGAAAGGTATATCACTAAGAACGCGAAGAAACACTTCATGAAGCGCAACATCATAACGCGCCAGCTGATAGATACCGGTAAGGTAATCATTGAAGGCTGCTTTCAGCTCAAAAAGATATTCACGTAATTGATTTTCAAGTGCGCGATAGTTTTTCTCTGTGATATGTTTTCGTAACGGAGCAGGAAGTTGAGCAATGATTGAGTCAATCAAGACTTCTTTGTCTTTACCTTCCGTAAGCTTAAGTAATGCTTCCGTAATGAGGTGTTGCGTAAATGCAGGCAGCTCCTTCCGCTGTTGCAACTCCAGCAGGTAAGGAATATTTTTACCTGTACCACACCGTGCGATCGCCCATACTACCGAGTAGGTAGTATAGACATCTGCAGAATCAGCTACGGAAATGATAGCGGGTAGGGCTTCCGCAATCTTTAAATCTCCGGCACGCCAGATAATGCGTGACAGGCGCCATGTTTCGTGCTCCTCTCCAGCAGCTGCCGCTTTCAGAATTTTAAGAATCGCTTTCCTGCGCTTATCATTTCCCGACTTGGCTGGAGAAGGAGCTGTTGATGTGACAAGTTGTGTTTCACCGGCCGCTACATATCCTTTCTTGCGTTTCTCCTGTTCAAGAGCAGTAAATACTTTTTCGGCTTCTGCCCGGTCTACCGGAAAAATGGTTTTAGTACCATCCTTGAGTGCTGCACCCCTGCGCCCATATCTGAAATTAACCAGATAACCATCACCCGATTCGCACAGATCGATCTCATAGACCTTGTCTGAATTCCCTTCCTGAAAATAAAGTTTGATTTGTTTTACTAATTGCAAAGCAATTGGATTTTGCAATTCAAACTACACATATTATCTGAATGAACAAGACAATTAATCTTCAATTAATGGAGGTGGTTGATTATCAATAAAATAATAACACCTTACCTTTACGTTGTAAAACACAAAATGAATACAATTATTAAGATAATATGATCATCGCATTTATCGGTTTGGGAAACATGGGCATACCCATGGCAAAGAATATCGTGAAGGCAGGATTTGCTTTACATGCCTACAACCGCTCACCGGAAAAAATGAAAGATATAGTGTTAGCCGGAGGTAAAGCGTTTACTTCATTGGAAGAGGCAGTAGAAGATGCTGATGTAGTAATCACTATGCTAAGTGACGATGCTGCGGTGACCGAAGTAACAGGAAAGATTATTCCGGTCATGAAAAAAGGGAGTATCCATTTATCGATGAGCACCATAGGCGCGGTTACGTCTTCAGCACTGGCAAAAACGATGGAGGAGCATCAGCTCTATTATATAGGTGCTCCGGTGATGGGGCGCCCACCGGCAGCTGAAGCAAAGCAGTTGTTTGTTTTGTTGTCGGGGAAAGCGGAGGCCAAAGTAAAAGTGCAGTCTGTGCTGGAGGCGATGAGCCAGCGTATTTTTGATTATGGAGACGATCCTGCTTCTGCGCATACCGTAAAGCTGATGATGAACTACATGATCTTTGTGGTGACGGAGATGCTGAGCGAAGTAATGTTGATGGCCGAGAAATCCGGTATCGATAAACAAATGCTTCTTGATACTATGACGTCTACGATATTTGGTTCGCCTGTAGTGAAAATCTACGGAGGATTAGTCATCCAGGAGAAAGATAATCCGAATGGATTTAAGACCACACTGGCAAGTAAAGATCTGCACCTGGCACAGGAAGCGGCATCACAGAATAACGTGACATTGCCCTTAGGTGAAGTAATTCAGAAACATTTTAAAGAGATCATCGCACAGCAGGGTGGAGATAAGGACGTGACGTTGTTGGTTTCTTTCTTACGTGAGAAATTCCTGTAGCGACTTCTTTTTTTATGTTTTTGTATGAGAATCTTGCCAATTTCTATTTTGCTTTCATGTGTTTCGATTAGTTCCTTAGCTCAGGATGCGAAATATTTTGAAAATAAAGCAGCGGAATTTATAGAAGCAAAAAATTATCAGCAGGCATCGGTATTGATTGATAAAGCGATCGCGCTTGATAAAAAGAATCCCAACTATCTATTGGCAAAAGCAGACATTGAATTTGAATTGTCTGGCGGAGCCGAAGCAATTAAGTATGCCAGGAAAGCCATTTCTTTAGATACCACTTTTGCAGAATCTTTTAATCGCGCAGGTACTTTTTATGGTTCAATCGGTGATTCCGATTCCTCCATTCTCATGTTTAACAACGCTATCCGCCTGGCCAAAGATGATTCTACCAAATCTGCTTATCGGATTAATCTCGGAACGGTCAGAATCAGATACAGGGATTTGGCCGGAGGAATAGCAGACCTGGAGAAGGTATTAAAATTTGACTCAACGAGTATTGCTGCTCTCAACAACATAAGTATGGCTTATCGGGAGTCCGGCAGAACTTCTGATGCAATAGTCACTTTAAAAAAACTTATCGAACTGAATAAGGATTTAATTGGCCCTTATGTAAATCTTGGTCTTATTTATTCTCAGGTAGATAGCCTTGATCAATCTCTTCAGAATTTTAATAAAGCTCTAATTATAGACGCTGAACAACCATTGATCTATAGCAATCGCGGATTTACCTATTATAAACTGGGTCTGTATAACGATGCCTTGAGGGACATTAATAAATCGATTGATCTGTATCCGTCTAATTCCTACGCATATAAAAATTTAGCGTTAGTCTATTTTGCTATAGGTAAAAGAAGGGAAGGCTGCCTGGCGCTGGACTACGCTCAGAAATACGGATTTGAGAAACGATTCGGTTCTGAGGTAAATGATTTAGTAAAATCACAAAAGTGTAAATAGTGCAAATGGTATTGCCTGGCAAGCATAAAATTATTTATGCTCTTCGGGCACACAATTCCAAAAACAAAATTACCTTTGCTTCGCATTTCACCTCCTGAACGGTAAACACTCAATCAGAGGAAAGCTATGTTGGTACTACAATTACATATCCCCCAATAGCCAGCTACGGTATTCTTACCGGATCAGCTACTCACTTTCAAATTTTTATAAGAAATAAAATCAACCTGGGCACAGGCTGTTCATGCATTTGCTTTCTATTCGTTTAGAAGGCAAAAGGAGATGCTTTGTTTAAAAACGCAATGAAGCTTTCTGCATGACTTTCTATGCCCTAATTAAATCCATTATGGGCAATCAAAAATTGAATAGCAGGGACTTACGTCTTATCGGCTATTCCTCGGATGTGGCTACGAGTCTGGGCATGAATATCATGAACCGGCACTTTAAGCATGCGTCAAAAGAAGAAAAATTAAAATTATTAACGGATGTACTCGGTGTACCTGATTTGTATTTCAATCATGAAATACTGGGAGCGCTGGCGCAGAAACTAATAAACAAAAAAGAAGAGCGTAACGCTTCTCACAGTTATGAATTGGAAAACGAACCGAAACATTTTGAAGTGTTCGGCAACAAGCACATTGAAGGCAACGCAATACGGCAAATGCAAATGGTGATGCGATTACCCATTGCTGTGCAAGGAGCTTTAATGCCCGATGCACACCAGGGTTATGGTCTTCCCATTGGTGGAGTACTGGCTGCTGATAATGCCGTCATCCCTTATGGTGTGGGTATGGACATTGGCTGCCGCATGGCGCTGAGTATTCTCGACCTGCCGGGAAGCTACGTGGAACATAATGCGTACGCGTTGAAGAAGGTACTACAGGAGTACACGCACTTCGGTAACGATGGAGGGTTAGAATTTCGTCAGGAGCATGCGGTATTGGATCATCCGGATTTTCAACTGACAGATTTACTAAGACGTTTGCACGGAAAGGCAGCAAGGCAATTGGGAAGTTCCGGTTCGGGAAATCATTTCGTAGAGTTTGGCATTGTGGAGCTGGTGGAAGGAAACAGGCTTCAACTTCCGGCAAACAAATATGCTGCATTGCTTTCTCATTCCGGCTCACGAAGCCTGGGAGCAAACATCGCGCAGCAGTATACTAACATCGCCATGAATAAATGCAAACTTCCCCGTGAAGCAAAACAACTCGCGTGGCTGACGATGGATAGTGCCGAAGGTCAGGAATATTGGTTGTCGATGAACCTGGCTGGCGAATATGCCAAGGCGTGTCATGATCGTATTCATGATAATGTATGCTGTGCGTTGGGGGTGAATGTTCTTCAGACGGTGGAGAACCATCACAACTTTGCCTGGAAAGAAAGATTCAGTGATGGGAGAGAATACATCGTTCATCGCAAGGGTGCAACGCCTGCGTCTAAAAATGCTCACGGCATTATTCCCGGAAACATGATTGCGCCCGGTTTTATTGTGAGAGGTTTGGGTAATGAGTTGTCACTGAACTCTGCTGCTCATGGTGCAGGACGAAGGATGTCGCGCCTGAAAGCAAAAGAGTCGACTACAGCGGGTGCAATGAAAAAACTGCTGCAGTCAGAGAAAGTAACACTTATTGGTGGCAGTCCCGAAGAAGCTCCGATGGCATACAAAGACATTGAGGCGGTAATGAAGAGCCAGGGAACACTGGTGGAGGTAGAAGGAAAATTCTATCCGAAAATTGTTCGGATGGCTAAAGATTAAGATGATGGAAACACAAAACAGACATAACGAATTATTTGAAAAGAAGAGGAGGCTTCAGCGTATAGCCGATGTGCTTAAGGCGAAGTTCATCGGACTTGATGAAGTAATCGATGAAATTATTTCATTGATGATGCCATGGTATCTTTTTCCGGAAGCACAGCTGCGCCCTACTATTATTAATATGTGGGGACTAACCGGTTCAGGAAAGACGGCCCTGATTCAAAGCCTGGTTGAGCTGCTGGATTATAACGATCTGTATTCGCACCTGGATATGGGTGAGTTTGAATCCGGTTCCTCTTCCTGGGTGAAAAACATCTTTACTGATGACTTGGAATATTTTCATCAGAAGTCGACCATTATTTGCCTGGATGAATTTCAGTTTGCCCGAACAATTGATGGTGAGAAAAGGGAATTAAGCAGAGACAAACTGAGAGCGATCTGGGAACTATTGGATTCCGGAAAAATGAATTACATCCCCAGTAATAATACGTACTATTTATTCAGGGCAGATGCTTGTTTGTCGCGCATAGAGAAGACCATCGCTGAAGGAGTGGCTATCGCTGAGGGAGTGGTGATCGCTGGTGCTGATTCTTTCTTTCTTCATTTCAATACCTTTTATTTTGAGGAGTCTGATCGCTATAAGAAAGAAATGAGTAAGGAGTATTTTCTTTCCCGTGATTTTGTTGATGGGCTTTATAATTTATACCATGAACCTGAATTCACTAAGAATCAGTTGATCGAAAAGATAAAAGCAGCGTCTCTTACCGAATTAAAGGATATGATCATTCAGGGAATGAAGACACGTGTGGCCAGCAAGCAGCTTGACTTGTCGCGCGGATTGATATTTGTTTTGGGTAATCTGGATGAAGCTTATGCAATGAGCAATAGTATGAACCCGGATATCAGTGCGGACGAATTTCATGAAGCCACTTCACGCATTACAGTGGCCTCCATCAAGAATGCGTTGAGAAAAAGATTCCGTAGCGAGCAGATTGCGCGGTTGGGTAATAATCATATTATCTACAAGTCGTTTAAGAATGCTCATTTCAGAGAATTAATCCGCAGAGAGATGAAACGGATTGGTGAGTTTGTAAAAATAAAATTCGGATGGACAATTGTATTTGATGCTTCGGTCATTGATGTGGTATACGCAGAAGGTGTTTTTCCTGCACAAGGAACGAGGCCATTGTTCACCACCATTAAAAACCTGATCGAATCGAGGGTGAGCAAGCTGGCAATGGAGGTGATTGAAAAAGGATGTAGTGCAGAAACGGTTAACTGGATGTACCAGGGCGATGAGTTTATTTTTATTGCGGAAGATGCAGAAGGCAATATTGTTCATTCTTTTTCAGATGCCGTTCGACTAAAGGTTGACAATCTGAGAAAATCAAAGAACAAACATTTGCAGGCGCATACTGCTGTGCATGAAGCTGGCCATGCTGTACTTGCTGCGCTTACTCTGCGTATTGTGCCATCTGTTGTTGTCTCTAAAACAGCAGCCGATGACTGTGAGGGGTTCTGTATGGTTAATTTTCCTGACGGTCCGATGACCAAGCATTCTATCAAGATGGATATTATCATTTCGCTGGGTGGATATGTGGCCGAAAAATTAGTCTTTGGCGACAAATACACTTCTTCGGGAGTAAGCCATGATATTGAAACGGCTACCGAGTTGGCAAACAAGGCAATTCGAAAATTTGCTATGGGTGCTGATCCTGTTTTGATATCAGTAGAGTCTTCTAACACGGAGAATCATTTTTACAATGATGATAAGTATGCTCAGGAAGCAATGGTTATTATTAAGGAATGCCTGATTCAGGCAGAAGGAATTCTGAAACGAAATAAATTGCTTCTTCTTAAAATGAGTGAATACCTGACCACGAACTGGCGCATGGAAGAAAAGGTAATTGCTCAGTACGTTAAGTGTTACAGCACTGAAGAGTGGGTACGTACCGATGGATTTGTTCTGAAAGAGGATTACTATCATTTTCATGATGACATTCTATCTCAGATAAAGGAGTTGGAGAATAGCTCATCTCGGAAAACGGAGGATTCATTTATGGAAGAAAGCGTATTGCTTCTACATGTATCGTAAGAGAAACCCTGCTTAGCCGGGGTTTCTTTTTGTAACTTATTCTTCTTTCTTTCGTTTCTTCGCACAAGACGATTATCTTTGTCTTCATACTATGTTCCATCCTTTAAATAGAGGGATTTAAGAAATGCTCATCTTTTAATACCATATCAGCACATCACACTTTCCTGACTGGCAGGAGTAAGATTGGTATTTGTTATTCTTTAAAAACATTCTGTACAATACCTTCGCCTGCTTTTTGCTTATAAGTTGTCAAAGCTGATCGGATCATGGTTTGATCCTTGATCTGGCTGTGTTAACACAGTCAATATTTATTTTTCTTATTTAATGATCAGTAGTGGCAGCACTCCATCCCGCCACTATTGGCCATTCACTATTAACTTTATGTTGCCATGAGTATTTCAAAAAAATATGGACGAACTTATCATTACCCGTTTTCACCTGGCACAACCAGTGACGACCGGATCAATTATGACTATTGGCTGGATGTAAAAAAGACCGACAGCATAGTGCATACCGAAAAACTGGATGGCGAGAACAATTGCCTGAGTCGTTACGGTGTGTTTGCCCGGTCGCATGCAGCGCCCACGGTGTCGGCATGGACGAAAGAAATCCGCCAGCGCTGGGAGCTGCTGAAGAATGACCTTGGTGATATCGAAATTTTTGGAGAGAATCTGTATGCCATTCACTCCATTGAGTATCGGAAACTGGAGCATCATTACTTTGTGTTTGCCGTGCGGAGTGGGGACAAGTGGTTGAGCTGGGAAGAGGTAAAATTCTATGCAAACCTGTTTGATTTTCCTGTCGTGCCCCAGCTGGATATTATAAAACCGGAGGATGAACGTTCCTTTCGCGAAGAGGTGCTTTCATTTGTTCAGCAGCCGAGTGAATTGGATTCGTTTGATATTCTTTCACAACAGCCCTGCACGCGTGAAGGAATAGTAAGCCGTAATGCAGGCGAGTATTCTACAGAAGATTTTGCGCATCATGTTTTTAAGTACGTACGAAAAGGACACGTGAAAACCGATGAGCACTGGACACGAAACTGGCGCAGGGCAAAGTTAATGTGGGAATACCCACAGGTTTAAATTAAAAATTTGATTTTATGAACTGGTCATTGATACATAATAAAGAATGGAGGCGCCTGGAAAAAACATTCGGCTGGGTGGCCGACATGCATGGAGTTCCGCAAGATGCCATACATCATGCGGAAGGCGATGTGGCTACGCACACACAGATGGTAATGAAGGAAGCGCAGACATTGTCTTCTTCGTATGATACACGTCAGGAGATTTTGTGGGCGGCTGCTTTGCTGCACGATGTAGAGAAACGATCAACCACGGTGTTGGAAGATGATGGAAGGATCACATCGCGTGGACACGCACGAAAAGGTGAGTACACGGCACGAAGAATCTTATACCAGGAAATTCCAACTCCGTTTGATATACGTGAACAAATTGCATCACTCGTACGACATCATGGCTTGCCGCTGTGGCTGATGGAGAAGACCGATCCGAAGAAGGCTTTGTTTGAAGCATCACTTCGCATGGATATGAAGTTACTCACCGATCTGGCAAGAGCCGATGTGCTGGGAAGAATTTGTTCTGATCAAAAGGAACTGCTTGATCGTATTGATTTTTTTGCTGCCTATTGTGAGGAGCAACAATGCTGGAATACTCCGAGAGCCTTTCCTTCTACCTTATCACGGTTCAGTTACTTTCACAAGGAAGGTGCCTCACCGGACTATGTTCCGTTTGATGATCTGAAAGGTGAAGTGATTCTGCTCTCCGGTTTGCCAGGTATGGGTAAAGACAGCTATCTGCAAAAGCATTGTCCTGGTTGGGAAGTAGTGAGTCTGGATAACATTCGAAGAGAACACAAACTAAAGCCCGATGATGCTTCGGCAACCGGATGGGCGGTGCAACAGGCGAAGGAACAAGCCAAGGTCTTCTTAAGAAAAGGTCAGCCTTTCGTCTGGAATGCAACTAACATCACACGACAGATGCGCACGCAATGGATTGATCTTTTTATTACCTATAAGGCAAGAGTAAAAATTGTTTATGTGGAAGTGCCTTACAAAGACTGGCTGAAGCAGAACAATGAACGTGAGCATGTGGTACCCAACGCTGTTCTTTCGAGATTACTTAATAAGCTGGAGGTGCCTTTGCTTGGTGAAGCGCACGAAGTGGAATACGTTGTGAAATGAAAAGAGCCTGTTTAGTCAGACTCTTTTTGAAAAATCATCCGTTCGGCCCACTCCAGGCTATTGGGTAATTCCATGGTATTAAATTCCAGGTGAATTACCCTGCGGTGTTTTTGAGTAGTCGCTTTCGAGGAAGAATGCAGCAGTAGCGGTTTCATCACGTGCACACAGCAGGCGTCCACTTCGCATACCTGAGAGAAACTATTTTGAGCGATGAGACTGATCTCTTCATCGCTTAATTTTTTCTGATGCGAACCCGGAATGACCTTCAATGCCCCGTTACTTTCTTTTGCATCGTCCAGGTGAATGCGAATCGTAATGGTATTATTAAGAATCTCTTCAGGAGGACATACGCCATGAACTCCGGATTTTTTTGTCCAGCCGGTGAAGCCATCTGTTTCAATTTTTTCTTTTACGTTGATGATGATGTCCTGATGCCAGGTGACATACCAGTTGGCTTCCGGTGTTTTGTCAAAGTAGATTGCTTTGGTAAGAAATAACGCTTTCCCCATCTGTTGAAGCAAAAGCAACAGGTTGCTGTTGAAGATTGTTTTCTTCAACACCGGAACTTCATTCAACAAATAGCGTAAAGCATGTGTATCGGGCGATTGGCCGGTGGCCAGCAAATGATTATGAATGGCCAGCTTCATCTGATTTACTTCTTTCTTCCCATAGACATGATGCAAAATCATGAATCCTTTGTGTTTTAGCTTCTGAAGATTGTTTTGTAAAGTAGACGTGTTGAATTCATTTTGATAGAGATCAAAAGCGTTAGAAAGAATTTCTTTCATGTTGCGCTTCAGTCGTTCCGGTGCAATTATTTTAATCCGGTCGCCAAAACCGAGCAACTCCCGTTCCAGCTCAAAGTTCAACTGTACATCAATCGAAAAGAAAATTCCTTCCGGTCGCTTCTCCACAATCTGTTGTGAATGGTGCAATGGTTTAGTGAGAATGTAAGGCGCTGTTTGCTGATCGGCAAAGAAAATTACTTTCTCTGTAGGACCATCAGGGTTCACGGAAACGCCAATCACGTTATTCAGCAATGAAGTGATTGTAAAGTCTTCACGAGGCTGATACTTCGTTGCGGTTTCGTTAATACCGATGATCCGGTCAAGCGCCAGGTTCATCACTGGTGTATTTTTTTTCTTAATGCCGATCACAAACCAGCGGTTGCGATATTCTTTTAAATAGTAAGGATGAAAAACAAACGTATTGGCGCTGCGTGCTTTAAAGGATTGATAGCAAAGTTCTACTGCTTTCTTATTAATGATGGTTTGATAGAGTGTCTCGATGTGTTCCAGTCCCTTTAGATTATCGTTCTTTTCAAAGTCAATGATAGGCTCCTGCTTTGTCTTGGCAGAGTGAATTTTATTTTCGAGCCGCTGCACCATGCCACTCAGTTCCTGAAAGTGACTGAAGCCCTTGAACTGCCGAAGGATTTCGACTACCTCTGTGAGCTTGCCCAGATCTTGGTTAGTCAAAGGAATGTTGGTAATCGAATACTCCGGGTCTTCATACGTATAATATTTCTTTTCCAACACCAGGATAGGCGCATTGTAGCCCAGCTTATCGCTGCGCATCAGTTGCAAATCCATTTGTACCGACCGCCTGCTTACTCCCTTGTCAATACCTTCATATTCATAGAGTGCTTCCGAGCAGGCATCGATCAAATCCTCCAACGTCCACTTACGGTGCCTGTTTCTCAGGCAGTTGTCGATGGTGCGGTAGCGTACAAGGGCATTGCGAGTGACGGGCATGGAAGAAAATATTTCTGAAAAAAACGAAAAAATATTCACTGCGCAAAAAGACTGCGCAGTAGTCGTTCACCTTTGAATCATCAATAACGATTGATACAAAACAAAAGCAGTCCTCTCCTTCAATAGTGAAGGAGAGGTTTTGATAGAAATAAAGTTCATTGAAAATATTTTCCGTAATGGAGCGGAAAGAAAATCTTTAACCTGGTCAATGATCGGTTAGAGCGGAAGAAAACAGAAGGCAGAAGACCTGATAAGAGTTTCTGTGGAGCTCTATAGTGTTGTTGTGCCATGCGCAATAATATGCTGCTTCGCCCCATGTTGTTTTTCTCAATTTGTGTGTTGAGGGTTCAAATCCCTCTCCGTTAATAGCGGGTAGCTCAATTGGTAGAGCAACAAAAAGGGGTTCGAATCCCCACTCCCTCAAAAGGAGCCTTTTGGTTGGAGAAGTTGGTCACTTCTTTAAAAATGATCATCCATTTTGAAAGTGGTTGGAGGCAGATCCGGCTTATTAGTTCATGCCATCGCCTTCGGGAATGGAGATGAACAAATAGAGTCAGTCTTCTGAAGACTAAGTAAGTGTTGAGATACCGTTCAGCAAATCAACTTACTTCTTTGCAAAGTATGTCTGAAGAAAAAATGCAGATTGAATCTGTATTCTAACTCAGCATTTTTTCGAAGAACTAAGCCAGATGAGTTGGACTTAACAATACTTCCGTTTGCTAAAGATGATGTGCGGCTGACTACTTTCTTTTTTTGAAGTTGACTACTGATTAAAATTAGTAGAAGCGATAGTTAATAATTTAAATAAGAGTAAGATGGAAAGAGTTAGAATTAACACTGGTAAAATCGGGTTGGTGTTTAAGAATGGTGATTACAAAAGAGTGATCACTACCGGAACGTATTGGTTGCTGAATGAAGATATTTACCAATATGATATGACCAAACCTTTTCATTCAGCCATTGAGCTGACCATTCTTTTGAGAGATAAAGAATTGGCTGATATGCTTAATGTAGTGGAAGTAAAGGATCATGAAATAGTGTTACTGTACGAGAACGGCAACTTTAAAAATGTATTGACTGCAGGAAGGTATGCTTACTGGAAAGGTGTAGTTGATTATACTTTTGTCCGCGCAGATTTAAGAAAAGTGGAAATCACTGAAAGCATTGATCTTGACTCAATGAAACGAAAGGAATTAGTTCCCTTCATTCGGGTGTGTAAAGTAGATTCTTTTGAGAGGGGAATTCTGTTTGTGGATAATAAGCTGGATCGGATTTTAGAACCTGGGGAATATTATTTCTGGAAGAATGCGAAGGATGTCTCTGTAACAAAGGTTGATTTGAGACAATTGCAATTGGAGGTTTCCGGGCAGGAAATTTTAACCAGAGATAAAGCAGCGTTGCGGATTAATTTTTATGCCCAGTATAAAGTCACTGATATCATCAAAGCGGTGATTGAGAACAAGGATTATGAAAAGCAACTGTATATTTTGATTCAATTGGCTTTGAGGGAGTTTATTGGTACACTTTCCCTGGATGAGTTGTTGGAGAAAAAGGAATCGATGGCTTCCTATATCATGTCTGCTTTAAAAGATAAAGTGGGTGTGCTTGGTGTTGAGGTTCGCGATTGCGGTATGAGAGACATTATACTTCCTGGCGAAATGAAAGAGATCATGAACCAGGTGTTGATTGCTCAGAAGAAAGCAGAAGCAAACGTGATCATGAGAAGGGAAGAAACAGCTTCAACAAGAAGCCTGTTGAATACGGCTAAACTGATGGAAGAAAATGCAATGTTGTTTAAACTGAAGGAGATGGAGTATGTAGAGAAGATTGCGGATAAGATCAACACCATTTCTTTGTCGGGAGGAACACAGATTATCGATCAATTGAAAGAAATTTTTGTGCCTCGAAAGTAAATCTTCTGCTCCTTTACGGCTCACTAAGTAGAGGAGCAGTTGATTAAAATTTGCCGAAGTGACGGAACGGGATACGTGCTGGTTTTATCCCGATAGCTATCGGGATGATTTTGAGAGTTCGAATCTCTTCTTCGGTACTTATATTTAAGATCAAATAACTAGATATGAAAATTGTAAAACTCGATGGTAGAAAGATAGCCGAATCGTTTCACGAATATTTCGCTGAACAATTCGGCTTTCCTGATTTCTACGGACATAATATGGATGCCTGGATTGATTGCATCACCTACCTGGATGAACCAACGGCCGGCATGTCTACGAAGATTTTTGTGCAGCCAGGCGAGTCCATTGTGTTTCATATTGATTATGTAAAAGCTTTAAAGACTTCTAATAGGGAAGAGTATGATGAACTGATTGATTGCATCGCCTTTGTCAACTATCGCAGATTGGAAAATAAGGGAACGCCTTTGATTTATTTATCATTTTTTGATAACGAACACAGGTGAAAACTGATGAGAAAAGGATTAATCAAAAATTTTCGTAATAAATTCCAACTGCGCAGAAAGGTTGCGTAGCAGACATTCATCTTTGTACATGAAATGATAGCAACAGAGATTTTCATCTGTGTCTATCCGTGAAATCTGTGGAAAAAAAATTATTAAAAAAATGAAACTAACAGGAACAGACCTCAAAAACGTAGGTTTCCCCGAAGGGAAAGCAATAGGTATTGCATTGACTATTATAGAAAACGAATATGCCTCGCTTGCAAAAGAACAACAACTTGAATTGCTAAAAGAAGTACTCACAACGCCTGAGGCTTTTGTTAAGGAAGAAAAACTGTCTTCACTTATTCAGGAATTGCAAAAACCTGTTGATACCACTATTGCTTTGAAGGAACAGGCACACGCATACTCTATCTATGGTGCGGAAGCGATTGAGCAAGGAGCACTTGATCAAATGTCTACCGCAATGAAACTTCCGGTAACTGTAGCAGGAGCACTGATGCCCGATGCACACCAGGGATACGGACTTCCTATCGGTGGGGTATTAGCGACTAACAACGCAGTCATTCCTTACGGAGTAGGTGTGGACATTGGTTGCCGTATGTGCCTTACGCTGTACGACTTGCCTGTAACTATGCTGGATAAGAAAAAGGACGAGTTGAAAAAGATGTTGATCAACAATACACAGTTTGGTACAGCGGTGTTCAAGCATCCGAAAGATCATGAAATTTTTCAGCGTGCTGAGTTTGGTGACATTAAAGTCGTGAAAGACCTGAAAGACCGTGCCTGGAAACAGATTGGTTCTTCCGGTGGTGGAAATCACTTTGTGGAATTTGGTGTAGTGGAAATTCTTTCTGCTGTGAACGAGTACAATGTAATGCCTGGAAAATACCTGGCTTTGCTTTCTCACTCCGGGTCACGTGGTATGGGTGCTGCTATTGCTGCACATTATACCAAGGTAGCGATGGCGACTTGTAAACTTCCACAGGAAGCGAAACACCTGGCGTGGCTTGACCTCAATACTGAAGCAGGACAAGAGTATTGGCTGGCCATGAACCTTGCCGGTGATTATGCGTCTGCTTGTCATCACCAGATACATGAACGTATGGCCATTGGTCTTCGTACCAATCCATTGGCGATGATTGAAAACCACCACAACTTTGCATGGAAAGAAAAAGATGCACAAGGCAATGAAGTAATCGTACACCGTAAAGGTGCTACACCTGCAGGTAAAGGTGTACTTGGTATTATTCCAGGATCGATGGCTACGCCTGGGTTTATTGTTCGTGGTAAAGGAATGGCTTCGTCTATCAACTCTGCTTCGCACGGTGCAGGCAGAACGATGTCGCGTACCAAAGCAAAGGAAACGATCGCACCATCTATCGTGAACCAGTTTCTTAAAGATGCCGGAGTCGAATTGATTGGTTCAGGTTTGGATGAAGCACCGATGGCTTATAAAAACATTCACGAGGTGATGGATGCACAAAAAGAACTAGTAGAAGTATTGGGTTCATTTATGCCGAAGATTGTGAGGATGTGTGGTGATGAACGATTTAAGGAAGTGGATTGAGAAATTTCAAAATACTCGTAATATGATTTACAGAAAAATAGAAGATACAAATGAAAAGGGTCATCACACGATAGTTGAAATTGAAGATTTTGAATTCGTAAGCCCCATAAAACAGATTTCTGAAATGTTAGTGAACTCTCGGATTCACTTTAATCAAGACTTTTTAACAATGTGTGGCATTCCCATAGACAATCCTATTGGCTATGAGATATTAGCAAAGGAGGCAATAGAACATTGGAATACTGAATATAAAAGACTTAAAGAATTAGAGATACCGAAATCATTGATATCTGTTTTAGATATAGATTCTAAGAAAGATCAGATCAAAGAACTAAAAGGATTGACCATAAATAGAAAGCAACTACTTGCATTTTTGATTAGAGCAGGTGATGATCACGGCTATCTATATAGTCAATATAAAGGAGAACATTTTCCAAATGGCGTAGAATATAGTAAGTTTCCTGCATTAGCTGAGATAACTCAAGACGGTGAAGTTACTATTACAGGTAAGACCGAATTATCTAAAAGACAAATCAAACAGAGCATAGAGCAAAGACATGTTGTGGTGTCAAAATTTCTTGACAAAGGAAATAAATGGCATTGTCTATTTTTGACGTACAAAAGCCTTAGTGGAGAGGAAAGCTATAAAGGAGGGCAATCACATCTTCATTATATATCGAGTTCATGGGGATTACCAAGGAATTTTGTAGTAGAGCAACTAAAGAGTAAAAATTATAAATTGCCAAGCTTGCCCCATATAGATTATGATAGAGGAGTTAAGTGAGTTATAAAGGATTTACCTGAAGCACCTGATTCTTCGTATGCGAGGTGCTTTCTTGTCGAATTTAAGAGAAATCACTTACAAATAGTGATCAGTTACCAGCAGCCTTCACCAGACTTTTGTAATGCGTGGTGATGAATAGATCAATGGCACCGATAAAAGCTTCCAGCTCCATTTCATCCAGGTCGATCGTTACCGGGTTGTTATCGGCCGACAACAGCTGTACTTTATGAAGTACATTTCTTTCGTCTTTGATCAGCAGGATCTGCTGTAGGTTTTTCAATTCAAAGATTCCTTCCTTCTCGTTGTTTTTATATTCAATTGTACGATCCGTCAGCTTTAAAAAGTCGTTGTAGTTTTTAATGCCGGAAATTAGTTTTCCTGCTACGGGCGTGATCATACAGACGGCAGCCCAAATGATATAGCGAACCAGGTTAACATCGTACCGGAGATAGATAAAAATAAAGATGACAGGTATCGTGCAATAGATGAGCACCTGCTGTTTCAATTTCGTTCTGTGGTTGCGGAAGACCACCCCGTCTCCGGCCTGTTTTACTTTAACGGGAAACAAAAACTCTTCCCACAATACCAGCAACACCACGATTACCGCACAGCTTACCAGGAACATTCCAAAATATACATTGACATTTTCATTCGCGCCAGTCCGGTGCGTTTCGAAAATCTGAGGCGACAAAAAGAATGATACTGCGAAAACGAGTAACAAAAGTCCTATACTCACTTCCTTCGGATAGGTTGGACGGATGATCTTCATAATACGTGCGACTGTTACAATTTAAATTGGCGCGATTATACAGAAAAAATCAGTTAAAAATTAGCCTTAGTTATGCTAACGTTTTCGCTGGTTGGCTGCGAGGTAGCGCCTATTTGCAAATTGCACTCAGGTAAAAGTTAACTTAGAATTAAGTGCTGCAAAGTCACCTGCAAGGGTCGGCATCACATTAAGCAGGACACCAAAACAACAAAAAGAATCAATTTTAAACATTTGAATACTGAATTTATCATTACTACGTCCATAAGGATTCTATTGGACACCTGATTCGTTTCTTTCGCCTAAATTCATGGTTTTAAAAAGATAACTATGAAACATGCTGCAAAATCCATCAGAGCTTTTATTGGGGCCATCCACTTCGATGAGTCCAGGTTATTCTATAAGGAATTGGGATTTGAAGAGTCCATACTATCTAAAGACATGTCCTACTTCAGAGTCACCGATCAGCTCGGGTTTTATTTGCAAAATGCGTACGTGAAAGATTGGGTAGACAATACCATGCTATTTCTTGAAGTAGACGATGTGGACCGCTACTGGGATGAACTGCAAAGCCTGGGGCTACCTGAAAAATATAAAAATGTAAGACTGACGCCCATAAGAAAGGAAACCTGGGGCAAAGAATGCTTTATGCACGACCCCTCCGGGATACTCTGGCATTTTGGAGAATTCTATTAAATGTAAAGGAAGTAATTCCATGCCGGCCAATGTAAAGTCCGGCTATACTAAATCAAAAGAACATAGATAGTCCTAAGATAGATTTCGATAAGCGGAGACTGACGAAAGCGGAATATATTGATGTCTATTCGTATTTCAACGTCTCTACAGGATTAGTCATGGAAGCCTTAACAGAATGATAGCTCACGGTAAGCAGTGCTACCGCAAAGGCTCCGAACATAACGGCAACGAATAACCACCACTTCATTTCCGTATGGTAAGCAAAGCCTTCCATCCAGCGGGTCATAAAATAGATGGCCAGCGGTGTGGCCACCACTATGGAAAGCGCCACCAGCATTGCGAATTTTTTATTCAGCATAAGCACGATGCCGGAGGCAGTTGCTCCCAGCACTTTGCGTATGCCTATTTCCTTGTTGCGCTGCTCGATGGTGTAAGCAGAAAGTCCGTAGAGGCCGAGGCACGAGATGAAGATGGCCAGCAGTGTAAAGAAAGTAACGGCTTTGCCAAAGAGTTTTTCTTTGTCCAGCATCTCGCCAAAGTTGGCATCGAGAAAGTGATAGCGAAGCGGCTCATCAGGCACCAGCTCTTTCCATCGCGTGGTGGCCGCATCGATTACTTCATGAGCACGGCCGTTGGTAAAGCGCACACTCAGCTGCATGTACTTACCTTTGCGCCCAACAACAAATGCTGCGGGCGCAATGGCCTGACGTAGTGACTCCCAGTGAAAATCTTTCACCACACCCACTACCCGCGTGCCGTTGCCCAGATCGGCACCCAGCGGATGGTCGAGCCCAAATGTTTTTGCCGCCATTTCATTGATAATGACTGCGGCTGTATCAGACGCGAGCTCCTTGCTGAAGTTTCTTCCCTCTATCAAATGGAAGTCCATGAGGGGGATCAGTTGCTCGTCTGCGAGGTACGTGTTGATGGCCGTGGCCTGCTCCATGGATTTGCTCTGAAAGCCATTGAAGGTAGAGATGGAACTGTTGCCCGGCTCACCGGTATGAAAACTGGTCGCGGTTACTCCGGCCAGCTTCTCCAGGTATTCGCTGAATGCTTCGCTGTGAGTGCCCAGCTTCGCCAGGTTGTCGATAGTGATTATGTTTTGCTGATCGAAGCCGAGGTCTTTGCTCTTCATGAACTCCGTCTGATGGATGATGACTGCGGCACACATCATCAGACAAAGTGAAATGGTAAACTGCGATACCACGAGTGCATTTCTGAAAAACGATCCACCACTTACGGCCCAGTTGCCTTTCAATACTTTCACTGGCTTGAAGGCGGTGAGGTAGAAGGCCGGATAGATGCCGGAGAATAATCCCACGGTCAGGGCAAAGCCAAATACTACGAGGAGATTCCACATGCTCCAGAGCGAAGGAATCAATGGATTGCCGGCAATGAGTTCAAACAAATACAGGAAGGCCTCACCCAGAACGAGTGCCAGCATCATGGCGAGCAGGCTCACCAGTAATGACTCGGAGAGAAACTGCACAATGAGCTTGCCACGTGACGAGCCGATCACCTTGCGTATGCCCACCTCTTTTGCACGCCTGGAGGCGCGCGCAGTGGTGAGGTTAATAAAATTGACCGAAGCCAGGAGTAAAATAAAAACTGAGATGGCGCCAAAGGTGTACATGCCGGCTTCATCTCCTCCGGGAGAGATCTCGTACTTCAGCTTTGATTTGAGGTGAATGTCTTTTAACGCATTCACATAAAAGTGAACGGCATTCGGGTGCTGCTTATATTTTTCAAAAGAGAGATCCAGGGGTACGCCCATCGGGTGGGTATAAATTTCTTTTTCCAGCAGGCGATCAAGGGCTGCTTCGAGGTCTTTTTGCTGCTGGCCTTCTTTCAGCAATATATAATTATACAGGCTGGCTGAGGACCACAAGGTCTCGTGCGTCAGCACACTTTGGTTGGAAAGCCATACGCTGGCCTTCAATTGTGAATTGCGACTGTCGTCTTCTACAATGCCCGTAATTACAAAGGGTTTTTGTTCTTTGCCGATCAGCAATGTCTGTCCTAACGCATCGCGGTCGCCAAAATATTTTTTAGCCATGTTTTCCGTCAGCACCATGCTGTGCTGGTCGTTCAACGCGGTGGCGCGATTACCCTTGAGAAACGTATACGAAAAGAGGTTGAAAAAAGCAGTGTCGGTATAATATGCCAGCTCTTTGAACTGCTGTGTACCGTTGGAGATGAGCAGTGAAGGTTCTCTGGAAACACGGCTGAACGATTCGAGCCCTTCGTATTGCGCGGGAAGAAACTCTCCCAGCGCTTCGGGGCCGATGGCAAAGCCGTCCATATTAAAAAAGGAAATACCCACTTTATAAATACGGTCGGCATTAACGTGGTGCCGGTCGTAACTCCACTCGCCCCACACATACATGAAAATGACGGCACTGCAGGCAAGGCCGATGGCGAGCCCGAAAATATTGATAAGCGAATACGTGAATTGTCTTTGCAGACTGCGGATAGCGATGAGGAGGTAGTTCTTGATCATTTCTTGAGCAGTTTACGTTTTTATTGGGGCATACCTCCGGATGGAGGTGCGCTTGAAAAAGTTGAAAGGCATCAGTTAATTAATGTTAAAAAAAGGGATAAGTGTTTTGATGCATTTTAACTATTCGCGATGAAGTTAATGACTTTCGATGGATATTTCTCCGTAGAACTGGCAGTACACACCGAAATTCTGAAAGTACTCCAGCAGGGCATATCTTATTTTCCTGCTTTCGGTAGTTCAACACGGCTTGCTGACAATGTTCGGCAGGGAAGAAGGCGTGGAGGTTAAAGGTCCAGCATAAACAGGTTTTCTGTTTTTCTGTTTCGCTGTTACTCATGACCACGGACTCATGATTACTGACTTCCATTTTTACTTTATCATTTACTCCTGCCGCAGTTTAGCAATCGGATTAGCTGTTGCTGCCTTCAGGCAAATGAAGGCTACTGTGGACATCGATATCATCAATAAAATGCTCAACGGGGCAAGGAAAATTTCCCGTTCCGGAGAAATGTGAAAGGCAAATCCTTCGAGCCATTGAAGAGGAGTATCTGATCGATTTCAAGAATCGGGTAATGTTATATGCTAACGTTAGCGCTAATACTCTTCAATCCGAATTTCACGGAAAAAAATAAGTGAATTCCCCTTGGATAATTCGGGTCAAGCAACCAAAGCAGTGAGGCAGAGCCAAAGTTTTACCGAATTAAAACGATATAGATCTATACTTCTGATCACTGGCACGAAAGTGCATAAGCATTCTGTAAAAAAATTGTTTACACCTTACTTTTAGAAAACAATTTTAAAATTGTTTATTAGCAAAATCGATGGTTCTTGGATAAAGCTAATCTCAATAGGATATGATCTCTTGGTAAAAACTAAAATAAGAACCATCGAACAATAGAATATGCGTGTGAGAAGTTATATTTAGCCATCGGTGAATAACAAGTGAATTCAGCTGCCCCCGCTATGTAAGAGCGCTTATGATAAAAAGTAAGCTCACCTCTTCATTATTTAGTTATTCTTAATAGTACGATTATACCCCAATACCTAACTTAAGTACTCTTGTTCAACTCATTTCCATTTTACAAACAGCTCGACCAAATGGATTGTGGGCCAACCTGCCTGCAAATAATAGCCAAGTACTACGGTCGATATTATTCCTCACAGGAGATTAGAAAGAAAGCCTTCATTACCCGTGAAGGTGTTTCGATGCTCGGCCTCAGTGATGCAGCTGAGGCCATTGGATTTCGTACCCTTGGCGTAAAAATTCCAATCGAAAAGTTAGAAGAGGAGGTGCCCCTGCCGTGCATCGTACATTGGCATCAGAATCACTTTGTAGTGGTATACAAAATAAAACAGGATAAAGTGTTTGTGGCCGATCCTGCCGCCAGCCTCATTACCTACGGCAAGGAAGAATTTAAGAGAGGCTGGCTTTCGGCTAAAGAGAGCGGTCGTGAAGAAGGAGTTGCCCTACTGCTGGAGCCTTTGCCCTCCTTTTATGAATACGAACCGGAAGAACAAAGAAGTAAACGAAAAAGCCTGAATTATTTATTTGGCTATCTCAAAGGCAATCGCCAATTCATCGTTCAACTTGTTCTCGGACTTCTTACCGGAAGTTTGATCCAGCTTACCTTGCCTTTTCTTACCCAATCCATTGTGGACGTGGGCATCAATACTCAAAATGTGTCATTCATTTATTTAGTATTGGCCGGGCAAATGATGTTGTTCGTCAGCCGCACGGCAGTTGACTTTATCCGCAGGTGGATTTTGTTGCATCTGAGTACCCGCATTAATATTTCCCTGATTTCGGATTTTCTCTCCAAACTTCTGAAGCTGCCAATGTCTTTCTTTGAAGGCAAAATGATTGGCGATATTCTGAGAAGGATTGAAGATCACTCACGCATCGAAAAATTTTTAAGCACCTCTTCTCTAAATATCATTTTTTCATTTTTTAACCTCATCGTTTTTGGGCTCGTGCTCCTGTTCTATAGTGTGCCCATCTTCCTGGTCTTTTTTAGTATAAGCGCAGTGCACTTTGCTTTTATACTCCTGTTTTTGAAGCAGCGCGCAAAACTGGATTATAAACGTTTCCAACAGATGAGCGACAATCAAAGTAACCTGATCGAAACGGTTCAGGGTATGGGTGAAATAAAAATGAACAATTGTGAAACGCGCAAGCGATGGGAGTGGGAGCGTATTCAAGCCAAACTCTTTCATGTTAGTGTCGAGAGTACCAAACTGCAACAATATCAGGATGCGGGCAGTCTTTTTTTAAATGAATCCAAGAACATGATCATTACGGTGATGGCTGCACTGGCCGTGATGGATGGAAGCATAACCTTGGGTATGATGCTGGCTGTACAATATATAGTGGGTCAGTTAAATGTACCCGTCAATGAGTTCATAACCTTTACCCGTGATTTGCAGGATGCTAAAATCAGTATGGAGCGGGTTGGTGAGATACATTTGATGGAGAACGAAGAGAACACTTCATCCCTGGCGCCTCTCCTTGAAGGAGGATCAAGCGGAACAATTATTTTAGAGAATGTTTCTTTTCAATACGAAGGTCCTCATTCGCCTAAAGTACTCAATGGTATTAATCTGATCATACCGGATGGGAAAACAACAGCCATTGTCGGAACCAGCGGAAGTGGAAAGACCACGCTGATGAAACTCTTGCTGAAGCTCTATAAACCCCTTGAAGGAAAGATAACAATTGACGGTGAAGAACTGGAATATTTTCCTGCCAGTATATGGCGGCAGCATTGTGGCGTGGTCATGCAAGACGGTTTTATTTTTTCGGATACGATTGCCCGAAACATTGCATTGGTGGATGAAGAGCCTGACCGAATGAAACTATTGCATGCTGTAACGGTGGCTAACATCAAAGAACATATTGAATCATTGCCGTTGGGCTATCATACAAAAATAGGCATGAACGGAGTAGGGCTAAGTCAGGGACAGAAACAACGGTTGCTTATTGCCAGGGCCGTATACAAAAATCCTGAGATCCTCTTTTTTGACGAAGCCACCAGTGCATTGGATGCCAATAATGAAAAAGTAATTATGGAAAACCTGGACGAGTTTCTAAAAGGGAAGACCGTTCTGGTAATAGCGCACCGGCTTAGTACTGTTAAGAACGCAGACCAGGTAGTTGTGTTGGAAAAGGGGAAGATTGTAGAAGTAGGGACACATGCCGAATTGACCTCTGCCAAAGGGAAATATTTTGAGCTAGTTAAGAATCAATTAGAGTTAGGCAATTAAAATAATAGTTTATGAGCTTATTAAAATCAATTGAACGAATAAAAAGAATGGATGACCTGATAAGAAGGGAATTCACTGGAACGGCTAAAGAATTTGCTGTTAAGGTTGGCATTTCCAGAAGTATGTTGATGGAAAACATTCGCGAAATGAGAGCTCTGGGCGCAGAGATTGATTATTGCGCGCATAGACGAAGCTATTATTATACTCAGGAATTCGACCTTATTATTGGCAGTCAGTCAAAAAAAAGAATCGTTGGAGGTTTAAGCACCACTTTAACGAATTTTTTTATCAGTCCAATGGCGTTGGACAGCCAGCGAATAAATTAGCACTGCCGGGAAAAGAAGTCACCAGGATCTTCTCCTTCGAAATCGGCAGAAATAAAATATGAACATTGATCAAAGTTTTGGCAATAGTCTGAGCCACGTGGCGGTTCTTTATGCAAAAAAATTAAACGTAAAAGTTACAGGGGAATCACTAAAAAATACACTTGAACAAAACCCCTATTACCCAAGTTTGTATAGCCTTGGAAATGCTTTTGATCGTTTTGGCATTGCCAATCAATCTTTCAAAATCCCCGCTTCGGAGTTCCATCAGCTTGAAGCTCCATTCTTAACCTACATAAGTCACGAAGGGACGACAAGCGATTTTGTTTTGGTCACAGAAATAAGCGATCGAAAGATGAAGTATGTAACCGGAAGCAATAAGTCGTACACTGTTTCCAAAGAACAATTTTTAAAAAATTACCGTGAGGTTGTCTTTGCCGCAGAGGGTAGCGAAACGAGCGGAGAAAGTGATTATGAAAACAAATTGAAAAAAGAGAAGAGGGTCGCTGCCAAAAGTAAGATGGTAAAGACCGGGGCCCTTTTAACCTTGAGTTTATTGATCGCTTCGTTTTTCTATTCCTTTATACAAGCCGGGACATCGGTTAGTATATGGAGCACCATACTGGTTACTGTAGCAAAACTAACGGGACTAAGTGCATCCATTCTGCTGCTACTTTACGAAATAGATAGTGGGAATAGTGTTACCAAAAGCATCTGCACTGCTGGAAAAAAAACAAGTTGTGATGCTGTGTTAAGCAGCAAAGCAAGTAAAGTTTTAGGTATGAGCTGGAGTGAGATCGGCTTCTTCTATTTCGCTTCTACCATGCTGTTTTTGCTTGTCCCGGGTATCTCCATGAATTCCAAAATTCCATTGCTTGCCATGTCGGGTACTTTGGTTTCGTTGTTCATTCCTTACAGCTTGTATTATCAGTGGAGGGTGGCTAAGCAGTGGTGTCCATTATGCCTTATGGTGCAAGGCGCCATCGCATTAGAATTGATCTGGAGTATAAATGGTTTTTGGTTAAATGATGGGACCTTCTTAAACACTCAACTCGTATCTACTATTCTTATTCTGAGCACCTGTTTATTACTACCTTTTATCATCTGGAATTTATTAAAACCAATTTTCTTACTGGCGAAAGAATCTCCAACCCACCTGGCTGGTTACAAAAGGTTGCTCTATAACCCCGATATGTTTAATGCCCTGCTACAACAACAATCTTCGGCTGCCGATGGCTGGCAAAATCTGGGGATCACTATAGGCAACCCTGATGCCAGGCATACTATTCTAAAAGTGTGTAATCCCTATTGTGGGCCGTGCGCAAAAGCACATCCGGTGTTAGAAGAGATCATCGCACATAATCGGAATTATAATGTGAAGGTAATTTTTACTTCTGCCAATAGTGCAGAAGACAGAGGCAGTGCAGTAGTAAGGCATTTGATGGCCGTGGCTGCCAAAGGCGATGAAAAAACCACGGCCAGTGCATTAGACCAATGGTATATGGCCAGGGAAAAAGACTATCCGGCTTTCTCCACCAAATATCCGATGAACGGAGAATTGAAAAATCAAGATGCCAAATTAGAGGCTATGAGCGAGTGGTGCAAGTTGGCAGAGATAGCGTATACGCCCACCATTTTCATAGACGGCAAGCGGTTGCCCGAAACCTATAGTATTGAAGAATTGAAAAACATCTTATAACTACAAAGGGGAAGCTGAAAACCTTTAAAAGAGTAGGCAAAACAAAAATTTTTGGCAGTTTTTAATTTGATAAAACTGTTACGAGTTATGCTAAGTAAGCTTTCAAATTTATCTGGAGTAAAGGTGCTCAGTAACGATGAGAAAAGAGACCTTAAGGGAGGCAAATGTCAGGTCTGTCTGGAAACATGTTGCTACGCGGGCACACAAGGCTGTAATACCTCTGCGTGCTATATTGGTGGATGCGCCTGTAACTACTAGAATTCTTTATGAATTGAATTGTCTTTCTGCGCAGAGTCAGAAAAATGACTCTGCGCATGGACTTCTTTATATAAAGAAACCGTACTTCTATTTTGAACGAACAAGAAGTTTCCTGAACTGATAAAAAAACCTTTCCAGCAACCGTAAATCTTCTGTAATGATTTCTGTGCTGCCCGTAAGCTGTTGAGTAAAGGCAAGAGTTTTCTTTTGATTGGTAATAAGCTGGTCTGGTAATTCGATGGTCACACCATATTTATCTTCTCCTGGCATCAGTGAAATGGAAAGAACTTTTCCCCGCAATAAACCGAATTGTTCAAAAGGATAATTCTCCAGACGGATATTCACCGACTGTCCGTCTTTTACTTTTCCCGAACCACGAATGGGCAATTCTGCCCGCGCCATCAATTTTCCGTGTCTCGGTATAATTGAAAATAACGGCTTGTTTGCTTCAACAAATTGTTGATCTTCTAAAAACCCCAGATAAGCAATGCTTCCCGTACCCGATGCAATAAAAGTATAGGATTCTTTCCATTTGGTGATTTGACCCAGCAATTGTTCTTTAGCTTGTTTTACAGCTAATTCCATTTTTTGCTGTTGCTCAGTTTTCTGAATTTCAAGATCAGCGATTTGTTTATCCAATTGATTGATTTGTATTTCGTTGTTCAATAAAGACGTTTCGGTATTTCGCGCGCTGCGTTGCTGTTGCAGCCAATTGGCCCGAGCCTGGTTAAAGTCCAGTGCGGCAGTGACTTTTTGAGCAAACAAAATAGAGTCGGTTACAAATTTTTCGTAACCTATTTTTAATTCCTGAGCAACCAGTAGCTGTTGTCGCACCAAAGAGCGTTCTAATTTTTGATAGGTAATAATTTGCTTTTGGGCTAGCTCAGTTTGTATGTCGTAGGTTCTGTTTTTCATCAAAGCATCAAATGAAGTGAGCGCAGAAGTTAGCCCAGCGTAATCCGGTTGCAAATCGCCCAGCGAACCCGGCAAGACTAACGTCAGTAAATCAGCTTCGTTCCTTAATTGTTCTTCTATATAAAGTACCGCTTCAAGAGACGCATTAGATTGTAGGTAGGCTACCAGCTCACCTTTTTTCACTTTCTCATTTTCTTTTTTCAGTAAATGAAGGTTCCCACTAGAGCGGCTAACCAGTGCAATAGGAGGGGGAGTAGTAGTAATCACTACCCTGGCAGTGAGCAAATCGGGATATTTGATAAACCAACTAATGAAGAACAGAGATACAATTACCAGAAACAACACTGTAATGCCCCAACGAATAAGTTTGTTTGGTACTCGCCCAATGATTTCCTGTACTTCGGGACTGTGTAATTCACTTTGTCGCAAGCGTGAAGTTTCTTCCATGAATAAGCCTTGGTAGTTTATAAATATTCTCTTCCAAAGTACATTAAATTTTACAAGAAGGTGAATTCAACTAAGCCCATCCTTAAGGAGATTTTCCACTTGTCAGCACTTCGGGGCCGATGGCAAAGCCGTCTATGTTAAAAAAGGAAATACCCGGTTGGTATCAGGTGGTGCCCCCGGTTGTAGCTCCACTCACACCGAAATGATTATCGACCGCTTTTACTCTTAATACATTTACTCCTGCCGCAACGCAGCAGTCGGATTAGCGGTTGCCGCCTTCAGGCAAATGAAGGCTACTGTGGACAGTGATATCATCAATAAAATGATCAACGGGGCAAGGAAAATTTCCCATCCCGGGGAGATGTGGAAGGCAAACCCTTCGAGCCAACGGTTCACTGCAAAATAGATGAACGGTACGGCAATAATATAGGCCACCAATAATAATTTGACAAAGTCGCGCGAAAACAGCGCAAGGATGGTAGTTACAGATGCCCCCAGCACTTTACGGATGCCCACTTCTTTTGTACGATGCACCACAGCAAAAATGGACAAGCCCAATAACCCAAGGCATGCGATGACAATGGCAAGTCCGGTGAAGATGCCGAAGACGGTGCCCAGCCGTACATCCGAATGGTATTGCCTGTTGAAGTATTCATCGAGGAAAAAGTATTCAAACGCATTGTTTGGAAAAGCTTCGTCATACAATTTTTTAATGTTTTCAATGGACGAGGTCAGGTCATGGGTGGCCAGGTGAACGGAGATGTAATTATAAGAGAAGAAGCTGGGACGGATAAACATCATCGGCTCCACGCTCTCGCGCAACGAAACCTGGTGATAGTCTTTAATTACTCCGATGATCTCTCCGTGCTGATCGCGGGGCCCCATACCAAACGTTACCTTTTCGTGCAATGCCTCTTCGGGTGTTGAAAAGCCAAGTCGTTTGCTCATGGCTTCATTGATGATCATGGGTGTTTCCTGATCGTAAATAAACTGATCGGTGTCCGTAAGACCGCGGCCTGCCAGCAGCGCGATGCCGAAGGTGGAAAGGAAATCTTCATCAATAATTTTCTGATAGCAATTAAAGTTTGCATCGGGTGCCTGAGTGATCCTGCGGATACCGTTATGTGCAAGCAGCGCTTTACCCGGAACTCCGCTGGAGGCGCTGGAACTTTTGACTGATGCAAGGTGGCCTAACTCGCTTTTGAAGGAAGTAACGTGATTCAGAATTGTTGAATCAAAGACGGCAGGAGTCTTTACGATCAATAACTGATCATTGCTGTATCCAAGGTCCTGCTTTTGCATAAATGAAAGCTGGCGGTACATAGTGATGGTTCCGGCAATCAAAAAGATAGACAATACATATTGAAAAGAAACCAATCCTTTTCGCAACCACTGACCGGATGATGATTTATAGAATTTACCTTTCAGCACTTGTGCCGGGTTGAAGGAAGACAACAACAGAGCGGGGTAAGCTCCCACCAGGATCGTTCCTGTGAACAGAATCACGATGGCCAGTATCCAGCTATCCGGATGGCTAAACAAACCATGTTCATATAAAACAGAACGGATGTCTTTTTCAATGAGCTGTTCGAAGAGCGGCATGACGATGCCGAGCAGGCAGATGGCCAACAGCATGGACAGGAAATTCACCAGGAAAGCATCAAAGAAAAACTGAATGACTAATTGTGTTTTGCTGGCACCAATCACTTTGCGCAGTCCTACTTCCTTGCTGCGCTCCAGTGACTTTGCAGTAGAAAGATTGATGTAGTTGATCCAGGCAACAACCAGTATAAAAATTCCCAGTAACACAAGAAAATAGACTACACGCTCACTGCCATTAGTATCTTGTTCCTGAATAAGATGAGAGGTAAGGTGAATAGCTGATACAGGTTGAAGGAACATGTTGATCTCCCACTTGTATTCGCGTTTTACATCGCCCAGGTATTTATTAACGAAAGCAGGAAGCTTACTTTCCAATGCAGATGCATCTGTTCCTGGTTTGAGCAAGACATAATTATAGAATTCAGGCCAGCGCCACTGATCGTATCCCCACTTGTCTCCTACGGAAGAGAAGGAAACCAGTACGTTGAAAGACAGGTGTGAGTTTTGAGGAAGATCCTTCATCACACCGGTGACAGTAAGATTGATTTGCCGGTTCAGGCTTAGCTGTTTGCCCAAGGCAGATTCATTACCAAAGAATTTCCTGCCGATGCTTTGCGAGATGACAATGGAATTCGGAAATGCCAGTGCCGTCTTCGGATCACCTTCTGTCAATGGATAAGAAAACATGGTGAGGAATGGAGCATCCGCGAGAAACATTTTCTCTTCGTTGAACGTGGTGGTAGTCCCTTTTTTGTCCTGTGCCGATAGTGTAACCGAATTGATGAAGAAGTCGGTGCGTGCCAGCCGGGAGAAGGTTTCTACTTCCGGAAAATCGGCTTTCATTGCCGGAGCAACAGCCGGGTGGTTGGTTGCTGCTGCGTGAACGGACTTATCTGCATCTACATTGTTTAATGTAACGCGATATAACCGGTCAGCATTTACATTGAACTGATCGTAGCTGCGCTCGAACTGAACGTATTGATAGATTAATGCGCAAACGCATAGACCAATGGCCAGTCCGACAATGTTAATGATTGAAAAGACCCGGTTTCTTACCAGGTTGCGCCAGGCTACGAGCAGATAATTCCGGATCATAAAGAAGGGGATTTTCTTTTTTGACTTGCCAAATTCATTCCAGCCTTTTTAACAGCACCTATATTGCGTATTTGGAAAGCATTTGACCTCCATGGATATGGAAGCTATCCGGTTTCGAACTTTTTTGTTTCGTAATCGGTCGGTTTGTTAGCAGTTTTCTCTTTAGAGCATTTTTGCGGGAGCAAGTAACTTACTATAACCGCAGATTTTAACCCGCGAAATAAAGTGATTTGCTATTCCCAGCGCGACAGGAATGTTGTTATCAGTGCTGCGGGTACTTATACTAAAAGATCAGGTTGAAACATTCACAATCCCGCTTTCCCTTCGGCCCAATAGGGTTGGGTAATAATGCTTCGCTGTGATACACCTCGTGCGCGAAGGGCCTTTCTGAAATGCTGGATAGACTGTGCATTGCCCATGAGATAGAACGTGCCGGTCTTCCACAACGACAGCAGTGATTCATCGAGACCGGACAGAAAGCGGATTGCATTCCCGGCATGTGTGGTGGATGACTTCTGTACCACATCAATCATCAGGCCCAGCTTATCCAAAGCACCTATAGCACTGCTATCCAGTTCCAGCACTCCGAAGTAATTCTGTTGCCGTGCATGGATCTCATTTTTCAAACTCTGGAAGAAGCCCAGTGTACTTTCATCACCAAAGAAGAAATGATAACGGCTTTCTTTCTGATGGAGATTGAATCCGCGAGGTAGCCCTATTCGAAGGGTATCTCCCTTTTCCAATTTTGCCACAAACTGGCTGCCCGGACCTTTGTTATGTACATGAAATACGATCTCGCAGATACCTGCCTGGCTCTCGAGCAGGGAAGGGGTATAGTTTCGATAGTTCTCATTATCAACGCGGAAGAGCACTGCTTGCCCTATGCCAAAGTTGACAGTAGAGAAGTCGCCTGCAAAGCGGATTTTCCTCAGCGTGGGAGAAAGATACTCGGTATCCACAACTGTAACTTTACGGAACTTATTACTGAAGGCATTCTCCATCAGGTCGGCTGCCCATTTAGGTGCTCTTGGCATAGCGGTATTATTTTATGTCCTGCAAAGAAAGCGCTACAGGGTGTTGGTTGATAGAACAAATGCGGGTAATGATTGTACTATTCGCGGAATGTATTGCGAAATGCTGTTGGCGTTTCGCCTGTGATCTTGCGAAAGAGTCGTGAAAAATAAGTATGGTCATCAAAGCCCAGATTATAAGCAATCTCTTTCACGCTCTTATTGGTGTAATATAAATTTCGCCTGGCTTCCATGAGCAGAGTATGCTGCAGCCAATAGGTAACTGGAAATCCCGTAACGGACTTCACACAATCATTGAGGTGCGAAGTAGAGACATTGAGTTTCTTTGCAAAGAAAGAAGGCGTCTCTGAAAACAGACGGTCGGTCAGCAGTTTCTTAAACGATGAGGTCAATATTTCCGGCTGACTTTTTCGCTCCGCAACATCTGTTGAGGGTGAATGGAAAAGCGAAATCACACGATGGATGAGTGCGTCCATCAAACCTTTTATAATGAAAGTTTTATAAGGATTGATTTCTGTGAAAGCACGATGTAATAACAAAGCGGTGTTAACCATCTGTTCTTTTTGTTCTTTTGAAATCTTTACCTGTTGATGAATTACACGGAGACTTTCAAAAACAGTATGACAATGCCCGGGTATTACAAAGGGGGCAATGCTAAAAAAATAACCTTCGACATTTTTATATTTTTTAATGGAATGTACCTGGAAAGGTTTAACGATAAACAAAGCAGGTGCTTTTAATTCTATGTTGACCATGTCGCACACAAGAGTACCTCCTCCTTTGGTGAGAATACCTAGTATAAAATAGTCATCACGGTGATCTTGATTCTGATAGTCCGATTGATCATTGGCAGGCATGTGCCTGATATCTACCCCGCCAATGGCGCGTGTATCCTGCTTGTTAAAAGGTATGGTGTTTTTTTTCAGGAGCCGGAGGAATTTATTCGTGATGTAAAGTGATGTAAAATAAGAAGATGTACCGGTCTTCAGCAAGCTCATATCATCAGGTTTGGATCGGGCGGTATATTCACGAGTAAACTTCTTCCAAATTTTTATTATTTTTGTTGCGGTGAAAATGATCCTTTCTACATATCGCCCCAAGGCCGGAATTGCGGCCGCGTAATTACAGACACTTCTCTGAAGACTATTCTGTAATTCGTTATCTCTTTTATCGTATCTATAACACGATGGGTGTTGTGCTATTCACAAAAATGGCATCACTTCTATCACAACTTTCAATTCAAATGACATCATTGGATCAATATGGCTGGAACAGTTTCTTTCAGCCCGACAATAGTAAAGAACAGAATAAAAAAGAGAACCTGGCTATCGGCCGCATCATTTCCGTACAGGGATTTAAGTATTATGTGATCACCATGCATGATGAAAAGGAAGCAGAGCTTTCCGGTAAATTAATATATGGTGCTTCTACAGAAGAGCTTCCCAAGGTGGGCGACTGGGTAACGCTGATGGATGATGATACGCTGGGTTATATCGTTGACGTATTGCCGCGCAGAAATGAGCTATCGAGAAAAAATCCGGGAGCGAAAACGGAGAAGCAGATCCTGGCGACCAATGTAGATTGCGCGTTGATTGTACAAGGGCTTGACCGTGATTTTAACATCATGCGGCTGGAACGCTACCTGGTACAACTTGCTGCCTGTGAAATCAAACCCATTGTTATTCTTAATAAAGCCGACCTGGTGGAGGATCATTCGCCCTATGCCTATGACATCGCCAGACTGCAACGCGACTGCACGGTGATCTTTTGCAGCACGCTTACCGGCATCGGGCTGGATGCACTGAAAAATAATGTGCTGGAAAAATACAAGACCTATATTCTCATTGGTTCTTCGGGTGTGGGCAAAAGCTCATTATTGAATGCGCTGATGGAAAGCAAGGTGCAGCAGGTAAATAGTACAAGCGCTTTTAACAGCAAGGGAAAGCACACCACTACCACGCGTGATCTTTTCCGGTTGCCAAATGGAAGTCTTGTTATTGACACACCTGGTATGCGTGAGTTCGGGCTTACATTCGAAGAAAGACAGTCTTCGGATGAATTGTTTTCCCGCTATCGAAAAGTTTGCTGTGAACTGTCGCTTTTCGGATTGCAGTCATGTGCATGAGTCGGGTTGCGCTGTGCAGGATGCCATAAACAAGGGGCAGCTTGAAGCGGATGTGTATGGAAGCTACCTGAAGTTGCTGCGTGAGCAAAGACGCTTCGCCATCCATGCCGAAGATAAAAAACGAATGAATAAGCAGGCCGGCAAAATATCGCGTGAAGCACAGCAACATAGAAACAAATATAAAAACTGAGAACAACCAGTTCCTGTCAGATTATTCTCTGCAGTGTTTTGTAAAAAACTGCAGGCATGCGGCATGTACAGGCAAATTCATCGCAAATCATGATGGCAGAAATGATTGTCGTAATCGACCCCGTAAATTGTCGTATTCGGATAATCTGAATATGCTTCTGCTATAATAGGTTTGCATCAGAAACTAATTCATCATCTAAAAAAATATAATCATGGAAACTAAAACAGCCATCACGGTAGAGACAACAGTAAACGCACCGGTAGAAAAAGTATGGACGTATTGGTCAGAGCCTAAACACATTACCCGATGGACCCATGCCTCGGAGGACTGGCATGCACCCTATGCCGACAATGACCTGCGCAAGGATGGCAAATTTAAAACCACGATGGCTGCAAAAGATGGCAGCATGAGTTTTGATTTTGAAGGAGTATACAGCAATGTGCAGCCGAACAAAGTAATTGAATACGGTCTTGCTGACGGAAGAAAAGTAAAAATCGTTTTTACAGCCAGTGGCAATGGAACCAAGGTAGTTGAAACATTTGATCCCGAAAGTGAAAACCCAATTGACATGCAGCGTGGCGGATGGCAGGCTATCCTTGATAACTTCAAAAAATACACCGAGACAAATTAATTAGTGATTGCCAATGCCAAAGGCACATTGTGAGTTTGTAAAAGCGGGCATCGGGTGTGTTCACTGAGATGTCAACCGAAGATCCGTTCTATAAAGAGTTGTTGAATGGATCGCCCATGGGACGATTAACAACTGTAGATGATGTAGCCGACCTGGCGGAATTTTTTGCAAGCGATCTGGCAGGCTTTGTTTCCGGCCAACACCTGCTGGTGAATGGTGGATCTCAATATTGAGGAGATGAATAGTTGTTTGGCCACAGATTTCGCAGATGCGCGTAAATATTAGACTCGGATCGATTATCCGTGTTCATCCAGAAATCTGTGGCCTTGTATAATTCGATCATTTACCTTCTTCCAGAATGCGTTTCAGATTCCCTAAGCTGATCTCTAAATCTTTACCCAGCATCTTCTCCATGTTCATAAACACCAGCATAATATTCATGGGGTATTTCATTGAGCTGATCATACCCCAGGTTATTTTCGTTTGGTTGTCGCCCACCGTTTCCGTGGTGAAAGGAGTGCTTGCAATTCCTTCAAAGGGTTTAATAAACCGCACTTCTATATCTAAGCGTTCGCCTTCTTTAATGGCTTTGATCTCCTGCTCTCCTTTGCCGGCTTGTTTGTTGCCTTCCCAGGCATAAATAAATCCTACCGTTCCATCTGTTCCTGTAAGATTCGTTTTCATGGTGGGATCCGTCATTACCCATTTGCTATACTTCTCCTGATTTCTCAGGAGTTTGACGTAATTAAAGACTTCCTGCCGTGGCTGGTTAATGGTGATGGAACGGAAGAGGGAATAATCCTTTTTGCTGAACAAGGCGATAATGAGCAAAAGGGCGATGATGCCTACGATGACGGATAGAATAATAAGGAGGATGTTCATGGTCATGTTATTTATTTTTTGACAAAACAAATGTAGCGCAATCATTCACGCCTGAAGAGGGCAATTGCGACAATCTAAGGTAAGTAAACGACAGAATCCGGTATTTTTTCAATCTTAGTCGCATCTCAAGCTACTATTATCATTCTGTTATGTCGATAACGTCCTCTTCCGTGGTTTATTCAAAAACAGGAATTTATGTCTATCTTGTAGTATGATTTTCAATCTGTGCTATGGAAAGAATGAAAAGCTATCCAAAAAATATTGAAGACCTGTTACAATCTGATTTACGGAAAAAGATTTTTAAAGAAATCACTTTGCAGTCCGGTCGCTTTTCGATTATGGATTTGAGTGTCGTTTTAGATGAAAAAGGAATTAAGGTAAGCAGGAATACGCTGCAACAATTTCTGCAGTCTTTATTGATAAGGGGATTTTTACGAACGTACAATCAAAGAGATACTCAAAGGAGAGGACGTTCTCGTTTATGCCTGGAAATTGCACACGACAAACTTCAGGAAAAATAATTGACCTCTGTTTCCAGCTTGTAGCCCTTGCCATGCACATTCACCAGGCGCAGGGAAGAGTCGTTCTGTAATTTTTTTCTGAGTTTCGACACAAATACATCCAGGCTGCGGCCAACAAATACACCGTCATCTTCCCATACTTCTTTTAGAAGCCTTTCGCGATCAATGGTTTGATTGGGATGGGAAGCAAAGATCTTCAGCAGTCTCGATTCTTTATCAGAAAGCTCGATGGATTCGTTTTCAGATTTTAATCTCCTGTGCATATCATAAAAGGCATACTTACCCAATGCAATGAACGTTCCCGTTTCTGGTGATTGATGCTTGTTCGGTTTGTTTTCCGTCTTATCTCTTTTTCTGAACCCACTTCCCACGAAAGCCACCAGTAGCATAGCTGACAAAGCCGCTAACCAGACATACGTTTTAGCCGATGCGTTACTTGTTGCAAGCTGATCAGGAAAAAGGATCCGGATCACGTAGCAACCTACAGGCTGGATTCTTCCTGTGCAGGGAATAGCCTCCTTCTTCTGCTCAAGAAATTCATAACCATAGACTACCAGGTTATTATTTGTGCAGCTCAGGACATTCACCATATAATGCAGAGGTAAGTGAGCCGCTGCCACACTACGATGGACAACCTGAACAAGTGTGTCTGGTACAAAAGCAAACGGACTTTGAAATTCCAACAGGAAAGTAGCGGCATTGATTTTTCTTACCGGCATCACGCGCGAAGAAGAGTCGCCCGAATGCAGTAGTAACTGGTGACCGATGGACCGGATGGTTAAGTTGATCCGCGCATCAGTCAGTTCAGGAGAATCTTTCTTTTCAACGAGAAGTGTTCCTGCGGAAACGAACAGAATCCCCACTGCCAGTACTGCTATTATGTTTAAGAATTTCCGGTACATAACATCAAAGATAAAAAGTGAAACGGCAGATAACGAAGATTTACAGCGATTTAACACTTTTTTACAATTGATTTACCAATGCCGGAAGGTGAGCCTCTACGTTTGCGCATCACAAAAAATAAAAACCATGCGCCTACTTATCCTTCTGTTTCTTTCCTTACCGATTACCCTGTTGTCGCAGGCACCTTACGCAGAAAAACGATTCGAGCTTCTGCTTTCCGAAAGCAAAGTGCAATGGTATGGCAATAACTTTGGTGGCGTCTGTTGCGGACATGATGGCACTATTCAGGTTACTTCCGGCTACCTGATCACTGTTGGCATTCTGATCACCAAAGGTGATTTTGTATTGGACATGAATACCATTCGCAATACCGATCAGAAAGATGCGCAAAGCCGGAAAGACCTCGAAGATCATTTGAAGTCAAAAGATTTCTTTGAAACCGACAACTTCCCGAAGGCATTTTTCTCTATCACCAGGACCACTGAGCTTCACGATCCACTCCAACCCAATCAATACATCGTTACCGGTTTCCTCGGTATCAAAGGCATTACCAACACGATCACCTTTCCGGCTACGATCAACTTCACTAAAACCACAGCAAAAGCAGCAGCCGTCATTACGATTGACCGTACCAAGTGGGACGTCACTTTTCAGTCAAAGACCATTTTCTCTACCCTGAAAGAAGGCGCGCTGGCCGATGAAATTAAAATGACTCTGGATCTTACTTTCAAAACCAAATAGACATGAGAATCGTATTTATTTCCTTTTTACTGCTTCCGCTTTGCATTGTTGCGCAACGAATACCACATGCGCAGCTGGTAATGCAAGACAATGAGCTTAAAAGAAGCGTTGACTACTCGTCTTCTCATGTTCATTATAATCCGCTTTTACTCAATGGCAAACCGCTGGACTATGCTACGTTTACGATGTTTTCGCGAGGCTCACTGCAACTGATAAGAGAAACTCCGGAATCGGTGAAAGCAATACCGATACTTTTTCATGCTTACCTGCGCAGAGAGCGTGAGGTCATTGCAAAAACAGACCGGCCTTCTTACGAATTAGATCTGAATCTTCTTTTACCAAAAGCAAAACCGGGTGACCAGCTTATTATTGATCCGGCAAATGATGAAGACTGGAAAGCAAAACGGATTCTGAAATTGATTTTGTAGTTAAATTTTATTCCTGCGGATTGCGCTGCTCTTCGCAGATTTTATGATGAACAATTTTCACCGGGCATCTACGAAATCTGCCGGAAAGCAACTGTGTATTAGAAATCAATTAGCTAAATTTGACTTATTAAAATTGCTCTATAAATACAGACTTTTCTTTTTACAAGAGTATCGTGCTTTTGTAAACACCGTGTTGATCTTTTCTGATCGACACGCCAAATCAATTATGTCTAATTTATAATGAGCATTCATGAAACAGAAAATAAAAATTGCCCTGATAGGCGGCACGGGTAAGGCAGGCAAATACATTGTCAATCATTTATTGGAAGAAGGCTTTCCGGTTCGGCTTCTTCTTCGTTACCCGGAAAAATTTCAGATCAAAAACCCGTTAGTAGAAATTGTTAGAGGAGGTGCGCGTGAATATGAAGCTGTTCATTCGGTGATTCGGGGATGTCACGCTGTCATTAGTGCAACAGGCCAACCGGTGGGAGAACCTTCTATCTTCAGCGATGCGACTAAAAATGTGATGCGCGCGATGAATGAATTTAACATTAAGCGTTACCTTTTGCTTACCGGTCTGAATGTCGATACACCTTTCGATCATAAAAGTGTGAAGACACAGGCAGGTACCGATTGGATGAAAGCCAACTATCCGAAAACCACTTTGGATAAACAAGTGGAGTATAATTTACTCACCGAAAGTAACCTGGACTGGACATTGGTACGATTGCCCCTGATTGAGCAAACCGATGAACGCAAAAAAGTAGTGGTAAGTCTGGAAGATTGCCCCGGTGATAAAATAAGCGCTACCGATCTGGCTCACTTTCTGGTGAACCAGTTAAGTAGCGATACTTATGTGAAGCAAGCTCCGTTTATTGCAAATGTTTAGAGAAAGTGCAGTGAGTTGAAAAGCTCACTGCTTTTTTATTTAACCGATTCAATTCGCCAGATCACATTATTCACATCATCGGTTACTAACATCGATCCATCAGGTAATATCGTTATACCCACTGGCCTGCCATAGACTTTATCTTTTTCCAGATCGGCAATAAAGCCGGTAAGAAAATCGGTGGGCTCACCGGAAGGCTTGCCATCGGTGAACGGAACAAAGACTACTTTATATCCCGAAAGTATTGACCGATTCCATGATCCATGCTGCGCGATGAACGCTCCGTGATGGTATTTTGCAGGAAACGGATTGTTGTTATAAAAGGCAAGTCCCAGGGATGCAGTGTGTGAACCAAGCGGGACATCAGGAACAATGGCATCACCAGCGGTCTCCGGCTTTGCCTCTTTTACACGTGCATCCGGATGATTGCCAAAATAAGTGTATGGCCAGCCATAAAATCCTCCTTCTTTTACACCCGTGAGGTAATCAGGAACAAGATCATCACCTAATTCATCACGTTCATTCACGGCCGTCCATAAGGTGTTGCCCGACCAATCCATACCGACCGGGTTACGAAGTCCGGCAGCATAGATTCTCATCTCCGACCCATCGGGATTGATTTCCAGTATATCCGCACGCAGCAATTCATTGGCAATCCCTTTCTCTGCTACGTTGGTTCCTGATCCGACCGCGATATAAATTTTTGATCCGGCTTTGTTCGCAATGATATTGCGCGTCCAGTGACGGTTGTGTTTTCCTGCAGGCAGCTCAAGGATCTTTTCTCCTTTGCCTGTGATTTTTGTATCACCGGAATGATAGGGATAGCGCCATAAGCCATCGGTGTTAGCCATATAAAACCAATTGCCCAGTATCAGCATACCAAAAGGTTGATTAAGATGAGCAAGGAATTCTGTTCGTAATTCAGGCTTGCCATTTTTATCGGTATCCCGAAGCAGTGTGATCCGGTCGGCACTGTTACGAAGACTGTTGGAGTGTGCTGCCCCGATAATGAACCCACCGATCTTTTCGTACCAGGGATGGCGGGTGTTACTTTCTGCAACTAATACATCACCGTTAGGTGTTACGTACATCCATCTCGGATTTTCAAATTCATCCGCATAACGTGTTACTTTAAATCCTTCCGGAGCTGCCGGAGTGCGGCCGTCTTTCCAGCCCTGCACTTTGCTGAAATTCATTTTCGATTTGGTAGCGTACGGAGCTGGCAAGTCTGCCTTATTAACTATAGTGGTTTTAGCTTTATCGCCTTTTTTACTCTGGCCTTGTACCTTCATTTCAAGGCAGAAGAAACAAAGAATTATCGGTAAGGACGCATGCTGGATTCTCATACAACGATTTATCAAAAGATGGTGCCAGTGTGTTCTGCCGGAAATCCTCGTTTCAAATGTATTGCAAGGGGCTTAGCTCACGGTACGAAAATCATTTCGATGTCTATACGCCACAGGTATGAATTTGTTATTGAAGGCTCATTCATAGCTTGCATCTGGCAGAGCTCTTGTGTGCCAGACAATCAGAAGATCGATTTGGCTTACCTGTGGCACAGTTGTTTTCTTCTTCACTAAGCACCAGGCTTAAGCCCGGTGTTATGTTAATCCAATAAAAAACGGTAATTCTTAATGATAAGAGGCTGCTGACAAGCAGCCCTCTTATCATTATTCAAAATTAATTCAGCTAAATCATTCGCCTCTCAGATTATCCACCGGCTTCACATAAAGTGCGCGCCACGCTTGCGAGCCGATGGTCACTGCTCCGAAAATAATAAGCGTAACTACTCCAATGGCGACCGTCAGCACGCTCACCGATACATGATAGGCCAATTGCTCCAGCCACAGATTGTTAAGAAACCATGCTACAGGCACAGCAAGCACAATCGCGACAAGCAACATAGAGCCAAAGCCTTTCGATAACAAGTAAAGCAATGCGCCATCGCTGCTGCCGAGCACTTTGCGGATAGAGATTTCTTTAATGCGTGTTTCGGTTGCATAGGTGGCCATACCTAATAGACCAAGGCAGGAAATGGTGATGGCGAGAAAAGCGATCACACTCAATATACTTACCAGATCTCCAAAGAGCACATCATACAACTTATGCACTTCGGCATCGAAATCTTTATAGTCAATTTTCAGCGTAGGGTTAACTGCCGTCCATGCCTTTTCTATATTCTTACCCGCTTCTTCATAGGTACCTGTGTATTTCACCTGCAGCATTTTGTAATCTTCCTGGTTGGCGATTAAGGCCATGGGCTGCATCTTGTCAAACAGCATCTGGTGGTTGTAATCCTTCACTACGCCAATAATCTGTTTGCGGGTAGAGTCGTCCTGCAGGATGATTTGCTGCCCGATGGCATCAGCAGGGGACTTGAAATGAAAAGCACTTACGGCTTTCTCATTCAATACGATGAAGTTGATGTTGACGGCCTCTCTTTCTGCCGAAAAATAATTTCCGGCTACCAGCTGCAAATCCATGTTACTCAGATAATCTTCATCGGTAGAGAAGTAGTATAGTTCCGTCCAGTCCTTATCTTCCATCGACCGCTTGTATCCTGTTCCAAAGCTGCTTCCGGCTGCCGGTACATGCGATGTCGCGGAAACATTTTCAATGTTGCTGTATTTTAACAATTCCGTTTTTAGTGTGGCATAAGAAGTGTTACTGAGTCCAAGCACAATCTTCTTTTCCATGCTGAAGCCGTGATCTGCTTTCAGGAATAATTGTAATTGATTAAACACGACAATGACAGAAAGAATGAAAATAAGAGAGAAGCTGAACTGTGCCACCAGTAATGACTTGCGCAAACCAATGTGAGAGAACAGCTTCATTGTACCCAAGCCTTTCAAAACTTTGACCGGCTGAAATCCACTTAATACCACTGCAGGAAAAAAACCTGCCAGTACTCCTACCGCTAAAGCGAAGGCAACAAAAATGCCCATCACAGAATAATTGATTTCCAGGTTCCACATCAGCAGTCGGGCAAAGCTCAATTGCATCATCAACGGTTTCAACAGGAATAATAGAAATAAAGCTCCAGCCAGTGCGCACATCGAAGTGATCACCGATTCTGAAATGAATTGCATAAATACCTGCCAGCGCATAGCACCCGTTACTTTGCGTATCCCTATTTCACGGGCACGTGTGAGTGAGCGTGCGATGGACAGGTTGGTGAAGTTGAAGCAGGAAGTAAGCATCACTACTCCTGCAAGGCCGGCAAAGAAATAGATGAACAGCCATGGAAGAAACGGACCAATCGGATTTTCAACCAAAGGTCCCGGAGTAATATTCATCAGGCTCTGCAAACTGTATTTCACTTTACGTTGTGTGTCGGGCTTGGGTAGCGTAGTGAAATATTTTTGCTGTATCTTTTCCAATGCTGGCTGAAGGGAAGCAGGGGTTTTGTCTTTCTCCAATAATAGATAGATCCAGCCTTGTGTGTAGTTGTACCAGTTGTCCAGATTCTTATGCCGCTTGCCTTCCGTCTCTAAGCTTTTAACAGTAGAAATACTGGCCAGCGCATCGAACACAATGTGCGATTTGTTCTTTGTCTCTTTGATCACTCCCGTCACAGTATAAGGACCATCCTTTCCTACTTTAAACGTTTCTCCTACCGGGTTTTCCTGCTTGAATAATTTTCGGGCAGCTTTCTTTGTGAGCACCACAGTATAAGGAGCGCTCAATGCGGTTCGCGCATCACCGTATTCCAGTTCATATTCAAAAATGTCAAGCACCTCCGGATCGGCATAATATCCGGCCACCGGAATGTTTACATTCTGTTCCAGCTCCAGCCAGAGATTACCAAAGCCACGTACCAGACGCACAGCCTTTTCAACTCCGGTATGATTTTCCAGTAACTCTTGCCTTAAGGGCAAAGCGGATGTAGCAACTTCACCGTATTGTTGTCCCTGCTGCCCGATGGGATTTGAATTAACACGATAAATGCGGTCGCGCTGAGTGATGTGGCGATCATACGTTAACTGATCGGCCACCAGCATCATGATCACCATCGATACTGCCATGGCAACGGACAAGCCGAATATATTGATGAAAGAGAAAAAGCGATGTCTTAGCAGGCTGCGCACAGCTGTTTTGATGTAATTCCTGAGCATAAGGTCGGTGAATTAAGTTTGATGTGTGAGACACGAGGTTATTTCAGAATGTTGCAGCTGATCTGAAAAAATTTTCTCTAAGCTTTAAATCAAGGATCAATCCACTCTATTCCCTTATCGATTGGCATACTTGTCATCGCAGTACAAAAAAAGAGGCTGCTTTTGGCAACCTCTTCTGTGAGAAACAAATACTAAAATCACTTCTTCTTCACTTCTTCTTTTATGCTCACAGCAACGCCACCACCGGGGGCGATGGGTTGCTTGATTTTACTTTCGGATGTAACAGTGATCGTTTTGATGGTATAGCTCTGGGGCTTTGTATTCCACCCGGCATCTTTTCCATCGGCATAGATAGTAGCCGCATATTTTTTTCCTTTCGGCAGATACTCAAAAGTGAGATTGGCAGTGCGTGCATTTTCATCGGTAATGCCACCAATAAACCATTCCTCTTTCCCCTTGGACTTGCGGGCGATGGTGATGTAATCACCGGGTTCTGCTTCGAGCACATAGGTATCATCCCAATCTACAGCCACGTCTTTGATAAACTGGAATGCATCCATGAAGCGGCTATAATTCTCTGGCATATCGGCTGCCATTTGCAATGGGCTATACATAGTGACATAATAGGCCAGCTGCTTAACTAATGTAGTATTTACGCGTTGAGTGCTTCCTGTTCCATAATAGGAAAGCTCCGTTTGAAAAATGCCTGGTGTATAATCCATTGGCCCACCCATGAGGCGGGTGAAAGGAAGAATGGTTCCGTGCTCTGGTGCAAGTCCGCCCATGGCTTCAAACTCAGTACCTCTGGATGATTCCTGCGCGATCCAGTTGGGATAAGTACGATGAAGACCTGTAGGCCTTACTGCTTCGTGACTGTTGACCATTACTTTATAATCGGCAGCAGTACGCGCAACGTTAATATAGTGATTCACCATCCACTGGCTGTCATGATGTTCGCCACGCGGAATAATAGGGCCGACATAGCCGGTCTTCACTGCATCATATCCGTTGTCATTCATAAATTTGAATGCCGCATTCAGTCTTCGTTCGTAGTTGGTAGCAGAGCCCGATGTTTCGTGATGCATGATCAGCTTCACTCCCTTTGATTTGGCGTAAGCGTTGAGCGCCTTTACATCAAAGTCAGGGTACGGAGTTACGAAGTCAAACACTTCTTCTTTCCAGTTACCAAACCAATCTTCCCATCCGATGTTCCATCCTTCTACCAGCACGGCATCAAAGCCGTTCTGCGAAGCAAAGTTGATGTACTTCCTTACGTTTTGATTGGTGGCACCATGTCTCCCGTTCGGTTTGAATTTACTGAAGTCATCCGTCAGCTTCACGTTAGTGACATCGCTGTATGCCCAGGTACTTTTTCCTGATACGAAATATTCCCACCATACGCCTACGTATTTCACCGGCTTGATCCATGAAACGTCTTTGTAGCTGGTAGGATCATTCAGGTTCAAAATCAATTTGGAAGCAAGAATATCAGCAGCCTTATCACTCACCACAATTGTACGCCATGGCGTATGGGTATCGGTTTGCAGGTAGCCCTTGTTGCCCATGGGGTCGGGACACAGATGCGTGCTGAGCTTCAACTTCGGTCCGTCTACATTCAGCGCCATGGTAGCATAGTTGATCAGGGCCGCTTCGTGTATATTAATATAGAGTCCATCAGCCGACTTCATCATGAAAGGCGTTTGCACGGCTGTATTTTTTATTGGCTGCTGTGCCGAGATCTGTACCGTAGCCTTGGCCATCTTTGCAGGGATTTCGGAAATCACGGAAGTAGTGTAAGGATATTCGTTGGTATCATAGTCGCCCGGTATCCAGAACGATTTATGATCACCGGCAAGGTTAAACTCGGTGCGCTCTTCTTTAATGACAAAGTACTTCAGGTTATCCTGCTGGGGAAACTCATAGCGGAATCCCAGTCCGTCATTGAACAGGCGAAAGCGGATAGCAATGTGGCGGTCTTTCTGATTTTTCTGTGTAAGTGTTACCAGTAACTCCTGGTAATTATTACGAATAGTTTTTTGTTCACCCATCACCGGGTTCCACGTATCATTTACAGATGCCTGTGCAGCGTTAGTCACAGTAAATCCCGTAAGGAAAGAAGGAACATCCTGTGTTTCTATCCCAAGCCGGCTTGATTTAATTACCTGCTTTTGTTTGTAGGTCAGCTGATAGGAGGGAATTCCTTCCGCAGCGACTTCGAAAGTCATGGTCAGATTGCTATCAGGTGATTTGATAACCTGTGCAGACAGTGAAGAAGCGGATAGAAAGAGGAATAGATAAAGTAAATACCGGTACATAGTTATTTGGTTTTCGGCTTCCGCCTGATGTGAAGGTAAAAGTATAAAATCATCTTTTATTAATCATGCTTCATTTACCGCGTGGCGGGTGATGATCTTTTCATCTCATTTCCGTTTTCTAATGCCATCGTTCAGCGCTAATCACCATTAATATTAAAAATGATGCGTTCAAAACTTTATTCACTGCTTGCACTAAGCGTTTTTACTTACTATGTATAAGGAAGAGGATGAAACGGTCCCCTACAGATGTCATTACTAAAAAGAGCATTTGAATATCCTACCGTTTACGATTGGTACACAAGCGTGGACCACATCGACTCATGTCGGAGAAGGCGGGATAAATACGATGAGGTTAATTCGAAACCAGAATACGGTAAAATGCTATACCTACGATGAAGTGAAAACGGTTATGTGATTATCACTTTTAACAACCCATTGATTTCAGTAGCTTTATTCACAATCATTAAATGACCTCCGTCCCGGATTTTAAAGTCAGGGCTTTTGTTGGGTAACAACCGGTCGCTGGTTCCATGAATGCTGCTGACATGGTTAAGCACAGCTTCATTTTTCCAGTTAACGATCTGATGGATTGCCCATTTCAAAAACGTGATGTCTGTATCTTTGACGATTGCTTTTAACAATTCTTTCTCTTCTTCGGTAGCAGCCCCAAAAAACCAATACGTAAATGCATTTGCGTTTTTAAGTAATGGTGCGGGAATTAGTTTGTTCAGTCCGAGCCCTCCTGCTATCCGGTAATAAAAAGGAAGGTCTGATCGGGTTTGCGCTGATGAGATCAGAATAATTTGTTTCACAGCTATGAGTTTACCGATCTCTATCGCCATCATTCCGCCAAAGGATACTCCAACTAATACAGGGTGATTGGTATGGATTTGTTCTAAAAGCCGGGTCGCATACTGACGGATGGACTCATGAGTAAGCGGAGTAATCCAGTTAATATGACTTACTTTGTAATCAGACAGATCGAGATAATCAAAAACCCGTTGATCCGCACCAAGTCCACTTAGTAAATAGATTTCCTGCATAAGCGATAAAGATAGACGTATAGAAGAAAAAAACGCTAACACTTCTTCCGAACTTCATCATCAAATCTTCAAATCGTTTCATCTTCAAATTTCTGCTAATCCCATCCATCCCTTATTTTTACGCACCTTACTTTTAAACCTCACGTTGCTTCATGACTATCCGAATCTTCCTTCTCACATTTATTGGCTTTAACATCAGCTTCATCGTGCAAAGTCAGAACAGGCCGCTACAGAATCTTACCCAATATGCCAAACCAATTATCGGCACACAGAAGATGGGGCATACGTTCCCTGGCGCTACTGTCCCGTTCGGGTCGGTGCAGCTCAGCCCTGATACGGATACCCTTTCGTACGAATTCAATGCTAAATACAACAAAGACGTCTATAAATATTGTGCGGGTTACCAGTACGATGATCCGACCATTGTCGGCTTTAGTCATACGCATTTCAGCGGCACCGGCCATTCCGATCTTGGTGATTTTCTGATTGTACCTACTACCGGAGCATTGCAATTAAATCCGGGAACAGAAGACCACCCTGAAAAGGGTTATCGTTCTGCTTTTTCCCATGCCAATGAAGTTGCTGAGCCGGGTTATTATAAAGTGAAACTGGACGATCATAACATCGAGGCTGAATTGACTGCAACCACGCGCACCGGCTTTCATCAATATACCTTTCCGAAATCAGACGCAGCGCACATTATTCTTGATCTCACTTATGGCATTTATAATTATGAAGACAAAGATGTCTGGACGTTTGTGCGGGTAGAGAACGATACGCTGATCACCGGTTATCGTCAAACCAACGGATGGGCACGTACACGCACCGTTTATTTTGCCATGAGTTTCTCCAAGCCCATTGCTAATTATGGTGCCCGCAACTATTCGAAGGCGCAGGTGTATAAAGGCTTCTGGCGAAAATTTGATCAGACCAAAAACTTTCCTGACCTGGCCGGTAAGCAGCTACGCATGTATTTTGATTTTAAGACCGAAGCCAATGAGAAGATTAAAATAAAATTTGCGCTCTCACCGGTGAGTACTGTTAACGCCATCGAAAACATGCGCACCGAAATTCCACACTGGGATTTTGAGAAGACAAAGCAACAGGCGAAAGAAGCGTGGAATGCCGAACTCAATAAGATTGTTATTCAATCGGCACAAAAGGAAGAGATGGTTAATTTCTATACCTCCATGTATCATGCTGCATTGATGCCAACGGTGTACATGGATGTGAATGGCGAATACAAAGGGCTGGATCAGAATGTACATCAAGCAAAAGGCTTTGCTAACCATACCTCCTTTTCATTGTGGGATACTTATCGTGCGTTTCATCCTTACCTGAACCTGGTCAACCCCAAACGTAACGGTGATATCATTCAATCCATGCTGGCTCATTACGATCAGAGTGTGTTGAAGATGCTGCCTATCTGGTCGCATTACGCTAACGATAACTGGTGCATGAGCGGATATCATAGTGTCTCGGTTATTGCTGATGCCGTCATTAAAGGCAATGCGCCTTTTGATGCAGCCAAAGCGTTGGATGCCTGCGTGGCTACGGCACGGAAGCGAAGCTATGAAGGAATCGGTGACTACATCGACCTCGGTTATATCCCACAGGATAAAAACAATGTATCCGTTTCTTCTACCTTGGAATACGCGTACGATGACTGGTGCATTGCACGGCTGGCCAAAAAATTAAACAAGCCGGACATCTATGCGGAGTTCATCAGGCGTTCGGAGAACTGGCGCAATGTGTACGACAAATCCATAGGATTTATGCGTCCACGATTAAGCGATGGCTCGTTCAAAAAAGAGTTTGATGTGTTGAAGACCGATGGACAGGGCTTTATCGAAGGCAATACCTGGAACTTCAGCTTGTATGTGCCGCACAATCCTGCAGCTATGATAGAGCTGATGGGTGGAAAGAAAAAATTTACTACTCATCTTGACTCACTATTCACTATGAACCTGCCCGATGAATTTTTTGCCGATACGGAAGACATTACCCGTGATGGCATTATCGGAAATTATGTGCATGGCAATGAGCCCGCTCATCACGTGGTCTATCTTTACAACTGGACCGATCAGCCATGGAAAACGCAGGAACGGGTGCGTATGATCCTGAAACATCAATACCATAATGGTGCGGATGGATTGGGAGGAAATGATGATTGCGGGCAGATGAGCGCCTGGTATATTTTCAGTTCGCTGGGCTTCTATCCCGTAGCTCCGGCATCCGATCAATACTGGCTGGGAAGTCCGTCCGTACAGAATGCTACGCTTTATCTTGAGAATGGAAAGACGTTCCAGGTAGAAACGCTCCATCAAAGCGATAAAAATGTATATGTGCAAAAGGTATTGCTCAATGGCAGTCCATTGAGCAACCGGTACATTACCCACGAAGAGATTATGAAAGGAGGGAAACTTGTCTTTTATATGAGCGCCAGGCCGGCAAAGTAACTGGCTTAATGCTAAAAGGTGGAGATATGAATCTTCCTGTTTCCGTCTTTTAGCATAGTTCCTTTTTTATATACTTCATTATCCTGTTTGCTTTCGTCTGCGATGATGGACTGCAGGTATTTCTGAACACGATCGTACGATACCGTTACTTCCTTTCCAGATGTAATTGCTTCGGTGGCATAGGAATTAAGGAGGTTCGTGTAGTGCTTGTTGAAGAGATTGTGTGAGGCGAACATATCGCATCCCAGTATCTGATCACCGGATACGGCCACTACTCCGATCACATCATTCTCCTGTCCGATGATCTTGCCAAAATGAGTCATGTATTTTTTCAACTCATCGTTAAACGATCCGGATCGCTGAAGGGCGGCAAGTGTTCCCGTAGAAGTGCTTGCCTTATTCTTATCGGTAGTCTCGGCTACTTTCATCCAAACGGTTTGCTGATCTTTTGAAACCGTAGCTGCCTTCCTCACTTCGTTAGAAGAAATAGAAAAATAATTATTGAACGCCATTCCGTCTTCTTTTTGCTGCCACCGGC